>Ga0265297_10000169_pt1 | contig 216852 bp, 224 predicted proteins | sample Munlanlwell13791_FD_192502 | JGI IMG/M metagenome (GOLD analysis project Ga0265297, IMG submission 192502) | Leachate microbial communities from a municipal landfill in Southern Ontario, Canada - Leachate well 137-91 | ecosystem: Engineered > Solid waste > Landfill > Unclassified | place... | reverse complement strand
GGAGAAAGGAAGAAAGTCTACGGTCGCGGTGCGAACGAATGCAAGATGTGCGGGCGCAAACAGGGGCTCGTACGCAGATACCATATCATGTTCTGCAGGCAGTGCTTCCGCGAATGGGCCCAGAAGATGGGCTTCAAGAAGATGAGCTGAGGAGTGAGCAAGAATGACACGATCAAATACTTTAGCAGACGGAATGTGTGCCCTGAAAAATGCAGGTGACACCGGCAAGTCCGTATGCGTAATCGAACCCGCAAGCAAGCTCCTCGGCGCAATGCTCCGCATTATGCAGGATGCCGGGTACATCGGCAGCTTCGAGTTCATTGAGGACGGCAGGGGCGGACAGCTCAAGGTCAGCCTCAACGGCAGGATCAACCGCTGCGGTGCGATCAGCCCCCGGTTCTCCGTACAGCTGGATGAGATGGAATACTGGGAAAAGCAGTACCTTCCCGGGAAGAACTTCGGTCTCCTGATGCTTTCGACCTCCCGTGGCGTCATGTCCCACGAACAGGCGAGGAAAGAAGGTATCGGTGGCGAACTGCTCGGGTACGTGTACTAGAGGTGCGATGATGGCAGCAGTACGAAAGGTAAAAATCCCCGATGGCGTAAAGGCCCAGCTCGACGGTACACAACTCAAGGTGACCGGTCCCAAGGGCCAGCTCTCCCGCAACATGCGCTTCCCCCAGGTCACGGTTACCTGTGATGGCAAGGAAGTCACCATCTCCACCGAGTCCAAGAGGAAAGAGATCACGGCAATGGTCGGCACCCTTGAGGCGCACACCAAGAATATGTGCCGTGGTGTATCCGAAGGCTTCGAGTACCGCATGAAAGTGGTGTACAGCCACTTCCCCATCCAGCTCAAGCTCCAGGGCAACCGGCTTGAGATTGCCAACTTCCTTGGTGAGAAGAAGGCGCGGTATGCACGGATCGAGACCGGTGTGACGGCAAAAGTATCCAATGACGAAGTCGTCCTGAACGGCAGCGACCGCGAACTGGTCGGCAACTCGGCAGCGAACATCGAACACGCTTGTCACATCCGCAACCGCGACCCGCGTGTATTCCAGGATGGCATCTACATGGTCCAGAGGGGCTGAAGTCAATGGCAACTGAAGTAAAGCGATTAATCCGGGTACGCGTTGACAAGGGCGCAAGCTTCAAGCGTGATGGATATGGCAAGAAACGCCAGCTCTCCGATTCATGGAGAAAACCCCGCGGCCAGCATAACAAGCAGAGGGAGCAGAAGAAGGCAAAGGGAGCACTCCCCAAGCCGGGATTCGGCAGCCCTGTTGCAGTCCGCGGCATGCACCCGAGCGGCTTTTTCGAGGCACTCATCTCCTCAATCAAGGAACTTGAGGGACTCGACCCCAAGACCCAGGCAGTCAGGATTTCAGCCACCGTTGGCGACCGCAAGCGCGTTGCACTTCAGGATGCAGCGATCGCAGCAGGTCTCAAGGTGCTCAACGCCCGCACGGTGAAAGCCAAAGCAAAGAAGGCACCGGTGAAAAAAGAAGAAGCCAGGGACGAGGAAAAACCGAAGAAGGATGCGAAGAAACCCGCAGCGTCCAAGGCAAAAGCCCCGGTCAAGAAGGAAGCCGCCAAGGCAAAACCGGCACCCAAGGCTGAAGAGAAGAAGGCACCGGCCAAGAAGGCAGAAGCAAAGCCCAAGGCAGAGCCTGAAGCAAAGGCTGAGAAGAAGGCACCGGCAAAGAAAGCCGCCGCCAAGCCCAAGGCAGAGAAGGCTGCCGAGGCAAAACCCGCAGCAAAAAAGACCACTAAGTCCGGGGTGAAGAAGAATGAGTGACGTCGCCAGCCAGAAACGCATTGCAGCAGCAATCCTGAAATGCGGTGTCAACCGGGTCTGGTTCGATCCGTCCCGTATCTCGGACATCGAGAACGCGATCTCGCGTGAGGACCTCAGGGGACTCGTCACCGAGGGTGTCATCAAGGCACGCCAGAAGAAGGGTGTCAGCCGCGGCCGGGCCCGCGCACGGATCGCACAGCGGTCCTACGGGCACCGGAAAGGCGCTGGCAAGAGAAGGGGTGCGGCAGGTGCCCGCAACCCGAGCAAGACCGCATGGGTCCAGAAGATCCGTGCAATCAGGAAAGCGCTCGTTGAACTCCGCGAGGCCGGCACAATTGACCGGCACATGTACCGCATCCTTTACCGGAAAGCGGCAGGCGGCCAGTTCAGGAGCGTCGCGCACATGAAGGCGCAGATGGAGATCCTCCTTGGGAGGATGAAGTAACATGGCAACAGGATCGCGGTATTTTGTCCCCTTCCGGAGACGGCGGGAAGGCAAAACCGATTACTACCAGCGGACGAGGCTTGTCGTTGCGGACGTACCAAGGATGGTCGTCAGGAAGACAAACCGGCACATCATCGTGCAGCTCGTTACGGCTGAGATGGACGGCGACCGTACCCTCGTAGCGGCTAACTCAAAAGAGCTCGAGAAATACGGATTCAAGGGATCAACTTCCAACACCCCGGCTGCATACCTCACTGGCATGCTCTTTGCCATCAAGGCAAAGAAAGCCGGGCAGGACAGTGCGGTTCTCGATATCGGGCTCAACCGTGCAACACCGGGAGCCCGTGTGTTTGCAGCACTCAAGGGTGCCGTGGATGGCGGACTCGACATCCCCTACGGAGAGGAGATCCTCCCGTCCGAAGAACGCCTCAAGGGCGCTCACATCGCGGCATACAACAAGAATGCCAGCGATATCGTCAACAACGTCGAACAGGTGGCAGCAGCCATAAAAAAGGAGATGGCGTAACATGGCATACGAACGAGAAGAATGGCAGCCGGTCACCGGTCTTGGCAAGCTTGTTGCTGCGGGAGAGATCAAGAGCATTGATCAGGTCCTCGAGAGCGGCAGGCCCATCAAGGAACCCCAGATCGTCGATGCGTTCCTCCCCGATCTCGAGGACGAAGTCCTCGATATCGCCATGATGCAGCGCATGACCGACTCGGGCCGCCGTGTCCAGTTCCGTGCCGTTGTCATCGTTGGCAACCGCAACGGGTACATCGGCTTCGGCCAGGGCAAGGACGTACAGGTCGGCGACGCAATCAAGAAAGCAATTGTCAAGGCAAAGATGAACCTCGTCAAGGTCCGCCGTGGCTGCGGCAGTTGGGAATGCGGCTGTGCTGCAACGCACTCGATCCCGATGCAGGTTACCGGCATTGCCGGCAGCGTCAAGGTCACCCTCAAGCCCGCACCGCAGGGCACGGGACTTGTTACCGGTGACATCAGCAGGAAAGTGCTCGAACTTGCCGGTATCAAGGATGTCTGGACGTTCGCGCGCGGGCAGACCCGCACGACCATCAACTTTGCCAAGGCGACCTTCAACGCACTCAAGGCAACCAATATGATCCGGACCGGGGGGTCGCAGTAAATGTACGCGGTCGTTCAGGTCCGCGGTGTTGTGAAGACCCGCCAGGACATCAAGGACACCTTGAAGATGCTGCGCCTGCATCACATCAACCACTGTGTGCTGATCCCGGACACTCCTGAAAACCTCGGTATGATCCGGAAAGTCAAGGACTACGTGGCATTCGGGGAAGTGGATGCAGCAACCGTTGAGACCCTCCTGCAGACCCGCGGCAGGGTCATCGGTGATGCCCCGCTCACGGACGAGTACATCAAGTCCAACTCGACCTATGGCGGTGTTGCAGACTTTGCAAAGGCACTTGCCAGCGGCGAGACGAAGCTGCGCGACATGCCGGGCCTTAAGCCCGTGCTCCGCCTGCACCCCCCGCGCAAGGGATACAAAACCACCAAGCGGACCTTCCCCCAGGGTGGATCGCTTGGCTATTATGGTCAGGAGATCAATAGTCTCCTTTACAGGATGAGGTGAAGAGGATGCCAACCAACAAGCGTTCAAAATTCCGCGGATCGCGGACCTGCGGCGGAGGCACCCACAAGAACCGGCGCGGTGCAGGAAACCGTGGCGGCCGGGGACGTGCCGGCATCAACGCCCACCACTTTGTCAAGTGGTATAAGGAAATGGGTGGACCGGTATTCGGTAAGGATGGGTTCTGTAACCAGACCCGGACTGAAGTGACGACCATCGATGTCGGTACACTGGACCAGATCGTGCCCTCGCTCCTTGCACAGGGTATTGCCAAGAAGGACGGGGATGCGATTGTGATCGATACTGCTGATATGGGAATCGAGAAGGTTCTCGGAACCGGTAAGATCACCCGGAAGATCAATATCTCCGCACAGGCCTTCTCAGAGACCGCAAAGGCAAAGATCGAGAAAATGGGCGGAAAGGCCCAGGTTGTCTGATAGGCAACATATTTTTTTGGTGAAACAATGGGAGACCTGCTGGATCGAATGGAACCCCTGCTCGCTGCGATGCCCGCAGTCAAGAGCCCGGAGGGCCACGTTCACTTCAAGAATAAACTGATCTGGACCGTGGGAATTTTAATTCTGTATTTTGTCCTGACGAACATTCCGGTGTTTGGACTTGCGCCCGACAGTGCGGATATGCTCGCTGCTTACCGTGCACTCCTTGCCGGAGCAACTGGTTCGATCGTTCACCTCGGTATCGGGCCGATCGTCACGGCCTCCATCGTTCTCCAGCTCTTAAAAGGTGCAGATATCCTGCGCATCGACACGAGCGAGACGCGCGGGCAGGTCATGTATATGGGCCTGCAGAAGTTGCTTATTATGGTCATGATCGTTGTCGAAGCAGCCCCGAATATTGTCGGTGGGTTCATGCAGCCCGACACGATCATCGCGAGCCAGTTCTTTGGCGGCAACCTCTTTGCAGTATCCCTCCTGATCTTTCTCCAGATCTGTATCGGTGGTGTCCTCATCTTCTTCATGGATGAAGTAGTGACGAAATGGGGTATCGGTTCCGGTGTGGGACTGTTCATCATTGCCGGTATATCCCAGGCGCTCGTCAACGGGTTCATCAGCTGGGCCAATATCACCGACCAGTATCCCGTCGGTTTCTTCCCGCGTCTTGTTGCTATCGGTCTGGATGGTGGAAATTACCTCGCGTACTTCAGTTCAGATATGCTCGCGTTCATAACCACCATCGCGATCTTCCTTGTCATCGTCTATGTGGAGTCTACTAGGATCGAGATCCCGCTTGCCCACGCCCAGATACGCGGGGCACGGGCGCGCTTCCCGGTCAAGCTCATCTACGCAAGCGTTCTGCCCATGATCCTCGTGATGGTGCTCCTGGCAAACATCCAGATGATGGGCATGTTCCTCTCAAATGTCGGGATTACCATCCTCGGGACATTCGATGGTTCTACACCCCAGAACGGTCTCATGTACTTCCTTGCTCCAATCAACGGCCCGTCCGACTGGATGTGGTGGACAACCGATCTCGGGCACGCGGTATGGGAGGTAATTTTACGTCTGGGCATCAATATGACATTCATGGTGGTCGGAGGTGCGATCTTCGCGCTCTTCTGGATCAAGACTGCCGGGCTCGACAGTAAGGATGTTGCCCGGCAGATCCAGATGTCCGGTATGTCCATCCCTGGCTACCGCCGGAATCCGCAGGTGCTTGAAAAGTACCTTGACCGGTATATCCCCCGAGTAACCATCATCGGTGGCGTCTTCATTGGTGTGCTCAGTGTCGTTGCAAACCTCTTTGGTGTCATCGGATCGGTGAGCGGGACCGGTCTGCTCTTGACGGTGAGTATCACTTACCGGCTCTACGAAGAGATCGCGAGCCAGCAGATCATGGAGATGTACCCGTTCATGCGGACATTCTTTGGAAAAGAGTGATTCTTACAGGAAAGGGACAAGGATGGAAGGAAAGAAGGTCATCATCACCGGCGTTCCCGGTGTCGGCAAGACAACGGTTGTCAATGAAGCACTGAAAAACCTCAAGGAGCAGGGTGTCGAATACCAGTCAATCAATTTCGGCACCTTCATGTTCGAGGTTGCAAAAGCGGATAATGTCGTTAAGGACCGGGACCAGATGCGCACGCTGGACCGCGCAGTCCAGAAGCGACTGCAGCAGCGGGCTGCACAGGCCATTGCAAAGATCCCGGGAAATGTCCTGATCGATACGCACGCCTCGGTAAAGACGCCCAAGGGCTATCTCGCGGGACTCCCCGAATGGGTGCTCCGCGAGATCATGCCGGATATCATTGTACTTGTCGAAACTGATGATGACCAGATCCTCATGCGGCGCCTCACTGATGAGACGCGGTCACGGGACAAGGAAGGAGCCCGCTCGATCGCGGAACACCAGCAGTTCAACCGGTCCATCGCCGCGGCATACGCGATGATCACCGGCTGCACCATAAAAATGATCACAAATGCCGATTTCCTGCTCGACCGTTCGGCGGCCGAACTTGCGGAAGTCCTCCGGTGAACGCATGAATTTTAAAAAGATCTGGGACGACTACAGCCTCTGGTTCACGTTCGGCTTCATGTTCCTCATGATGTGGGCGTATACCGTCCCGTGGTTGCGTGAAGGAGTCGGCCAGGCAATAGACGCTGTGTTTGCCCCGCTGGTCACGGAGTTTGGTATACCGTTCTATATCCTGATCGTTATCCTTTCTGCGCTGACCGGCCTGTACTCCTCAATCGTGCAGAAATACACGATCGATTACGAGAAGATGACAAATTCACAGGAGCGGATGAAAGAGTTCCAGGCAGAGTTCCGTGAGGCCCAGCTCTCCCAGGACGAGAAGAAGATCAAGAAACTGGAAGCAAAAAAAGACCGGGTCATGAAGGAACAGCTCGAAATGTCCCAGCAGCAGTTCAAGCCCATGACCTATATCCTCGTCCTTTCCGTCCCGATCTTCTTCTGGCTCCTGTACCGGCTGGCCCAGACAACCACGACTATCACCATGCCATATCTCGGCACCCACAGTCTCAGCGATGCGGTCATCTGGGTCATCCCGGCATGGATCTTCTGGTACATGATCTGTTCTATTACGCTCTCCCAGATCATCCGCAAGGCCCTCAATATCGGGGGACTCTGATGCGGATCACCGTGAGCGGGTTGCCCGGGAGCGGGACAACCTCACTCTCACGGTACCTCGCGGAGCGCCACGGTTTTTCCCTGATATCTGCCGGGGAGGTCTTCCGCCAGCTGGCAAAAGAGCACAACATGGAGCTGGCCCGGTTTGGCGAACTTGCACGGCAGGATCCGACCTATGACAAGATGATCGATGCCCGCCAGAAAGATATCGCGCAGGAACATGACGACATCATCGTGGAAGGCAGGCTCTCCGGCTGGATGGTGGACAATGCGGATCTCAAGATCTGGTTGTACGCACCCATCGGCTGCCGGATCAAGCGGATCGTCTTCCGCGACCAGGTGGCCGATGAAGAGACGGCAAAGAACCTGACGCTGGAGCGCGAGCAGTGCGAAGCGGACCGTTACCGTTCCTACTATAATATTGACATTAACGATCTTTCCCGGTATCATATCATCCTGAACTCTGAACACTGGGATGTTGAAGGGTTGGGTGCAATCATCGATACGTCCATTGCCCGGCTGAAACAAAACAGGCACAACCCGTGAATGTTCATTCCGATACGTATCCTGTTTTAACAAATTGCATTCTCCGGAGAATGGCACATACAGAGAATTTTTCTTCAGAACCCATGTAACTATTAACAAAAAGGTGTGACTGCGATGGAAGGCACGGTGGTCATCCGGATTGTGGATGCATGGGACCAGGAAGAGATCGTGCATCTCTATCGTGCGGGAGGGTGGTGGAAGGACGGATATGATCCCGGTTCCCTTCACGACCTGATCCGGGGGAGTTTTGCATTTGCCGTTGCCATTGATATAAAAACAGGACACGCCATTGGCATGGGACGGGTCCTTTCAGACGGCATCTCGGATGGCTATATCCAGGACCTTGTCGTCCTCCCGGAGTACCGGAAGCAAGGGATCGGAAAAGAGATCGTTACCGCCCTTGTTGGGCATTGCACCCGTGCCGGCATCTCGTGGATCGGCCTGATTGCGGAACCGGGTACAGAATCCTTTTACCAGCCTTTAGGATTCCAGCCCATGAAGGGACACATCCCGCTGTTGTGGACGAGTGATCGGCCATGCTGAGACCAGAAGATTTCAAGCCCGTTACTCTCTTGGACCGGGCATTTTTTGAGAACCACTATGCGCATTACCCGCAGGTGCATTCAGACAATACCTTCACCAACATGGTCTGCTGGAACCATTTTGCCCATTACACCTACGCGTACGTTGAAAAAAATATCATTATCGCCAGCACCATTGGCAGCATAACACGGTTCCGCCCCCCGATCGGTCCCCGCAATCCTGCACTCCTCCGTTCCCTGATCCGGCTGGCCTCCGATGTCAGCGACAATGAACCGATTGTCGTGATTGACACGGAGACTGCCGTATGGATGCGGGAGGTCTGCCCGGGCATCAACCTGATACCCGACCGCAACCACTTTGAATATGTCTACCAGGCAGCGGATCTTGCAGAACTCCCCGGAAAAAATTATCTGACGATCCGTCGCCAGCTCAACAAGTTCCGGAAAAACTGTATCAATGTTGTCGAACCGATCTCAAAGGAGAACTGGGAGGAAGTGAAACGGTTCCTCATCGAATGGTGCGAGTGGAAAGGGTGCGAAGGCGACCCGGTCCTTGCCCATGAGAAGGACGCCGTCTTTTTTGCCATCGACCACTTCAACGAACTCCCGCTGGAAGGACTGGTCATCAGGGTCTTCTCCAAGGTCGGCGCCATCGCCCTCTATGAACCCATGACCAACGATACCGCGCTCGTGCATTTCGAGAAAGGCCTGCCCGACTGCGAGGGGATATACAAGGCGATCAACAATGAGACTGCCCTTCGCCTTGCAAAGAAGTTTACCTATATCAACCGGGAGAGCGATCTCGGCGTTGCCGGGCTCCGCGAGGCAAAACTGCGGTACCACCCGCACCATATGGTGGAAGTCTATGCGATGAAGCGGGACTTGTAAATCCCCCGGATAAAAACAAATATCTATCCGGAACTTATCCGACAACGATTGTCAGTACGCCGGAGACAATGAGGTTAACTGCAATGGCGGCAAGGAGCATACCGAGCATTTTTCCCATGATATCGGTGACAACATCCCCAAGAACCCGCTGGATAAATTCTGAATAATACAGGATGACCCAGGTGGCAAGGAGCGAAAGGGTGATCGCGACAAACGGGATGAGGAGCCCGTAATCCTTTGAAAGGAGCATCACCGTGGTGATGGCCCCCGGCCCACAGAGGAGGGGGGTTCCGATCACAACGCCCGCGGCGGTTTTGGCATGCCCCTTGGAGTGACCCAGTTCGATGCCCAGCGCTTCCTGGATACCGAGAATGAAGAGCAGGACACCGCCGGCGATCTGGAAACTGGGAATATTGAGCCCGAGGATGTCGAAGATCAGCTTGTTGAAGACCAGGAACAGGTACATCAGGCTGCCGGCCACGGCAACGGCGATGAACGCCTGCTTGTGGATCTCCGCCGGTGACTGTCCCTTGGTCATCGCCGCAAATATCGGTATGGAAAGGAGGGGGTCAAGGATGATGAACAGGGTGGCAAACGAATAGATGATGCCGGGGAGGAGGTCCATGATGATCCTGATCAGGAGTATATGCAGTGCTTGTATAAATGTGAAGACGCCTGCCTGATCGTCAGGGAACAAAAAGCCCCGCGTCTGCACTATCCAAATATATAATTGCCACCACCCTCCATGTTCCAGTAAGGCGGATTCTCTTCTCTTTCATGCGCAGGAGAGGCCGCATGGGTGATGCGTATATGGCAAAGGCTGTAAAATCAATACCTGAAAAAGGCGTAAAGAAGGTCTCAAAGCCTGCTGCAAAGAAGAAACCCGTTGTACTGGCGAAGAAAAAGCCGGCCGCCGCCAGGAAACCTGCGGCAAGAACGGTTGCCCCTCCGGTAAAGAAGAAAGCGGGAGTGAAGAAAGCTGTAAAGGTCACTCCGAAGAGATCCGCAAAAAAACCGGCAGGGAAAAAAGCCTCAAAGGATATGACCCGGTACCGCTGTAAACTCTGCGGCTACATCTATTCCCCTCTCCGCGGGGAGCCGCACAACGGTATCCCTGAAGGGACGGCATTCGATGACCTTCCGGAGGACTATGTCTGCCCGGTCTGCGGTATGCAGGGAAAAGGCAGGATCGGGAAGTGGGGCTTTGATGCATGGAGGCCCACCCGCTATCTCTGTTCCATGTGCAGTTACGTATATGACGAAAAACGCGGGGAGCCTCACCGGGGTATCAAACCCGGCACGAAATTCGAGGATCTTCCGGAGGACTATGTCTGCCCGGTCTGTGCGCTCGATCCGAAAATCCGCGTACAATTCGGGAAGGTCTTCAAACAGGGATTCGAACCCCTCAATGTCTGACACACATATCTTTCCACACATCCATTTTTTCTCCCAATGGGCATCGTGACTTCCCAATGGTCCTCAACTCCTGCACATCGGGTATCTGCCCGGGAAAACGCACGAACTTATAATCTTAAACATCCATCCTTCATAGTAAACACAGGACGGCGTCACCGGCAATAGTGTACCGGGGGCAATTGGATGCAAGACATACAGGATCCCACACTCTATCAAAAGCGGCAGGCTCTGGCGGTATTTCTCCACGTTGATCCGGAAACCCTCAAGGAATCAAAGGGGACCCTGTATAGTTTCAAGGCATTTTTCAATGGGAACGATGAGGCATATCTCATCCTCAACGACGCCGAAGCAACCATCGCCGCAGAACACGCCGTGCCGGAAAAACTCTGGCTGATCTGCCTTGAGACGCTCTTTGCCTATTTTGACATCGATGCCTATCCCTCGGACGTCATCGGGAAGATGAAGACCCCGGAGATCCGCCGGGTGAACGATGAGCTCAAGGCTCTCATCTACAACACCACCGGCATGGAAGAACTCAAAAAGAAGATGCTCTCCTACGGGAACCGGAAGAACCTCCTTGCCGATTATGATCAGACCGAGCATTTCCAGGACGGTTACTTCATTTACCGCTTGTACTGATACGGCAGACTCGCAATTTTCCTCTTTTATTCCTTCCATCTTTATCTCCTCGTGGCGGCTGTCGTCACATTCTCGCAAATCTATAAACCTGCCGGCAGTTTACTCTTATCCAGTGATACCTTTGGCATACTTTTCATGCAACTTTGTGAATCATTTCCGTTCCGTTACGTTCATCGTCTGCCTGTGTGCCGGTGTGCTGGTGGCTGCCGTGTCCGGCTATGGTTACAGCACGGATTACGAAGGATATCTTGGCGAGACTATCGCCCTGCACGGGGAATCCTATAACAGCGACCAGATCTATCTGTTCATGACGGGCCCCGGCCTGCCCGAGAATGGTGTGACCCTGACGGACACATCACAACGGGCCGACCAGGGAAAATTTAGTATGGTTGACGTTGACAGCAACCAGCAGTGGTCGTTCAAATGGGATACGTCCCGGATTGACAATGAGATCGATCCCGGGACCTTCACCGTATACGCGGTCAACGCCCCGGTCGACAAGTCAGACCTCACCGGCCACAGTTACCAGACCCTGAGCGTGTATCTCAAGGATGGCAGCCTGTCAAAAAACCGGGTCAGCATTGGCACGAAATACACCATGAACCTGGCGTATGATGATACCCCCATGACGACCCCCATCACCACGGTGCCTCCCACCCTGCCCCCGACAACAATCGTACCGGATACGACGGTAACAACTCCCGAACCAACGAGCACACCCACACCGAAATCTGTTGTGCTTCCGTTCGCAGCACTCACGGGACTGATCGTCGCTGGCTGTATTTTCCTCCTGTCCCGAAGACGGTAATCCAATTTTCATTTTTTACCGGGAATATTCCGGCAGGCTCCTTTTTTCCGATCTGCGATGTGATTGAAAGGTCTCCCGCACGAAGCAGCAAGGTATTATCAACCCTTATGTGAATGGTAATATGAGTGGTATGGACGTACCGGCACTGCTTGAAAAAGCGCATCACCTCATGAAGGTAGGGCGCTATGACGAGGCGATCTCCCTCTATGACCAGGTCCTGGAAATCAACAGGAACAATACGGTGGCACTCGAGAATAAAGGCAAGATCTACTATTACCTTGGCAGGCACGAGGATGCGATAGCCTGTTATGACAAGGCGATTGTCATCAACCCGAACCTGATCACGGTCTGGTTCGAGAAGGGGTACACGCTCCGCAAGATCCGACGGTACGAGGAATCAATAAAGTGTTTTGAACGGGCTCTTTCGATCGACCCGGAGTATACCTTCGCCATTGCCAACAAGGGATACTCCCTGAATGAACTGGGGAGATATGAGGAGGCGATCCGCTGTTTTGATACCATCCTTGAAACAAGCCCGAAGAATATCCGGGCGATGACGTCCAAAGGGATTGCCCTGCGGGAACTGGGTAAGAACGAGGAAGCCCTTGCCTATTTTGAGAAGGCAATCGGTCTCAACCCGATCAATTCCTTTGTCTGGTACAACAAGGCGATTACCCTGCGGAACCTGGGGCGATCAAAGGAAGCCGATGAAGCGATCAAAATCGTTAACTTCCCCCAGCGTACGGGGACGAACTGATCTTATGAGAAATTTTTTTATTTTTTCTCTTTTTTAGAATTCGAAGAAGTCCATCAGGACTTCGAGAAAGAGAAGGGAGGCGGAGCCGACCTTCGAAGAATCCTGACGGATTCTTCTCGTCCTCGAATCTCGCTTCGCTCAATTCTTCGGAATTCGAAGAAGTCCATCAGGACTTCGAGAAAAAGAAGGGAGGCGGAGCCGACTTTCGAAGAAACCTAGCGGTTTCTTCTCGTGGTTCGGGTTCTTCGAACCCTCACCAATTCGAAGAAATCTGATAAATTCTTCTGGTCCTCTACCCGCACTTCGTGTGGGTATCGGATAAAAAAATAGGATTAAATAAGTTTGAAGATTGGGTGGCTTTCTGCCTTGCACTCGATCCCGAGCTGGCGGGTTGCCTCAAGGACGGTGATGTCCGTGTAGGCCTGTGCAGTGATCATTGCTTCTACGTTCTCGATAGGTCCGTACATGATGAGGTCTGCACCGAGGGTGGATGCAATCATGTTGCAACCGATATCGGGTGCTGACCATGCGGCCTGCTTTATGCCCTCAATACCGCCAAGGTAGTGGTGGGACATCTGCTTGAGGAGGACATCCTTGCCCTCGTATCCAACCGCCAGCTGTGAGGGGGTCTTGCTTGTTCCCTTCCAGCGCTTGAGCCAGGTCCAGGAAACGGTCATGTTGTGGTATGCACCACCGGTCGGGTAGCCGTGGATTGCCTTGCAGGCAAGGATCTCACGGTATGAGCCGCCGCTTCCGAGGCCGAGGGGGGTTGCTGCAGTGTCGAGGATCGGGCGGGTGATACCGCATTCCTTTGCGATATCGAGCATACCCTTGGTCTGACCTGCAACGCCGCCTTCGACGAGCACCTTCTCTCTTCCTGCGACTGACGGGTCTGCAGGGTTGAATGCAAGGACAATGGCTGCATCCACATCACTGTTCTTCAGTGCTTCAATGCTCTCCGGCAGGATCGACCCGTTGATCGAGTTGTAGATCGCACGCTTTGCGAGACCGACTTCGGTCACGTATTTACAAGCGTGGGCAAGTGCCGTGGGCACTGATGAATCCATCAGGAACGCGGTCTTGTTGTCGATCGAGTCGAACCAGTTAAAGTAGCTCTCGAATGCTTCCCCGTATTCCGCGATGATCTGGATGAAGTGTGGAATGCCGGTCAGGTCTGAGAGGACCTGACAGCGGTTCCAGAGTGCTTCTGCCTTTGCCTTGTCGATGGTGCCTTTCTTGTCGTCAAGCACGCACTCGTGCTTGTTGTAGAAGATCGATGCACCCAGTACGGTCGGGTACTCGCCGGGCTGACCACCAATCATGGTGCCGTTGAAGTCCCAGACGCTCTGTTCTTTTTCGAATCTGAACATGTTCTATCACACCTCCATTATACCATTGCCATTAATTTCTGGTACAAAAACAACAGCATCACAAATACGATAACGCCTGCCATGAGGCCGTACAGTATGCCGATATCCCGACCAATTTTTCGTCCAACACGCTGTGCAATCTCCGCATCCACGAACTCGATATTCTTCTCGATCTTGTCAAGACGCTTCTCGACTTCGAGGAACTGGGGGTTCGCACTTGCAGCGCCTACTTCCTGCCCACCGGCAGCTTCCTTGACTTCGACGACCATTGCATCGGCAGCGAACGCACCCGGGTCTTTAGCCTTGAGTTCGTTGATCTTGGCCTTGATAGCGCCGAGATCTTCGCTTTCCATGATGTTGACGATTTCCGTCTGTTCCTGGAAGCGCTTGATATTAACGTCAGTGAGGTTTTCAATGAAGGGAATTGCACCTTCAGCGCCGACGACCCGTCCTTCCTTCACACCATTCTTGTGGAGTGCAGCGAAGGTCTGGCCAGAGAGGTGACCTTTGACTTCAGTACCGACGAAGAGGACGAACCTGATATTGGGGTTGGCAATAACGTTGGCGATGACCTTTTCGAGACCGAGGTTCTCGGTCTTACAGGATCCGCAGAGTGCCGCGCCGGCATCGCAGATACCCTGTTCGTCAAGGTGTGAACCCATGGTGACGACAGCCACGGGGCTGTTTGCGTCTCCTGAGTGGAAGTCGCCCTTGATGAGTGGCCAGCCACTTGCTGGTGATTTCTTGTCTACCATCTTGTTCACCTCATCCCACCAGTACTATAGGCAGCACAATCAGGATCAATGCAAGGAGTAACCCTGCTGTGAACCCGACTAAACCGCTTGCGGTGACTGCCGAGTCAATCTTGTTGGTCCTGGCGAGGATCTGCGACTTGTAGCGGATGTTCTCCACCATGTTCTCGATCGCCACCATCCTGACCGGTCCGGTTGATTTTGCTTCTTCTGCCATCTTTTTCACCCCAGCATGAGTAATCCGACCAGGGCAAACGAGACGATCAGACCGATCATCAGGCCTTCGATCTTACCTGCATAGACCCCGGCGGCAAACTTGTCCCGGTATCCGATATCCGTCACCATCTTCTCGATGACCTTCATGCGGGCAGTGATCAGTGCCATCTCTCCAGAGAGCGGACGGGCTTCCCCGCCGGCCTCTTCGGCCCCACCGGCAGCTTCCTTGACTTCGACGACCATTGCATCGGCAGCGAACGCACCCGGGTCTTTAGCCTTGAGTTCGTTGATCTTGGCCTTGATAGTGCCGAGATCTTCGCTTTCCATGATGTTGACGATTTCCGTCTGTTCCTGGAAGCGCTTGATATTAACGTCAGTGAGGTTTTCAATGAAGGGAATTGCACCTTCAGCGCCGACGACCCGTCCTTCCTTCACACCATTCTTGTGGAGTGCAGCGAAGGTCTGGCCAGAGAGGTGACCTTTGACTTCAGTACCGACGAAGAGGACGAACCTGATATTGGGGTTGGCAATAACGTTGGCGATGACCTTTTCGAGACCGAGGTTCTCGGTCTTACAGGATCCGCAGAGTGCCGCGCCGGCATCGCAGATACCCTGTTCGTCAAGGTGTGAACCCATGGTGACGACAGCCACGGGGCTGTTTGCGTCTCCTGAGTGGAAGTCGCCCTTGATGAGTGGCCAGCCGCTTGCTGGTGATTTCTTATCTGCCATGTTAGATCACCTTGATCATCTGGAATGCAATGATTCCGGCAATGAATAATCCAATGGCAAGTCCATACCAGAACGACGTGATCGTGCCACCGATTGCAAGCCCGTGATCCCTGTTCGGGAACGAGGCGAGGAGGTTGCCTTCTCCGGAGAGCATGTTGATTAGATCGTTGCTGGTTGCTTCGAGGATTGCTACCTTTTCGATGACCGGTGCAAGCGACTCTCCTGCAGAGGTCACAATGCCGACCATGGGGTCAGCGACAAGCCCGAATTCCGGGAGAACAATAACGTATCCCATGTTAGTGTCCCTCCACTTCAGGAATCGGTTTTGCATCGAGCCATGCTGCTGCATCGCGCTTCGAAAGGACCATGTACTCGTTGTAGGTGTATGCCCAGCCGATGATTGCAATGATCAGCGAAATGAGTGCCGATCCCGTGCTGATCAGGGCAAAGGACATGATAGCTGCGACGAGCATAGAGAGGAACCCGCATTCTGCGGTGAGCATGAGCATGCGGTCCTGAGTCCAACCGGGTCCGAGGCACGCGTTGAACGGGTGCTGGATTGCAATTGCCCCGAGCAGGAATGCGACCGCAATCAGACATCCACCGAGGAATGACTGTTCGTGGGTCAACAGGGTCATACCCATGACGGTTACGTGACCTGTTGTCAGGCCTGCAAAGGTGAACCCGCCGGTGATGAGTGCTGCAAAGCCCATGAGGGACAGTGCACCGACAACTGCCATTTCGGTCAGTGCCTGCACCATGGCCGGGATCTTCATGTTCAGGATGTTGTTGGAAACATATCCGAGGATGAAACCAATGATAGCTGCAAGGACTGCTGCCACGATCGGCGCATAGAAGCCGAACTTGGTAGCAAGCAGCATTGCGATAACACCCGAGCCGAATGCGATCATACCTGCCGAAGGTACACCAGTACCAATACCGTAACTGCAGAGCACCTTGATGGTGTGGCTCCCCCAGATCAATGCTGCGATCACCGCGAGGCCCCCGAAGAACGAGAACATCTCGGTGCTGGTGAGCACATTGAGGTAGGTCAGGTAGAGACAGACGAGCGTGCTGACAATGCCCGCAATCATGATCTTATTGTGCGGGATGCCGCCTTCAATTACTTCAACTTTTACTGTCATCTTCAACACCTCACATTGCAACGATCAGGATCGCCACAAGTCCGCAAAGGGCTGATGCGACAGCTGATGCAACGACCGACCGTGGCCAGCGTTTGAATTTCGGGTCGTGGGGACCTTCAATGGTTCCCGTGATGTTGTACGCAGTGAGCACTGCATTCACGAGGAACATGCCCACGGCGAACATACCGGCTGCAGAGACTGCAATTGGCACGACCTGTGTTGCGGTGATTCCCATAACGGTGGGAAGTGCTGCCGTGTAGACTTCGAGGAGCTCAAGGTAGATGAGCGTACCGCCGGCACCTGCAAAGATACCGCCGAGGACACCGCCAACGAACGAGATGAACGGAAGACCGTGTCCCTCAGTTCCCTGTGACTTGTACTCTGCCTGGGTGTCACCGGTGATCGGGTCCTTTGCAACCTTACCGGATGCTGCGGGAATACCCATGCCGAAGACATAGACAAAGTTCACCATCATACAGGTGATTGCCATCATCAGGCCGCCACCAATGCCGCCGGTAATGACGACAACGAGGGCGTCCTGTCCTGCTGCGGCAGCCCATGCGCCACCGAAGAGACCGGCAAGACCGCCACCAGCTGCGAGCATCGCGACACCGGTCGCAATACCGGGAGCCTGTCCCATTGCAGCGGGTGCACCGCCGACAGGGACGAAGTGGACGCCGAAACCGATCAGGACGCCGCCGACTACGATAAGAATGAGCGGCATGACCCCGATCGGGTAAATGAAGTAGCAGATCCCGATGAGGATCAGGAACATCACACCACCGATCGCCATCGCGGCCGGGTTCATTGCGCTGCCTGCTGTGGGTTTTGCTGCGACTGCGCTCATGAGGATGCCTCCTTTGCCTCGGTGTAGGGTCCGTAGTTCTTCCGTGCCCAGACCTCGATATACCGGTCGATGACCGTGAATACGAGGATCATGAGGACACCGACAACGATTGCGCCCCACCCGGCTGCGACCTGCTCAAAGAGAACGGTACGCCAGAGTTCGAGGAAGACAATCAGACCAAAACAGACACCGGCTGCGGAACCACCGATCTTCGTGGTAAACCACCCGTTGTCGAGTGAGTTGCGCTCGCCTGCTTCTGCATAGCGGACGATGTTACCTGACGCCGAGATCGGGACACCTGCACCGAACTTCTGGTTCTGGTACTGGCGTTCCTTCCCGTAGTACGGGTTGCCCGTTGCAGATCCTGCTGCACCGAGTGCGATACCCCAGACAAGGCCGAGCAGCGGCAGCGGGAACGGGTGTCCCAGTGCTCCGTTGATCAGCTGACAGAGTGCCACGGTTGCGAAGATCGCAATAAAGGCATGTGCCATGGTAACCGTCGTCATGGACTTAAGGATGTCCACGTAGACCGGCTGCCCGAACTTGGACAGGCTCGCGGTCCTGCCAACGTATGCGGTTGTTGCGTAAACGCCCTGTACAAAGACTGCGAGTACAGAACCGAGAACAATAGCAAGAACCGCGTTAAACTGCATTGCCATAAAGGCCCATGCGAGACCAGCGCCCAATGCACACCAGAGACCGTATGCCGGGGGTTCTCCTGCAACCGCCTTGTTGAAGATGCGGTGAAGGAATCCCATCTGGGGTGCGAGCTGAACCTGTGAGTTCGGGTCACCTTGTGACCCGATGTTGGATTCAGTATCTTCCGCAGAACCGGCTACAGTGGCAAGAGCTCCTGTCAATGCAGTAATTCCAATGCCAAATACAATATGTTCCATTTAGCCTCCTCCCTGCGTGCGAATGCACGAGAGTATTCAAAATGCAATGCCACGCACATCGAGTAGATACTCTTTGTGGTTAGTGTAAAGTTGGTAAGATCTTGATTAAAAGGTTTCGAAATAATGCCGGCGATAGAAGGATATATTAAGCCCGAATTAAAAATCGGGCGATTATGCGGGATTTTCTAATCATGTGGATTTGTGTTAAGGAAAGTCTGGTTGTTTTGAGGGCAAGAGGGTTTGTGTTGGGACGTATGATTCTGCATCAATCTCGCGAACCGGATGATGTGGCTGATAGGTGATCATGGATCCGGCCAGCCTCTCCGGAATCCCGCTGGTGGGGGGGGTATCCTCCCACTCCCTTTCCGGTCCGGCCACCGCCAACTATCCCGTCTTTCCCACATCATGTCGGAGATTGTACACCGGAACACCAAAACCGGAGGGGGGTAGTCCCCCCTCCCTCAGCAGGAGGTACCCCCCTCCACCCCATTTTAAAATTTTGAGGGGGGGTCCCCCGACCTATCCCTCCCGGTTACGGAGGGGTACCCACCCCCCTTGCCTGCATGATCAACCGTGATAGCTCCCGTGGAACTTCCGACGGAGCAAGGAATATCCGGCACTTCCGGCAAAATGAGCAGAGGGGGGTACCCTCCCTTCCCATACTCAGAGAGGTAGCTACCTCTCCCCCTGTTGATGGGAGGTACCCTGCGCCGGATCCGATCCAACGAAATGGGAGGGGTGGGTAACCCCCAGTTGAACCCAGGGGAACCTGAACTCCGCGTTTAATCAGGAAACTTCAATTCAATCATCTTTTTGACTCATGCAGGTAATCATCGTATAATGAACTCCAATAATCATGCGGTTTCCACCGGCCTGATCCTTTTTGTTGTGGGAATCGGGGCATTTATGGATGGCCTTGATGGTGCAATCGTCAACGTCTCGCTTCCGCAGATCGCTGCCAGTTTCAATGCAGATATCAGTCTCGCATCGCTCGTTTTGACCATCTATCTTGTCGTATTGAGCAGCCTGATGGTGATATTTGCAAAAATCTCCACCTTTGCCGGCACTAAAAAGATCTATATCGGCGGGCTTGCCATCTTTACGCTGGCCTCACTTCTGTGCGCTGTTTCATGGAACATCGAGGCGCTTATCGCATTCAGGGCATTTCAGGGTCTTGGGGCGGCAATGATCGCACCCTCTGCCGTTGCAACGATTGCACTTCATGTCAGGGAATCAGAACGTGCCAAATCTCTCGGGGTGATAGCTGCCGCATCAGCACTGGCCTTTGCGCTCGGTCCGGTTGCCGGGGGCCTGATCACTGAATACCTGAGCTGGCACTGGATCTTCTTAATCAACCTCCCTATCGGGATCATCGCTATTGTCCTTGCTCACTCTATCCTTGCCGATGACGCGCCCCCCATTGCCGCACCCCGTGCTTTTGACTATCCGGGGGCAGTCCTGTTTTTCATTGCCATGACGCTGTTCATTCTCCCGATGGGTTTTATTGGAGAAAGATCCGAGGGGCTCATAACTCCCGTGAACCTTCTTTTCCTGTCGGCAGTAGTGTTCCTGTTGTTTGCCCTTGCAGAGAAAAAAGCCATGGATCCTGTTATTGATCTGTCCCTGTTTTTGAACAGGAATTTTACCTGTTCAACCCTTTCATATTCGTTTGCAATGCTTGCATACGGGGGCCTTCTCCTGATCCTGCCGTTTTACCTTCAGTTTATCATGTCGATGAGTCCGGGAGAGGCCGGGCTGTTCCTCCTTATTCCCTCCATTATCATCACCGTTTTGAGTCCCGTAGGAGGAATGCTTGCGGATAAAACCGGAGCAGGAAAAGTCTGCGTGGTCTCATCAGTTGTCTTTCTGGTAACGTTCCTGATGATGCTGTTCCTTTCTTCGAACAGCGGCACGGGTCTTTTAATTGTCGCCCTGATCATCATGGGTATCGGGTTCGGGCCGTTTATGAGTGCCGGATCCAGCAGGATAATTGAACATTCCGGTGAAGACAAACGGGAGATGGCATCGGGGATAATGAGCACGTCCATTTATTTTGGAACTGCTCTGGGAACGGCACTGTTTACCGCGATATTCTCGTATTTTTCAGGAGACCATGGTTCGCAGGCTGGCCTTCCTGTTCCTGCATTCATGTCGGGTTTTAATGCTGCAATCGTGGCAGGAGTCCTGTTCTGCATCATTGTCATCGTCTCGTCATCGATGGTGAGGGATACAAAAAGAACCTGATTTTTTTCACTGGCCCGTTTTCAATAATTAAAACCTGCACGATGTTCGTTTGATTCATCCGGCACAGGCAAAAAAATGACGGGGTGCCCTATTGCATTGATATTTTTCGTATCAGCGCCATCACACCGGGTTTCTTCTTTTGCGAAGAGAGCGCACCCAACCCGATCCCCGGCACCGGCTCCTCGTCAAACATCTCATTGTTCATCCGCTCGTTGAGCTCGTCGAAGATCCGCGTGTAAGCTGCACAGTGGGGATCCACGCCATCCAGCGCCCCGCCCAAGGGGGCGATCGCGTTGTACGGGCATCCGCCCCGGCAGTATCTGATGTGCGGGCAGTCCTTGCAGGCCTTGTCCACGTATTCGGAGAACGCCATCATCCTCCGGCCGGGCTCTGACTGCATGAGCTGCTCCATCGTTGGTTTGTCCCGCACGTTGGCCATCACCCACTCCGGCATTCCGACAAAGCGGTAGCAGGGGTAGATGCTCCCGTCGGGGCCGATGGCAAACGTACTGCCCATGCAGTCAACGAAAGTGCAGACCGAGCCCCGGCGGGTGAAGACGCAGCGGCAGAGGTCGTTGATGTTCATCACCTCGATCGTCCCGAGGTTCTCAAGTGATTTGTCGAGAAGGTATACCAGCAGCTCGCCGTACTCCTCCGGTTCGAGCGCCCATTCCTTCGGATTTTCCGAGCGGAGCGAGGGCAGGGCCGGGTGGAGTTTTAAGACGAAACCCCTCTCTTTGAAGAAATTGAAGATCTCTTCCTTGTGTTTTACCGATTTATTGGTGAACGTGCAGATGAACCGGACCTGAAGGCCGGCCGCCCGGGCGATCTCGTAGCCCTTCATGCACTTCTCAAAGTAGCCGTCGCCCCGCTGCGAGTCCGTGATCTCCTCCGGGCCGTCAATGCTCGAACCGAGGGGGACATGGTACTCCGCGAGCACGGAGGCGATCTCGGGGGTCATCCTCCAGAGATTCGTCTGCATCGCAAAATCAGGGGTGAAACGTCCGGGTTCCCCCCCAAGCATCGGGAGTGCCTGCCGGTAAAAGTCCGCGCCCGCAAGGAGCGGCTCGCCGCCGTGGAACGTGAAGGTAACCCGTTCATTTCCAAAATCCCTGAGCCACGCGACAATGTCTTTGACCGTGTCGATGCTCATGATGGGCGACCCTTCCTCCGAGCTCCAGCAGTATTTGCACCGGCCGGGGCATCCCAGCGTTGGGATGATCATGATGTGGAAGGGATTTTTCATGGTACTTTTTGTTTTACCTGCGAGGGTAAGAGGGTTGCGAAACGGGAGAGACGAACGCGTCACGCATCAGTAAAAACGTATCGTTGTTGGTGAATGGTGAAACAACTAAAAAAAGAAAAAAAATTTGGTGGGGATGTGCTTACCTTGCGGGGATGATCAGTGAGCGCTCGCCGGCGGGCATGAACTCACGGATTGCACCCTTTGCGAACTCGCGGCGGGGTTCGGAGAAGTCGAACTTAAGCGACGGGTCTGCGAACGTGATCTTAATGAGCGGGGACAGGGTCCAGGCATCTCCGCGGCCGTAGTGGGCTGCGCCGGAAATGGCTGCGTATTCTCCCTGGTGTCCGACGTTCATTGCATAGTTCGGGTAGTTCGGTCCACGGAGCTCGCCGATACAGCCTTCGTCGGGCCTGATTGACATTGAGTTCGAGGAACCGCACTGGTCCTGCAGGTCGTAACCGAAGAAGCCGAGACGTGACCAGCCTTCCTTGTGGGCGAGCATGGACATGTACCAGCCGTTCAGGCCAGCGTTCGAGTTTGCAGTAGCGAGTGCACAGGAAATACCTGATGCTGCTGCAAGGACGGATGCACGCTGGGAACCGCCGAAGTGGCTCTCGAGGGTGGTCGGGTACTGTTCGTACTGTTCCATACCGTAGAGGGTGACTTCGGTTGCAATGTCGCTGATTGCTTCCTGTGTCTTCTTTGCCTTGCCGAGACCACCGTGGTTCTTCTTGATATAGTCAAGACCATAGTAGCAGTAGTCATCGAGGATGTTGTCGGTGTATGCAGCGGTTGCATACTGGGTGAATCCGACACCACCGGACATGTAGGATCCGAGCCAGATCTGGTCGAAGAGCATGGTGCCTGCACCGACGACTTCAAGGGATGCCTTGACGGGGTCGTTGGGGTACTTGCGGTCTCCCTGAACCATATCTGCGAAGTGTCCGAACTTGATGCCACCCGGCTCGTTCGGGCCGCGTGCACGGCGGGCGGGCAGGATGTCTGCCATCTGGATGACACCGGCGTGCTTTGCTGCGAATGCAAGGTCAGCGACTGCTGCTTCGCCTGCGCACATCTTGTATGCGCCGATGAAGGACATACCGATCTGCATTGCAGACCAACGGGAGGTGGTTCCACCGTCGCAGGTCCTGCTGACGGTTGTCGGGATGTGCACTGCCTGGAACATCGACTTGCCGACTGCGGCTTTCAGTGCTGCTGCACTCTTTGCCGGGAAGAGCTTGTCGAGGTTTAAGAGGAACTGGGGCTCGATGTCATCTGCCATCTCGTCGTCGCCAGTGAAGACTTTCACATAGCAGTCGTCGACAAGTGACGGGTGGGTCTCGACCATGTGTTCCTGAACAACGGCTGCACCGGGCATGGCGTGGTTCAGCACGTGGAGGTACTCGTTGATGGTCTCAGGAGTTACTTCCTTGCCGAGGCGCTTCTGCAGGGTGTTGTGGGCGAGGTCAAGACCTACGATGATGGTCCTGCGGATGTCGTCCCACATCTGCTGCATGGCAGCGTTGTTGACGAAGTGGAGGTCGTCGCCTTCTACAAAGACGTTGGTGCCGCTGACTTCGTAGGTCATCAGCTGGCGCTGACCGAGCGGGATACCACCACAGTGGCAGCGCTTCGGGTCGTACATGGAGATACCGCGGTCCATCTCGGCCTTCTTACCGGCTTTCATGAACTCGACTTTGCGCGGAGACTGCTCAAGACCTTCCCGGCCGAATACGGTGTGGGTTGCTGAGGGGTCTTCTGCAAACTTCTCCTTCATTGCCTTCAGGAAGAGCTTCTGGGTTCTCTCGATTTTTGCTGCTTTTGCCATAATTATGCCTCCTTTGGCATGAAGCCGTACTTTACCCTGAGTGAGTGGATGCGCTGGATGTATTCAATCAGTTCAGCATCGTCGCGGTAGGCAGTGCCTACGAGCGAGTGGTAGATCGTGCTGTTTGCCTTGATCCACTTTGCATCCATCGGCTTGCCGACCTTGACTTCAGTGTCAAGGGGTACTCCAACCTGGTCCTTGACATACTTGACAATACCTGACTTCTTGTCGAGGATACAGCGCTGGAGCATGTCGAACATCATCCCGTTCTCATCGAGACGGAGGGAGTGGCCGTGCACCGTGCATCCGCGGACGCTGACAAGTGCGGGGTCAAAGAGCTCGGTGTTGACGAGGTCCTTTGCATATTTCTCGAGGTCGCGTTCGCGGCACTCGACGATCTGGCGACCTGAAAGGGTACCCGGATCAATGCCGCGGAAGCGGTAGGACTCAAGATAGGACCTGAGGTACGGGTGGCAGGGTGCGTTGTACATCGAGTCAGCGAACTGGATGTAGCGGACGCGGTCGCCGGCCTTTGCGCCGTCGGTCGGGGTGACCATCTTGCGGATCGGGCATGCAGGCTCCTGCTGCTCGGAGAGCGGCGGGTGTGCACTCTTGTAGGCTGAGCCGGGTGCACGGTGTCCCATGATCAGGACGAGGTCCTTGTCGGTGACATCGCGAAGCTTTGAGAGTTTGTGTGCCGGGTCCATCTGCTTGCGCCTGTTTGCGGCGACAATGGTCTGGCCTGCACAATACTGGGGTTTATATGCCATTATTTTATCACTCCAATGATTGCTTCTTTTTCACGATTTTCATTACTGACGAAATGACTTCCGCCATCTTCTCACGCGTGGGGGTCTGACCCCGGGTCACGCCGCTTACAATCGACATGACCGTACCTTTGGTACGAATCTTGTCCTGAGGCGGCATCACGACCGACGTCTTCACGCCCTCCTTTGCGAGATCCTCATAATCTACCGGGGACTGGGAAACCACGACTGCCTTCACATCACAGGCCTGAAGGATAAATCGGACCTTGTGCACCACGTGGGAACGTACGTTCCCGTGGTGGAGGATGGCAACCTTGTGTTTCTCTATCTGCGCGATCTCTTTTTGAGTAAGCCCAAAATAAGCGCCGAGGACTGCACCGCCAATTTTCGGTGCATCCGGCGGTACGCCACTTCCGGCATTCAGTACCAGCGTGCTGATACTGTATTCAACGCCCTGTTGCCTGAGGCCTGAGGTGATATCGCACACCGGCTTGGTCACGTGGCGGCGTCCGGGAGACATCCCGACCACTATGACATCCGGGTACCGGCATTCGGAGATGGTGCCTCTCTGGGCAATCCCGCCTCCTTTACCCATGCCCATCGCCTCGCGGCAGTCAACAACCTGGGTTACTCGTCCAATCGGCATGATTATTTTATTCCCTGGAGAATTATCGGCTTGGACTTGCTGCTTGGATCAGATAGTCCCAGCATTTCTTTGTCCGCATTCGGGCCGTACTTACAATAATCTACAAGTGACGGTTCGGTCTTCATGTATCGCCCCTCCTGGATATAGAAGGTGAAATCAGGGAAAACCGGTTCGATTGCAGCCTTCAGTGCGGGTATGACATCGCGGCTCTCAATCTCGAGCAGAACGGTGCCTACATGAACCTGGAGAGGTATCTCCTGGTCTCCGACACGGATCGTCTTCCTCATGGGGTGAGGATTATCGATCCCTTTGGAGGGTCCGTACGGTACCGTGAGTGGCAGGCGGGGTCCGTTCAGGACCATACGCCGTACTCCGGCAACGCTGACGACCTTGTTCAACAGGCGTTCTGTTGTATCAGGGTTGAGCAGCCGCTCCGTGACAATCCTGCACTGGGGGAACGTGGCTTCTGTCATTCGTATCCTTGATGGGCTTAAATGCCCTTTGCAATTGCCTGGATCGGCTTCTTGAACGACTCAAGCTGGCCGAAGGTGTCCTGGTAGATCTTCGAGGTGTGTTCGGGTCCGAACATCTGGGTACCCGCGTCGAGTGCACAGGCTGCAACGATACAGGGCATACCGATACCGGCTGCGTGCCTGGTTACGACGTGGTTACCGTTGAAGACACCGGGGCCGCCGCCACCGTAGATTGAGTGGCTGAAGAACGAGAAACCAACTGCGACACCCATTGCACGACCGAAGTCTGCGCCGGGGAGGCCGGTCTCGTGCTCGAGCAGGTCGTTGAAGTAGAGCAGGGTTGCTGAGACTGCCTGGGCGAAACGTCCGGCACCGCAGTTGACCATGGTTGCTGCAAGGGTACCTGCTGATGCGTAGGCGTTCCAGAGCATGGGGTCCTTGGTCTCGTAGAAGATGAAGCCGCTCTTGCCCTTCTTGCCTGCCTTGATAACCTTGTCCTCAATGGCACGCTCGACGAGGCTCTGCACGACAGTACCGATGGTACCGGTCTTGCCGTTCTTCTTGACGAGGTCGTAGACGATGTTGTTTGCGTTGAGTCCCTGGTATGCGTAGAGAAGGAGCTGTGCCCGCTCGAACGGACCGACTGCGTTACCCATCTCAAACATACCTGCCTGCTCGAAGGTTGCTGAAAGTGCTGCACCCTGGACTGCATTCCGGTGGGTCATCATGACCGCGTGGTTGGCCGGAACGTTACGGAGTGCGTAGCCGAGACCTTCGTTGTTCTGCGGGATGGACAGAATTGAGACGACATTGCCGCCCTGCATGTCCATGGTCTGCGGGTAGGTACCCCAGACAGCTGCCTTAACGTAGGACCCGTCGAACATGCCGACCTTGTACTGGTCAACCAGTGCATAGGTGGTGGCTGCTGCGACTACGGTTGATGCGACATCGTAGGTTGCTGCCGCGTTCATACGGGCAGACGGGATCTCGACAAGGATCATCTTGCCGCCGCCAACCTTGGTGATCTTGGTGTCGTCACCGGGGGCGACCTGGACCATGTCCTTGATCTTGGCTGTGAGTGAGTCACAGTCCTTGACACAGCTGCAGCTCATGCTGCGGCCGAGGATCTGGTTGGACTTGCCGCCGACCTTTCCGGTCTTGAGTGCGTCCTCGATGCCGGCGAAGTTGACTGCTACAGTCCTCTTGGTGAGGTCGATAACATTCAGTGCGCCCTTGTTGACAACCGGGCTGATCCTGTCGATGGTGACATTGCTCTTTAAGAGCTTGCCCTCATCGTCATAGAGATCGATTGAGTCTTTGTATTTTGCCATTTGAATTCCTCCAAATTGTAGTTTAATCGCGGTACAATACTGTCGCTGAACGAGAGCGTGTACTCTTGAGGTACACGAGTAATGAGTGAAAGTCGCTATTGCACGTCCCCTAAGATGGGACATTCAATAATTCCAGATTTCGCCATATAAGTATTCCGATTCTATCTCGGAAAAAATTTTTATATTATATGGTGAATCAAAATAAACAAAGGAGCAATATTCAAATACTACATATTAGTTGGGTTTCATTTTTATACGCAGTGTTAACAAAATAAAAAAAGGTACAACGGATTGTTATATTGTATATAAAAATTGCCGATTCTGGTATGCGCTGTGTATAAAAATAATGGGGTTGGGGACACGGGCCCTGATGCGTTGAGGGCGTCCCATTCGACCCATGGATTTGCAGTGCTTATTTCTTGAATTCGGTGAGGGGGCTCGGGCCAAGTTCGTTGATAGTCTTGACCACGTCGGTAATAACTGCGCCCCACTTTGCACCTTCGGATGCCGAGACAAAGGTCATCCGGAAGCGGCGGTCGTCAAGGCCGATGCTCTTCATCAGGCGCTTGACCATGAACATCCGCTTTGCTGCTTTGTAGTTGCCTTCAAGGTAGTGGCAGTCACCGAAATGGCAACCGGAGACGAGCACACCATCCGCACCATCGGCGAAGGCCTTGAGTACGAAGAGTGAATCGAGACGTCCCGTGCACATGACACGGATAATCCGGACATCGGGTGGGTACTGGATACGGCCACCACCGGCAAGGTCGGCACCGGCATAGGAACACCAGTTGCAGACGATACCCTGGATCTTGGGTTGCCAGATGCCGGGGCCACGCTTTGGAATTTCGAAGTTTCCTGGTGCAGACATTACTGCTCACCTCCAAGGAGGAATGCATCGATCTGGGCAACGATCTGTGGTGTGGTGAAGTGGTTCATCCAGATTGCACCACCGGGGCAGAAGCCACCGCAGGTACCGCAGCCCTTGCACTTGGCCTCGGTGACCTCCATGACAGTGCGCCCGTTCTTTTCAACGAGTGCCAGTGCACTGTATGGGCAGAGGTTGACGCACATGCCGCAACCTGCGCACTTTTCCTCAATGCAGGTAGCGAAGTACGGCTCAAGCTCGACTTCACCCATATGGATGGGGATGCTTGCCGCTGATGCTGCGCCTTCAGCAGATGCTACTGTGTCAGGGATATCCTTGGGTCCCTGGCAGACACCTGCAAGGAAGACACCGGCAGTCGTGGTACCGCATGGGTTCAGTTTCGGGTGGGCTTCGAGAAGCCATCCATCACTTGAACAGGACACTCCGAAGAGCTTCCGGGTCCGGTTGGTATCCTCTTTGGGCTGGACTGCTGCTGCGAGAACAACCATGTCCACTTCCATGTCAATCGGGCGGTCGAGGAGAGTGTCATCGGTCATTACGTGAAGGTTCTTGGTCTTCTTGTCCTCAATGATGTTGGCGACACGGCCTCGGATAAACTTCGCTCCTTCATCCTGGATACGGTAGTAGAACTCTTCGTACATCTTACCGAACGAACGGATATCCATGTAGAAGATATACGGGATGCATCCCGGGATCTTCTCGATGATCTGGTGGGCGTGTTTCAGCGAATACATGCAGCAGAACCGCGAGCAGTAAGGCTTGCCGGTGCCGGTGTTGTCACGGGAACCTGCACAGAGCACAAAGGCAACCCGTTTCGGGGTCTCGCCATCACTCGGGCGGATAAGGTGCCCGCCGGTCGGGCCGGATGCACAGATAAGCCGCTCGAACTCGAGGCTCGTGATAACGTTCTCGAACCGCTTGTATCCCCACTCTTCTTTCTTCTCGATGGGGAAGATGTCATAGCCGGTTGCGAGAATAACCGTTCCAACCTTGACCTTGACGAACTCGTCCTTGGACTCGAGATCGATTGCACGCTTCTCGGGACCACACGCAGTAACACAGATGCCGCACTTGACACAGGAGTTGAAGTCGATAGTGTAGAGAAGGGGCACGACCTGCGGGTGGTTAATGTAGATCGCCTTCCGTGGTTTCATGCCCACTTCGAATTCGTTGGGCTTGACAACCGGGCAGGCTGTTTCACAGTCACCGCAACCATTGCAGCCGCCACCGACAATGCCACGTGCTTCTGCTTCCTTGGGGGTGATAACCCCGCGTGCCTTCTTGCGGACGGTAACATCGAAGTTGCCGATATATCCTTCTACTTCATGGACCTCGGACCAGGTCATGAGTTCGATCATGCTGGCCCTGCCAACATCCACCATCTTCGGGGTTAAGATACACTGCGAACAGTCAAGTGTCGGGAAGGTCTTATCGAGCTGGGACATGCGCCCGCCGATACTGGTATCGGCTTCGACAAGGTAGGTCTTGATCCCTGCTGCTGCAAGGTCAAGGGCTGCCTGCATACCGGCAACCCCTGCTCCGACGACCATTGCGGCCTTTTCTACGGGCACAGTCTTCGGGAAGAGGTCCTGGAGGAGTGAAGCTTTTGCTACTGCAATCCGGATCGCATCCTTTGCCTTATCTGTTGAACCTTCGCGGTCGTGCATGTGCACCCATGAGTTCTGCTCACGGATGTTTGCCATCTCGAACCGGAACGGGTTCAGGCCGGCCTCCTTTGTTGCCGTCCTGAAGGTCGGCTCATGGAGACGGGGCGAGCATGCAGAAACAACAACCCCGGTAAGGTGGTTGTCCTTGACTGCCTTGCTAATCACAGCCTGCCCGGGCATTGAGCACATGTACTTATAGTTGTCAACATAGGCTACATTCGGGAGGATTTTTGCATATTCCTCCACGGCCGGTATATCCATCGACCCGGCGATGTTGGTACCGCAGTGACAGATGAACACACCGATGCGTGCTTCACCCTGCTGGGTCGTGCTTCCGGCTGCTGCGGCTGCCGGAGCAGCTGCGGGAGCTGCCTTGGGCTTTGCGGCAGGTGCTGCCGCTTTCTTGACTTCCTGTTTCACGGGAGCTACCTTCTTGGTGTCCTCTTTCTTGGACGGGGCTTTCTTGGTGGTTGCTTTCTTTTCTGCCATTTTTACCACCTCACAGCACCTTCTGCAGGAGCGGTTCGCAGCTGATACCATGGAGGTCCAGCCCGAGTTCCTGGGGGCTCATTCCCTGTGCGAGACCGAGGAGTTCAGCGAAGTGAAGAACCGGCAGGTTGTAGGTCTTGCCGAACTTTTCCTGAATCTCGATCTGGCCGCGGTCGAACTGGAGCTGACAGAACGGGCAGATATCGGTGAGTGCGTCTACCTTCTCTTCCATCAGGTTGATCAGCTTCTCGTTCGTTATGTCCAGTGCGTGAACAATGTCGTACCCGCGGACACCGCCGCCGGCACCGCAGCACATCATCTTGTTACGGTACTCGACCGGGGTTGCGCCAATCGCTGCAACGAGTTCTTCCATCCAGGTCGGGCACTCGGTGTTGAGCATGACTTCCTTCTCGAACTCACGGTCCTTGTGGGGTTTCACCAGGTGGCAGCCGTAGTGGACTGCGATGCGTGCGCCGGTCAGGGGGTTTGTTACGCTGTCGCGGATCTTGTCAACGCCAATAAACTTGTCATTATAGAGAAGCTCCGCAGTGTGGTAGACATTAATAGTACCCTTGTACTCCATGTCGACTTCCTTGAGCACTTCGTTGACTGCATCGCGGAGGTCCTTGTTGTGCTTGAGCTTGTGGTTGACCTCCCAGATCGACTTGTAACAGCCATTGCAGACAAGGGCGATATCCATCTTCATCTGCTCGGCGAGCACGAGGTTCCGTGCTGCCATTGCATAGAAAACAGCGAGGTCGATCGAGCCGAACGCACCGGGTGCTGGGCAGCAGCTTGCTCCCTTTAAGGGGACGAGCTCCACGCCAAGTTTCTTCATCGCCTTGATGGAGGCGGACTCGACACCGGGATACCGGTTGGGGGCAATGCATCCGAGATAGAATGCGAACTTGTGGTTTATACCATTTTCAGACATGGTTTAGCCCTCCCTCTCCTTGACAATCCGGTCGGCTTCGGCCTTCAACTTGTAGTGGTCAATGATCTTCCTGATACCGGGCATATATTCCGGATACATGTGGGTGGTTGGCGGATCACGGGTCAGTCCGAGTTTCTCACGGGCTGCACGGTTGACGTCATTGTTCGGGACGCCGTGGCCTGAGGAATAGATTGCCTGAACGGTCTTTAAGAAGTTGACGGGGACAATATCCCGCTTGAATGCGAGGTTCCTCATGGACATGATGACATCCGTCGGGATGATGTCCCGCGGGCACCGGTCAGAGCAGCTGTAGCAGGTTGTACAGAGCCAGAGATCCGGGTCGGTCAATGCCTCGTTCTCAAGGCCAAGCACTGCCCTCCGCATGAACTTGCGGATACGGTACGAGCTGCGGGGTGCAGACGGGCAGGAGCCGGTGCAGGTACCACACTGGTAGCACATATGGGCGATGGTGCGTGAAATGGCCTTTACGTTCTTCGTGAACTCTGGATTCGAGTCCTCACGGAAAAATCTCTGTTCGCTGAGTTTCTTCTCCAGCGCTTCCGGGTAACCTTTTGTTCGTGCCATGATGCTCACGCCTTCTCCATCACTTTAATATTGACCTGGCCGCTGATCTCCTCTTTCACCTTCGAGGTCCTCTTGGTGAAGAGTTTTGCCTTTATCTTCTTGAACAGGTCGGTCTCCGTGCCTTTTACACGGATGCCCTTCCTCTGCATGACGATGATGTCCTCACCGGGGCAGGCATTGACACAGGCGCCACACAGGATACAGTAGTCCTTGTTCACGGCGATGGTCGGCTCGATCTCGTGTTTCATGTCGGCTGCGGCCTTGGGGGTCGGCAGGTAGATCGCGTTTGCCGGGCAGATATCTGCACAGGTTGAGCAGCCGCCGGGGCATTTCTCTGCATGGAACTCAATGTCGCCCTCAAAAATCTTCTCGACAGTAATTGCCTCGGTCGGGCAGTTCACTGCGCACCATCTGCAGGTGCAGCAGTTGTCCTGTTCAATGCTGACTTTACCGTCAATCTTGTCGGAGATGATCTCGCGTTCGACAGTGATGCACTCCTCAGGGCATGCCTCAACGCACACCTTGCAGGCGTCGCATTTGGTTTCGTCCCAGATCACATCGCCTTCAACCTTGCCGGACTCCGCAGTGAATTCCTTGTGCTTCACCACGATTGCCGGGCAGAGTGCACCACACAGGCCACAGAGCGAACACTTTTCCTTGTCCACGGTAAAGGTCGTCTTCTTTTTCATCGCGGCCGACTTGGGCTTTGCACCAGCGACGGGTCCCTTATAGGTTCCTTCGTACGCGGGGACATTGCGATCGATGGCATCCCGGGGGCATACCTCTTCACAGATGGTACACTTGACGCATTTTTCGTCGTCGATCTCCGCCTTCATGTCATACTGGGGGAAACCTTCCTTCTCGACGATCGGGAGTCTCTCCTGGCCATCCACCTTCAGTGTCAATGCATTGAACGGGCACATGATGACGCAGACGCCACAGTAAGAACACTTGGTCTCGTCCACGTCGATCGGGGCCGCGTAGTTGATTGCACCACGCCTTGATGCACCGACGAGCCCGAGGACGATTGCCTCCTCGGGACAGGCGTCGACACAAATGCCGCAGCCCGTGCAGGTCTCTGCATTGAGAATAAGGTTGTTGACGTTCTGGAGGAGCCTCTGCTCCATCACAACGTTTACCCCATCCTTCTTTTTCGAAAACTTTGGAAACAATGCCATGTATTAACCCTCACGCTGTTTCTTATTGCACACTCGCCTCTGGTTTTGCTTCCCGGAAGCCTGCAATTCTGATAACACCGTATGGGCACGCCTGGACGCAACCGCCACACCGGCGGAAGAGCTCCCCTCTGAAACCAGGGATAGCGGATTCTCCGTCCCTGACTACACAGATCCTGCCATTATTGACCGGTTCTGATGTATGAAACTCAATTGCGTCGACAGGACAAGCAACCACACAATTATTACAGCCAGTACAATGTTCCTTTGTTATGTGCACTGCAAATGCCATTTTTGACGTTCACGCACCAGCTATAGATCGATTCTAAAATCGACTAACAAAAAGTGGTAGAAGATGATAGATAAATGTTCTGAAATTTACTGGGGATGAGCCACCGTTTTATAGACGTTTTTATTATTTTTGTTTAAATACCCGCTCAACAGGTTAATGTCAAAAAACATATAGTTAAAATGATCTCGTGTACTTTTTTGAATTTTATTTCGTTTTTTCTCTGCGCTCATCTGCACTTATACATCTGCTCTCATGGATCTCTGTTCTGAATAAAGAATAAATCATGAATAAAATCAAATTAGAAAATTTATTCAGTCTCCATCAAGGTACCTTTGTAGTACCGGAGGTTATCTCATGGAAATCAACGGCGTTACTATTGACAATACCTACGCAGAGGCATTCCCGACCTGGGTATGCCGGATCATCATCACTGCGGTCACAAAGGAATGGGCAAAGAAGGCAGCAACCGAAGCAACCGGGTTTGCAACATCGGCAATCGGCTGCCCCTGCGAGGCAGGCATTGAGGGCGATGTCCCGGCAAGCGAGACCCCTGACGGGCGGCCCGGTGTGGCAATCCTGATCTGTGCGAGCAAGAAGAAACTGAAAGAACAGGTCGTCGAACGCCTTGCTGAGTGCGTCCTGACTGCACCGACCACTGCTGTCTTCAACGGCATCACCGATGCTGAAGAGAAGATCCCGGTCAAGCTCCACTTCTTTGGCGATGGCTATGAGTACCAGAAGGAAGTTGGCGGCAGGAAGTGCTGGGTCATCCCGATCATGAACGGCGAATATGTCGGAGAGGAAGAGTTCGGCATTGTCAAGGGTGTTGCCGGCGGTAACTTCTTTGTCATGGGCGAGAACCAGATGGCAGCCCTCATAGGTGCCGAGGCAGCCTCGGATGCGATCGCCAACGTTAAGGGAGTCATTACCAGCTTTCCCGGTGGGATCGTCGGCAGCGGTTCAAAGGTCGGCAGCCTGAAGTACAAGTTCATGGTTGCATCGACAAACGAGAAGTATTGCCCGACCCTCCGCGAGAAAGTAGCAGACTCGAAGATCCCCGCAGGCATCAAGGCAGTATACGAGATTGTCATTGATGGTGTCGATGAGAAGTCCGTTGCAGCAGCAATGGGAGCCGGCGTCAGGGCAGCAGCAATGGTACCCGGTGTGAAATTCATTTCAGCAGGCAACTTTGGCGGCACGCTCGGACCGTACAAGATCGAGCTCCACAAAGTACTCTAACTCTTTTTTCTGTAAAAAATTTCTTTCACTTATCGATCTCTATTTATATGGTCATTGCCGATTATTTTGTTAACGAAATTTTCGGCGATAACAATGATCACCCTTACACCCGACGAAGTAAAGAAGCGGTTCGGGCCGCTCTTCTCGCAGAAATTCCTGGTGATGGTAGATGAAAACAGTGGTCGTGCCGAGATCCTCGAGCAGTGCCGGGCACGCGGGCCCATCGAATGGGACGCGATGAACCGCAAGCGGGCCGGCGGTGCTGTTGCCGGCTGTTCTGTTGAAGGGACGTCCATGGTGATCCGCGCGAAACTGGGTTCGTATCCGGTCAACTTCGGTGCCGCTGCCGGCGATATCGGGGGTCAGGCCCTGGAATCGGTCGAGGTTGCCGGTGACGAGGTGATCACCACGTGGGCCGGCATTGCTGGTGCAGGTGTCGGTGTTGCAGCATGCCTCCCCCAGGCACCCGGTGTGATCCGGGCCGAATATCCCAGCGAGGAAGATCTCAATGTCGGGGGAGCACGCACCAACCACGTCAGAATTGTCTCGCCCCGGTACGAGAAGGTCTGCATCGGTGTCGATGACACGGATACCAAAACTGAAGGCGCAACGTGGGTGATGGCGCTGAAGTGTGCAGGAGCCTGCGACATAATGGGGGTGGAATTTTTAAACATGCGCCTCATCCAGCTCAACCCGGCTGTACCCAACAAGACCACGAACTGTGTCGGTTCCGCGCTGAACTTCGCGGTCCGGCCGGATAAGGTATCCGCTCTGCTGGACTTTGTCCGGGCATTTATTGAGAAGAACACGGTTTCCCGGGACACGGGAATTGCTTATTACAGGGGGATTGGTTTTCCGCACGACTCACCGGCGTTCGCTGCAGTGAAGACGGAGATCATGACCCTTGAAGCCGCAGAATCCGCGGCAAAGGATATGGGCATCATGTTCATCGACACCAATGGCCGGAAGGGAAGGATCGGCGCACTGGGTGCTGTGCTCTGGGGCAACCGGGGTATCGAGGCGGCAGGTCTCTATGGAGAACATCTCTGAACCGTACGTAATCCATTACCCGCATATCGTCGCGGTTGCCGATGGCTCCGGCAGCAGGGTGGAACTCATCGAGTTCTTCGATTGCATTGGCGGTGCCATGTGGTCGAAGCACCACTATGCCCAGAGCCCGCTTGTCCGGGAGGTCCGCTGCGTTGGATCGACCATGCGGTATTCCCTGGCAACAGGAACGGTTGACCTCGCGCTGGAAGGATCCAGGTTCCCGGCCGGAATATCGGCCTGCACCGTTGAAGGTTCGGAGATTTCCGTAACCTACATTGGAATGGGCGGTGGCGGCGTTGGTGCGGCAGCCTGCCGGTCTGATGCTGCGGGTATCCTGCGGAGCAGGAGCGATCCGGCTGGGGGCGGGAAAGTGGCCAGTGCCACCATCTGGCTCCCTAAAATGCAGCGGGTCCTGATAGGCGTTGATGATACGGACACTCCGGAAGAGGGGGCGACATGGACGCTTGTCCATAACATTGCCCGGGCTGTCGAGGATGAACACTCCGTCTACCTTTCACACACGATCGTCCAGCTCTTCCCGGTGCCATACCGTACCAAGAACTGTGTCGGGCTTGTCGCGGAGTTTGCGACAAATAATCCAGATGGGCTGGTCTCGCGTTTCCACCAGTTGCTGGAAAAGTACACGTTATCGGAGAAGACCGGCATGGCAGTCTATACCGGCTTTACCCCTTCGGAAGAACTGCTTGCGTACGGGCGCAAGGTTAAACGGGGCGAAGTTGAGAGCAGCCTGCTGGAATCGATCCGCGATCCGGATTTACGAATCGTTATGAATGGCAGGGGAATTGTCGGGGCGGTTGCCGCGATCCCCTTCTTTACGAAATACGAGGAGGCGCTTGAACTGTGCAGTGGAAAGAGCTGAAAGCCCGGCTGCTGGCCACCGGAACAGTCAACCTTGCCGGTGAACCGGCAGAGCAGTTCATCGCCCGTTCTGCGGCAGGGCCTGGTGCAGGGGGTGGCGGGGCGGTCTTCTTTGCCATGGGGAGCCATCGTGTCAAACTCGCGCTCGACCCGTTAAGCCCGGTCGAGGTTGTCCACCGGGGGAATGGCACCGCAGACCTCTACTTTAACGGGACACTCATTTCCGGCAGGCTGCTGGAACCCGGGTTCCACTGTCCCGACCAGGCGTTCATCACGGTCACGGGGAGTTGTATATTCAGGTGCCGGTACTGTTCTGTACCGAAGATCGGCGGAAGGCGCAAATCGATCGAAGAAATTATGCGGATGGTGGAATCGGTCCGGCACCGTATCCATGCGATCTCGATCACCAGCGGCGTCCTGGAAAGCATTGTTGAGGAAGAGGCCTATGTCCTTGAAGTGGTGAAACACCTTGCGTTCTTCGGTCTTCCCATGGGGGTCTCCATTTACCCAACGGAAAAGACGCCGGAACTCCTGAAGGGATTGGGTGTTGCCGAAGTAAAATTCAATCTTGAAGCCGCAACACCGGAACTATTTGCGAAGATGTGCCCGGGGTTGGATTACGACCTTATCTGGGAGGTGCTTGACCAGTCAGTCGTACTCTTCGGCAAGAACCGCGTCTTCTCAAATGTGATTATCGGCATTGGGGAGACGGATGCGGAGCTGGAAGCCTGCATCCGGGAGCTGACCTCCCACGGCGTGATCCCAGTCCTGCGTCCACTCAACCCGGTTGCCGAACTTGTCGGAACACCCCGGCCGACCGCTGAGCGGCTGAAGAAATTCTTTGTGATCCATGAACAGGCTCTTAAGGATGCAGGACTCGATGCCCGTCTTGCACAGACCATGTGCACGAACTGTGCCGGCTGCGACCTTGTACCCGGGAGGGACGAATGAAGGGTATTGACGTAATAACTGAAGCACTGCTGGCCTGTACCGACCGGCAGTATACCGTACCGGGAATCCCGATCACGGATCTTGGTGCTCGCGTGAACGCGGAGATGGTAGTGAACGAGAAGACCGCCCTGGAATATGCACTCGGCGATTCGCTCGAAGGCCGGCGGGCTGCGGTGATCATCAAGAATGTTGGTGTTAATGCCTGCGCCGATCCCCTCCTGCAGGCAACGGCACAGGGCCTGATCGGCGGTGTTGTGCTGGTGGCCGGCGACGATCCGGATGCGATAGGATCCCAGACATCCCAGGACTCCCGATATTATGGGGAGCTTGCGGAACTGCCGGTTATTGAACCCGGTGCTGAATCCTGTTACGCCGGTGTTGTGGCGGCGCTGGAAGCCTCTGAGCAGTTCTCCCGTGTTGCCATGCTCCGTATCACGCCGACCCTGCTGGAGGCAGAAGCGGAGTATATTCCCGTGAAGCCAAGGGAGGGGAAGGGACGGCTCTCGGAACGGAGCTGGACCCAGAACGGGCGGGTGACTGCGGCAGAGGAGATCTACCGAACCATGTTTGCATGGTCATCGGAATCGCCCCTGAACCGCTGGAATGGGGAATCCGCCGGTGCCGGTCCATGCCCGGGGAAGACCCGGATCGTGACGGTGAACCCTCCGTCCTCCCAGACTGCGGGCATCCGGGACGTCCATGAGTACGGCAGGACATTTATCCGCGATCACCGCGGGATACAGCCCCCGAAACCGCAGAAGCGCCCCCAGTCTCTTGAAGACCGGGGCTACTACAAGACGTTCTGCAGTCACTGCCCGTTTAAAGCGATGATGGACATCTTAAAAGAGCGGGACACGACCATGATCTGCGATGCGGGGTGCTCTGTGCTTGGCATGACAAGGCCGTACGAGCTCGGGATTGCCAGTTACGGCATGGGTGCCAGCATCGCTGTCGCCGCACGGAGTACAAAGGTCGCCCTGATCGGGGATTATGCGTTCCTCCATTCCGGACTGAACGCTCTCATCGACGTTTACGAGAAGCGGCTCCCGATGCTCTGTATCGTGATGACCAATAACTGTACGGCAATGACCGGTAAACAGCCGGCATACAACCCGCTCCCATACCTGCAATGGGCGGAGCCGGTGAGCTGCCGTGCCGAGGATGTAACGATACTTGAACGCGAGCTCGTGGTAACGGACAGGCCACGAACCCTCGTTGTTTCCGGGACCTGTCCTGAAGGGTGCAGCCATGAACTCGTTGAATATTGAGATCTGCGACGTGACCTTAAGGGACGGGGAGCAGACGCCGGGCGTCTCGTTCTCCTGCAGGGAGAAAGTGGAGATTGCGACCATGCTGGATGAGATCGGCATCGAGATGATCGAGGCCGGTTTTCCTGCAGTATCGGAGAACGAGAAGCACTGCGTGAAGACGATCGCAAATCTCGGGCTTGACGCCCGGATCAGCGGCTTCTGCCGGGCAAAAAAACCTGATATCCAGACTGCGATCGATTGCGGTGTCGATATAGTGAGCATCTTTATCCCGACCTCCGAGCTCCATGTCCGGCTCAAGTTCAAAAAGCCCCGCGGGCAGGTGCTCGAAGATTCACTGGAGATGATCGACTTTGCCCGGGACCACGGCATGCAGGTCCGGTTCGCAGCCGAGGATGCATCACGGACCGACCTGCCGTTCTTAAAAGAGGTGTACCAGCAGGCGGCAGAGCACGGGGCGGTCCTCCTCAGTTATGCCGATACCGTGGGCTGTCTCATCCCTTCCGAGATGAGCCAGATCATGGCAGAGCTCGTCTCCTCGGTTGACCGCCCGTTCTGCGCCCACTGCCATAATGACATGGGCTGTGCCGTGGCCAACACACTTACCGCGGCAGAAGCCGGTGCGTTCCAGCTCCATACCACGGTGAACGGGATTGGCGAGCGGGCAGGGAACGCCTCCCTTGAGGAACTGCTCGTTGCCCTGCGGATGAAGAAGGGTATTGACCGGTATGACCTCTCAAAACTGACAGAACTCTCGCACCTTGTGGAGAAATATTCGGGTGTCCCCCTCCCCCGCAACAAGCCGGTCACCGGTGAACTCGCCTTCTCGCACGAGAGCGGCATCCACATTGCAGCAATCCTTGAAGATCCCTCGACCTATGAATTCTTCCCGCCGGACCTTGTCGGAGGCGAGCGCCACTTCATCCTTGGCAAGCATACCGGGAAGAAGGCGCTCGAGCACGTGGTCGCTTCCCTCGGCTGCGAGCTCTCGGAGACGCAGATCTGCGCCGTTCTCGACCTGGTCAAGGACCACTCCGAGCACAAGTGCAACATCACTCCTGAAGTGTTGCGAAAACTGATTAAAAAGGTCAAGGAGTCCCCCGCATGAGCACTCTCTCTGAACGGATCCTGAACGCGCCCTCCGGTGAATACGTGGACCGGAAGGTTGATCGCGCCTTTGCCTGTGATGGCACGGGCATGCTGGCACTGGAAGCCTGGAAGAACATGGGCGCCAGCCATCTTGCCGGCGAAACCGAGTTCTCCATTTTCTTCGATCATATCGCCCCGGCCAATAATACCACTGCTGCGACCCTCCAGCATGAACTCCGGGAATTTGCAAAGAGCTCGTTCATGAACCTCTCCGATGTCGGTGGAGGCATCTGCCACCAGCTGATGGGCGAAGGCGTAGTCCTTCCCGGTGAGATCGTGATCGGTGCCGACTCGCACAGCGTCACACTCGGTGCCTTCGGGACATTTGCCACCGGCGTCGGGGCAACCGACATGGCCGCGATCTGGCTTACCGGTGAGACCTGGCTCCGCGTCCCGGAGTCGATCGGTATCCATCTCGAAGGCCGGTTTTCCGGCGCAGCGGAAGCCAAGGACCTTGCCTTGGCATATGTCGGTGAACTGGGGACCGACGGGGCAACGTACCAGGCGCTCGAGTTTATCGGTGACGGGGTAAAGGACCTCTCGATCGATGAACGCATGGTTCTCTCCAACCTGTCAATAGAAACCGGTGCAAAAGCCGGGTTGTTCTATGCCGACGATATTACGGTACGCTATCTCCGGGAACGGGGACATACCGTGAAACCGCAGCTCCCCGAATCCTGTTCCTATTCAAGGGATATTGAGTTCGATCTCTCCGATATCGTTCCACTTGTCGCAGTCCCGCACCGCGTTGACACGGTAAAACCGGTTGACGAACTTGCAGGGCTGCCCCTCGACCAGGTCTTTATCGGGACCTGTACCAACGGGAGATACTCAGATCTCGCACGGCTTGCCCGTATTGTGAAGGGGAAGAAAGTGGCTGTACGGACCATCGTTGTTCCGGCATCCGCCGCGGTCCTTATGCAGGCGATACGGACGGGGGTGCTATCAGACATTGTCGAAGCAGGGTGTACTGTCGGGACCCCCGGCTGCGGCCCCTGCCTTGGTGCCCATATGGGTGTGCTTGGCGAGGAAGAGGTCTGCCTCTCGACCGCCAACCGGAATTTCAAGAACCGCATGGGTGTCGGCGGAGAGATCTACCTCTCGTCCGTTGCTACGGCGGCTGCAAGTGCACTGGAAGGGGAGATCACCCCGCCTGAGGTGGCCTGATGAAAGCTGAGGGGCGTGTGGTATGCCTGCCTGCCGACATCGACACGGATGTCGTGATCGCCGGAAGGTATCTCCGGACCAAGGACCGGACCATCTGGGCATCCCATGTATTCGAGGACCTTGACCCTGGCCTTTCACACCGTCTCAAGGGGGCGATTATCGTTGCCGGAAAGAACTTTGGCTGCGGGTCTTCCCGGGAGCAGGCCGCGATCGCGATCAAGGAAGCCGGTGTTGTCGCGGTTATCGCCCCGACGTTTGCCCGGATCTTCTTCCGGAACGCGATCAACGTCGGCCTGCCGCTCATCGAGGCAGACCTTGATTGCACTGATGGAAACCTGATTAAGTTCAACCTTTCCCAGGGTACTGTCGAGGTATCGGGAAAACGGCACAAAGTGCGGACGCTTTCCCCCCGGATGCAGGAGATCCTGGGTGCGGGAGGGCTTGTGGAGTACTGGAGAAAACACCGATGATCTTTCCGGAGCACTGCAAATACGTGGGGCATGCCTCGACGAAGCCGTGTGGTGACAAGGTCTATTTCCTGAGCCGGTATCTCCTCCGGGATACCGATTGTGGTCCCGAACTGCTGGAGGTTACCCTTGATCCTGCGGGAAAAGGCATGATGCGGGAGATCGTCTCGTCCCGCGTGCTTGCACCCCCGGAACAAGTCTTTTATTACCCGGACCGGGTGCAGATCCATGACCGGGCGCGGCTTGTCCGCCTTGCGGGTGAGAGCGGGTACCGCTGCACGGTCTTCACGAGCCTTGAAGAGAACCGGACATTTGTCCTTGATCCTGACCTGTCAGGTTTTCTTACCGTCCATGTCTATGATGTGACCCCCCCGCGGCCGACTCTTTCGGCCAGCCTTCGGGACCTTGAAGCAGACGGGCTCTTTGGCGAACTGAATGTTCAGTTTGTCCACCATATCCGGGATATTTCCACTGTCACAGCAGAGGTATATCCCTGCCGGGCTGCCGGGTATACCCGCACGCTGGATGCCGATCCCATGCATGGTGGTGAACATGTTGCCGGTTGTCTCACCGGTTCCCAGTTCTATACCGAGAGCTATGGAAAGGACTTCACGCTCGAAAATATCTGTCCCCTTGGACAGGTACAGGAAGAGCCGTTCATTGCCCGGTGCTGCCGGGCCGAGCGGGAGGGGATCGGTACCTGGAACGGGATGTCCGGTGTGGTCGTCCACTGGGGTGCCAGCCCGGCAATGGTTGCCCGGTCGGTGAACGAGCTGGTCGCACGCTGGAGGGCGAGATGACGAAGATCGCGGTTGTCGAAGGCGACGGGATCGGGCACGAGGTCATCCCGGTCGCCCGGCGTATCCTCGAGATCCTCCACCCGGAGTTCGAATACTTCACGGTCGAAGTGGGATATGGGATGTGGGAACGGACCGGCTGCCCATGTGCAGACCGGGAGATCGCCGATCTCAAGACTGCCGATGCAGTCCTCTTCGGCGCGATTACGACTCCGCCCATGAAGGACTACCAGAGCGTAGTCCTGCGTATACGGAAGGCGCTCGATCTCTACGCAAACCTGCGCCCCGTGAAAGGTGAGGGGTTCGACATTATGATCGTGCGGGAGAACACGGAAGGGCTCTACTCCGGGATCGAGGAGATCGGCCCTGACCGGGCGACCACCCTCCGCGTGGTGTCCCGTACTGGCAGCGAGAGGATCGCCCGTTCCGCGATCCGGCTTGTGCAGCAGCGTCACGGTCACCTGACCATCGGGCACAAGGCGAACGTGCTCAAGTCCGACGTCCTTTTCCGTGACATCTGCACAACCGAGGCCAAGGCTGCGGGGGTGCCCTTCAACGATAAGTTTATCGATGCCCTCGCCCTCGATATTCTCCAGCACCCGGTGGCATACGACGTCGTTGTTACCACCAACATCTTCGGTGATATCATCTCCGATGTTTCGTCATATCTTGTCGGTGGCCTGGGTCTTGTGCCGAGCGCAAATATTGGCGACCGGTATGCCCTCTTTGAACCGGTCCACGGGAGCGCCCCGGATATAGCCGGGAAAAATATTGCCAACCCCATTGCTGCGATCAGGAGTGCGGCGATGCTCCTTGATTATCTCGGGGACCGGGCGGGGGCTGGTCGCGTGGAATCCGCGATCGGCCGGATGCTTGCGCAGGGGATCCGTACCCGTGACCTTGGCGGAGCCGCCGGGACCCGGGAGTTCGGGGATGCGGTGGCCAGGGAGATCTGCCGGGAACCTTAAGATACGATCGTATCGTTTTGGCCGAAATCCCGCTTTTTGATGCCGCAATCCAAAGGTCTTTGCCCCGGCCCTGTCATGACTCCCGTGAAGAGGTGATGATACCTGTGAGTCCCGTCGGAAATGAAAAAACGATCCGTATCTTCAGCACACGGGCCGGTCGTACTGACGAGGTCCTGCCGGTAATAAAGACCGATGAGGAGTGGCGTGCGATCCTGTCACCGGAACACTATGAGATCGCCCGGAAAAAGGGAACGGAATACGCGTTCACCGGTAAATACCATTCCTGTAAGGAGCCGGGGATATATACCTGCACCTGTTGCGGGACGGATCTCTTCGATTCATCAACCAAGTTCGAATCCGGCACCGGCTGGCCGAGTTTTTACGCACCGGTCTCGGACCCCAATGTCACCATGCACCCCGATCACTCCGGAGGGATGCTCCGGACGGAAGTGCTCTGCGCACGGTGCGGTGCACACCTCGGTCATGTGTTCGATGACGGCCCGGCCCCGACCGGCAAGCGCTACTGTATGAACTCGGTGGCTCTCCATCTCATGAAGAAATAATGTCCAGCACGAATTCCTGAGATCTTAAATTTGCGAGCAGAATTGTTACAGATTGTTTGGCTCTGTAGAATTCCTCAAAGAGCATGAGAAACGACAAAGTTGAAATCATTCTTGAAATGTTGTAGAGGATGATTTTGATCTTAATTTCCTTGACCTGCAGTCGGTATTTGCGAGCTTTAAGAGCTTCCCCGAACTTTCTTTTCAGGACAGAGAATACAGTTTCGACCTTGTTTCTCTGATGATATTTTCTCTCGTCAAACGATCGAGCGATTCGTCTTCGATAGTAACCTGCTATCCGTTTTCGTTTTCTGTTTCTGATGGGGATGAGGGAGCAGGATCCCATGGTATCTTGGATCAATTCATGGATCTCTTCGGAGTCGTAACCTTTGTCCATGACATAGAGGTCAGAGTGTCTGGATCTGTGACATTGTTTGAGGAGCTTCTTGGCATGAATGATATCATGGACAGGATGCTGGGAGATCTTCAGACCGGTGATAATCTGTTGATCGGTATCAATGGAGATGGATGTTTTCAGGAATCGTTTTCTGGTTTTCCCGGTTCTCCAGGAATAGTAGTGGCTGGCGTAAGAACTCGTGAACCCGGATGAATCGATAGCGGTACAAGGGATCTTTTCTCCCCAGTCATAGAACATCTTCATCAGCCGGTTGAGTAACCGGGTAAAGAGTGAGGTTCGAATCCGTTGACAAAATTTATGAATCGTCGTGAAATGAGGGACTCTATCGAGATGGATTTTTTCCCGAAGTACGTCCATGATTTCAGTTAGTTCAACGGTATCCCGGTAATCTTCTGACAAATACTCTTTCAGGAGAAGAAGCGTGAGTAACTGGTGCTGGGTATAGGTCTTACGGGAGAACTTTGATGAAAAAAGGGGTATGCGGGAGTCGCGGATCAATCCGGTGGTTAATTCAACAAACCTGATATACCGGTTTGTCGACACTATTTTGCCTCCTTGTTGTTACTGAACATAACAAAATAAGGAGGCACTGTACCTTAGATCTTTCGGTCACTGTTTTACTTCTGTAAACTCAGCATTTCTACAGAGCCGATTGTTTCACGTTTTTTATTGGATGGTCTTGTATTGGTGTTCTTTATTAATCCTGAAACTGAACGGTGTATGAGACGATGGACCATGATGATTTTTCCGGGATTGAGCAGATAATCGGGTATCACTTTTTTGAAAAACAGCACCTGATTCGGGCGTTCACCCACCCGGCATATGCCAACGAGCTGCTCCAGCAGAACAAGCGGTGCATGGACCAGATGGCCTACAGCACGCTGGGCGATGCGGTCCTGAAGACCGCGTTGATCCTGTTCCTGATGGAGAAGGGTATCCAGAGCAAAGGGGGGATCACGCAGGAGAAGGAACGGCTGGAAGACAACCCGACCCTTGCAAAGGTTGCACGACGCCTGCACCTTAAAAAATATATCCGGCTCGGGCGCGGGGAGATGGGGCTGTGGAGGGACGGGGAGGAGACAATCCTTGCCGATACCATGGAAGCCCTGATCGGGGCGATTTATCTTGACAGCGATGCCGGCCTTGGCGTTGTCAAGCAGTGCATTGAATCATGGTTCGAACCGGAACTGAAACGGGTAAAGAAAGAGGAGCCAGTGAAGAAGTTACCCAAGCGGGCCTTCAGTCCTCGTCCCGCTTCTTCCAGACGTGGACCACCCAGAGGAACGAAACGAGCGTAGCAACGAGTGTCGAGCCAGCCAGCAGGGGTACATACCACCATTGCCTCGCCATCGACCCCTCCATTACCCCGCTCCCGGCGATCGTTGCGATCGTATTCGGGACAAGGAATGCCGTGCCAAGCACCGTGAGATATGCTGTGACCAGGGCAAACCGGTTGTTGAGGCTCTGGAGCTGGTTGTTGTAGATGCTCTGCATCACCTCGAGACCGGATGCAAGCACGTTGGACATCTGCTCGGAGAGTTCAATGTGCCGGTCGATGTTGTCTGAAAGGATCCCGATCCTGCCGAGTAGTTTTTCATCGTTTGTTATCAGGTCCGCATCACCATACCGGAGAGAATCGACCACGTCCTTTGTGGCCCAGAGGACGTTTAAGTAATCGATCAGGACATGTTTCATCCGGTAGATATCATGGGCGACTTTTTTCTTTGCAATGCTCTCCTCGATGAGTGACTTGCTGATCGCATCGCCATGCATCTCGATCTCGCGCAGGTACTCGAAGTTCCGGTCATTGTTTTCATCGATGATCCGTTCAAGGGTGAGCGTGATCTTGTCGGATGTATTCTCTGTGGCGATCCGCTTGAAGAACTGCTGGGCATACCGGGAGAACCTGAGCAGCCGGTTGATCTCAACGGAATGGATGGTAAGGACCAGGTTGTCGCGGATCAGGACAAAGAGGGGGTGAACTGTCATCTTCTCCCCTTTGACCGTAACTGACGGGAGCATGATGCCTAGTTCCGTGTCATAATCCTCGTATGCAGAATAAAAACCATGGGTGAGCTTGGGTATCGGGATTTTCGTGAACCCGGCAAGCAGAGCGAGTTTCTCAATCTCCTTTTCATCATCCCTGATACTGCAATCGATCCAGACAACACTGGCCTCTTTTACCGCAGTAAAGTATTCTGCCACCGGCTGGTCTACCTGACGTTCGATCCTGCCGTCAGGGAATAAGAGAATGCAGAAACTCAGGGGAACCGGTATGGATTGGGTTGAAGTCTCCCGGATACTTTGCATTTTCATGACAGCACCACACAGTCTCCGAACCGGTGCATATCCCTGCACCATGATAGTACGAGCTATTGCAGCAGGATGTGTATAAAGGTAGCCAATTAGTATCTTTGTCCGATGGGATCTTTCCTGCGATGACTACGGGAAAACCAGAACTATAATATCGATCACCTTCATAATTTCCCGTATGAAAAGATCATATTCACTTGGAAGTATTCTCTGTATTGTCTTGTTGATCGCACTCCTGGCATTTCCCGCGTCCGGTGCCGATGCATCCACAGCTGTAAACGGCACCGTGCTGGCATCTTCAGCCACTCCCGGACAGCCCTTTATCTCAGCAGAGGTCTTGCCCTCCCAGGCCACGGTCGGCGAACCTGTCACTGTCAGCGGCGTGGCAACCGGCGGGAACCTCACGTCAGGTGTCCAGATCTGGATATTTGCCGGCAATTACATCAATGTTTCAACGGCCCCGGTCAATGCCGACAACACTTTCTCGAAGACCTACCAGACCACCGGTCTTCCCCCGGCCACCTACTATGTGATCGTACAGAGCCCCGGTGAGAACGGGAACCTGAACATTGTCATGGAAACCTCCGGCCAGTTTTCCGGGCAGGTCGTGAACACGAAGACCGGCGACCTTGTCTTCAATTTCACCGGCACCGGCAGCGTGCAGGATTCGGCGGCAGCAACGGCCCTTTCCAATGCATTCAACCTGCCCGGCGTTGATGATGTCTATACCAAGTGCACTCTCGATCTCGTGGCACCGGAGACTCAGGCCCCCGTCAGTACAACGGCAGTACCGGCCCCGGTTGCAACAACACAGAAATCCCCCCTCTCCCTGGTAACGCTCATTGCCGGAGCGGGCATTGCCGGTCTTGCCCTGGCATGGCGATCACGCCGGTAATTTTTCTTCTTCCTCTCCTTTTTTTACGTGCGAACAGACTCCCACGAGATTTTTTATAAGATTCCCTCAAAGGAAAAGAGTACTAAATGGAGGTCGTTATGAAAACAGAGTACCGGATTGTGCTGATCCTGGTGATGCTGACCAGTGTATGTATGGTTCCCGCTGCCGCTGAGGATACACCCATTGGGGGGGACCAGGGATGGTATGCGGTCTACTGCAATGTCTATGATGCGAAGATCTACCTCGACGACAAATATATCACAACAACCCCGCAGGACGGGGCCGTCACTATCCCGGTATATCTCTCCGCACCTTATACAACGATACGGGTGCAGAAGTTCGGGTACTCCACGTTTACCGATACCATCAGAGATGTGCCCGGGAATGGAGAGACCGTGAAACTGTACACCACGATCAACAAGATTCCCGTTACCACCCAGACCGCGGTCGGGGGTGACGTGGGCTGGTATGTCGTTCACTGTAACATCGATGCAGCCACCGTCTTCTTTGATGATGTAAACCGGGGGGAGATTTCACAGGGAATGGTGTATGTGCCGGTATACAGCACCGCGACCCCATACCGTGAATATTCCGTGAAGAAGGACGGGTATACCACGTACACGGCAACCATTGTCACGGTCCCGGGAAAGGGTGAGACGATCGATCTCTATGCCACGTTAAACCCGGCTGCCGGAACAGCGACAACCGCCCCGGCAATAATCGGCGGAGACACCGGGTGGTATCTGGTGTACTGCAATGTTGACGGTGCGACGGTGAAATTTGACAATGATGTAAAGGGCCAGATTGAACAGGGCAGCCTGAAGGTGCAGGTCTATGTGACCGGCACACCGTACAAAACCTTCACGGTCTACAAGGCCGGGTATGCGCCCTACACCGGCACGATCGACAAGTACCCCGGTAAAGGTGAGACCGTTGATTTCTCTGCAACCCTGATCGCAGAATCTGCCACAACACTCCCTGCATCCACGCCGACCCAGAAGTCTCCTGTATCAGCAGGGCTGTGTGGCCTTGCGCTGGTTATCGGGATCGCCGCTGCGTCACTCGTTTCCAGGAAATAATTTTTTTCAGGGGGATTGCACACCTCCGTTCCATCCGGCTTCCCGGGATTCAGGCCTCAAAAGGCTTTATCATCTTCATGGTTGTTCATTATTGCAGACACTTATAAGCGATCCTCAAAGGAGGGAACCATCCATGATAACACTCCGGTTTTATCGGATTTATGACATCGGCCGGGAGATCGATCTCGACTGGCTCGAAAAGGCACTTGCCCAGAATTATTTTACGGCAAGGACCAGTTTTGTCCGGGTCAAACCAAAGTCCATCATGCTCGAGGATCCCCCGCTCATGATCCAGATGAACCCGATCCGTGTGGAGCGGGATGGAAGGCCCTTTGAGTTCACCGTGGTGGCCCGGGTCTACGATATCGGGGTGATCAGTTTCTGTTTTATCTACCAGAACCCGGAAGCCGAGATTGCTGAACTGGAGGAGATCGCGTTCCTGTTCGCCGGGCAGGAAGGCCTTTCTGACTTCTATGTTCAGTACCTCAAGACCCTCGGGGAGATCATCCGCCCTCACATAAGGGGTTTTGCTATCAACCCGGATTTCTTTGAGGATTATTCGATCTATGTCACGGACCACCGCGACGATTCCATTGACCCGGTCGCGCTCCTGATCGGGGAAAAGACCAATATCTCCCCGCAGATCCGCGAGGACATCCTCAAAAACTCCCTCAGTTACACGACCGATGACCTCGCCATTCTCTCGTGGGACTCGGCCCTCCTCTGTAACCCGGAGAGCCCGACCGATATTATCGATCTGATCGAATTTGCAAACGTGCAGGTGCTGGAGCTCCGGTACTATGACCGCGAACTGACCCGCGAGATGGAGAAGATGTATGATGACATCGAACATGCAGACCGTATGTCCCAGTTCCGCCGGGGTCGCCAGTACCACGCGATCATGGCAAAACTGATGGAGACCTCTGCGGAGATCTCTGAGATCATCGAGAAGGTCGACAACCTGATCAAGGTCACGGAGGACGTGTACTATGCCCGCGTCTATGCCACGGCGTTAAAAGTACTCCGGAGCGGCCAGTGGAGCGAGAGCGTCAGTCGCAAGATTACCGTGATCCAGGAGAACTACTCGATGCTCTCGGACGAAGTGCGCATCCAGCACTCCAATTTCCTCGAATGGGTCGTCATCATCCTTATCGCGCTCGAACTGGTGTTCATGATCCTGGCCATCCACTAAGGGGTGATCCACCCTGGCATTCGAATGCTTCCAGTGCGGGGAATGCTGCCGTCATCTCGGGTATGTGCACGCGATCAGGGAGGAATACGGGGATTACCGCTTCCTGGTCCACAACCATTATACCGGCGAAGAGACGCAGGTCACGGTCGACCCTGACAAGCACGGACTCTTCAATGACAAGAGCCTCTTTGAAAAACTCCCCCACGCCTGCCCGTTCTTCCGGCATAGACCCGGCAGCGATAAAGCCATGTGTATCGTGCACCAGACCCGCCCGGAGATATGCCGGGACTACACCTGCTGGCGGCTTTTGATCCTTGACCATTCCGGCAGGAGGGCCGGGCGTATCAGGAATATCCGGACACTCTGCTCTGATGATTCGCACCTGACAAATGTATGGGCGAGCTGCATCGAGACGATCGATGAGCCGGATGACCCGAAATGGGAGGACGAGATGATCCGTATCCTCAGGCGTGCCGGCTATTCTGTCCGGAGATAAGTAAATTCACTTTCTCCCCGCGCACTACACCCCTTAAAAGATCCGCCGGTCCCAGTACCAGTAACGATGATTGGTAAAGGTGCATATCTCCGGCAACTAACGGCGTCCACGATGCCGATGAAGTCCGTTGCCATGGGAAAAGAGATCGAAGGCAGCACGCCCCCGTCTGTTTTTATCGGGAGCTGGAACTATCCCGATGTATTCGCCGGCCCCATGGTAGCCCCTATCCATGGCGATACCACGGTCATGGACATGCCGGAAGCATGGATACCTGGTAACAAGACACAGGAGGAGATCATCGGGTATCGTATGAACCTTGTCCGGGGAAAACAGCAGGTGAATGCTGCCGATCTCGATAACCGCCTGGTCGTAAAACTCCAGGAGATCTCGCTGTCCGCGTCGTCGCTTGAGAGTGAGATTGCCTTTACCAGCACTCCGCAGGGGCAGTCCTTTTCTGAAGAGCATACCCCGTTCGGGCCAAGTGCGGGAATCGAGCGGTTCGATATTGCGGAAGGGCGGTGGGACCATGATTTGGAGAAGACCTTTTATGATACCGATCTGAAAGCGGCCGATGCGGTTGCAGACCTGCATAAGAACGGTGTCCCGTTCTCCAGCATCCAGAAGGCCTTCTCGGTCGGGACGATGGGACAGGGAAGGGGAAGGCACCTTGTCCCCACGCGGTGGTCGATCACGGCCTGCGACACGATCATCGGCGACCGGCTGCTTGCAGAAGTCCGGAAAAACCCGGTCATCGACACCTTGCGTGTGCATGAGTTCTCCAGCCTGAACAACCATTACGCCGTGATCCTGATGCCGACCGGCTGGCAGTACGAGTGGTCGGAGGCATTCCTGCACGTGCTGGGGAATGAGGAACTGGTCTTCTCGGACCACGAGGGCACGAAGAAGAAGACCGAATATTCCCCCCTTGGCGGCTGCTATTACTCGTGCAAGATGGCAGTGCTCGAAGCGCTCGCCCGCGAACAGCAGCAGGCCGGGGCGATCATCCTCCGGGAGGCACGGAAGGGTTACGTGCCGATGGGGGTCTTCAATGTCAGGGAGAATGTCCGGAGCGCAATGCAGCAGCCCGCCACCGAGTTTGAAGGGATAAACCCCGCCCTCCGGCACCTTTCGGAGAAGTTCACGTTCCCGATAACGCGGTTCATCGAGGAAGGGGCCCTCCTCCGGTCGGTGATCCGTGAACGGCAGTGCCGGCTTGGTGATTTTATGCCGGCAGCAGGCTGAGATGTGCAGTATGTCCCCTGTCACGCTCAACCAGTCCTCTTCCCCGGCATATCCGGATGATGTTCCTCTGGCGAACCGCGATGTGCAGGAAGTTACTCCGCGGATCATCCTTCACCTCGACATGGACAGCTTCTATGCGTCTGTCGAGATGCAAAGAAGGCCGGCACTTGCCGGTAAACCCGTGGTCATCGGTGCCGACCCCAGGCAGGGGAAGGGACGAGGGGTTGTCTCGACCTGTTCCTACGAGGCGAGGGCATTTGGCATCCGGTCAGCGATGCCGATCTCGCAGGCATTCGTCCTCTGCCCCCATGCGTTTTTCCTCCCGCCGGATTTTCCTGCATATGTACAGGCATCGGCTGCTGTGATGGAGATCCTCCGGTCGTATGGGTTTCCGATGGAACAGGTAAGTATCGATGAAGCTTTTCTCGATCTCAGTTCTCTCGAATTTTTTACCTCTGCACAAGCCCTTGCAGATGAGATCAAGACGGTTATCAGGAACCGTCTCGGGCTCTCATGTTCAATCGGCATTGCCCCCGCACGTGCCATTGCCAAGATTGCCTCCGATTATCAGAAGCCTGACGGGCTCACGGTCATCACGCCCCCGCCCCTGCAGGAGTTTCTCGATCCCCTCCCTGTCAGAACGATCCCCGGGGTGGGAAAGAAAGCAGAAGCGATGCTCTTCGAGATGGGGATCCGGACGATCGGTGACCTTGCCCGGCAGGATGTCCAGAGCCTGATCGGGCGGTTTGGCCGCAGTGCGGTTGCCCTGCACCAGCTGGCGCAGGGTATTGACGAGAGCGGGGTTATGGACTGCCAGGAAACAAAATCGATCTCGCGGGAGACCACGTTCGATACAGATACAGACGATGTGGATGTCATCGTCTCCACGCTGGATTCGCTAATCCGGAGTGTCTGCGGGAACCCGGCGGAAGAACAGCTCCGGTTCAGGACCATCACGCTCAAGATCCGGTACCAAGGGTTCATCACCCGGAACAGGAGCCGGAGCCTGTCGCATTATTCCGGCGATGCCACGGTAGTACGGTCACTTGCGCATACGCTGTTCCGCGAGGCATATGATGGCAGGAAGGTCCGGCTCATCGGGATCCGGCTGTCATCATTTGAGAAGAAGGACACCTGCCAGGCAACGCTACCCGTATAAGCGTTCAGGCCGTCTTTTTTACATGGTGTTGCAGGACTCTTTCCACGTCTTCGATCTCGACCGAGAATGCATTGATGCCCTGCACAAGTAAACGCAGTTCCTCGCAGGGCAGGGATAGCGGGGAATCATCTAAGGAAAGGATCATCTCTGCGAGACGATATCCCGTTCTCTTGTTCCCCTCGCGGAATGCAGGATATGCGCAGAGCGACCAGAAGACTGTTGCAGCTTGCTGGATTCGGTTTTCCCTGAGGTTAGCCTGGAACACCACCTCATTCAGGATGCCTTCACAGATAATCCGGTCATCGCCTCCGTCTCTTTCCATTATCCTGTCATGCATATCGATGATAATATCCAGTGTGATCTCCTGCACCCTGACTCCCTTCCTGTATATTATAAAGCAGATCATTGATGAATAATAGTGGGTTGGAGAGGTTTTCGGGCAGACCCTGCATGAAAAAAATTTACCGGATCCTGCTGAAAATTTTTCAGGCACCCCCAAGGCTCCTGCTTGATCCGCTGATCCGGATCAACCAGACCCTGCTTGTAACATGGTAACCGGATCTGCCCGGACGAAAAATAAAAATCCTGTTCACAATACCCACAATACGAATCCAAATGTTCATATGAGAACCGGCACGATTCTTTCCATTCCTGAAGTGATCCCCATGAGTTACATGAACCTCGATCTCTTTGACGGCATGACCGATGCAGACAAGCACCAGTACCTGGAGTTCCTCCTCTGGCATTACCGGGTCGTGGATGCCTTCTGGTTCATCAACATTGCCGATACCTATGGTCAGGGCACTGCGGAGAAGGTTAATGAACAGGTCTGGGGACGCGTGGCCGGCATGGCGGCAAAGGACATCGTCCGGCGTTTTGGTATCTCGGAAAAAGGATTGGCCGGCTTTGTCAGGGCACTCCGGCATTTCCCGTGGGCAATGATTGTCGGGTATACGATCGAGGAACGCGACGATGAGGTGATCATATCAGTTCCCGTGTGCCCGACACAGGAGGCCCGTCTGCGCCGGGGCCAGGGAGAATATGTCTGCCGGGAGATGCACCGTGCGGAATTCACCAGTTTTGCACAGGAGATCGATCCGGCAATCCGGGTGGAATGCCTGTTTGCACCACCCGATCCCCACCCGCCGGACATGTTCTGCAAATGGCGCTTTTTCCTTGATACGACCGGTGGGAACTGATGGGGACCGACACGATCACGGCCCTTGCGCTGCTGTACCTCGGGGTAAACCTCATCGCGGCATGCGCATTTGCATGGGATAAGCGCAAAGCGAAGAAGGACACGTGGAGGACGAGCGAGAATACCCTGCTGGTGCTGGCATTCATGGGGCCGTTCGGGGCCTTTGGTGCCATGCGGGTGTTCCGGCACAAGACCCAAAAAATACAATTTTATCTCGTGCCGGTCTTTGCCTGCCTGCATGGAATTCTCATCATCTGGTTCTTGTCCGGCACCATTTCGTGATGCAACACCCGGCAACCGAAATCAGGGATTCTCTCTGTTGAACTCTTACCGGACCGGCACGAATATCCCGGTGAGGATCTCTTCCGGCGCAACCTCACGCGGATCATTGGTATAAACCTCCCGGATCGGTCCGCAGATGGTCAGGCCCTTCTCCGCGATCCAGGCAAACAGTCGGAGGTATGTCGGTTCACAGGTAGCATAGGGACCTTTGTGGATGATATGGGCCATCTGGCCACCGGGGAGTTCGTACGCCCGGATCTCCTTCGTGCCCTTAACGGGTCCTGTCACCGGCCATGCGATCTCGACATCCGCAGTGCCTTTCTCCTGTGCTTCCTTCACCGCTTCAGGAGAGGTCTCGTGGCAGAGAAAGACGGGCGGCCCGGCGATACATGCCTTTTTCTTCTGGGAGTATTCGTAGACTTTCATGAGAAGTTCGGGAATCATGGCATAGGTCCCGGTTTTCCTGGTCCCGAGCACCTGCTGCGTCGGGACTTCGACAAGGGTAATTTCAGTCATATCTGACACCATACGATCATCGTACTGGATACATAAATGCAGGAAGAACGTGCGGCGTGAAAGTGTGACCCTTCACGCACCGACCCCACCCCTTTAATACCGGGATTTGCCATACACTCTTGAATGCGGACCAACAGGCACCAGTATTTCCTCGACCTTGCATCGCGGTGCGCCCGCCAGGGCACCTGCCTACGGCGCAATTTCGGAGCGATCATTGTCGATGAATTCAATACCATCGTCTCGACCGGTTACACCGGCGCGCCGCGCAAGCAGATGGACTGCACGGAACTGAACCGATGCTGGCGAAAAGAGCACAATATCCCGTCCGGCTCGAACTACGAGCGCTGCCGGAGCGTCCACGCGGAGATGAATGCGCTCCTCCAGGCCGGCAAGCACGCCCGGGGCTGCACGCTCTATCTCTCCGGGTTCGATGTCGAGACCGATGGGATCACCCAGATCTGGCCCTGTTTCCTCTGCTCCAAGATGATTGTCAACAGCGGGATTGCGAACGTGATCATGCGGACCGGTGTGGACACCTATAAGGAGATGGACCCGATGGTCCTGTACCAGATGCGGAGCCGCGAGTCGCTGGGCGATGACGATAAATAACCGGTAACTTTCTTTTTATTTTCCTGCCCCTTCAGGTATTCCCGCGACGTACCTCGTTGTAGAGAGATACGAGCGAGAGGCTGATCAGGTTCATCGTGGTTGCGCCGTACCAGAGCCATGACTCGGCAGGGCTGAGTGTCGCGATCCACCCGGTCCAGAGCATGGCGCTGATGATCGCAAAGGTCAGCAGGGTATCGAAGGCAAGGAAGATCAACGGCCTGCCGAATACGCGGCCGAGCTGGGCAATGGTGCAGTACTCGAACGGTGCCTGACGGTGGAGCAGGTCAAGTGCCGATCTACTCGTATTCATCAGGAGATCCGCAACAGCCCACACGGTCACGACCATGCCAAAGAACCAGAGGTATTCCCCGCCGTGCATGCCTTCGCGCAATGCACTCAGGCCGAACAGGATCTTGAAGAGGCAGAAGGGGATGCCAATCGTGCAGCTGAGGAAGAACGGGCGCACAAAGAACCGCTGGATTGCATCCATCTGCTCCCTGCTGTCCTCTCTCCTGGTGTTGCAGGTCTCTTCTGTCATAGCGGGTTCTCAGATAGTTTCAACCGGATCATCATCTGGTCGGATGAGCATGATGGTACGCGTCCTGCACGGCTGCTCATCGCAGGCATTATTGCCTGAAGCGTCGCTTCCCCGACAGCACGATCAGGCAGATTCCCGTGGCGATTACAGCAATCCCTGCACCCATTGGGGCCTTTTTGGTGGGAACCGGTGTAGTTGTTGGAACTGCTGTCACTACCGGCAGGGCCTCCGGGGGCAGGGTGGGAGTCGGTGTGGGGGATGGGGTGAAGGTCGGCTGAGGCGGGATTGTCGTAATGGTCGTCGCCGGCGTGTTGATCATCGGCTTGGAAGCGCTCCTGCTGTAGGTCTTCTGCTCGACGAGGAAATTGTCTTTCTCCGGTGCCTGCGGGTTCTCCACCTTGACAGAATACGACCTGATCGCCGTATAGACTGATGTCCGGAATTCAACAATGGCCTGTCCCTTTTCATCCGTTGTTACCTGGGCGTAATAATTGGTGTTCGACATATCGGCGGATGCCGGGGCAACATCGTCAAGGATGGTGCGCCCTCCCCCGTTGTTATACTGGTATGACCCGATCGTGTACGGGCCTCCTTCAGGGTCTTTCTCAATGTCAGCCTGGCCGCCGGCAATGACCGGGGGCTGGTCGTACTGCTCCCCCGTCATGGTAAATGTCCCCGGAAGCCAGACATAATATGCGGTATTCGGGCTGCCGGTGATGGTAATGGTAAACCGGCTGCCCCGTGTCAGGGAATCACTGAGTGATTGCTCTGTTGACTGGAGGGCAGATACGGGAATCATCGCGAAGATGAAACAGGCCAGCAGGAGAAACACGATACACTTGTAGTTTTTTATCATCATGGTGACCTCGACAGGTGTTCCGGAATTGTTCAACTGACATTTTACGTTTGCAGTTAAAAGGATGCGGTATTTGCGAATCGCGTATCGGGGGGATTCCCCAACCGCCAATCCTTCCGGCAAAACCCATTTATCATACAACTCCCATCTCCTCCTGTGGTGATCTGATGAACGGAGCCGTAGAACTGAAGGTGGTGAAGATCCACAAGCCCGAGGACGTGAACATGATCCTCGGGCAGTCGCATTTTATCAAGACCGTTGAGGATATCAGCGAGGCCGTTACCGGGGCTGTCCCGAATGCAAAGTTCGGCCTCGCATTCTGCGAGTCATCCGGTGACTGCCTGATCCGCCTTGATGGGAACGACGCGGATCTGATCGCCCTTGCCCGGGACAATGCCCGGGTGATCGGGGCCGGCCATTCCTTCATCCTCTTCCTGCGGGACTGTTTTCCGATCAATGTCCTGAATGCGATCAAGCAGGTCCAGGAGGTCTGCACGATCTATTGCGCAACTGCGAATGCCGCAGAAGTGATTATCGCCGAGTCTGTGCAGGGACGGGGGATCATGGGCGTGATCGATGGAGAGAAACCCCGGGGCGTTGAAGGGCCTGGAGGCGTTGCGTGGAGGACGGGGCTGCTCAGGAAATTCGGGTATAAACGGGCCTGACCCGTCCTCTTTTTCATTCCTGAAAAGCGGTAGGGGGAAGACTCGCGCTGCGGGGAGTATCCGGTTGCCGCAAGACTTATCAGCACTCATCAGCGTTTGTGCAAAACGGAGCAGATACAAAAGAAAAAAATACGGTTCAAAAAACCTGCTTTACGGATTCTGTTATGAATTTTAGAATATCCGACCAATCCGGCGATTTGATCATCCTTTTATACCCCCTTTCTTCCACTGGAACGCTCCTTTAAATGACCCCAATCCTTTAAAAAAGACCTTTCAGCGCGTTCCCGTTACCGGAACCTGCATGGGCTGCGGAGGGTTTATTTGCATGCGAAATGGTGCCCATTCCTTTCCATCGGGCTGCTTTTTATTGAGTTGTGATCCCGTGATTGGAAGAACCATTTCCGGAAATGAACCGTTGTCCACGTGACCCGGGAAAAGGCAGATCCGATCTCCATGAAAAAATTAACCTCCTGTTGATCGTATATTCTGCTATCGTGACAACCCGCTATCCCTTCCTGATCTCCATCCCGCACGGGGGCACCGATGTCCCAACGGAACTGACCGGGCGTCTTGCACTGGCGCGGGAGGAGCTCCGTTATTATTGCGATCCAATGACACGGGAATTGTATGATTTTCGCAGTTCTGCCCGGGCACATATCGATACGCCGGTATCCCGTATGGTGGTGGATCTCAACCGCCCCCCGCTCCCCCTCCCGCCCCGCGACCCGGATGGCATCATCAAGCTGCAGGCGGTTGATGGGAAGCCGGTTTATCGCGAAGGTATGTTTCCTGACATGACCCTGATCCACCGCGTGATGATGGCATGGTACTTCCCCTACCACCAGCGTATCGACGAACTGATCGATCAGCATGACGTGAAGATCGCCTTTGACTGCCACTCGATGCTGCCCGTGGGGTCCGCTGAACAGAAGGATGCAGGAACGGAACGCCCGCTCTTCTGTCTCGGAAACAACGGGGACCGGAAGGGGCGGGCAAAAAAGAACAGTATTGCAACCTGCCCGGAGTCATGGGTAAACACCCTCGCGGACGAGTTCCGGTCCGAATTCTCACTCAACCGCGAAGTGGCGATCAACAACCCGTTCTCCGGTGGGTTCATCTCAAACGCACATTACTGGCGCAAGGGGGTTCCCTGGATCCAGATCGAGGTCAACCGGGCACTCTACGAACCGGAACCGGGGTCAGGGGCTGGACAATCGACGGACTGTGACGGGGCGGTCAAGATATTGCGGGAACGGATCTGGAGGGTGCTGACCGGGTTCTGGGATTCGCATGATGCTGACATATAAGAACCCTGACGCGGGGCGGACGATACGGTTCCTCCTGAAAAAAGCCAGAACACTAAAAGATAATCACCAGTCAACCGGATGGTCAGTCCATACGGATATGGTGCTCTTCAAAACGCCCGTCATAAAAGACCATCACCCGGATCGACTCTCCTTTTTTGAATGCCCGCATGTGGTCGTCATACACCTTCTGAACGTGACGAAGCCCGTTCCGGGAGAAATAATCCTGGATGCATTCAAGGAAGGCGATCTCCTGGGTCAGGAACGCATTCTCGAACTCCTTGGTCTCCCGGGCGATCACCCCACACTCTTCCTCCGGAATTTCCTGGTTGAACTCCCCGTGCTGGTCGATGCCGGAAACCTGCCGCCAATCCACTTTCCCGGTCTCATCCGGTTCGCGGTGGAGCATGTACGGGTAAATTCGGCAGATAAAAAACCTGTCATCGTAGATCCGGCACCGGCCGTTCTCCAGAAACCAGCAGGAACCCGACTCGTCGGACTTTGCCCGGAGGGCATAGCCTGAGACATAGAACGTACCGTTCTGGTCGCAGAACTCCGGGTCCGGGGCGGGCTCTATCGCCTGTGGATCGATTTTTTTCACCGAAGTAACATCCCGGTCAAGCAGGAAGACATGCCCGTTGAAGACGCGGGTGCAGCACTTTGCACACGCCGTGCACCGGAACCCGACATCCTTCACGATACCGGCAAGCCGCTCCACCGGGTACTCATAGAGGCTGTTGCGCTCCTGCGTAAGGGCGGAGATGCGGAAGGGAATCGGTACAAGGGAAATGACAGTCACCCGGTGATATCTCCATGAACATATGACAGGAGAGTATATTCCTTTTTGGTGAACCGATCAAATATCGTGCTTTCTGCCTGAGAAGAAAACCCGCTCACGGCAGCACGTTCACGCCGTACTCCTGCTTTGCGAGTGTCCTGAACGGTCCCGGTAATGTCGTGAGTTCATGTGCGCAGTGCTTCCGGATATCTTCCACCGATGGCAGCGGCCTTGTGAGTTTCCCGTCCCGGAGATACGGTTCAACAAGGCCGTCATCCTCACATCCCGCCATGCGGATCACCTCATCGTGGTCCATGATGCCGTCCCGGTAATGCCTTACGACCTGGCGCCGGTACGGGAAGGTGGTCTTGCCGGGGCTCGTCTTGTATCGCGGGGTCCCTTCATACTCCACCAGTTTGTACACCATATCGAGATACGGCGCGTCAGACGAGGTGATGAAATGCGTTCCCACACCGAACGAGTCGATCGGGACGCCCCCTGCCAGCCACCGGTCAATGGAATACTCGTCCACATTGTTGCTCACGAAAATTTTGATGTGGGAGAGCCCGGCACGGTCAAACATACTCCTCACCTGCGTTGCGAGGGCTCCAATGTCCCCGCTGTCGATCCGTATCCCGATAGCCGGAACCCCGTCACGTGCAAGTCGGATCACGGTTTCGGCGCAGGCAAGCGTGTCGTATGTGTCGATGAGGTAGAGGCCCCGTTCGGGAAAGGAAGACTGGTATGCCCGGAACGCGGCATCTTCCGTATCAAAGAGCATGACATAGGAGTGTGCCATGGTCCCGACAACCGGGATACCGTACCGCTTCCCGGCCTCGAGGTCCGACGTCCCGGCAAACCCGGCGATATAGGCGGCCCGGGCCGCCGCGATGCCCGCAGCCGGGGTATGGGAACGCCGGAAGCCAAACTCCACGATGCTCCGTCCCCGGCTTACGGATACGATCCGGGCCGCTTTCGAGGCAGCAACGGTCTCGAAATGGATACAGTTGAGTGCCAGGGTCTCAAGGATCTGGACGTCGGGGAGCGGGCCCTCTACCTGGACAAGGGGTTCATTCTGGAATACGATGCTGCCTTCCGGTATCGCGGAGAGGGTCCCGGAAAACCGGTAGTCCCGGAGCCAGGAGAGGAAGTCATCGCTGAACATCTGAAGGCTTTTCAGGTACACGATATCCTCACCGCTGAACCGGAACTGCTCCAGCTGGCCGATCAGGGTCTCAAGGCCACCGGCAACAAGAAAATTGCGTTTTACGGGAAGCGTCCGTGGGAAGATGGAGAAGACAGCGGATCCGGTCTTGTTGTGCTCGAGATAACTCTGGGCCATCGTGAGCTCGTACAGGTCAGTGAGAAGTGCAGTACCCATGAGTGATTCCTTTTCCCTTGTCTGAAGATCATCCGGTTCCCGGCTGATACCGGGGTCCCGGACCCGTACTTATCCTGTTCTTTCGCACAGGAGAAAAATGAATGGATAACGTGATACCCGCGGACAGGGGACTTAAACGCAGTCTTCCCCGGTGACTGGTGAAGGGAGATCGGTGAGGGCCGGTGAGAATGCAAGCGCTTAATAGTCCCTAAACATACCATCCATTACAGAGAAACGGGAGCAGGTCATGGAAGCGATTTTAAAGGTGATGAGTTGTCTGATCGCGCTTTTTGTCATTGTCAACGGGATCTGGATCGTGATGACCCCGCCATTCGGTGACGAGCCACAGGGATACGCAATCATCGCCGTCGGGCTGTTCATCCCGGTTATTACCCTCGCTGTTGCACAGCTGGAACACCGGCCTGGCTACTGATGCCCGGGCAGGATTTAAAAAGGGAATTAATTGTACGACCGGAACGGCACGTACGCATCGTAGATCTTCACTTTATCCCCGTTGGGGGTAACAACCCATACCTCAGCCCGGTCGGTATTCTTCGTGGTACCGTCAAGCACCACGGATGAGCCGATATGCAGCGGTTGGACCATCCGGTCTTCCTCAACAACACCGTCTGATCGTGTGATCCTGACATCGATCTCCGGGATGACGTTCATACCCTTGCCGCCACGGAGCGTGGTGGTGATCTGCGGGTTGATGGCCTCGCCATTGCTCTCAACCTGGACCTCGATACTCCAGATGTCCTGGAGGGCCTGGGTGGGACCCGGGGTGAGGGAATCGGCAACGGTGGTGGGGACACTGGTCGGTTCTTCTGTTGCAGGGGCCGTTTCAACAACAATCGGTGCCGGGGTTGCGGCAGGGGTTGCTGTCGGCTGGGTGCACCCTGCAACCAGCGCGAGCATGAGGCAGAACCCGAGTGCCAGGGTGATACCAAAAATCTTTTTCATACCGGATGGATTTCCCGTGAAGGGTATTTGAGTGTTTGGTCGCACCCCTCACATCCAGCCGGATTTTTAGTACATCAAAAATACCAAAAAAAAACCTTTCAGGAGGTTACGCCCGTTTGCCGGATGCCGGTTCGATGCCGGTTGGCTGGTTACGGATCGTCCGTTCTTTCATGATCGTGTAGACATCCTGGGCGTGCTCTTTTGGTATCTCGACAAATGAGTATGAGTCAAGGATCCGGATCGCACCGATCGCTTTCCCCGGGATCCCGGTCTCACCGGCAATCGCGCCGACAATGTCCTTTGGGGCGACCTTGTGCTGCCGGCCAACGCCAAGGAAGAACCGGACCATCCCGACTTCCGCACCGGTCTCGCCGAAGTCAACGACCCCAGTTTTCTCTGCCACCGGCTCGTTGCCCATGTCCATCTGCATCTTTAAGAGGGCAGCGGCGATATCGATCGTGCTGTGGTCCCCTTCGGTCTCGTCCTCGACAATCCGCACGAACTGTTCAAGGCCGCCGGCCTGGATCGTCTCGCGTACCCGTTCGAGCACGCCGCGGACCTTGGACTGGGCGACATCGCTCTGTGACGGCACCGGCATGCGGGCGATCTGGACCTTTGCAAAGTGCATGATCTCCCGGAGCTTGCTGACGTCTTTCGGGGTGACAAACGTGACTGCCTTGCCGCTCTTCCCGGCCCTGCCGGTCCGGCCGATACGGTGGATGTAATACTCCACATCCTGCGGTACATCATAATTGATCACGATGTCCACATCATCGACATCGATACCGCGTGCCGCGACATCGGTCGCGATCAGGATATCGATGATGCCCTTTCGGAAGCCTCCCATGACCCGGTCGCGCTGGGACTGTTTCATGTCCCCGTGCAGCTCGTCAGCCCGGTACCCCCGTGCGCGGACTTTTCCGGAGAGCTCTTCCGCGCGGCGCTTGGTATTGCAGAAGATAATTGCAAGGTGCGGGTCCATCATGTCGATGAGACGGCAGAGCACATCGAGTTTCTCGCGCTCTTTCACTTCAATGTATAACTGTTCGGTCTGCGGCACGGTCAGTTCCGCGTACTCGACCCGTACGAACTCCGGCTTGGTCTGGAACTTCTTGGAGATCTCGAGGATCGGCTTTGGCATGGTGGCAGAGAAGAGCAGGGTCTGCCGGTTCTGCGGGACTTTCCGCAGGATCAGTTCGATATCGTCGCGGAACCCCATGTCGAGCATCTGGTCGGCCTCGTCCAGCACGACGGTCGTAACCTCATCGAGCCGGAGCGTGCGGCGGTCAAGGTGGTCCATGATACGCCCGGGTGTGCCGATGACGATATGGACGCCGGCCTGCAGTGCGCGGAGCTGGCGTTCGATAGGCTGGCCGCCGTAGACCGGCAACACGGTGATGCGGGGGAGGTGGGCGAGGAGGTTTGAGAACTCCTCGGCGATCTGGATGGCGAGTTCGCGGGTCGGGCAGAGCACAAGGGTCTGTACCACCCGTCGCGATGGGTCGATCTTCTCGATAATGGGGATGCCGAATGCAGCGGTCTTGCCGGTACCGGTCTGCGCCTGCGCAGTCACGTCACGGCCGGCCTGGATGAGGGGGATAGCGAGTGCCTGGATGGGTGAGGGCTCTTCAAAGCCCATATCTTCTATTGCTTTCCCGATCTCCCGTGATAGGTGCAGATCGGAAAACTGTATACGTGTATTCATATCGCAACACCATTTGGTGGCAGGGGTCTTAAGATGGCGCACTGAGGACGGTCCCGCAGTGCCCTGACCGTTACAGGGAGAATTTTTTATCATGGCCGCGCGAGGATAGTAATCAGGTGACTGGTATGAAAGTTGTCGCATTCAATGGCAGTGCACGGAAAGACGGCAACACGGCGATTCTCGTCAATGCCGTGTTTAAGGAACTGAAGAAGGAAGGGATCAAGACGGAACTCGTCCAGCTCTCCGGCAAGAAGATCCGGGGCTGCATCGCGTGCGGGAAGTGCTTCGAGAAGAAAGACGGGCTGTGCGCGATCAAGGGCGACATCATCAACGAGTGCATCGAAAAGATGATGGAAGCGGACGGGATCATCCTTGCGTCGCCCACATACTTCGCCGATGTCTCGACCGAGATGAAGGCCCTGATCGACCGGACCGGCTATGTCGCAAAAGCGAACGACGACATGTTCCGGCGCAAGGTCGGGGCAGCGGTCGTGGCGGTCCGCAGGGGCGGTGCAATCCACGCGTTCGACACGATGAACCATTTCTTCTTCATCAGCCAGATGGTGGTGCCCGGGTCATCCTACTGGAACGTGGGACTCGGTCACGCGGCAGGAGATGTGAAGGAGGATGAGGAAGGGATTGCCACGATGAAGACGCTCGGCGCCAACATGGCGTGGGTGATGAAGAAACTTAACAAGTAATTGTTCAGGAGAACCGGGCATGAACTGATTGGATTCGGTCCGGAACGAGAAAAACTTAAAAAACCTGAAAATATGTGAGGGCTCCCCGCCTCAGGGCCTCTCCGAGGCACGGCGGGGCAAGGTGGTTTCAGTATTTAGTCACTGAACCGCCGCGGGGGCGCCCCGTCGGGGGCGGCGGCGTCCATCGCAAAGGGGGGTATGAGGGTCAAGGACCCCACGCATCATCCCCCCGTGAGGATACCTACGATCTGTTGTGCCGTTACCGGGTCCGCTACCTGTGTGGGATCACCTTCAGCATTCTCTAACATCGCTTCCTCCCGCCGTGATCGTAACAGCGAAGAATCCTCCGGGTTCTTCTCGTCTCATAGCTCCTCCGGAGCTATCGAGAGTTCAAAGACCGGGCTCGTGTATCCTCTGTTCTCCGGGCTGAAGTCCCGGGCCAGGCCCCTCTGGCCGGTTTTCCGGCGGGCCGTCCGGATCCGGACCGTGTGGATACCCGGGGACCGGGGGTAAACGCGGCGGCCGTCAATGTCGCGCATCTCACGGTAGGGCGGGACCTCGAACCAGTCCGGCCAGAAGCGGACGCCCCGCGGGATGTCCGTTCCCCGCATCAGGTCCGGAAGGCGCAGCGGCGACATGTTGTCATAGATCACATCGATGATCAGGTCCGCGTCCTCCTGCTCCGGGCGCAGTTCCAGCTCGTAGAAGATCGGGTTGCGCCGGATCTCATCGAGGGTGAGCGGGGTATCCCTTGAAATCGGTTCAAGGCCGCTGAATGTCCCGCGGTACAGGCCGGTCACAGTTGCGACCGGTCCGGTCTCATCCCCCATGGTGCGCCTCCCGGTAGTGGTCGTGCTCGTCCCGGAGTCGTTTGAATTCCTCGACGATCTCGTCGTACCTGCCGGTCTTCTGGTATATTGCGAAGAACAGGGGGTAGATTGGAAGGACGGCCCCAAGCAGCAGTCCTATGATTTCCGTTTCCATGATGGTACCTCCTGAAAAATCCCGGAAGAGGAGGTCTGACGCTCCTGGGGGTGCTTCATCCTGAACGGATGAAGCAGCGGGAGTTTTTAGAAACTCCCGCTTGTTGAGGGTCATCAGACCCGAGACAGGAGAAGAAACCGCAGAGTTCTTCTCGTCCTCCTGGTTCGAAGATTTTCCTGTGGAAAATCTTCTCTTCCTCAAGGTTCTCACGAACCTTTCGGATTCAGATGAACCAGTCGGACCCCGCCGCGTGGGCATTCCCCGGTTACGATGACGCCGTATTACCTGTACACAAAAAATCAGAGATTTCCTGTGCTGGTAATACAGAGCCATCCTAGGCACCCCCGCCCCCATTGGGGGCAGGGGTTTCGAAGAACTCTGACGAGTTCTTCTCGTCCTCAAGGTTCTGACAAACCTTTCGGAGGCGCAAGGGGGATGATCGGATCTTCTTCCGGTTTTTCCGGTTCCAGGCTCCTTCAGGCCAGAGCCGCCACCGTGTCGGCCCAGGTCTCCACCCGGCTCCGGATCGCTTCGTCCGAGAACGAGGTGAGGGTCACCTGCTCCCTGCTGAAATTGAGGTAGTAGTCCTCGCCGTTTGTGTCGTGGCACTTCAGGGTCGAGGTGTACTTCTCATTCTCGAAGTCCCGGTACGGTGTCCCGCCGAGTGCTGTGGCGATCGCCGCATCGGCCAGGATATGGTTCGCCACGCTGGTGAAAGCGGGGATGGTCAAGGCCCTGACCGTGACGATGCCCACGGTCTTTGCATCGGCATCCTGATAGACGATCTTCGCCGTGTAACCCTGCCGGGTCCGTTCGACCGGAGGGTGGTTCACTCCCGCGAATGGGTAGCCCACGCACTGGAAGGGGTTGTTCGTGATGACGCCCTGGACGATGGTGTCGAAGGCAGTCACGTCTGCGAGCGGGGCCGCGAGCTTGCGGATCGCGCTCTTCGTAGTTGTGTTGGGGGTAAAGTCTGCCATGTTTTCGTTTCTCCTGAGATCCTCCGGATCTCGTTCTCTCGTCCTCGGGCGCCCTTGGACATCTGACTGGTTCGAAAGAACCAGGAAGACAAGAAGAATCCCCAAGGATTCTTCGCCTTCGAAGGTCGGCTTGCGCCTCCCTTCTCATGTCTTCGGAGTTCGAAGATTTCCCTGCGGAAAATCTTCTCTTCCTCAAGGTTCTGATAAACCTCTCGGATTCTGCCGAACTCCTCGGACATACCAATGTAGAACCTGATAGACTATGGGCTTTGATTATGAAATGTTCCCGGGGCAAAACGGGGGAATTTGCGCGTTTTTCAAGGCAATCCGGTAGTAATCCTCAGGAATTTGCAAGGAACAAAAATGTACCTGAAAATAATTGATCGCCGTGACGTTCTTTAATCGGACTCAGTTAAAATCCCGGTCCTGTCATGAAAAAACGGATCCTGTTGGCAAATTGTATTTCACGAAGGCAAAAAAGAGAAATTATTCTTTTGTATCCGGATGTTGTTTCGTATCTCCCTTGAATTCCTTTCTGACTGGCCGCGTCCTGATACTCACATTATAGAAATGCCGGTGTGTCGTTTTGATGATGACCTGCTCTATAGTATCTCCATGCTTCCTGATCCCCCGTGCGACAATATGAGGCACAAGATAGAGAGGAATATCATATTCGATCTCCGCAGGCCGCCGAGGCATCAGACACCTCTTTTCTCTTTATGTGCCCCGATTCGCCGGTCAGGTTGATCGATCCGTCCCGCAATATACAGGGAGTACCCGGGCCCTGAGATCTCTACCTGTATTAGTGTACAGTCTTCGCGTGGCATTTTTGATTATTTTTAGGTATAATAAAAAATGTATAATAGTTAATTGGTGGGTGCGGGTTTTTTGGGAGTTATCTATAGTTGTATGGGTAAATCGGGGCGATTATTGGGGCCGGATTGGTGTAACCGGGAGGTTATAGGATTGAACCGCGGGGGGAATTGGAAGGGGTTTATTCAATCATAATCCAATTCGATATGTTATATGCGCTATCGTCCTGTCGGGAGTCTTGGGACGATAGTGTATTCTCTGTTTTAAAAAAGTTCAATTAATGATCTTTCAGCAATGATTTAAGATCCTTGAGACCGTTCTGAATCTCCTTTTCCAGCGTCTCAATTTTCTGGATAATCACTTCCGGCTTTTCGTACTGTACTTCTTCGTACTCGATCTCCTTGTAGCGCGAGATGGAGAGATCAAATCCATTTTCTTTGATCTCGCTGATCGGTACAAAGAAACATTTTCCTTTCCGGTCCGTGGGATTCTCTTTCTTCCGGATACGGTAGTGCTGGATGATATCCGGGATATCTCCTTTGCCATCGATGAACGTCCGCTTATCGTCCAGCGAGTACCCGTCCGCGTCCATGTCATAGAACCAGACCTTCCCGGTCGATCCTCCCTTGGTGAAGATGATAACGGCTGTTGAGACACCGGCATACGGTTTGAAGATACCGGAGGGCATGGAGACGATGCCTTCGAGCTGGCACTGTTCAAGCAGGATCTGCCGGAGTTTTTTGTGGGCATTTGAGCTGCCGAACAACACACCGTCCGGCACGATGACTGCGCACTTCCCGCCAATCTGGAGGAGGTGCATCATCCGCTCGACAAAGAGGAGTTCGGTTTTCGTTGTCTGGAGGGTGAGGGCATCGTTGATGTCGCTCTTGTCGATGCTCCCCTTGAACGGTGGGTTTGCGAGAACAACGGTATACTGATCGTTTTCCGTGAAACTTTTGGAGAGCGTGTCCCGCTGGGCAACCAGGGGCGCCTTGATCCCGTGGAGCACCATGTTCATGAGCGAGATCCGGACCATCGTGTTATCGAAATCGTACCCGTAGAACGTCTCCTTCCAGAGCTTGTCCCAGTGTTTCGGGTTTGTGATCTTGTCTCCGAGGATATTATGATACTCTCCGTCGGCATCCACTTCAACTTTGTCCGAGCTTGTGTACTTTTTGAGGATATGCTCGTAGGAATTGACAAGGAACCCGGCCGTACCGCAGGCAGGGTCGCAGATCCGGTCGTTGATGTCCGGGTCCACGAGCTCGACCATCATCCGGATGATGTGCCGGGGCGTGCGGAACTGGCCGTTTTTGCCGGCGGTCGAGAGCTGGGAGAGGAGGTACTCGTAGATGTCGCCCTGGGTGTCCCGGTTCTGGGCGGATATTTTCATCTCATCGATGATGGTGACGGCTTCCTGCAACAACGAAGGTTTGGGGATCAGGAAGACGGCATCTTTCATGTGCCGGGCAAAGAGTGTTTTCTCACCGTTATGGATGTTCTTGATGAACGGGAATGCTTCGTCCCGGACATGGACGAGCATCTTATCCGCAGAGTAATGTTTCCAGTGTGACCAACGGCAGTCGGCTTGCCCTTCATAGATGGAAGTGTACGGGAGTCCTTTTGCCTTTGCCCGTTTCTCCTCGAACGTGTCCATCTCTTCGAGCCGGTTCATGAAGATGAGATAGGACATCTGCTCGATGGACTGCAGCGGGTTGCTCATGCCTCCGCTCCAGAACTTGTCCCAGAGGGAATCGATCTTGGATTTGAGTTCGGGGGCGAGACGCATGGATCTTCGATCCAGATACGAGTTATGAGAAAATCAAGGAAGCGGTTTTGAAAGGATTCGTATTCCTTCTTTCTCAAAATCTTCCCGGGTCATCACTCTTCCCAGCGCCAGAAGGACGTTATGGCATTTCTGGTTGTTCACAATCATCCGGCGTTGATCAGGGTTCATCATGAGTTCAGGTAAATCAATATCCCAGATATTTACAAATAATCCCAAGCCTCGTCCTCCTCGGGTTTCAGCCACTCCCTTGCAAGGGATCGCTCACTTAACAGAGCAGTAGCCGGAATCTTCCGTTCTTCCGTTGGCGAATCTGCTTTCATCTCCGTATCACTGACCGTATCGTTCTGGAAGGTTCCGGGACCGCTCGGCAACACCGGAAGCAATTTCTCCGGAGGTGTCGTGGCGGAACACGACCTTTTTTATGGATTGTTTCGGTGTGCTTGATACGGATGCCCGAACACTTTTCTCGTACTTGTCTTCAAACTCACGGATTTTTTCTTCACCGACAATTGATTCTACCAGGGAATTGTGGAAATCTTCGATGCGTTGCACCAAAGAAGAATTTTCATTGATGGAATAATACCAGGTTCTTCCTTCTTTTCTGATAGTGATCATTCCCCGTTCTGAGAATTTTTTTAAGGCCCTCGAAATTGACTGGCGGGTGAATTTTACTTCCTCCTCCAAATCGGTCATAACAAATTCAATTCCATACATTGGCAGTAAAAACTGTAAGAGCCGTGTCTCACAGGAATCGCCTAATAAACCCTCAAACGGTTTCCTCATTAGAACCCCATGGCATTAGTGATGCTCGTTCAATGTCCCGGCATCCAGGAAATTTCGTTCATGATGTTGGTATCCCAAATATAAAAGTGTTGTTAGAAAAAATTAACAGCATGAGTACTTTCAATCAAGATGATGTGTTGTGGATCTTCCGGGAGGTGTCACATTTTTCCCATGAGATTTCAAGACCACATACGCCTTACCGATAGTACTAATATAGAATTTTGGATCCTGCTTCCTGACTGCAGTAATATATGCCTTGTTTTGTAAATGGGATAATGCTGTGTCAATATCATCGTCAAATTTATTTCGTAAAATTTTTTTGAGTTTTTTACTATGATAGGAAGCGGCAGAATTGAAGCAGGTATTTCTGTAGAGGATATAGAGTATCTGAAGTTCCATGTCGGATAAATCACATGGCATACCCCTTAGTAGGACTCCCGGACATATAAAGACAATTTTTTATATAATGTATAAAAATTTTTGAGATTTATTTTCTGATTCTCAACAGGGTATCCTTTCACTGCCCCCAACTCCCCTGCAAACGCCTTCGAAAAACGCTGATGCGTTCGGTCGAAGACCTGATGGTCTTCTCCTGTCTCAAGTCAGATGACTTTCGACATTCTCAAGCATTCCCTTTCGATAGCTCTCCAGAGAATGCACGCTGCATCAGCCTTCGAAGATGACTGCGTCATCTTCTCATCTACGTCTTTGCCCCGATGGTCAAAGACATAAGACCTGCGCACAACCCCTCGATCTCCTTACCCGATGCCACCTGCTACTCACGAATCCGCTCCACATCCTCCACGACACGGGCGAACAACAATATAAACATTATTCGAGAACAAGTGGATGTCCTTCGATGACATGTTCAATTACTCCAAGCGGAGAGATTCCTTGATACTTACTGACATCCACTATTTTCCCAGTTTCCCTCTCAATTTTTTTTATTGATTTGAGATACAATGAAAAAATTGCTGTATTGTTCATTTTATCAAAATAATTCCATTCTAAAAATTCCTTGTCGGTCGTTAATCCTCCTCCAAGAGTCATTTTATGGAGATCGTTCACAGGAGGTATTTCCCAAGTCACTACGGGCATAAGACCGATCTTACCTTTTTTCAATGGAGTCGGATAGATAATTACTTTGTTGATATTCCACAGATTTGTCGGGATTTGAAAATTATAAGGTGATTAGGTAAAGTCCACCACTAACCCATGGTTAGTATTGAGCCAATTCAGGATTTTTTTTGAGATTTGCGCTCCGGAGAACACAAAAAATGCAGCCCCCCTCTTGCGCCGCCAGTCCCCCGAGGGGGGACGGGGCGCATTGCGATGCCTCGGTATTACCTCTATCGGGGGCACACACAGGTTGTGGTAATACGGCACTATCGCAACCGGGGGATGCCCGAGCGGCGGGGGCGGAGGCTTGCCGGAGCCCCCAAGAGCGGTAATAAAATTTTTGTTTCAGGTTTATCGAACTTTTGGTGGATGTTACACAATCACCAATTATAATTAAAAGTCACACCCAACCAGTTCTGATTTGATGCTAATTGATATGCTTCAATAACCGCCTTTCCAAATACTATTTGCTCGGTCCATTTTACTTCTCCACGTGATATTGCTCCTCGAAGGGGGAGTTTTGTTCTTAATCCTTCTTCAAGTAGTATTTTGGAAAATTTTATTAGTTTTTCTAGCCCCTGAAAAGTTTCATCTGTGGTAGCAACAATCGTATCTGAAATGAGTTTCACGTTGCAAATTTCACATTTTAATGAGGTTGACTCAACTAAATCTATCCATTGCTTTATCCTAGTCTCTTGATCCGATAATGGCAAATTGCGCACAATATTTTGAAATCCTGCAAGATCTCCGACAAAACAAAGCATCCTTATCCCCCCACTCTGATTACCCCACCAGCTCCCCGGCAAACGCCCTCGCCATCAGCCCCTCGCACAATCCCTCGATCTCCTTACCCGATGCCACCTGCTGCTCACGAATCCGCTCCACACGCTCAACGACACGGGCGAACTGCTGCTGGAGGGCAAGTGGGGGAACGATAACATCCAATTTCGAGAGTATTTTAAGATTGATATTTCGTTGTGCTGTTTCAGGAGCCAGATTCCATAAATGTTCTTTGTAAAATCTTAACATCATTTCAAAAAATTCAACGGTTCCTTTGCGAGTATCTGGGCTAATACCAACAACACTATCCGGGAAGCAACTATCAAAATCCAAAATTGCCGTATCTCCAATATTCGCCGCGATAGAAATTACAATAGTCCCCTTTGGAAACATCTTGCTAATTGAGAGCCCTTCTTCGTTGAGAGTTTGAGTGTATTTTTTTAATTTTCCTTGACAATTTGCAACATCACCCGTTTGAATGAAAGGATAGTTTCCACCATAAAAACGAGGCTCATTTCTGGGACGATACGTAAATTTTCCTCGTTGTACCCTGCAACAATTCCCTAATTTGGATTGTTCCCACCCGCTCTCATTCCTCACCGGATCCCCGAACATCTCAAGGAACACGCTCTGCAACAACGCCCCCGTCAATGCGTCCGCCTCGTGCCTTCGCCGCTTCACCGCCTCTGCTTGTTCGAGAACGGCAACGATCTGGCGCTGGATTCGGAGCGGGGGAAGGGGAATTTCAACTTCGTACAGTCGTTCAAGGCTTACGCTTGCCTGATTGATGTGTTCCTGACAAATATTTTCAAAATAGTGTTTGCCCCAACGACTGTGCAGATACCGAGCTAAAAATTGTGGATCCAGTCGAGATCGATTAATGACCCGAATAATTGTCATATGATTTGAGAGAACGCAATGTTCAAGTTCGCCATCCCACGCCGCAGTTTTTCCAACTAATTCGGCACTGTTTGTATTATTGAAAATCACATCGTTTTGTTGAAGGCAATAATTGGAGACATCTCTGTCCGTTTCAATAAATTTCAAGACATCTAAAACAATTCGACCCGATTGACTTACATTCATTGGCCGTAATTGAGGAATGCCGCGACCTTCCTGATTATTTACCCCGCAGGCAAACCCATTCTGAAAAGTGATCTCACCTTTTTTTTCTAGACTACCGAGAGTCACTGATTCCCACCCCTCCGGCAGTTCTCTCTCCATTTAAGCCACCCCGGCAGAAAGTTCCCGCTCAATCCGGGAACAGATCCCTTCAAACGTCTTCAGTTCATCCGTAGAGAACATCGGCTCCGGCGCATTCCCTAATGTAATAAACGGCGGCTCCCAGAAGTCGGTGTACGTGATGTGCTTCTTCTGGCTAAAGACCGACTCGACCATGCGGATAAAGTTGAGCTGGTCGGCCGAATAGTGTTTGTTGTTCTCGATCATGTACGTGCGGAACGCATCCCTGATCCGGTCCGCCGGGTTGGGCTCGCCGTACATCCCGAGCACGCGCTTGATGAACGAGACGAGAATGCTCTCCGTGCTCGTGACTGCCTTGCCCAGCTCCGCGCTGTTCTTCGCAAGGTCGGGGCCGAAGATCGTGGCTTCGAGCTGGCGGATGTCGGCCTCGGAGAGGACTTCGTCGCGGGCGATCTTCTGGATCACCGGGCTGTCCGCCGCGAGCTGTTTGATCCGCTCCTCGACCCGCTCCCGGTACTTCGTGATGTAGGTCTGCTCCTTCTCGCCCAGCATCTGGATCAGTTCCCGCATCTCGATCCGGTCGCCCATGTCGATGACGATCGTCTGCTGCGGCTCCCGGCTCATCATTGGCATCAGCGGCGCAAGCTCGGCAAGCATCCGTTCCGCCGATTCGTACGACACGGACTGCCAGAATGCATTTGTTTTTACTTCGCGGATGAATGCCTCGCGCTCCTTCACCTTGTCGAGCGTCAGCGGGAGGCACTCGACCATGCCGCTGATCAACAGTTTCTGCCGCTCGATCTCGCCGAGATTGGCACGGAGGATCGCGTGCTTGAGCTGCTCGCAGCGCAAGGTGAAGATCGCGGTGTTCAGGTTCACATCCTTTTGGTACCGCATCAGGGGCATAATCTTCTGGGTCAGGAACTGGACCGGGTCAACGGCCACGTTATCCCAGAGCTGCGGGTCGAGCGCTTTTCTGATCTCTTCCTTGTTGTCGCGTACGCTCACGGAGTCCGGGGGAAGCGAGCGGATATCGGAAAGGATCTGGTCCTTCACCAGCGCCGCCCGCACCTCATCGCCCCGCTCCTTCAGGAACGCGAGCTGCCTGACCCGGGAGAGGAAGATCCGGTTCGTGATCGCATCCGGTGATTCGTTCTTCACCCCGTCCGGGTTCATCTGCCAGTACTCAAAGTTGTTCCAGAAGTCAAAGACCTGGAAATACTCCTTCTTCCCCTCCGGCAGCCACGCGGGATGAACGCAGGCGCTGTTGGCCCGGGTCCCCCGGCCGAGCATCTGCCAGAACTTGATCTTCGAGAAGACCGGCTTTGCAAAGACAAGGTTGCAGACCTCCGGCACATCGATGCCGGTATCCAGCATGTCCACCGAGATCGCAACCCGGGGCATCGACTCGTTCCCGAACATCTTGAGCTGGATACTGGCACGCGAATCCTCTGACACGATCGTCCGGGCCAGCGTACCCTTGTATTCCGGGTAGAGCGTATCGAACGCCTCCTGGAGCCGGTACGCGTGTTTCTTCGAGATCGCAAAGATGATCGACTTCGCGGGGAGCGTCCCGGTCTGGTCCACCAGGGCGTGCTCCATGAATTCGCGGACGATCGCCTCCGATGTCCCTTTCACCGCGACCTTCTTTTCGAGTTCCGTGCCCTCAAAATCGATCTCATCCGGATCGATCCCCTGCTCCAGCAGTTTCGCCCGCTCGCCCTCCGTCAGGTCCTGCCGCCGCACCCCCGCGATCTGGAAATGCGTCTGGGCGCCAAGGATGCTCTTCCGGAAGTCCACCAGCACCCCGTCCCTCACCGCATCATCGTACGAGTATAACGCGGTGGGCGATCCGTCATGACATTCGAAGAACCGGAGCGTGTCCCGGTCAATGATATCCGATGGCGTAGCCGTCAGACCGATCTGGATCGCGTCGAAGTACGTGAACACATCCTTCCACTTGTTGTAGATCGAGCGGTGGGCCTCATCCGATATGATCAGGTCGAACTCACCCGGGGAGAGCTTGAACTGCCCGTCCTTGTCCTTGTCAAGGTAAATTTCCTGGAAGGTCTGGATCGTGGACACGTACAAGCGTTTGCTGGTGTCGTACTTCCCGGCAAAGATCGTGTCCTTCCCCTCCTCCGGGAAGAACTGCTTGAATCCCTTGTCCATCGCCTGGTCCCGCAGGGCACGGCGATCGGCAAGGAAGAGCACTTTCTGCACAAGGCCCTTCTCCATCAGGATCTTAATGATCGCCATTGCCACCCGGGTCTTCCCGGTACCCGTAGCCATGACAATGAGCCCTTTCCGGTGCCCCTTCTGGAGGTGTTCCACTACACGCTTGACGCACTCGATCCCTTTTGCCCGGTCGACTATGGAGGTATCGACTTCGACCGGCACCGATGCATCCTGCGTCTTCTGGAACCGGAGCCGTTCCAGATCGCCCCGTGCATAAAATCCTTTCACTTCACGCGGGCTGTACCGCTCCCGGTCCCAGAAAATAATCCGGTACCCGTTCGTGTAAAAGATGAACACGTCCCGGCCGGTCTGGCGTTTGATGTCATCCGCATACATCGCAGCCTGCTGCTGCCCGAGTTCCGGATCCTTCGATGTCCGTTTCGCTTCAACAATGGCGAGAGGGGCCCCGGCGCTGTCAAGGAGCAGGTAATCGGCGTACTTACTTTCAAGATCGTTCTTCAGGGTCTCAGAAACAGTCTTGTAACTCTTCGCAACAAAGTCAGACTGTTTGGTATCGACTTCAGTCTGGACACGGGATCGATCCGATACATCCCATCCCTGTTCTTTCAACAGGACATCGATCATCTCCAGCCGCGTCCGGAATTCGTTGCGATCCAAGATTGTACCTCAATATATTGTACGTATGATATCCATTCGGGATGATGTATCATCAAGGTTACTGGTTTTAAAAAAAGCATATGATTATGTCAGACCCCACCCCCCCTCAGCAAAAACTTTCGCTGACCCCTACTCCCCGCCAAAATTTTCCCGTCCCGCCCGCTCAGCCAAAACCGTTCCGGAATAATGAATCGCATGTGCAAACCCGTTTAACTTTTTTCAATCGCGATCACGATCGCGTTTGAAAAAATAAAACGCGATCACAACCGCGATCGAAATCCGCAAAAATCTCCACACGAAACAAAGGTCAGTCAGACGTGAACCCGGTCCGGCCGAAGCGACGTATCGCGCCTGGAATTTTTCAATCGCGATCGCAACCGCGTTTGAAAAAAAAAATTCGCGATCAGGATCGCGTTAGCAAAAAGTTAACCGGATCTGAAATTTTACAGGAATTTACCGGTCCCGGGTGCATCGCGCGCTCATACTTCAATCGTCATATCATCCATCGCCGCAACCAGCCCCGGCCATTCCCGTGCAAACTGCACGGAAAGCGCCTTTCGCTCCTCCAGGGTGCGGTACTCCGCCCCGAAGTGCGTGAGGGCGAGCCGGCGAGCGTGCGCCTGCCGGGCGATTGAGATTGCCATCTCCGGGTTCAGGTGCGGCCAGTCCGGGCTCGTGACCCCGGGTTTCAGGCCGCATTCGGTGATCAGCAGGTCGGCACCGCGTGCCAGGGTGACCGCATTATCGCAGGGCCCGGTGTCCGTGCAGTAGGCGATGATCTTCCCATCGAGTTCCAGCCGGTACCCGAAGCAGGGGACCGGGTGGACGAGCGGGAGGCAGGTGACGGTGAAGGGCAGGTGATGCGTTCCTTCCCCGAGTTCGTGCACGCTGTTTTTGAACGGGAGCATGGCGAACGGTACCGTATAGGGCTCTGCGACAAAGGTCGCAAGACTGCTCTTCGTCCCTTCCTGCGTGAAGACCTTCAGTTCCTGCCTGAACCGGTATTTGCAGAGCGTGTGCAACCCGGCGATGTGGTCGATGTGCATGTGGCTCAGGAACAGGTACACCGGCTTGTCCTGCCCGATGTACCGGTCGACCTTGGCAATGCCGTTACCGGCGTCGAGGATGATGTCGTACTCCTCCGACTCGATCAGGACCGAGACCGTGTTGCCGGCCGGGGTGTCGAACCAGCCGTTGGTCCCGAGGAATGTCACCTTCATGGTAAGATGGTTGGCGTGCCGGTAAAAAAAGCGTGCGTGCCACACACGGTCTTTTTATCCTCGCACGGTAATTCTCGTTATAGAACCTAAAAAAAGGAGTCATGCAGGAATGAACCAGCTTACAAAAACCATCCTCATCTCTGCCTTTATCATGTGCCTGTGCGTGCTGCCGGCGGCAGCGGTTGTCCAGGAAGTCACGGTGAAGGGTACGGTATCGGCGATCAACAAGGAGGAGAGCACCTTAACGATTGCAGACCCGCTCCAGTATGGGTGCTCCTACCCGGCCAGCGGAGGCCCGGTCTGCTCGTACATGGCAATGGACGTGACCACCCTTACCGGAAACGTGCCAAGCGAGAGTGCCTGGACGCTCTTCAAGACCGGCGATACGGTCGTTGCCACGAGCCTTGGCGGCGCGGGAGGGTCCTGGATCACGATAGCGAAGCTGTATAATTCGCTCCCGGTCGGGGAGTACGTGACCAGCCTGGTCGGGGACCCCGGTGCGATCCCGACCCCGCTTGTTGGCAATTATGCGGTAGACACAATTACGGTTCCCGACTGTACTTCCTGTTCCGGGACCACCTGCAAGGCAACAACATCCACCGTCTTTGTCCTGAGCAGCGGAACACGGGTATTTGAAGAGACCCTTGCTCCGCGCCAGGTGATGCTGTACAATGGCAGGAACGACGGTTCCAGCGTGGAGGTTACGTTCGTGAAAGGCGAGGCGTCTTCAGACACCTGTGCGGGGAGGACCGGCATGACGGGCATGCAGCCGGTCTCGGTCTATATCGTCAATGTTGTGCCGCCAGTAGGTTTTGACCAGCAGTTCATCACGACCCCGACAACCGCCACTCCCGAACCGACCCTACCAGTCCCGACTACCCATTCCGGCAACCTGCCGCTTGCCGTGATCGGGGCAGCCGGTCTTGGTGCAGCACTGCTTGCGCTCCGCAGGAAATAATCTCTTTTTTTGGCTCTGTTGAAACCCTTAGTCGGCTATGTAAATACTGTTTCGGTGGAGCAAAGCTCCTATTTGAATTCGAAGGAGTTTCACGAGAATGCTCTGACAATGTGAGCATCCCCACCCCCTACGGGGGTCGCTCGGGCGCCTCGTCGGGCCCTCGCTGGGCAAGATGGTTAATCGGAAAATATGTATGCCGGAAGGAGGTCAAGGGGTGCTCCCCTTGGGCTGCCTCCCCCTTTGGGGGAGAGAGGGGGTCACCCTCATAACTACCACAGAGGATTCCCAACTTGTGTATAAATTGAGGATTTCAACAGAGCCCTTTTTTTCTTAAGAGGACTATTTTAACCCCAATTGTGATGGGGGGTAGCTCCCCCTCCCTTATTGGCAGGTACCCCCATGACCCTGTTCAAAAAACCGGAGGGGGGTCCCCCTACCTACCCCTCCCTGGTCCGGAGGGGTACCCCCCCCTCCTTTTCCTGCATGATCATTCGTGATAGTTCCCGTGAAGTGAACCCCTTGTGGGTGAACTTTGAGAAGAACCACAGGGGATTCTTCGTAGGACTTCAGATGGAGAATGGATTTCCCGGCACTTCCGGAAAAAATGGTTGAGGGGGCCCCCCCTCCCGTACTCTGTGGGATAGCTACCCCTCCCCTGAGTGGGGGGTGTCCCTGATGCCGGATCCGGCCCGGGATCCCGGGAGGGGGTACCCCCCTCCCCAATCACAACCCCCAAATACCCCTGCATCCGATTCCTGATCTGATGATCCAGGAGTGCAGTGCATGGTGAAGGTCGGGGTCCATGTATCGATCGCCGGGTCGCTCGACCTTGCGGTAGACCGGGCAAAGGACGCCGGGTGCGATGTCTTCCAGATGTTCTCGCGGAACCCGCGGGGATGGGGGTACCAGCCGGTTGCGAGCGATGTTGCGGAAACCTTCCGGGCCAAGTGCCGGACAACCGGTCTCATCCCGGTTGACCACATGCCCTACCTGCCCAACCTTGCCTCGCCCAAACCGGAGGTCTGGGACAAATCGGTTGCAACCCTCACGGCCGAACTCGGCCGGTGCGGGATGCTGGGAATCCCGTACCTCGTGACCCACCTCGGCCACCATCTCGGCGACGGGATCGCGGGTGGTCGTGCCCGGGTGATCGCCGCGATCAACACGGCGCTCGGCGCATCGGACAATTCCGTGCAGCTGCTCCTTGAGAACACTGCCGGAGAAAAGAACAGCGTGGGCAGCAGTTTCGAACACATCCGGGGGATCATGGACGGGATCGATGAGAAGGAACGGATCGGGATCTGCTTTGACACCTGCCACGCGTTCGCGGCGGGGTACGAGCTGCGGACCGACGAGGGGATTGCCGGGACGCTCTCCCAGCTTGACGAGCAGGTCGGCTTAAAGAACCTTAAGGTCATTCACCTGAACGATACCAAAGGCGACCGGGGCAGCGGCCTTGACCGGCACGAGCACATCGGTCTCGGGTTCATCGGGGAGGACGGCTTCCGGCGCATCCTCCACAACAGGGTCTTTTCTGCCCTCCCGCTCATCTGCGAGACACCTGTTGACGAGCGGCGGGACGACCGGGGCAATATCCGGGCCGTGCGGGACCTTGCCCGGTAATTTGTGCAATACGTTTTTTCCCTTGCGGGTGCCATGCACATCATACCATGGTGCGCATCACCTGTCCGAAATGCGGTGCGGGTACGGATAACCCGGCACAAAAGTTCTGTACCCAATGTGGTTCACAACTGCCTGCCCTGCCGGCTCCTGCCGGTAAAATTGCAGGAATTCCGGCATGGGCAATTGCCGGTGCCGTGATCCTTGTCGTGATCGTGGCTCTCGCGATCCTGTCGCCGCTTCTTATGCAGGTGATATCCGGCAGCACCTCATCTGCCGGGGCAGCCGGTACCGGGCAGGTACAACCGGTGCCCGGATCAACAACCGCAACTCCACTTCCGGTGACAACACAACCTGCGGTGACCACGCTTCCAGCAACCCCGGCGACAACGGCCACGACCCCGCCGACTACCGTCACCCGGACAACAAAGGTCACTACGCGCCCGACAACTGCGGCAACCACCATTGCCACTACCGTGATCACGGTAACTCCGGAGCCGGAGGGAACGACCCTGATCACGATGTCCGTCACCTCCATCCCGGCACAGCCCCCGTCGGATTCGTACACCAGCGCAACGCCGGGAGCGCCCGCCCTCGATCCCTCTGCTCTCGAAACGCGGATCCATGAACTGATCAATGTCCAGCGCCAGCAGAACGGGCTCTCGACCCTCTCCTATGATTCGTTCCTCGCGGATATCGCACGGGGACACAGTTACGATATGGTGCTCCGGAACTTCTTCGAGCACGAGAACCCTGACGGGCAGAATGCACGTGCCCGCGGGGACGAAGCCGGGTATCCCTGCGTCCGTGATTTCGGGACGTACTATACCGAAGGGATCTCCGAGAACCTGTACCAGGGATACCGGTATAACACCTACCTCACGGCGCCGAACGGGACCATCGTGCAGTACAACTGGAACACGGTGGAACAGATCGCAAACCAGGCCGTGGGCGGGTGGATGAACAGCTCGGGACACCGCGACAATATCCTTGATTACCGTCTCCGGCAGGAAGGGATCGGCGTCGCATTCTCTGCCGACGACAGGATCTACGTGACCGAGAACTTCTGCTGACCCCCGCCCTGCACCTTTCAGGCACCAAAAATTAACGGTGAACGGATGATTACCGGAGGCCGAGCCACTGGTGCTCCTGCACATCAACCGGCTGTTCGTAGTATGCCGGTGAATAGACCCGCTCCTCTACAATGCCCGTGGCGTCCTCAATGTTTTTCGTAAGCGCCAGGCAGTCAGCGCCGTGGGCCCCGTTCACTTTCACCTGTATTCTTCCTTCGTTGTCGATCGTGATCTCCATTTCCTGCATTTCCATGGTCTCTTCTCCTTTTGTTATACCAGTTTATGGACTGGTGCATCTTTCTTCACAAGTTTCCCGGTCGCAAGGTCGCGTGCCGTTACGCACAGGTGTTTCTCGCGGTCGAGCGTGAACGTCAGCTCGAACCGCGGCTCTCCCTTCAGTGCCGGTGGGTCTGCGGCAAGCAGTGTCGGCATCCGCCCATTGACCGGTACCGGCCTGCTCTCTGTTCCGGCATCCTCCGCCGGTCCGGCGATCCGGACCCCTCCGGCAGGGTCCGAGACCAGTTCGAGGGCAGGTGTGCCGGGGTCCGGCGAAACACTGAACTCGTACAGCGGGATGCCGAGCCGGGTCTGGCCGTCGTACGCGGCACTGATGGTGATCCGCGCCACCTGGCCGGCACTCGGGTACCGGGCCCCGCTGCGCACGAGGAACCGGTACCGGTGTTCCCGTGCAGCCGGGTCCCAGTACCGGAGCGCGTAATCGTTCCTGATCCGGTCGGGCCTGTCTGCACGGGATGTGAACAGCACGGCGCCCCGGGCAACCGCATCGAACGGGCGATCGCACAGGACGGGAACACCGGAAAAATGCACTTTTACCCGTTCCTGTACCGCGGGAATTGAAGACCCCCTGCCGGTCATCAGCACCGCAGTGGGTGTTTCGTCCGCATATCCGTGTGAGCGTGCAGCAGCCCATGCACGGCTGATTGTCCGGTCCAGGGTTGCCGGAAATTCGTGTTCCGCAACGATCCGGCCAAGGTCGGCACGGGCAATGCCGGCGGAAATTGTTGTCCCGGATGCCGTGTCCGTGATGTCGAGAACAGCCTCGCCGGTATCGGCCAGTTGTCCGTATACTTCCCCCATCCTCTTCAGGATCGTATCACGTATCCTTTCGGTTCTGGCTCCGGTGAACTTCAGGCCGGTTCCGGCCAGCATATCCTGTGCAATCCAGGTGTCGATCGCCCGGCACCCCGTATCGTCGCCGGCCTGCCCTGCAACCCGCAGCCCCCCGGCGGATGGGGGCGTGGATGCGTCCTGGCCCCGAACAATGGACACCGAAAGGTCTGTCTCGTCGAAATGTATGATTATGAACACCTGCCCCCCGTTAACCGGCTGCTCGTACCCGGCAACCGTGGCAGTGAGTTCATCGAGGGTATTCCATGATACGAGGCCGGTGGCACCGGCAATACTCCCAAGCCACCCGGCATACCATTCCGGCGCACCCGATGGCAGGGAAAAGATCACTTCGGGGTACCCGGGGCCCTCCTTTTGTGCCCGGGCAAGGACGGTAGTGAGGAGATCCGTTGCCGCATCGCGGAACGTGACCTGGCGGTGAGGACCGGCTGGTATCCGTACCGGGCTCTCTTCCAGCAGGTAGTTGCGGATCCACCGTGCGGTGCCCGGATCGTCGGAACGACCGGCCTGTATCACCTCATCTCCGATTGTCGATGTCCCGTCACGATCATAGCAGACCTGCACCGGCACCCCGTGGACAGGCCCCGTCCCTCCCGCACCGGGCAGTACCTTCGACCAGCCGGGAAACTCCAGTGTCCGGAACCCGGGTCCCTCCGGCCCCCCAACTCCTATGATCAGGAACCCGTTCCCGAAGTCCACCCCGAGGCGGGCGGCTGGCTGGTGAGAGTGTACGTACTTGTCCATTACGATCACCCGACAATCTGGATATCATAGATCCCGGCATCGCGAAATGCCGGGCAGAGCCCGATCTCGTTCTGGAACCGTATGGACAGGATATTATGGAGAAACCTCCACTGTGCCGCTATAGTCTCGGTACTGGCTTCCTGCTCGTATTCCCGGGCGAGAGTGAGATCTGCAAGGGTGGTCTGAGACAGGGGCCGCATGAAGGGAAGCCGGAAGATACGGATCATCCCGTCGATACCACTGGTAACAATCAAGTCTTCGTCCTGCACGATCGCTATTCCGGTTATTGCTCCTGCGTGGGCGGGAACTGTCCGGATGAGGGAACGTTCATGCACAGAATAGTATACGAGGGTGCCGGTATCGTATCCTGCCGCGATTGCGAGGCCGTCACCCGTGAAGGCAAGACCGGTGGGTTTTCCCGGGACCTGGGGGATCGTCCCGGCAGGTGTACCTTCCGGCAGGTTGTAGAGCCGGATCACGGGGTCCAGACCCGCGGTGGCAAGGAGGGTGCCGTCCTCGGAGATGGTACAACTGCTCACTTCTTTTCTGGCATCCCTGATAATAACCGGGTCCTTTTCCCCGTCAGGCTGCCAGATCCTGACGGTCGTATCGTTACTGGTCGTGACAAGGACCTGTCCTTTAGGATCAACGCAGCAGCAGGTGATGATGCTTGAATGCCCGTTCCTCGTCCCTGACAGGGTCCCGCCCGGCACGTCCCAGGACCTCGCAATGCCGTCCCACCCCCCGGAAATACAGGTGGTTGCATCCGGCATGAAGGCGAGGCACCGCACCGATGTTTTAAGACCTTCACACGTGGCGAGAAGACTGCCCTTTGCAAGGTCCCAGATGCGGACGCTTGAGTCGCTCCCGGCACAGGCGAGATATGTCCCGTCAGAGCTCATCACGAGGGCCCTGACGGAAGGTGTGTACATGTCAATGGACCTGATGAGGGTGCCGTCATCACGGGAGTATATACGGACCATGCCATCAGCAGTACCGGCAACAATCCCGGCATTGCCGGCCCCTGGTGAGATGGCGATGGCAGTGACGGCGCCGGCCGGACGCCTGAGCGTCCGGAGGAGTTCTCCTGAGGGGATGCTCCGGAGCGTGACTGCCCCCTCTCCTCCCGCAGTGGCGAGAAGGGCACCATCCGGGGAGATGGCACAGGCAGTGACCGGCTGTTTGTATCCCCGGAATTCTTTTACCGTCTCCCCGTTATGAATGCTGAAAAAATACGTCGTACCCTCATGACAGCCGGCAACGGCCAGGGTACTGTCCGGTGTAATCACACAACAGGTCGCGAGGCGGTTATATAAGGAAATTTCAGTGCAGGGGTTTTTCTCCAGTACGTTCCGGAACCGGAGGACGTGATCGTCGCTGCCAGTCGCCACGATCCGGTGATCGGCCGATATCGCATGGCAGGCTGCATGACCGGAGTGCCCGGTATATGTCCGCACGACTTCCCCGGTCTGCATATTCCTGAGTACCGGTAGGGAGCGTTCGTGTTCAACGAACAGGTGGCCTTCATGGACCGGGATAGCAAGGGTCAGGACCGCCTCACCGGTGCCCGGCACCTCCCACCGTACCCTGCCGGTTGCGTAATCCCGACAGGATACGGTGCCGTCAGCATGGCCGGCAACAATGGCCTCACCATCCGGTGCAGGAGAGAGTGCAGTCACCGGGGATGGATGTACCTGCATGGCCTGGATGGTCTTTCCCGTCCGGCACCCGATGCGGATGATCGTCCCGGCATGATCTCCGGCAATGATCTCATCGCCATTCCCGGAGACGATGATTGATGAGATCCGGTGGTTCTCGTCTGCATACGACCAGATGGTGTCCCCGGAAGGGATATCAGAACAGTGCAACGTCCCTTGATCCCCCCCCGTGATAAGGTACGTGTTGTCCGGTGTGAATGCAAGGAAACTGATCGATCCGGTGCCTGTTGCCGATGAGGTGAGGAGCCGGGCAGAGGATACCTGCCAGACCGCAATCTCCCCGTTACAATTTCCCGTGGCAAGGAGCGTCCCGTCCCGCGAGAAGGAGAGCCGCACGACACGACTGTCCTGGTCCCTGATGGTGACCAGCGGTCTTTCCGGTGCAGGGCTTGCCCATACATCCGGCAGATCGCGGACCAGTTCATCAAATACCTTGCGGGCATCGCCATCGGGTCTCCAGCCGGACCCTTTCATGTCGTTGAGAACAGTTATCGCCAGTGATGGCGGGGCAGAAACGACCAGTTGCCAGAGGTCGTCCCACGCCCCCTCACCAGTGAGACCGGAGAGGACCACCTCCCACTCGGAATATGACCAGGTCCCGGGATTACTTCCTGAACCGGCACCGGTCAGGGCATGTGCAAGAATCCTGCCCCTGCGGGAGTCTGAAGCGCTGCGGAGCGCCCGGGCTTTGATCCTTTCCGGTGCCGCAGTATATCCTCGTGAGAGGAGCGGATGATCTGTACCGGGATCAAACCTGCACAGGGCCTCTGCTTGTCCGGTGACATACAGGAAGAGTGCCTTTGATCCCGGCACCGAGGGCGTATATCGATGGGCAACGGCAAGTTCTTCGAGGGCCGGGTCTTCCCGGTCCAGCACTTCTCCGCAGAACACGTCGATTGCCTCCTGCGATGAAAGGGAGTTCAGCGCATCGAGCGCGATCGTACGGGCTTTATCATCGATGCTTGTTGAAGTAATCCCGACAAGATCGCGGACTGCCGGGATGTTCCCGTTTTTCACGGCTCCGGCAATTGCCCTCGCCGAACGCCGGCAGAGTAAGGGGCCGATGACCGGGACGTCGGGGGAGATCTTCATGTTTTTACGGGCGCCCGGTATCGAACGTTTCCAGTGCGATCGTTTTCCCGTTTGTCGCTGTCGCGGCAACCGTCCGTGACGCGGATTGGGCCCTCCCTTCCGCGAGCCAGGCCCGGAGCGCCGCGACCGTCTCACGCTGCGATACGGAAAGGGGGACCTGCGTCTTCATGCAGAGGAGGATGTCGGCCGTTGTTACCCGGCGCATGTTCTCGCTGAATGCCCGATACATCGCATCGATGATCGTCTGCTCGATCTCGGCCCCGACATAGCCCTCGCTCTCCCGGGCAAGGGTGTCGAGATCGAATTCAGCGGGGACGCACTTACGCTTCTTGAGGTGCACGGTGAATATTTCGCGCCGCTCTTCGAGTGTGGGCAGGTCAAGGAAGAAGATCTCGTCGAAGCGGCCCTTCCGCAACAGTTCCGGCGGGAGCGCAGCGATGTTGTTCGCTGTTGCCACGACAAAACAGGGCGATGTCTTGTCCTGCATCCAGGTGAGGAGGTGGGCAAAGACACGCTGGCTCGTGCCGGCGTCCCCGCTGCCGAACGCAAACGCCTTCTCGATCTCGTCCACCCAGAGGATGCACGGGCTGATCGTCTCGGCAAGCGAGAGGGCCCGGCGTGTCCTCTCCTCTGATTCCCCTACAAGGCTGCCGAAGAGCGCTCCCACGTCGAGCCTTAAGAGGGGGAGGTGCCAGAGGTCGGCGATCATTTTTGCCGTCAGGCTCTTTCCCGTGCCCGGGATGCCTATCAGCGCGATGCCTTTTGGCGACGGGAGCCCGAAGTCGCGTGCGTCCCTGGTGAACGCCCGCTCCCGGAGGCGGAGCCAGTCCTTGAGGACGGCAAGGCCCCCGACATTCTCCGAAGCCTCGGTATAACTGTAAAATTCCAGCGCGTCCGAGGTGCTCAGGATGTCCTTCTTGTCTGCGATGATCGTATCGATGTCCTGATCATCGAGTGTACCGCGGGTAACGATCGCCTTCGAGAACGCCCTTCGTGCCTGGTTGAGGGTCATTCCGAGTGCGGCCTGGATGATCTTTTCCCGGCCACCGGGTGAGAGTGAGCTGGTGATCCCGCTTGTGACCAGCAGGATATCGAGGTCGGCAGATAACTCGGAGGCCGTCGGGGGAGGGAAGTGGACGATTACCGCTTCATCGCGGATCTCTTCCGGAATCCGGGGTGTCGGGGTGACGATCACGATTGTTCTTCTGTTATATCGGAACTGCTGGGAGAAGTTGCGGATCCGTCGTTTCACCTGCGGGTTGTTCCAGTACTCGTGGAAATCCTTGAGGATGATCACCGCATCCTCCCCGGTCTTGACAATATCGTCAAGCGCCGTGAGCGGGTCCCGCGACTGGTTGAGGAAGTTTCTGTTACCTGCGATTACGGAAAACCCGTCAACGCTGTCCCACGCAATGCACTGGCGGGGAGGGTCCCATCGCTCGCAGACCTCCCGGATCTGCGATACCACCCGCTCCTCTTCCGGGGTGATCACGACAACGAGGGTAACCCGGGCCCGGAGCGATATGTTGAGTTTGCGCGAGAAATCGGGTTCAGCAAGTTGCATGGTTCACTTCCACCTCCTGACAACAATCCGCACGGTCCCGTCCTGCTCCTCGGTCTCGGATACCAGTTCAAAGCCGTCGGCTATGGCCTGTTCAAGCACCATCTTTTTTGCGTACTCTTTCTGGATCGTCTCTGCCTGTCTCTTCAGCTCTTCAGCGATCTTCTTTTCACCTTTGCCGGAGACACCATACCAGTCGGCTACCAGATCGTAGGTACCTTCGGGATTTTTTACAAACCCAAGACCGTACCCCCCGGCATTCTTCACGGCGATATCCACGTTATGCTGGCCGTGGTATCCCCTGATGGTCGTATCAATCTCTACAGTATATCCGAGATCCTGCATGCACTGGATCAGTGCCTCGCGGTGCCGGAACGTTGTCCTGATGCGGCTGAAATGCGACATCGCATCACACCCCCCGGCAGCGTGAGGCGATCTGCCGGACCATCGGGAGCCTGGGAAAACCGGTGGTCGTTACAATCCCATCAGGTGCAATGGAAAACTCGATCAGCTCACCCGGGATCTGCCCATGCGGGGATTCCGGAAGGATTCTTCCGGTTAATGGAATGACCTGCTGGTTCGCTGACCCCATATACGGGTCATTACAGGCCATGTTTTCCACATACGGGCCGGCGATGAGGAGGTCCGTGACAGCGAGAAGCCGGTTCACGGCGGGATCGGCGCGGGTGGTGAGTTGTTCGCAGGTATACCCGGTATACGTGACGATGGTGAGCCCTGCGTCCCTTACCTGCTCTCCCACGCATGCAAGTGCCCCTGCCTGTGCAAAGGGCTCCCCGCCGGAGAACGTGACGCCATCGATACCTTCGGTTGCGAGGACCCGTGCGACAAGCTCATCTGAAGAAACTGTTGTTACCGGAGAAAAGGACCAGGACGCCGGGTTGAAACACCCTCTGCACCGGATCGGGCACCCCTGCACCCAGATGACGGCCCGGGTGCCGGGACCATTTGTGTCTGACCGTGCAAGAAAACCCGCAAGGTTGAGCACGCTCATGCGTCGGCATCCGGGGTCGTTGATCTGATGCACCATCATTTTTCCGCCACTGGTTATTGGCTGCTTAAATGATTCCGGTGTGGGTGATCGATGTACCTGATAGTATTACCCAAATATTCCCGGAATGAAAATCACCCTCGGGGACGTGCAATTAAGCATACTTATGAGATACGATCTGACTATACAAGTTCGATTTTCACCTTTTAATAGGCATTGATCCGACATTTTGTAATTCATAAGGATTTCGATCTCCGGGTGCGGGGACGCGCACAGGACACCGCCTCGTCTTCCCGCGCTCTTATTACCCTCCGGAAACAATAGATCTGGCAGTGAAGGCAACATTTGACGGCACGGTGATCCGTGTGGGAAAGGACGGACGCTCCCTGTACGAGCAGAGCGGGTACGGCCGGCCGGATGGCGATGGTCTTCGCCTGTCCCCCCAAGAGACACTCTACCTTATTCACCGCCAGAAGATCGACGTGCCGGGCTACACGTTCGACAGCCTCTTCTCAGAGTTTGCCAACCAGCCTGCGTTCATGCGCAGTTTTCTTGTGTACCGCGACCTCCGCGAACGGGGGTACGTAGTGCAGACCGGGCCGCACGACTTCCGTGTCTTCCGGCGCGGCGAGAAGCCGGGGAAGGGTGAGTCCCTCTATCTTGTCCGCGTCCTTTCCGAGCGCGATCCGATCCGGTTCGAGAAACTGATCGAGGAGGTGATCGCTTCGCGCAACATGCGCAAGCAGTACGTCCTGGCAGTGGTGGATGATGAGGAGGAACTCACCTACTACGAAATCAAGCTCCAGAAACTGGCAGATGCGTGTTCAGACCTCCCCGCCCTCGGCCGGCACAACGCGATGCTTGTCGGGAAGTCCGCGATGGTCCGGGTTGCAGCAGGATCCGATCTCGAACTGGCGGGTTACGGCAAGCGTCTCGACCCCGAACGGCTGATCCTCTCCCCCGTCGAACTCCTCTGCCTGATGGAGATGGGGACAATCACCCTGACACAGGGAACAGAAACCATCAGCCCGGCATCATTCCTTGAAATGGCATGCGAGACAGACAATGAACTGGCTGGAAAGATTGCGGTCTATACCGAGCTCCGCTCCCATGGCTATACTCCCCGCACCGGCTACAAGTTCGGGCACCACTTCCGGGTATACTGCGGCAAGAACGTCCACTCCGACCTGCTGGTCCATGCGGTTGAGAAGGAAGCGACCCTCCCGATGAGTGTCATCTCGCGTTCGGTCCGCATGGCGCACAGTGTCAAAAAGAAGATGTTCTTTGGCGCTGTACATTCTTCAGGAATCCAGTTCGTCGAATTCGCACGGATCAAACTGTGAGTACCATCATGCAGGAACCTCAGATCAATCCCTGGTCAAGCACGCCGTCCCTTGATATCGGGAAGACCTTTGCCGAGTTCGGTATCGAGCCCATTGCCCCGGTTATGGCAGAACTCCCGGAAATTCCCTACTTCATGCGACGGGGCATCGTTGTCGGGCACCGGGACTACCTCCCGATTGCCCGGGCAATCAGGAACAAGACCCCGTTCCATATCCTTACCGGGTTCATGCCGAGTGGGCACCCGCACCTCGGCCACCTGATGGTGATGAAGGAAGTGGTATGGCACGTACAGCAGGGTGGCAACGGCTACATCACCATCGCCGACCGGGAGGCCCACGCGGTCCGGGGGCTCTCGTGGGAGAAGTGCAACGAGTTCGGGAAGGAGTACCTCTCGTGCCTGTATGCCCTTGGGTTTGAAGGTGAGACATTCTTCCAGAGCAGGAACAACCGGCTCAAGGACCTTGCGTTCGAGGCGGCGACCAAGGTGAACTTCTCGGAACTCACAGCAATTTACGGGTTCGGCCCCGACACCGACCTCGCCCACGCGGATGCCGTGATTACTCAGGTCGCGGATATCCTCTACCCCCAGATCGACCGCGAGCCGGCACCCACGGTCGTGCCGGTCGGGATCGACCAGGACCCGCATATCCGGCTTACCCGCGGGATCGCTCACAAGATGCGGATGTTCACGGTGGAGGAACGCGACGGCTACATCAGCGTCCGGTCGAAGAATGCCCCCGAGGCGGCGCTGGAAGCCGTAAAGAAGGCGTTCCCGCACGCGAAGAAATACGAGGGGCATGTCGACATCAGGGGTGCGCAGTGCACCGATGTATCGGCAAAAGTCCGGGAGGTCGAGAAGGCGCACGGGGGTTTTGCGTTCTTTACCCCCTCATCCACCTACCATATATTCATGCCCGGATTGACCGGCGGCAAGATGTCCTCGAGCATCCCGGAGAGCATTATCTCTTTCTACGAGCCCGAGGCGGTGGTGAGAAAGAAGGTGATGAGCGGGATCACCGGCGGGAGGATGACCTTAGATGAGCAGAAGCGCCTTGGCGGCGAGCCGGACAAATGTTCGGTCTATCTCCTCAACCTCTTCCACATGGTGACCGATGATGCGGAGCTGGCAGAGATCCGGCGGAAGTGCATGGCCGGGGAAGTCACGTGCGGCCAGTGCAAGAAAGAGACTGCGGAACGGGTAGTTGCATTCCTGAAGGATTTCAGGGAGAAGATGGACGCGGCGGCAGACAGGATTACGGTGTGATATGGTGGAACTGACGCAGAACGAGAAACGGTTGCTTGCAACGCTTGAGAAGGAACAGAAGGCGGATGCGGAGCACCTCGCCTCCGTCATGGGTGCGACCCCGGAGGCAGTCGTACAGTGGGCGCACCTTGCAGGAGACAAGGGGCTTGCCGGCGTTGAACGCATTGTTGAAAAGACGTTCGTGTACACGGATGAAGGGAAAGCGTATCTTAAAAACGGGCTTCCCGAGACACAGCTCCTCCGGTTCGTCCTGCCGGGAACGCAGCTTGTCGATCTCCAGAAGCATGACGTGTTTAAGATCGGTTTTGGCCAGTTACGCAAGAAGGGGCTCGTAAACGTTGAAGGGACATCGGTGACAAAAACACCGGGGACTTCAACCGATGCGGATGAAGCCGCCCTCAAAAACCCGTCTGCCTCTGACCCGAAGACAAAGGACCTGATCAAGCGCGGGATCCTGCAGGAGTCGGAGACGGTCAGGTACGTGATCTCTGCAACGCCGGAGGGGCTTCGTCTCGCTGTAAAGGGTCTTGACCTGCGGGAGGAGACCGGCACCCTCACCCGCGAGCAGATCATCTCGGGCGCATGGAAGACCGCAAACCTCCGCCGGTACGATGTCTCCAAGCTCCCGAAGAAGGCGTACCCCGGCAAGATCCACCCGTACCAGAGGATCATCGGCGAGATGCGGGAGATCCTTCTTGAGATGGGATTTACGGAACTCTACGGTGACATTGTCCAGCAGTCTTTCTGGAACTTCGACGCTCTCTTCCAGCCGCAGGACCACCCGGCCCGCGAGATGCAGGACACCTTCTACCTGAAAGAGACCCTCCCGCTCCCGGAGGGGTACGAGAAGGTGAAGGCGATGCACATCTCTGGCGGGGATACGTCTTCGACCGGCTGGGGCGGAGTCTGGAAGGAGGAGAAGGCCGAACAGTGCGTGCTCCGCACCCACACGACGAGCCTCTCCATCCAGTACCTTGCACAGCACCCCAACCCGCCCGTTAAGGCCTTCGCGGTCGGCAGGGTCTACCGGCGCGAGACGATCGACACAACGCACCTTGCCGAGTTCGAGCAGCTCGAAGGGATCGTCATGGACGAGAACGTCACGTTCGGGAACCTGCTCGGGATCCTCCGGGAGTTCTACAACCGCATGGGTTTCGAGAGCGTCCGGTTCAAGCCCTCGTTCTACCCCTACACCGAGCCGAGCCTCGATGCCGAGGTGTATGTCGATGGGATCGGGTGGATCGAGATGGGCGGCGCCGGTGTCTTCCGCGAGGAGGTCACGGCCCCGCTCGGCATCAAGTATCCTGTCCTAGCATGGGGCCTTGGCGTGAGCCGGATCGCAATGCTCCGGCTGGGGCTCAAGGACCTCCGTCTCCTGCACAAGAGCGATGTCGCATTCCTGCGCGAGACGCCCTCGCTGCGTCCCACGAAAGGAGGGATCTGAGATGGCAGTCATCACGCTTCCCTACAAGTACCTTGAGCGGCTCACCCGCACTGACAAAAAGACGATCCTCGAAAAGGTTCCTCTCATCGGTTCGGATGTCGAGCGGATCGAGGAGGACCACGCGGACGTGGAGTTCTTCCCGGACCGGCCCGACCTCTTCAGCCCTGAAGGCGTGGCACGGGCCATGCGGGGATATCTTGGTATCGAGACCGGTCTGCCATCGTACCCGGTCAAGCCATCGGGGATCAAGTTCACCGTTGATCCCCAGCTTGCAGAGATCCGCCCCATTCTTGGGGCGGCCGTCATCCGCGGTGTGAAGTTCGATGACGAGTCGATCCAGAGCATCATGTCCCTGCAGGAATCGCTCCACTGGGCAGTAGGCAGGGGCCGGAGCAAGGTCGCGATCGGTATCCACGACATGGATACAGTCAGGCCGCCGTTCCACTACATCGCCTCGCCCCGCAGCCGGGGTTTCATACCTCTCGACTTCACCGGGAAGATGACGATGGATGAGATCCTCGAGAAACACCCGAAGGGCCGGGACTACGCGAAGATCGTTAAGGACTTCCCGCTCTTCCCGCTGATCGTCGACGATGACGATCACGTCCTCTCCTTCCCGCCGATCATCAACGGTGAGCGGACCCGGGTCACCATCGACACGAAGAACATCCTCCTTGACACGACCGGTACCGACAAGCGGGCGGTCAGCGTTGCCGTCAACATCATCTGCACGGCGATGGCCGAAGCCGGTGCGACAATCGAGAGCGTGGAGATTGGCGGGGTACAGACCCCGACTCTCGCCCCTGCCGAGCGTGTCGTGAGTGCCACGGAATGTTCCCGCATCCTTGGTGTTGACCTGACCCCTGCAACCATGTCAGAGTTCCTCAGGAAGATGCGTTTTGGCGCTGAACCGGCAGGTGCGGATAAGGTGAAGGTGCAGGTACCCTGTTACCGGGCCGATATCATGCATGACTGGGATCTCTTTGAGGACGTAGCGATTGCCTACGGCTATGACAAGCTCGAATCCCACCCTCCAAAGACCTTCACGGTAGGAAAGCCCCACCCGGTGCAGGCCAGTGTCGTCCTTGCCCGTGAGGCTTTTACCGGCCTCGGTTACCTTGAGGTGATGCCGTTCACCCTGACAAACGAGGATGTGCTGTACAAGCGGATGCAGCGTCCCGAAACAAAGGGTGTCCTTCACGTAATACACCCGATTAGTATCGAGAACACGGTGGTCAGGACCGAGCTCCTCCCCCTGCTCCTCGAATTCCTTACGATTAACCGGCACCGTGAGCTTCCGCAGCGCCTCTTCACCGTGGGCGATGTGGTGCTTGACTGCCGCACGCACCAGCAGGCGGCGGGTGTCAGCACTCACCCGGACGCGGACTTATCAGAGGCGTATGCGACCACCGATGCGGTGCTGCACGAACTCTCCATTGACTACACGGTCAGTGAATCGGCCGACCCGGCATTCATTGACGGACGCCGGGGCGATATTATGGTTAACGGGATAAAAGTGGGTGTCTTCGGCGAGATCCATCCCGCCGTGCTTCTCGCGTTCGAGCTTGAGCACTCTGTTGCAGCCTTCGAGTTCGACCTCAGAGCCGTACCGGGATACCCCGTCCTCTGAGATACTCTTTTACCTCTTTTATGGTAAATTCCCCGTAGTGGAAGACACTTGCCGCAAGGCAGGCATCGGCTTTTCCGCTTGTGAACCCGTCGTAGAAGTGTTCGAGAGTGCCAACGCCCCCGCTGGCGATGACCGGGATACCGGCCGCATCGGAAATAGCGGAGGTGATAGCAAGATCGAACCCGTTCTTGATACCGTCGGTCTCCATGCTCGTCAAGAGGATCTCGCCGGCACCTCGTTCCTCTGCCTCTTTTGCCCACGCGACCGCATCGATACCGGTAGGTTTGCTCCCGCCATAGATAACAATCTCATACCAGCACGTCCTCCCATCTTCAAGATGGACTGGGATCGCATTCTCATTGGGAGAAAAATTCCGGCGCACGTCCAAGGCACAGACAATGCACTGGGTACCGAATGCCTCGGCGCCCCGGGTGATGAGGGTCGGGTCGTGGACGGCGCTCGTGTTGAGACTCACCTTGTCAGCGCCGGCCCGGAGGATCTGCTGGATATCGTCAAGGGACTTGAGGCCGCCACCGACTGTCAGGGGGAGGAAGAGCTGGTCGGCTGCCCGCTGGATCAGCTCGATAATGATCCCCCGCTTCTCCCTGGAAGCCGTGATATCGAGGAACACCACTTCATCAGCTCCCTGTTCATTATACCGCCCGGCAAGCTCTACCGGGTCACCGGCATCCCGGAGCCCGAGGAAATTTGTCCCTTTCACGACCCTGCCGTCTTTCAGATCAAGGCAGGGGATGATCCGTCGCGTCAGCACCATTGGATACAGACTTGGGTGGCGGATACTATCTATATTTCCCAATTGCCGGTACGGCGCGGATTTATGTGCCCTGCCAACCCTATTTATAGGGTAGTCAGAATCCGGGTGGGCCTACTGTTGTTGCTCTCCCCAATGAGGATGTCCATGAACTCTGGAAAGCTGAAGATTGAATGGGCAGCGCAGTACATGCCGGTACTCGCCGCCATAAAAAAACAGTTCGTCAGGGAGAAACCCTTTGACGGCATGACAATCGGCATGGCGCTTCATGTCGAGGCAAAGACAGCAAACCTTGTCTCTACTCTCGCAGCCGGTGGCGCTGAAGTGCATATCACCGGGTGCAACCCGCTCTCCACGCAGGATGATGTGGCAGAAGCGCTCAGCCACGTGAAGAATGTCCACTGCTATGCAAAACGTGCCTGCACGACCGACGAGTATTATGCAGCAATCGACCAGGTCCTGGATGCAAAGCCGGTCATCACCATCGATGACGGCATGGACCTGATCCACTATATCCATACCAAGCGCCGCAACCTGATCAAGAAGGTCATCGGAGGGTGCGAGGAGACCACGACCGGTATCCACCGCCTCAAGGCAATGGCAGCCGAAGGTAAACTGGAGTTCCCCGTAGTCGCGGTCAACGATACCCCCATGAAACATTTCTTTGACAATGTCCACGGCACCGGGGAGAGTGTCCTCTCCTCGATCATGATCACGACCAACACCCTTCTTGCCGGGAAATACTTCGTGGTCGCCGGTTATGGGTACTGCGGTCGCGGTCTAGCCCGGAAGGCACACGGCCTCGGTGCCAAGGTCGTCGTCACCGAGATCGATCCCCGCCGTGCCCTCGAGGCGCACATGGACGGGTTCATGGTCATGTCCATGGAGGATGCAGCCGCCATCGGTGATATCTTTGTCACGACCACCGGCAACATGGGAGTCATTGCAGCAAAGCACTTCAGGAAACTGAAGAACGGGGCCATCCTCTCCAATGCCGGTCACTTCAATGTCGAGATCGATATCGACTGGCTCAGGAAGAATGCCGATAAGATCATCCAGCGCGATGGTATCGAGACGTTCATGCTCAAGGGAAAAGCAGTCCACGTACTTGCCGAGGGCCGGCTCGTCAACCTCGCCACCCCCAAGGGCATGGGCCACCCGATCGAGGTCATGGACCTGAGTTTTGCCCTGCAGGCGCTCTGCACCTTGTATATTGCAAAGAACGGGAAGAAGATGAAGGGTGGCGTTTATGATGTACCCAATGAGATCGATGAGCAGGTGGCAAACCTCAAGCTCTCTTCACTCGGGCTCTCGATCGACTCGCTCTCAAAAGAGCAGAAGAAATACAGCTGCAGCTGGGACATCGGGACGTAAAATCATTTTTTTAACAATACCTCTTTTTTATCCTTCCCTTGCAGCGTACAGGTATTCCTGCGCATACCCGCAATATTCCCCGAAATGCACCCGGGCGAACCGGCGGATCGTATCGTATTGCCTGCCGGTCAGGGGAGATCCCGTGCCAAGTCCGGGGAGATAGTGCTGCTGCATGATGCGCCGTATCCACACGTCGACCGGGAAGGCTTCGTACTTCTGGAACGCGAAGAGAAGAATACAGTCCGCCACCTTGGGGCCGATCCCCGGCAGGTCCATAAGTTCCCGCCGCGCTTCCTCATAGGGCAGGGCACTCATGGAGTCTTCCCATATCTTTCTGTCAGGAATGGCACATGCGGTCCTGAAAACATAGGGCTCACGGTATCCCAGTCTGCAGCAGGAGAGCGCACCCTGCTCCTCGCAGGAGATCGAGCCCGGATCCGGGAATGCATAGAATGTCTTTCCTTTGAATGCAATTTTTTGTCCAAACTTCTCAGATACAGCTGCGATCCTCCGACGGATTGTCGGGATATTGGAATTGGTCGCGATAGTATAGGATACGAGGCACTCCCATTTCGGCTGGCGGATCAGCCGCAATCCCTGGCACTTTTTGATCGCCGCGTGGATGAACGGATCGCAATCTATGGACGAAATGACCGGTTCCAGATCCACGTCAAGGGAGAAATATTCTGAAATAAACCGGGCAGGAGCTCCCTCGAATGTAAGCTTCCGGTTGTCCTGCCGTATCCGGATCACGTGGCTGCCCACGACCCCCCACCAGGTACCATCCTGATCGCGGTCCCAGCGGAATACCTGTCCGCAACCGAGGGTCTGATCCAGCGAGAACGGCTGATCCGGGGGAAGGGTAAGTACCGGCATGTGAAGACACCTTGGATCTCAGAGTATATTCTGTTATGGCTTCCCGCGTTTTAACTCCGTGGTACTGACATTCGTCGTGAGGCCTTGTGCAATAAAAAATCCGTGCACTCACTTTCGCGCTGGAACGGATAGCATTTTAATATATAAATCAATAGTTCTTGTCATGGAATTAGCAGAAACTCTCAGGACATTTATCGATGAAGGGGCAGACTGGGAACGCAAACACACCTCGGTCAAGGGCGTGTCGATCATCCGTCTCCCGGCGACCAAGAACCGTGCAGCGTCTCTTGCGATCGATTTCAACCCCATCGGGGCCAACGGCCTGCCGATGAAGAAAAAAGGGATCATGATCATGAACTCCGCAGAAATTGCCGCGTTCCGGGCCGCGTTCAACAATGAAAAGGTGGATGGTCTCGTTGCCGCGCTCGAAGAGGTCCTCCCGGAACGGAAGACTATGGGAAAACCGGCAAAGGCAGACGTCCTGCAGATCTGATCTTGGACCTTCCCAACTCCGCCAGGTAATATGGAGTGATGCCTATCAGGAAATCAATAGCGGTATTTCTTATCTTCCTCATTCTGGCTGTCACGACCTCGGGTTGTCTCGGTACCCGGACCCCGGTGACAGCAAGTCCTCCCCTCCCCATGGTTTTACTTGACTATCACCGTACCGGGGGGATTGCAGGTGTTGATGACCGTCTCGTCATTTTTAATAATGGTGCAGCCCTTATCGCGACGAGGTCGTTCAACCATGCATTTCAGGTAAACCAGTCTGAAATCGACCGTATTAACCATATTTTCGAACAGGCCGGGTTTGATACCCTGGAAGAGAATTATACGACCCCGTTCGGCGGGGCTGATTTCATGCGGTACAGCATCACGTACCAGAACAAGACGGTTATCACCGAAGATACTACGGTTCCCTATACGCTTCAGTCCGTCATCCGGGAACTGAATGCGCTCATGGGTACCGTCAGTAATCAGAATCCGATGTCAGGATCGCTTGCCGGTATCCTTCCCTGACACCTTTTTTCATTAAATTCATGAACATGCATTTTTTTGATGCATGTTTTTCACGCAGGAATAAATCTGTGCATACAGATCCAAGACGTGATGCCTTTCTGTAATGAATGTTTGAAAAATAAAAAAAGGGATCAGAAGATCACTTGTTATCGTACATGCACGACTGAACATCGTGGCCGAGTTTGCCGATTGCATCGGCACGGCAACGCTGGCAGTGGCGCATCTGTTTGACATATTTCCCGCACTCGTCCTGCATCTTCCGCTTCATTTCAGGAGTTGGCGGGGTGATATTTGCGAACTTGTACTGGGCAATGAGCGGGATCAGGTTGAAAGTATAGACGCCCATCTCCCCGACTTTCTTTGCGATTGCCGGGATGTGGTCCTCGTTGATACCGGGGATATAGACTGTATTGATCTTGACGATCATGTTGCGCCTGACGGCCTCTTCGATGCCTTTCATCTGCTGGGAGAGGAGGAGTTTTGCCGCCTCAATCCCTTCGTAGCGCTTGCCCTTATAGTCGACGAACTGATAGATCTTTGCACCGATCTCCGGGTCAATGGCGTTGAGGGTTACGGTGATGTTGCCGACATCGTATTTCTGCAGGAGGTCGATCTTATCGGGCAGCAGGAGGCCGTTGGTGCTGATGCACTTGATGACGTTCGGGTATTGTTCGTGGAGCCGTTTGAGCGTTTCGAAGGTCTCTTCGTTTGCGAGCGGGTCCCCGGGCCCTGCAATCCCGACAACCTTGATGTAGTTGTACTTATCCACCACTTTCTTGACCATGTCCATTGATTCGTCCGGATTGAGGATCTTTGTCGTGACCCCGGGCCTGCTCTCGTTGACGCAGTCAAAGTCCCGGATACAGTAGTTACACTGGATGTTGCACTTCGGCGCAACCGGGATGTGGCATCTCCCGAAACTGTGGCATGCCTTCTCTGAAAAGCAGGGATGCTCCTGGATCTTACGCATCTGCGCAGGGTCCCACTGGACTTTCTTCCCCTGAACGTCGGCGACTCTCACTTCATCAGGCATATTGAACACCACTACATTCGTTCTTGTGGTATAAATACCGTGCAATTGTGATAGTGCAGAACCTGGACTCTCTGAAAGATTTTATGAGACTATAACCGTCCTGTAGATGCAGCAGGAATTGGCCGGACAAAGACAATTGTATAATGGTTGTGCGATCAAGGTACCTGAGAAGAGCATGAAGAAATCTGAGAAAGTGAAGGGAAAAGAGGCGTTTGCTGCACGTAATAAGAAGATGAAGCAGTACGCAATCGGTATTATCGTTGTGATGGTCGTTGCAGCGGCTGTCGCATTTTATTTTTTCAATCCATATTTTGTAAAAAGCGGGGATACTGTTGCGATTTATTTTACCGGAACGCTCGATAACGGTACTGTTGTGGAATCCAATCTGAACTCGACACCCTTCGTGTTTACCATTGGCAAGAACGAGATCATGCCGTACGGCCTTCCCGATACGGTGATCGGAATGCAGCCGAATGAGACTAAAACGGTAATATTGTCACCTGAGAAGGCCTTTGGTCTCTATCAGTCATCCCTTGTCCAGATTGTTAACCGGACTTCCCTGCCATCGAATACAACGTTTGTTGTGGGCCAGGACTACCAGATCGTGCGCAAGACCGATAATGCAGTTGCGCATGTGAAGATCATCAATGTCACACCCTCCACAGTTGCATGGGACGGGAATCATGACCTTGCCGGAGAGAACCTGACCCTCAGGGTCACACTCGTGCGGATCGTAAGAGAATAATTTTTATAATAAAAAAATGGGCCCGGCCGGATTCGAACCGGCGACCTCCGCCGTGTAAGGGCGACGTCATAACCGACTAGACCACGAGCCCGGTAACTTACTAATGTCGCCCTTGGGATTAATAACATTGCTGATTTTCGGCCTCGTGCTGTCCGGAGACAGGACGGGTATGTGGTGGATTGCCGGAAGTATGAAAAAAAGGAAAGTGCGGGGTGCTCCTGCAATATCCCGCGGGAGCATCATTGACCGTAATGATCCTTATGAGGGATCAAACTGCAGGATCTTCCTCCCGGTCCTGTCGTACATCATGAGCTGGCCGTCAATGATCTTAAAGTCCTCCGACAGGCTGAGGTCGGTGTAATAATAGGATTCCTGGCTCATGACTCCTAGCGGGCTCTGGCAGGTTTGTGTGCCGATCTCCGGCCTCCGGATCCAGATCGTCGGTTCAGTACCGATACGGTATTGTGCGGAATACTCGTTACACCCACCGAAACCGGTAATATATCCATCGGCACCGAAAGTAGCTGTAACCGTGCTGCCCTCCGCAACTTTTGACCAGATGCCTTTAGTGTCATCGAACCATCCGAGTTTCCAGATCGTGCCGCTGATTGAAGGGGCGGGGGTACTGGTGATGAGCAGGGTTGCTGTTGCAGGTTGTTGTGATGATTGTGTCGCAGCGGGAGCCCCTGAAGCCTGCGATGAAGAACTGGTACACCCGCTTAAGAGGACTGCAAGGATAACCAGTCCCGTACAAAGAGAAATACTATATTTCATAAGTATTCTGAAATGTGTCTCTGCAGATTAATATAACGATTTTCATTCCGCTCACCGGATAGTCTCACTGAGTCCCCGTTATGAGTACGATTAAGGATTATGTTCGCAGGACTCCGTAAGTGGGTTTTTTGGACGGGGAAAAAGGGAAGAAAAAAGTTACTCTTTCTTGAGCTTGATGTCGAGACCGTATTTTTCCGCGTTCCGGTCTGCGATTGCCTGGATGGCAGCGATTTCTGCATCCTGCTGTTTTGGTTTGAAGAGGTGGCGGAAGCGTTTCTGCGTCTTGAGGTACTCGGTTACCGGTTTCCTGACAACTTTCTTGACCTTGGTTACCTTTCCGTCAACCATCTCGAAGTTCGGCCAGAGGCCGGTCTCGATGGCAAGCTTTGCGATGGCAATGGTCTGTTCACCCTCAAATCCCCATCCCGTGCAGCAGGGTGTATGCACCTGCACATAGCACGGTCCGGGTGTGTTGATTGCCTTCTCGACTTTCTGCATGAAGTCCATCGGATAGGCAATGGATGCAGTTGCCACATAGGGTGCACCATGTGCTGCCAGGATTGCGGGCATGTCCTTCTTGGGACGCTGGTTGCCAAACGACTGCGAACCCGCGGGGCTCGTGGTCGTGCTGGCATCGTACGGCGTGGCACCGGACCGCTGGATGCCGGTGTTCATGTAGGCCTCGTTATCATAGCAGATATACGTGAAGTCGTGGCCGCGCTCGAACGCGCCGCTGATGCAGATCATCCCGATATCGAACGTTGCGCCGTCCCCGGCCATGATCACGATCTTTTCTTTGCGCCCCTGCTTTTTTAGCGCAGCCTCGATACCCGATGCAACGGCAGAGGCATTCTCGAAGAGCGAGTGGATCCACGGGACCTTCCATGCAGTCTCGGGATAGGGCGTCGAAAACACTTCCATGCATCCTGTTGCAGAGACGACGATAGTATTCGGACCGGCAGCTTTTGTTACAAGGCGTGCAGCGAGCGATGCGCCGCACCCCCCGCAGGCGCGGTGGCCGGAATCGAAGAGCTCACACGTCTGACATTTCTCCGCCATGATCACAGCACCTCCTTACGGAGTCCGAAGAACTGGTCGCCCTGGCCCTTATCAGCAAGTGCCACGATCTCCTTGATATCCTTCTTTCTCACGTCCCTTCCACCAAGGCCGAGGATATAGTTCCAGACGGGAACCGTGGAGCCATAGAGGGCATCCTTCACTTCAAGGGCCGTTGCCCCTTTTGCACCGAGCGAGATGTTCTTGTCGAGCACGGCGATGCGTTTTGCCTGTGTCGCTCCCTTGATGAACTTCGCAACATCTTCCGAGGGGAACGGGCGGAAAACACGGATCCTCAGGAGCCCGACTTTCTTTCCTTCAGTCCGCATCTCATCGATTGCATCCTTGACGGTGCCGCAGATCGAACCCATCGCAACGATGACGGTCTCGGCATCATCGAGTTTATACCCCTCCACCATTGCACTGTAGTCCCTGCCGAAGAGCGCTGCGAACTCCTTTCCTGCCTTCGCAATGACTTCCCGTGCATCCTTGAGGGCCTTGTCGTGCTCGTACCGGAACTCAAGATAGTATTCGGGTGTTGCATACATGCCGAAACTGACGGGATCGGATGCATCCAGTCGTTCAGGGGGATTGAACGGTGGCAGGTACTTATCCACGTCCTCCTGCGTCAGCATGTCGACCGGCTCGTAGGTATGGGAGAGGATGAACCCGTCGAAACAGACAAACGAGGGAAGGAGGACCTTTTGGTCCTCGGAGACGCGGTAGGCGATGTAGTGGAGGTCTGTTGCTTCCTGGTTGTCCTCTGCATAGAACTGGAGCCAGCCCGCGTCGCGGAGCGAGATGGAGTCCTGCATATCGTTCCAGATCGAAAGCGGGGCACCAAGGGCACGGTTCGCGATGGACATGACGATCGGCAGGCGCATACCGGCCGCGTTGAAACAGACCTCGAACATAAGAGCGAGCCCCTGCGAGGTAGTGGCGGAGTAGGTACGCGAACCTGCGGCACTGGCACCAACGCAGGCCGAGAGTGCTGAGAATTCGTTTTCCACGTTGATGTATTCGGCGTCGAGCTTGCCGTTGGCAACAAAATCTGCCAGCGCCTCGACGATATGGGTCTGGGGTGTGATCGGGTACGCGGAAACGACCTGCGGGCGGCAGAGCCGGACTGCCTCTGCGACCGCGTGTGACCCCTCGGTTATCTCCAACATCTACTTCTCCTCCTGTTTCATGGTGATCGCCTCTTTCGGGCACTCCTCGGCGCAGATCCCGCATCCCTTGCAGTAGTCATAATCGGGGATGAAGGTGCCTTCTGTATCTTCGTGAATGCAGCCTTCGGGACAGAGGGTCTGGCACATCCCGCATTTTGAACATTTCTCATGGTCGAAGATGGGTTTGAAGACCCTCCACGAACCGGTCTTGTTGTCCCGGGCTTTTCCCGGGCGGGCGCGGCAGCCAACAGCAAGCGCCATTATGCTGCCCCCTTGACAACGTCGAATGCGGTCTTTGCCGCGGCAATATTCCTGGTTGCCAGTTCACCCTTGAACCGGTGTTTCAGCGCATTCTCCAGTGCGGCAAACTGGATCTCCCCCGTTGCTGCCGCAAACGCACCCATCAGGGTCGTGTTGGTGATCGGCAGACCGAGTGCCTTGAGGGCAATGGATGTTGCATCGATCGTGATCAGCTTCACGCCTTCTGGTATTTTAAAATCCGGCTTCTTCTCAGTGTTGACGATCACGATTCCACCCGGCTTGACACCCAGGAAGACGTTTACGTCCTTGATCAACGTGCTGTCCTGGACAATGATGTAATCCGGTTCGTACACCTGGCTGCGTTTCCGGATCTTTATATTATCGAACCGGACAAAGGCCTGGACCGGGGCACCGCGTCGTTCGACACCGAATGCCGGGAAAGCCTGGGCGAAGACGCCGCCTTCAAATGCGGCGACGGCAATGAGTTCGGCAGCAGTGACCGACCCCTGGCCACCCCTCCCGTGGATGCGTAATTCTCTCAAGAAAAATCACTAATAATCTTACATGATAAATCAATATAAATCTAGAGATCTGTATCGAGCCCGAGAATCTCGTGCCTGCCGGAAAAGACGGCTTTCGCAATTCGTGCACAACCGCGGGAAGCGCACCATTCATCGTATACGGCCACCGTTGTGCCCAGAAGCGATTCGACTTCCTGCGCAATAACCGGTGCAAGGCTGCCGGCTAATGCCACAGGAGCGCGGGGGTTTAGGACCCGCATTGCTGCACATTCCATAGCGGCAAACAGGGCGACCGTGCGCAGGCGTTCGGGTTCTGGGAGGGAGAAGTTCACGCCCGCGTGCTGGAATGCATCGTTTGCCGTGCAGTCCCCGTTGTCGATCCTGCGGATCGCGTCCACATCGAGAGCGCCGTGGAGCGTACCCGGGGCAAAGATGCAGGCATCAAAAGCGCCAACCAGTTTACCCCCCGAAACGAGGAGTGTCACGGTATTGGAACTGATGTCCGAGACGATCACATCGTCCCCGAGATCATGGCAGGCCTCATACGCAATACCGATCTTCTCAGGGCTGGTCTGGTGGGAGTAGGCCTTGAAGCGGGGATCGGTCGGGGATCCCCGGTGGAGGCCCGGGATCGCAATCGCGGGGATGCCGCTAGCCGCCACTTCGTCAAAGACCCGCGTGCCGCCGCCGATATGCTTGCCCGCCCCTTCGCGGCTGACAAGACCCCGGTTCTGCACCTTTCCGATCCGGGTGATCTTCGAGAAGTTGTCGCCCATCGAGTAGCAGACCGCGATGCCTTCGATCTCGTCCAGCGGGCAGATTTTGGCGAGGTTTGCGATGTGGAAGTCCTTGGCAGCTTCCCGCGACACCTTGAACTCGCGGGCTTCCCCGGCAAACCGCATGGCGGTGGTGCCGTGATCGATCCCTATGAACATAGCAGTAATCCTATAGCATTAATGACATAATAGGTAGTGATGTTTGATGTGGTGACAGGCGGAGCCGGGTTCATCGGCTCGCATCTGGTGGATACCCTTGTTGCACGTGGAGACCGTGTTGTTGTCATCGACTCCCTTGCGGCAGGACACGAAGAGACGATAGTCGGGCATCTCAAATCGGGCCGGGCTCGGCTGGTCAAAGCGGATCTCCTTTCTGACGGGTGGCAGGATGCACTCAAAGGGGCGGACCGGGTATACCACCTTGCTGCCGATCCGGATGTGCGCCAGAGCGCCATGACCCCGGATCCGACCTTCCGGAACAATATCGTTGCCACGTACCGGGTGCTTGAGGCAATGCGGGTGCATGCCGTGCCGGAACTGGTCTTCACCTCCACGTCAACGGTGTACGGGAATGCAACGGTCATCCCGACCCCCGAATACTATGCGCCGTTCGAGCCGGTCTCGGTCTATGGCGCGAGTAAGCTTGCCTGCGAGGCGCTCATCTCGGCCTACTGCCACTCGTTTGGGATGCGGTCATGGCAGTTCCGGTTTGCCAATATCATCGGCTCACGCAGCGGCCACGGCGTTATCACGGATTTTGTCCGGAAACTCAAAGAGAATCCAAAGGAACTGGAGATCCTCGGGAACGGGAAACAGACCAAGTCCTATCTTGAAGTGCGGGAATGTATCCGGGCCGTGGAGTTTGCCATAGCGCATGCGAAGCAGCCGGTGAACACCTTCAATATCGGCTCCGAGGACTGGATCGACGTGGTGGCCATTGCGGACATCGTGACGGACGCCATGGGCTTAAAGAACGTGCACTACCGGTTCACCGGTGGGGAACTGGGCTGGGTCGGCGATGTGCCGAAGATGCAGCTCTCGGTTGAACGGCTCAAGGCGCTGGGCTGGCAACCGGAACTGGGCTCCCGTGAGAGTGTGCGGATCGCGGCACAGGCTGCTGTCCAGGGGCAGTAAATGAAGTACATCGTTGTTCTTGGGGATGGTATGGCGGATGAGCCGATTGCGGCTCTTGGCAATAAGACCCCGCTCGAATATGCAAAGACCCCGAACATGGACCGGATGGCACGCGAGGGTGCCTGCGGGATGCTCCGGACCATCCCTGACGGGTACGAGGCCGGCAGCGATATCGCGAACATGGCGGTTCTCGGGTATGCCCCGGAACAGTACTATACCGGTCGCGGTCCGCTTGAGGCATTGAGCATGGGAGTCGATCTTGCCCCGGCAGATGTTGCGTACCGCTGCAATCTCGTGACCATTGAGAATGATACGATGGCGGATTTCTCAAGCGGTCACATATCGAGTGCGGAGGGAAAGGAGCTCTTTGCTTCGCTCCAGCCTGCCATCCCCGACGTAACGGTACAGGCCGGTGTCAGTTACCGGAACCTGCTGGTTGTCCACGGGGGAAAGGGCGCCACCTCCACGCCCCCTCACGATATCGTGGGGCAGGGCATTGCCCCCTACCTCCCGAAGGGTGGCGATGCGGAACTGCTCCTGCGGTGCATGGAGAAGAGCAAAAGCGTGTTTGGTAACCACCCGTTGAACTCAGCCCGGGTGGCTGACGGCAAACGCCCGGCAACGCAGATCTGGCCGTGGAGCGGGGGGAAGAAGCCGGCGTTTCCCTTGTTTCTGAAGAAGTACGGGAAGACGGGCGGGGTCATCTCTGCGGTGGATCTCCTCAACGGGATTGCCCGCTGTGCCGGGATGGAGGTCATCACGGTACCGGGTGCCACCGGGTATCTCGATACGGATTACCATGCCAAGGCCCGGTATGCGCTGGATGCCATTAAACGACTGGATTTTGTTTATATCCATATCGAGGCCCCCGATGAAGCGGGGCACCTCGGCAGTATCGAGGAGAAGGTGAAGGCGATCGAGAAGGTTGATGAAGTCGTGGGGATGCTCATGGACGGGTTTGACGGGGTTATCGCGGTACTGCCCGACCATCCGACACCGATCCGCGCCAAGACCCATACCCGTGACCTGGTACCGTTTGTGGTCCGGGGCAAGGGAACAGATGGGATTACAAAATATTCGGAGAAGAGCGCACGGTCGGGAGGTTTCGGGACGAAAAGCGCGGTTGAGTTCCTTGACTTCCTCTTTTCATGAGTAGTGCGGCATCAGATCCCATGCGTCATCATTGATCAGTGGGGGTAACTTTCATCACCTGCCGCACGACACTCGTTTTTTGTTTCGTGTGCGGGGCGATATAAGTTTGTCCATTCAACAAAACACTTTTTATAAAGAATTGCGGTCTTTCCGGTAACTGATAATCAATGCAGTTAATACCGATCGCGTAGAGGTGTATTGAGATGAAAAAGAACCTGCTGATGTGGGATGAGACGCTGTTCCGGGACCCTGAGGTACTGGAGATCGATTACGTCCCCGAGCAGTTCGAATTCCGGGACGACCAGATGCGCGAGCTGGCATTCCAGATCAAGCCCGGGCTCCGAGGGGGCAGGCCGATGAACAGCGTCTGCAAGGGCCTCCCCGGCACGGGAAAGACAACAAGTATCCGGAAGCTCTTCCATGAAATCGAGGAGACTACAAAGAAACTCGTGCCGGTCTACATCAACTGCCAGATCGACAATACCAAGTTCGCCATCATCTCCCAGATCTACAAGAAACTTGTTGGTCACCTCCCTCCCTCTTCGGGTACATCGTTCAAGCAGGTTTTCGACGCCGTTGCACGGCACCTGACAAAAGAAGAGATCGTCCTGCTGGTCGCGCTCGATGATGCAAATTACCTCCTCTACGAGAACGAGATCAACAAGGTCCTCTACACGCTGCTCCGCTCTCACGAGACCTACGAAGGCACCCGGATTGGCGTGATCGTTATCATCAGCGACATGGATGTGGACCTCACCCGGGCTGTGGATGCCCGGGTTGCATCGGTCTTCCGGCCCACCGAGATCTATTTCCCCCCGTATGGGGATCCGGAAGTGCGGGAGATCATGAAAGCCCGTGTGATGCAGGGCCTGTTCTCCGGTGTTTTATCTGAAGAGCTTTTGAGCCTTGTCGTCGAACAAACCCTGAAGAGCGGGGATCTGCGGGTCGGTATCGACCTCCTCAAGCGTGCAACGCTCTCCGCGGAACGGGCAGCCCGGCGCAGCATTGAGCGGGATGACATCTGCGGTGCCTACGAGATCTCCCGGTATCTCCACTTGGCCTATACTGTAAAGACCCTTCACGGTGAAGAGCGGCAGATCCTCAAATCGATCGCGGAACGGAGCCAGAAAGAACACGAGATGAATGCCGGGGATGTATACAAGTCGTTCAAGGAATCAGTGGCAATCGGATACACACGGTTCTACGAGATCGTCAAGAAACTGGATGCAATGCGGCTCATCAACCTGCAGTACCGCGAGGGTAAGGGCAGGACACGGATTATCACCCTCCGTTATGACCCGGTCAAAGTCCTGGAATACCTTTCCTGACGACGATCTTTCGGCGCAATACTCGATTTGAAAAATATTATCTATTCCCAGACCCTCTGTAATAATACAGGGGTTTTCTCTAATGCTGAGTGTTAACGAACTGGCACTGGAAATTTTTGACAATCTGGCAGATCTGGCCGAAGAATTCAACTGCGCATACCATGAACTGGACAATGGCGCACGTATTGTCGATTGTGGTGTGAGCGTCCGCGGCGGTTATGCTGCCGGCAGGGCCTTCACCGAGATCTGCATGGGCGGTCTGGGGGAAGTCAACTTCCGCATGGGCGAGATCAAGGGCATCCCGATGCCTTTCATCGATGTGAACACCGATTTCCCATCCATCTCCTGTCTTGGCGCACAGAAGGCGGGCTGGACCGTGAAGGTCGGTAATTACTTCGCGATGGGCAGCGGCCCGGCACGGGCACTCTCCCTCAAGCCGAAGCACACGTTCGAAGTCATCGAATACGAGGATGACTACGACTGTGCAGTCATCTGTCTTGAGAGCGACCACCTCCCGAACGCGGATGTCATGAACAAGATCGCCGAGGAGTGCCATATCGATGTGGCAAATGTCTGTGCAGTCGTTGCACCGACATCATCTATGGTTGGCTCGATCCAAGTATCGGGACGCTGTGTCGAGACAGCGATTTACAAGCTCAACGAGCTCGGGTTCGATACCAAGAAGGTCATCGCTGCAATGGGAACTGCACCAGTCCCGCCGGTCCGCGGTGCCAAACTTGCCATGGGTGTGACGAACGACGCCACCATCTACCACGGCAGGATCTCCCTGACCATGAAGGCACCCGAGATCAAGGACTACCTTGACAAGATCCCCAGCAACAAGTCCAAGGGGTATGGGAAACCGTTCAATGATATCTTCAAGGAAGCCGGCTATGATTTCTACAAGATCGACACGGCACTCTTCTCACCTGCGGAAGTCATCATCAACGAGCTCACCGAGGGTGCCGTTTACCATGTTGGTGCAGTTAATCCCGACGTGGTCATGAAATCATTTGGATACCAGTAAATTCTTTTTATCCCATTTCATCATTTTTCTCGATATCTCTTCTCTCACCATACCGTTTCCCCATAATTTCCACGGATCGATTAAATAACCGGGGATATGGAGATAGAACGTACGCCGACTCATAGAGTCCCCGTGCTACCGGGGGATATCAAAACCGGTACGATCACCGTCACGAAAAAAGAAATGATCAGACAAGGGCTGCAGTGATACCGATCACGCCGGACTGGATGATCCAGGCTACGGCAACGATCACGCCGGCCATCTCAAGCGCAACGGCAACGTTACCTTTTTTGAGTTCCTCGAATTCCTCAACACCCTTGGTCAGCTTGTCAAGGATGTTCAGTGCAAGGTAGATCGCGCCGACGGCAAGAACAATCCCGGCGAGAAGCTGGAAGAATGCGAGACCGATTGTGATCAGTCCATCGACCGAAAAGAGCCCGGCCGCGAGTGCCTTGCTGATCCCTGCTGAAAGGCCGCTGACACCGGATTCAACGACAAGAGCGATGGCAACAAAGACCGCTGCAACAATAATACCAACAGCCACATTCCCCTTTGCAAGTTCCTTCTCCGCATCAATGTCCCTGGTGATCTTACTGAGTACCGCAAAACCGATATACAGGGCTACGACAGCAAAAATAATTGCGACGATCAACTGGACAATTCCTACTGCAGCGTTTTCAAGAAGCATGGATAATCCTCTTTTTTCTACTTTGTTGGATATAGCGCCGTATATACATTTCTTTCCCGTAACTTTGTCGTAAAATGAAGAAGCCAGAAATAAAGCCGTCGATCGTCAGCACAAAAAAGGTACTGAAAGATCAGTCGGTCTTCTTCATTGACAGGATGTAGGGAATTACAACAAGGACCAGTACCAGGATACCCATGAATTGCAGGAAAAACCAGAGGATCTCTTCGCGCCCCGGGTCATAGAACCGGACATTAAATGATGCAGTCTTGTTCCACTGGATTGTTGTCGAGTTATCGGCATGCCGTGTGATGTTAGCGCCCTGACTGATTCCCGCAAGGAGCGGGTTGCGCACATCGAACTCATGGGGAATGGTTACGTTCACGTAATAGGCACGGGTAAATACGTCCTGAAGGTTGTTATCGCGGAGCGGTGCGGTATATGAGACCGTATAATTCCCCTTCGCGAATTCAATCCTCGAAGGAGCGCCCCACGGGCGGCTCCAGTTAAACTGGCATTGGGAACAGTTACCGGTCAGTTGAACATCTGCAACCTCCACCGGAACATTCTCCCCCATGAACCCGATATCGGCAAACTCGTAACGCGAAACATCTGTCACCTCGATTGCTGCACGGTACGCTGTACCGTTCGGCAGAACTACGTAGTGTGCCGACAGCGCGGTTGCTACGGGGATGGCTGCAAGGATGATTATAAGTGCAGCGCAGAGAGCAGTGAAGGCAGGTCCGCGTTGATCTCTATCGGGGGTTCGCATTGTTTGATCACCGTTTCAGGGTCTTTCAGGAGATGGCCGGTGACAACGCAGACAATCCGCTCGTCCCGGTCGATCATATCATTTTCAGCCAGTTTTCGGATACCTGCAACAGAAGCTGCCGATGCCGGTTCAACACCGATGCCTTCCTTTCGTGCAAGGTCGCGCTGCATCCGGAGGATCTCATCATCTGTCACGGATTCGGCAAGACCGCCGGTCTTCCGGATTGCGATCAGGGCCTTTTCGGCATTGACCGGTGCACCGATCCGTATTGCTGTTGCAATAGTCTCGGGCTGCTGTTCCGGCACTACTTCAGGAAGGTGCTCGCGGATCGCACGAACCACGGGACTCGATCCCTGGGCCTGGATCCCGGTCATCATCGGGAGCCGGTCGATGAACCCCATATCCTGTAGTTCCAGCAATCCCTTGTAGACCGCAGAGATATTGCCGGCGTTACCTACGGGTAACACGAACCTGTCTGGCACATATCCCAACTGGTCGACTGCTTCAAATCCGATTGTCTTCTGTCCCTCAAGCCGGTAGGGGTTGATCGAATTGAGCAAGTACAACCCATGAGAGAGACAGAGATCGTGGACCATCTCGAGCGCACGGTCGAAGTTGCCCCGTATGGAGATTACCTTTGCACCGTGCATCAGTGCCTGGGCTATCTTGCCGACGGCCACCTTGCCGGCAGGGAGAAGGACAACCGCGGGGATACCGGCCTTTGCAGCATAGACTGCAAGGCTGGCAGATGTATTCCCGGTGCTTGCGCATGCAACGCTCTTCTTTCCGAGCTGGAGCGCCATCGAAACGCCGACGGTCATACCCCGGTCCTTGAACGAGCCGGAGGGGTTCATCCCCTCGTGTTTTGCGTAGAGGTGGGGAATGCCCATCTCCTCGCCGAGTTTTTTCAGGTGATACAGAGGAGTACCTCCTTCCTGCAGGGTGACGGGATCTCCATGCACCGGCAGCAGTTCCTTGTACCTCCAGACTGATATGGGCCGCTTGTCCCATGTTGCCCGGGTGACGTTAATCTCATCGAGCGGGTATTTGACGGCAAGAAGGTGGCCGCATTTTTTACAATTATACAGGATCTCGTCAGCGGGATAGGTGGCTCCACAGTTGACGCATGCGAGATGGTACATGGATTTGTATTGGTTTTCTGATCACATATAGGCGTGCGGTTTTAAGGAAGACGGAAACACTAACCGGTATCAGTATTTTCTACCGGATAATGCATGGTAGAGGTCTTCACGTTTATCTTTGGTAACCGGAAAGGTTGAACGTACTTTTCTGACAACATCCAGGTCAAGATCACAAAAGAGTAGTTGCTCCGCCTCGTTTGCCCTGTTGAGGATCGCGCCGGAGGGATCGACTGTCATCGAGCCCCCGGTGTACGTTTCGACCGGCGTCACGCCCGTGGTATTGGTGCCAACAACATACATCTGGTTCTCGCAGGCCCGTGCCGTAATGAAGAGCTCCCAGTGCTTCATGCGACTCCCTGGCCAGGCTGCGGGAACAAAAACCGCCTGCACCCCCTTTTCCGCGTAGAGACGGAAGAGTTCCGGGAATCGCAGGTCGTAACAGATGGCTATGCCACAGGTGAACGGGCCCAGCGTGAACATCCCGAGTTCTGAACCGGAAGAAAATCCCTCGTGTTCACCGCCGGGACTGAAGAGATGCACTTTGGCATATTTCGCAAGGACCCTGCCATCCCCCCCGATGACAATCGCGGTATTTTTTGGCAGGGGATCGTTTTGCTCCCGGAATGACCCCAGAATACTGATATTGTTCTCTTTTGCCAGTTCCCGGAGAACCGATACAACCGTCCCCTTACAATCCTCAGCAGGGCTACCTGAATGGGGGTCCCAGCCGGTAGCGAACTGTTCAGGAAACGAGACCAGCGCAGCTCCGGATGCGGCTGCGTGGCTCACAAAAATGCCGGCCTTTTTCAGGGTCCTGTCAGGATCATCCCAGACACTGGCGATCTGGGCACTGCATATCCGGACAGTATGCGTTTCTTCCATACGGTTCCCCGATCAGATGGGAGGTGGGCTTCGGGGTGTTTTGTAGACGATGAGTACAGCACTCATCACGATAAGCACGGCCGTGGTCAGGAGGAGGAATGGGGCTAAAGTGACCGTAATTCCCATGAGCAGTGCTGCAATGATGGTGCCAGCGGCTGTAATACTGCTGCCGATCAGCACCAGACCAACCGATGTAAGATCCCAGTCCATTCTGTTTATCCTCCGTGTATCGGGAAACGCCAGGTTCGAATTGTCGATACAGAACCGCATAACAACTGCAATGAGCAGCAGGTGCATATGCGGTTAATCATCCGGCATTCTGTCTGGCCGACCCGTTTCATGATATATTCTGAATTCTGTATGATATAATATGTGATAGTCCGGTGCAGAATGCTAATAGCGATTAGTGGTTTAAAATTCGAAGTTCGAAGAAGTCCGTCAGGACTTCGAGAAAGAGAAGGGAGGCATCAGCCGACCTTCGAAGAATCCTGATGGATTCTTCTCATCCTCGCGGTCAGATGACCACTCGGATTTCGAAGAACTCTGGCGGGTTCTTCTCTTCCTCATGGTCCCTGAGATTTGAAATCTCGGGGAGGTGAAGGAACGCGAAAGCGTCCCCTCACTTTTCTGATGAACGATTCGGATAAAAAAAATCAGTATTCGTATAACACGGATTCGTCAATCCGCGTGTAATCGAATACTTCGTTGTTTTTAAAGTGGATGCCGATCTCCCGGGCTGCACTCTCTGGCGAATCGGAGGCATGGATCACATTCCTGCCAATGTCGATGCCAAAGTCGCCGCGAATTGTTCCGGGCGCTGCTTCCTGGGGGTTTGTGGAGCCAACCACCGTGCGTACGATCGCTGCCACGTTCCTGCCTTCCCAGACCATGAGGAAGCACGGGCCACTCATGATGTATTGTTTCATCGCCGGGAAGAAGGGTTTTGAAAGGTGTTCCTTATAGTGCTCTGTCACCCGCTGCTCCGGTAATTTCTCAAACCGTGCTGCAACGAGCTTGAGCCCTTTTGCTTCAAGGCGGGAGACAACCACACCAACAAGACCGCGCTGGACCCCATCGGGTTTGACCATCACAAAGGTGCGGTCCATGGCAGGATCACTCCTTCTTGCCCGCCGCTTTCCTGCCGGCGTTTGTCCACTCGACACGGCGTGGTACACGGCCGAGCTTGTGGTTGTTCTCGCACTTTGCACTGCAGAAGAAGAAGATTGTCCCGTCCTTCTTTACGAACATCTTGCCGGTGCCGGGCTCGAGCTGGTGTCCGCAGAAACTGCAGACATGCTGTTCTACCATCGCTTACCGCCTCGACATTTTCTTCGCTTCGCGCTCGGTCTCGAGAAGCATAATGATATCCCCTTCACGGATCGGTCCCACGGTGTTGCGGGTGATGATCCGTCCCTTGTTGCTGCCGTCGAGGATGCGGCACTTCACCTGCATTGCCTCACCGTGCATGCCGGTTGAACCGACGACCTCGATCACTTCGGCTGGCGTTGCATCGTCTGCCATGCTGGACTCCTCACGCCTTCAGCGCGGTAAGCTGCTTGGCAAGGTCATCGATCGTTTCTTTTGCCTTACCGGGCTTGACAATTGCTGCCGCGGCAGAGCCTACGTCGAGGCCGCTTGCGGCGCCGATGTCATTCTGCTTGTTGATGAAGATGTAAGGGACTTTCTTCTCTTCACAAAGAGGGGCAAGGTGCATTACGATCTCTTCGGGCTCAACATCCGCACCAATCAGCACAAGCGCTGCAATGCTGCGCTCAATGGCTTTGGTTGCTTCGTTGGATCCCTTCTTGATCTTACCCGTATCTCTTGCAACTTCAAGGGCTTCGAGCGCCTTGTTCTGGAGCTCCTCTGGAGCCTCTGTCTTAACGTAACCTTTTGCCATAACTCACCTCATTCAGGAGAATATGCTCCTTCATTACTCATCAGTAAATAATGATGTAGCCATATCAGTTCGACAGGAACGGAAATAAAGGTTTGTGCCACGACGTTATCGTATCATGGTGGCCCTCGGGACGCATAGAAGAAGCGGAGTGCAGATCAGCCCGTGAGACGGTAAATATCCGTCTTATCTGCTGAATATACTTTCGTGAGGCCGGTACCCGGGAGGTCAACTATGTACCGCTCGCGCTCTGCATCGCCGACATACAACAGAGTGGCATTGTATTTTTTCATGAGCGGGACGGTCAGGTCCGGTGTTTCATAGATGTCCCGGATGTCTGCTTTTCTTGCAGTAAACCACCCGGTTTCATCGCCCCTCCACATGAATTCGTGGAATGGCTGGCCGATGATTGCCGGAATGCCGGTGAATGACGAGACCCGGGAATAGTAGGAGTAATCCCCATTCTCTGCTTCAACAAGGATCTCGTTGCCGGAGAGTGTCCGAAGGTACGCAACCGCCCCTGCATCACCGGGATGGGTGGCGTTGAGATAGGCAAGTCCGTCCAGTGTCCCCGTACCGTATCCTGAGTTATACTGGACTGAAAATGGAGCAGCGAAAAGCAGGCATACAACTATCACTGAGATAACCGCCGTATTATGGGCAGACAGGACCGGCACCCGGTTCCCTGAAGAAAGCCACTGCCCGATCATTACGAATGCAGCCGTACCGAGCATCAGCCATGCGGGGAGGTAGCACTTGAAGACCGTGTTCATCCGGAAGTAAGTCTCCCCCATATTGTCTTTCATATAGAAGAGTTCGCAAATGACAAGGATTGCAAGGCCGAAAACAGCAAGGATGTCTGTAAAGTCCCGGTCTTCTTTTAATGCAAAATATACCAGCGGGATGACGGCTATTGCTGCCGCGATGTACCCTGCAACGGCAAACGGCAGAGCTGCAAGGAGGAGCCAGGGCTTCTTTCGGATCCACGGGACCAGCAAGGCAAAAAAGATGGCAATAAAGATCCCGTTGACCATGAGGAACTCAAGGGGATTGGATGGTGTCTGAACAAGAGCAACCGCACCGGTGTTTGTCTGGAGTTGGAGGTAAAACGGCAGGTAACAGAGGATGGACACCGGAGGGACCGCGAGCAGGAACGCCCATGTGGATCGATCAATATCCGTGCGGTTTCTCCAGAGAATGAGAAAACCGATGACGAGAACAATCGGAGCAAAGATGAGCACATCCCATGTGTTGAAGAGTGGCATCGAACCGAGACTGATGGCGATGAAGGCCATCACTATCACCTTTGCATAACGTTCAAGAGTCTCCCATCTCCGGTACACAAAAAGGAGGAGGAAGATCAGGAAGAGCTGGTTAAAGATCGATACAACATGGGCATGGACATCCCCCCATACAAATGAGAAGAGCGGGTATTCGTTGATGGTGTTTGTTATGGTCCTTGTACCAAGCCATGACAGGGACGGATCATAGGCCGGGTTCACTGCAGTACCGGTAATAAACTGGGAGATGAGTGCGGGATTGGGTAATACGAGGACGATAAGGGGGAGCCAGCGGAAACGATCGAGCAGGAGCGTCCCGATCGCGTACAGGCTTACTGCTGATAGGGCAAAGATGGTCGGAAGGGAGAGATTGAATGCGATCGTGGATGGCACGCCGCTGATAATGGCAAGGCACCCCAGCATCCAGTACCCGAGATAGTAATAGATATTCAGGAACCCCCCGGCAAACCATGGATCAAGCGGGGGAACGACCGGGTTCAGGATCACGGATGCAAGGAACCCGTGGTCCATGAACTTTTCTGCATATGAGATTGTCGGGTTGACAAACCGTACATCCAGCATGATGAAGAAGGCGATAAGGAAGAGTGCCTCCCAGTGCCACTGTGCTTTCAGGTCATCGATCCGGTAAGCCTGGTGATAGAGATGCCAGGTTGCAAGACCAAGAAACGGGATGAGTGCTGTCTGAATTGGGAGCCGTGCAAGACCACAGTACCATGACAGGAGGGTAAATATGAGCAGTGATGCGGGGAATGCGACGGGAAAAGCAAATGTTCCGAAGGTCTTTTTCAGGGACGGATACACAGAAAGTTGGAGCAGGGTAAGAATAACAAGCCAGCTGAGTACGGCAATAACCTGCTGTTCAGGTGCCGTCAGGTTTCTTCCCTCCCTCAAACTTTGTATTAAACGCGTCTTTGATGCTCGGGATTACCCAGTCTCCGAAGTAGTAGATAGAGACGACCCCCCCGGCAAGCGTAACGAGATTCTTAATCAGGTGATCGATGATTGCAATCAGTAGTGCAACTGCCGGATCGATACCCGCAAGCCCGAATGTCACGGTCAGAGCCGCTTCATAGGTGCCCATTCCCCCGGGTGTTAACGGGACCGCTTTCACAAGGTTGCCTATTACAACAGCAAGTACGACTATGGCAAAAGGAACCTGTTGTTCAAACATCAGCACAACGGCAAGGCAGACAAGGATGTCAAGCAGCCAGATCACAACGGATGATGCACCAAGAACAATTATGGAGCGAAGGGTGAGGGAAGCACGCCGGATCTCATGCAGCATATTGAGGATGATAACAATGTACTTGTTCTCCGATGAGGGCTTTTCGACAAAGAGCAGGAAAATAAAGAAAAGCATGCCCGCAACAAGCGGGACAATGATCAAAGTAGTGAACCATGCCGGCACATTGAGCACAAAGAAGATCGCGATTGCACCGAGAAGAGCGACTGTGACGATATCGAAGACTCGTTCAACTACGATTGAGGAAACGCCCTCTGAATATGTAGTGTTATACTCATGTTTCAGGATGAAGACACGGACAAAATCTCCCAGTCGGGCAGGGACAACGACGTTGACGCTCTGGCTGACAAAGATGCATGCCGTTGAAACCGTTACACTGACATTATAGTTCAGACTTTTAAGGATCGCGTGATATCTCCAACCCCGAAGCCACCACGCGGCAAGGCAGATTACAATTCCGAGAAGAAGATATTCCGGTATGATGTGCTGGAGTGCAAGGAGGAGCTGGCCCCAGACGCTGTAGAGCATATACCCGATGATGCCGATGGCGATCAGCGTCGGGACAACGATTGCACTAATTTTTCGATACATGGATCTGCCACCACAACCGGAGTATTGCTTCGCCCATAGTAAAGACGTCCTTTACTCTGACCGTTGTCCCTTTTCCCGCACGCCAGCGGACGGCGAATTCCCTGACCCGGCAGCCGTCCTTCTGGGCACGGACAAGCATCTCGGTATCCCAGAACCAGTGTTTGTCCCGTATGAGGGGCAGGATGGGCAGGATGCGTTCCCTGCGAAATGCCTTGAATCCACACTGGTGATCGAAGACCCTGCTGGAAAGGAGCGATCGTACGAGAAGATTGTATGTCCGGCTCGCAATTTCACGGCCACCGGTTCGGACGATGTTGCTGTCGGGAAGGAGCCGTGAGCCGGTGGAGATGTCATACCCCTCTCGGATCGCTCCGATCAGTTCCGGGAGGTGCTGCATATCCGTTGCAAGATCAACATCAAAGTAACAGACAATCGATCCCTGTGCTTCGCGTATCGCCCGGTTCAGAGCCCGTCCCCTCCCCTGTCGTGCATCGCTGTGAAGAAGACGTATGCGAGGGTCCCTCTTTTGATAGTCATCGACAAATTCAGCGCTCCCATCGGTACTCCCGTCTTCTGCAACAAGGATCTCGAATGCGGGAGTGATCCGGGACAGCGTCTTTACTGAAACAGGGAGCGTAGTCTCCAGGGAAGGACGATCGTTGAATACCGGAATGATCGCGGTGACTTCAGGGCCTGTCATGTGTCTCCTGCTTCCTGATGCAGTCTGCCACTTCATATCCTGCCTTTACCGAGCCCTCCATGCTGCGCTCGGGATAATTTGTCCGCGAGAACATTCCTGCCATGTAGAGGCCGGCTTGTTCGTAACCGGGAATGAGATTACGGTATCCCGTCGTATATACCGGCCCCGCCCAGGGGTCCACTGCCATCCGGTGCCAGTGGATCTCGCGTTCGGAAACAGAGAACCTCCTGCAGAAGTCTGTGATCATTCGTTCGTCAAGTTGTGCAGGAAGTGTACCGCTGAAATAGGATGCAAGGTAGACGATATGCTCACCGTATCTTTCCACAGGGATGAAGTTCGTGTGGGAGACGACTGCACCGTAAGGTGCAGAGTCCTTCATGTTCAGCCAGTAAATCCCGTCCGTCACCTGACTGTCCATTGCAAGGGTCAGGCAGGCTGCCCCCTGGTAGGGGATATGCGGGAGAGCAGGACCCCCGATCCGTTCCAGTTCGTGGGGCGGGATTGTTGAGATCACGGCATCGAACCGTTTCCCGTTGAGTGTCCATGCCTTTCCTTCCCTTGAAAGGGACGATGACGTGCTCTGTTTCTCAATCTTTCCGCCTTTTTCTGTCACGGATGACTCAAGCGCCCCGATGATCTGGTGAAATCCGCCTTTCAGGTATCCCAGTCGCTCTCCGGATACGCCCCGGTTTGACCGGATGGCGATACGGCTGATCAGCCATGCCGCAGAGACTTCATTTCTCCGGTCACCGAATTTGCTTTTCAGGAGTGGTTCAAAGAACGATGAATAGATATTTGTCCCGAGGTTTTCGATGATGTACTGGTCCGCGGGGATATCATCGAGTTTTGTGAGATCGGTCTTCTTTGCACTCAGGGTAAGCCATGCCAGTTTTGCTTTATCGATGAGAGTGAGTTCCGGGTAGGCAAGGATCTCTAACGGTTTGTTTAATGGAAAGATGCGGTTCCTGGCAAAATATCCCGTTGTCCCATTCATCCATTCCAGTTTTTTAAAAAGACCGGTCTCTTTCAGAAGCGAAAACAGGGTCGTGTCAGAAGAGAAACAATGGTGGTAATATCGCTCAATCCAGTAATCGTTCATATTGTAGGATGAGAGACAACCCCCGAGATAGGGCAGTTTTTCGAAGAGTTCGACCTCATGCTCCCCTGCAAGTGCATGGGCTGCGACAAGACCGGTCAAACCTCCCCCGATAATTCCTATCTTCATGGCTGGTAATCTATAGTACTTTTGGGGGCGAAATGAAAAAGGCTCCGGAAAAATCGCCGGAATTTTATGTATTACCTCGATAATTTTATAAGAAGGTTTTTGAACTGCTGAAATAAAGGTTCATATCAGCAAAAGGACTTAAAAGAATTAAGAGAAAATAAGTATCTGTTAGCCCATTGGATGGTGTCACCGAATGCGGGTATTTTTCATAGGATTTGGCCAGGCTGGCGGCAAAATCGTCGATATGTTCATCGAGCAGGACAAGAAGCTCGGGACGAACAGCTTCAGAGGCATTGCCGTCAATACCGCGCGAACGGACCTGATGGGATTGAAGAACATCGAGATGAAGGACAGGATTCTCATCGGCCAGACGATGGTCAAGGGTCATGGTGTAGGCACCGACAACGTGACCGGGGCCCGTGTTACTGCCGATGAAATTGACAGCATCATCAGTGCAATTGACATGCGTGGTACCCATGATGTGGATGCGTTTGTCATCGTTGCAGGACTTGGTGGCGGTACCGGATCCGGTGGATCGCCTGTGCTTGCCCGGCATCTCAAACGTATTTACCGCGAACCTGTATACGCCCTCGGTATCATTCCCGCCCCCGAAGAAGGGCGGCTCTATTCCTATAATGCTGCCCGGAGCCTGACCACTCTTGTGAATGAAGCCGATAACACGTTTATCTTTGATAACAGTGCATGGAAGAACGAGGGTGAAAGTGTCAAATCTGCATTTACGCGCCTGAATAATGAGGTTGTGAGACGTTTCTCGGTCCTTTTCCGTGCCGGTGAAGTGAACCGGAGTATGGGTGTTGGGGAGATGGTAGTCGACTCCAGTGAGATCATCAATACGCTCCGTGGAGGAGGCATCACCTCTGTCGGCTATGCGGTCAGTGAAGTGATGAGCAAGCAAACAAAAGATAAGCGAGGGCTTTTTGGAGATTTAAAGGATAAATTCGGGGGCAAGAAAGATGCAAACGTCGAGGCCCTGATGGGTGAGGACCGGTCAGCCAAGATCGTTGCACTAGTCCGCAGGGCGATGCTCGGACGGTTGACCCTGCCCTGCGATTACTCAACGGCGGAACGTGCCCTGGTCCTTCTTGCCGGGCCTCCAAATGAGATGGATCGCAAGGGAATTGACAAGGCAAAAAGCTGGGTGGAAGAGAACATAGCCGGCGTTGAAGTTCGGGGTGGGGACTACCCGGTCAACAGCGAGTACGTGGCTGCTGTTGTGATGCTGGCGACTGTGGGCAATGCACCGAGAATCAAGGAACTTCTTGATATCGCAAAAGAAACAAAAGAAGATGTTATAAAGTCTAAAGAGAAAAAATCGAGTATGTTTGAAGAAGGGATTGATCCTTTGTTCGAGTGAGGTTGATGATGAAAGGATTACCAAAACTGATTGCTCTTGCAGTTATTGCTACACTATTGTGCATTCCGGCGGTATCGGCATTTACCGTGGAAGGGATGACGATTAACCCTTCCGGATCCCTGACACCAAACACTGCTGTTACGGTTTCATTCAAGGTTGGATTTTCTGCCTCTTCGGATTTAACGTTTCCCGAGGGGAGCGATCTGGTAATGACAACGGATTTGACAAACCCGAAATGGACATATACCATTATTCTCGACGATGTTGAAAATCCAAGGGAACCTGTCGGTGGGAAAACCCTTGACCTGAGTGGTTTTGAGTTGTCATACCAGTCAAGTGTAGAGGAAATTATCAAGGTTACTCTGGAAGGTAACGCACCATCGGTTGATACAACAACGGAAAAGATCGTACTCAGTGTAAAGGAAATTGATTCCAATGGAAATACTGTTGCCAGTTCCGCGGTCGAAAAAAAGGCTTTGGTAGTCAATACCGGTGATGTGACAAAGGTCGTATCGGAAAAAAATACCAATCTCCAGTCACTCCAGTCTCATATCGATGAAAAAAGTGCCATGGGCATCGATACTTCGGCCGCAGAATCTTACTACAATGATGCCCAGTCGAAAATTTCAACGGCCTCATCCAGGCCTGCAACACAATATACCGAGGCCCTGAATGATCTGACTGCTTCGCAGGCCTCAATCGATGCCGGTGAAGTAGCACTCGAACTGGCATGGGCCGAGAGTGAAGTTGCAAATGCACGGATCCCGATCAGCAATGTCGATGGTATCATTGCATGGTTCAAGGGTAACCAGAGTACCGCAAACGATGCACAGCTTTCAGCCATTATTGCGAAAAGAGAGGTAGCCGTTAATTATATCTCAAATGCAGAGGATGCGATCAACAGCGGGAGTTATGAACAGGCCCGTACCAAGGCGGCTGATGCATTCTCTAAAGGTAATGAATCGTATACCGAAGCACTGGCACGCCAGAAACAGTTGACGTCCGGCTGGCAGCTCCCCGGCCTCCCTTCCCTTCCCAAACTTCCCGGGGGAATATTCCTAATTATTGGTGTAATTGTTGTCGTCCTTGTTGTTGTCGGGGTAATCATATACCGTAAACGTTCACGCTGGGACGAACTCGGTTAATCTCCTTAATCTAATACGCATTCTTTTTTACTCGAAAAATTCGTTCAGGGCTCTTCATATTGTCTATTGAAACAAGGGTAGTATCGTTCTGAAACCCAATAAAGATCGAAAGGCTTCCGATAGTGGTATGGCACTACGAAAAAGGATCAAGGTTTATTGTTCCTGTTGCCTTTTCACTGATGATAATTCACCTGTATCTGGTAATATTCATCCGGTCAAATTAGGTGTAAAAATGTCGATATTGATGCTGCCCATTTTACCGTCACGGTGGAGATAGTAGTCAGCTAACCGTTTATCGTTGTCATAGTATGAGAACCAGTATGACAGCTTGTATGTTTTTTTATCATACCCTTCGATGGAAGGCAGGCTCTCCGTATCGTGGAGGATAATGACTCCCGGGTGTTTTTCGATAAGTTTGTTCTCCTCCGGCACTGAGCTGAACAGCGTGATTTTATCCCATCGATCCCCCCTGAAATACCACGGGAGCGGCCAGTAATCCTTGGATGCAATTATGACCTTATCAGAGGTTTCCATGAGCTGTATCACTTCACGCATATCTTCTGAATTCTGGACCTGGACAATGGGCTCGTTGAAATCTGCCGGAATGTATGCAACATGCCACGCCATGACGATGAGGAATATGCATCCTGCGAGGGCCAGAGCCATCTTCTGCCAGTTGAGTTTATACACGGCGACAAAGCACATCGGCAGTAGCTGGGGGATGATGAGCCAGGGGACTTTTTCGCCGACATAGGCATAGAATGCCATCGTGAGAAGCATCCAGTATAGGCAGAACCGGAAAAATTCCTCAGATTTAACATTCGTCTGGTGTGCTCTGTTCAACTGGTTCGTACTAACCGCTGCAAGATCTCCCGCTGAGATCTGAAACTGCCGAAAGGTGATCCAGTTCCTGACGCGCCGGTAGAATAGTGAAAAGCCGGAACCAGAAAACAGGATCTGGATCGTTCCGATTATTGCAAGGATAAATATGGGCAGTTCATAGAGGAGATCGAAAGGGAGGTAATAGAACCATGGTCCCCCAAGGCGCTGCATGTTGTGCATTTCCGTCCAGTGGTCAACGGCTTGGTACCACCCGGTTGTTGTATAATCGAAATGAACCCCGCCTGCTTCAATGCCGAAGTTTTCTCCAACAATTGTCTCAGGATGCCCCCAGAATCCCGTATACAGAGTACAGCAGAGAGCGATGACCAGAAGTGTGAATATGATGAAGTCTCGTTTCCCCCGTTGTGGCAGGGAATATCGTCCCCACCACAGGCTGATCAGGAAATATGAACCAATGATCAGCAGGAGTGCGGGCATCTCCTCCTTGCAGCAGAGAGCCCCTGCAGTTGCGATTGCTGCAATAAACACATACCGAAACTGGCCGCGTTCAAAATAATAGAAGAGGGTAACGATGAGCAGGAACGTGAAGAAGAGCATGAAAATATCATGACGGAGGAACCGGGAGAAGTATATCATGTCGGGAGATATGGCAATAAACAGGCCCACGATCAGGGTCTGATTACGGTCGATATACCCGAGACGGTAAATACAGTAGACCAGTGGAATCAGTAGAAATCCGAATAGTACAGGCAGCAACCGTGCAACAAGATCTGAATCTCCGAGTGCAGAGAACATTCCTGCGGTGACGAAATAGAGGAATGGGCCGTGGTAGCTTGGATCGTATATCCAGGTATTTTTCGTCAGTAACTGGAATGAGAACCAGGAATGGATCGCCTCATCATGGTGGAGCAACTTGAGATCGAGTTGCCAGAACCGCAGGATGAATGCAATGATGAGGATTAACAGAAATACTCGTTCGAAAGTAAAAAATTGACGAATTTTATTATAAGAAAAAAGAGCGGCCTGCTGCACGCCGCACCTTCAACTCTCTAAAACAATCTCAATGCCGATATCTTTCGGCACCTGGATGCGCATCAGCTGGCGAAGTGCACGCTCATCAGCGTCGATATCGATGAGACGCTTGTGTACCCTCAGCTGCCAGCGGTCCCACGTTGCAGTCCCTTCTCCATCGGGACTCTTGCGGATTGGCACGACCAGCCGTTTGGTCGGGAGCGGTATCGGACCGGCCAGATTTACACCTGTGCGCTCTGCGATCTCTCTTATCCTGTCACAGACCATCTCTACTTTCTGGAAGTCGGTTCCTGTCAGGCGAATTCTGGCTTTCTGCATGGTACCACCAAAAAATTATAGCATCTGTTTTGGCTGGACGGCGATACACATACCGGCGGCAATCGTTGAACCCATATCACGGACGGCAAACCTGCCGAGTTGCGGGAGCTCCTTGACGTTCTCGATAACCATCGGTTTTGTCGGCTTGATGACAACAATGGCTGCATCTCCTGACTTGAGGAACGTCGGGTTCTCTTCCTTGGTCTGGCCGGTGCGGGGATCGAGTTTCTTCTTAAGCTCAATGAATGTACACGCGGTCTGGGTCGTGTGGCAGTGGAAGACCGGGGTGTATCCGACGGTCAATGCACTCGGGTGCTGGAGCACGACGATCTGTGCAGTAAACTCATCTGCAACGGTTGGTGGTGCTTCTGCCGGGCCCATAACATCGCCACGGCGGATATCGCCTTTGCCAATACCACGGACGTTAAAACCAACATTGTCACCAGGGACAGCCTCGGGGATTTCCTCGTGGTGCATCTCAATGGACTTGATTTCCCCGGCCTTGTTGGCGGGCATGAAGGAGACTTTCATTCCCTTCTTCACGATACCGGTCTCAACACGGCCTACAGGCACGGTTCCGATACCGCTGATGCTGTACACATCCTGAATGGGCAGGCGCATGGGTTTGTCGGTCGGTTTTGCCGGCTCCTTGAAGGTGTCGAGTGCCGAGATAAGGGGCAGACCCTTGTACCATGGTGTCTCGGGGCTGTTGACCTTGATGTTGACCCCAGCCAGGGAGCTGATTGGGATAAAGGGAGTCTCTTCGGGCTTGTAGCCGACCATCTTGATGAGGTCAGAGAGGTCCTTCTTGACTTCGTTGAACCGCTTCTCATCGTACTTGACTGCATCCATCTTGTTGATGGCGATGATGATCTGGGTGATACCAAGGGTCCTTGCAAGGAAGACGTGCTCCTTGGTCTGTTCCATCGGGCCATCGGGAGCTGCGACAACAAGGATTGCTGCATCAGCTTGGGATGCACCGGTGATCATGTTCTTGACGAAGTCTCTGTGCCCGGGGCAGTCCACGACCGTGAAGTAGAACTTGGGAGTGTCGAACCGCTTGTGGGCGATATCAATGGTAATACCTCTCTCACGTTCCTCTTTCAGGTTGTCCATAACCCATGCAAATTCAAAGGTGGCCTTACCCTTGGATTCAGCCTCCTTGCGGTACCCTTCGATGATGTGGGCCGGTACAGCGCTGGTCTCGAACATCATTCGTCCGACGGTAGTTGACTTTCCGTGGTCGATGTGGCCGATTACAGCCAGATTCATGTGGGGCTTGTCAGATGCCATGTATGTAATCCTCCAAAACATTCGGACTGTCCGCTTACAGTCCGTTTATGCGAGTATTACTTATATGAGACCCAACTATTTAAAATATTTCGATTGAAGGGACGTTTTTTACGGTGAGAATAATTACATCGGTAACATCATATCAGATCCCAAAAAACATCACTGTATGAAGTCATTGCCGTTTCAGAGGGATGAGAAAAAAAACCGGGTCACGGTTGCATGTGCCGATGGTGATGTATCGGTATACAGCCAATGCGCGTATTGCCGGCACTGCACGGGTGTCCGGGTGGGGAGCCGGGTTGTGCCAACTCCACAGATGCAAGTACTCAATGATATCCGGAGAGGATCTTCAGCAGATGAGAACCTGATGAATGCAGCAATGCTGTTTAATACGTTCGTCCGGGATGGATCAGCCATTGAATGTGACGATGATGCGGATCAAGGATATCTGGGTCTCTATTAATCTGAAGAGTTGTGCTGTGATCCGGGTATTCTTCAGGAACTGACCGTCATGACGCATTTCGAATTGTGCATTTAATGCCTCCCTGTTCTTTTCCCTGCCCGGATTCACCCCCCCTTTTGTTTTGAGAACCGGATTGCCCCTCAGTTCGTGAAATTTTATAAACACCCCTTCGACCCCTGCCGGTAATTTTTCAAGCAGGGTCTGGTTGATCAGCGGGGATACTCACGCCGGAAAAAACTATCTGTTGTTAGTTGTACAACCGTTTGTAGGATAATTATCCTCCAAACGGTTGCGTAACTTACACCCTTTGATCGCGTTCGTAATTTTTTCAGGAACGTTGAGTGTGGATCAGAGAAGTGCAATCCCAATGATCACCAGTGCACGGGTGATCTCATTGGATGCCCCGACAACATCACCATTCACTCCTCCAAAAAGCCGTTTCGAGATAACCAGCAAGATTACCGGACAGATGGTCATGAGGATCAAGGCTGCGAATATTTTTACCGGTGCAACCGGCATGAGAAAAAGCGGCAGGCACAACAGGAATGATATCACCGGAAAACCCTGTTGGGCGAACTGGTGAAGATACATCTGCATGCCCTCATGGAATGGTGTCCCGTATGCGGTCAGGAATGCCATGGAAAACTTTGCGCAGACTTCCCCTATGATCAGTGCGCATGCGATCGAGGCGACTTCCTGCAGCCCGGCAAACAGGAGGAGTGTCACTGTAATCCCGAGTGCAATAGCCCCGGCCCCGACATTCCGGTCTGTGAGTGCCCGGATTCGCTTTTCCTTGTCTCCGTGAGCCATCAGGCCGTCGCCAAAGTCCAGAAGTCCGTCGAAATGGTGGGCGCCGGTGATCAGGATGAGGAGGGCAACAGCAACGGCTGCCGCAATGGTCTGGTTTGCGATAAAATATACCGGCAGTGCAACGAGGGCGCCGATGACGTACCCTGCAAGAGGATACAGATACGATCGTCTGGCAAAATATTCGAGGTCCTGCGGTTTTCCGAGGGGCAGGACCGTGGTAAACTGCAATAACGAATGAATGCTTTTCATAACGATTCGCTGTAAAGCCTCGATGTGCATCCTGCAATCAGCCCGGCGACCGCATCGTCGAGGAATGGCCCGAGCTTTGCAAGGATACCGGGTTTCTTCTGGTCATACCGGGTGAACTCGAACCGGGCATAGGTGCCCCCTATACATTCTGCAATTGCCATTCCGAGGATCTCGTCACTGAGCAGGAAAATGGGGTCATCAGCAATTTCGGAGTTTTTTCGCTTTGTATATAATTCGTCCTCAAGGAGGATAGCTCCGAGAAGCAGGGATGCCACATTCGGATCATCCAGATATTTTTTTATTTTTTTCCCGATTTCCTTAGCTGCCTGGTCATCCGGCATTCCGTGGGAGACATAAAGTCCCATTGCAGCAGAGACCATGTCATCGATGGTTATCCCGTGATCCTGCAACCGTTGTTCAATCTCAAACATGTCTATAGGAGTTTACTGATTGAGCTATTATATCGTTGTGGATTTTTCTTATCGATAGATTCAACCTTTCATAACGAGAAGTTATACGTTGATTGTTATGGGATTTCTCTCAGAAAAGCCCTTATTCAGTTTTAGAAACCCGGTTTTTTGCGGTATTCTTGCCAATACCCTGTTGTCTACGGTTCCCGGAATATCCGGGGCCGGTCCAACCCCTGAAAAAACCTTACTTACTCCGATACTCGATGCGGAACTGATCGCAACCGGTAATGTAACCAGTCATCCGTTCAAGCCAAATACCCCGACCGGTTGCCCGACACCATCATCCATCACCCGGGCGATGGTTTCCCTCTGCGGTCTTGAGCCCCTGTTTATCAATGCCGGTCTCCGGCACACCCCGACCGTACCCTGCTACGATCTCTATGGATCGGTTGGCGAAGATCCCCGGTTCCGGGATGCCGTTCCCAATGTATTAACGCTCTTCCATCAGGGGGAAACACTGGGAAAATTTCTCTCTCGTACCAGCGATCTTCTTGTCATCAGCGAATGTGTACCTGGCGGAACCACCACCGCTCTCTGTGTCCTGCGGGCACTTGGTTATGAGGCATCTGTGAGCAGCAGTTTCATTGAGAACCCGGTATCTATAAAAGAAGATATCTGCGCAAAAGCCCTTTCACGGATTTCTGCCGATCATGTTTCTGAACCTCTTGATATTGTCCGTTATTGCGGTGATCCTATGATGCCGGTTGCGGCAGGAATGATCAAATCCTATAGAGGGAATATCGTTTTGGCAGGGGGAACCCAGATGTTATCTGTTGCGGCACTTGCCAAAGCAATAGGAATCGCTCCCCCGGCAGTTGTGACGACTTCGTACGTTCGCGATGATCCTTCTGCTAATGTTGACCACATTGCCACCCGGATAGGTGCACGTATTTATTATGTGGATCCGGGCTTTGGTACGCTCGGCCATGCCGGTCTGGCGCGGTACTGTATCGGTGAAGTCAAGGAAGGGTTTGGAGCCGGAGGTGCAATGTGCCTCGCACACCTCATGGGACATTCCGTGGAAACGATACGGGAACGAATCCTTTCTGCCGCAAATGCCTGCAGCTGAACAGACTTATAGGATTCCAGATGAAACGGTTATGCGATGCTTCCAATCTATGTCGTTAATAATTTCGGGCAATTCAACCATCTGATCCACCGGGCACTGCGGGATCTGGATATTGACGCAGTCCTTGTTCCCAATACGACACCCCCCGAAAAAATCAGCAATGGGTGCCGGGGTATAATTCTGGGAGGGGGACCATCAATTGAACGTGCCGGAAACTGCAGTCAGTACCTTGATCTTGGATTACCCGTTCTTGGTATCTGCCTTGGCCTTCATATTATAGCAAAAAGGTTTGGTGGAAGCGTGCAAACCGGGCAGAGCGGCGGATATGGCCCTGTTGATATCGAGATCTGCGAAACCGATGAAATCCTTGAAGGATACCCGGAAAAAATGAGTGTCTGGGCATCTCATGCTGATGAGGTAGCTCAGGTACCCGATGGATTCACGCTCCTTGCCAGATCCCTCATCTGTAATAACGAGGCGATTGCATTTCCCGATAAGAATATTTACGGTCTCCAGTGGCACCCGGAGGTCAGCCATACCTTTGAGGGTAAACGAATATTCGAAAATTTCAACCGGATTATTCTTGATAACCCATAAACCCTTTATCCTCATCAGTCAATCCTTTTTTATTAATTACTAAAAAATCACAGGAAATGGAGATGTTTATGACGAAACGATACCCTTTCAGTTGTCTTATCCTTGTAATAGGACTTCTCCTATTAATTTGCCCGGTAATGGCCGCTGACTTCAAAACGATCAGTGCTGGAAACACGGTCTATATCGGGGAACAGGGACTGGATATTACCAGCATACTCGCTTCAGGAACGCAGATTGGCTGGTGGGCGTCCGGTGCCTCGATTTCCGGTAGTTCTCCTGATTATACTCTCACTGTAGCAGATGCATCGAATTTTTATGTTTCACCGAGTGAGTTCTCTACCAGAACGGGGTCATGGTATGTCCTTCCGGCAAAAACACAGGCATTCAACGTAGTTGATCCTCAGCTGGATATCCGGGTAGAAGACACAACCGTTAGTGTTGATGTGACCAATAAATGGGTTCCTACGGATGATGAACTCCAGTTCAGGATCGATTCGAACCTTGTCCAGATAGCCCAGCGAACCGGGTCTGGCGGGTCTGTCCCTGTAACGATCAAGGTCCAGAGCCCCGATGGGGGAGTTTACTCGTCCCTTATCAACAAGGCGGGAACTTCTACATCTCTTGTTGATTACCTCCTTACAACGACCCCGCAATATACCGGTGCTATCTGGGGTACCAGCAACCGTGGTACGTATATTCCGGGAACCTATACGATCTGGGTTGAATGTAATGTCAATTCCATGAAGGATAATTACGGTCAGAGCGGTAAGACCATCAGTAACAAAGTGACCCTCCTCAACCAGGACCGGAACCCGCTGATTGGAAATCAGGGATATGTCACGAATCCGACTACCGCTGTTACAACCAAGATCTACACAACCGTAACGACAAGATCAACTACGTCTGTCGTACCAACCACAATACCGGCAACAACAATTCCTGTAACAACTCTTCCTACTACGGATGTTACCGCTCCTGTGGAAACAATCCTCCCGATAACGACGATGCCGGAGTCAACGGCCGTTCCCACTACCCACACCCCGGGTTTTGAAGCGGGTCTTGCGATCGCAGCCGCCATCTTCGGACTGGTTCTCTGTCTGAAGAAAAAATAACTCTTTTGAACTTCGCAACATTTTATTACCTGAATTTCCCATTACGGTGCATGAATGTTGTGACTACGGTCATCAAATCCCGTCATAGTGTCCGGAAATTCAAACCGGATCCTGTTGGTGAGAATGTGATCCAGGATGCGATTGAGTGTGCAGCACTGGCACCTACTGCGAGAAATGTCCAGCCTTGGCTCTTCGGAGTAATCAAAGAGAAGCAGATGCTAAAAAAAATTGCCGGATTTGCAGATAATGGCAGGTTCATTACAGATGCAGCAGTATGTTTTGCAGTTTTTGGGGAAAAGAACGAGACCTATTATCTTGAAGACTGCTGTGCTGCAACAGAGAACCTGATTCTGGCATTACAGGCCCATGGCGTTTCTTCCTGCTGGGTGGCTGGAGATAAGAAGCCCTATGCAGATACCGTGAGAACAATGCTGAATGTACCAGACAAATACACTCTCGTATCTTTAGTGGCGGCCGGGTTACCCGCAGAGATCACGATCGTTCCAAAAAAAGTCCAGAAAAAAATCCAGTTCTTCGAACGATATGAAGAAAAATAATTTTTTCTTTTAAGAAAAAAACCGCGGGATATAACGGATCTCCAAATACTATAGGGATCTTTTTACGTAACCAATTTCTCCGTCATTACACTGTGAACGTTATGATCACAAGAACTAAAGAAAGCGCTTATATTGTTCTTCCCCTTCTCGTAATTATTAAGCATCCAGCACATCAGATCAGTAATCATGAAACATGCGATCCTACAGGTAGCACTGGATCTCCTTGATCTGGATCGTGCATTGCAGATCGCACGTGAATCTGTGGATGGCGGGGCTGAATGGATTGAAGCCGGCACTCCTCTTATAAAGAGCGAGGGCATGCAGGTTGTACGATCCTTACGCCAGCAGTTTCCGGACTCTGTTATCGTCGCGGATATGAAAGTTGCTGACACCGGGGCACTTGAGGTGGAGATGGCCGCAAAAGCCGGTGCTGATGTCATCTGTATTCTTGCGGATGCAGATGATGCGGTCATTGCCGACGCCATACGTGCCGCACAGCTTTATGGGGTACGGATCATGGCGGACCTGATCAATGTCGGGGATCCGGTATCCCGTGCAAAGCATCTGGAATCGCTCGGTGTCCATATTATCTGTGCGCATGTTGGAATTGACCAGCAGATGATGGGAAAGGATTCCGTGGAACTCTTAACAAAGATATCAGGTCAGATCCATATTCTTCTCGCGGTTGCCGGGGGAATCGACGCGGATCATGCCGGGGAGGCAGTACGGTGTGGTGCAGATATCGTGATTGTCGGAGGCAATATTGTCCGATCAGCAGATGTGACCGGTTCAACGAAAAAAATCCGATCCGGCATGGACACCTCCTCACAAAAAGTCCTCCGGAAAAAAACCACGGACGAAGAAATCCGTGATCTTCTCATGCAGGTGTCGGCACCCAATATCACGGATGCGATGCACCGGAAGGGAGCGATGACCGGTATTGTCTCGATATGTGGCAATGTGAAGATCGTGGGAAAAGCTGTCACAGTCCAGACATTTGCCGGGGACTGGGCGAAACCTGTTGAAGCGATCGATATAGCGAAACCGGGAGAAGTCCTCGTTATCAATAATGACGGCGGAATCCACGTTGCCCCATGGGGAGAACTGGCAACACTCAGTTGCGTTAAAAGAGGGATTAACGGGGTTGTTATCGATGGTGCGGTTCGCGATGTCGATGATATCAGGGCAATGAAGTTCCCCCTTTTTGCGAGAGCGATCGTTCCCAATGCCGGTGAACCCAAAGGTATGGGAGAGATCAATGCAGAGATCCAGTGCTGCGGACAATTTGTACGGCCGGGTGACTGGATTGTCGGTGACGAAAGCGGGGTTGTGGTTATCCCTGCAGAACGTGCGTACGAAATTGCCCGGAGAGCGCTTGAAGTCAGGAAAAACGAAGAACGCATACGGGAAGAGATCCAGCGGGGAAGTACCCTCGCTGAAGTCGCACACCTGATAAAATGGGAAAAAAAATAACGATTATCCGTGGAAGACCGATCGTTCCATCAGGGTGGCACCGGATTTTTCAATTTTTGTTATCGCATCGTCTACCTGATCGACACGGAGGATAAGTACCGCCCCATCTTTCCCGGAATATGCATAGGAATATTCGATGTTGATACCCGCATCCCCCAGAATTTTTGCCACTTCAAATAATCCTCCGGGCTTATCCTGCATCTTGACTGCAATAACGTCGGTAAAGGCAATGTTGAAACCCAGGGATTGCAGCTTGTCATGGGCTTTCTGCGGGTGATCGACGAGTGCCCTGACCACCCCAAAACCATTTGCTTCAGCAATACTGAACGCGAGAATGTTGACCTTCTCCTCTCCCAGTGCATGGGCAATTGCCGCAAGACGCCCCGGGCGATTTTCTGAAAAGATCGAGATCTGCTTGATCACATATTTTTGCGTGTCCATTTACAACGACCTCTTATCAATGACTTTTTTCGATTTGCCCTCAAACCTTGGCAATGAACCCGGCTCAACAAGTTCCACATCAACATTCACGTTCAGTGAATTCCTGAGCCGGTGCTCAACGTTCTGACGTATCTTCATCAGATCGTTGATCTTATCGCTGAATGATCCTTTGCTCAATTCAACACGGACGAGCATGTCGTCAAGAGCTCCTTTTCGTTCAACAATGATCTGGAAATGCTGGCCTACTTCCGGGATCCCCATCAGGGCATACTCGATTTGTGAGGGGAAGACGTTGATCCCCCTGATGATCAGCATATCATCAACTCTTCCCTGGATCCTCTGGATCCGCGGGTGCGTCCTTCCGCAGGCGCAGGTTTCGGTTTCCATTGAGCTGATATCGCCGATGCGGTACCGTATCATGGGAAGGGCCTCTTTCTGGAGTATGGTGATCGTGAGTTCTCCCTTCTCACCTGCTTCCAGTGGTTCTTCCGTCTTGGGATCAATAATCTCAACCAGTGCCAGATCGGACCAGATATGGAATCCTTTCTGTTCTAAACATTCCGTGAACATGGGGCCGGAAAGTTCACTTGTTCCGTAAATATCGTATGCCTTGATGCCCAGCCAGTCTTCCATCCTGGTGCGCATCCGTTCTGTCCATGGTTCTGCGCCGAGAATTGCGGTCCGGAGTTTCGTATCTTTCTTAATATTGATCCCCATTTTTTCTGCAACTTCCCCGATATGCAGGAGGTATGATGGAGTACATGCAATGGCGGTTGCACCGAGATCCTGCATCAACTCGACCTGGCGTTCTGTGTTGCCAACGCTGGTCGGAAGAACGGTTGCACCGATACGCTCCGCGCCATAATGCAATCCGAGGCCCCCGGTAAACAATCCGTACCCGTAACTCACCTGGATAACGTCACCTCTTCCAAGCCCGGCTGAGGTCAGTCCCCGGGCAAGGGATGTTGTCCAGAGATCCAGATCGTTCTGGGTATACCCGACAACGGTTGGTTTTCCGGTTGTCCCGCTGGAGACATGGTACCTGACCAGTTCCTCTTTTGTCGCGGTGAATATTTTGTCCGGGTAATTGTCTCGTAAATCACGTTTGAACATGAACGGAAGTTTGCGGACATCAGAAAGTTCGCGAATATCATCGGGATGAACATTCTGTTCTTTCATACGGTCATGATAAAAGGGGGAAAAACTATACAGCCGGTATACAAGACTCTTGAGCAGCTTATACTGCATTCTCTGCAGGTCCTCTTTCGGCATCTCTTCAATGCGGGGATCCCATAACACCATTAGATTGCCTCTCTTCGATCAATTACTCTCTTTGCTTTTCCTTCAAATCGTGGCAGCGATCCGGGTTCGACAAGTCTGACTGTTGTCCTCAGTTCCAGCGAATCGCGAAGCTCCTTGACAACTTTTTTCTGAAGTCGTGCAAGATCAGCAAGCTCCCCGCTGAACGAATCCCTGTTGATCTCAACATCGACAGTCATCTCATCCAGATGATTGATTCTGTCAATATATACCATAAATTGATTCCCTACTTCCGGGATCTTCAGGAGCACATGCTCAATCTGTGAGGGAAATACGTTGATGCCCCGGATAACAAGCATGTCATCGCTCCTTCCGGTGAACCGGGCAATCTTCTTTCCCCTCCTGCACAGGCAGCCATCCTCCATGAGCATGGTGACATCTCCCGTCCGGTATCGCAGTAGTGGCATCGCTTCTTTTACAAGTGGCGTTATCACAAGCTCGCCTCGTTCGCCATCCGACACCTGTTCCCCGGTCTTTGGATCGATAATCTCGACAAGGTAACTGTCATGCCAGATATGCAGACCATCCCGTTCCGGACATTCGAACGCAACACCCGGCCCGAAAAGTTCACTCATACCATAGGAATCGTACGCGGTTACTCCGAGTCGCTTTTCCAGTGTTTTTCGGGTACTTTCTGACCAGGGTTCAGCTCCAAAAAGGCCTGTCTTCAGACTGTCAAGAGTTGTTCCCATCTCTTCGGCAACTTCGGAAAGGTGCATGGCGTAACTGGGAGTACAATGAATGGTGGTTACACCAAAATCGTTGATCATCTCGATCTGGCGCTTGGTATTTCCCGTTGCGCTGGGGATGACCGTCATTCCGATTTTTTCGGCCCCGTAATGGAACCCGAGCCCACCGGTGAACATCCCGTAATTGACCATATTCTGGAAGACATCGTTCTCGGTAATGCCGACCATCGTCATATTGCGGGCAATGAGATCCGACCATTTATCAAGATCATTTCGCGTATACCCGACGACCGTCGGTTTTCCCGTTGTGCCAGAGGTGGTGTGTATTCTGACGATCTTTTTTAACGGAACTGCAAAAAAACCAAACGGGTATCCGTTCCTGAGGTCCTGTTTTTTAGTAAATGGTATCTTCTGGATGTCCTCAAGAGACTTGATGGATATCTTTTTTATCTTGGCTTTAGAGAGAAGATTCCGGTAAAATTCAACATGTTGAACTTGATCGAGTGTTTTTTTCAGACGTTTGAGTTGAAGTTCTCTCAACTCAGCCGGTTTCATGGTCTCAATTTTTTTATCCCAGAACATCTGTAGCACCTTGTTATGCTATAACATGACTCGTGTATATATTCCCCTGATATAGTTTATACCCACCGAAATAAGTGTTTTTCATGGGGATTATATCCGGAATAAAACCCGGATTCGATATCATAACGCAAAACGATGAATTAATCCGTGGATTGGTGGTAGTATTTATAAAAGTCAGACTGTCTTGTTCCGGTGTTGATCGCAGTGGATTATCCTTGGTTGTCGGTTAGTGGTTTTGGCGCTCATATCAAATCGACACAGAAACATCTGATTGTCCAGAAGAAGACCGGCACCGATCACTACCCTCTTGAACAAATCAAAAACCTCCTCGTTGTCGGGGGTCACACGATCAGTTCCACAACCATCTCGCACCTGGTAAAAAATGGTTCCTGTATTACGTTTTTTGATCCTGATGGAACCCCTATAGGCTCGATAAAGCCGTACAATGACGGGAAGGTGGAAGAAATACGGAAGTATCAGGAAACCATCCCCCGTCAGCGATATGCAATCGCCCTTGCGCAGGCATCGGCCAAATCGCGTCTTTTTGCGATCGAACGTCTTCAGGAATCACAAAATGTACATCTTTTTTATGAAGGTGAGCTGGAATTTCTTAAAAAATCTGAGGAGGAACTGGAGTATCTTATCAAACTGGATGAAATCCGGAGATTGCACAAACTTACCTCGGATATGTATTATGAGATCATGTCACGGAATATGCCACCGGATCTCGGGTTCAGGAGACGGACCATGCGGCCCCAGATCGATCCTGTCAATGCTATGCTCTCGTTCGGCTATGCGATGTTATTCGGGAATTGTTATGTTGCAGTGATTGGTGCTCGTCTCGACCCGGATCTGGGTCTGATGTATGAAGGTAAAGGGAGCCTGGTCCATGACCTGATAGAACCGTTGAAGGCTGATATGGTTGATCCTATTGTTTTTCTGCTGGCGAAAAAAACACTGGTGCCGACAGATTTTGAGATCACCCAGGACCGGTGCATGCTTTCCGATGACGTGATCAATACCATGATGAAAGCGTTTTATACGTCATCGCTAACTGACAAAGTCAATGAGCAGGTCAATAATCTTTATAACGCAATCCGGCACAACCAAGAGTTTAAAATTCTGTACTGATCCTGTGTTCGTTTTTAAGAATGGAAAAACCCTCGAATGCCCTGAACGATATTTCAACAACCCGGACATCCCGTATTACCGCACGGGGACAACCATAGATCATTGATACGAATTTTTCCAGGATCATCGGCTCTCCTGTTGCGTATACCTGAACCCTGCCATCAGGAAGGTTAGCCACCGTTCCGACTACATTCAGGTCTGATGCAATCCTGCGGATGCATGCCCTGAATCCCACTTTCTGGACCCGGCCGCTGATAAAAAGTTCAACGGTTTTCATTATTACATTCTCTGCATAATCTTGATCGCAAGACCCAGCTCGTCGAACACTTCATCCCGTGATGAAGACTGGCGGATATTGGTTGCAGCATCAATGGCAAGATCGAGAATTTCCTGGGCGGTCTGTTCACAACCGGCTGCAAATATTTTCAATGCGATATCGCACATGACAAATGATCTCCGGGTCAGTGGCCGGATAATCCGGGCCTCTTTTATTGAATTCTGGAGCATCTTCCGGGAGAGTTTTTCCTGTCCCTTCTTTTTAAAGTAAATGGAAAGGTAACAGAAAAAGACTGCCTCTTTTCCCCGGTCTGCCACGGTCCTCACCAGTCGTTCCAGCGCAGCGACATGGTTCGGATGAATGCCCTCACTCACCATCCGTTCTGAAAGCGATTTGATTTTCACAAACTGTGGAGTGATTTCATACATCTCCGTATATCCCAGCTGTTCAAGACGGTAAAACCGGGTCTCGTCATCATCGATGGATTTGGTGATCTGGATCGCATGCGCAAGCATCTTTTTATCATGGTTTTTCTGATATACCACGGTATAGATTTCTGCGATATTATTTCGAATCGTGTCGGCTATTGACTGGATATTGATCTTTTTAGTAAGTGTTTCTGTTTTTTTAAGAAGGTTGAAAGGCAGTTCGTTATCCGCATTCTGCATGGTAAGCGGGATGATGTTCAGGAGCACAGATGCCTTTTCGTAGGGTGATGTGATCTTTTCAGCAGCGTCTTCCATGAATTTGATAAGTTCCCTGCAACGGACCTTCTCCTGCCGGACCATATTGTGAACAGAGATGAGGGAGTTGACATATTCCACGGGCTCGGTGATTTTTTGAACGATCTGCACTGCGATTGTATACCATTTGGTATCCGGGTTAATCGTATTCAGTCTCACAATCGCATGCACTATCTGGCGCCGGGTCGTCGCATCTTTGTCAAATTCAATGGTATCAATCTGGTTTATCGCTTGCATCAGGTATTTTTCTGCAATCGTCAGATCTATCTGGCTGTAGGATGATGCAAGGTATGTGTGGACAAGGACTTTCTGATATCCTGATGTAAGGATATCCAGATGATCCACGACATCTTCAAGAACCTGACTCGCATAATCGGATTTCCGTAACCAGATTAGCAGGTCGGCCAGATCGCATAATCCCGTGAGCCGGGTATAGGGATCATTTACCATCTGCAGAATGCGATGGATTAACCCGATAGTGCGGGGGGTTGAATTTGCGAGGTCATTCCTTTTGAGAAGGAATGCCATCGTCTCGTATGGATCGGTAGAATTCGGATGCGAAATCTCATCATTCAGGTTTGAAATGATCCGGGACATCATTGCATCCCTCTCATAGGAATTTTCTATCTCCACGGCAAACATCGCGAGAGGCACGATGTAATCCAGGTTGTTACTTGTCCGGGAATATGAAATGATAATATCGATAATTCCTGCAATTTTAAGAGAAATCTGGGGGGATTTCACATTATTTTTTATAATCCCCAGACCCCGCTCAAATGGCAGGAATCTCGTTGAATAATCTTTACTATCTGAAGGTGTGTGCTGATTTTTAAGGAGTATGCATCCGATTTTTACAAAACACTCAGCGATTCGTTCGAACAATTGCGTTTTCAGTGACGGGTCATTGATCTCTTCTGCGATGAGATATGCTTCTTCAAGGGCATCACAGGACTGCTTGTCAATGGCATATTTTATTACACCGTCAATGATGTTTGCCATTGCATAAGAAACGAGGTCTTTTTCAAGCAGTGAATTACTCCAGACTTTCATCCTGAGAAGCAGGTCAAGATCGCCCTGCTGGGCAGCAAGGATCGATGCCTCATCGATGATGCTGCTCAGGGCTGCAGAGCGGGTGTTCTGACCATCAATTTCACAGGTCAGACCAACCGCTCTCTGGAGGAAATCCCGGTTTTTGGTTCTCACACCGATTTTTGCAATCTTAATGACAATATTCGATATTGCCCGCTCTTTGAGTGCCTGTTCCCGTATGGATTCGGCAAATTTTATGAGGATGCTGGGATCATTCGAATCAAGGAAACCCCGGTCTACCAGTATGGTGATACTCTCTAAAATGAGGTGATCCTGTTTTGGGTGAAGCAGGATGAGATTCCGGATCGAAAGGATGTGCGAGACCAGATCTTTGGATGAGCAATCCTTGCACACATCGATGATCGCCCGGTAGATCGCGTTATTCACCACATCTGCATTCAGTTTTAAGAGGATGTTGTGATGGATGAGGGGAATGCTGTCATTGAGAATTCCCTCTTTTAACAATTGGATCAGGCAATCGGAATACGAAGATTGGCTCTCTGATTCCTGGTTGATTTTTCCGAATATACTGAGTGCGAAACTGAAGTTGCCTGAAGAAAGCATGATTTGAGAGAACTGGAGATAAATCCGGGACATTACAACGGGGTTGCAGTGCTTATTAAGAACCGGAATCAGATCGATGAGGACCTGCATGTCATTGGAGGTACTGGCGACAGAGATCCCGGCACGGACCATCTCACGTACAGGAAATTCATCGCCATCGGTGATATGCTGTTGGAGATCCATTGCTGTGGACAAAAACCAGAGATCTCCTGATCGCTCGGCTTTTTTTAACAGATCGATAACGATAGTACCGGTAACATCAGGCTGATCCTGGCACAATTGTTCAAGAATGGTGATGATCTGGGTTTTATCCCTCACTCTCTCGAGGAGTTGTTCAGTCAACGCACTGATGATCTCCAGGTATGCATCATGGGAACTCTTGTTAAAATTGCTCAAGAACTGCGGGATATCCGCCATCTCTTTTCCGAAAACGGATTTGGCACCCTTTCCGATGATCTCGGAAATACAGTCCTGTCGCCGCATTTTCTGGTGTATGTTAGTTGCACTCTGAATGCTGTCAAAGAAGAGAGTGCGGTTTTTTTCCAGAATTGCAACTGTAGCCAGTGCCTTTGCAAGTTCCGCATGTAGGACCGCCCGTTTTGAAATATCTCCGATCTCTTCGATTAAAAAGAGCGACGTATTGAGAAGTTTCTGGTTGCGGGTTGTGATTGCCCAGACGATCAGGAGAGGGATAATATCGATCATTATCTCGGACCGGTATTTTCGGAAACTGATGCGATCCAGTATTATCATTCCCTGATCGATGAGGTTTGGAGCGGCCCCGGATACACCGGCATCAATAAGGTCCCGGGCAATCGATGCAAATACCCTGGACTGACTGCTTTTTTTATCAATTTTTTCAGATAACAAAAAAACAGATTCGAGCCACCGGTTATCTTTCGTAGCTATGTATTGCTGGATAATACGTGAGAATAATTCGTCGGTTTCAGTGCTTTGGATCTCCTGCAGCGCCAGAAGGAGTGACGGATTGTTACTTTTTAGTGATGTATCAATGATGATCTTGTTGATATCCGTCACAATGTTTTTCCGGGCACGGCGACCCTGCAGATTTTCAATACCTGTGATGACCGACTCCAGGGATTTCCAGTCCTCTGGAGTTAGTACCTTTTGTATGTCTTGGAATATCTCTGCGGATCGAACCATTATTTATCACAGGTGGTAATTTACTAATTGGTAAACTCAATTTGACTGATGTATTTAATAAAATTTACGATAATGTATTCGCGTAAATTTTTTATATTTGGGTATAATAAGCCGAATTTATTGTTAGATTCCAAAATGGGGGGAAAATTTTTTGATAAACCTGAATATATGCGATTACAGGCTCTCGTTTTCCGGTGTATTGAAAAAAGAAAAAAAACATCCGTATATGGTAGACCACTTACTTTTCAAGGATCGGATTGATGTGTTTTTTTATTTCCTCAAAGAACTCACTCGCATTTTCTCTGGTATCGGAATCGACAATGATTCGAATGATGGGTTCAGTCCCTGAGGCACGGATAAGCGCCCAAGAGGAATCCTTATAAATTTTCACCCCATCGGTCTCATCAAGCATTTCACGGGGATACACTGTTTTTATCAATTCAAGGATTTTGTCTCCTTCCTTTGTTGCAATTTTATCTTTGATAATAACGCGTCTGGGAAGACCGTCGATGAGTTCTGAAAGTTTTTTCCCGGTTGACTTGAGGAGCGACACCATCATCGCCGCAGTCATGCCCCCATCACGACAGAACTGGTGGTCGGGAAAGATCAGACCCCCGTTTCCTTCACCCCCGAAGACAACTGGTTTTCTCTGTTCCAGAAGCAAGCGCATTGTCCGGGCAACGTAAATACTCCCGACTGGTGTATATTCTATTGAACAATTTTCCTGTTTTACTACGGTTTCTACAACCTGACCTGTACTGACGGGAGTGACAACGACTCCTCTTTTATTATGGCAGATGTGTTGTGCAATCAGAGCAAATTGCTGGTTTTCTTCAACAAATTTTCCTCTTTCATCAATGAATACCGCGCGATCTGCATCGCCGTCATGGGCAACACCGAATACGGCACCACTGCTCGTGACCAGTGCAGCACAGTTTTTCAATCCTTCCGCAGAAGGTTCCGGTAACCGGCCGGGAAATGTCCCATCCATTATTCCATTGATCGTGATTACTTTGCACCCTAATTCCGTAAGAATTCGTGGCGTTGTAAGGCATGCCGGACCGGACCCCGGATCAGCAACAACAATCATGCCTGTCCCGATTTTACCGGGAAAATGGTCGGTTATTGCTTTGATGTACTGCTCAATACGCTCCGGAGACTGGATCTCTGTTCCGGTCTTGTCCCACGGCTCGGTTGAAAAGGATCGATCGAATATCAGCTCTTCCAGCTTTATTGTCTCCTCGTCTCCCATTTCCGTCCCGTCCGGCTCGATAATCTTGACACCATTGTATTCGGGAGGATTATGGGATGCTGTGATCATTGCCCCCCCATCGAACTGCCCTTTGACAATATACTGGAGTGCGGGGGTGGGAAGGACTCCGCAATCTACAACATCACAGCCGGTGGCAAGAAGCCCGGATTTAATTGCTTTTACAAACATTTCACCGGATGTGCGGGTATCCCGCCCAACTGCAATGCGACCTTTACGCATTGTACCAAGAGACTGACCAATGGCAACAACAAGTTCCGGCGTGAGGTCTTTTCCAACAACCCCCCGAACACCATTCGTCCCAAACAATCGTTTCTGCATTTTTTTTACTGCCATACGCGGTACCACTTCTGTATTTCATTTATTTAAAATCGTCAAAGAGATGGAGTGATCGTATCACTTCGTCCGGAGTTGGATTGGACATCACACAACGATCGATCTCAAGGTTTCCAATCACGATCTTTGCATAGGACCGTTGCTTGTATCCCTCAATAACTGTGAAATGCATCCCTCTTTCGGCATAAAAATGCAATGTCCCATCAAGATCAGTGCTTTGGATTACCGATACGGTTTTCTTTACATCGATCCCCGTTGTGATATCCGCACCGGCTTCATAAAACTGGGTTGTGTCTTTCTCCGCTTCGAGGACAAACTCATGATCACCGAGATGTTTGATCACGCCGACCGGACCAATTTTTTTAAGTTCGGGGATCAGTTTTCTGATAAAAGTGGTTTTACCCGAATTTGACCTGCCTGCAACCTGGATAATTTTCATAATGATAATTCCTCACCACGGGTGATCTTTTGTGACCGGAAAATCGCGAGGATCCGGTTCAGCAGGTTCTTCCGATGCCGGGATTGTCTGTGGAAGTTGCGGGTTGTCTGCGGGATTCCTGTATGGGGTGATCTCATTAACAGGAGTATCGTCTTTCGGTTCGCTACCTGAATGAGTAATTGTATTATCAATGACTTGGGAATCATCATGTTCCGCAGGAGTATCCGGAAGTGTATCCTGTGGCTTTTCGGGCATGCTCCCATCCTCATTTCGCGCCTGAAGGATGGTCTTTGCTGCTTCCCCCACACTTCTCATCACTTTTGTGATACGGTCTTCGACATCGATCTCTTCGTCAATATCCAGTGTTGTGCCTTCAACTTCCAGGAGGAACCGCGATACCTCGCTGGCCTCAAAAAGAAGGTCGTCAAGTTCATCGGTAGTAAAAAAACCACACATTGCACCATAGAAGAAGGTAGCACTGGCTTTACGAACCTTTCTTTTAAAAGAATTCCTTGCCTGGTTTACGGCCTGGGGTGTGTAGGTGTCCTCCATAAACGGAACCAGTTCCGGCAGGTGCTTTCCGATAAATGTCATTTCAGCACCACCTGATGTTCGAAAATCTGTACACAGCCTTGCAAGGGCCCATTCACGTGCCGTAATGTATGTTCTCTTTCGCAGGAACTGGTTCACTTTCCGATAGGTGGCACCATCGACTTTTTTGAATTTTTTATACTTGTTGATTTCCTGTCGTATGTCTGTATCGTCCACGAGCAAACACCCGTACCTGTTGATGTTATTCTGTCCGGTGAAATTATTTCAGAATTGGTTCATTTTTTGAATATTGTGTATAGCAGTATGTGGTTTATTATTTATAAAATAACCATGGTTTTCACTCATTTTTCAGGAGAGAAACCAATATATCTCATACCTGTCTGATAAAAAGCTAAAAAGAAAAAGATCAACGGGATATTTGATCTTCATGATTTCAAGAGTCTGTGAATTCCTGAAGACCCAGTGAGGAACTATTCATTTTGGGTTTTTCTCTCCCATAATTTCTTGGATATAGTGTTTCATTCTTGCCTGGGGGGATGAATCCAGAATAATCGGATTCTGGGTATGTTTCTCTTTTTGTTTTGCCAGTTGCTGTGCATTGTTTGGTTCCCCCGCGCTCTTTTTTAATGAGTCTGTATGCTGTGTCAACCGGGTGTTACTGTTACTCACAATAAAGGAATCAAGTGCCGTTTTTGGTATTCTCCAGGCACGGTAGGATATTTTTGTTCCCTGGAGCCTGCCTGATCGAAGCCAGAGATGGACTGTTTTTTGGTGAACCCCAAGTATCTCAGCCACTTGCCTTGGGGTCAGCATCTGGGTGTCATCAACCATGGTATAACATTACCAATGATTCCCTTTGTTTATAATCTTTCATCACGGAATGGTTTTGATTTGGTGATGTTGGGGTGACTTGTGAAAGGGTCTCTCCGGTTTGACACTGGTGTGTTTCCGGTCCGATGAACGTTGACTGTTCTGATATCTGGTACGTGTTTCGGGAAGTATCTCTCTCGATAGGGATGTGCTATTCAAGGGGCATATGAGTAATCTGTTTTGGATCCTCAATTTCCCGCTTTTATGTATAGCATCATATGGTTTATTGTAAGATCGCCCAGATTGATAATCTTGTTATTATAAAAAATATTTCAGGCGTTTTTTCGGAAATGCGGTCCAATTTATCCACGAAATCGCCATTTCCAGAAAATAGATTTGGTGTACTGATTTGATGGGCCTGATAAGGCAATTCAACCTTTTTTACTCCCGCGTGATTTTTCCTTGTGAAATTGTTTCTTCCGGCTCTGTTTTTCAGGAAAATAGTTAGTAAAATCATAGAATAGGCCTTACATACGACTTCGCATGATCATATGCTACGACATAAAGAATATCAAAAAATCAGAATGGCTCTCAATTTTGGAGAACGTCTGTAATCTGGCCTTTTTGGGATTTAATCCGAATACTGTATTTTTTGTATCGCGAATTGCAGACTTATTATTCTGATCCTGATTCTGATTCGATTATCTGAAGACGGGTGTTATCCAGGAGTGGATAAATATTATCAAATCTTCTTTTAGTCAGCTAATAAGCTCAACTAATCCGTGAACCAAATTAACCGGGTTACGATGTTTCAATATCTGGTCGTCGTATTTTTATGATGAATTTGAGCGTAGCATTTGGATGATTGTAAATTTCCAGATATTTCGGATAATTTGAATTATGGTGTATTTTTACCGAATTTGAATAATCTTAATTTGCAGCATTCACCGGATTTCGATCAGGATTACCAATTTATAACGTAAAATCTCTAATCAAAATTCAAATTTGATGTTTCCATTTCATTGAAAAATCCTTTTTTACAGAAAAATGAAGAGAATTTCATCGTAAATAATGCAAATTGGATAAATCTTGATTTTCAAATTGATAGAATAATTATCGATAGAAATTGTGAAAATATTAAAACAAAATGAATCAAAAATAATTAATATTTTTTTTAACCACGAATTAAATTAGATATTCAAAATAATGGATTTCCAATTTTTATGATAGGGAATGGAAAACAATTGGTAAATCAGGGAACAAGTTATGATTTACTTCGAAGGGCCCTATAAAAATAGTGAATTTGATCTGTTTCCATTAACTTAGTAAATATTAGATAAACATCAATGAACTCTGGCAATGGATCCTCACAAATTTTATTGTTTTTCAGACAATCAATCAGGTTAACCAATATACCGACTGCATTTACCACGCAATATCATCCGACAGCTCCATGCGAGAAACAATTGATTTAATGAGGCCGATTGGAATTAATCCTAAATCGGGGTAAATCATGAGAAATAAGGGTCTTTAAATTCATACAGAAAATTCCCCCTTCTTGAATAATGTTCCCCATCATTAAAGGTTACATTTTTTGCGTCTCAATCTTGCACTTACCTTGAGTGATTTTAAGATATTTCAGATAAAATGTTCACTCATTTCAGAGAGGAAATAATGTAAATATCACACCATATCGTGATCTGAAAATTACTTGGGAATCTTTTAATTGCATGATACCTGGTTACGATTTTGAAAGTTATTGACTGCCTGTCAAATTTTTCCAATCAACGGCGATCATTGTTCTTCATTAAGGTTTTTTTTGTTTCCAATCACTGGAATCGGTCTGATAAACAACACATGATTCTCTGCATCTGTTGATGAATTCTGTTTGGTGATGTGATACTCTTAAACACCTGTAAGATCTTTCTCTCAATTTTAATCCCATTAGCTTCACGGTCTAGAAAACCACCCTGGTTTTCTCCGTCTGTAAACCTCCGTATCGCGGTTCCAGCGGCATTTCTCCATGGTTGAAGGGTAATTGGCCCTACAAATGAAAAGAGACACTGTTTTAATTTGGAAAAAAGGTTCTTGTTGATCCAATTTTCATATAAAATCTGGTCAGATACATGAAAGATAGCGGATTGACGGGTCATAGATTGTATCGAGAATCGTGAAAATGATCAACCCTCTACTGTCGGATATCTTAAAACTGCTCAAAAATCTGCGGAGATATCGCGATTTCCGACTTGCGGAGAATAGGTATTCTGCGCAAACCTTTATTTATTTGAGATAAAATAGAATAGAGCATGGAAAGCGGGTATTTTTCGGAGTGGCTCAAAAGTTACCGGAACTACCTTCGCATGAGAAATTATTCACCCCGTACGCTTGACAGCTATGAGCAGGTCATCAAACATTTCGGGTATTATGTCTGGCTTAGGCGAAATACGGATGTGACAAAGCTCGTTTTCTACTGGAAAGACTTTGAAAAGGCACGGCTGGACACTCCCGTCGATGTGACTCCGGTCATCATCAATGATTTTCTTTCTTTCGTATCATCGATGCAGACGTACAAACCCAAGACGTTTCACCGGATGATCTCGACCCTGAGTTCCTTTTACCGCTTCCTGTATACCCAGGGAATTGTCAATGCAAATCCCATCACCGGGATTGATCGCCCCCGAATAAAGCAGCAGGATATAAAATACTTAAAGCACAACCAGGTGCTCCGTTTAATCGATTCTATCGATGATCCCCGTGACAAACTTATTGTCAGAACCATCTATGCGACGGGCGTCCGTGTGTCCGAACTGTGTAACATGAACATCGGGGACATCGATTTTGATGAGCATACCATCAGGATCCGCGGGAAAGGGGACAAGATCCGCCTTGTTTTTGTCGATGAAGACACCCTTGCCGATATCCTGAAATTCATTGGAACCCGCATTACGGGCCCGTTATTTGTTGGCCAGCAGGGCAAACACATCTCATCCCGGGCAATCCAACATATCTTTAAGCATTATGCCCCGTCGGGGATCACCCCCCATAAGATCCGTCACAGTTACGCAAGCGAACTGTACCGGCGCTCGAAAAACCTGAGAGTGGTGCAGGAAAACCTTGGTCACACATCCATCAAGACCACGGAGATTTACCTGCACACGGATATCGACGAACGCCGCCAGGTATACCAGCAGTATTTCCCTCTTTCCGGGTCGAATGAAGGGGCCTGATTTTTTATTATCTCTTCTAATAAACTGTATGATGCTATACATAAAAGGCATATTTATATATCCAGTTTTCTCCCTTGAATACCCCAATTTGTCATATTATGTTCCGGGTGGTGGATGTAACTTTTTTCAAGAAATGGATGTAATGGTAATGTTCGGTATTGAATAGTCCACCAGATCTTACGCTGAGTGGAATCGGTGATATGGGTGTGCATTCTTCAGATCAATTGTCTCTCGTATCGGGCGGTCTGAAGATATTGCGTGGTAGATGCATTCGGTTATATGGTCAACCTGGTTGATTGTCTGGAAAACAGCAGAATTTAAGAGGATCCATTGCCATGGTTTAATGATTTTAATTCAATATTCACTCAGTGAATTGAAAAAGATTGAGTTCCTAATTCTCATGGAACTTCCGAAGTAATTTAAAGATTTTCCTGAATTTATCAATTGTTTTCAATTCCACTTCATAAAAATTTAGAAATCCATAATTTTTAATATCTAATTTAATTCGTGGTTAAACAAAGATATTAATTATTCTGATTCATTTTATTTTAATTTCTTCAAAATTTTTATCGATAATTATTCTATCAATTTGAAAATCAAGATTTATCAAATCCATTGCTTTTAAGAAGAAAATCTCATCTTTTTTCTGCAAAAATCGAATTTTTTTAATTAAATGGAATCATCAAATCTAATCGATGAATTGAATTTTTACGTCATAAATTGATAATCCTGATCAAAATCGGGTAAATACTGCAAATCAGGATTATTCAAATTTTACCAAATTTACGAAGGAAAATTAAGTAATCTGAAGCATTTGAAAAATTGTTCTCTAACATCGGTAATTTGAGGTATTTTCCAAAAAGATATAATCTGGAAAATTCCAAGCAAATTGAAAGGCATACTTTTTATGTTAGAGAATAGTATTTTTCCCAAATAAATCTATTTTTTCTAATTTCAGAATTAAAACAAATTATATTGAAAAAAATGGATATCCAAATTACTTCGTAATTATCTTATAAATTTGAACGAAATATTTTTGAATTCAATCATTTCAAAATTTTCCTGTTTCGTTCAGTAAATATGCATAAATCTCACCACGTGAACCTCCGGAAAACGGATTCCCCCTTCAATAAATCAACACAAAAAACAGATTGGATTCATACCACAATTCTTTTTTGCCGGCCTGTTGACATAATGAAGGAGTACTCATGGCACGGGAAAAGAAAAGAAAATATGAAAAAATTGACGACGCGGAAATAGATCTTGTCACCCAATGTACTGACAGCCATGAATTCTACGAGCGCTACCGGGAAGCCTTTCCAACCCGAAAGAAAGGGATTGACAGTATCAGCAAGATCTGGAAACGCCGCAGTGAATTCATCAAGAAACAACAGGGCACTTCGCAGGATCCCGAACCGGGCATCCACGCAAGCCAGGAACTTGAACTCCTCATCAGTACCCAGAACAAGCTCTTGGCTGAGATGTCCGGTATCATGAAGGAACAGCTCAAGGTCACTAAGGAAATCCTGGCCCGGTACCCTAAACAGATCCAGAAATCTGAGGAACCCCCGCTTCATCCCCAGAAGCACGTGGAGACTAAAGTACCTGAACATAAAGAACCGGTAAAAAAGGCCAGCTCGGAAAAACCTGCAGACATCATGATCGGGTCCTGAACGAGCAACGTCCGTCGTATCGCAACCTTGTTCAGAACGATTCGTGCACCATAAACGAACTCGCACAGGTTTCGTGGACCGGTCCCTCCCATTTTCTCATCAGCTGCTGCTGATGTGATTTTAATATCTCCCACGCTAAAATCAATAGAACAAATTTTCTTTTAAGGAAATTTGTCAAGTGAATTAACCAATATTCACCCCCGTAGTGTAGCGGTCAATCATGTCGGATTTTGGATCCGGCGACACCAGTCCGAATCTGGTCGGGGGTATTCCGAAGGGAATTCTGGCAATTTATATCTTTTTTCCAAAATAAGGCTCAAATTAATCGCTTTTATTAAATAATGATACTTTGAGCATGCCGATTTTTCCCGGAAAATAGGGAATGGGAAGAACGAGCAGGGGAAGAAGGTCTTTCTGGTTCCTTGTTCATCGCGATGGCCGGGCGGGTGTCCGCTGGAATCGGGGACGCAAGCACCAAATCAGAGCCCCCCGATGCGCCGGTGATCCCAGTCTCCCCGGGCAACGATGCTTATGGCTGAATTCATCGGAGAACATCCCTTTTAGTCTCCATACATACACGGTTCGGGATATCCTTGTCATCTATTTATCCCATCCCAAGATTGATCCTCTCTGAACGCACAGGAGAGGATCACATGACCGGACCCCAGCAATCCGACGCCCTGAAAAAACTCGTCATCTTCATGATAGCGCTTGCAATCCTCGGCACAATCATCGCACTTGCCTGGTATTTCGCCATTGACCTCCCAATACAGCAGGCTGCGGCGCTTAATGTGCCAGAGAACGCAACGTGTAAACCTATGTGCATAGGTTATTGAGGAAACCGGGCAGTCCTTAAACTTTTTTCTTTTCATTCCATGAGGGATTTTCCCACGCGATTACCATCTCATCTCTTTCATTTTTGAAATTGATCAACAATCCCCCGGGTATTATTAACAAAAAAAATTCCTCAAAAAAATATTGTAGACCTTCACCCCAATCAGACCGTATCGATAGGTTCCTGATGAGGTTTGTTCATATTGTCGCAATCCTCAAAAACCATCGCCGGGCCGGCTCATGCAGTTTATGGTCTGCGTATCAGTTGACAGAAGTAATGTTGTGGTCCCGGATTATTTCTGCACCGACAGGGCCCGTGACCGGAGATATTTCGCTTCTTCTTCCTGTGCTTTTGCGTCCCATGCTCGGACCGTGCTGTTATAGTGCTCAAACTTCGGGTTGAACGAAAGACCGGTCACCCCTTCTTTGAGACCGGCGACCTCGTCACCCCCGGTGAATGAACCGTTTATGTATTTTGCAATACCGGTATACACGACCCGGTCCACATGCTTCACGGCAGAAGCAAGGACCACCCCGGGGCCAAGATAGGTCTGGTCGGAATCCACACCGATGATATACCGTCCCGGTGCTTTTTTTGCCTCGCGGATCACCCCGATGTTGGAGTAGCCGGCAACCGCGTATACCACATCCGCACCGTTGGCATACATCCCGCCGGAAATTTCTGCGGCACGGTCCGTGTCATAAAACCCGGTCGTTGAATTATCCCGTACATACGCCTGGTCAACGGGAATTGTCGGACTGACGGCATGGACCCCATCGACATATCCCAGACGGAATGCTTCGAGCAGCGTTGATTGTGTGCCAAGAACGATCCCGACCCTGCCGGTCTTTGTGGCAGATGCCGCAAGCACTCCTGCAAGATAACTTTCACCATAGGACGTGATCTCGTATGCCCGGACATTGCCAGAGCCGATGCCGGTCTGATCGATGGCAAGGAACCGGATATCCGGATGTTCTGTTGCAAGTGCCTGGGTGAAACCGGCTTTGTCATATCCAAGCGTGATGACAAAACCGGGCTTTTCAGCGGCTGTCCCGGTGAGCAACCGGGAAAAGTTCACCGGAGTGGACATACTATATTCCCGCTTGGTAAACTGCATATCCTCCTGTGCGGCAAAAAGGCCCCGGTAGGCACTGTCTGTGTAGGACAGATCTCCCTTATCCGAATGATAGATAATATAAACAACCGGCCGTGTGGGTTCGTGTGGGACCACAACCATTGCCACAATAATTGCAAGAACGGCAATGATCGCTACAATGGCACCGATGATGAGATACTTCCGGTTCATGGTTTTAAGAACTCCATGACCGGTTGATCGATACTGACATTTCCCGTTGTTATCATGCGGACGTGCGATCCGGTCACTTTCTCATAGGCCGCCGTGTAGAGTTGCCGGAACGTGATATCGCGGTTCGACTGGAGCAGGCTCATAATGCGTGAGGTGAACTCATCTGACAACCACTGCTTAATGTCCATATCATAGACCGCCCCCAGCGATGGTTCGTTGTATGCCGCTCCCGTGAGATAGATGATGCCGGGTGCGGTTGCGTTCATTGCAACACTCTCACCAAAACAGGTGTCAACCACAAAGACGAGCTGCCGGTACTGTTGGTTCCGGTTCATCGAATCGGTAACATTGGTAAAATCGTCCGTTGTAAAAAGTTCATCTGACTGGAACGCGATCCCTCCCGGTGAGCCGTGGCTTGCGATATATACGAACACATCGGTACTCACATTGCTTTCAAGTACAACGGGAGTTGACGCGATCTTTGTGCCGGTCAGGACATTTTTCAGCGTGGCCGCCGTTACCTGTGAACCGGCATAATCCACGTCCGCACCGGGACGAATATTTTTCCCTTTGGGAATATTGTGTACATCTCCCTTGAGTGGATTTTCCGGAGCGGTGGGAACATCGTCATAGACCATCAGGATGATGTGATCATCGGGAACCCCGTTCTCCCGCAATAGGGTGTAGACGGTCAGGGCATCTGCCTGGTGCCGGTAATTTTTCCATCCGCCCGATGGCCCGACAATGACTGCCCGGAAATCCGTCTTGGTGACCGAGGGTACGTAGGTATCCGAGCCGGAAGGTACAAAGGACATGAGGCTTGCGGAAGCCGTGGTTCGTGCAACCGATTCACCGGCTGCACTATTGACACCGGTCTTTGCCGAGCCGATTGTCTCGACGGTCCGGAAATCACCGTCTTCAACAATCCAGTGGGAGTAATATGTGACAAGCGGATCAACCCCGAACTCCGTGTCATAGTCGAGAGGGCCGCTGGCGCCGGAGATGGCCGGGGTCTCGCCGGCCCGGATCGCTGCCAGCGCCTCATGCGACCCCTGCGCATCCCAGCCGGTTGGGGTGCCGTTTCCATAGACGACTTTCCGGAGAGAGTCGGCCGGTGATTCAAAGAGGCTCGCATCCTGCCGGGCTGAGGTATAAGCGGCGAGCAGGAGGGCATCATAGGTCGGCGCTGCATAATCGGTAGGGGGATGCCCGAACTTTTCCTGATAGGCAACGGTGAACCCGGTCGTGAGGTCGGCTGTCGGAGACGTTCCCTCAAGGCCTTCTGCGGCAGCACCGAGCAATTGTATCAGGACCGGGGAGACCGAACCATCGGCAAGGAAAAGTTTTGCCGGGGATCCCGAGCGATCGACTGCCCGCTTGATGGTGGCCGCATCGGAGGGCTCGCAGATTGCGATGAGATAATCCGGATTCGTTTTCAGTGCGTCAGCGACATCGTTATCGAGACTGCTGCTGCCCGTGTCGAACTGGTTAATTGAAACAAGTTCGAGGCAGTATTCAGTTGAAAAGAATCCGGTCCAGTCATAAAACGTGTCCCCCCACGTCGTGTTCGCCGCGAGCAGGGCAACTTTTTTCGCTCCCTTTCCTTTCAGGACCGAGAGGATCATCTTTACCTGTGCCACATCACCCTGGCAGGTCCGCCAGAAATATCCTTTTTTGCCGAATGCCCGGATGATGTCCCCGGAAGTGGCTTCCGGGCTGATTAAGAGTTTTTCCCGGGTGATAAATGCCGGTGCAAGTGCGTAGACATGGTCGCTTGCCTGGGGTCCGATAACAATCTGGATGGTGGGATCGTCCAGCAGTTCCTCTGCGAGCTGCGTCATGTTACCCTTACCGGTATCCTTATACACGAGTTCGATCGGTCGCCCGCCAATACCGCCTTCCCGGTTAATATTGTCCTTTGCCCATTCGAGCGGTTCCTTAAGATCGATATCACCGGTCACGGGAATGAGGACGCCGATCCGTACCGGGGTGTTTGCATGGATTATCGTATACCCGGCCCAGGCCCCGGCAGCAAGGATAAGGAGGATGAGAGCAATGAGCCCGAGCGTTTTCTTGTTCATGGATATCACTGTTGTCCGGAGGATGGACCGGGTAGTCTGGCATGAGTGCCTGCTTTTTTTTCGTATACCAATAGATGGGAAAACGGGAATGATAAGGATAGTTATCCAGTGCATTCCTATCAGGGGGACAAAGGCGAAATACCTTAAATCCCACAATGCATAAATTCCCGCCCGGGGGAGTCTTTTACCGGGAGAGGTAGTGAAAAGGGAAAGAAAGATTGCACCTTGAGGATACAATGAGGTGATTGCAAAAGAAACTGGCAACCCGGTTCATCCGGGTCCAGATTCCCAGTCTTTTTATATCCATCATCCCCATCCAAAATAAACGACTTGTCCAGAAGGATGGTTTTTCATTATGCCGGAATCCCCCTCAGCATATACCCCGCTTGCACGGCTCGTGCTCGTTATGGTCTGTTTAGCAATCGCCGGAAGTATTGGTGCCGGGGTACACTATTATGCGGTGGATCTCCCCCAGCAAAAATCAGTACAGCCACCTGACAATGGTTCGAAATTATTTTACCAATGCGTCATATGTAAAAGTAACTGCAACGGAAAACCGGACATTTATAATTGCCTGAACGAATGTGATCTGGTCTGTTAAGGATAATTTCAATTCTTTTTTGTTCCCCTCCGGGGGACCGGGGGTAATACCGGGCTACTGGTATGGGTGTGGATATAAAACCCGGCTGGCTGGTAAAAATGGATAACCGGAGCACCGTCACCCCCCTTTTCAGGATGCCCGGGGCGTCCCGTAACGATAGTGCGAACAAGGTCACCGTGCTGTATGCAGGCCCGGTCACCAGCAACGAGCATGAAGGTGGAATGAGTGGAGCGGGCAGGGGCGGGGCTGACGATAAACAATGCGTCACGGTCCCGGATTAAAAAAAGATTTTAACGAATTGTCAGGAATCCGGTGGGTTTTTTAAAATCCGGACAGTTTTCACCCGGTTATTAAAAATAATGCCTGAATGAACGTACCTTCACAATCAGTATTCTACTCTGCCAGCCAGAGCATTTTAATAAACCAAAAGGAGAGAAGAGTAATATCCGGACCAATGCATGAAACGTCAGCTGTTCATATTCACCCTGCTTCTCCTCCTCTCGGTAGGACTCGGTGCAGCTGCACATCTCCTGAACGACCCGTTAGTCACTGATCTCTTTTCCACCTCCCTTGTACTGACCGCATCGTACCTTGTTTTCAGCATCATCATCAGCATGGTTGTCGTCAGAAGGATCACCGATCAGAAAACCCGGTACACGGCAAACAAGGCCATTTCCGTACTATCGGTAGTACTCATCATCGCACTCTGCCTGCGGATATGGGTGACGGACACCTCTGCCCTTATTGTCTCCTATGGTATCATCGGGGCCACCCTTGCCTTTGCCCTGCAGGATGTGTTTAAGAATTTTGTCGGGGGATTTTTGATCATTATCTCCAGCATGTACCGTGTCGGAGACCGGATCACGATTGACAACAATTCCGGGGACGTGATGGATATCGGGGTCCTGAACACGACACTTATGGAGATACGCGGCTGGGTTTCCGGCGACCAGCCGTCAGGGCGCCTGCTCACCATCCCCAACGGCCTTGTGATAACCCATCCGGTGTACAATTTTACCCGCGATCATTCGTTTGTCTGGGACGAGATCTCCATTCCCCTCACCTATGACAGCGACTGGAGGCTGGCACGGGATCTTGTCCTTGGTATTGTTGTCAAAGAAACCCTGGCAATGACCATGCAGGCTGATGTAGAGATTGAACGAATCGGGGAAAAATATTATCTTCCCAAGAAAGTTGTCGAACCTTCGGCCTACATCACGCTCACGGATAACTGGATCACGCTGGATGTGCGGTACGTGACCGATGCCCGCGGCCGCCGGATCCTCCGCTCCCGGCTGAACGAGCTGATCCTTGCGGCCATTCAAGCGGAAGATCGGATTAGCATCTCATCCACTACCGTCACGGTTACATCCGTTGATGGCAATCCTGCTGCCCGCAAGACTAAAAAACAACCGGATGGCCCGGTATAATCCTTTTTTTAATTCCTCTGTCCGCGTACCCCGGGTATTTATAGCACCGGAAGAGAGAATCAGTGTATGGCGGAAGGGATCGGGTTTCGTGTCCGGGTATATTCCGCAATTCTTGCATTCGTTATGGCCTGCGGGACCATCGGGTTTATCCTGACCGAAGATCTCCACCCGATCGATGCATTTTATTTTGTGATCGTCACGATCGCCATCGTGGGATTCGGTGACATCTCCCCCCACACAATTCCCTCCCGGGAACAGCTCTCCCCGTAATCCCATTCTCTCTCGAAGAATCCTTCGGATTCTTCTCAACCTCATGGCATGATGGTCATTCGGATGTCGTAGAACCCCGTGGCCCGAGTCGTACCGGACATACACTCCGTGTATGACCAGTCTCCGTCGGAGAACTCTGGGGGGTATATCTGCCGGACCCTTTGGATCGACATAATAGCGTGAAAAAACGACATGGTTGTTTTATGAAACGCCGATTTTGCGCTCTGTTTGGTGGGAATCCCCCCAAACTGTCCCCGGAAAAAGCAGTAAATAGCAGAGTTACAGCGGCCGATCTCATGATGGATCGACCAATATACCCAGCAATTGAAAAGAACCCCTGTTTTGACCCTGCCGGTTTCGTCGGAGGTGCGATATTTCACATCGATGAATTATGGTTATTTTAAGGCAGGAGAACACCTCGGATACTGTCGAGATTAGGATCTCTGACGCTGTCGGGGGACTTATCCTCATGGTCCTGATGGACCATTCGGATTTCACTCCCGCCGTGTGGGCACCCCCCGGTTGCGATTCCTCCGAATTACCGGAATAATTACTTTACACGAAACGACTGGAAGTGTTGATCAGATTTTCTGTGGGGGACTGGTGGCGCAAGAGGGGGTCGACTATTTGGAAATTTTTTTCCGCTCTAAATTTTTTCAACTCCACGCGAAAAAAAACCGGTTCATGAGATTTTTCTGTACGGAAATTTTTCCGGAAAATTTCCAGCACAAAAAAAATTTAGAAAAAAATTTGCAGCCCGGTCTAAAAAAAAATTACATCAGCACCGCCAGCATGTTCTCGTCCGCCATCCCGCTCGTGATTGCGGGCGCCGGTACCGGAGTCCGTGCCTTCATCGCCCGGTTCATGCGCCGGAGCTGCTTTTTCGTAAACCGCATCTCTTCAGCCGTAAGTTCGGTCAGTTGTTCCGTTACGGAATATCTGAGCGGGGTTGTTGCAATGTTGAACGCTGCATTCACATCCGCGTGTGCCACGTACCCGCAGTGCGGGCACTCGAAATGTTTCCGCGAGCGCCGGCCAAAGCGACCGCACCGGCTGCACCGCTTCGATGTGTATGCCGGGTCCACGTAGATCACATCGATCCCGCGGTCGTGCGCCTTCTTCTCCACGAGCCGCTGCAAGGAGAAGAACGATCCGTTCTCGAACGAGAACGTGAACGGGTTGGAAGCATTGTCGGGACGTGAATACCGGGCCGAGAAGAGACGTTCGAATTTGATGCCGGTACCCATCTGATCTGCAAACGATACGATCTGCCGGCAGATCGCGTGCAGGGCGGATTTGAATTCTTTCCGCTCACGGGTCTTGGTCCGCTTCAGTTTCCAGAGTTTTCCTTCTCTGAATAATTTCGTACAGTTCCTGATCGAATGCGCGTGAAGATGGTGGATGTTCTTTCCCAGTTTCAGTACTTTTCCGCTTTCCGGGTCGGCGGCAACGGCCACATGGCCGGTCGTGTTTAAGTCAACGCCGATCCAGCGGGTTGTCAGGATTATGGACGGATGAAATCTGATCACCTGTACCTCATCGATAGTTCAACCGCTGTACATGCATACGGAATAGTCGTGGTAGTTCTGGTTCGTGTATCCTCCGTTCCTGATTGAGAATACTCCCGTGTTTACGAATATACATTGTGGTCGGAAGGGCGTTGTGCAAAAAAGATACTGAACGGTTGCCGGGAAATTTCCCGGTCACAGTATGAATGCGTAGGCTACAAAGGAGAGGAGGAACGCGAGGAGGAGCATAGCCAGCGAGAGCGGCGCAACAAAGACGAGCATCGCGTTCACGGTGCTCGCGAGCTGGGAGATCCGGTTCGAGCCGAAGACCACGATGTGTTCGCACTGCGAGGTCCCGGCTGCGACCGTGGCGGGTTCGAGATCCTCGGCTGCGCTCCGGACTGCCTGCATCACGTAGGGAAGGAATTCCGCAACCGGCACGTTCAGGCCGACCGGGTTCTTCCCGGTGATCGTGTTGACGACATGCGAATCGGTGGTCATCACTTCAGCTGCATCCGCGAGCGTCAGCACCTGTTCGAGAATTATTTCCCGGACGCCGGCCGCGATATTGTTGCCGTCAATCAGGATGTAGGCCGTCTTCTGGTTGTCGGCCTCGACCAGCAGCACCTGGATCCCGAGGTCGCCGAATCCCTGCTCGCGGGTGTACGGCAGCGTGATGTGCGCAACGCCGACACGGAACGGGTGCACGGGAAGATCCCGGCAGGTCTCCATGGCATCGAGCGATGCGGTCTGGTATTCATTCGCCGTGAGCGTGGCAAGGTGGATGGGCGACGAGAGATCGGTCATGCAGTTGTGGGCGTCGACCACGGCCACGTGCGGGAACCAGCGGTGGCCTTCTGCCATGATGGTTGAGCCTATTGAGAAGTCAAGGTCCTCGGTCCACTCGGGGGAGCGGGTCGTGACGAGCAGCACCGAGTCGCCGAACTTCTGGTACCGGGCCTTGACCGAGCCAACTTCAACAATGCCGGACCGGCTTGCCCCGCTCAGGTAGCTCAGGTCCGCCCGGGTCTTCTTCAGCGCATCAGTGACTTTGGAAATTTCTGATTCCGAGACCAGGTTAAAGTCGTGTGTGGCGCAACCGTGGGCAACGAGCGTCTCGTCTTCGAAACTGTCATGGATCACCTTGGGCAGGTTGCCGCCCCCGATCTCGCCCATGGGACCGGGGTGCAGGTTCGGGACGGTGAAGATGATGGGTTTTTTTGTAGACCGCTTAAAGAAGAAACTCACCTGCGGGACGAAAATTTCCTCGCCAATCTCCCGGAAGAAGTCCTCCATGCCTTTCGAGCCGTCGGTCATGTGGGCGATGAAGGCGTTGATGAACGCGAGCCCCCGGATCTTGAATGCCTTTTTCAGCGGCCGCTCGATCATCCAGATGAGGATCGCAAACCCGAGGCCGAAGACGATGTGGAGCACGAGCGCAAAGATCGCAAACGAGGGCGAGAAGAGGAACATGCCGGCCAGGATCCCGACCCCGCTCTGGGTGAGGGCCGGGAGGATCATCCGCGGCACGCGGTAATCGGCAATTGCCACGAGCACGAAGAGCCGGAGGCCGAAGATGAACCCGAGCGAGATGGCGTAGAAGAGCGGGATCAACGTAATCGAGACCAGCATCGATGCGAGCGTGATGATGACCCCGAAGACCGTGCACGCGAGGGCGAGGAGGGCCGAGCGGTTCCAGGTCATGGTCTTGCCGGTGTACTCGATGAGCGGTTTCGTCAGGGCAAGGGCCGCAATCGCGGGGATGGTGAACGCGATGGTGCCGGAGAAGAGGAAGTTTGCCGGGATGGAGAGGGCGTCGCTCAGGAATGGCGGCAGGGGAAACGCGATGATGCCCGATGAGGGCAGGCTCAGCCAGGCCCGGGCATTGGCCCCGTCAATGACAAGGCCGAGCAGGATGAGGATGATGAGGGATCGTTTCCAGGTCGGGGCGGTGAAGATATACTTGCTGAGCTGGCCCAGTTTGACATCGCCGCCCTGCGCCATTTAAGCAAACCCTCCAAGAACGAGTTCGTGCCGGTCTGTGGTGGACCGGATCTCGGAACTGGTAAACGTGATCGAGCGCGAGTAGAACGGGGCGTTCAAGGTAATACTCTCGTACTCGCCGCCTTCTCCCGCAAGATTGATCCGGCGGATCTTCTCAACGGCTTTGAGCCGGCGGATAAGTTCATCGTCAATTTTTGCCCCAAGGAAACTCTCGTCCAGCCCTTCGGCGGCCGTGACGATGATCCGGGCATCCATCCGCGCTGCCACTTCCCGCAGGAGTTCTTCGGTGTCCATGTGCCAGAGCGGGGTGAAGAGTTCGAGGCCCAGCGTGTCGGTGATCGCTTTCACGCGGTCGGCCTGGTACTGCGAGGCAACCGCTCCTGCGATCACGCCTTCGATATCGAGCGCTGCAAGCCCTGCTTCAAGGTCGGCGAGCTCCGCCTCCTTCTCGCCCTCGGTCAGGATCTCGACATACTCGCGACCGGAGACTTCTGCAATCACCGGCACCACATCGAGGTTGGCCGAGTGGAACATGTACGAGTCGCGGTTCTTCGGCCGTGCGGTGACGAGGTAGCGGAGATCCTTTCCGCTGTCGATTGCTTTCTGGCACGAGAGTATCGAGTCCTTTCCCCCTGAGGTCAGCGCTGCCCAGCTCATACGTTACGCATCCTGTGGTGACGGAAGTTCGCCAAACTGTTTCCGGTACCGGACGAGCATCGCGTTCCAGTCCGGGAGATGGGTCTGGCACCCGACATGCTCTACGACATACGATGCGGTGACCGTGCCGATCCGGCAGCAGGTCTCGGGAGTGTAGCCCCGCACAAAGGCCGAGAGGAACCCGGCCCGGTAGGCATCGCCCGCCCCGGTGGGATCGGCGAGCGTGACCGGAACAGCCGGGATGAAATGCTCGCGGCCTTTTGTATAGAGCGTGCTCCCGTCCCCGCTCATCGTGAAGATCGCCATGCTGACCTTGCTGATGAGCGCCTCGCGGGTGATCCCGAGCGTGACGCACATCTGTTTTACCTCGTGCTGGTTTGCAAACAGGATGTCCGTGTTGGCAATGATCGACTCCAGTAGCTCCTTGTTGTACAAAAAGACGTCCTGCCCGGGATCGAAGGAGATGAACTCGCTCTTCTCCGCCACCCGGCAGTTGAACGCGGGGTCGGCGGTTGCCATGTGGACGAGCGGCAGGCCCGGGGCCTCGGCGTCCTTGAACGCCCGGGAGGCTCCCCACTCGAAGAAGGTCATCTGGTCGCCGGCCTCGTCCGTGAACATGAACGCGGTGGGCGTGTGGGTTTCGGGGACCACAAAGAACTGCTTGTGGATCTTCAGGTCCGTCATCCAGCGGTCATACTCGCTGCCGGTAAAATCGCTGCCCACGCAGGAGTGGAGCGTGACCGCTTCACCCAGCGTTGCGATCCCTGCCGCAATATTTGCCGCTCCGCCGCCGAAGTAGACCTGGCGGTCCGTGATATGGGTCGAGCAGTTCTTCTCGGGCAGGCGGGAGACTTTCGAGATATGGTCGATAGCCGTGTGTCCTACGATATGGATCATTGTGCCTGCACATCCACGAGTTTGAGGGGGATGTCGCGGAGCGCCTTACCGATCACGGACTTGGCGATCCGGCCCGCGTGTTCTTCGGATTCCGCCCGGAACACCTTCATCTCGAGGACAAGCCCCACAAGTGCGGTATCCGCAACGACAATCGCACTTGATAGTGTCTCTTCGCAGTACGGGCAGGTCAGATATCCTGCCTCGACTTCCACGTATTTTGCATTAGGGTTCAGGCGTTTCCCGGCTTCACTGATCGCGATACCGATCGCATCGTCAAGGGATTTTACATCGCGGATAAGCCACGCGGATTCAATTGTTACGACATAGTCTGGCATCTTCTCTCCTTCACCAGGTTTCGCGGTGCACGTGTTCCCCGACTGCCATGCGTCCGGTGAGCTGTCCCGGGGTATGGCCTTTCCCGATCGCAAGCAGCGCAACGGGTCGGATATGCTGGGGGAGGCCGAGGACATCCCGCACGGCATCGTCATCGAATGCCCCGGTCCAGCAACTCTGCAGGTTCCGTGCATGGGCAGCGAGCATCATATAAGTACAGGCAATCGTCGCATCTTCCAGTGCATAGAGGATCCCCCGCTCGCCATAGCGGGACATCGAGCGGACATAGTTGGAGCAGACAGCGAGGATCACCGGTGCCTGTTCAATGTGCGGCTGGTTGAAGGCCGCCTCCGCAAGCGCCGCACGTGTCTCTTCATCGGTCACCACGACCACATCCCAAGCCTCAATGTTACCGGCACTCGGGGCTGTGCTGGCGCAGTCCAGGATATAATCGATCTCTTCTTGCGGGACCGGCTCGCTCTCGTATTCCCGGACCGAAGAACGCCCTGAGATGAATGAGAGGATATCAGAGAAGTCCATGTTCCGAAAGTACCTGCCATGCTTCCTGTGCCGGCGTGGTGGATGCACTGATCGCTGCCGCAATCCTCAATGATGCCTGTTCCGGCTGGTTTCCTTCGACAAGGGAGATCGCTTCGTTGAGGGCATTGATCGCCCTCTGGAATTCTGCCTGCGACGTGCTCTGTGCCGCAAACTGGAGCTCTCCCCGTGTCGCTTCCATCATCATGAGGAGCATGCGGCGGCCGCCGGCACGCTCCTGTTCCGGGAACCCGTTCACTGCAAGGCAGAACTGGGATATCATGATCAGTTCGGACTTTGCCCGTTCGCCGTACTGATAACTCTTGAGAGCCGTTGGAAGATCCATAGTCACCATAGTTGTTGGGGATAAAAGATAGTTATCCTTGACGGAATGAACCGGCAGGGCCGATACGTTCGAAGTTGGAGAGGTTCATCAGGACCTCGACAATGAGAAGGGTGGCATCAGCCGACCTTCGAAGAACACTGATGCGTTCTTCTCATCCTTCTGGTTCATCGAACCAGTCGGAGAAAAAAGAGGTTTTGGGACCTCGAACCCCATGACAGGTTCCCTATTGATTATAGAATGTTTTACCGGGAAGACTTGGCCTTTGTGCCGAGCGCGGAGACTTTTGCCCGCTTCATGTGCCTGCGGATCATCGGGTTTGCCGTGGACTCGTTCATGCCGGATCCACCGGACCGGTCGCCGCCGCGCCTGCCGCCACGTCTTTTTCCGCCGCCGCGTCCGCCCTGCGCCTCAGCGATCTGGTCGATCTGCTTTACATTGGCGCCGGCCTTGAAGCGCTGGTTCGGACCCGGTGTTTTTGCCTCGCCCTCTTTCTTGGGGACGAGCCGGATCTGTCCTTTTACGCCTTTTATCTGTGCCCATAGGGTTGTGCCTGTCTTGCCCATAGTTAAACTCCTTATCTAATTCTTCCGTGCGGGTGATAAATGTTGGGTCTGACTGGTTCGTAGAACCAGGAAGAGAAGAAGATTTTCCATCAGGAAAATCTTCGATTTCCGACTGGCCATCAGGCCTGGAAGAGGAGAAGAACCCGTTCAGGGTTCTTCGAAGTCTGACTGGTTGAAGAACCTTTGGTTCTTTTCCCGGTTCGGGTCTGATGCCTCTCACCATTTCGCAGACCCCGCGCCTCTATTTAGGTTCCAGTGCCTTGTCGATCCCGGTCCTCAGGACCTCGCTGACCATCTTCCCGTCAACCGATCCCCGCACTTCTGCCATGACCACGCCCATGAGGGGGCCGAGGGCTGCCTTGCCCTTCTGTGCGACAAACTCGGAGCGGTCCGCAAGGATCTTCCTGACGATCGCTTCGAGTTCTTCGCGTGAGACCCGGGGTGCCAGATTTTTGAGGGATTCTTCAAAGGTGCTGCCCGCGGCAATGCTCCGGAAGAGCTCCGGGATCGCCTCTCTTACTGTCTGTCCTTTCTCTACGGCATGCCATGTGGCAAGATACGCGTCGTCGGAAATTTTCCTGACATCAACGCCGTCCCTCCTGAGTTCGGTTGCTGTTGACAGGATGGTAAAGGCGGCGAGCTTGGGTTTGATACCCTCCTTAATCGCGCGTTCGAACAACGGGAGTTTATCCGAGCCGGCAAGCTGCATGGCATACGGGAGGTCGATCTGGTACTCTTTCGCGTACCGGTCGGCGCGTGCGGTCAGCAGTTCGGGAATGGTTACTGCCCTCCACCGTGCATCGTCAATGATGACCGGGAGGACGTCTGTCTCAGGATACATACGGGCTGCGCCCGGCAGGGGTCGCATGTAGGCTGAGCTCCCGGTCTCGAGCATCTTCCGCGTCTCTTCGGGGACCGGTTTGTCCGAAAGGGCGATCGTTGCCCGGGTGACCACCTGGCCGATCGCACACACGGCCTGCTTCTCGCTTCCACCCGCGACGATGATCACGCAGTCTGCCTCCCCGGCCTTCATATGTGTCTTAAGGGATGCGACTTCTTCTGCGGTGACCCCGTATGCCGGGAGTTCGTCGGTGTGGAAGATCCCGCCGACCCCGCACTTCTTTGCATAGTCCGACATCTCGCTGCCAAGCCGGCGCTCCGGCTGGATCTCGCGGCCGACAAGGCCGGCGAAACCTTTGAGGATAATCGCGTGGATCTTCTTTGCCTTCTTCAGCACGGTGGATTTGGTGTCCTTGAACAGGGTGGTGATGTCCTGGGCACTTGCCGTATCTACGGATGCGCCCCGGCCTTTGAGTTCGTCCCGTGTCGCAAGCAGGTTCTGCTGCCGCTGCACCTCGCGCCGGACAACTTCGGCGATCAGGTCCAGTTCCTGCACGCCCTTGACCTCCACGCGGGCACCCTGTGCGATCGAGATGTTGACGTCCTGCCGGATCGTCCCGATCCCGCGTTTCACCTTGCCCGTGGAGCGGAGCACCATGCCGATGTACTCCGCCATCTTCTGCACCTCTTCGGGAGTGTGCATGCACGGGGATGTCGTGATCTCGATGAGGGGGATGCCGAGGCGGTCGAGGCTGAAGACCTCATCTTTCACCCGTTGCGCCGCCTCCTCCTCAAGGCAGATCGTCTCGATCTCTCCCCCGTTTGGAAGAGTCCCGTTCAGTGCGACAAGGGCCGTGCGCTGGAACCCGCTGGTGTTCGAGCCGTCGATCACGAGCTTGCGCATCGTGTGCACCTGCGGGACCGGTGTCATGGAAAACATCTTCCCGATCGTAAGGCAGACCGAGAGCGCCTCGTCATTCATCGGTGCCGGGGGTTCTTCGTCGTCCTCGACAAGGCAGGTCGTGTCGTACGTATAATACTGGAACCGGCGGTCGCGTTTCATCTCTTCCTTTGCTGCCCGGTCTATCTCCCCCATTTCGCTGACCGTTGCCCGCAGGAACCGGGAGAACTCTCCCGCATGCTCGGCCGTCTCGCGGAGGGCAGTCGGGCAGTGGCAGAAGAGTTTTTCCGCGGTGTCCAGCTGCTGGTGGATCTCGATCCCGGCAACAAGACCGGCCTTCTTATAATCCATGGGCGCTCCTCCGGTTGCACTCGCCTTTGAGGTCCGCCTGCATCAGGGCTTTCGCTTTCTCTCCGTCTTTCTCATTGCCGAGTACCCACATCATCTTGACCAGTGCAGCCTCCGGCAGCATGTCGCCGCCTTCGATGACCCCGGCATCAAGCAGGTCGCGCCCGGTATCGTACACCCGGTCGCAGACCCTGCCGTTCATGCACTGCGAGGTCATTACCACTACGGTGCTCGCTCCGGTGAGGTGCCTCAGCTGCGGGATGAGTGTTGTGCTGGTATGCCCGAGGCCGGTACCGGATATCACGATACCCTTGTACCCTTCGAATGCCCTGAGAATGTCCGGAGACATCCCCGGGAAGAACTGCACGAGGGCACAGTGGGGTTCGAGCTTGTCATGGAGCGCCAGTTTATGTGTCCCGCGTCGCACTGTATCCGGTGCGAGTGTCACGGTGCGGGAAGGATATTCCACCTTCCCGATCGGCGGGATACCCAGGCTCCGGAACGCATCGCGGCGTGACGTATGCATCTTGCGCACCCGGGTGCCACGGTGGATGGTGCAGTGGTCATCGTTTGTCGAAGCGTGCATGACAACCGCGACCTCACCGAGATCGCTCGTTGCCGCCGCTGCCGCACAGACCGCATTCATCGCATTGTCGCTCGAAGGCCGGTCGGCAGACCGCTGGGACCCGACAAAGACGATCGGCACCGGTGTATCGATCATGAAACTGATCGCCGCCGCGCTGTAGGCCATCGTGTCGGTCCCGTGCGTGACGATGATCCCCTTCGCCCCTCCTTTGATCTCCTCATGGATCGCACGTGCAAGCTCCTGCCAGATCGCGGGGGTCATGTTCTCCGAGAGGATGGTGGCAAGAGGGATCGTACGGTAGTTCGCGATCTCCGCGAGCTCGGGGATGGCAACGAGGATGTCGCTCGCATTGAACTGGCTCGTCACGGAACCGGTCCGGTAATCGATCCGGCTTGCGATCGTCCCTCCCGTGGAGACAATAGATAGATTGGGAAGGCTGCTGTCCTGTTTCACGTCAACCGGCTTTACCGCCGCAGGGGCCGGCCGTTCAACGAACGTGCAGACCTTGGGAGGCACACCGATGTTATAGCCGGAACCGAGCTTGACAACGGCCATGCCATCGCGTTCGGTAATGTATATGCCCTTCAACTGCTTCCCTCCGTATTCACACCGGACGAAGTCTCCTGAAACGAACTCAGTTGTTATGCTACCAGCCTCCGTGCTGAAGTGATGAGGATCTTTTCTGCGAGGTTAAGGGCGGCCTGTATCTTTTTGGTGCCGGCGCTATCTGCGTTGAGTTGTTTCTTCCGCTGGGCGATGGACTTCTTCGTTGCCGCCGGTGCCGGTCCGCCCGGTGCCGTGCGGAGCGAGAGCGAATACTGCACATCGAGCATCCGGTCGATCTCATCGTTGGTCAGGCCCAGTTTCTTTAAGGATATCTTAGTGTCCACTTCCTGCGCCGCCGCTTCCAGCGTGGCAAGGGAGAGGTTGCCTTTCTGTACTGCCCTCCCGACAATATTGTGGGCGGTCCGGAAGGGGAGCCCGTAGGTCCGGACCAGCGAATCTGCCAGTTCGGTTGCCGTAGAGTTACCCTTCCCGGCCTCTTCTGCCATCCGTTCCGTATCGAACGTGGCCCCGTCAAGCATCTCCGCGAGGATCACGATACTCTCATGGGCATCCTGCACCCCGCGCCAGAGGTGGGGGGTGAGGTCCTGCAGGTCGCGGTTGTAACTCATCGGGAGACCCTTGACCGTTACAAACGCACCGCCAAACGCCCCGAAGACCGCGCCGGACTTTGCCCGCATGAGCTCGGCAACATCGGGGTTCTTCTTCTGGGGCATGATGGATGACGTGGAGCAGACTGCATCGTCAAGCGTCACGAACCGGACAAAGGCCGAACTCCAGAGGACCAGTTCCTCGCAGAGCCGGCTCGTGTTCGCCATCATGATGCTTAAGTCTGCAAGGGTTTCGAGCGCGAAGTCCCGGGTGGCGACCGCGTCCATCGTGTTGGTTACAAGGCCGTCAAACCCGAGGAGATGCGCTGTAAGATTCCGGTCGATGGGGTATCCTGTTGAGGCAAATGCAGCAGCGCCGAGGGGTGAGAGGTTGACCCGCGTATAGGCGGACTGGAGCCGGTCGAAGTCCCGGGAGAATGCCTGCTCGTAGGCCAGGAGATGGTGGGCGAGCGTGGTCGGCTGGGCATGCTGGAGATGCGTGAACCCGGGCATGGCGCTTTCGATGTGCTTGTCGGCAATTGCGAGCAGGGTGGCCCGGACTTTCAGGAGTGCTGCCATCTGGGCAAGCAGGTCCTCACGGATCCGGATCCGGATGCAGGTTGCCACCTCATCGTTCCGTGACCGGCCGACATGCATCCTGCCGCCGGCTTCCGCACCGATTGATTCGATCAGGAGCGATTCGATCCCGGCGTGAACGTCCTCATACTGTTCGTCAAAGATTTCGTCCGGGATCCCGTCGTCATAGTATCCGAGCAGTGTCGCAACAATCGGTTTTGTCACGGCCCGTTTATTGATCTTCTGCGTATCCAGCATCAGCACATGGGCAATATCGACGAGCAGGTCAGCGCGGGCAATGGACCGGTCCGCTTCCATTGAAGAGAGGTACCGGGTGATTGCCGCTGACCGTGTGCCGGAAAGACGCCCCTGCCGTACAACGTCCTTTCGCATCCTGTCACCTGCTAATAAATTGGCGGTCATGGGATTAAAGCCACGCCTTACGCGCCGCAAGTTCGATCGCCCGCTGTACCGATTCACGCGGGATGATCGTTGCCACCGGGATATGGACGAGCTGATCGATGACGCTGGACACGATCGGGGCACAGACAATCGCAATAGCACCTTCCCGTTCCGCCCGTACCGCGGCGACGATCGCATCTTCCATCGTGTGAACGGGATATTCCCGCACCCGCATGCGATGGCCGTCGATATCCGCCACCCGCTCCTCCACGCTCTCCAGTACCGGGCGTGCAGCAATGAGCCCGATGAAGTCTTCCGCACCCACATGATAGAACTGGCGCAGGGCACGGATGATCGAGCGGAGGGTCGAGAGGTTGGGTGACCGTTTCCCGTGCATGATCTTATAGAGCGAGCTCTGGGCGATCCCGCTCTTTTCCGATAATTCCCGCACACTGATCCGCAGGTCGTGACGGAGCAGGTCATTCAGGGTAGCGACGAACTCCTCATCCGAGATAAGTGCAGCGCGCATGAGCCGGTCGATGGGGTCCACCTGTACCATATAACAGGTACAAACAGGCTAATTAAAGAAAAAATTTTCCTTTTTGTCCTCAAAATCGCTGCGGGAATCCGGCGGAATGTGGACAGTAATGATAAAATATGTGTCCAATTGTAATTTTTTTTTATAAAAAATGGACAAAATAAGAGATTTTTTGCCCGGATAATGTAATATTTAATAATCCCGAAACAACACTTCCGCATGAAACCGATGAAGATCATGGCAATTGCGCTCGTCGCGATTGCCCTTCTCCTGATCACTGCCGGCTGCACCCAGTCGTCAGGTACTGCAACAACGCCCTCCACCGCTGCTCCTGTCAAGGAGCTCCGTATCGGGTACCAGCCCAGCACCCACCAGATGGCGGCAATTACTGCCCTGGAGAAAGGCTGGTTCAAGGAGGACCTCGCTCCTCTTGGCGTTGTAAACATCTCTGACAAGGTCTTTCCGAGCGGTCCGCCCGAGATGGCGGCTATGCTTGCCGGCGAAATCGATGTTGCCTACGTTGGAGCAGCCCCGGTCCTGACCGCGCTCTCCCAAGGGCTTGACGCCAAGATCGTTGCCGGTGTCAACACACAGGGCTCTGATCTTGTCGTACGGAATGACATCGATTATAAAGGCCCGGAGAGCCTCAAGGGACTGACCATCGCTACGTTCCAGGTCGGGAGCATCCAGGACACCGTCCTGCGTGACTGGCTTAACAAGAACAATCTCACCCCGGACAAGGATGTCTTCATCAAGGGCATGGGCCCGGGCGACGCCGTCACGGCCATCACTGCCGGCAAGGTCGATGCGATCTTCCTGCCGACTCCCTCGCCGAGCACGGTCGTAAACCAGGGCAAGGGCAAGGTCGTGGTCCACTCCGGCGAGATGTACCCGAACCACACCTGCTGCGTCCTTGTTGTCAGCGGCAAGCTGATCCGCGAACACCCGGAGATCGTCCGGCAGATCATCAAGACCAATGACCGGGCAGTTCTCTGGAACCAGCAGAACATTGACGAGGCAGCCGTGATCTACTCGACCAAGACCGGCGCCAAGCTCGAGGATGTCAAATCATCGCTCGCGGAATGGGACGGCAACTGGGCATCGGACCCGAACATCATTGTCGAACCGGTCCTCGATTACGCGAAGATCCAGTACGAACTCGGGTACATCAAGAAACCTCTCACCAGGGACGAGATCTTTGATCTCACGTTCTACACGAAGAGCTGAGGTATCCCGACCAACCTTTTTTTTCCCTTGACGTTCTTTACTATAAAGTACTATTCAGAGCGCCAACCGGCACCGTAACTACGATGGGAAATCCGGTTGGAACAAACCTCGGGAACCAGAATCCATGGGCAGACATGCAGACACGAATGGCAAAGACTGGCGGCTCGGCGTGCTTGCGGTCCTGCTGGCAATCGTCATCTGGCAATTCATTGCGGCAGTGATTATACGGTATCCCTTCATCCTCCCCGCCCCAACGGATGTTCTCTCTGCGTTTATCAGCCTGCTCCAGACGGGTGATATCTTTCTTGACATCCAGGCAAGCCTGGTCCACTTTGCCATCGGCCTTGGCCTGGCGCTCCTTGTCGGCATCCCGTTCGGGATCATCATGGGCTGGAACCGCCGGTTCGAGTCCTTCATCGACCCTCTCATCGAACTCCTCCGCCCGATCCCGCCCCTTGCCTGGATCCCGTTTGCGATCATCTGGTTCGGGCTGACCTCTTTCTCTGCGGGGTTCATCATCTTTGTCGGGTCGGTCTTTCCAATCATCATCAACACGTACAGCGGCTTCCGCGGCGTGCCCCGGATATTTGTCGAAGCCGGGAAGATGCTGGGGTGCACAAAGGACCGCGACCTGATCCGGTACATCGCGTTCCCTGCCGCCCTCCCTTCGGTCGCCGCAGGGATCCGGATCGCGACGGGCGTGGGCTGGATGTGCCTTGTTGCTGCCGAACTCTTCGGGGTCTCGAACTACGGTCTCGGCCAGAAACTCTGGTTCTTCTATTCCCTCCACCAGATGGACAGCGTTGTCGTGTACATGATCCTGCTTGGCATGATCGGCCTGGCGTTCGACATGGTATTCCGGTATTATATCGACCGGCATTTCCTGAAGTGGCGGACCGGGGAGGTGGCGTGAGATGGGAGACCTTGAGATACGGGACCTGAACCAGTCGTTTGCGCGGGACGATGGCTCGCGGCTCGTTGTCCTCGAGCACCTCAGCCTCGCAGTGCAGGACAAGGAGTTTGTCTGCATCCTCGGCTCGTCCGGGTGCGGCAAGACCACGCTGCTGCGCATGATCGCGGGCCTGGACACTGCGGCGTCAGGCTCGATCATCCTCGATGGCGAGGAGATGAAAGGCCCCAGCCCGAAGGTGGGCATGGTCTTCCAGGAATACTCCCTCTTCCCGTGGCGCACGGTCATCGACAACATCGCCTTCGGGCTTGAGATGAAAGGGGTGGCAAAGGAGGAACGCTACCGGGTTGCCGGACAGTACCTCGACCTCGTCAACCTCTCCCCGTTCCGGGACAGTTATCCCTCGGAGCTCTCGGGTGGGATGCGGCAGCGGGTCGCGGTTGCCCGGGCGCTCGCGCTCGACCCGGTCCTCCTCTTAATGGACGAGCCGTTCGGGGCGCTCGACGCCCAGACGCGCAACATGCTCCAGCAGGAGCTGCTCGAGATCTGGGAGAAGACCAAAAAGACGGTGATCTTCATCACCCACAGCGTGGACGAGGCGGTCTTCCTCGCGGACCGGATCATTGTGATGACGCCCCGCCCGGGCCGGATCAGCCGGATCTTCGAGATCGATCTCCCGCGGCCCCGCGAACGGACGAACGTGGAATTCGCCCGGCTCCGGCGCGATGTGCTGGACCTTATCAACCAGCACACTGCTATCCAGTAAGGTTTAATACGCGCCATAGCCATTTTATTAAAGCAGTTTGTGAAGCGTACCGGTATGAGTATCGGAGTCTTTTTCCGATATTTCTGCCCGCTTTTAACAATTTACCACAGGAGTAGGACGCGATGGTTAGAAAACCGGCAAAGATGTACAGGAACATTTCCAAGAAGGCCTATACACGGCGGAAATATATGGGCGGTGTTCCGGGGAGCAAGATCGTACAGTACGAGATGGGCAACCTCTCGCAGGAATTCCCGACTGAAGTCGACCTTATCGTTGAGGAGGCATGCCAGATCCGGCACAGCGCACTCGAGGCAGCCCGTATCACCGCCAACCGCCGGTTGATGAAGGATGTCGGCAGGTCCAACTTCCACTTCAAGGTACGCGTCTATCCCCACCACGTCCTGCGCGAGAATAAGCAGGCAACCGGTGCCGGTGCGGACCGTGTCTCGGAAGGCATGCGCCTTGCGTTCGGCAAGGCAGTCGGCACGGCAGCACGGGTCGACCCGGGCCAGAAGATCCTGACCGTCTACTCAACCCCCCAGTACTTAGAGAAGATCAAGGACGCACTCCGGCACAGCGCTCACAAGCTCCCGACTCCCGCGCACCTGAAAGTCAGCACGATCAAGGTCAGCGGCAAGATCGTTGCGGCACCGAAGCTCGTTGGTGAGAAGGTCGTTGCAGCACCGGTTGTTACGGAAGAGGCAGCAGCGGCCGCAGCCGAGCCCGCAAAGGGCGCAGAGGCAGTCAAGGGCAGCGGCGCAATCCACGCAAAGGGTGGCAAGGATGCAGCACCGGCCAAGGCCGACGACAAGAAAGGCGGAGCCCACGCAAAGGGCGGCAAGAAGTAATATTTTTCACATTTTTTTAGTTTTTTTCTGTCGCGATTGTTTGAAGGATTTTTTCACTGGTGACCAAAGGGTCTGCAATTCCCCGAACCTCCATCATCCTATTATTATTTATATAATTTCTTTAAATCAAAATAATCACAAATGTCTCAAGAAGATTACACCAGGCGAATGGCAAAAAAAATCCGGGCCGGGATGGTATCATGAGCCGCGGACCAAAATCGCGCCGGGCATACAGGGCATCAATACCCGTTGCAGAGATACGGGAGAAGGTCCAGATGGCAGAGAACGGCCCGGAGAGGCTGTACGATTTCACGATCGTCTCCACGGTGCCGGTTGCATTCATCTGCGTGAAATATGCACGGCGGATCCTTGTGTCGCTTGCGGAGATTGCCGCGGAATTCAGCGAAGATATCCAGAAGCTCCGTTTGATCACGCATGACACGGCAATCTCACGCGAGCTCTGGCTCTGCTCCAAGCACGGCACCCTGCGGTTCTTCCGGATCATCGCGGACGGGCTTGTCGAGCTGGGCCGGGACGGGAAGGTGCTGGCGGGATGAATGGCGCCGGGCTCGTGCCTGTTATTGATCATTGACCCGAAAACCACCCGGCAGATCATGAGTATGATAACGGGTCTCGTGTGTTGAACAGTTCCGGCCTGCCACATCTGCTTTTTCCGACCACAAACCTCTTGGACAGACGGGTACCAGCTTGTTATTACGGGACGTGGTCCGCATGAGAACCGATGCAGCAGTTTCATTCATTCTTGTATCGCTGGCGATGATGTACATGATAATGCCGATAACCAGCGCTGCAGTTCCTGATGATAACCGGCAGGCCTGGCCGATCGTCACCAGCCCGGAGCTCAACGTGACCGGCGCCGATATCGCAAATCTTTCCCCTCCCTCCCGGTACGAGATTACACCGACCATCCGCGTCGAGGTCAAGATGTCCGATACATTATTACCCGCTCCAAAGGGGGAAATGGAGGCGGGCCCGCGGACGATTGGGCTCTCATTCGTTCCGGTATTTCTCGCGATTGTGATCATTGCAATTGTCGCCGGGGCAGCAGGAGTGTGGTACCTGATGAAACGAAAACCAGGTGAAAAGGATGAAGACGAATAACTCCTGTGTTTTTCCTTAACCCTGAACAGGGCAGCTGCTGGCGGGACGAAATTTGCCGGGTTGTGAGTATGCGATGAGGTGAGCGTGAAAATTTTTTTAAAAATTTTTTCCGCTGGATATTTTTACCGGAAGAATTCCGGAAAAAATTCCGGGATATCCATTTTACAAACTGTGTCAGGATTACAGAATACCGGCAGATTGTCAGTCAGGAAGGGTACTGTGTCAGAGGACACCGCTGATCCGGTCTCGTCTCCCGGGGAAGATCCCGATACCCCGATCACCGTCGGAGAATGACCTGATTTTAGGGACAGGGGAATCCGGGCCCTGTGCGGGGTCCGTTTACCCATTTTCCCGGATCCAGAGGTCATAATTCGGTAAAATGAGGGCATATTTCCCCGGGTTTTAGCAGTTTTCACACCGGTGAGGGAGAGGTCATATTTAGCCACATTTGGGCGGGCGATCGGCAGGTAAAACGTGTTTTGGATTGTGGGTGGGGTGGGCCGGATCGGATCCGGGAGTGATCCTTACGACTGGACAGGTAATCAGGAGAGTGGAGACCGGATTTTTTGTAATTGAATCCACAATCAAAATTCTAAAATGGATTTGAAAAAAAATTATCAAAAATAAATTTAAAAAATTGTTTGGAAAAATATCGGAAAAAATTTTTCCGGCAACCGGTTACAACATCCCCGGTTTATCCCCCGTAAAAAATCGTCCCGTCACTTCCAGATCATCCGGTACTTTCCTTTCGGCACCGTGATCTCGAACCTCGCACCTTTCCCCGGTACACCGTTCTCCCGGATCGTAATCCCGGTGATCGCGAGGATCTCCTTTGCGAGGAAGAGGCCAAGCCCGGTATTTTTCCCGAATCCTTTCTCGAAGATCTTCTCTTTTTCACCGGCCTGGATCCCGGTCCCGTTATCTTCCACGATGATATCGAGCCCGCCGGTGACCTCTTCGCCTCCGACACGGATCTCCGTCACGTTTCCCCCGTGCTGCATCGCGTTCTCGAACAGGTTGAAGAAGACCTTCTCGAGCATCGGGTCGGCAAAGATCTCGGCATTCGCACAGGCAGCGGAGCACATGACCTCCTTCCTCCCCGCCTTTGCCACCAGCTCGTCAAGTCGGAACCAGCCGGGGGTATGGACTCCCAGCTCCTGGTAGGTCTTCATGAACTCGATCTGGCGGTGGATCGTACTGGAGCTGGCCTCGATCTTTGCGAGGTACCCGGCAACGACCGGGTCGCGCTCTTTCCTCACTGCGATCTGGGTGAAGCCCTGGAGCGTGGTCAGCTGGTTCACGATATCGTGCCGGGTAATGCTGTTTAAGAGACCGAGTTTCCGGCTGGCTTCCCGGAGTGCCGCTTCCGCGAGTTTCCGTTCCGTGATGTCGGTCATCAGGTTGAGGGTTGCAGGCCTGCTATGCCACTGGATCATCGCGATCGAGATGTAAATCCAGCGCGGGCTCCCTCCCGGGCCGATCATCCTGAAATCGAAGTTGTCCGGGACATCTTCCCCATCACACCGCTGCTGGTAGTGTGTCTTCAGCATCTCCCGGTCCTCGGGCCAGACCGTCTCCCAGAATTCCATGCCAAGAAGGTCGATCGCTGCGATCCCGACGAGATCGATCATACGGGGGTTGGCATAGACCATGCGCAGGTCCTGGATGATCGTAATGGCCTCGTTTGCCTTCTCGACAAGGCTCCGGTACTTCCCCTCGCTCTCTCTCAGTGCCGCCTCGGCTTTCTTGCGTTTGGTGATATCTTCGGAAAAGATGATGATGCCACCGACAACAGTGCCGGTCGTGTACCACGGGCGGACTTCCCATGCAAGCCACAGGACAGATCCGTCTTCCCGTACAAATCTGTCGTCATCGGAAGAGACGACCTCACCGGCAAGACCCCAGCGGTGTACCGCCTTCAGTCCTTCAGGGATCTTCGGGAAGATCTCGTAGTGGGAACGGCCGATGATCTCCTCATCGCCGAGATGGTAGTCTGTGATCCACCGGCGGCTTGCTGCGATATAGCGCATCTCCGTATCGAACATCGCAAGGGCGGCGGGTGCCTGCTGGATAAAGAGCCGGAGGCGCTTCTCGCTCTCCAGCAGCGCCTCTTCAGCTTTTTTCCGGCCGGTAATATCCAGCACAGTCCCGATGATAGAGGTAAGATTGCCGGATTGATCGTACCTGCCCTGGAATGTTGAGTAATAATAACCGGTGCTCTTATCCGGCCGGAGGAACCGCTGTTCATACATACCCGGCTCACGGGACTTGATCGCCTTCTCGATCAGTTCCTTGTCGCGCTGGTGATCATCAGGCCAGGGTGATAGTTCAAGGATGGAATCGATCTGCGGGACGAACTCGCCCGGATCGATACCGAAGATCCTGAAAACTTCGTCAGACCATTCCACGTGTCCCGTTTTTGTGTCCCAGGACCAGAATCCCAGGTGCGCCATCTCCTGCGCTTCCCGCAGTTTTCTCTCGCTTTCACGGAGCTCTTCTTCGGCCTTCTTCCGGCCGGTGATATCCAGCAGGACGCCGTTATAGATGAGCTCGGGACCTTTCTTCACCGGCCGGGCCAGTCCCTGGAACCAGATCGTTTCCCCGGAGGGCTTGATGAACCGGCCCTCGATGTCCCATTGCGATGCCGACGACACCGCTTTTTTGATCGAGTCCATGATCGCATCGCGGTCGCGCGGGTCGGCATGCGCAGAGAACCGGTCGAAGAACCGATCCGCCTCATGGCTGATGCCAAACACTTCCTGCGAACGGGTGCTCACGTAGTAAAATCCCCAGCTGCCATCGGGACGGGCATAATACTGGAACATAACGCCCGGGATGGTGCCCGCGATCTCGGTCAGCTGCTGCTGGGTTTCCAGGAGTTTCTGCTGGGCAACCGCGATCTCCTCGTACTGCTGCCGCAGTTCCTCTTCTGAAGCGATAATCTGTTCGTACGCAGATTTTAATTCGTCCTGGCCTTTCTTCTGTGCAACAGCCTGCCGGATCTTGTGTTCGAGTTCGGCAAACTGGGACCGGGGATCCCCGCCTTTCTGGAGATAGAAATCGGCCCCGTTGTTGATTGCATCGATCACGACCTCTTCGCGGCCTTTCCCGGTGAAAAGGATGAAGGGGATGTTGCCGAACCGTTCCCGGACCACCTTTAAAAATTCGATCCCGTTCATGTCCGGCATCTGGTAGTCGGATACGATCGCATCGTAGGACCGGATCGAGGGGTTGCTGAGCGCTTCCTGGGCCGATGTCGAGATCCCGACGCTGAATTCAGCTGTCTGCTCAAGGAATATCCGGGCTACTTCAAGGAGTCCGGGCTCGTCATCGACATAGAGTACCCGAATTCTGCCCGGCATATTACATCCATATCTGCGAAATTGTATATCCCTTTCTGCTGAGGAAATATTCCGGGTTATCCCGACACGACCGCTCATTCGGTATCGGATGGCATGCATATCGCACACGTATATTACCCCCTGCCCCCCAGTATAATTAAATGCAGATCCCGGAACCCGATCTCATCTTTAGGGCGCTGTCCGATGCCACCTTCCAGGCGTACCGCGAAGCGGCCATCCGCCTCCCGCTCGACGTGCTGAAGGTGATCGGGAACGCCGCCCTTGCCGAGACGGACCCGGTGGCCCGTGGCGAGTTTGCCAATATCCTGAAAAACATCAGGACTGCCGGGGAACTGGGCGTGCCGATGTGCCAGGACACCGGCGTCCCGGTCATCTACCTCACGGTTCCCCCCGACATCCCCCTCACTCCGGAATTGTACGACGCGGTTGCGGAAGGTGTCCGCAGGGCAACAAAGGAAGTCCCGCTCCGGCCGAATGTCGTTGACCCGCTCACCCGGCACAACACGAACGACAATACCGGCGCCGGGATGCCGGCCATCCACGTGAAGCCCGGGAAAAAATTCACGGTCACGGTGCTCCCCAAGGGCGCCGGGGCCGAGAACATGTCGCGGATCGCGATGCTCCTCCCCTCCCAGAAAGACCAGATCGGGAAGTTCGTGGTCGAGACGGTGTATCTCGCAGGGTCACGCCCCTGCCCCCCGATCATCATCGGGGTCGGGATCGGCGGGACGTTCGATGGCGCAGCGGCACTCGCAAAGGAAGCCCTGCTCGAACCGGTTGACACGATGACGGAGTACGAGCAGCAGCTCCTCTACGCCGTGAACAAGCTCGGGATCGGGGCAATGGGACTGGGCGGGGATTTCACTGCCCTTGCGGTAAAAGTGAAGACGGCCGGCTGCCACACGGCATCGCTGCCCGTGGCCGTGAACATCCAGTGCTGGGCGAACCGGCATGCGACCGTTGAGGTTAAGCGATGACCGGAAACGTCATCCAGCTTAAAACCCCGCTGGGGGACGAAGTCCTCTCCCTTCATGCCGGGGACCATGTCGAGCTTTCGGGCATGGTCTACACGGCACGGGATGAGGCCCACCTCCGGATGAAAGAATCCGGCATTCCGTTCGATCCGAAAGGGGCCGTGATCTACCACTGCGGCCCGGTCATCCGGGACAACAAGGTCATTGCCGCCGGCCCCACCACCTCCGCCCGGATGAACGAGATCTCCGGGTTTTTGATCGAGAAGGGGGTCCGGGGCATCATCGGGAAAGGCGGGATGGGGGCAACCGTGCGGGAGCAGCTCCGGAACAAGGGAGTGTACCTCGCGTTCACGGGAGGGTGTGCTGCACTGGCCTCATCTCACATGACCCTCAAAGGAGTCTTTTATCAGGACCTCGGGATGGCAGAGGCGGTATGGGCGATCGAACTCGACCGCCTCCCCCTCGTAGTCGGGATCGATGCTCACGGGAACGATATCTTTGACGCGGCCCGGAAAAATGCGGAAGATGTATTCAGGATATATTCTCCCGAATTGTGCAAGGCAGAACACTGAAGCGACATTCTGGTGACCCGCAAGTCGAAGAACGCTGAAGCGTTCGGTCGAAGACCTGACGGTCTTCTCCAGTCTCCAGTCTGATGACTTTCGACATTCTCCAGCTTCGGGTTCCGAAAGGTCGGAAGGACCTTGAGGACGAGAAGGGAGGCGAAGCCGACCTTCGCTGCTGATAACCCTCAGCACAATAGAAGAGGTTTTTTGTAACAGTTACCGTATAAGTACTACGACAGGACTGCCAGTTCATGAAACTCGCCATCGACGAGACCCGGTGCAAGGGATGCAACCTCTGTACAAAGGTCTGCCCTTATAAGATATTCAGGGAAGGCAAGCGGCCCAACCGCCGGGGCATAGTCGTCCCGGAACTTGACCGTCCCGAGCGCTGTACCAACTGCCGGCTCCGGAACCTCTACGGCCGGCAGCTCTGCGGTGTCTGCCAGCTCACCTGCCCCGACCAGGCGATCCACTGGACCGAGGAAGAGCCGTACGAACCCCACAAGGTGGCGATTGAATATTGACACGGACTGAATTCTGGCAGGGAAACACGGCCTGTGCCGAGGGGGCGCTAGCAGCCGGCTGTAATTTTTTCGGGGGCTACCCGATCACCCCCTCGACCGAGGTTGCCGAGTTCATGGCAGCAAAACTGCCGAAGAAAGGCGGTGTCTTCATCCAGATGGAGGACGAGATCGCCTCGATGGCATCCATCATCGGCGCATCGTGGGCCGGTTCACGGGCGATGACCGCGACGAGCGGGCCCGGCTTCTCGCTCATGATGGAGAACATCGGGTTTGCTGCAATGACCGAGACGCCCTGCGTGGTCGTTAATGTCCAGCGGGGCGGTCCCTCCACCGGCCAGCCGACGATGTCGGCGCAGGGCGACATGATGCAGGTCCGGTTCGGCTCGCATGGTGATTACGCGATCATCGCCCTCTGCCCTGCGAGCGTGCAGGAGATGTACGAACTGACCGCGAAGGCATTCAATCTCGCTGACAAGTACCGCGTGCCGGTCTTCCTGATGGCTGATGAGACCGTGGGGCACATGCGGGAGAAGATCATCATCCCCGATACGGTCGAGCGGGTATCGCGAAAGCCGTTCGTGCCCGGCACCCCTCCCTTCAGGGCAACGGACCCCGATCTGGTCCCCGGTTTCCCGCAGTTCGGTACAGGCCAGCACGTCCACGTGACCGGCCTTACTCACGATGAGCGGGGATACCCGGCTGCAACGAACCCGGGCCTGCACATGGCCCTTGTGAAGCGGCTCGTGGACAAGATCGAGAATGCCCGGTACGAGATGGCGGATTACGATATCATCAACCCGGGCGCCGAGCAGGTCTTTGTTGCATACGGTGGCCCGGTCAGGACCGTGCAGCAGGTGCTCCACGACCGTCCGAATAACGATGTCGGGTTCCTGCGGATCCGTACCGTCTGGCCGTTCCCGGAGAAGGCACTTGCGGAGTTCAGGAATGCACGGCGTTTCCTTGTTCCCGAAATGAATCTCGGGCAGATCGCCCGCGAGATCGAGCGGCACGTGAAGGTGCCGGTAAAGAGTATCCCCAAGCTGGGCGGGGAGCTCCACACGCCAGCCGAACTTGTCGAAGCACTGGAGGCGAAGCAATGAGTTACGAGGACTGGTTCCGGCAGGACCGGCTCCCCCACATCTACTGTGCTGGCTGCGGGAACGGGACGATCATCAACTGCACGCTCGCCGCGGTCGATTCTATGGGATGGACGAAGGAGGAGACAGTCTTTGTCTCCGGCATCGGCTGCTCATCGCGTGCCCCGGGATACATCCTCACCGACTCGCTCCACACCACCCACGGACGGGCGCTCGCGTTTGCCACCGGTGTCAAGATGGCAAACCCGGACCTGCACGTGGTCGTGTTCACGGGCGACGGCGACCTTGCGGCGATCGGTGGCAACCACTTCATCCATGCATGCCGCCGGAACATTGATCTCACCGTGGTCTGCATGAACAACCAGATCTATGGCATGACCGGAGGGCAGGGGAGCCCGACAACCCCCAAGGGGTGCCTCTCGTCCACAACCCCGTACGGGTGTGCCGAGATACCCTTCGACCTCTGCCAGCTCGCAACCGCTGCCGGTGCAAACTACGTTGCCCGCTGGACTTCGTACCACGTGAAGGAACTCGAGAAGGCGGTTAAGGTCGGGCTCGAGACCCCCGGCTTCTCCTTCATCGAGGCACTCGTCCAGTGCCCCACGGCGTTCGGGCGCAGGAACAAGTTCCGGCTGGTGGCCGACCATGTCGAGTACTTAAAAGTCCACTCCCTGCTCCGGGCAAAACGTGATCGCATGCTGGAGAACGGCGAGCACATCCCTGAAGACATGTTCGTTGTCGGGGAACTCACCCGCAGAAACAGGCCGGCAATGGGGGTGAAGCCATGAGAAGCGAGGTCAGGTTTTCCGGGTTTGGCGGACAGGGGATCATCCTCTCCGCAGTCATCCTCGGCCGGGCTGCCGTGATGTACGACAACAAGTACGCGGTCCAGACGCAGGTGTACGGTCCCGAGGCCCGGGGCGGGGCTTCGATGAGCCAGGTAGTCATTGACGATGCGGAGATCCTCTACCCGAAAGTTGCCCACCCGGATATCTACATCATCATGTCGCAGGAAGGGTTCGAGAAGTACGGCGCAGGCGCAGAAGACCCCGCGTTGATGCTCGTTGACTCCTCACTCGTCCACTCCCGCCCGAAATGCCGGTGCATCGAGATCCCGGCGACACAGGAAGCCAAGCAGACGCTTAAGAAAGACATCGTGGCAAACATCGTGATGCTCGGGGCGCTCGTGGCTGCAACGCATGTCGTGAGCGAAGAAGCCCTGGAGAAGGCGATCCTCGACTCCGTGCCCAAGGGGACCGAAGAGCTCAACCTGAAAGCCATGCAGCTCGGCCTGCAGCTGGGGAAGCAACCATGAAACTACGCGAATACGAGGCAAAAAACGTATTATGGGAGGCCGGGATCCCTGTCCCGGCGGGATTCCTGATCAGATCGGCTGACGAACTCACCCCCCATCTCGGCGCACTGGGTGCGGCATTCGTCCTCAAGGCACAAGTGGATGTCGGCGGCAGGGGAAAGGCCGGCGGCATCCTGATGGCCGGCAAATCCGACGGGACAAAGGTCGCAAAAGAGCTCTTCGGAAAGCAGATCAAGGGCCTGCCGGTAAAGGAAGTCCTTGCCGAGCAGAAACTCGACATACAGCACGAGTATTATCTCTCGATCACGGTCGACCGGTCGAGCAAACAGCCGCTCATCCTCTTCACCGAAGCCGGTGGGGTGGAGATCGAGATCACTGCCCGGGAGCACCCGGAACTGATCAAAAAGGTTGTTGCAAACCCCCTGATGAAGGACCTCCCGCCGTTCTTGATCCGGGAACTGATCGGGAAAGCGCCAAAGGAGATCGGCCCGGTCATCAACAAACTCTACAAAATATTCATCGAGAAGGATGCTCTTCTTGCCGAGATCAACCCGCTCGTCACTACGCCTAACGGGGTCTTTGCTGCGGATGCGAAGATCATCGTGGACGACAATGCCCTCGGGCGTCAGGGGATCGCCATGAACCGCGACCTCTCCGAACGGGAGCGGGAGGCCGAGAAGCACGGCTTCTCCTATGTTGAACTGGACGGCGCCATCGGCGTGATCGGCAACGGCGCCGGGCTCACGATGGCAACGCTCGACCTCATCGAGTTCTATGGCGGGAAGGCGGCGAACTTCCTTGATGTCGGAGGCGGTGCCGAGAGCGAACGCGTGATGAACGCGGTCCGGCTCGTGGCAAGTGTCCCGTCCGTCAAAGTCATTGTCGTGAACCTGCTGGGCGGGATCACGAAGTGCGATGAGGTTGCAAAGGGCATCATTGCAGCGGGCATCTCCCAGAAAGTGATCGTCCGGCTCGCCGGCACGAACGAGGCAGAGGGCAGGAAACTCCTTTCCGAGAAGGGTTACGAGATGTTGGATACGATGGATCTTGTTGTGAAGAAGGCTGTGCAGGTGACCGCATGATCTACGGGGACAAAAAGACCGGGGTACTCGTGCAGGGAGCCACCGGCAAACAGGGCGAGTTCCATATCGGCCTGATGAATGCCTATGCACAGCAGGTCGGAGGCAGGGGCGTTGTTGCCGGCGTGACACCCGGTAAGGGCGGCCAGCAGGTGCATGGTGTGCCGGTGTTCAACACCGTGAAGGATGCGATGAAGGAGCATGACATCGGTGCTGCCGTCATCTTCGTCCCGGCCGGCGCAGCAGCCGACGCGATTATGGAGGAGGCAAATGCCGGCATCCGGACCATTGTCTGCATCACCGAGCATATTCCCGTGCAGGACACCATGAAGGCGATCGCGTACGCCCGTATGGAAGGTGCGAGCGTGATCGGCCCCAATTGCCCGGGGCTGCTCTCTCCCGGGGAAGTAAAGATGGGCATCATGCCGGCCGGATTATTCTCTCACGGGAATGTGGGTGTCATCTCCCGCAGCGGCACTCTGACCTATGAAGTCGTGGACGAGCTCACCCGGGCCGGTATCGGCCAGAGCACGGTTGTCGGTATCGGTGGCGACCCGGTGATCGGCCAGACGTTTGTGGATGTGCTGGAGCGGTTCGAAAACGATCCCCAGACAAAAGCAGTCGTGCTGATCGGTGAAGTCGGCGGTAACCTTGAAGAGGAAGGGGCAAAGTCCACGGACCTCCCGATCGTCTCCTACATTGCCGGTGTATCGGCTCCTCCCGACAAGCGGATGGGCCATGCCGGCGCAATCGTTGAAGGTGGCGAGGGCGATGCCCGGTCAAAGATCGCCCGGCTCAAAAAGCACGGCGTCCCGGTTGCATCACGCGTATCAGAGATCCCGGATATGGTCCGGGAACGGTTCCGCTGCCATTGTTAGGCCAATTTTTTCTTTTTTTTCGTGCCGGAATTTCAGGTTATTATTTCCGGTGTTCGACATATTCGATAACGGATCCATCCGGGTGACGTACGGTCATGTTGATGCCGGTCGGCACCTGCTGCGGCGGGCGCAGTATGGTCCCCCCGTTTTCAGCCAGGAAACGATGGTAATCGTCAACTGAATCCACGAGGAACGTTGCAATGGTAGACCAGAACGGCCGGAGTGCCTCATCAGTACCGGCAATGATCAGCACATCCCCGACCGATCCGATCTCGAGCCCGATTGCGGGCATCGAAAACCTCATTCCGGCCTTTGTGCCGGTCAGGTGTTCGTAAAATGAGATTGTGGTTTCAGGGTCGCTGGTATAAACGCGGGTCAGGGTCCTGAGGATCTTCATAATAAAGAATGTGGGGATGATCCTGATTAATCCCTGCAGGATCCGTTCCGGCCAGGTGCGGTCCGGTTCACCTGCGATAGCTGATCGCGGTCTCAACCGGGCAGTTGTCCGTGCACCTGCCACAGAGATAGCACTCCCGTTTTGGATCGTCCGCGCCGGCGGCATGCACCGGGCAGGCCTTCTCGCATTTTTTGCAGCCGATACAGGACTCACTGCGCCGCAGCCGGAAAAGGCTGAACCCTCCCAGCAGGGAGAAGAGGACACCAAAGGGACAGAGGATACGGCAGACCGGGCGGTACAGGAATACCGAGAGCAGGATAAGCCCGGCTGCCACGATGAGCACTGCGGAGAGGCTGAGCGAGAAGAGCTCGAACAGCCCGGTATATGCCATGAGGTCCACGAGGTATACCGCGGCAATGATGGTGGCAGCAAAGACCCCGAGCCGGATCGTCTCAAAGATCGTTATCCTGCGGATATCGATCTTCTTCACCGGCACCTCATAGGCAAGTTCCTGCAGCGACCCGACCGGGCAGAGGTGGCCGCAGAAGGTCCTGCCAATGATGAACGTGATGGCAATGACGGCACAGAGGATGATGATCGCGGGTGTGACCGATGACGCGGCGGTTATACTGTTGACGATGCCGATAAATTCCAATGGCATGACCGGCGCAAGGAAGACAAAACCGGCCAGCGTGCTCTCTGCCGCAAGTGCAAGGGTAATGCGCCGGGTCATCACGCCCGCGTACCAGAGGTATGACGTGAGCAGCGTGCCGGCTGTAATGTAGATAAGGGCAAAGACCATGCCGGAGGTCCCGCTCCCGGTCAGGATGCTCATGGCCATCAGCGATATCCCGAGCGCAACGAGCGTGGAGAGGGTAAGAGCCGGGACGCGTCTGTCAATTTTTATTCCCCCGGTCCCCTTCCTGATGCCGAGGTAAATCACGATACTGAGCAGGGCAAAGAGGACTGCTCCTGTTATGATGACCGATATACTGAGCGAGTCGAGACCTGAACCAGCAGTGCTCTGAACGTGTGCGGTGGAGGTATCCAGTGAGTTTGCCGGGGTTGCAGGTTGGCTCTCCCCCGGGCTGCCAAAGGAGGAAGACCCGGATCCTGCGGTATAATCACAGAGCGAGTTCCCGTCTGCATCGGTAAAGAGGAAACACCTGCCGGGGGACGGGCATCCGCTGTGACCTCTGGGACAGATCGCGGCGCAGGCCGGGTAGGCCAGTCCTGCCGAAAGCAGGAGGGTGGCAAACCCGCGCCGGAGTTTTTTGGTGAACTGCATTGTACTGACCTTTTCTTATCCCCTCCGATTACCGGAACTCCTTAAAGGAATAGGTGCATGGCATGACGGCAATACTGGTACTGTGCGGTGATAATCTGTACCCCGGGCATCGTATCATTTAATATAATATATTTCGTTTTCCCGCCCGGTGTATCGTTGAACGGTTCATCATACTCCGGTTTTTCATTGGGGCAGTTTCCGTCGTGCGGTCCCATCTCCCTCACGGCAACTGTTATCGGATCGCAGTCGTAATATTATGGAACTGTTATGCCCGCCCCCCAGTATCTCCCCATTGCTCCCGAGCTCTTCGCCCATTCCTGCGATACGGTCAGCAAACGCGTATCGCAACTCCCGTTCCTCCGGAGCGGTGTGAATGTAACCGGTGAACTGGTCGGGGTCACGATGGAGTGCCTGAACGCCGAGGTGACCCGGACGCTTGCGATCACCACACCCCGGGATCTGCCCGGGGGGATTGCCCGGGGGCTCGACTTTTGCCTTGAAGAGCGCCTTGGCATTCCCGGAAAGACCGTTGTCCCGGTTATCACCGAAGTGCTCTGCAGCGCCGGCATCACAGAGATGACAGAAATTATCGACCGGCAGATGCACCGGCCCCGCAAAGCAGTCCGGCTGCTCCCGCCATGGACCTGGCATATCGCATCAACACTCGCCCCCTCGGTCCGGCTTGGGGGAGTGGATACTGCCTCGCTTTCATGGATGGACATGTGCCCCGTGTGCCGGACCGGTATCCTGGAACGGGTTGTCGGAAAACAACTCTTCGGTATCCCCCACACGGAATTCTATATGGCCTGCACCCACTGCGGGGCAAAGTTCATACCGGTCGGCCCGGCATTCCGGCTCGTGTCCATTGCCACGATCCGTGACCCGCTCTGGAAGAAACATCTCGATAAGACCTATTCACCGGAGATATGGGCCGGCATTGCGTGTAACACCGGCGCAAACCGCCCTCAGGAACGGCGCCCGGCCGAGAAGAAACCCGGCGTGCCGGTACAGAAAACGCCGCAGGCACTGCCCGCCGCATCGGTCATACTCTCCCCGTTAAAGGACGGGTCGCTTGCCGTCCCGCTCCCGGGAAAGATCCTGTACTTCCGGCCGATCGGCCTGAAATATACCGGCGGTCTCCGGGAAGATGCGTTCGTCCGCGTCCAGAAACCCCTTACCGACCTGCTTAAAGAGCCGGCCTTTGGGCACCTGCGGGACCCGGTCAATGCAAAATATTCCCGGTATCTCCCCCTGCAGACCGGCGTCTTCCTCTCCCAGCTCAAGGAGCGTTTCGACCCGTTCTACCGCGAGTTCCTCAACCCCTTCGGGGATGAGAAATACGGGTCGTTCAGGGCAGAAAACTCCGGGGAAACGGAAAAGAAGGGTGTTTTGATCGTGGTCGTGAACCGGGGTCTCTACCATGCAGCAGAGTCTCCCGGCCCCGTCGCTGCCGCCATTAATAACCGGTTCGGGAGAGTCGGGGCGGATGACTGCCTCCTCGCGGGCGACGCGGCCCGGTGCAGGATCAATGCCCTCCTCTGCAACCACCGGAAAGAGGCCGGGCTGTATTTCCACGCCGCGGACCGCGACGATGAGCGGCAGTCACTCCTGCATGCGGTTGAACACCTCATGCATCCCGGAGATGCATGAAAAAATGGCGGGTATGGGGTTGAATGTGTGATCAGAGAATTTTTCTTATCCAATGAGAACATTATAGTTATCCAGTCCGGATACCGTGAAACGGAGCTCACCGATGAAGTGCCCACACTGCGGGATGAATATACGGGATGAAATAACCGAATGCGGCTACTGCGGCGGCAAGATCAGCCGGCGCCCTGCAAAAGCGGCAGCTGGCGCGGGCAAGTTCACCGTTGACAAAAACGTGCAGAAAATGGCACAGCATGCAACGACTTCGGACGATCCCGATTCTGAGGATGAAGAGGAAGGTGGGCTTTCGAAGATCCTCCAGCCCGGGGAACAGGTGCTGATCGGTTCGCTCAACGTAACGGTAAAGAAATTCTTTTTCCACGCATACCTGACCAACCAGCGTATTTTCCTCATCGATACGCAGGAAAAGAAACTCAAGGTCACGGCAAAAGATGTTGCGCGGGATACGATCGCAGGGAGCATTGTGGAATTCTCGGAGAATTCCGATCCCGTGCTCGTCCTGTCCATCAAGTCAGGAGACGATGATACCAAGACCATGAAACTGGTCTTTGCCCAGAGCGGCACCGACCGGTCCAGTGAGATCGATGAATGGCTCTCCCTCCTTCACGGTGAGGACGAACCCATAAAAAAGGCCCCGAAGAAACCGGCTCCGGCACCCCGGAAACGTGTAGAACCTGAAGAGCCCGAAGAAACTGAAGAACCAGAAGAAGCTGAAGAGGCTGAAGAAGAGGCCGGGGAACCGGTTGTTGCCCGGCCCCCGGAGAGACCCCGCCAGAAGCAGGAACTGCGCCCTGCAAAGAAGTCGCTGAAGGACCATGAGCGGCAACCCCCGGTAAAACGCCTGCTCTCACTCTACAACGTGCAGGAGGAAGAACCGGAACCGGAGCCCGAACCGGAACCGGTGGCGGCCCCCCCGCGGAGGACGCATGTCCGCCAGGTCGTGGCATCGTCCTATGAACGGGAGATCCCCCCGGCAGAGGAACCCGAAGTACCCCCGGTGCGAAAGCCGGAAGTGCAGTCGGCCATGAAAGGTGCGATGAAAGGCGCCATTAACCAGGCCGGGCCGCAGACCCGCCAACCGCTGAGAAGACCGGTTGTTGAACCCGTGAGGCGCCATGCGGAAGAGACCGGGCCCGGGCCGGATTTTGTCCAGCCGCGTCGCCCCATCGTTCAGGAAAACATCGAGGAAAAACCGGTCCCGGGGGAGACGGCGGGTTCACCCCAGTTCTGCCATAACTGCGGAAAGAAACTGCCCCATTCTGCCAACTTCTGTCCCGGGTGCGGGACGAAACTGAACCAGGGCCGGACCCTTCCGCATTCCCGCACGGCCCCGACCGCTGCCAGCCGGAAAGCAACACGGACGGACCCGCCGGGACACGAGCACAAACCGGCCATGCCGAATGATATTGACGACGATGAGGTTGAAGATGTCAAGCCCGTCCCGACACGGCCACCGGTCAAGAAGGCACCAAAAGGCAGCGAGATGACGATCCTGCACAAATTCCTGAGACGATAACGGTCTCTCTTTTTCCCGTCTTTTTTACTTCCGGGCACACGAGTTCTGTGTGTCCCGGTGTCCCGGTCCGATTTATGCGAACGACATACTCTCTCGTTACACATATTCCGTTTTTAAAAAAAGAGACGACAGAAAAGCGTGCGAAAATGCGTGTGAAAAATTACTATAAGTAATATTTGGTGCTGCAATTATTGCATAATTGGAAATTGTTATATGAACTCCAGTCCCTTTTATTATTACGAAGTGTCACGAGGAAACCAATGAAGAGAAACATTCAGATTGAAGCACTGGACCAGATTCCTTTGGAGAAACAGCGGATCGAACTTGCTGAGCGTAAATGTCTCGGCCACCCGGACAGCATTGCCGACGGGATTGCAGAGTCGATCAGCCAGGCTCTCTGCAAGACCTACCTCGACGAATTCGGGGTCGTCCTGCACCACAATACCGACCAGGGCGAGGTCGTTGCTGGCGAGTCCGCACCCAAGTTCGGCGGCGGCCGGATGATCCGCCCGATCTATGTCCTCCTTGACGGGCGGGCGACCAAGCAGTTCAATGGCGTCAACGTCCCCGCGGATGCCGTGGCCGTGGAGGCAGCCCACAAATATATCCACAAGATCCTCCCGGAACTCAACCTCAACCGCGAGCTCATGATCGACTGCCGGCTCGGGACCGGGTCCACCGACCTGCGAGATGTCTTCAAGCCCAGCCAGGGCAAGATCCCCCGGTCAAACGACACCTCGTTCGGTGTCGGCCACGCACCCTTCTCGGATGTGGAGAACATCATCCTGAACAGCTCCAACTATATCGACACGAAGCTCCGGAAGAAATATCCCGCCATCGGCCAGGACATCAAGATCATGGGCCTCCGCGACGGCAACACCATCACCCTCACGGTTGCCTGTGCGATCGTTGACCGGTACTGCAAGGACATCCGGGAATACTCGGAATACATGAGCATCCTCAACGAGGAGATCACCGCGATCGCGAAGAAGAGCACCAAGCGGAAGGTCGTTGTCCATGTCAATACGGCCGACGACATCAGGAAGAAGAGCGTTTTCTTAACCGTTACCGGCACCTCCGCCGAGATGGGCGACGACGGATCGGTAGGCAGGGGCAACCGGTGCAACGGGCTCATCACCCCGAACCGCCCGATGTCCATGGAAGCAACGAGCGGCAAGAACCCGATCAACCACATCGGCAAGATCTACAACCTCCTCTCCACCCAGGTGGCACAGGAGTGCGTGAAGAAGGTTGACGGTATCGAGGAGATGTACATCCGGCTGCTCTCGCAGATCGGCAAGCCGATCGACCAGCCGCTCGTCGCAAGCGTCCAGGTCCTCCCCGAGTGCGGCGTGAAGCTCAAGGACATCAATGCGGATATCCGGGAAATTGTGGACGACCAGCTGACAAATGTCACCCACATTACCGAAAAGGTAATCGAAGGCAAACTCAAGACCTTCTGATCCGAACATGGCAAAACCGGTAAAATCCAGAAAAAACCGTGACACCCCCCTTTTTTCCGATATCGTACGTCTCGCGATCCCCAACAAGGGACGGATTGCGGCCCCCATCATGGACCTGGTCGAGAAGAGCGGGCTCCATCTCGCGGAGACCAGTGAACGGCGCCTGATCACCAAGACCCTCGACCCCCATGTCGAGATCCTCTTTGCCCGGCCGGTGGATATCCCGGAGTACGTGGCCACGGGCGCTGCGGACCTCGGCATCACCGGCCATGACATGGTCGTGGAACGCGAGGCCGAGGTGGAGGAGCTCCTCGACCTCCAGCTCGGGAGAGCGAAACTGGTGCTGGCCGTCCACGAGGATTCCGGCATCACGTCCGTAAAGCAGCTTGCCGGGAAGAAGGTCGCCACCGAGTTCCCGGTGATCACCCGCTCGTTCTTCGCACGGCACAAGGTGAAGGTCGATGTCGCGGTGGTCGGCGGGGCCTGCGAGGCGACACCGCAACTCGGGATCGCCGATGCGATCATCGATCTCTCCAGTTCGGGGACCACCCTGAAGACCAACCGCCTCCGCGTGATCGAAGATGTGCTGACGACCTCCACCCAGCTGATCGCAAACCGCGAATCGTTAAAGGCGAAGAAAGACAAGATCGAGGAGATCCACCTTGCGCTTGAGAGCGTCGTCCGGGCCCGGGGCCAGTGCTACCTGATGATGAACGTGAAGCGTTCGTCACTTGCAACGGTGAAGCGGGTCCTGCCCGGTCTCTCGGGGCCGACGGTGATGGACGTGGCATCGAGCGAGGACCTTGTTGCGGTCCACGCGGTCGTCAACGAGGAACGGGTCTATTCCCTGATTAATGCCTTGAGGCGTGCAGGGGCAAAGGACATACTCGTGATGGCAATCCAGCGGATGATCCGGTAGGCGGACCCATGAAAATCTTTCCCGCTGTTGATATCCTCGGGGGCCGGTGTGTCCAGCTGGTGCAGGGGAAACGGGAGAGTGCGACCGCGTATGGCGATCCCCTTTCCTGTGCAACCCGCTGGCTTGACGAAGGCGCCAGGGCACTCCACATGGTCAACCTTGACGGGGCATTCGGGACATCTTCGCAGAATGCAGGACTCATCGCTGAGGTGATCAGAGAGACCGGCGTCGAGATCGAACTTGGCGGGGGCATCCGTTCAATTGACGATGCCAGACGCTGGCTTGAGACCGGCGTGGACCGCGTCATTATCTCGACCCTTGCCACGCAGGAACCGGAATGCATCCGGGCACTCTCCCGCGAATTCGGCAGGGACCGGGTAATGCCCGGCGTGGATGCCCGGGACGGGCAGATCGCGGTCCACGGCTGGCAGGAGATGGCGGGGGACTATATCGGCTGGGCAAAAAGGTTTGAGGAGCTGGGAGCCGGCTCGCTCCTCTATACGAATGTGGATGTAGAGGGCCTGCAGCAGGGCGTCCGGTTTGAACCGGTGAAACGGCTGATCGATGCGGTCGGAATCCCCGTTGTCGTTGCCGGCGGCGTCTCGTCCCGGTCCGATGTGGCGGGCCTTAAGGATGCCGGTGCTTTTGGGGCGGTGCTCGGCTCTGCCCTGTACAGCGGGAAGATCAAACTGAAAGATGCACTGGAGGAATGTAAGTGAGAGTTGTTGAAGTGAAGCGGGAGACAAAGGAAACGAAGATCGTGATCAGGCTCAACCCGGACGGTGTGGGGAACGTGAAGGTCAACAGCGGCGTACCGTTCTTTGACCACATGCTCACTGCCATGGCAAAGCATGGCGGTTTCGACATGACCTGCACTGCAAAAGGCGATCTGCATGTGGACTGCCACCACACGATCGAGGATATTGGTATCGTGTTAGGCGATGCGATAAAGCAGGCGATCGGTGACGGCCGGGGTATCCGCAGGTTTTCCCATGCCATCATCCCGATGGATGAGTCTCTTTCGCAGGTCGCGCTCGACTGCGGGGGACGGGGATACCTTGTCTGGCATGGCACCTTCGGCAACAAGCTCGTGGGCACTATTCCTTCCGACATCTTCGAGCATTTCTTCTACTCCCTCTGCACCCGGGCCGGGATCACCGCACATATCACCTTCTCCGGGAAGAACGATCACCATCAGTGCGAAGCGGCTTTCAAGGCATTCGGCATTGCCCTTGGGGATGCCCTTGCAATCAGCGGGAATAAGAAGGCGGTCCGGAGCACGAAGGGGAAGTTTTAATCCGGTTCAGATGAACTTCTGCATCCAAACCATATCGAAAACAACTCCTTTTTTCATTCCAACACTGAGGAACCTCCCGCACTCGGTGAATCCCTGGCGGGTATGAAACCGGATGCTGCCATCATTCAGCGATGAGATGCTGGCAAGGAGCGACGTGATCTCCTGCTTTCTGCCTGCCGTTTCAAGATACTCAAACATCCTCGTGCCGAGCCCTTTTCTGGTCATTTCCGGCCGGAGAAAATAGGTGACCTCAGCCGTATGCCGGAATGCCGCCATCGGGTTGTGTGGCCGGAGCAAACCGAATCCAGCAACAGTTCCCTCACTCCCCCGTGCAACTACAGAGGGATAATTCCTGGAGGCATCAAGGAACAGGGAAAAAAATTCATATGGGACTTTCTGTTCCGGGTATGCTGCATAACTGTTCTCGATGTAGTAATTGAAGAGATCGACAACGGACTTTCTGTCGCTCTCTGAGATTGAACTTAGGGTGATTTCTGATAGTACTGTCATGGTGTTCCAATCCTTGAAGGTATGTGCAGAAAATAGTATAGTATCTAAACTATTTAATGGGCTATGCGGGTTAAAGACCAGGATCAGGTCTTCTTCTGGCATCCCCCCGCGATGCTGTCTGTAATCCCGCGCCGGGTCTCCGGACAGTCGTCAAATATCTTCTCGATTTCAAGGAAAAATTTCCTGATATTCTCCCGATCCCTGTTGTCGAGGCCCGAGATCTCCCGGATGATCCTCTCGTTGACCAGGGCATGATATGCCTGGTGCCAGTCATATGCCCTCTTACCGGAATCCGTGAGCCGGATAAAGACCGTTTTATTGTTCCCCTCCTGATTTATCCGTTCCAGGTATCCTTTCTCCTCGAGTTTTTTTGTGGTCTGGGAAATGGCCCCCTTGGTGATCCCCATGCGGACAGCCAGCGAAGACATGCTCTCTTCCGGAAAACGGCCGGCCATGTCGATCAGGTGGACCTCTGATGTATAAAGGAGCACTCCGTCTCCGGTGTCGGCAGGCTCACGCTCGATGATGGCTGCCTTGTTGAAAAGCCGGGTGAGTGCATCCATGATCTCACCTGTATCCGTGGCACAATCGGATCCGGGAGAATTGTTTAGCATCTATACCTATCTCTGATCGGAAGAGAAGAAAAAGATCATCCTCTTTGTTCAATACCCGGTCGCGTAATAATACCCGTTTTCCTCTTTCACGTGCACGGGCACTTCGAACAGGTGGCCGATGTACCTGTCGGTCAACAAAGTCTCTTTCGGGCCGTCGTGTTCAAACCGCCCGTTCTTCATGAGGATGACGCGGGAGATCTCCGGGATAATATCCTGAAGGTTGTGGGTGACGAGGATGATTCCGGTGCCGGACTGTGCGATCTTACGGATCGTCTGCCGGAACGCATGGAGTGCATGGAGGTCGAGGCTGTTGGTCGGTTCGTCAAGGATCAGGACTTCAGGGTCGTGGACCATGGCCCTCCCGATCAGGAAACGGCGGGCTTCTCCCGATGACATCTCCGTCATGGGCCGGTCGCAGATATGACCGATCTCGAGGAATGCAAGGATATCGTCTGCCTTCCGGTCCATCTCCGGGGTAATCTCGCGGTTGAAAAGCCCGATACTGGAGAAGAACCCGGAGAGGATGACTTCCCGGCCGGTAATTTGCCGCGTAAAAGTGAACTGGAGATCATTTGACACGACCCCAAAAGCAGACCGCAGATCGAAGACGTCCCACACGTCCTTCCCACAGATCCGGAATGTAACTTTGTTTCCATCAAGGCAGGGATAGAATTCCCGCAGGATCGTTTTGATAAACGTGGATTTTCCCGCGCCATTCGGGCCGAGGATTGCCACGTTCTCACCCTGCCTGAGCATGACCGATAGTGCATCGAGGACTTTCTTCTCCCCGTGGAAGACCGTGATGTTATCAAATTCAATGAACGGGGACGCCTTGTCCGGCGCAGGGGTGGTGGTGAAATCCATTGCGGTATCCCGGTCTTATGTGTATCCGGTCACGGGGTATCAGATGACGCTGGTGACGGTGATCGTATAACTGCGCATACCAGCTGTTTCGTCCCGGGTACACGAGAGGCTCCCGCCTGCCCGGAGAGAGAGCCCGGACAGGAACCGCAGGTTCTTCCGGCCGCCATCGTCCTCCGCAGAAGAGACATTGCCGGCGATCGTGACACTCACGTCAGGATCGTTCCTGGCGATATAAAGACTGATCGTATCCGAACCGGTCCCCACGAGGTCTTCCATGATATACGTGAGGAGGTCGGTGAAATGGTCCCGGTCAATGGCAACCGCCAGCGGGTCGCATATCTCCTGCATGGTGAACTCCACGTCCTCGAGGAGGGGACGCGTCCCGATACGTGCGAGCAGCATGCGGGCAAATGCCTTCTCGTCATCCACCGATGACATCATGTCATCATCGGAACAGGCAGGGACCGAGAGACCAGCGATAAGCGTCTCGATGATGGTCGGGAGATTAACGACCGTGATCTCCTTGGGCGGGGTAAACCCGCGGAACATGGTGGTATAGTCCGACAGGAGCCGGGCTGCACGGTTGACCAGGGTCGGGTCGATGATGTGGGCCAGTTCGTCTTTGTTGAATATGCGCTGCAGCTTGGCGACTACCTGTCCTGCCTTGAGGGCAAGGTGGATGGAGACCCCGCCCCCCCGGTGGTGCTCCTCGGCAAAGAGCCTGAACGCGTCCAGGAGTTCATCGATGGTATCGCCGTTGATGAGCGCGTCCATCTCTTTTGCGATCTCGGACTCCCCCAGTTCGTCCAGGACAAACGAGACATAATACAGGCGTCCTGCCATGATCGTGAAGAGTTCGTTCACTTCCTCCATGCTGTCTTCGGCATAAGCGGCGGCCTGGACCGCACGGTCGCGGTTGAGCTCGGCGATATTGGCAAGGGCAAGGGCATCTCTCTTTATGACCGCGAGGGTCTTTGCTGCATCCTCAGCAGGGATGAGGCGCCCGTGGCCGGGGCCGATCGTGGTAATCCCGCCTGCACTGAGGAGGGCCCCGATGCCCTCGAACGAGTGGATGAGGTCTTCCTGCGACCACCCGACAATGCCGGCAATGCCGGGATTAGCTGCAAAAAACAGGTCCCCGATAAAGAGGAGCGAACCGATCTGGATGCAGATGCTGTCCGGGCTATGCCCGGGCGTGTTGTAACAGTCGATTGAGGTTTCGTGTCCAAACACGATAGTCTCCCGGTCCGGGAGCATGGATATTGGGTCGGCCGGGAATACCGTAATGGTCAGGAGCCCGCCATTTGGCAGGCAGACTTCGACGGGCATGCCGGGATGGTCCCTGCGGTCCGCTGTCAGGATATGGTGCCCTACCCGCATCGGGCTGATGGCCGACCCCATCAGGTCCGCCTGGGTCATACCGCTGTCGCCACGTTCAAGAGCGGAAGCACCGGCATCCTGGACCATCAGGACGGCCGCATCGGTATAGGCAAAGGCCGGGATATTCTGGATCCCGGAGAAATGGTCGATATGGGCATGGGTGAGGATGACGAAGAACGGCCGCTCCTTTTCGTGCCGGCATTCCGTAACAACCTGCATGAGCTGTTCGGCCTGTTCGGGAATGCCGCCCGGATCGATCAGGAGGATGGCATCCGGCGTCTGGATAAGGTAGGAGTTGGACGAGATCGTGTCGATCTTACGGATAAGCGGGTAAACCTGTGCCCCGGCAGCTCCCGGGAGGGGCTGCCACTCATGAGAGACCAGTGGGGTGTTACCAGCTGGCAAGCGACTCTCCCTCGGACGGATAGATCGAGAAGATCGATGTGAACCCTGCGAGTTTGAGGATCTTCAGGACTTCCGGCGAGAGACTGCAGATGCTGAACTTATCCCCGGGTGCCTTGAGTTTTTTCGCGGTTGCCAGGAGTACCCGGAGGCCCCCGCTGCTGATATAGGATACCTCGGAAAAATTCAGCAGGACCTGACGGTGGCCTGCATCGATCTCCTTGTTTATCGCCTGCTCGAGCAGGGGTGCGGTGGCAGTATCGACCCTGCCGGCAATGGAAAGTATGGTTGCGTTGTCTTTGCTGGTTGTGGTAATATCCATGATGATCCCCCCACACAATGTGTCGAAAATTCTTAAGAAATGTCAGTGCTTGAAAAAGATAATGGTATCTCTGTGCAACGATTTGGACATCCTTATGATGGAATGCGATCAATGCGTACCTGACCGTCATGGCAGCAATGAGCCTCTTATCCCTGATCGCACTCCTTCAGGTGATGTACGTGACCATTGCAGAGAACCGGGAGTCTGACGGGAGTCACCTCCCGTCGGATGCCAGCACGCGGATGGCCGCAAGGGTGATGTAAGAATGCCGGAGAGATTGCTCGCGCTGACACTCAAATCGGATATCGATGAGATCCCCCGGCTCTCAACAGCGCTCCATGCCCTCATGGAGGACCATGGTTTTCCTGAGGAGGATATTCTCGATACCCAGCTTGCCGTTGAGGAAGCGGTGACCAATGTCATCATGCACGGGTACAAGGGCGGGAGTGGCGAGGTTCTCGTCCTGTGTAAGGCGGACGTGGGGATCATTGAGATCCGGCTTGAAGACCGGGCGGTTCCGTTCAATCCCCTTACCCTTCCCGCACCCGACCTGGGCGGGGATATTGAGGACCGGAAGATCGGGGGACTGGGCTTCTTCCTGATCCGGCAGGTCATGGATGAGATCCTCTACCGGTATGAAGACGGGAAGAATATCCTCACCATGATCAAACGAAAAACGAACTAATTTTTTTTTTAGGGTTCGCGCTGGATGTCCTGGATATAGGCGATACCGATCTTTGCCTTGCGCAGCCTCGTGGAATCGAGCAGGTGGCGCATGTCCACAAACTCCCCGTCCGTAACGATCTTTTTTACCTGCGTATTCAGGTCAAGGGTTGGATCATAGGGAATGTTCCTGAAGACCACGCCATGGTTGTGGAGGTACATCCCTTTTCCCGCACCCGTGTTCAGGGGGTTTGCATAATACAGGGAATCGAGATTTTCCGGGTTGAACCCAGAGAGGTCGGTGCCGAGATCGATACCGATACCAAAGCTCACCAGCGTATCGCCCTGGTATGACGTGCCGCTGTCGGACGCCATCCATTCATGGGCCCGGGAAGGGGCCATGATCGACTCCCCTTTTTTGAGTCCCGACCCGGCGACCGGGGCCTTCTTCAGCCCGGAGCTGGCAAAGCCGGAGAGGACTCCCCACATGGTCACGGCGACAACGCCACGGTAGGTCTTGATCCGGTCCCGTGCCGACGAGAAAATGACCTTGTAGATATCGGATATGCTTACTCCTTTTGGATTGGTCGTGTCGAGAGTGAGGTATTCGTTGAATGGGCCGTCGAGCGTGATATTGAACCCGGTATATACGGGCAGGTCGCTCCCGGAGGTATTCCCGGGTGTCAGGAAGTCCGGAGTACTGTTGCCATCGGTCGGGAGCCAGACCATCGATCCGTACAGCGTGATCATTTCCCCGAGGAGGGGAAGGGCATCCTTGGCGTCAGCGCCCAGGGCCCCGAGGCCCAGGGAATAGGTGACCTCGGAGAATTTTTTCATCCTGATATCGGATTCGGTGATCGTTGCATGGAGCACTTTGTCGAGGTCCCCGGTGACACGGATGGCCGGGGATTTGGTCATCCAGCCGGGCTCGATGGTCAGGCTGACGCCGTCTTCGATGATCTTCTTGTAAAAGATCTCGTTGAAGAGGGACGGGTTCCTGCGTTTTTTATTCAGGTCCTCAACCGCCTCCTCCGTTGTCGCGTACATGGGAAAGACCGTGGAAAAGCCTGCCATTTCGAGCACCTTTTTCGGGTACTCCCCGACCGCAGAGAGGACAAACTTCCCGCTCCGGCGTTTCAGTTCCTTCTGCAGGCCATTGAATACCCGTATGCCCCCGCTGCTCAGGTAGGGGGTGTCGGTCATATCGACAACCAGTTCCTTGTCATCGTCATTGAGTTCTTCACGGGCCCAGCTGTCGAGCTGCTGTGCCCCGAATGCGTCGAGCCTCCCGTTGACAAAAAAAACAAGAACCCCGTCCTTTCTCTCGCTCCTGGCTTCCATGGATTGTATCTCCTGAAAGGTAGTATTGCGCGCAGCCTAATTTAAGGTTGGGGGGACCTGCCCGGGCGTCGTTACGGGCGCCCGGTTTGAAGGTTTTATATGCCCGGACCCCGCAACAACTCCATGGATCTTTCAGTGGTGAAACGCGCAGCGGAGATCATTGTCGTCCTCCTCTGTGCCGTCCTTATCGCGAACACGGTCTCCAACATGCTGATGAACCTGTCCGGCCTTGGCGGACCCGTTGGTTTCATTGCCGGTTTTGTTGTGTACGCGGCCGTATTTTTCGGCGTACTGTACTTCTTCGAGCGGTTCTTTTCGATTGCGATATTCCGGTTTCGCGGACGGTGAGGAGCCGGGTTTTTTTAATTTTATTGCATTACGCGAAAATCAACTGTTTTTTAACAACCGGTGTTACCGGCTCATTGAAAAAAAAGAAATTTTAAAAAAATTTCACGCCTTTACGACATCCGTGCACTTCTTTGCGGTAAATGCAACGGCAATCGAGCAGAGCCCCATGATGATTGCGAACCCACCGGCAATGTATGGAAGAAGTGCCGCTGTCAGGAATGGGTTGATCAGGAGGATGATACCGAAGATCAGGCTGATAACCCCGAGAACGCCGTTCCCCCAGTCCTTCTTCGTGAAGGCCTGGAACAGGTGGGCCCCTCCCACGAAACAGGCCCAGAAGCCGATGAAGATGACCAGGAATGACAGGATGAAGACGGTCGCGTACAGTGGCTTGAGTAAGATCAGGATGCCGGCGATGATGTTGATGATCGCAAGAAAGATCTTCCAGCCCATGTTGGTCCTGTCGACCGCCAGGCTCACGATAGCAAAGATCCCGCCCACGAGCCAGTAGGCTCCCATGAACGTGATAAGGAGTTCTGTTGTTATCCCGGGGGTGAAGAGGAATGCAACCCCGAGGAGCAGTGCAAGGATCCCCCAGAGGAGGAGGAGCCACCAGGGAAAGAGTTTCATATCGATCATCGCTGGATCGGTAATGGAGATTTCTTCAGTCATGTAATCATTTCCGGTGTAAAATACACGAAGAAAGTATATGTAGTATTCTCTTTTTCTCCGGCTCTGGAGACCAGAACGCCGGATCCTCCTGATAATATCGCTCTTCCTCCTGGCAGGATCTTACGGATAGACCAGGACAGTATTGCGGCCGGCAGGTGATTTCCAGGAATGAATACCGAATTATTTAATCCTTATCTCCCCAAGCGTTGCACATGAGCAGGAGCATACAAGATCAGGGCCTGCAGCCTACATCAGGACTGCAGAGGAGAGTCCGATGAATCCCGAAGATCACCTCCTGGTCGCCGTCATCGATGACGCGATCCATACCGACACCCCCCACGGGCGGGCGATCAAACGGATCGTGCAGGGCCTTGAGGAGTTCGGTATCCGGGTCGCGGATGTTGCATCACCGGCCGATGCCCGGGCTGCCTATTCCGGTCTCCCGGAAGTCGATTGCATCCTCATCAACTGGAACCTTGGCGGGGATACCGCAAAGAAGCACAAGGAGACGATGCAGCTCATCCACGAGATCCGCAGCCGCAACGAGGATATCCCGATATTCCTGATGGCAGAACCCACGAGTGAGACGCCGACCTCGCTCACGATCGATATGATCCGGGAGGTCAACGAGTACATCTACGTGATGGAGGATACGCCTGAGTTCATTGCCGGCCGCATCACGGCCGCGGCAAAGCGCTACGAGGAGCGGCTTCTTCCTCCGTTCTTTGGCGAACTGGTGAAGTTCTCGGAGGATTTCGAGTACTCGTGGCACACGCCCGGTCATGCCGGGGGCACTGCGTTCCGGAAATCACCAGCGGGACGGATCTTCCACGAGTTCTTCGGGGAGCAGCTCTTCCGTTCCGATCTTTCCATCTCTGTCGGGGAACTGGGTTCCCTCCTCGACCATTCAGGACCGGTTGGCAAGGCCGAACGGTACGCTGCGAAAGTGTTTGGCGCTGACATTACCTATTTCGTGACAAACGGCACGTCAACGGCTAACAAGATCGTGTACTTCGGCCGGGTGACAAAGGATGACATCGTCATGGTGGACCGGAACTGCCATAAATCGGCTGAGCATGCCCTTACCATGACCCATTCCGTTGCGGTCTACATGGTCCCGACACGGAACCGGTACGGGATCATCGGCCCGATCCCGCCGGAAGAGATGTCACAGAAAGCGATCAGGGCCAAGATTGCGGCCAACCCGCTCACAAAAGGGCTGCCGGACAAAAAACCTGTCCATGCCGTGATCACCAACTCAACCTACGACGGGCTTTGTTACCATGCCGCGGACGTGGAAGCCCTGCTTGGCAAAAGCGTTGACAGCATCCACTTCGATGAGGCCTGGTATGCCTATGCCCGGTTCAACCCGCTCTATAAGGACCGCTTCGCCATGCGGGACGGGGCGAAGGATAAGGACGGCCCCACGGTCTTTGCCACCCAGTCCACCCACAAGCTGCTGGCCGCCCTGTCGCAGGCATCCATGATCCATATCCGGAATGGCCGTGCCCCGGTCGAGCACTGCCGGTTCAACGAGGGGTTCATGATGCACAGTTCCACCTCCCCGCTCTATACGATCATCGCGTCGCTCGATGTCTCATCAAAGATGATGGACGGTGCCTCCGGCCGGGTGCTCACCACCGAGTCCATTGAAGAGGCGATCCGGTTCCGGCGGACCATGGCACGTATCAGCCGGGAGATCGCGACCGGTAAGAAAAAGACGGACTGGTGGTTCCCCATGTGGCAGCCGGCAACAATCACTGACCCGAAGACCAGGAAGAAGATTGCCTTTGCCGATGCACCGCTCGATACCCTCCGGGACAACCCCTCCTGCTGGGTGCTGCATCCGAAGGATGCCTGGCATGGCTTCGATGGGCTGCCGGACAATTACTGCATGCTCGACCCGATCAAGGTCACGGTCATCATGCCCGGTGTCAATGAGGACGGCACGCTCGCACACTGGGGGATCCCTGCAGCAGTCGTGGTGAAGTTCCTGGATACGCGGGGCATCATCAACGAGAAGTCCGGGGATTACTCCATCCTCTTCCTCTTCTCGATAGGGATCACGAAGGGTAAGTGGGGAACCCTTATTACCGAACTCTTCGAGTTCAAACGGCTCTATGACGAGAACGTCCCGCTGGAGGATGTCTTCCCCGACCTCAAGAATACCTGGCCGGAACGGTACGGCGACATGACGCTGCAGGACCTTGTAAACGAGATGCATACATTCAAAAAAGTACACAACATGTGCGGACTGCTCCAGCAGGCGTTCTCGCTCCTGCCGGATCCGGCCCTCACCTATGCCGAGGCGTACAGGAGACTCGTGCGGAACGAAGTGGAGCAGATCCCGGTTGCAAACGCCGGCAACCGGATCGTGGCCACGGGAATTGTCCCGTATCCCCCAGGCATTCCCCTCCTTGCACCGGGTGAACGGACCGGGGCAAGGAAGGAACCGGTGCTCCAGTACCTCCTGTCCATGCAGGATTTTGACAAACGGTTCCCCGGTTTTGAGCATGACACACACGGTATCGAAAATGTCAACGGTGTGTACATGATGAACTGCATCGTGGAGAAGAAGCGATGAGCCCAGATGCAACAGCTACGGAGGGTAGTCTCCCATCGAAAAAAGTGCTGGGACTGTTTGCACTCGCCATGATCAACGTAGCAGCGGTGCTTTCCATCAGGAATTTTCCCTCCATGGCGATCTACGGGTGGTCGTGCATCGGGTGGTATATCCTCGGTGCGATCCTCTTCCTGATCCCAATCTCCCTTGCCGGTGCCGAGCTGGCAACCGGATGGCCCGAAGGCGGGGGTGTCTATGCCTGGGTCAAGCAGGCGTTCGGAGAGAAAGGGGGTTTCACCGCGCTTTTCTGCGAGTGGTCAAACAACCTTGTCTGGTTCCCGACGGTCCTTTCGTTCATCGCCTCCACGCTCGCCTTTGCCCTCACCCCGGGCCTTGCCGTCAATCCCTGGTACATGTTCAGCGTCATGATGATCGCGTTCTGGGGTACGACCGCGATTGCCTATTTCGGGGAAGAAGCATCAACCCGGTTCAGCAACGTCGGCGTCATTCTCGGGAGCATCATCCCGGCAGTGCTGATCATCCTGCTTGGGCTCTGGTGGCTCGGGTCGGGCTCTTCCCTCGTCCTGCCGCCCCTCACGCTTGACGCGATGATCCCGACCATAAACTTCTCCACGCTCCCGTTCTTTGCTACCATCGTCCTCCTCTTTGCCGGCATGGAGATGGCGGGATTCCATGCCCTCGAGACCCGGAACCCCCAGAAAGATTTCCCCCGGGCCATGGCCCTTTCGGCCCTGATCATCGTCATCTGCACCGTGCTCGCTACACTCGCCATCGCCATTGTTATCCCGGCAGACCAGCTTAGCCTTGCATCTGGTGTGATGCAGGCGATCCAGTATTTCTTTGCCGCAGCCGGCATCGCATGGCTGGTTGCCCCGATGGCGGTGCTGATCACCATCGGGGGCGTTGTCAATCTCGGGTCGTGGCTGATCGGCCCGGCCAAGGGGCTGGGTATTGTTGCCGAGGAAGGGAATATGCCCCCTCTCTTCGACCGGACGAACAAGTACGGGGCGCCCGTCGCCGTCCTGCTCATCCAGGCACTGATCGGTTCGGCGATCTCGCTCCTCTACGTCTTCCTGCCTTCGGTCAACCAGGCATACTGGATCCTCTCGGCCATGACCGTGGAACTGCTCTGCATTGTGTACATTCTCGTCTTTGCCGCTCTCATCAGGTTGCGGTACAGCCAGCCGGACACGCCCCGTCCCTTTGTGATACCGGGCGGGATGGCCGGGGTCTGGATTGTCGGCGGGCTCGGGCTGTTCGGTACAACCCTGGCATTTGTTGTTGGGCTCATGCCCCCGTCGTTCTTTGCATCAAACGGGCTCGCCTATATACTATCCGTACTGCTCGGCACGTTCCTGTTGGCCGTGCCGCCCCTGGTATTCCTGAAATTTAAAAAAGCCAGTTGGAAAAAATCTGCCGGACCTGAGAGGTGTGAATAATGGAACAAATGTATTCTGATGCTGACACGGGAGGATTCCCATGAATATGACGCCAAAACTGGAGCACGGGCTGGTACTGTTCCTTGTCCTCATGTTCCTGATACCCTGCGGACTGATCGTTTTCATATCCGGTGAAGTACCGTACCGTCTGGTTCCCGGTGAGCCGGTGAAGGATGCTGCACAGGCCGCGGGAATCACTATCACCAGCGTCAAGGATACCACGTGGAACCTGACCGGGGCAACCGGCGGAAAAGTCTACGTCCTCACTGACAGTTCCGGTAATGTCGTGACAATGTCCACGCAGGCTTTTAACAGCGCAGAATCACGTGACGCGGCGATCCTCCTGTACAATGCCCACCCGGTGGGAAAGGGAAAACCTGTGGGCAGCCTGCTCGTGGTCGGCCAGTACCTGGTCTATGTGACGCCAGCGAACAGCGGGATCCTGGAGACGATTGCACCGGAGCTGAAAAAGACAACCGGCCCCTGATACTACCGGCATGGCCGGGGTGTCCCCCTGCCACTTTTTTAGCCCTGACAGGGCCACCTGTTACCGGCGTTCTTTGATGTAGCCTTTGATCGCGGTCAGGGTGGTACTGTCCATCATTACGGAGAAGTCAAGATCGATGACGTACACGGGAAACACTCCTAAGAGGGAATTTCTCCTGACCTGGTAGATCCGGGATTCCAGGAGCCGGGACGTCACCTCATACCGCTGCTCGGCACTTTCCGGTGAGCCGGGGGTGCTGTCCCCGGCATCCCGTGCAAGGCTGCGAAGCACATCCTCCCGGTGTTCCATCAGGCGTTCCGCCATCACCCGGCTCGTGTTCCCGTGGATGGAGCGGATGATGAAATACTGGCTTATCGCAAGGATGCCCAGCGGGAGGAACAGGTTTGCGAGCCTGGTCAGCCCGGATTCCGTGAGGAACATATTCAGCGTGAAACCCGGCAGGAGGATGATCGTTGTCAGGAAGATGAAGACAACGATGAGAAACCCGGTAAGGAAGAGGAGCGAGATGATCCAGGGGGGAAGCTCGCGGGAGAGGCGGGTCCTGACATGATCGATATTATCGGCAAACGCGGTGGTGAAAGGCTCGACTTTCCCGATGATGGCATAAAAAATGATGATAATCGCTGACTGGACAATGACGAAGAGGGTGATCCCGGCAGGCAGGCCGGCGTGCCAGGCGATCAGGGTGAACGCGATGTCCACGGAAAAGAGCAGGCTGATCGCAAACGTGAGTGTCCGGCAGTTCATGAAGAACGTGTTGATGAAGATCCGGGTGAACTGGCGGGTCCCGGACGTGATGCCATTCTCCCAGAGCCATGCATGAAATCTGGCAATTTCCGGTTTCTTAAAATCCGCGGCTTGTGGGTTTGTCGGGATGAGGAGGGTGATGAAATAGAACATATTGAGATAGAAACTGGCAGCAACGAACAGGAAGATGTAATCGTTACGGGTCACCAGGAAGAGGAGATTTGTCAGGATACAGAGACCAAGGATACCCCGCTGAAGGGCAAGGGGTTCGCGTTGCGCGAGAAGTTTACGGCGGTTCGTCTCTGCAGCGGATAATTCACGGCCAATGATCTCCCCGAGTGATACCGGGGTACCGGATATACCATGATTTTCTGCTGGCATAGGAGTCGGGGACAAACACTACATCCGCCTTGAGGTCCGGGAGAAAAAATTCCGCTAACGTCTCTCACCAGTGTATTGACCTCCGGTAATAAGTACACATCGTTTGCCGGAATAGTCTTAAGCGATGAAGTACCGAAAACTCCCTGTGAAATGCAGATGTCCTTCCAAGTCCCCCGGATAACCGTGTGGCTGGACAGTATCCATTTTGTAGTTGTATTACCAAATGAAGTGTAGGAAATGCGTGGACAGCGGGACCATGCTGGTGAATATGATGTTTGACAAAAAAATATCGTGCCTCTTCCGGGGTATGGTTGGAATAATCTTCGGGTTTTTGGCCCTCATGCTTCCCGGGCCCATGCTCGGGGCATTCTATGGGTTTTTCTGGATCCTGCTGATCCTCGGTATCGGCATTTTAATCTTCCTTGCCATTACGGGAAGAGGCGAGGAGTCGATGCTCTGGTTCAGTATGGCCGCAGTACTGCTGGTTGTGGGGGTCGTCTCGTTCCTCAATTCCGGCTTTGTTGCCATCATGTTCATCCTGATTATTGCAGCCGTTGCGTTCTATAATGGTTTCACCGACATCACGCTCGCGCTCAGGCACCCGAAAACAAAATATATCCTTATCCCCGGTATGATCCTGACAGGTTTCGCTCTCCTTGGCATCCTGTTCTATTACTTCCCGGGTTTTAAGGATAACCTCATTCTCTCGGTTATGGGTACGTTTGCCCTGGCATTCGGCTTGTTCTCCGTCCTGCTCGGGTTCTATCATCCCGAAGGTGAGGGGAGCGATGGATCTTCCCCGACAACTGCATGCACAACCCACAAGTACGGCGGGAGAAAATAATCCCCGTCCCCTCCTTTTTGTAACGGGACCCGCGTTCATCCCGGATGATTTCACAAACTATGACCTACGATGTTGTCGTTGTCGGTGCAGGGCCTGCCGGTAGTGCAGCAGCTACCGAGTGTGCCGGCCTGGGGCTGAAGACACTCTGCATCGAGGAACATGGCACCATCGGCTATCCCGTCCAGTGTGCCGGCCTCCTCTCCAACGCGGCGTTTGCCGAATGCCGCGTGTCGGACCATTCCGTCCTCAACCGGGTGTCCGGTGCCCGCGTTATATCAGGCCAGGGTTCCAGTATCCTCATCGATGCGAAAAAAACCATGGCGCTGGTTGTTGACCGGGGGGCACTCGACCGGGAGATGGCAGAAAATGCGGCCCGCGCCGGTGCGGAGTTCCTCCTGAAGACGAGCGTCTGCGGCATCAGGGACAACACGCTCATCACCCGGGGAGTCCACCAGGAAGAACCGATCCCGTTTAAGGTCCTGATCGCTGCCGACGGGCCACGGAGCACGGTTGCCCGGATGCTCGGCATGCAGCGGGCACCGGTATATCTTGCCGGTATCCAGGCTGACTCGCTGCACGAAACGGACCCCCGTTTTGTCGAACTCTACCCGGATGCATCGCCCGGGTTCTTTGGCTGGTCGATCCCCACGGCACCGGGCCGGGTGCGGGTCGGTCTCTGTGCCCGGTCGAACGCACAGGAGCATTTTGCCACCTTCATCAGAAAATTCAGCGATTCTTCCGTGCATCTCGTCACGGGTACCATTCCCCTCGGGGTCATGCCGAAGACCTACGGTCACCGGACGCTGTTTGTCGGGGATGCCGCAGGCTTTGCGAAACCAACTTCCGGTGGCGGGGTATATACCGGTATCCGGTCGGCCCGGCATGCGGCCGCGGTCGCAGCAGAGGCATGTGCATCCAGCCGGTTCGACGATTCCGTCCTGTCCGGGTATGAACGCCGGTGGAAGGCGGATATCGGGAACGAGCTTGCCCTGGGGTTCAGGTTCCTCGAGATGCGGCAGCACCTCTCCGGGCAGGACATCGACGATCTGGTCCGTGCCCTCAATGATCCGGAAATCATCAGGACAATTGAGGAGTACGGCGACATGGACCGGCCGTCGACACTCGCAAAAAAACTGCTTTTCAGGCCTGAAATGATCCGGCTTCTCCGGCCTCTCGTGCAGGCAGGACTGAAGTCCCTCTTCTGATCACCGGGAATTTCCGGGAATTTCCGGGGCATCCGATCCGGTGATCTGTATATGGCACCGGTCTGCCATTTTATTCGCGGAATAGCGGTACTTCCCGTGTGGCACGCGGATCTCGAACCGGGCCCCCTTATGGTACTCCCCGATCTCGGTGATACTGATGCCGGTGATGGAGAGGATCTCCCGCACCAGGAACAGGCCAAGACCGGTATTCTTCCCGAATCCCTTGGAAAAAATACTGATTTTATCCGATGGGGGAACCCCCATGCCATTATCTTCGATCATAACTGTCACGCCGTCTCGTGATTTCTGGGCAGATATACGGAGCGTGGTCACATTCCCCCCGTGCTGGATGGCGTTCTCCGCAAGATTGTAAAATGCCCGCTCAAGGAGAGGATCGGCAAAGACTTCCAGGTCGCCCGTATCCGACTGGACAAATATTTTACGGATATCGAGGCGGGCACAGGCATGGAAAAACACGTCATGGACGTTCTGCCAGCCCGGCGCTGCCACCCCAAGGTTCTGGTACAGCTTCGTGAACTCGATGTTCTCGCCGATGGTCCCAACGATCTCCTGGATCTTCCGGACGTACATGGTGTACTCGGGTTCCTGCGGGTGATCCCTGACGAGCTCGATGTACCCCCCGAGGACCGTAAGCTTGTTCCGGATGTCATGGCGGGTGATCTCGGACAACAGGTTGAGTTTCTTGTTGGCAAGCTGTAATGCGTCCTGGGCCATCTGGATCTCCGATATATCATGGAAGATTCCCATGACATGGCGCCTGCCCCCGAGATCGATGGCCGTTGAACTCACGATGACCGGAATCAGCCGGCCGTCACTGCCGGTAACGAGGAGGGAATGCGATCCGGTCCCCTTCCTGGCCGTGTCGGTGAAGTACCCCTGGTATTTCTCATGGAATTCTGCCGGGAAGATCCCGGTAAAGTTCATCGCCCTGAGTTCGGCAAGGGTCTTCCCGAAGAGCTCCAGTGCTCTATGGTTTGCATCGGTGAACATGCTGGTCTCCGCATCCAGGACAACGATCGCGTCAATGGCATGGTTCATGAGCCCCCGGTTCTTCTCATTTTCCATCCGGAGCTCGTCTTCGATCCGCTTGCGGGCGGTGATATCCGTCCCTACACATAAAACCCCCTCGAAAACACCGTCCCTGTCATAGATGGGTTTGTTCCACCAGTGGATCCAGACCCGGTCACCGTTTTTCGTGACATTCTCATTTTCATTATTCACGTAATCCTCAGGATGCCGGATGATATTCTCGATCATGTGGGAGAGGTCCCGGTCAGATCCGGATTCCTGCGCCGGGACAACCGTCCCGACAACCGGTTTCCCGAGGATCTCCGTGGCGGTGAACCCAAAGAAACGTTGTGCAAACTCGTTGAAAAAGGTGATATTGCCGGATTTGTCCAGTTTCAGGATGATGCTGTTGGCATTCTCGACCAGTTCCCGGTATTTCGCCTCGCTTTCCCGCAGGGTCTGGTCCACTTTCTTCTGCCCGGTCACGTCCCGCACGGACTCGATAGCGCCGGTGATGTTCCCGTTCTTGTCATAGAGACGGCTGGCTTTTGCCCAGATATGCACCGTGTCGCTACCGGGTTTTTCAATGACCGTTTCGGCGGTAATGGTCGTACCGGCATTTAAGAGATCATGGTAGTTCTCCTTCGTATACTGTTCATCCGGGGAAAGGACGAGGTCGATAAGGATGGGCCTGCGGGTCGTGTAAAACGGGATTGCGTATTCGTACTGCCCCCTGCCCACCATATCTGTGGCAGGCATGCCGGTCATCATCTCGATCGCCTTGTTCCAGGCGATTATTTTTCCCGCTGTATCGATGGCAAACGTTGCATCGGGAAGGAAATTAATGATATCAGACAGCCTCTGTTCGGAATCCCTGAGTGCATCGACTGCTCGCCGGCGCTCCAGGGCTGCGAGGATCTTGTGACGGAGCTCTGCGAACTGGGGCCGGGCATCCCCCCCTTTCTGGAGATAAAAATCCGCACCGTTGTTGATCGCCTCGATGACCACCTCCTCCCTTCCTTTGCCGGTGAACAGGATGAACGGCGTGGACCGTCCCATGCCCCGCACCTGCTTGAGGAACTCGATGCCGTCCATCACGGGCATCTGGTAATCGGATATGATGGCATCAAACGTTCCCCCTGCCATCAGCTCCAGGCCTTCCGGCGAGGATGCGGTTGTCGTGACAGAAAATTCCCCCTCCCTCTCAAGGAACAGTTTTCCCAGGTTGAGCAGTTCCGGCTCATCGTCAACATAGAGGAGGGATATCATTAATTCCAATATCTTTCGATGAGTGAAAAATGTTTCTCGCTTAAATTCCGTATCCGGGGAAACGCTCCCCGGAATATCGGGACGCTATGAGCACTTTTTATCAGTAAGTGCAGTCCGGATCTGTTCCTTGACCGGCGCTGGAAGATCGAGGCAATCAAGTGCCCTCGTAAGGAGGAGCCGGCCCATCTCCTGCCCTTCCGGAGTTGCAAGGTACCTGTCGATGGTCTTCTGGCCTTCGGGAGATGTGAGGAATTTCCGTATCGTTTCCTGTCCTTTCGGTGACGTGGCGTACCCGGCAATCATTCCCTGCATGTAGTCAATCTGTACCATTGCCATGGCTCCTATTCTCATCTGATGGAGTGGAATGTCAGATAAAGACTCCTGCACCGGCCTGGATCCCGCGGGGACAAGGGGATGGTCCGGAACATGAAGTGGATGTCCTGATACTACGATAATCCTTTAATGCAGCAATAAAAACTCAAAACAGATTCCAAAGTTTTAGAAAAAAAGAGTTGATCAGTTGGACTTTGCAGCCAGATCAACGTCTTCTTTCTTGATGGTCTTTCTTCCAGCGTGCTCGGCAAGCTTGTTGGCTTCCTTGGTCAGCTGGGCGATGTACTTCTCGGCCTTTGCCACAAGTGCCTCTGCTGCATCGCTTCCTACTCTCTCGGCTCCGTTTTTCTTCGCAATCCTTACAACTGCGGCAATTGGTAAATCTGCCATGTTTCTTACCTCAAAAAGAAATCAACTTGTTATATTTAAATACTTTTTGGGGAAATACTGCAATTTATCCAGTATTATGATATTGGAGGGCATGTTGCACAGCAAGAGGAAATCGGAGTCCGTAATTTCGCAGAATATTTTTTACTCTTAAAAAATGGTTGTTTTTCGAAAAAAGAGGATATTTAAAGGTTTTAAATTATTCCAACAAAGATGCTGCGAGCAATAACGCATTGGTGTAATTTGGTGAGGCGCGCGAAGTATCCACGAAATTTCTGCTGATATTTACCACAGGCGCGCCATGGCCGTACCCGTTCCCCAGGAACGTGAGGGTTCGGAAGATGAGGTTGCCGGAGATGCCGTCCGGTGCAATGATCAGGCCGCACGTCTCGATGGCATCTTCTATCAGGATCTCGCAGTGCTCTGATCCGGAGAGCCGGGCCACGAGCTCGGCTTCTGCCATGCTCGCATCCACCTGCTTGTGGCGTCCCACGTCACCCAGCCGTCCCCCGGACAGCACACCGGTCTTCTCCGGAAGGCCAAATTTTTTCGCAATGATCTTCCCTTTCCGGATCAGCTCGAGTTTTTCCGGGACGGTCCAGCCCTCATCCACACCAACCGGTGTCAGCAGGAATTTTTTCCCGCGGGCAGTCTCCAGCAGGGCGATACGTTCGAGATGGTCAACACCTTCGGCAATCTTCAGCGCCTTCAGCGTTGCATTGGAGGGGAGCGTGCCCCGAACGGCCGCGTCGATCCTGCCGGCCATGAGGTCGTCGATCATTGCCTGTTCGGGACTGGCGTGTTCGGTGATCTGGACGGAGGGGTTCCCCGGTTTTTTGCTGACCACGCCGGGACGACAATAACAGATGACTTCGCAGGTCCCGCTCGCGGCAATGGCACTCTCAATGACCTTGTCGGGATCCTCCAATATACCAATACCGACCCGTCTTACCTTGGCTGGCATGCAACATCCTCTTCAGTCAGGTGCATGATCCCGTTGTTGATAAAGTCGAAGACCTGCGTCTCATCGCCATCATACCGGATCCGAAGGGTCTTCTCATTGTCGACTGTGCCGATCGTTTTTGCGGTCATGCCGACTGCGGCGAATGTCCCGATGAGCTCCGGCACATGTTCCTTCTTCGCGGTCAGGATAAAACCCATGCCCGGGTACATCTTGACCCACTGCTCGAACGTCATGCCGTTCCTGGCAAGGTCCGGTCTTGGGATCAGGCCGAGATCGATCTCGGCCCCCTTGCCGCTGATCTCGAGGAGCATCCCCAGCGTGCCGATGATGCCGGGGTTGCTGATGTCCTTGCCGGCGGTCGCGAGATGTTTCTCTCCGATCTGTTCCAGCACCGCGATCTGTGCCCGGACTTCGGCTGCGGACTTCATGGTGACCGAGTCCCAGTTGAGGGCACAGGAGGGGTGGACCCGACCGTTTAAGTCAATAGCCGCAACAACCACATCGCCGGCCTGTGCCGTATGGCTGTAGATGATCGAGTCAAGCCGGGCTGATCCCAGGATCGAGACATCGATGACACTGTACGGAGCATCCGGGTGCAGGTGTCCCCCGACGATCGGGACACCGAACTGTGCCGAGGCGTCGTGCATCCCCTTCACGACCTGCTCCTGGATCATGCTCTTGGACATGGAGAAGACATCCACCATCGCGATCGGTCGCCCTCCCATTGCCGCGATATCGTGGACGTTGACCAGTACCGAGCAGTACCCGGCCCAGTACGGGTCTGCCTCCATGAGTTTTGACCAGATGCCGTCCGCAGCAAGGAGGAGTGCTTCGCCGTTATGCTCGATCACCGCGGCGTCCTCTCCGAATGCGGCCACAACATGGGGAGCGTCAATCCTGAGTGCCTTGACCATCTCACCGATGGCATGCTTTCTCTTGACACCCTCGTATTCCCGGACTACTTTTGCAATTGTCTCTGTGGAGCAGTTGTGGACCACGACATCACCTGAAAAAACCCGAAACGTAGTTTCGTGTATGCTTCATTTGAGTCTCATCAGAGATAATTTATTTGATACACGGCTAACGTGTCTGTATGGACTGGGCAGAAAAGTACCGGCCCGCACATCTTGCGGACATCGTCGGGAACACGACCGCCGTGCGGCAGATCGCGGAGTGGGCGAGGAACTGGACGAACAAGTCCCGCCCCCTCATGATCTACGGCAAGCCCGGTATCGGCAAGACCTCCGCGGCGTACGCGCTCGCAAACGACATGAACTGGGAGGTCATCGAGCTGAACGCGAGCGACCAGCGGACCGCCGGGGTGATCGAGCGGATCGCCGGCGCCGGGAGCGTGACCGCAAGCCTGACCGGGGCGACGCGCAAGCTCGTTGTCCTCGATGAAGCCGACAACCTCCAGGGGAATGCGGACCGTGGCGGGGCAAAGGCGATCATTGAATGCATCCGGCATGCGCAGCAGCCGATGGTCCTGATCGCAAACGACCTGTACGGACTCTCGCCGGAAATCCGGGCCCGCTGCGACCCGGTCCAGTTCAAGGCAGTCCCTGCCCGTTCCATTGCCCCGCGCCTCAAGTACCTCTGTGCTGCCGAGAAGATCAGCTGCAGCGATGCGGCCATCCATGCGATTGCTGACAGCGCTGAAGGCGACATCCGGTCCGCGGTCAACATGCTCTATGCCTCTGCGATCGGGAGGGACAACCTGGATGACGTGCATGTCCACACGTCCCAGAAAGACGAGCGGGTCTCCATCTTCTCCCTGATCTCGGCCCTGTTTGGCAGGACCGGGGACGAAGAGCTGATGCGGCTCTCGTATGATGTGAACGATACCCCGGAGACCATCGAGCAGTGGGTTGAAGGCAGTGTCCACCTGATCGAGGACCCCGCCGCAATGGGCCGGGCATACCGGCACCTCTCGCGGGCCGACGAATATCTCGGGTATACCTACCGCCGCCAGTACCACACGCTCTGGCGCTACGCAACCGCGGTCATGCTCCTCGGTGTGGCCGATGCCGCCGGGGGAAAGGGCATCCATACCCGGATCATGCCCCCGGAGCGGTGGCAGAAGATGTCGACGGCAAAGAAACAGAAATCCATCCGCCTTGCCACGCTGAACAAGGTCTCTGCCATGATGCACATGCCCCAGAACACGCTGCGGGAGAATTATCTTGGCACGATCTCGCTCTTAGTCGAACAGGACCCTACCGGGTATGCCCGCGAGCTCTCGTTCGATGCCGACCAGCTCAATTTCTTCCTCAATGACCGGGCCCGGTCAACGGAGATCATAAAGGCCCTCATGAAGGAAGAGAAGGAGCGGGAAAAGGAAACCGTGCAGCGGAAAAAGGTGAAGAAAGAGCCAAAGAAAGAGAAACCGCGTGTGGAACCGGCGCCGGTAATCTCCCTCGCTGAAACACCCCCGGAACCCCGGCCGCCAAAGGAAGAGCCCATTGCTCCCAAAGATGAACCTGAAACAAAAAAAGTGCCGGCAAAGACCCAGTCAACCCTGTTTGACGGGTTTTGATCCCCGGACGTACCGGTGGAGGAGCACCCCGCAGTCAATGGGCTCTCCCCCGTTCCCGTAGACCTCGAACCCCATGTGATACACGAGGAGGTCGCACCCGACCTGTTCTGCAAGGGCGATAAGGGGGGGGACCATCTCGACCGCCGGACGGATCGCGTAGATCACATCGGCACCCCGGTAGAATGAGAAGTCCGGTTCGAATACATCGTCGATCCGGAACGCGATCCCTGCTGGCAGGACAAGGTCCTTCACATCCGTGCACCGGACCGGAATGCCCGCGGCATGGATGACCTCCGCTGCGTCAAAGTTCTTCCCGATCCCCACTTCAACAGGACTCGCGTAGTGCCCGGCGATGTACCTGCCGACACAATTCTCAATATGTTTATAGGAGTCCATTCCAACAGAATATAGCGATGCATGTCCATATTTTTTGGGATGCCTTGTCACCCCCCGGTCTCCAGATGCCGGTTTCCCGCATCATCTCCTCGTTACTTGGTGTGCTGACAACGGTGTCGGATAACCCTGTACGGATGATGGGCTACGTCACGGCGCGGAAGCAGATCGATGCGCAGGCACTACTTGACAGCATCCAGGCCTACAAGCACCGTCACGGGATTGACGATCCCGTCCTTCTTGTCGTTCACCAGGACCTGTTCAGGGACGGCAACAGTTTTGTCTTCGGGCTTGCCCGCCAGCAGGTGGGCGCTGCGGTCGTATCGAGCGCCCGGCTCAGCAACGAATATTACGGCCTGCGCAGCAATGACGACGACCTGATCGACCGGATCACCAAGGAAGGCGCCCACGAGATCGGGCACATGCTTGGCCTGGACCACTGCGAGAAGCATGAGTGCATCATGTTCAAGCCCGATACGCTGGATGAACTCGACCGCAAGAAAAAGATGCTCTGCCCGGACTGTTCCGCCCGGCTTGCGGAGATTCTTTCTTCTGACTGACGGATCTTCCCTGTCATCTCCATACTCCCGCTCCTGATATCCTGCGTTCCGCTGGCATAAACTGGATATACCGGAAATTAAAATACTCCCGTAACCTGGCCACGGATTTTTCTGGCAGGGAGCAACGATGGGGCGCTGCTGTGCAATCACCAGTCCGGCCAGTGCCGGGCATGACAATCCTGCTCATCCCGAGTGCAACGCCCGCCTGCTCTCAGCACTTTCGGGTGTTCCCCCGCATGTTCCCGTACGGATCGCGGGACCGGCAGACGAAGAGATCGTGCACACCGTGCATACCCCTTATTACACCGCATGGCTCCGCCAGCGCTGCGCAGCCGCACGGGTTCCCGGTTATCTTGACCCCGATACTTATGTGACACAGGGCTCATATGAAGCGGCCCTCTATGCAGTGGGCGCCGCGATCATGGCCGTTGACCGTTCGCTGGATGGCGAGCACGCATTCGCCCTTGCCCGGCCGCCCGGGCACCATGCCGAACACGACCGGCCAATGGGGTTCTGCCTGCTCAACAATGCGGCGATCGCAGCTGCACATGCGCTTGACATTGTTGACCGTGTCGCCATTGTTGACTGGGACGTCCACCATGGGAACGGGACCGAGCATGCCTTTTATGGAACGGACCGGGTGCTCTACTGTTCAGTCCACCAGCAACACCTGTTCCCGTATTCCGGGAAGATCGGCAACACCGGCACCGGGAACGGGTCTGGTTACACGATCAATGCCCCGCTCCAGGCCGGTTCCGGCATCGCCGATTTCTGGAGCGTATTCTCGGAGATTTTTGTGCCAGCCATCGAGCGGTTCCGGCCCGGTGCCCTGATCATTTCCTCCGGTCAGGATACCCTCCACGATGATCTGCTTGGCGGCATGGACCTGCGGCCGGAGGATTTTTTCATCCTGACCCGGCTCCTCATGCAGGCCGCGGACTGTCCTATAGCTCTCGTGCTGGAAGGCGGCTACAGCCCCTCCCACGGTGCGGCCGTATCACAGATCTTTTCAGCGATCCTGTCGGGAAGCACTCCTGGTCCCGGTGGTCCCCCGCATCAAATGACCCGGGATACGGTTGTCGTACTGAAAAAGCATCTCCCGCTGATCCGGAAATCCTGAATTATCAAAAGACAAGATCTAAAAAATTTCCGTTATTCCTTGTCCTTCATGTACAGGATACCGTCAGGTTCCTTGTAATCGGTCTTGATCACAATGGTGTTGGAGAGCCGGTTGAACATACGGAGCTTGGTGCCTGGCATCGCGAGCCAGCCGATGAGGCAGTCAAGCGGGAGGATGAATGCCTTGCCGAAACTCTCGATGGCGGCCGTGCCGTAACGGATCTTCGTGCCATCGCGATTGACCACTTTTAAGTTCATCACCATCTTGCCAATGGACTGGCCCCTTCCCAGGAACCCTTCCATAGCGGTCCAGTATAAGAAGAAGAACAGGGTCTGGAACCCGAATTCAAATGGTTCCCAATGCTGGAAATCGATATACAACGGGATGTTCCAGAACGGGGCAAAGATGCCGCGGATAATATTGAGGAAGAGGATCACCATGCAGAAGTCGATGAGCCATGCCCAGAACCGCGTGCTCCACTTTGCCAGGTACAGGGTGCGGCCGCGTTCCTGGCGGATACCAACGGATTCTTCAGGGGCGGGCTGGGCCGACACGGTACTGTCCTGTGCCACTCCATCGGGTACGGGTGCCTGAACGTCTTCTGTCATTTCCGGATAGCTGTTATCTGCTGGAATGGATGAAGGTTACTCTTTTGTATGAGCCCGTAAATCCTCAATCCGGGAAGAAACTATTTCTTGGCGGACAGATCAACGTTAAAACCAGTGATACACTCAAAATAACGGAGCGACCTGTTGATATGACCGATGCAGTCATTATCGAACACGCGGAGTCCCGGCACGGGACCATCATGCGTTATTACCAGTACGGGAACGGGGGAGTCCGCGTACTTGACGGAGGAAAAGTCCAGAAACGGCTATACCGGTTCGACCCGTCAACCAATATCATGACGGAGCACGACCTGTCCCGCCAGGATACGATCCTGCGCCGTTTTATCTTCGATTCGTACGGGATGCTCGAAGAGACATTTGCCTTCGGGCAACCGCCCCGGACATTCAAGTACGAGGCAGGAGCGCAGCGGATCGCCGTCCGGGAAGGCGGCGATTATGGTGCCGTAGGAAAACTGTTCACGTTCGAGGATAAGGGAGTGTCGGAGACCGGCTGGGGACGGAACGGCGAGATCGAGCGGGTGTTCGTGTTTGAGTCCGGCGATGATGCGATCACGATCCGGTCGGGAGGATGGTTCGGCAATGTCGACCGGACGATCGTCTTTGAACGGATCCGTGCCTCCGTGTTCCGGGAACCGGAAGCGTTCCTGCAGTTCCTGATGTTCACCGAATGGAGCGAGAGCGAGCGTGAGGAGATCATCAACGATGAGGTGGCGAAGATCCGGGGAGAGAAAAAACGGGCCCCCGGCCAGAGCCCGTACGCATACACTGGAGTACGGCATACGCCATCCGATGTTGGTGGGGCGGCCGGGCGTGGTGCCGGGTCCCGTGTGCCAGCCCGGGCTTCCCGGAGCATTTCCGATGATCCCGGTATCGATTTTATTTCCGACAGTGATGCACCGGCGCCGGCTGCCCCCCGGGGGTCGTTGTCACGACAGAGTGCAAGCATCCCCTTTGAGGAACGCCGGCAGCAGCGCGACCGTGATGCCCAGGAACGGTACACCTCCGTGAGAAGCGATGAGATCGCGCTCCAGGACCGGTTCGAACGGGCACGCAGCGAGCGGGGGGAGCTCTCAAAAGGGCGGAGTGTTGAGATCCCTCTTGAGGAACGGTTCCAGGGTGCGAGAGAGAAGGAGCAGCTTTCCCGGGGGGGGAGTGTCGACATTCCTCTGGATGAGCGGTTCGAGAGTGCCCGGCGCGAACGGGAGAAGTTATCCCGGGGGAAGAGCGCCGATATCCCGTACAGCGAACGACGGGGTGGCAGGGACCGATAAAAAAAGGAGATTATTCGTCGCAGCGGAGTTGTCCGCCCTTTGTTTATTTCTGCATACAACTGCACAGGGTCGTTCGTACTAATATCTTACTGTCGGTTGTATTCTTTTCCGGGAGTATCAACAAACCAAAATAAAAAGAAAAAAGGGGTCATGGAATATCCTTATCTTCGATAGTAAACACATTCCAGGAACGAGTTGGAAAAGATTTGAGATAATCTTCCATGTATCCCCACTGCGGGTGTTGTTCCAGGAATGCATCGGCATCAAAGGCCATGCCTGATGGTAATCCCCACCGGGCTTCAAAACTCATATTTGCCGCCATGGCAGAATCGCCCACCTTGCCGTCGAAGGAACCTGCCGGGCGGTAGGCAGGAGCACTCGTGGCCGGATCCGGATCGAGCCAGTATGCCCCTTCGATCGACCGGGATGACGGGGTTGTCGTTCTGCGCCAGACATCGTAATGGTTGGAGAGGACCACTTTTGCGGTATCAGGAGAGAGTCTTCCCTTGTATTCCTCCATCAGCTGCGAGAGGCGGACAAGCCGTGCACCCACCGGGTTCCGCACATCGGTCGGGTTGAACCCGGAAACCTCAAAATTCCGGATCCGCGGGTCTGCAACATTGTTTGCCGTGACAAAGTACCCGTTCCTGGTTTTGGTCACGCTGGAGAACTTGAGGCCCTGCTCAAATCTCATGATCTCGCCGGTGTTGAGATCCCCGACCAGCCACGCGTTTGCCACGCCCCCGCTCCGGTTCGTGTCCATGATCGTGACAAATTCATCCAGGCTATCCGCATACTGCGCTGCCTTTCGCATCCGGTAAAAATTCGGCGACATGTTCTGCTCGTACTGGTGGAACCCGCCGATCGTTGTCTCGGTGATCATGAGCCCGGCATCGGTCACGACAAAATCGATCGTGCTGTCAAGAAGACCCGGAGCGGTCTGCATCAGAATCCGGCTCCCGTTCTCCGGCTGGATATCTTCTATTAAGTCAAAGTAATGGGCACGTTCAAAGGGATACCAGGACGTATGAGCAAACACAATTCCCTTGTCTTTTGTGTAATCCCCGGTTGCGATAAATGCAGTACAGGAATCCTTCATTATCTCCATCGTCTCGTATGCCCCGGGTTCCTCCTGAGGCCACCAGTACCCCATCATTTCGATAAAGGTATTCCATGCAAGGACCTCATCGTAACTGATATTTGTCCCTGCGGCCATTGCCCCGTCTGCAATCCCGTGCATCTCGGTATTGAATTCATCGTCTATATGCTGAGGATACATCTCCATTGAAGCATTAATGAAATAATTCCATTCCATGCCGGTATCGTGATAGACAAAATACCTGTTGAGATCCTGTATTTCCGCAAGTTCCGATGCCATCAGGTATCCGTGCTGGTACCCCCGTTCATAGGGAGCACCTTCAATATGGAGATAGGTCCACCCGTCTTTTTCAAACCGGTATCCCTTACCGTCCGGAGAAAATGTGATATTTGCCGCTGCAACCGTGCAGCACATCAGCAGGATAAGGGTAAAAATTACCAGGTTTCTGGCATTATTCCAAGGATATTGACGTTTCATGGTATCACCAAAAATATAAATTCGACAGGAAAACAATTTCGCGGAATCTTATATAATCACTAGTATCTGCGCCGGGTCTCCCCGGGAAATCCCCGGGCGGTACGGGATGTCACGGAATCCGGATCAGTCCGGCGGACTCAAGGATCCATTCTCGCAGGAATCAATGGATCGAATAACAGCAATAGCAATCCATCATTTAAAATTAATTAAGCCTTATAACGAAAACATCCTTATCCTTCTCCGGTACGTAAGAGCCCGGAGCGAAATCTATGGAAGAAATTAATAACCAAACAATCAACCATGTTCAGGGCTCGATAAAAAAGATCGCATGGGAGAAATGGATAACCTGCTCTGTTGAAATCCTCATCCAAAAATGGTTGTACCGACGACCAAAAGATCTAAGGTACAATGTCTCCTTTTCTTGAGTGTGAAATCAAATAGAAAGGAGACACTTAAGAAATCAGCGAGCCGGA
>Ga0265297_10000168_pt1 | contig 216899 bp, 303 predicted proteins | sample Munlanlwell13791_FD_192502 | JGI IMG/M metagenome (GOLD analysis project Ga0265297, IMG submission 192502) | Leachate microbial communities from a municipal landfill in Southern Ontario, Canada - Leachate well 137-91 | ecosystem: Engineered > Solid waste > Landfill > Unclassified | place... | reverse complement strand
ATAGTACAGAAGTTTGGAGATGGAGCGCTAGCCACAGTTAAAGAAATGTTAAGTATAGACTTCAAGAGGTGACTATGACAGACGAAATGGTAGATCCAATCCTGGCTATGCCAGAAGAAGAAAGACAGAAGTTCCTGGAAAACACAGGAAAGACCATACTGGATTTGATTGGAAGAGGAGAACAGATAGGGGTTATACTCTTCAACCCAGCGTGCGAAGAAACATTTATGGAGTGGTACTACAGCTACATCTTCTCAGAGGATGTGCAGACAGACCTGGGAATAAGACAGTCCATACAGCTGGCCCCTCACAACCAGGTGCCGACGCTAAAGATACTTACAAGGTCTGAGATTGACTCTAACTGGCTAACCCAGCACTTCCAGAGCAACGGAGTATTTAAGAAACTCCAGGCCATGCAGATAGGGATGTCAATTACCCCTGAGTTTCTCAAGATGCTGCTGGCGGTAGAAGTGATGCTGGATATCAAAAGACCAGTTAGTCCAGCTAATTTATATGGTGGCGGAGTAGGACTCTAATGAAGATACCAGTATCCAGTTATATAGCTAGATTCCTGAAAGACAAAGGAGTAAAAGATATATTCTTTGTGGATGGATCGGCAGCCGCAAGGCTGATAGTCAGCGCATCTGAAGAGATGAACTACTACTGTCCCCTCCATGAGCAGGCTGGGGCCTTCATGGTGGATGGATACTTCAAAGCCTCTGGACGGGCGTCAGCTATGATAGCCACCTCTGGACCAGGAGCTCTCAATCTGGTTACTGGCATAGCCACTTCCTACTATGATTCCATACCAGGGATATTCATTACTGGAAATATAAACACAAGATTCATGAAGACCCACCCTGACCAGAGGCAGGTAGGTTTTCAGGAAACAGAAATAGCTTCTATAGTCAACTCTATCACCAAGTACTCTAAGATGATAACTGATCCAAAGGATATAGCTTATGAACTTGAGAAAGCTTGGCATCTGGCTAACTATGGAAGACCGGGACCAGTCCTTTTGGATATTCCCATGGATATACAGAAAATGGAAGTGGAAGAGGAAACTCTAAAACACTATAAAATACAAAAGCGCAAGGATACTCAACCCTTAGATAAAGTAGTTGAACTGATTAAGGAATCCAAGAGACCTCTGTTCCTAATAGGCGGGGGAGTCAAGATATCTTCAGCCACAGGTCTTCTAAGACACATAGAGAAACTAGGAATCCCATTTGTGGAAACCTGGAACGCTATGGATTTTTCAGGAGATGACCATCCCCTGTATGGAGGGAGAGTGGGCACTTATGGGGGAGATGGCAGAAACTTTGCCATACAGAACTGCGACTTGCTCATAGCCATAGGTTCCAGAATCTCCGGAAGAATAGTTGGAGGAAGAATAGACACCTTTGCTAGAAACGCTATAAAGGTAGTCCTAGATATAAATCCTCCTAAGCTGAGGCAGAACCAAGTAAGGATAGACTATGACATAGTAGCAGACCCATGGGACTTTATAAGGAAAGTCCCAGGAGAAAAGAAAGAAGGGATAGAGAACTGGGTAGCCAGAGTCCATGACTGGAAAGAAAAGTATAGAGTCCCGGCTCCAGAAGATAGCCTTAATCCCTACTCCTTCGCCAAGAAGTTATCCAGAAAACTAACTAAGGATTACATAGTAGTCCTAGACATAGGAGGAACATGCGTAGCTGTCAGCCAAGCCTTTGAAGCCAAGGAAGGACAGATCATCTTTTCCAACAATGGGAACGCGGCTCTAGGTTATTCTCTCCCAGCGTCTATAGGAGCTGCCATAGCCACAGGACGAAAAGTTATATGCGTTACTGGGGATGGAGGTTTTAACTTTAATATACAAGAACTGCAGACCCTCAAAAAACTAAATCTCCCTATAGTAATCTTTGTGAGCAACAACAATGGGTTTGGGATAACTAAACTTTACAGGGATACCAACTGCGGATGCAACTACGCCGGCACTGATAAAGAACATGGACTGGAAATGCCTGACTTTGTGGAAGTGGCTAAAGCCTATGGGATTCCTGGACAGAAGATAAACACTTTAGAGGAACTGGACAGAGCCCTGGAAGAACTTCCTGATGGTCCACATCTTTATGAGTTAAACACTGTAGGCTATTATGATTTCAAACCCAGACTTGGGTGGGCAGACCCTATAGAGGATCAGCAACCTTATCTCCCCAGAGAAGAGTTCAGAGAGAATATGATAATAGAACCAGTTCCTGGATGGGAGACCAAAGATGAATGTGTGTAATACGCCCCTAGATGGGGTACTGAAGATAGTTCCTGAAAAACCAGCTGTGGATCATAGGGGAATATATATAGAGACCTATAACAAGAGGGACTATGAACAGCTGGGAATAGACTTTGTGCAGGATGACGTGTCTGTATCTAGCAAAAATGTATTAAGAGGAATACATGGGGACTCCAAAACCTACAAGCTTATCTCCTGCCCTTACGGAAAGATATATCTTGTGGTAGTCAACTATGATAAGGAGAGTCCAGAGTTTAGAAAGTGGACATCCTTTACTTTAGGAACAGAGGATTACTTTCAGATACTGGTGCCTCCCAAGTTTGGGAATGGGCACTTGATACTGACAGACTACGCGGTGTTTAGCTATAAACAGTCGGAGTACTATGACAGGTCAAGCCAGTTCACTATCAGGTATGATAGCCCCGAACTTGGCGTATACTGGCCAGTTAGTACACCTGTACTTTCATATAGAGATAGGACGGAGATATGAGCAACATAAATTTAGTATTGCCTCAGCAGAGACAGGAAGACATAGAAGGATTAAACCTTGTGCTGGGAGAGAACAGCAAGGAAAACATGGTGGTTGTGGAACTGGGCAGTTTTACTGGAGCTTCCACTATAACAATGCTTCCACATGTGATAAAGAACAATGGGAAGATGTATTGCGTAGACCTCTGGCATGAGCTGGACCAGGAGTGCACCTGCAATGACATCTACAACAACTATGATGTCATCAATATCTTCAGAGAAAATATTAAAGCTGTGGGTGGAGAAAACCATGTGATCATGGTGGTGGGAGACTCCATAAGTCCTGTCAGAGAGTTTGCCAATCACAGCGTGGATATCCTTTTCGCTGATGCGGACCACAGATACGATGGAGTAAAAAGAGACATCTTCTCCTGGTACTCCAAAGTAAAGAATGGCGGGATTATCATGAGCCATGACTACACCAAAGCATGGCAGGACTGCGATCCAGACTTCATAGAGGAACACAAACATGTAGACCATATAGAAGGAGTGCACTATGGAGTGATAGCCTTAGCCAAGAAGTATTTCCCAGAATGTGACAAGGCTGGCAGGATATTCTACATCCAGAAAACTCAGGAGCTGACTGACAGGCTTAATAGAGATTATAATTTTGAGCTTATATAGGAGACACTATGTATAAGAACAAGAATGTTCTAGTCACTGGAGGCACTGGACTCATAGGAAGGCCCTTAGTGGAGGCGCTCTTGAAAGAAGGAGCCAGTGTAAGGGTAGTCTCTATGGATACGCCAGACAGATGTCCTAAGGGCTGTGAGTTCATGCAAAAGAATCTTGTGTACTGGGATGACTGTAGAGATGCTGTCAAGGATATGGACCTGGTGTTTCATCTAGTGGGAATAAAGGCCTCTGTAAGCATAGGGGCCTCCAGAGCCGCTACGAACCTGGTATCCCACCTTCTCTTCAATACCCATATGATGGAAGCGGCTAGGCAGGAAGGGGTAGAGAGATACCTGTACACATCCACTATAGGAACCTACGCCCCAGCGGAGATCTATAAGGAAGAGGACATGTGGAATGGCCAGCCTCACTACACAGACAAGTACTCAGCATGGGCCAAGAGGATAGGAGAACTTCAGGCGGAAGCCTATAAGGCTGAGTTTGGATGGGACAAGATAGCTATAGTTAGACCAGCCAATGTCTATGGACCCTGGGATAACTTCGATCCCTCTACAGCTATGGTGATACCAGCTCTTATACACAGGGCCCTGAGCGGAGAGAACCCGCTAAAAGTGTGGGGAGACGGCTCTATCAGAAGAGACTTCATATTTTCCGAGGACTGCGCTAGAGGAATGCTGCTTGCCATGGAGAAGTCAGCTGACTGTGATCCATTAAATCTGGGAAGCGGAACCACATTCAGCATAAGAGAGGTGGTAGAGGAAATAATAAAGTATCTGGGATTATCCACTCAAGTGGCATGGGATACCTCCAAACCTACAGGAGAACCTGTAAGGATGATGGACATGACAAAAGCTGAAGCCAAACTCGGAAAGTTCAACTCCACATCCCTGTCAGAAGGAATAGCCAGAACTATAGACTGGTATGAAGAAAACAGAGACATAGCCCAGGATAGATTCAAAGTATTCAAGGAGCCCAAATATGTATAAAGCGCTAGTCACGGGAGGAGCTGGACTTCTAGGGACTAATATGACTAAAAGATTAGCGTCTCAGGGAATAGAAGTGCTGAGCTCCTACCACAATAAGATTCCAGAAAAGATTCCTGGTGTCAGTTACGCAAAAACAGATCTCACTAACCTCGAAGAGTGCAGAGCTATAATGAACGGGATAGATGTAGTGATACACTTTGCCGCTTACACCTTTGGAGCTAACAAGATGCAGAACTCCCCTGAGTCCTTTATACTCCCTAATGTAGTAATGCATGTCAACACCCTGGATAGCGCATACAAGGCTGGGGTTAAGAAGTTCATCCTGATAGGAAGCACAACATCCTACCCTGACACAAAGGATGAACCCGCCACAGAAGACTTGATATTACAGGGAGATCCCTACAGCAAGTACTACATAGTGGGGTGGATAAAGAGATGGTCTGAGATACTGGGAAAGATGTATACGGAACATGTCCCTAAGAAGATGGACATAGTGACCTTGAGAGCGGCCAATGTCTATGGACCTCATGACAAATTTGACTTGGAAGGAGCCCATGTTCTGCCTTCTCTCATAAACAAGGTAGTAAGAAGAGATGATCCACTGGAAGTATGGGGAGATGGAAATGACGTAAGAGATCTTTTGTATGTGGATGACTTCATAGACGCTGTGATGCTAGCCATAGACAAGGGAAAGAGTGGAGACGATTTTAACATAGGATCTGGAGTAGGAGTTTCAGTAAAACAGATGCTGGACACAATATGCTCCATAGAAGACTACTACCCAAAGATAGTGTACAACGCTGATAAACCCACAATGATCCCCAAAAGATTTGTGAATGTGGATAAAGCTAAGAAGACCTTGGGCTTTGAGTCAAGCACATCCCTGGAAGAAGGGATAAAGAAAACAATAGACTGGTACAAAGGAATATAATATGTGGCCTTTAATGAAAAACAATATAACCAGAGAAGACCTGGACAACCTCATAGCTTACCTATCCCAGGAGGAACCCAGGCTGACCAATGGAGAACAGGTCAAACTCTTTGAGGATGAGTGGTCTCAGTGGATAGGCACAGACTACTCTGTGATGGTCAACTCTGGAGCCTCAGCCAACCAGATAACTATGGATATAGTAAAAGAGATCAAGGGGTCTGGGGAAGTTATAGTCTCCCCATTGAACTGGGTCTCTGATATAACCTCTATCCTTAGAGCTGGTCTTAGACCAAGGTTCGTGGATATAGACTTAAGGACCATGGGAATGGATCTGGAAAGAGTTATGGAGGCTATAAATCCTAGCACCAGAGCTGTATTGTTGACACACATCATGGGTTACAATGCCTTAGAGCCTTGGTTTCTGGATCAGGACAGGCCTATGCTTATCAATGATGTGTGTGAAAGCTATGGGGCTACTTTGGACGGAGTCCAGATAGGAGCCCTAGGGGAGATATCCAACTCCTCATTCTTCTATGCCCATATCGGATCTACAATAGAGGGGGGAATGATTTCCACCTCTACAGCTTACCTGGCTGACTTTGCCAGGATCATGAGATCCCATGGAATGGTGAGAGAATCCACCAATGAAAGAGTAAAACAGATATACGCTGAGGAACACCCGGATATCTACCCAGAGTTTACCTTCGCTATCAAAGGATATAATAATAGACCAACTGAAATAAATGGGGTCCTTGGAAGATCCCAGCTGAGAAGACTGGACTCTAATATAGCCCTCAGGAATAGAAACCTCAAGGCTTTCCTGGAAACATTAGATATTAGTAAGTACTACACAGACTTCAAACAGGAAGGATGTGCAAATTATGCACTTACTCTGATGCTGAGAGAGCCTGACAATGACCTAATGAGAAGAGTTATAGATCTGCTCACAGAAAATGACATAGAGTTCAGGAGAGGAATGTCTGGTGGAGGCAACCAAATAAGACAACCCTATATGAGACCTTATCTCAGAGAGTTAGGGATAGAACCAGAGGACTTTCCTAACACAGAGTTCGTCCATAAGTACAGCCTGTACTTGGGCAACTACCCAGAACTTGAGGTGGAACCCATACAGGAACTGGCAACTATGTTAAACAAGCTGTGATACGCTATAATATTATTGGAGGTAGAAATGATTGTTAGCAAGATTCCCAACAAAGTGGAATGTCCATACTGCGGAAACAATGACGCCTATAACTTTGAGGTCAAGAACCCTGTGACTTTAGTGAGAGCCCCTAATGGCAGGACTGTGGAAGTGGCTGGCACTAAAAGGGCATTCTTCTGCATGAGATGTGGGAAAGAACTTGAACAAGTTTGAGGTGGAACTCGACCACTCCATGACCCATTTCAACTGGTACTATGGCAGACATGAGGTTGGACACATATCCAAACCCTGTGACTTCTGGGCAGTAGTCAATGGCATACACTATGACCTTGAGGCCAAGAGTCTTGAGAAGTTTGCGTGCTTTCCCCTAGACAATCTCCAGGAACACCAGAAGGAAGACATGCTCAAGGGAGAAAAGAATGGAACTGTAGGTTTCATAATAATCTGTTTCAGAAGAAGAAAAGACAAAGTAACCAATAAGAAATACCCCAGAGGCAAGATAGTATACACGAGGGATCCCAAGGCTTATGCCATTAGAGTTGGGGACTGGGAAAAGATAGAGAAGGAAATCTACAAAGAGAGAGCCACTATCCCAGAGTCCTACTTTGAAAGGAAGGAATTTATTCCAGTAAATAAGATAAGGATTCCCAAGAGGACAGGAGGAACAGAGATAGGTTGGGACCTGCCCGGCCTTCTTGAACGCAATGGATACCCCAAACTTTCTAAGAGGAGAGCTGTACTCAACCCATCTGCACAATAAGTGCCCTTCATTTAAGAAGTGCATGGTTTGTTCCATGTGTGAACATTATAACCCCCACCACATAGACTGCGTAAGATGCGAACAGAGAAAGACCAGACACATGGTTTGCGTCTGCACCCACAAGAACAAAGAAAACTATGTGTTTATCACTGAAAAGATGAGGAGACCCATGGTAGATCCCGATTCTTTGATGAACGCTAGACCCCATGGGAATGTAGTGGAACCAGGAGCAAACGTGGACAAGTGGGACGCCATGATGAATGACATCATCAGCAGATATAGCGAATTTTCCTACACAGGAGACGATCCCAAGACGCTATGAGTTGGTTAGCTAAGATATACTACAGACTGCTTCTAGGAATAGTAGAACCAAAGGCAGCTAAATATCCAAAGGAAAGGAAGAAAAATGGAAGGAAGTAGATACGAAATACACACCATTCATGGAGTAGAACACTACTCAGATACCAAACCATACATACAAGATGGTTTCGTGGTGATACCTAGCGCATATGGCGGAGGTGAGGCTACTGGCCTAATACCAGTAGAAAACGTGACATTTATCCTAGACACATTTCCGCGCTGCACATGCTGCGATGGAGAGCCTCTCCCTACAGCAAATGTCGAGTCCTGTTTTACACAGAGCTCATAGAAGCAGGCCGCCAATGGAAAAGATAAGGATAAGGGACCCAGAGACAAACGAGATCCTGGGACTTATAGAGGGAAATGAAACTACTATCCATGAGGCATGGAAGAAGAAGACGGAGGACAACAATGTTAAAAGAAAACGTAAAGCCAGAAGAGGTAAGCGAGAACAGCCCAGCGTATGACGCTCTGGCTAATATGCCAGACAAGGATGAGTACCTAGCTGGTCTAGGAAACTACATTCAGGATATCATGAAGTCTGGGGATTCTGTAGCCCACATATTGGTAAGGCCAGGAAGCTACGAGACCTTTATCGAGTGGTTCTACACCTATCAGCTGCATGAGAACCTGGAGATAGAACAGCAGCTCAGGCAGCAGATACAGGTGGCTCCTAATGACATGGTGGACAAGGTGCAGGTAGTTACCAGAAGTCAGGCTGAAAACCAGTGGCTCATGGATCACTTCAAAGCCATGGGAGTCCTCAACTACATGCAGACTAAGAGGATTCCAGGTTCCCTTGTGAGCGCCGAGATGCTCAGGATAATGCTGGCTGTGGAAATGGTGGTTAACTGCATGCCTAACTCCATTAGCACAGCTACTAAGTTTGACCCAGCGTCAATGAATCTGAAAACAAAATGAGCAAACATACCACTGAGGAACTCAATTCCATAGTGGCTGATTACAAGGGTGGTTCAGTGGAAGCTGCCTCTAAACTCATAGAAGCCTTCTCCCCTATTCTGGATAAGTATTCCAGACTCTGCGTCTATGGAATCTGGGATCCTAGTGATGGGGATATAAACCATTTCCTCAGGATGCTGGGCGGAACAGACACTCAGACTACAGCCTCGGAACTGGCAAGACTTCTCAAAGCGTATGAAACTGAGGACATAAAGCAAGAAGCTATCTTGGCATTACTATTAACAGCCAAGAAGTACATGGCCATAGCCCCTAACTTCAAGTACACTTTCAAGAAACAGATCCAGCAACTGATAAGGGATCCCTTAGTATGCAAGACCAAGATCATTGAGGGGGACGAGTACTATTCCCTGGATAAGGAACCAGAATTAGATTCTGAATGGGTGTCTGGGAAGACGGCGGGGTATGGGTGGAACAAATTAACAGCGAAGCAGAGGGCTATTATCAAGCTGAAGTACCTGGATGGGTACTCGGACAAGGTCATAGCCGCCATGCTGCACCTGAAGAGTTATAAGTCTGTGAAGACTAACATAACTAACAGCAAGAAGATCCTTGGAGTATACCTGAAAGAGGAGATTAGGAGATTGGGATGAAGAGAGTAACTATTGAATGGTCTGACTCTGGACCCTGCGTCCACTGCAAAAAGAAATCCGCCAAGTCTATTATCACCTTTTATGAGGAGACCCAAAAGTCCCAGAGGTTCTGCTCCCTCAAATGCGTATATGAATACTTAAGGGAGAGAGCTGAAGAAAAAGCTCTCTCCGCTAAGTTGCAGAACGAAAACCTGCTGGAAAAGCTAGGCTACAAGTCATAGGGACTTACGCCATGCTCCTTGATTAAAATCTCATGAATGGATCGAGTAGCTTCCTGTTCTACCATCTCCATATGATCATCAGTGGAATAGGTGGGAATGCCCTCTATCCATGGGGACTGAACTATCTTCTCATTGACTGAAGCGCAGGCCCTGCAGGATATAAAGTTCCATTCCTTCTCAAAGGTCTCTTTCCTATTCTCAGCTAAAGCAACCAACTCCTGAGCATAACTTAGAAAAGACCCATACTTTCCCAGAATAAACTCTTTTTCCTGAGGGAGCATAGACTCCCACTTTTCAGGGACTGGGCCATCCACAGGTCCCCCATAGCACTCTTCCAGAGTAGGGACTTCAGGTTTAGAATCAAAGTCCTTCTGCCACTGCAGCCACACCTTGATCATTGCAACTCCCCGGATATGGACCATCCCAGCAATAGAGACAACTCAAAGACAATAGAAGCCAGTCTCAACACGCTGACATCGTCAGTGCGCACAGCTCCTGTGACATTGGACATTATCTGGCTAAAAGTCTTGATGCTGGAATCCTGAGTCAGGATCTGATAGACTCTGCAGTCTTCCACAGCCTTGCCTGTAAAGACAGGACAGTTCATGCGGGACTTCTCAAGGGACTTGTGCGCTCCTATGCACACCCCATAGTGAAAGGCCGTGAAACACTTATCAGCTATTATATCCCCAGTCATATCCTTATCGTTGTTTTCCAGGAAGTCTTTTATTTTCTCCTCATTCTCCTTCATGAAGGTCATAGCTTCTTCTACCTCGTGTTTGGGGAGCACTTCTTTCATTCCAACAAGGTTATCTATATATTCTGACACGATCCCTCCATGCTGGCGCTGCAGCGCCAACCCATAGTGAGCCCTAGTCTAACTACAGACAAAAGGCAATCCTCCATAGTTTCTTTGTCATCCAGGATCCTTTCTACGGCCTGAGCCAGTAGTTCTATTATACCATCCAAGGAGTCTAAGACGCCAAGCAGCTGACAGCTGTCTCTCTTCTCCTCTTCTATAGGACACCCCAGGAACAGTTCCTGGTTCCTATACACCCCTGGACAAAACCCAAGATGAAACGCCTTGTAAGTGGCACTCTTGAAGTCTCCGTCCCTCTCAAAGTCGGCACAGAACTGATTTATGGAATCAGTTATAAAAACGTTGTGCCGATTAAACATCTGAGTCATACAGGACTTATCCCTGGAGGATAAGTCCTTTTTTAATTCTTCTATCTGAGAGAACATTACTTTGACCAATGGCTCCCTGACTTTATAGAGACTGTGGCCTCAATCCCAAAGGCTCTGGCTGACTCCACCATGCTTGTCTCTATGACTTCAAGGACCTCATCTTTTATCCCTTCCGGACACTCTGCTATTATCTCGTCATGAACAGTATTTATAATGAAGGGAGCCCTTTTATGCATGGCAACCATAGCTGACTTGGTTATATCAGCTGAAGTTCCTTGTATGGGCATGTTTATAGCAGTTGCCCTCATAGCTTTTTCATCCCCTTCTATAAAGTATCTCCTCCTTCCCAGTATGGTCTCGGCATACTTGTTCTCCTGAGTAAACTCCAGAGAATCCGACTGCCACTTCTTTATCTCCGGCAGGGTAGAGAAGTATCTCTCTATCAGCTTTGAAGCTTCATCTACAGTAACGCTTAGACTCTTGGAGAGTTTCTCAGCTCCCTGTCCATAGATAATGGAGTAGTTCAAGGTCTTTCCTATCTCTCTGTTCCTGGTCCCTTTGCCGCACTCTTCCAGGGAAACTCCCAACATTATGGAAGCTGTCCTGGCATGGACGTCTTCTCCTTTCTCAAAAGCTTCTGACAAGGACTGGCACTTGGAAACAGTCGCCAGTATCCTCATCTCTATGGAATCATAGTCAGCATACACCAGGACATTGCCTGGGGTTGCCACAAAACATTCCCTATACTCCGGGTTAGCCGGTATAGTCTGCAGACTGGGAGCTGTTCCAGAATACCTGCCAGTCTGACACCCTATCTGTCTGAAAGAAGAATGTATTCTTCCAGTAACAGGGTTTATATACTCCCTCCAGTTGGACCCATAGGAGGAAAGCTCCTTAGCCAAAGTCCTGTATTCCAATAGAGCCTCCACAGCTGGATGATCCACAGTCTGCAGGGTTTCCCTGTCAGTCTTTTCTAACTCAATACCCAAGTTAGATAGGAGTCTTTTCACAGTGGGCACACTGGAAAGATTCACTGAATCATATCTCACTTCATCGCTGAACAAAGAGTATTCAGGTTCAGCCCTTAAGGCCATGCAAGCTTTGACATGAGCTTCTGAGAGGGCTATCTTGTTCTGAGCGTAGAGTCTCAGCCACCTATCTATGTCTATCTGAACTCCTGTATAAGACATGTTAACTGTCACTGGGACCAAGTTGTTTTCCAGTTCTATGACCTTATACAGACCTTCTTGTCTCTGAGACTCCATGATATCCTGTAGAAAATCCACATCCCTGGCTGAATATACCAGCAGATCATTGGACCAATCAGCTATATATTTCCTGGCCTCAGCTGGATCCATAATAAAAGATTCCCTGAAGGATTTGTCTATGACCCTGCCAAGTCTTCTCTCGCACACGGAAGCCAAGTCTACCTTAAGACCCTTGCCCATGGTAAGGACAGATTCAGCCATCATAGTGCAATAGACTTTGGAAGGGACTATATTCATGGCCTTTAAAAGCCCAAGATCATAGGCTATGTTGTGTCCCACTAGAGTTCTGGATTCCAGCAACTCCTTCATTGGATATATATTCACTTTCCTCAGGTCTATGATATAGATTTCCCTAGCGCACTTTACAGTGAATAGCCATGGTATGCTAGTGTGAGGATCCAGTCCAGAGGCCTCCATATCCACATATAGAACTCCATCCATAGCCAGGTCAGATATAACCTTGGGCAGCTCAGCCTGTTGATTCACATACCTCATTCCAATTCATCTCCCCAGGAGTCCCATCCTTCCGCCCTTTCTCTGGCAAAGAGTTCTATTCTAGGGACATCCCCACACAACTGCACTATCCTGTCTCTAACCTCCGGGGGCTTGGCTGAATGCCTTCCTCGCTTAGAGATAACAGCGCTGGATACGCTATCGCTTATCTTTATAGGTCTTCCCTTGACCCCTAGCAGGCAGACTTCTACATTGCTCTTAGCATAGAAACCCACGCCGAAAAAAGGGGAGCCAGCCTTGGTAGTCTTCAACCATGAAAATCCCAGAGTCTTATACGTAAAACCCCAGTCCTCCATGAGTTCCAGGGCCTCCTTGAGTCTTGGGAACGTAGTCCACATAAACAACATGCAGTTATCATCAGCTATATCCTCAACCTCTAGGTCCTTGAGTTCCGCCAAGGTGGGAGTGGCATAATGTCCATGCACTCCCAGTCCAAATCTGGTCCTGGGATTCCTTCTGCCATTGTACTTCCAAGGAGGATCAGCATAGATAATCTTATATTTTCTGTCAGGCAATGGCATCAATCTTTGATCTCCTCCACTTCCCACATGCTGGGGTGCATTATATGATCCAGCACCATATAAGGCTGCCTCTTCATGATCTCCTTGATAGACATGGTTTTCTTCTGGTCAAAGACCTTGACTCTGGCCTCCGCTGGATCCTTAGCCTCCACCTCAAAGTCATCATAGAACTTATAGTATGCTCTCAGTTTATATCTCATCTAGAAACCTCGACCTCTTATTCATAATCTCCCTGCCATAGACTCTTCTGGAAGTCACATAGGAGAGATGCAGACTCTTAGCCGCTCTGGTCATAGCCACATAGAGCAGTCTCCTCTCCTCCTCCATATCCATAGCCCTGTAATGGGGGAGCATCCCATCCTCAAGACCTATAACAAAGACATTGTCAAATTCCATTCCCTTAGACTGATGAATGGTCATTAAACTGACACAATCAGAATCCGGAGCTGAGTTGGATTCCACAAACTCATGGAGACTGGTATACCCCAACAAATGGGTCTGAAGATATACTAAATTGTTTTTGGACCTCAACAGTTTCAGCACATCATGTATCTGATCTACCCATGGGAGATTAGCTATCTTGGCTAGAGATTCCTGGAACTTGACCATCCTTGGGTGCTTCACCTCAAAGACAGAGTAACCCTGAGCCATGACATTCGCCACCTCCGGTATGGTGATCTTGCCTATCCCATTAGCCCCTGAACTTACAGCCCTGATAAAAGCCATGTAGTCATAGGGATTATATAATAACCTCATATAAGCTGATGTATCCAGGAAGTCTGTTGTCTTTATAAGAGAAGTCCCAGAGGCTGTTTTATATTCTATTCCCAAAGAAGCCAGCTTCTCTATGATCTCAAATTCTATCCCATGAACTCGGAAAAGTACAGCTGTACTTTTCCCCAGCCTCTTTATAGAGGCGCCTATATACTCAGCCTCTTCCTCAGAGGTGCCAAAGGAAATCTTTTTTATTTTGCTTTCCGAGTTATCTGCTGGGATATGACTGACTTGAATGTTGCTGGCATTGTTAGCTATGAGCTTATCGGAGATATTTACTATCCCTTCTCCTGATCTGTAGTTATTCTTTAGATAATGGGTTCTTCCTGGATTAGAACCTAGAAAGGATCCCATAATCCCAGGGGTAGCGTCCCTAAAAGCATAGATGCTCTGGTTGATATCCCCTATAAGACACACATTCTCAGTCCTCATAAGCCTTAGGAACTCCATCTGAGCCGGGTTCATATCGTGGGCTTCGTCCACCATGATATAGTCTATACCCAGAAGGGCTGTTATGTCATGTCTAGAAAGCAGTTTGTTAGCCTCGGAAACTAACCCATTAAAGTCTACAGCCTTATGTAGTTTCATCCTCCTTCTGAACTCATCGCACACTTCCATGACCTCAGGGTCAAAGGGAGTCATAGTATTGGAGGACTTCTGCAAGGACTCCAAAGCCTTCCCAGCTAAAGCCCCATTGATTTCAGTCAATAGCTTAAAAGATTCCCCAGAGTCATATATAGTAAAGTTCTGAGGAAGACCTATTAAATCTCCATATCTTCTTAGTATCCTGGCCGCTATAGAATGGAAGGTGCCAACTACGCACCCATGATTTCTTCCCAGTATAGTCTTTAGCCTGGAGTCTATCACATCCACAGCCTTGTTGGTAAAGGTCACAGCCATAATGGACTCGTCTGCCACTCCCTGGTCTATCAGGTTGCAGACCCTGTAAGCCAGACATCTGGACTTGCCTGAACCTGGACCAGCGTATATGACAGAAGGGCCTTCAATATCCATCACAGCTTCCAGTTGCTCTTTATCTAGACTCAACTATAGCTCCCTCCCTTTCATCTACATAAGCCCTGTATAAGAGTATGTAGACTGCAAGGTCCATAAGGGTATCCTCCAACTGTTCATACTTAGCTGGCTTGGAGGCTAGATTGAGGGCTCTGGTCATCTTTAGATTAATAAGGCACAGGAACACCTGCTCCACTTCTATCCCTGGTAGAATCGCTGAACCCTTAAAGGCTGAGAATGGATCCCCATTGGAGTAGTCATTGCCTTTATGGATAGCCACTCTAGCTATCTTAATTAACTGATCATAAAGAGGTCCATTAACCTCTTTGAGTTCTGAAAATATATCCATCAATCCTCCAAGTCCACTAAACTCATGAGCTGTTCCCTGTACCATACTATTATCCCCTGGGTGTAGGAGTAGTTATCCTGTAGGTATACCATGCTCTCCTCGTCAGCGTTCATCATAGCATATGACAGGGACGCCAAGTCATCTTCCAGTTTGTCTATGGCCTTTATGTACTCAGCTACCAGATCAGAGTTTATAATCCTGTGTTCTATCTTTACAGGTTTCTCAGTCATACCTCCACCTTGGAGGAGATAATGTACTTCTTGAATGCCTCCCCTCCAAACTTCCCTATAAAAGAATCTATATCCATTTTCTGCCCATGATCTATGGACGGAATCAGGGGCAGTCTCACCCTGTAAATAACAGGGAGGAACTGCCTCCTGATCGCCTTAACAAGGGAATCTACAGCATGATCCACACCCGTCATATCTTCTTGAGTGTCAAAACACAGATAGACTATCCTGGTATTAGATTCCTTAAGGGTGGTGGAGACCTTAAGGTGAGAGGTGTTCATACCAGGCAGGGCTATAGTGTTAACTCCAGCCGACACTGCGGCCATAGCCTTAAATTCCCCTTCGGTAATCATAACATACTTGGGATGGACCCTTCCCCAGTAGTGATCCTTGGCGGATACCCCATTGGGTCCAGCGTAAACTATCTTCTCATTCCACCTGGTGCTCCTGGTCCTGAGATACATCTGATCAGGATAAGGAATTATAATCCTGCAGTCTTCCATGCACTTGGAAGGTCTCATCCCTGGTTTAGCTAGTCCGGCGCTTACCAACTGGGTCTCGGCAAACCTATTAGCCAGCTTCTCAAAAAGTCCATCTGTAGACAGCAGATTAAATCTTTTGTAGTCTATTCCTCTAGCCGCAAGATAACCTTTGTGGTAGTCTGAGAGGACTGCGTTGCTTAGGATAAACTCTATGACAACATCTTGGATATAGTAGCTTACAGGGTCCTCTTCAGAGTAGGAGAGACTGACATTCACGCTGCTCCCCAGATGCCTGGCCAGTTTGGTTATAGAACCCTTGCCTAAACCATCAGGGTTGGAACCGCACTTAAAGCAGTAGTACAACCCATTGGAAGGAGAGACAGCCAGGTGTCTGGAGTAGCCTGTGTCGCACCTGAAGCATGGAAAATAATACTGGGACCCACACTTCTTAGCTGGTCCCAAGAGTCTTTCATATTCAACTATTACGTCTACGGCGCCACTGGACATACTTCTCACGCCTATACTCCTTGCGTTCTAACACCGCATCGCTTTCCTGATATTTCTTGCTGACCAAGTGATTGACCATAAAATCCGACAGGACTATCCAGTCAGATCTATCAGTCTTTATTATAGTATACTCAAACTCTATGTCCGCGTACACCCTGTACTGGGATTTGTCGGTGAGGTCCACTTCATGAGAACTGCAGGGAACTTCCCCAAAGAGGTCTATGGAATCCTCCACAGTTATAATGGACCAACTCTGGCTATTGCCTATACAGATATTGAGGAGAGGTTTCTTGTAGGACTGCTTGTGCAGTTTATCCAGCCACTCCTTCTGCAGGTCTATATAGAACCTGTCATTCTTGGAGGCTGAAGAAAACTTAGCTTCCACAGAAAAGACCAGCCCAGACACATCTCCCTTTATGCCTTTATTGCCTGACCCCGGAGTGAGTCTGCCTTTGTGGTCCCTGGCTAATCTTTTTTCCTGCCTTTCCCACTCTTTCATAACTGTCAACAGTCCTCCTCAATTCCTTAACCGCGCTGGAAGGCAAAGTCATCTGCCAACCTACAATTCTATCATCCTTAGCGTACTCGGCTATCTCTATTCCCTTGGTGTTTATGTTGTTCTTGACAAGGCTTAAGAGTCTCCTGTCATCAGTATAAAACACCACAGCATCTTCCACTTCCCATATATCGTGCATAGCTACCTCGCCAGAGTCGAATATATACTTAGAAACTTCTCCCTGTTGACATGCCATGAAGGCCTGTCTGAAACATCCCCCATAGATTTATGGGTCACAAACAAAGGGTAGGTGTAGTTATTGTATCCAGCCATTAAAGCCTCCGAACAGAGGGAAAGATCATAAAAGTCATAGCCAGATAAGCACTTGGGAAACCCCCCTATCTTGTTAAAAACCTTAGAGTGGATAGCCATTATAAGTCCATCCACTACAGATACCCTGCCATAAGGACCATAGGATACAACCCAGGTATTCCCATCCTTGGTGTGTCCAGCCGCTCCCGACAAAGATTGCCTGTCATTCCACCAGACTCCATTGGGAGGAAACTTTACAGCTCCAGCTACGCCCACCACTCCAACCTTAGGGGCTCTGGTTAAAGAGGCGAATCCCAGTATCCCCTGTCTGTTAGAGTTAATGACCAGGTCATCATGGACAAAGACAAGAGCGTCCTGCGCTCCTTCAGCAGCCTTGTTGTACCCTGTGAACAAGTCATATTCTTTTCCATTTACCGTCACAAATTCATACTCCTCTGGGGAAAGAGAGCACTCTATGCTCTTCCTTAACTCAGAGGGATCTCCAGTCTCTGTGACAACGCAGAACCTTATCATCTATAGTCTGTAGAGTGAAACCCCTTGCCCTTAAAAGAAATGTTAGGGGTGGAATACACTCTCCTCCCTTCCTTGCCACAGTCCGGACAGTTAGCGGTGTGCTCATCCCTTATACTTTGAGTCACCTCAAAAGTATCCCTGTGGCACTGTTTGTTCTTGCATTTATAGAGGTATACCATTAGGCCTCTCCTATAGAAGCCTGATAACTCTTGATGTGCTTGTCATGCAGAGCTACTCCATACTTAGCTATGGTCTTCTCAGCGTCTGCCGGAGGAACCAAGGTTCCACAGAAAGCGCACAAGTGCTTATCCTGTATAGGAGGCAGTCCAGCTTTGGGCTTTTCCACATGAGTGTCTTCATCCCCTTTTTTGACAGCCTCCTTAATTTTCTCCCATGTCTTAGGAGCTGGCTTTTCCTCTTCTTTATCCATGCTCACAGGTTGAGGCAGTTCTCTTTTTGGCACAATCCTAGCTGGCATTTCATTGAATCCTTCCCACAAAGCCACAGCTCCCATGATAGCCTCAGGATAAGTGATACCCACGAATTCTCTGGATTCCCCTCCCGCGTCAATAGTGACAGACCAAAAATCATTATTCAGCTGAAGGACAGAGATGGACCACTCCTTGCCTATAAAGGAGTTAAGATTGTTCTTGATATGCTTGGCTAGTTCCCTAGCCCCTTCAAGTTTCTGCGTATCATTCATTGTCATTCTCCTATCTTGGCAAACAGAACACAGGCCTTGTATCCGTCAATGACCTTTATGGCCCTTCTGTTTGCGGTTATCAGTATGGTCAAGGTCTCCCCTGACATCTTGGAAACAAACTCATACAATGGAGTATATGGGACTGAGATAGACTCAAAGTTCTCCACCTCCACAGTAGCTTCCGCCATAGCCTTAGACCCTTGGCTGGAAGAGGATATCTCCACAAAGTCAGCCCCTGTGGCTATATTCACTGTCTGAGACATCTTAGCCACGCTGGATATGCTGGCCAAGGATTCTATTATAGCCTTGGAGGAAACCTTTATAATTCCTATGCCATCATCCAGCAGATAAGGAGTGTAATTTACTGGCTGACCTTCCAGCCTCTGAAGCCTGAACTCTACTCCTGGTTCTTTTATTATAATTGATGACTCGGTGATGGCTATGGAAGCTCTAGCTGTATTTACCATAGACAGTATCTTTAAAGAATCCAGAGGGAGTATGGCGTCTATATCCTGCACTGCCTGGGGATCGCAGAGGATCCTCTCATAACCCACTATCCTATAAGAGGCTCCCACCACATCTAATACTCCATCCTCGCAGTGGAGCATGAAACCAGTCATAGCCACTAGGTCAGCCATAGCTTTTATAGCCGGTCTGACAAAGCCCAGGGCATGGGCTATCCTTCCCACTACAGCATTGGAGACCACAAAGAGTTCTGGCTCTGTATTCTCAGGGATGACAGGGGTTTCTCCATAGATAGGGACTTCCAGCTTGGTTCTACCGCAAGTCGCCAACAAGGAATCGTTGTCCACATCCAGCTTTATCTTCTCCCCTGATAGAGGAGAGAACATGCTCTTCAAGGTAGGACCATCAATAGCCACTATAGGAAGTTCTCCTTCAGCAGGCACAGAAGTCTTGGAACTCGAGTATCCTCCAAAAGCTTTCACTATAAGAGCATTCCCTTCAGACTCCATGACTATGGAAGATAAAGTTCTCTGAGTGGCCTGAGTGTTTACCACAGCCATAGCGTTGTTTATGGCGACCATTAAAGACTCTCTGGAAGTTTCAATCATAACAGTTTCCTAATTTCTCTGATAGAGCTGTACATTATGGCGTCAAAAGCCATGCTCTCAGAGGCGTATCCAGTAAATAGTTTTCTGGCATCTAGTATATGGTATCCCACAGAGGCCAAAAGATCCGCATCCTTATTATCTTCCCTAAGCATCTTGGCTACTCTTCTGAATATATTATCCACCAGAGCGTCCAGGAACTTAGGCAGAGCCACTGAGGATTCCTTCACCTCATCCAGGAGATCCGGGAACTTTACATAGTTCTGAGTCAGCAGTATCTTCAGGGTTTTTTCCACTAGCTCATCCGAAGGCATCCCATGCACAACGACTACATTAGCTAAGGTTACATCCCCTATGCTTAGCACTGGACTCAACAGACTCAGAGAATCCCTGAAAGAACCATTGGCGTGCCTAGCCAGTTTGGTTATAGCTTCATCCTCATACCTAAACTTCTGCTCATCACATATATTCTTAAGGAATGTCTCTAGGACTTTCTCAGAAGGTCTCCTGAACTCCAAAGGCTGACACCTGCTTCTTATAGTGGCTGATAAAGAAGCTGGATCAGTAGTAGCCAGTATAAACATTACCTTCCTTGGAGGTTCTTCCAGGACCTTAAGCAGAGAATCCTTAGCCTTCATGGATAACTGATGAGCCTCATCTATGACATAGACCCGGGAAGAGAGAAGAGCTGGCTTATAATCTATAGATGACAGAGAAGCCCCCACATCCCCCACCCCTCCAGCGGATGCCGCATCCATCTCCACAAAGTCTGGAGTAGCTCCATTTATTATAGCTTCGCAGTTCACGCATCTATTGCAGGGCTCAGAACCATGGGGATCCAGACAGTTTATAAGTTTAGTTATCAGCCTGGCCACTGAAGTCTTTCCAGTTCCTCTGCTCCCCATAAGCAGATAAGCGTTGGGCATCATATCTAGCTCAAAGGACTTGCGGATTACATTCACCACATGGTCCTGACCTATGACCTCTGAAAACCTCATGGGCCTATAAGAGTTGTAAAGTTCCACCAGATCCTCCTGTGTGTCCGAATCCTCCTTCGCCCCTCTCAGTAGTTGGGAGCTCGTCTACCTCAACATAACTAGCCACATACACCGGAGCTAATACCAGCTGAGCCATCCTGTCCCCAGCTTCTAGGACTAAAGCTTTGCCCCCTCTGTTTTCCAGGAGCACCTGGATCTCTCCGGTATAACCTGAGTCTATGGTTCCAGGAGTATTCACTATGGAGACCCTGAAGTCTCTGGCCAAGCCGGATCTTGGCCTCACTTGCAACTCATAGCCAAAGGGAATCTTAACTGCTATGCCGGTCCTGGCTATACAGGCGTCTCCTGGGAATAACCTTACTCCCTCTATGGTAAAAAGATCCGCCCCGGAGTCATCCTCATGGGCGTACTCAGGGGCCTTTCCTCTGGGGTCCAGTTTCTTATAGGGAATCTGAATTCTCATAATCCCTTCCTCCCAGTTTCTAATTCCACTTGCAGACTCTTGGCTACCAGTTCCTTGGCCTCACCCAGCATATACTGAATATCCGAGAGTCTAAATATCCTATCCTCAAAGTCTTTCCTGTTCAGAAGATAAGACTTAAAGTTATGCACATCCTTGGAACAGCTCCCATAGATATGATAACTGTCAGCTATGTGAATATACCTGCCCACAGGGACTCCTAACCTATCAGCTATCTCCCTCTGCAAATCAGTAAAGGCGTACATATTCATGAAGGCAGCCCTGAGAGCATCATTAGATCTCATATGGGTATTCATGACTAGCTTTCCATCTACTATTCTGCAGTGCAGTCTCTGGAGACAACAAGGATCAGAGATCCCTTGGTCATCCCATGCTTTCCATAGCACAGCCTGAGCTCTCCTGGAATAGGGACAGTCTTTTAAAGTCCTGACTATATAGTCTATCTGATCATTGGATTCCTTTGTTGGGACGGTGTAGTCAAAGAGTCTCTCATGATAACTATACTGCCAGGAACCAGCAGAGGGGTCTATCCAGTGATCATGAATTCCATCCACCACTTCCTGTCTGTAAGATTCTAACTCCACCAATCCCCCAGGAAACCATCTGTGAATCCTCACATCGCCCATGGGATTATCCACAACTAACATAGCTGTGTCATCCCAGCTTGGAGGATCCCCTTCCTTGTCATACTGAGTTGGAATCCTGCGCCCCTTATCCAGGAGTTCTAAAATAGATCCCTCCCAGACTTCAGGGATAGATTCCCCTACCAGAAATATCGGCATTCTAAACTCCAATAAACTCAGAGATCTTCTCTTTAGACTGAAGACCTATGAGTCTTTTCACTTCGTTTCCGTCGTCATCTACCATAAGAAGAGCAGGCACAGATCTTATCCCAAAGTCATTGGCTACTTCAGGGTCCTCTTCAATGTTTATCTTATCCACATGAAAAGAACCCCCAGCGTTTATGGCATCCACCACTGGGGACACCACCTTGCAGGGGCCGCAGAACGTGGCCCAGAAGTAAATGACCTTCATGGCTAGATAACTTCTCCCTCTAACGCAAAGGGATCTTCTGAAGCTGCCTGCTCCTTCTTGCTATCCAGGGGATTGACGCTATCGGCTATAACTTCTACGCTATGCCTCTTCTGCCCTTCGCTCTCCCAGGTCTTCTGCTGAAGTCTTCCTGTGACAGAGATAAGCCTTCCCTTGACAATGTACTTGTCTATAAAGTCAGCAGTCTTATCCCAGGCTACCACATTGAAGAAATCGGTTTCCTCTTTCTTCTGTCTGGAAACGGCTATGCCAAAAGAGGCTACCTTGCCTCCAGATTGTGTGGTTCTTATGATAGGGTCATTGGATACCCTACCCACTAACGCAACGTTGTTCATTTCGTCCTCCTTAGGAACGGATATATCAGAGAAGAGAGGGAGCCATGAGTAACTGGGTACTCTCCGCTTTTCCATTTCTCCTCCAGGGCTATAGAAGCCTCCAGGAACTGAGTGACTTCACTCATATTCCACTTGAAGGCGTGCCTTTTAAACTTTTCATACTTCCAGGATCTATTGATTCTCCCATAGACCGAATCATTGCCAAGATCCACTTTCCTATACTCAGGGACCGTGCCATATCTGCAGTAGGCTTCTAGACTGGCTAACCTACCAGTATAGTAAACCTGAAGAAAGGCCATTAAGTCAAGGATAGAGGCCCTTAACAAGGCTAAGAAACCAAAGATATTCTCCTGAGCGAAGAGAGCCTCTATGGCTTCAGGCCTTCTATCCATGACCAACCCTATCACAGAATACACGCTTGGCTCAGGTTTGTCAACCGGCTCGCCTGACAGAAGAGAAACCAAGGCCAAGTTCTCTAGCAGATATGGGTCTCCCCCAGCGAGTTTAACAGCGGCTTTCACTGTTCTCACAGAATCGTCAAATCCGCTTAGGTTGGAAGAGACTATAGATATAAGATTGTCATCTGTGGGTTCCGGAACCTTCACAAAGTCCCAGCCCTTATGGGTTCTCAATGGACCATCATATAACACTACCACATTATCCATCTTAGAGAGAGTGAGAAACACAGATTCTATAGGAAACTTTATAAGGACAAGATCATCAAATAAACTTCCCACTTCCCCTGGAACAGCTTTTATTCCTGACCTGTCATAGACGTAGGTTATGAGGGTTCTGTCCGAACCATAAAACAGCTTGTTCACTTTCTTTCCTCATGCTGTCTCTTGAGTTCATCCCTCTCAGCTATTATCTCCTTGCACTTTTCTTCCGCTTCCTCAAAGGTCTCATAGGGATCAGCTAAAGTGGCTGCCACTGATATAAAGAAACCCCTGACCCCATCTTGCTCAGTCTCTGTTATGGCCAGGGCCAAACCCTCATGATTACAACCTACTGATTTCCCTTCGATGGATTCAAGTTCTTTCCAACTTAGTTCACTCATTGCGAGGCTCCTATCTGTGTGGTTCCCAAATGATAGCACCCTCCAGGAGAGGCTCTTTCCTATCTGAGATATACTGAACATTGCATACTGGAACCCAGATGGTCTGTTCATCCTCCCCAGGGAACTGCACATCAGCTACTATGTAATCCCCCCGCATCTCGAATCCACTTAGACATCTGTATTCATCAGTTGTGGTGTGTATAGTGTAGATATGCTGATAAGTTTCCATCCTACTCAGGCTCCTTTCTATTGCCAAGAGATTCTACCCTACAATAGAACGTCCCATAATTCCAGAAGACCTTACAAGTCTTAGGATGTCCACCCGGGGGCAACCCAAAAGGAGCAAGTTTACAATTTTCATTAGGTTCAAACTTGATAAAAAATCCATGACTCTTTCCAAGTTTAGAGCAATCACACAATGAGACATTGTAGATTTCCAACAAGTTATACGAGTCAACTTTTGTAGAAGGAGTTTTCTTATCACTAAACTCGAAGCTCAACAAGTTACTTTCTTTGTCATAAGATAATACACCCTTGACTACTTTCTTCTGAGAAATGTTGATACCCACCTTCCCATCAGTACCTTCCCTGTCCAAGTACTCATACAAAGATTCAACAGATTCTATAGGAATCCACCCGCCAACAACTTTGTCACTTATCTCCTGCAGTTCCTCATTGCCGGGTTCTACATCAAACAAATCATGTTCCATAATCTACCTCCAATAAAAAAAAGGGCGCCTTATTCCAGCGCCCAAAAAGAGAACGACTGTCATGGCATACACATTTTATAATATCCACAATAGTCTGGAGAGCATAAGAAGTTATCAGGTCTTGGGAGGAACTTCCCTGAGGCTACCAGCTCCATCTCAGCCAGCAACCCATGGATGTTTCTTTTCCACCACTCCATGTGGCCCCTAGTCCTTCTTACCTTGTATATATCTAGTACAGGCTGTACTCCTGAAACTACATGGAACTCAAAGTCCAGTTCAGTTCCCAGAGCCAGAGCATAGGTTGTGGACTGCATGTCCTTTTCAACCTTCTTGTCATTCCATTTCTTGCTGGCAGTTTTATGGTCTATCACTCTGCCATCTGTTGTCTGGAGGTCTATTATAGCCTTTAGAGACTTGTCAGTTCCTTCAATGGGAACCACCAGTTCCTCTTCCACCTTGGAGGGGAAGATAGACTTCATAACCCCGCTGTCATAGTAAGCTCCAAGCATAGCTATGCCAGAGTCTCTCACCTTCCCCTCTGTTAAGAAGGGTTCGGGAGAGATGGTTTCTGACCCCAGCAGTTGGGTAAACTCTGAATCAAAAGCTTCCCATAGCTCATTCTTCCTCAGGTCAGACCCAGAGACAATCTTTTGAGAAAAGTTTATCTCCAGAGCCTTATGATAAGCGCTTCCTTTTAACAAAGCGAAACCAGGAGGAGACTTAATCCCCTCCACATACCTGAAATACCACTGCTGGGGACATCTGGCGCACATGCTAAGCTGTGTGTAACTTACATAATCTTCTATCGCTCACCTCTAATTAAAGTTTGCTTACACTTTAATTATAGCTCACAATAGGACTCTAAGTCTTCCTTTTGCAGGACTTCTTTATCTTCCTGAGTTCCATATATTCCCTGCCGGAAATCCTGGCTATCTCAGAGAACAAAGCGCAGGTAGTAGACAAGAGCACTCTCTTGACTACCTGAGAAGAGAGTATGGCCTTGAACAACTCAATCATATTCCCTATGCTTTCTCCTGTATCAGTATATTAACCCCATGAGAAAGAGGGATTTCGTTCTCGTCCAGACCTCCTCCAGTGTATTCCAGGACCTCGCACATATACTCGGTTCCTTCATCCATTTTCTTGGCCAGCCTGGTGGCTAACCCTTCTCTGTTGATAGGCTCATTGCAGAATGGGCAATCCTGGGGAATCCTCATCCCTGGTCCTACTGTAGCCACGTATCCACAAACATGGCATCCTATCCCCCTATTCTTTATATAGCCTATCTGAGCCAGTTTGCCTTTAAAGACTTCTGTTCCACAGATGGAACACTTGTCCACATCAGTTTCATAGGTGGCTCCGCACCCTGGGCAGGAATAAATATTGCCCTCCATGGGGATGCGGGCGCAGACTTTAATGGCAAACTCGTCAAACTTATTATCAGGTTCTCTTATAAGATAAAGTCTCCTGATGTCTTTCTCTCCAAGCAGGGCTATAATCTCCTGCCTGTTGCCCATGGTGACTCCAGTCACCGAGGTTCTAATCGTCCTTGTCGGTCCTGAACCTTTCTTTCGGGTCCTCATAGTCATCTCCTAACAAAATTCTCCCGCTCCACCTTCCCCATCTAGTTCCGCAGCCAGGACACTGCCATTCTGAGACTCCATCATAGACTCCCATATACTCTATGCCCACAACTTCAGTATTTCCGCAGACGTGACACTTCATCCCTTGTACCTATTTCCCAGTTCCTTAACCACAAAGTTGAGTTGCTCCACCATCTTGGGTTTCTCAGATGGGCTTCTTTCTATAGCGGACGGGTGGAAAGAGAATCCCACCTCTTCCACACAGTCCGGCAGGTCATAGTCGGAAGCTGGAACTATAGTCCCTGAACTCTGGGTTATAGAAAAAGACTTGCCCAGCAAGGCCTTCCCAGCTACAGCCCCTAGTATAAGAAGAGCCTTAGGTTTTATAAGCTCTATCTGACCAGAGAGCCATCTTATACAGGAGTCGGAGCAAGAGACTGAAGGAGCTTTGTTTTCTCCTCCCCTTACAGGCCTGCACTTCACAATGTTGGTGATGTAGAAAGGAGACTTTACAGGGTCCTTCCCATAAAGCCTCCTTATGTTATTCCAACAGTCCCTGGACAACCCAGCTTTGACTACGGCGTCATTGAGGAGGGAGCTAACAGTGTAGGGGACCACAGACTTGTCAGCTACCCTGTCCTCCATGACTTTCGAGTCAGAAACTGGTTCGTAGGAACAGACCAGTTCAGGTAAATAAGCTCTCTGCCTTATAACGCTGGGAGGATAGCACTTCTCATACCTCACGCAGGATACGCACCTTGAAGCTTTCCATTCAAGGAAGTGAGTAAATGGGAGCAGGGTCCTTTGCTCATACTGTCCTGGGGCTTCTCCCACCACCAGGACAGAGGCATCCTCGGACCCATCCGCAAACACTGCTCCCCCATACATATTCACCCAGTAGTTGCACTGAGTGCAAGAATCGCATCTAGATTTCAGACTCATAGGCCGCTAGGACCTCCTCTAAAGGCTTACCCTCATGGTAAACCTCATACAATATCTTTATGATTTCACTTTCTTTCACTATAGTCTTTAAGTTGGCCATCCCATGAATCTTGAGAGGGGAGTCATCCCCCCACACGTTGAAAGACTGCATGAGCTCAGGGTGGGTAGGCAGTATCACATATCTGGAGGAAGAGGTTTCCACTATCAGCTCATCGTTGAGAGCCGCGTCTATCATAGGCTGCAGATTATCTGAACCCTCATGGTAGATGACAGCATACTCAGCCTCTTCTCCAGGATGTCCTCCTAGACCAGCCGAGTTTTTCTCCACCAGCACATGGACCATATGCCCTATTCTTTTCTTGCCATCCAAGATTTTTCCAGCGGCTGGAGCGGTAAACTTCATGATGACCTTGGCCATGTGCTTAAGAGCATGTCCGCCACCCTGAGTGGTTCCACCCCCATAGGAGCTTACATTATCCCTCACCTGATTTATAGCCACCACCGCAGCGTTAGTGGAAGCTCCTGTGCCAAACAGTCTATTGACTATCCTGGTGACCATCTTGGCGTGAGTTCCCATCTCTTCAGCTTCAAAACCATCCTTATCCTGCTTCTTGGCGCTGTACTCTGGAACCAGAGCAGCTACTGAATCTATCACCACTAGGTCCACAGCGTCCCTGGGGCATCCCTTCTCCTTGTCATACAAAAGATCAAAGACTATATTCATGCACTCCTCACCTGAGGTTAGCCCTTGCACAAGGATAAGTTCATCCATGTTCACTCCCAGCTCTTCAGCCTGAGCCGCTGGGAAGACAGACTCCGTATGTATAAGGAGACATTGAAGTCCCCTCTGCTGAGCCGAAGCTATGAGTTCATAAGCGGCGGAGGATTTGCCACAGTTTGGATTCCCATAAAAGAGATGCAACAAACCCTTCTTGAATCCTCCATGGAGCAGTCTATTAATAGTCTCGTTATTAGATGGGATGATCATCTTATCCAGCAGGTCTCTTCTTTGCCCAGCTATAAATACAGCCGGCCTAGGGTCATTGGGATAAGCGGCTTTTCTTTTTCTGTTAAGCTTATCCATCACTTTCTGGGCTTCTTCTAACTTGGTCATTAGACCCTCCTTGGGAAAAAAAGAGCCAGGTTTGACCTGGCAATATCGGAAGAATGAAACACAAATCCCATTACTATTATATCATAAATCCTCGTCAAATGCGCAGGGCGGGAGGACCTCTTTAAAGGAGTCGCAGAAATTATCTGGGGCCACATACCTATGGGTCACTACGCAATACCCTGAGCCGCTCTCATATCTCACTATCCTGCAGTCGCAGTCCTTGCAGAACCCAGGGACCTTGACAAACTCCACGACCTTAGGGTTTAGGAAACCTCCGAGTTTTCCCAGCTTCATGGTCTTTCACAGCCTTCCTAATCATCTTGTTGAGTTTCTTTCTGTGTTTCTTTATGTCCTTATAAAATTGTTTATCTGTATACATCTATTCCCAAGGACCATAAGACTCTGGGTGCTCGCTAGGTATACTCCTGTCTACTCTTCTAATCTCATCCCTTAGTTCTTTATTTTCTCTTTCTAGTCTCTCTAGTCTTTCCTCTAAGGTGAGATCCCTGTCATTTCTTCTATCACGTAACATATTGTCCCTCATTGCTCTAGACATAATAGCTAGAGTTATTCCAAAAGCGATTATCTTATAGAACATAATACACCTGTCATAAGTATCTGGTGATGAAAAGTAGTATTATACCACCAACAATAATGGCTATTGTGTTTGGTATGGCATCCTCAATATACCCATAGTATATCCTGTCCAAAAGAACTAACAGTTTCTTCTTCACCCTTTCCACCTTTCCAAGTACTCAATTCCCTTCTGGAGTGTCTCCATATCATCCTTGGCATTGCCCAACATAAGATTACACTGATGGCAAAGAAGTCCTCTAACTTTACCAGTCTCATGGTCATGGTCTACGCTCAGGGCAATACCATTTGGAACAGCCCCACAAATGGCACATACTCCCTCCTGCTGAGTTAATATAGCATCATATAACTCCTCTGTCATATTAATACCTGCTCTTCTCCATCTAGTATCTCTACTAATAATCCCAGACTTCCAAGCCTTTTTATTGTGTTTACTAATACATTCCTTACAATAACTAGACAGCCCAGACTTATTCCCGGAGTTCTTATTGAATTCTAAGTACGGCTTTTCCTCTCCACATCTTGTACACACTTTAGTGTCCCCAAACTCAAACTGAATAGCGCTATACTTAGCTCTTAATCTCTTACCGCCAACCCTGCTCCTCTCTCTTTCTTTTTCTATGTTCTCAGCATAGTACTTTTTCCTCCACTCAGATGAACAAGCCTTACATGTATAATTAAGTCCATCCTTTTCTTTGGCGCATTTATAAAAATCCGTTACAGGTTTAATAGTGCTACAACTAGAACATAATTTATATCCACTAGGTATATCATCTCTATACACTTTTGGAGTGTAACCATGGGATATTGAATCACAATACTTACATTGACTGTCATATCCACTCTTCTTATGAGAGTCTTTATAAAACTCTGTTAATAACTTTATCTCCTTACACTTACTACATCTCTTATATCCTTCCGGCGATACTGGATATACTTCTTTATTAGTCTCCAAACCTTACCTACAAACTATTAGTGCCCCAGAACTAGGCTGTTGTGGGAACCTAGAACCAGGGCACTCTTGTTTAGTATACTGCCACAACACAGTAGAACTTACTAGCTCTACTTATATTATAGCATGGATACTTAAGGTTTGGCTACTTAATGAACCTCCATCTCACAGTTCTAACAGTGTGACCATACTTATCTACTTTGTATAAGCCAAGGTCGAGAGCCACTCTTCTTGAGACATCAAAGTGCCATCTATCTTGTCTATGGAGATTTCCTCCCCTATCAGTGAGTTTAACCACGGATCTATGTCTACCATTGTAGACTATCTCTATCTTAGATCCTAGCTTACCACTCCAACAGGCTACAGTTCTTTTACTCTGTAAGAATACAGAGCCATCAGAAGCATGCCTGCCATTGAACTTGTCGTGATAAGTGGTCACAACCCCTTGGCGCCACCCACTTTTAGCTACTAGTTTCTTAGGAGCAACCTTCTTGGGGGTTGTGCTCCTAACTACAGCAGGCTTTACTGACCTTGGTTGGGGCCTACTCCTGTCACAGTCTTTAGCCATAGCAAAAAGCGCTACTGCCAAAAGTACAGACTGTACTAGGGTTGATGCCTTTAGCATTAGTCTCTATTCCTTTCCCTGTTATACTGGGGGTTTAATAGCCCCTACTATATTATAGACTCAACCTGTTTATTGAGTCTGCCCACAAGGATATGCCTAGCTATCTCCTTAGAGAACCTATTCTTATCCTTGGGGTTCAGTTTGCTCTCCGCCTGGTATACCCTGCCATCGGGGAGTTTGAGCTCCGCCTTGGCGTTTCCAGTCAGGAGATTGGTCCCTTCGACTCTCTCATAGTGGAGTCTGAAGTAGCCCCCGCAAGCCGCTTGCGGCAGGCCAAACTTATTAACCAGATCTTCAGTTACCTTCATTTTCTCTCAACCACCTTCTGCCAGCGCTGGAGATCTTCCACACTCCAATAGCTGAGTTGCTTACAGTTTCTATTAATCCTTTGTCTTTCAAGGAGTTCCTGGCAAAGTCTATAAGGGAATCCAAGCGCTTAGTCTTTCTATCCTTGAAAAGAGCATGGTGCTCTGGAGTAATATAGTCGCTATATTTGCTCCAGATGGCCTCATGAACCTTCGGTCTAGCCATGGTTCCCCCGGAACTTTCTAAGACCTTAAGTATTACAGTCTCCAGGTTCTTGTAGTGCAGGGGATCCTCCACCTGACCCTCTTCGTCAGAGAGGATAGTGAACACAGTCTTCAGGCTGTCTTCCATAGCTGAAAGGCAACCCATAGCTTCTCTGAGCCTCTCATATTCCTTGACTTCAGGGAAAGAGGATACCACATGCAACTTAATAGAATCGCTCGCCTTCTTCAGGGAGTCTACTGCTGGACTCAGCAGGGCTCCCACTTCAGTTCTTGTCATCTTCCGTCTCCAGATAGTTTCCGAAGTCAACTATAGCCTTTCCTTTCCTGTAGTACATGCCGTACTCCCCAGGAGGAGGATTGAGATTAGCGCACTTAAGCACCCCACCAAGACTCAGTTGTTTACTTCTGCCTGAGAGAGCCAGTTTCCTGGATCCCTTAGAAGCCTGAGACTCTGGGATTGACTTCAACCCTATCTCCGACTTCTCAGAATCATAGTACAAATCTACCATATTGGACTTATGCAGTCCAACCTTTTCCAGAACATCCCCCTTCATATAGAGGACTCTGCTCTTTATCAGCTGCACTGGATATACCTTTCTTGGAACGCCAGCGCGACGTTCACTCTTAAATTTTTCCATTGATTTCCCTTCTACTTTTCCCAATAGGATACCCAATCCTCATGGGGATAGTCCAGGAGAACTTCTGCGAGCTTCTTGGACTGGTTATACAGGAAACGAGAGACCGCTTCCATAACTTCTCCTGTGAGAGTAGCCACAGACACATCTGGGCTGTCTAGAGTGGTTATGTACAAATTTACATTGCTAAATATAGGGAGGTGATCCACGAAGTACTGCTGTCTGCTTATATCCCACTGCACATAAAGCTTATGCTTATGGTGCCGGGCTATACTGTAGGTGCAGAGCCTAGCCACTTCTCTAGGGTCATTCTTCAAGAGTGTACCCTCCATAGAGATACAGGAGTCTGATGATATCGTCTTTCTTAGATTCAAGGTATCTCTCCACAGAAGTTATAGCCATGGACTTAATGAGATCATAGTTAGGAATATCACTTCCCAAGGATATTCTAGTAGTCTCGAAGATAGGGATACCCTCCACACAGAAACTCTCCTTGCTATCAATCCAGTAAACTGAAAAAGGATACCCCTCATCATGGAGACTGCAGCTTACTTTGTAAGCCATAGCCGCATGTTCTTCCAGCTCCATAGTGTAAGCCATGACTACTCCTCGTAGTTTTCAGTCCCCTCAGTAAGCGCATAGTCAAACCCAGCCCTGGTAAGCTGGAGATCCAATATCTTAGAGGACAGGTAGTTATCTATGAGCAACTTAACTTGGTTCGCCATGTCAGTAATATTTATATCATCTATTCCAGTCACAAAGTGCAGTACATTAAGAGACCCTACATGACAGGTTTCATTAGGAAGTCCAAACCTATGCCTGATAGTTATAATCTCTGGGTGGTCTTTTAATATCCTGGTGTAGAAGCCGGAGTCTTCCATCCCGACATTCAGGACTGTGGTCACAAAACTATAGTCCATGGCTATTCCTCATAATCTTCGCCAGAAAACTTAGAGTCTATAACAGACTGCCTATCCAAGAGTTTCTTCATTTCTTTCCACAAGTAAGAGGAGGTCATCTCCTTGACAGTTGCTATAATATTATCCATGCTTCTATACTCAACGTTCCGCGTATCTATGGTTCCAACCAAGGGTCTATCAACTTCCTCCCCAAACATGTACCTGATATTGACATTCTTGAAATCGTTCATAGCTATTCTGGCTATGAATCCAGTGCCTTCTAGCATCTTATCTATAGTATTCACAACAGTTCCAGGATCCATATTATCTCCCGAAGTTTGGGGTGGGTTGAGTCAGCCAAGGTTTAAGGAATCAGCCTATGCCTTTTAATAGGAGCTCCATTATATAAGCTTTGAACTTTAAAGGATCGGAATCCTGAAGCATCCTGATAAGCATCAGCCACTATAAAGTAACCGACGATCCAAGGTGGTTTCAACACCTAATGACCCAACCGCACACCCCAGGAGTCAAGAAAAACTTGACCCCTGCTCAGGCAGAGTTTTTAGTTCTGCTTAAAGACTGGTCTTAGCATTGAATTCATCTATGTCATCCTGAAGACTATCAATGCCTTTCTGAAGAGCCTCTATAGTCCCATTGAGTTCTGTGGCTGAAATAGCAGCCGCATACTCAGGGACCTCATCTGTAGAGGACTTCCTCTTATAGATCTTGCCTGAAGTAGTATCCAGGTAAGAGATGAGACTGATGAAAGACTTTAGTTCGGCAAGCCTTATAAGCTTATCCCTTATAGGATCAGTGGCCTTGGCTATCTTGGTCTTAATCTCTATGAGGTTGTCTATCTCTATCTTAAGATCTTTCCAGAGACTAGTCACATCCACAGGGACGTCTTCTCCAACTCTCACGGAGTTCCACTTCTGGACATCCCCTAGGATCTTCTTGATTCTGGCTACGTTTCTATTCTTGACCTTCATGGCCTTAGCTATATTCATATATCCTCCTCAGCAGTGGAAGTCCACTAGGACTCCTATGCAATCCTTGTACTCTTTTAGTATACTCTCAAGTTCTTCATCCCAGGAAGTATTCTCATTCCTGGTTATGCCAAACCATCCAAGAGTAGCGCTCTCGTGCCACTCTCCATCAGGGGTGATCACTGAATGAAATATCCTAGTGGTTATCTCAGAGACCTTCCTGGAATTTGCCCCTAGGTTTTCATCAAACTGTTCGCCCTCTTTGTCATAAAGCGCTCCAGCCCATCTGCCTCCTATGGTGAACCAGTCCCACTTCCCATCGGGGTTGCTAGTGGACATGTAACGTCCCACCCCATGGCAGTTGTCACACTCTGGATCAGGCCAGTCCTTATCCACGGCTTCAGCCAGATGTTCCTGCACCCAATCCCACTTAGTGGCATTATCGTTAAAGGGGAGAGCTTCAGCTTCCTTGTACATCCTATCCCTAGCCAGGGAACCAAGACACCAGCACTCATCTAGGTGAGACTCCACTTCCAGCTCCTCCCAGTAAGACTCCATTAACTCTTCCGCCGCAAGCTGGACATCCTCAGTATCCTCCGGCACAATGACAAGGCACGTGGCATGACTCATGGTCTTTCACACTCCTCACAAATAGTTATATACCAGCCTGATCTACTGGTAAGTTTCCCTGGTTTACCGCAGACAGAGCAGGTCCTCCTGGATATATTCTCATACATATCTGTTATATAATCAGTGTTTACTTCAGAACCTGTGACTACAATCCTGAGTATCCCAAACTTCTCCTTGACCTCCAGCATATTGACATCCGGGTCCAGCTGCAGGAGTCTCCTGTACATCTCTCCTACCAGTTCTCTCCATCCATTAGGAATACAACAATAAGAATCCCTGGAGAGAAAATCATAGACCTCTAAGTCTGAGACTGACACGCTCTTTCACCTTCTGTATAATACTAATCAACCACAAAGGTTTATCCTCTTCGCTACGCAGGATCTCATACCCTATGCCTGTAGCCTGCAAGTCCACCTCGCTGTAGTCCAGTTTAGTGTCTTCCTTATAGATTCCAAAGTAGCCAATCTGCTCATATACCCTGTCCGCCTGGGATAAATCTATATCAGGGATTATATCATAAACTACACAAGAGTACTTCCCTCCTCTGTAGCCTACATGATCCTTGGCTTGATCCATGGCTATCTCCTTGTTGGAGAAGAGGCCTACTATATAATGGTGTTCATTAATAATCCCCCACCTGTACGCCATCACTAGAAACATTATTCCTCCCAGTTCTCCTCCTTAGAAATCTCAACCATATCCTTGATGCCTTCTATTATAATATTGCCGAAACCACTACAGTATGGACACTGTATAATATTAGTGAAGCGCTTATCTGAGTCATACTGGCAAGCTATTCCAGAACCTCCGCAGGCTGGGCATGCTCTGAAAACTACTCCTCCCAATCCTCTTCCTCCACCTGAATATGTCCAGTTCCCTTGCACTCCATGCAGGTCCAGGAGGTATAAGATACAGTGGTGGAGTAGATAATATAATCGTTAACATAACCTTTTTCTAGGATTATTCCTCTGCCTCCACATCTGGGGCACTTTTCACTCCTCATAGGACTATTCCTCCCAGTTGTATTCCTCGGCATCCCCAGAGCCATTGCAGACCGGACACTTCTCAAATATAGTGACATCCCTAGACACAGGTTTGCCAGTGAACAAATTCTCCAAGGCGTCTTCATTAACCACAGATATGCCAGTTCCATCGCAGGCTGGACACCTACTCTTCATAGCTCTCGTCCTTAGACAGGACATACACCTCTCCAATCCCCTCGCAGAAGGAGCAAGGGCGTTGAATGGAAGCAGTTCCAATAGATACAGGGGAGACGGTAAAATCCACAGAGTAAATGCTTGTGGCCACGTAGCCAAAGATTACCTTGGTCCCTTGGCAGATAGGACATTTCTTGGCCTTCATGGCTACTCCTCCCAGCTATGGTTTATATTCATGATCCCAGAACCGTCACACTCTTCACACTTCTTAAATAACTCAGATCCTGGAGGAGGTTTTATTTTTCCTTCTAATAAGTCTTTAAGAACCTTGAAGTTCACTATCTTTACTCCCATCCCATGACAGTTGGGGCACTTGACAGGCTCACTCCTCATAGTTCTCTTCTTCAACTACAGTAACTACATTACCTAGCTTAGCGTCCTTAACATATATAACTCCATCCCCTTCGCATAGAGGACAGATCGTTGGTCCAAAGGTGCATGTTGTGCCAGCGGTAGTAGAGATAGTGGTAGAAACGCTTGTATAGCCAGATCCTGTGCCATAGCATCTAGGACAAACCTTACTCTTCATAATTGCCATGGAGCGTCTCCTCCTCCAAGTTAATCCACCCGCTGCCACAGCACATTGGGCATGGAATATCCACAGGTTTCATATTCCCAATGACAGCTTTATATGCTGGGTTAAGATAACCTTCCCCTCCACAGTAAGAGCACTTCACAGAGTTCTCATTAAACCTGTAAAGAAAACCTTCATTCCTCATAGTCATCCTCAGAACTTCTGACTAAAACTTGTCCCGAGCCTTGGCAATGACCACACTGAATATATAGGCTGGGGTGAATACTGTATGTGGCTGAAGTAGTGGAACCAATAATCTTGCCGCGTCCCCAGCAATAAGGGCACGTCTCAAACCTGTATGGAGAATCCATCTAGACCTCCCATGGATCTTCAGCGGCCCTTCCAACCACTGTTATATCGGTGGTCACAAGGGCTATCTTGGAGTACTGCTTGCCCATGTACTCCCACTCGGAAACATCAAGTCTCCCTTGTATTATAACAGGAGTCCCTACCACAAGACAAGCTAAAGAAGAGGCCGTATCCCCAAAGCACTTTATCTCCAGGGAATGAAATTTCCCCTTGGTTTCTATGCTCAGCTTGGAGGACACTATCCTCACATTGTTTCTGCTGATTACTTCCGTGGGTTCCTCGCCTATGACCCCATAGACAACTACCATATTGACCATGATCTACTCCAAAAAAAAGAGGAGCCCCATAAAGGGACTCCCCTGTGGTGGGTTCAACTGCAACCGCTATAAGAACAGGAGGTGCAGATGCAACACCCGGCTTCGTACACTAAAGTCTTCTGCCCACAGTTCTCGCATCTTCCTCCAGAGATAGCTCCATCCTCCACATACTTCTTAAGAACTCTAGAAACTGCCTTTGAATAGCCAGCCACATCAGAGTCTGAGGATAACTGGTCTACCACATGAGGCAAGTTATCTGGCTGAGATCTCAGGGAAAGAGAGATAAGTTTGTTCCACCCAGCGGTGGTTCCTCTATGGAACTCTTTGCCTAATGAGTGGACTACTCCATCCCCTTCTATCTGCAGTTCATATCTGCTCCCAGACTCTCTTTTATGCTTGACTACTTTTCCTGGGATAATCTTTCCTTTGACAAATGGAGGAAACTCCTCAGAGATTTCTGAGTCATCATAAGCGCCTCCAAATACCTCAAAGGGAATTCCTGACTTGAAGCTTACTATAACCACGAATCTTTTCTTTACCTTATCCACCACAGCTTCCACGCAGTGAATATCACAGAAAAGTTCCTTAGGTCTGTGGAACCAATCCTTGTCTGGCTCCTTGCTCAGCAGGACCCCATCTCTGGATCCATCCACATACACTGTCACTCCCTTAAGTCCTTGTTTGTAGGACTCCATGTATATGTTGCCTACTACTTCAGAAGAAGTTCCAGCTGGAAGATTTATTGTGGAGGAACAACCATGGTCTAAATACTGAGTTAGTACAGACTGTACTTTTACTCTGTCCATCCAGTCTATCTCATCTGAGGAAACAAACGCGCTCAACAGTTTTTCTAGTTCAGGGTTACTCCCCTTGCCAGAGAGATAAACTTCCACATCTTCTCTGGAGTATCCATGTTTTAAAGCGCACTCAAGGAGGGAGGGGTGAATGACCATGTAGTTAGTCCACTTGATCCCTTGAGAATCTACGCTATCTATTCTTTCTCCAGGAGTAGACTTCTTCCTTCTTATATAAGACCTTCTGTATATAGGTTCTATTCCAGTAGAGCACCTGCCTAACTGAGAACCTGAACCTACAGGAGGAATAGTGAGCAAAGCTCCATGTCTTCTTCCACAGGAAGAGATGTCATTATATAAGTCCGGAGAGAGAGATTTCAGGAACTCATTATCCTTCTCTATATCCCAGTCAAACGCTGGGAACACTCCTCTTTCTCTACCTAGTTGAATGCTGGACCTATAGGCCGCATCCCTATGAGTTCTTATTATATTCTCTACCACATCAAGAGACTCTACAGAACCATACTTGACTCCAATCCCAACCAAGGCATCAGCCAAACCAGTGATCCCAAGACCTATTCTTCTGCCTTTCCTGAATACATCAGCCATAAGCTCAAAGATATCTCTGGAGTCTTCCGAGGTAGACTTTATAATCCTATCTAGAGCTTCTAGTTCCAAATCTATAAGGTCATCCATGATTCTCACAGCGTCCATGACATAGGACTCATACATGGAATAGTTAAAAGTGGCGCCTTCAGTATAAGGGTCTCTGACAAAGCCCTTAAGGTTCAGAGACGATAGCATGCAAGCTCCACCACTTCCCAATCCAAGTTCGGAACAAGGATTTGTACATATCATTTCAAATCCAGGATATTCATTAAGAGGATTCCTCCTCTTATAAGTGTCCCAGAAAAGTATACCTGGCTCAGCAGTCTTGGTGGCTGTGGTCACTATAAGGTTCCACATGTCTCTGGCCTTAATAGTCTCTACCACTTTCCCATCCCATACAAGATCCCATGTTCCGTCCATCTCCACAGCTTTCATGAAAGCGTCAGACAACATGACTGATATATTGGCATTGGTTATCTTAGTGACATCTATCTTGCAGGTTATAAACTTTAGGATATCTGGATGCCAATCTTCCATGCCCACTAAAAGGGCTCCTCTTCTATTGTTCTGACCTATCTTCCCGCAGATATTAGATAGCAGTTCCACAAAGGACCAAGCCCCAGTAGAGGTCTTGGCCGCATTGGAGACTGGGAATCCATCAGGTCTCAGTGTGGAGATATTACTCCCTACCCCGCACCTTCTGGAGAACCAGATAGCTAGCTTCTTGCCTACATCAAAGATCCCCGATATGGAATCCTTAGGAGACGGGCTGACTACACAGTTGGATAAGGACATCCCAAGATAGTTGTTCCCTACCCCAGCCATGGGGGAACCTCCAAGTATGTATCTCTCATACCTGTCCAGCATATGTCTTATCCTGTCATAGGATAACGGATTGGGATACCTGGATTCTATTCTGTGTATCTCTCTGGCATATCTATCCAGAGCTTCGCTTGGGGACCCTTCATAATAGGTCTCCGAATCCTGCAGGGCATACTTGAGGAAGACCTGGGCAGCCAGTTCATCCCCATTAAAATACTCAATCGCTTGTTCTAGCACTTCATCTCGAGTCATAAAACCTTCCATTACTTATAAATCTCATGCATATCTTCAAGTTGTCTGGGCGTCCCTGAGCGAGTATGTAATCCAGCACAGCTGTGCTCATCCTGCTGAAGCTCTGTATGGGGCGCAGGGTAAAGTCATCCATGAATATATCAACAAGCAGGTACCCTTTAGCCGGGTAAAAATAAACGCTCTCCAAGACTTTATCCCTTATGAGGGACCCCAGACACTTCATCATGTCCACGAACTGTTCTCTAGCTCCCAAGGACTCAGAGAATTCCAGGGCCTCCTCATAAGGCACATACTTTAAGGCTTCATTGAGCATAGATGAGCATACTTCTCCTTGAAAGCCTCAGTTTCTTTCTCATTAGCCAGCGGCCACCGATGGACATACTTGCCAGCCGAGTCCTCTACATTGGCACTCTGAAGATATGTTATTATAGAAGACACCAACGGACCATAGTCCATGGCCGCAATCATAGGTCCTGTGGTAGTTCCCAGCTGACCAAGACATGGTCTTCCATCTGGGAACACATGAGGAGCCTGCATTCCGCTCTCGCATCCCCTGACTGTCCAAGACATATTGGTCACCTTGATGAAACCATCAGAGGTGTTTACAGAGACAAACATCTCCCCAATCTTCCTGACCTGAGCAGTCCTTGGGTCAAAGGCGTAAAGCATCTTGGTGGAAAACTCCAGCTTATCCCCTTCCAATCTCCAGGAAGCGACTTCTGGAATAGCCGCTATGGAAGACACCTTCCTGACTATGTTGTCTATATACTCTGTGCTGCCTGAGTTGAGGTCTGTGTAAATTCCCAGCTTCTCATTGTACTTGGAGCAGGACTCAATGAAGTCTTTCTGAAGAGTATCCATCCTGGATCTCTCAGACTTCAGTTCAGAGGCTATAGACGAAAGCCTGGCTTTAGCTCTTCTATTGGCCAGTTCCCTAACCTTGATGGTGGTCAAATCCAGAGACCCACACTCTTCCTTGACTATATCCGCAAACTTCTCAGCTATGTAGTCATATATGGAAGGGTTATATGCTATCCCCTTGTTGGCCACTAAGAACAGCCTTATAAGGGAAGAGTTGGTGCAGGCTATCAGATTCCCGGACGCGTCGTTTATAGGCTTAGTGCCTGATATATACTTGGCGTTAGGAGCTGGTATCTCATCAGCCACAAACTTCCCAGCCAAAGGCTCGCAGGGACTCCAGTAGACAGATAGCCCGCTGAAGTTCTGAGGCGAACTCCCAAAGTACACTGACACTGGCAGGTTGACCTTAGCCTGAATGACATCAGAAAGATAAGCCATGTCGGAAGCTACATAAGGAGCGTTGCAGGATACGACCTTAGAGGTAGTCTGCATAACAGGATTGGAGGCCATCTTCTTATTGATATAATCTGAAGAAGCTTGGGACTGGCACTCCGAAAGACTAAAACCCCACTTGGCTCTGAACTTCTCTTCGCTCTGAACTACTCTAGCCACAGCCGCAGGGTCTCTGTCTCCCCAGTTCAACTGAGTATCCAGCATACCTATCCCATTGTGTCCGGACTCAGTTATACTGTCATAGTTCACATTCAGGAATCTCTGGAACAAAGTGTCCAGCTTATCCCAAGGTATGAGCGCCCCCCTCCGTCCATCAGAGAGGGAGTAGGGAGCGCCATCATACAATCTCATAAGTTCCTTGAGCCTAGCTTCATCAGGCTCATGCACAAAACAATAATCCATAGTATCTCCTACTCTGAGATAATGGCAATTATGTCTCCCTCTGGTATTATGTGAATCTTGCTTCCATCTGGAAGCTCCCATTCAACAGGGGCGTGTCTGTTTATGAGCACGCTGTCTCCAGGGCTTACACAGACAGGGATTGTCTTGCCATTGATGTTCACGAGACCCGGTCCCACTTCCATAACCTCAGCGAGAGAGGGTCTCTGCATAGTAGACGCGGGAAGGACTATCCCTCCCGCGGTAGTTTTCTCCGCTTCCTCATGTAGTTTGATAACCACATAATTCCCCAGAGGTCTAATTCTATAAGCCATAGATTCTCCTAGCGTAGCAGTTGTTAACTGCTAGTTTCCTTTGATTCTGGTGGCCAGGGTGATAGCGTCGTCCTCTGTCTCTATGGTGTCTTCCAGCTGAGCTGGGAAACCAGCCAACTGCACATCATAGTTTGTTGGGACTATTCCAGCTGCGGAGCAAGCCTCCGCCACTGTCATGCCAGGCTGCCAAGCAACCTCTCTCACTGGCGCTCCAGGAACATAAATTCTAACCATGTCGTCCTCCTACTTTCTGCTCGAAAATATTGAAATTTTTGGTGGTGAATACCAGACCATGTTCTATGTAGTCTTCATTCAGATACTTTATTAGCTGCCATACTGCCACAGAAGCTACCAAGGCGGCAGTGGGAGCTATGGACATAGAAGTTCCGCAGGCGGATACCTGGGCCTCCTCGTCCTTGCACAGGGTGGCTTCCCACCATGCGCACTGTTTCTCGTCTTTAGGATCTACAGCATAGACCCGTCCCTCATCAGCTCCCATCCTTGTCTCTATCATAAGGGAGCAAGACCCTTTAATGCAAGAGTCCCATATTGCCTGTCTGGAAGACATGGAGTCTGTGAGGAGAAACACTATCTCCCCCAGCTCTTCCTTGCCTTCAATCATCTGCATGTGCATATTGGCCTTGATGCCGGAGCCAGCCTTTATCATCTCACTCACAGCCAGGACCTTAGGTCTTCCCACCTGGTCTTCCCTGAACATCTGATTGCAGATATTCACATCAGAGACCTCATCCCCATCCCATAGGTGGAGACACCCAGCTCCTATCTTAGACAGGAGCCAGGCTATGTAGGAACCAGTAGCCCCAACTCCTATGAGGTCGATTCTCTTAGAATATATTTTCCCCGGATCAAGGACTGAGAGTTGCCTGTTAAAGTCCATAGTTTTTATAACCCTTATACCAATCCTGACCCTGAGAGTTATAAGTCTGATAGGACTTGGAGAACACCTTAGCGGACATCTCTTCAGCTATGGCCTTCTCAAACTCAGTGTCCTTAGTTTCCTCTATCACCCATGGGCAGTCGGAAATCACTATGTGCTGCTTGTAGTCAAAGATAGTGAACTCCATTCTCCCCATCTTATTGGCTATGAGCCTTATAAACCAGGGAGCTCCATTCTTCTCAAACTGATCCATCTGATCCTGGTCTTGGCCGGAAGGAGAGGTGCCCATCTTGACATGGGAATGACCCCACAACTTTAGATCATTGGGTCCATCAGGCCCATACTTGGCTATGATGTCATTCATAGTCTGAGCCTGACCCTGAGTGGTTAGTTCAGTGGTTGTGGAGTGCACATCCTGCTCTGGCAGGAAAACATCATAAAGATAGAAGTGCCACCCTCTCCTCTTGACCAGTCCATACCAGCCTACTTCAGTGTCTGTGAGACCTATATAAAATCTCAGTCTCTGCAAAACTTCTCTGGAAACTATAATGCCTGGATCTAGAGAGAACTCATACTTGGGCGTAGCTGAATGGGGCACCAGTTGTCTGGCGTCCATGGAGGTAAGCTCAATAGGAGTCCTGTTATCCTTCTTAGAAACTGGAATAGGGTTTGTATCAATCACAGCCCCAGTCAGATCGTCTATAGTCTCATATCTATGAGTCTTGTTATTATAGCACCTCATCGCCATCGTCCCCCTTTGACAAAAGCTCTATAACTGGTTCCAAGATGTCATGCAAGATATCATCTCTCTCAGGAAACTCAGTAAACTTTATAGCTTCAAAGACTTCATCTGGAGAGACCCCAAGGAGAGTGGCAATCTCTTGCGCCACATCTTCAGGAGGAACCAGAGCCGAATCCACCAGGATATCCAGAGTCTTCTCGCCATCCCCTGGTTTTAGGGATGTCCCAAAAAGAGATACTATATTCTGATAGCTGGTTGTCGAGTCTATGTCACAGAAAGTCTTATTAATAACATAATCTGTATCAGAGAGAACATCTAGCAGAGAATCTCTGGTTGTAATCCAAGCGCCTGACCACCCATCGGAGATGCCACTTACAGGCACTCCTGTGTGATATATAACCATAACACCGCTATCTAGGTAGATAATTCCCCCATTGGGAACCTGGACATCCACCCCATCATTTACTATCGTAATCCCATTTTTCATAACCTTTATCCACCATGAGTCTAGAGATCTCGTCTCTATATCGGACCAGCAGATTCCTCACCTGGGAATCCGAAAGTCCCATCGCCTCTCCTATCTCTGAGAATGTATATTGCTGAGCTCGCATGGATATTATGGTCTGGACTTTCTCTGGAAGAGAAGAATACACTTCCATAAAGTCTGACTCAAAGAGAATATCTTCGCTATCAGAAGCGAATGTCTCCTCGCAGAACTCAGCATGGGACACAGTCTTAGACATAGCTTCAGCATAGTCATACTGCTCCTGAGACAAACCCATAAACTCTGCGAGTTCAGCCCTGTCAGGGGACCTCCCTTTCTCCGATATGAATTTGTCTGTGGCATTTTCTATGTCCCACTTCTTCCCCTGACCAGAGGGATTCTTAGAGGCCTTCTTCTCCGATCTGGATATGGAAGACCTCAAGGATTTGATAAGGTAGGTGGTAAACTCCACTCCCTTAGACTGGTCAAACTTAGTTAACGCATCATATATGACTATCCTGGCATTCTGCACAAGATCAGCCATGTCATCTCCATGCAGGGAAGAGCCTTTCTTCTCTATGGTAAGATATATGAGCGGCTCAAACACCTTGACGGCTTTCTCAATAGCTTCTTGTTTCTCCTTGTCATCTCGGGCCGTCGCAACTCGTTCAACGGCTAGTCTCTGCTCCCGAGTCACCTAGTAAGTTGCTCATCCTTTCAGCCAAGTCCTCATCTGGGGTCTCAGCGTCTTCATCTGGTTTCCTGGTGGAGGAGAGCTTCTCTACCACATTGGTGCCTATGCCCCATGAGTAGACTTTAACTCCAGCCGCATTGGTGTAAGTCCTTTGTCTCATCTCTCCCTGCACGTACACAAGGTCTCCCTTGGACACATAGTTGGAGACGAACTCTCCGCTCTTTCCAAATGCGGTGACGTCAAAGAAGTCTGTGACATCCTCTCCGCCAGCTCTTCTGTGAGAAGCCACTGTAAACGAGGAGAAGGCGCTCCTGTCAGTGGCTTTATATTCGGGTTCTTTGGTAACCCTGCCTATCACTACTATGCTATTCATATTCTCACAAGCCCATTATAGCATTACTATAAGGTTACTTGCAACCTCCAATCATATATGCTTCAGCAGTTCCGGTATGCCTGCTACAGGCATAGCCAGTATATCAAACTTGGCTCTCTTGGGATTGCCCCCATCCTGGGACTCCAGCCACCCAGAGACATAACCAGCCACCCTCCTAAACCTGAAGACCAGAGAGTCCCCGACAGGACAGGAGTCAACTTCTGATAAGTCAGTTGATCCAGCTTCTCTCTTCTCGTCCAGCCACTTAATAATTATCCTGGCCAGCCTGGAAGATATAGCCGTATCTATCACTTGCACTCCCTCATTGGTAGCCCTGAGGACTACTGGGTCTTTTGTGTCAGGGATTGTCTGGGAGTTAAAAGACCCCATTACTGTGATTTCCATGTCGTCTCCTAAAAAAGCTTTTTCTTCAGGGCATCCCATTTCTTTAGAGCTTCCACCTTGGGAAGAGCTCTCGTTGGAATATCCCCATTTGCCATGTGTTCGCTCTCTACCCTGAGAGCCACGCATTCCAGTCGAAGAGAGGAAGCCAGATCTATCACTTCCTCTATAGTGTTAGGATAATACAATCCTCTTCCTACGATAAACTTAAAGAACCAATGGAAGAGGGAAGCTCCTATAATAGCTCCAGTCACATTGCCTATGCCAGGAGCCGCTATTCCAGCCACTCCGCCCATGATAGCTCCAGCTCCTCCAGCTACTGAAGAGACCCTGTTCTGAAGAGTCTTTATGTGTCTCTTTATAGAGTCACACATAGAGGAGGCTCTCAGGTAGTCTCCGCTAGAAGAGAGAATCTCAACCTTGGCGAACATGGAGTCCAACATTATCAAACATTCATCTGTCATTCTTCTAAGTCATCTCCCATCACCCGAACAGATTCCAAATAGCGCCTGGAATTATACTCATCATCAACTCTCACAGTTCCATCTATATCAAAGGCTCCTGAATAAGTGACGGCATACAGATAAGTAGACGTCACTGTAAAGAGTTTATCCATGAAAAGGACAAGGTCCCCAGTCACTGGCTGTTCACGATCCCAGTTCTTGCTCTGGAAGAGTCCAAGCATAGAGGAGTATCCCAGTATAGAACTCTTCTTCATAGGGAATCCTTCAGCATTCCTGTGATTAATAGCTCTTCCACCAAGGAAGTTCTTAAGTTCCTCCACATCCCTGGCCTCCGAGTTGAGCTTTAAAAGACTCATAGAGTAGGTGGTTTTCCAAGTCTCCAGGAATGTGATACAATACTTGCGATTGTTATACTCTACTATATCTCCCACTCTAAAGGGACAGACCACTCTCTTCTTGCTCATTCTTCCAAGTCTCCTCCCGCAAGGTAAGAGACATCAAAAAGCCTTACCATATCCCCATTATCTAACTTAACATGTCCTCTGATATAGAAAGTGTCATCCACTATGTTGACTCCCAAGTCAGTATGGACGACCTTATGGATTCCAGAGGAAGAGATTACCAGATCCCCAACCATAGGGTGATAGTCCTCTGCATCCATATAGAGTTCAGAAAAAGAACTATGGCTAAACATGGGTTTCTTCTCTATAGTTCGCTGGTTGTCAACTCTAACCTTATAAGAGTTGCCATTCCAGTAAATATCTTTGAGGTTATCATGATCTCCATACCAGATCCATAAATAAGCCACAGTCTTATACTGCTCCATGTAATGGATGATCCCATGTATTCCATCGCAGACTACTATATCCCCTACTCTGAAAGGACACTTGTAATTCTTCATTCCTCTAGATCATCTCCCACAAGAGTGAGGTTGCTGATAAAATGGTTGTAACCTCCATCTATTCTAGCTGTGCCTTCCACATAATAAGCGTCTGCGTAAATGCGGGCGTAGACACTGACATGGGAAACTGAATACATCTTGTCTCCATACACCACAAGGCTTCCTGTGACAGGATGCTGCCTGACCCCTTCAAAGAGACTGGTTATGGAAGTGTGCCCTAGGATATCGCTTTTTTCTATCTTAACCTTCTCAGCGTTCCTTATACAATAGTGCAGACCAAAGAGGCATCTCCTGAGAGTCTGTTCGTCCTCTATGGCAGCGGTAAATCTCCTGTAGCTTATAGAATAGGTAGTCTTCCAAGTCTCTACTCCAACTACATGCGCGGGACTTCCTTCATATTTTATCACGTCTCCTACCCTGAAAGGACAGGACACTCTCTTAGAAGCCATTATTCCTCCAAGTCCTCCAACAAAACAAAGTTGTTGGCTTTGACCTCCCCAAGTTCACATCTTATATAAGTGCACAATGAATCAGGACCGATATCATTCCTGTATATTATATGGCTTACTGAAGTAACCACACAAATTCTGCCCTCGGACAACACTAGACTGCCAGGGTATACGAAAAGATTATCCTCTCCTTTTCTAGGAACTAGATCCATGATAGAGGTCCTTCCTTTTATGTTAAGATGCTCTAACGCTTCTGGAACATAAAAGGCTGTCGAGTCGTAGGCAAGAGCTCTGAAGACTCTCAGGTCCTGGAAGTCCTCTTCTTTGGGAAGCCTGTCTGGAGAGAAGTTTGTCATGTTCCTGATATGCACAGTGTACTCGTCTCTAGAGCGTTTAGTTCTGCTGATGTACCCTACAGTTTCAGGAGTCTTAATCAAGTCTCCTATCTGATATTCTATTCCTCCAGCCATTGTCCTTCTCCTGAGCATGGAATACAACCCTCTATAGAACAATCTCCCTTACCTATAAGGTGTGCGGAAGTCTTGAGGTCAAGGACTCCAAAAGGATTCTTAATATAAATTAGATGAACAATATGCTTAACCACCTCTATAGAACCATTATGTATTATTAAAGACTCTGGAACCAAGTCCCTTAGGTGATCAGGATCTATAGGATGTACATCCAGGAGATTGGAGCAGTTGCAGACTCGGGCTGGTCTTATCTTAAGATCCTTAACATAGTCGAGGAAGACCTGGGCTCCGCCCCTTTCGTTCTTGAGCCAGGAAAAAAGCTGCTCCGCAGAGTTAGTGGACAATAGAGTTTTCCCCCAGGCGTAAGCCACAGTCTTATAGAGTTCCATCTTATAGATATATCCCAGCTGATCATCCTTGTAGAATACATCTCCAGGCTTCCATGGAAGAGGATACTTGATAGGTCTTGGCATTACTCCTCCAAGTCCTCTCCTATTACACACAGATTATGGAGATAACATCTGGTTCCATCACTGAGAGTGGCTACGCCATCAAAGAAGAACTTATCATTCGCTATGGAGTATCTGACCTGAGCCTTAGTTCTATTTACTGTCAGGATCTTATTGTTGTAAAGCACAACGCTCCCAGCCACAGCATGGTCATCCTTATGATCAGAGAAGAAGTCCTTTATAGAACTCTGTCCAAAGAGGGTTGCTCTTATTATAAGTTTCTCATCAGTATCCTTAACCTCCCGCAGACGTCCATACAGACCTGACTTGATAGCCGCTATGTCTCCTAGGTTTTCATTCATCTCTCTTAGATACATAGAATAGGTAGTCTTAAAAGTCTTCATAGAAGCGATATGCCACAAACCCCCGGCATATTCCACTATCTCTCCTACTCTAAAAGGACACACTTTTGGTTTACTGGCCATTATTCCTCCAGACTGGAGATTACAGTAACATTCTTGACCTGATGCTTGGAGTAAACCCCATCTTTATTGCACCTCACAGAGCCAGCTATCTCTCCTTGTCCATCCAGGAAGTAGTGAGCTGAGACAGCTGAAAGGACCTGAGACCCTACCATAACCGAGTCCCCAGGAAATGGCAGGTGCCTAAACTCCTTGCCTGAACTCGCTTCCATGGACAGATACTCCACATTGGCCATGGGAATAGTGGCGTTGGGCAGAAACTGAGAAGGGTTATCTTGGAGTTCCACATCATAGCTATAAGAACTCAAGTACAGCTGTACTCCAGTGACTATGGCATGCAGGGAACCTAGTTCCTCAGGAGCCAACAGGGCCTGAGGATTAACTATTATCTTGTCTCCAAGCTTGAAAGGATATTCCATCTATACATATCTCCTAGTAAAATAGTTTATAGACACAAGCATGGACTCTATAAACTCCTTGAAGGTTGGGGCTATCACTAATCCTCCAACCACATGATTGTTGTATGTTATGTGCAGAGTCATAGAGTAGCCTAAGTCCCCAGTGGAATAACATCCAAGAGAAGAGGGATACAGATACCATAGCTGGGAGACTAGAAAGTAAAAACTATTCTTCTCCACAGTGGATCTCTTGACAAGACTCCAAGAGAACCCTGGCCACTTATCTATAACCCTAAGGGTTTCCTCTACAAGAGCGCACTTATCCATCGCTCATCACCATGAACATGACGCTGGCGGCTATAGTGGCTGTAGATATGGCAGTCTTGTCATTCTTCCAGCCCGGGACTAACCTATCCAGCCTGTTGGACACAAGGCGAAAAGGATCGGGATGAATTTCTATGAGGCCTTCAAGGTATTTGCTGACGCCTTGAGGACCATCTATTAGAAGCATCCCTTCTAACTCATCAAGGGCGTCTTCTATTCTCATACCAGCCTCACAACTTCTCCAAAAGGAATAACGTGTTCGTCTTCATTAGAGATGACCCACAGCACTGGATATTCCGGAGCCTTGACAGGAAAGTTCCCATAGGCGTCAGTTAAATATATCAAGGCTTTGGGGTCTCTCTTCTTAGTCTCTATATCCTTAAAGACAGGGACAAAGGAGGTTCCTCCCCTACCCTTGAAGGTTATCTTAGGCATTTCTCCATCCACGTCAAAGACATCATGAACCTCGCAGTCACATGTTATTATCTTCATAGCGATAGTGGGACTCATAGCCTTTATAGAGAAGATCTCTCCCAGAAACTGGGAAAGCAAATCATCAGTTATGGAACCTGAGGTGTCCACCGCTATTATAATATTGGTTATCTCCTCATACTCCTTGAGATCAGGGAGATACACGTAATCATATATCTCATTCAGGTATCTCCTGTCTGGAGGTATAAGGTCATAGTCAGCGGCCTTGGGCTCCACGAATCTATGGAGCACTTCCCTCCAGTTGACTTTGGGAGCCAGAGCTTTATCCACCATAGATTCCAGAGACCCGGGCATCTTCCCAGCTCTTCTAGCTACAGCATTGGCTGTCCTTATAACCTGGTCCAGCGTTCCCACATCAAACTCGCAGGTTCCCCACTCATCATGGTTGCCAGGTCCCCCCACCAATACTATCTTAGCGTGCCTTAGAAGCTTAGCGTATATAACTTCGGCTGAGAGATTGTCAAACTCAGCATAAGCGGGCTCCCCAGTCTCAGGATCCAGTATCTCCATAGTGGGCATTCCTGAAGACTTTATTATGTAGTCTACAGCTATATCGCAGGCTATATTCCAGAGATCATGAATCCTTCCCATCTTTCTGGAAGGATGCTTTAAGGCGATATGGAGTATCTCATGCATCATGAGGGAAACCACATGCTGAGGAGAATACTCTGTAGCCACCTTCTCAATAAACTCTGGGCAGTACATAAGAATCCTTCCATCAGTAGCGGCAGTCTCTATCTTGGGGTCTTCCTTTACAGGAATATACATAGCTATAACCCCAAACCATGGATGCCTCTGAATCATCTGGTTAATAGCCCACTTTACATACTCGGCAGCGTTCATATGTTAGCCTTTAAATATTTCCCGTTCTCTTCGTACCACTCAGAGACAGGAGCGAACATTACAAGTTCATTCCATCTTCCTGAGTGCACCAGCTCAACCATAGCACTGGTCTGAAACTCGCTGGCCAGCCACGTAGTCAGCCAACCCATAAAGTTTGACATGGATCTAGCGTCCAAAGGATTCCTTCTAAGCAATGTTCCCACCATACCAGAGATGCAACTCCAGGATATAGCTGGGTCATCCTTAGCAATCTCTCCACGGGCAGTTCCATCCAGTATCTGTCCAAAGTCAGGAAGGGCTTCTTCTATCTTAGAGAAAGCCACAAACTGACCAGCAGCTTCTGGTCCCACAGTTCCACCCAGTATCTCATAAAGAATCCTGTCCTCAGCTCCTCTGAATACAGAGTACATTCTAGAAGCCACAGCCCAGGACCTGGGAGTGCAGAATCCCTTATAGTCAGCAGTTATAGCGGTTCCGCCAGTAGCGTTGCCGGGTTCCTGCATAAAGAAATGGGGGAACAGCTGAACAAAACCCATGACTAAAGGATGCACGTCATGTTCATAGGCCCAGTTCCTCCAGGTTGGAAGATCCGCTTCTATGTCCAGGTGCACCATTCTATTTCCATGAGCGCTACTCATCTTCTGGACATAGACATGGTCAGTGACCCTATTTCCAGCGGCCACTATAAACCACATGGGAGGCATGACATATTCTCCAATAGCCTTATCCAGGATTAACTGGAGAGCGGCTACCTGCACAAACTCCCTAGCCGCATTATATTCATCCAGGAACAGTATTCCCACAGGGTTATCATCCTCATTAGGAAGAAACACTGGAGGAATCCAGTTGGCTGTGGTGTGCTCCTTGTTAGGAATGGGCAAACCTCTCAGGTCCACAGGATTAACCAGGGACAACCTGACATCTCTGAAACCTATGTTCCTTTCCTCAGCCACCTGCCTTATAATGCTGGACTTGCCTATGCCTGGAGGTCCCCAGAGCATAGTAGTTGGGAACATCTTTGGGTCCCCAGATTCTATAGCCGCATCCATCATCTTGCCTAGGATGCCGGCACATTCTTTAACAGTAACTCCCAATGTATCCTCCTTAGTAACCTAATTCTTTGAGACAGTTGATAGCCGCCTGAGCCTGAGTCATCTTGGCGCAAGCCATAGCATCCCTGTCAAATCCTTTGACATGCACGTCCACGCCCTTCTCCACAAGAGCCTTCATTATCTCCACATGTCCTTTGGCCGCAGCCGCAGTAAATGGAACATGCCATCTTATGGAGTTAATTTCTCCGTTGGAGTTCTTGAAAAGGATATTCCCATTCTGGTCCTTGCCATGAACATCAGCTCCCTTTTCCAGGAGCCTGTTGGCATAGTAGATAGCGTCAGAGGCATGCAGAAGAGCCACTGTGAGAGGAGGATATCCTCTTGGAGCGGAGAAGTTTACATCCACCCTGTCTATAAGATAATCAAAGACGCTCCTTGAAGACTTGTAGATAGCGTAAGTGAAAGGAGTGAACTCGCAGGAGCAGGGAGTAGGATCCATAGGAAATCCATGCTCTGCCAGCCACTTGAAGCACTCTAACTTATCGGCTCCAGCCGCTACAAAGAGAGCTGAGAAAACTCCTATGTCATCTATAGAACCATGACCTACAGGAGCTCCCGCTGCCACAAGGGTAGCGCAACAGTCTATACAGCCTTCTCTGGCTGCCATATTCAGTGGGCGATCCATGATCTCAGAGTACCTGGAAAGGGTATCCCTTTCAGTATTAGCTATAGAAGCCAACTCCATGTGATCATGAGCTTTAATAACTTCGTAGATTTTTTCCATTGCATCATCCTGAGTGCGCCCTTACATTGGGCGGTAATGTATTCGATAGAAGAGAGTTGACAGCTTCCTCAACACCCTCCCCACAGTGAATTTCAATCGCAATAACAGAGCGAGGATCCTTCTTCAGTTCAATAGTATGAAGCTCTCCAATATAGTAGTTGTCCCAGTATACAGGACCAAAGTTATGCAGAGCAAACTGTATTATACCATAACGAACCTCACGCCGTCCATAGGCTGAGATGTACTCGTAGACTGCGCACCTATCCATACTCTACCCTCACGTCGGCATCACAACCCTCCTCCAGGAACAGAAACCTAGCTTCTATCTCTAGTCCCTTGCGGAGCCTGGCCATAGGGTTGTGTTCCTTTCGGATATAAAAACCGCTGCTTATGTAGTCTTCTATTATTGAACAGAAACTTAAGAACATAGCAATCCCCAGGGCAGTACAGGCTGTACTAGTTGTCTACCCAAACTCGCACTTCCAAACTGGACTGTATACAAGCCAGTCCTTATAGAGGAGACAGAGCTTTTCTAGTTCCTCAATAAGAGAGAGTTCAGGAACGAACTCAACAGAGTGATAAAGCATTCCAGGATAGTTTATTGTATAGTACACCTTCCTAGTCATAGCATTAAAGTGCAGAGTAGCAAGGTATTCGCTAAGCACTCTGGGAAGAATCTTCCTTATCTGGAACAGAGTATGACAGTCATTGATATGACCAGTATACAAGACATCTTCTAGAATAGAACATTTATCCACTTCTACACCTATACTCGCTTGTCCTTCTTTCCCTGGGCTTAAGCCAGCCCCCATGGTTATTAATATAAGACACAGCAAAAGAGAGGTTAGCCTCTTTTCCAACATTGGCAAGATCTCGGACCTGACGCAGAGATTGAAAGATAACACTTTCTATAATAAGACACTTATCCATACACGCACCTGAGTTCATCATCTAAGCTAAGTCTATTGGGAACAAAGACAACATCAGGTATAGGGGGAACATAAATCATATCCTCTTCCCTATACATCTTCCAACGACTCAGAAGGTATTGTCTGAAAGGCCCATCATAGTAGATAAGGGTTGTCTCCAAGAAAGTGCATCTATCCATTGTAGTTCCTCGACGCGTCTGGGAACTCGGGTTCCACCCAGTCTGGGGAGTGTACCTCTTTAATAAGGATGACCACAGTACTCGCAGAGTCCCAATCATCCTGATATAGAAACATGCAGTGAATAATATATCTTTCAGTGACAGCGCACTTATCCATTCTCACACCTGAAATTTGGATCCAGATAAGCTACCCCAACAAGGTACCCCATGACCTTGTCCCTTAGACCCCAGATATCCAGACCTTTGGTGGCAAACCAAGGACCAGGCTTCCCATTATAGTATGTGAACCTGCTCTTATGAGTCCAGAGGTTAGTCTGAATACGAATGCCATACTCAATAAGACCTTCTAGGAAGTCCCCATAGAAGTCTGGAACCTCATCATAACAGTCATCATAGAAGAGAGCGTCTTCTACTATAACACACTTATCCATTGCGCACCCTCATATAATTGGGCTGATCAAGAGCTTTCCAGTCAGGGGACTGAACCTCCTTGATGAGAGACAGAGCAATCCCAGCTAAACCATAAACATCAATCTCTTTTCCTGAGGTATAATATAAGTACTCCTGAATGTTACTCTCTATTGCCACACACTTATCCATCATCTATCCTTACTGAGTCAGGCATATCAGGAGTAACCCAGCTAGGTGCTAGGACCTCATCAAGAATTCCCTTAACCATTTCCATACTGTATCCGTAAACATAGTAGGTGTTCACATAGTAAGAGATGTTGTCCTCAATAATATCACACCTATCCATCGTGCACCCTTACAGAATCTAGGAGTAAGTGGCGAGACTCAATCCAATCAGGAGAGGCTGCTTTCTCAATACACCACACGTAAAATTTGGTAAACTCAGAGTCTCTATTTCCAAAATAGTCCTTTACATAGTAACCAATAGATGTCTCAATAGTCTCACATCTATCCATCATACACTCTCACTGTATCGAGGATCTCCTGATTTTCCCAGTCAATCCTAAGCACATCTTCTATGACTTCCTTTATAACCTCGAAGAGGGTGGAGTAATCATACCTATAGTATACCTCTATATATTCAAGGATGTTAAACTCAATAGCCTCACACTTATCCATCATACACCCTTACAGAACCTGATTGTGAGGGTTCTATCCAAGTTTGAGAACCCAGCCTTTTTAAATAGTTTGCATACTGACCGATTAGGTCAAAGTAGTGGACCCGAAGATAGTCATCCAGGTAATGGTTAATATTCTTCTCAATAGCCACGCACTTATCCATTAAAGAGCCTCACAGTGTCTCCTGCATTTACCAGGAACAACTCATACAATAGTTCATTAAGGTCAATCCTGGGATTAGCGGTTTCCTGTATGACTATATGGAAGTAGTCGCAGTGAGACTCTAGGTGTATGTTGTAAACCCCAAAGGGGAGACGGAAAGTGTTGGAGAGCCAAACTCTTACTGATAATCCGCCTACCAAAGCTATAGTCCCAGCATAGAATCTGTCCTTAAACTTGGAGGAACATACTCCTTCAAAGAAAGCGCATCTATCCAAGAAACCTCCTGTCAGCCATCACTAACCCTCGCACTACTATCTAGTTCTATACGGCAACAAAGAACCCTATACGCCCAATAGAGATGGGGTTCACAAGAGAACAAGTCATTAAAAGAATAGCAGTCTATGCCATCAGTTATTATCTCTTCTAGAATAGCTGGCAAATCTCTTGGGTAAGTTGAAGCTCTATAGTATTTCATTACCCGAATTGACACCTTACTGTAGGATTAGCAGACCTATGAGGTTTTGAGAACTCCTTAGCTATCCAGTTAGCCAGCGTCCTGTATTCATCCTCTGTCTTAGGATATAAGGATATAAGCCATCCTTCCAGCCAAACGCATTTATCCATTCTTACATCTCTCTTGGTCCCTGTCCTTCCTAGTATGTTTCCTATAGGAGTCGTCCCATACCCTCAACTCTATAAAAAGCTTCATGCTATCTACCTGCCAAGGAAACAGCCCAGTAAGCCAAAGCTCTATCCACACAGGCTTATCCAAACTCACACCTCGTTATGTCCTCATCCCACTGACTCAAGGGAACTACTTCCTCAGAGAGATCCTCCAACTCTTTGAGCACCCAGGAAGGGTCAGGGTCATTAGAGTTATACCAGTAACAACTTACAAGTCCTTCCAAGAGAGCCACCTTATCCACCACAGCACCTAGTATACTCTGAGCAATAGGTGTAGTCTCTTTTAGGAATACCTCCTATACCCTCCTTAGTGGCGGGGAGAGTAATAAAGTGTACTACACAAGCTTTGATATACATCTCTACCCAAGAGCACTTATCTACAGGGGTCAATATTTCATCCATAGAGGCACCTCAAGAGATCCGAGACATCATGTTCCACATTATCAAGATCCCTCACAGCCCATTTCACATAGGCAAAACGTAGAAACCCATCACATGCCAAGGTAATATACTTCTCCACCCAGTTGCATTTGTCTATGGGTTTATCCATTGATACACCTAGCTTCCGGGACACATACAGATATGAGGTTCCCATATAGTTCTGATAAAGATTCTATGGAAGGAGGGACTCCAGGAACAGGAACCCTTATGAATGGACAGCGTGATGTCTCCAGATAGATTTCTCTTCCATACCAAGGGTGGCTGGAAACTATCATATTCATGGATGGGAAGACTCCCTTTATAGCCATGGTAAACTTGATGAGTTCTCCTCCTAGAGGAGCATAAGCTACGCCATCAAAGAACGCACACTTATCCATCTACGCACCTGTACCAGTTCAAACGACTTGAAGAATCATCCCACATACTCTCATTGTAGATCCATGTAATCTTATTAATATGTGGTCCCACCCATCGGAGAGTAGACCCATAATAGAAAATGACATTAGATACAATGCCATAATAGTTCCCTATGCAACGCTCTATCCCAGCGCATAGATCACTACCCATGCCTGCACCTCCTGTCTTCCAAGTAGGTCCACATCACCTTGTCAGTGTATACGCACAGCCACCTGAGAGTAGACCCATAATTATAGATGACATCAGATATAGCGCTATAATAGTTTCCTATACAAGTTTCTACCCCAGCGCAAAGATCGCTACCCATGAGAGCACCTCCTGGCAGAGTCATTATAATAGTCATAGTAACAGTCAAGGAAGTAAGCAATTTTCGATGAAGTTTTAAGATCAATGCCAGTGGAATAAGTTACCCTAATGGAAAGCTCTATAAGGTGACAGAGATCCCTAGCTATAGCATATAACATAGGTTACCCGTACCATACTCTGAACTCTGGATTACTGAGGTCTCCTCCAGATGGTCTATTATAAAGATACCAAGTAACTACCCTCAGGAAACGAAATCCAAAGGGGCGAGAAGAAATATTATATTCAGCCTGTATATTATACTCAACAACCCTGGACATTGACATCTGATATACGTTATCCATAGTACACCCTGTACGCATTGAGAAAGAAGTACAGTCCTCTGCAATCCATGTCCACTAGAACCATGGAAAGAAGGTTATACTCTATGTTCTCCCTAATCTTATCTATGTAGGACTCTACCATCACTGGGATATCGAATGTGCTGAGGTTATCCATAGCGGCACCTGCTGACATCTTCATAAAGTAGCTCCCACTCCAAGAGATCTTGAACCTCAGCTAGGAATGTATAGTTTCTCAAACCGCCATATATAATCCAAGCCTGGAGAGTCTCCTCAATAATATTGCACACGTCCAAGCTATCCATCTACGCACCTATACCAGTGTCCATCAGAGGTGGTATCCTCTAGCCACTCTAACACATCCTTTAAGAACCCTTCATGTAAAGTGACATAGTCAAAGTAATCCCAGATAGAATACTCGATAAGCTCACAGATATCATTGTTACCCATGGAAGCACCTGTACCTGTCCTCATAAGGAAAGTTAGATTCCATGGTCTCCTTGACTTCATCCATGAACTCTCCTTCCATATAGTCTCGGACCTCACAATCAGCTATAGAGTACTCTATTATCTCACAGATGTCATTATCCAAGTTTACACCTGACTTCATCCTCTACAAAGAAGTCATCCTCCAGTATCTCAAGAAGATATCCATAGAATGTAGGCTGAGGAAAGGGAGGGTCTAGTCCATACACAATCCACTGTCCTATCATATACTCTGTCAGTTCGCAGATGTCCGAGTTATCCACAGCAGCACCTTCGGAGATCATCCAGGCGATTCTCAGTCTCCAGTATTATCAGAGCCCACTCAAGGAGGGCTCCTAACCAGAGACCATATATAGTCCTATCGTTGATAAGGCTCTCTACTAGAGAGCATATGCACCTGCTACCCATAATACACCCTTAGGTTCTGACAGGAATCAAGAGTCCGAAGGACATTCTCAGCGTACTTCTTCCTACTATGGACAATAGGGACTATGGGAAAGGTCACTATGATGTTAGGAAGGATAGGAATTCCATTCAAAGGCAGATGCACTTCCTCAGAAAGCTGAAGGCATGAGATGCCGCTTACTATCCACTCTTCATATATAGTTGGTTTATCCATTCTTACACCTATGACATATATATTCTGGGCACTCAGAGGGAGAAGACAAGACATTCCTCACCCAGTGAAGGACGGGCACAAGATTGAAAGGATCGTATTTGCATGCTGTTATATAACTCTCTATAAGTTTGCATATATCCATAGTCTATCCATTCCAAACCCTGAAGTTAGAGTTATGAAACCTACCAGAGTTAGTCCAAAGAATGAATTTAACTGAACAAGTGAACTTAAATCTAGAGACCTGGATTATATGTCTCTCCCTAATCCTACAGATATCCAGCAACATCTTAACCCCTAAAGTTTCTTAACGCATAATCCTCCACAAGATGATGTTCTGTCCCTAAGACTATGGACACAGCTACAAGGAACGGAGCTCGGTATGTCTCTGGACCATTCCTGTACCTGAGCCAGATGAAGTGCTCTACGATTTCACAGATATCATTACCCATTCTCACACCTGAACCTACTATCATTCATCCTCTCAGCAGATATTTGGAATCCGTGAGGGAAGGCCAAGGACCTGATATGGTGCCAGTGCAACATGGATATACTAGTCTCTATATAATAACAAACATCTACGTTCATCCGTGCCTGCACCTGTACCCTGGGCTAGCTAAACATCTAAGGATATGACCTAACCTAAAAGGGACATCGAGTCCTATGTGAGGCCAGAGTCTTATATAACTCTCTACATGTCTGCAAATATCAAGGTTCATCCGTTGTTACACCTGTACTTTGGACTATCATATCTGGTAAGCATGTTCTCAGGGTCCATAGGAAAAAGTAGCCAAAGAGCATTAGACATTATTATAAGGGATTCTATATACCCACAGACATCTAAGTTCATCCTTCTCTATTCCTGTACTCATCCAACACAGTAGACCACACATTGTCCCCTATGTATATGGGGGATTTCTCGGTCCATTCAGCTTCTAGAAGACTCTTTATCCATGACATTATATCACATGGATCAATATCAAAAGCACTGTCAAGGTAGTACTCCACTATCTCGCAGATGTCTTCATTAGCCATTCACGTTCCTCATGCTAGAATTATTAAACTGTCTGACCCGGGGATCAATAAAACTGAACACATACTCTGAATAAGATCTCTCAGGGTCAACATAGCTGGAGTGACTAGCCAGGAACTCTATTGCCACACACAAATCCAGTCCCATAGCCTACCCCCACTCACACCTCACATCCTCATAGTAGTAACTCTCATCCTCTAGGTTTCTAAGGACAAAGTTCAAACAGAGGGCGTGCTTAGAGTCGGATATGATAGTGATGTATGTATTTATCAGTTCACATATGTCCATAGTTATCCACGACTGACCCTAGCCTGATCATCTGACCAGTACTCTTCCTCCTCCAGGGTTCTCAAGATAGACTTAAGACACCGAGAATTATTAGCTCTAACCACATAGTATATATAGTACTCTATTAACCAACAGATGTCCATGATTACCCCCAGTAGCACCTGTACATAGGATTATAATGATACTCATCCTCCAAAACACAAAGGACATAGTGGCCAGTTCTAGGAAATATCACATGATCCATACAGAATTCCACCATGACACAGACATCCCATTTCATCCGTAGTGCACCCTCAGTTCCTGATTTCCATCCAGAGTCTCTAGTATCTTATTAGCAAGTTCTCTTCTTCCAGGTGGAGTTCTAAGAGATGGGAAAATAATACGGTCAGTCATCAACCTAGGAACTCCCTCCCAAGGAAGATAAACCCTACTAGAAAGTATTAAGTAACCATTATCCTCATGCTCTATCCACTGTTCATATATAGCTGGTCTATCCATAGTCACCCCTGATAACACCTATAGACAGGACTGTAGTGGAGTTCATCCTCCAACACATGGAGAGCATAAGAGAGTCCCTGGACGGAGAACCTGAATGTATTAGAGTACTCTAGTATCACACAAAGATCATACTTCATCCTGCCACACACCTACAATAGGAGTCGAAGAAACTCCATCCATCTGGGATAAGCTTATGAAACATATCCTCAGGGAAACCATAGTTATGAAAGTATTCTATCCAGATAGCTATATCATACATTATCCCATTATACACCTTGTGAAGTCACTTAGCTCTGTATGGAAAAGATACCCTAGATGAACTAGGAGACCTTCTCTAGAGCAGGGACAGAACAGACTCAGACTCCACTCTATGCACTCAGATATATCATTACCCATACATAGTCCTTAACATTGGCATATTCAGTTCATCAGGATAGTCGCTAATGCGGCAACGCACATCCTGTAGAAGAGTCCTAGGCCCATAGGTATGCTGCCTATAGCACTCCACATAGAACTCTATTATCTCGCAGATATCATAGTCCATAAGTCACCCCGATACACACCTCGCCTCGCTAGCTAGTTCAGTAGCCATGAAATAGGCTAAGTAGTTATGGAAGTGATCTCTCTTAGGATAAAAGTAACTGGAAGAGTTGAACCACTCTATGAGTTCTGATAAGTCACTACCCAAGGTAGCACCTCAACCTGGAGTTATCCAAGTTTTCTGGGTAGGTGTCAACATACCTACGAGTATACCAGAGAGTAGACATAGATATACTTAGACCTTTTGATTTATAAAGTATACAAGATTCTATTGACCTGCAGATATCACAGTTCATAGCTTATCCTATTTGATTCCTAGTATATGGACCTAAGTCTGTGTTCAGGAAGTGATCCAGATACCAGTGGAGAACATTGGCAGGAAAGTTAGAACTGGTGGTTATATACCACTCTATCCATGCTGGTATATCGCTACCCAAAGACACACCTCAACTTAGAATTATCTAATTCCTTAGCGTAATCACCAACCCATACGCTTACATATGGGATGGAAGCATGTTCTCTAAACACCCCAGACAAATAGGTGGCTATATAATATTCTATGAGAGAGCAGATATCTCCGTTGTCACCCAAAGTACACCCTGTACTTTGCTGGGTGCTCTGGTTGCTGTTCCAGCAGACCAAACACATCCAGACACACTTCATCAGTGGGCCAGAGACTCTTAAATGTTCTAGGAAGTGGACGATCATTAGCTATCATGCCATAGTCATCTCCCACAGTGATCACCACTCCCACAGCTCTAGCCGCATTGCCCAGACCAAGGCCTTTATGCACTTCTTCTAAGTAAACACATTTATCCATTCCTACACCTATAGTCTTTGAATCTTCCTATAAACTTTAGGAAGGAGTTATTAAAGGATACTGAAGACTCATAGAAAGAGAAGGTTTCCGAGTGGGTTCCTCTATAGTTAAAGAGCATAGTCTTGGAAGGGACAAAAGCCTTCATCTTAATGTAACGATACCAGTAGTCCATTGATTCCGCAGACTCCCAGCGTAATCCTAAGGATCTAGCCAAGGTCCACTCTATGACATCACACTTATCCATTATCGCACCTGTATGCGTCAAGCCCAAATACAAACCTTCCATAGAATATATTGAACACAGAGGTAGACTCATGGAAAGAGAGCTCACCTGAATACTTTGGGAAATAGTTAAGCTTCATAGTCAGGTTCTCGAGGTTCACATCAATCCTAAGATAAGAGTGCCAGTAGTTTATAGGGCTTACAACACGCCAAGGAACGTCCAGACACCTAACTAGCACAGTCTCTACGAGGTCGCACTTATCCATACATGCACCTATTCTCCGAGGATACATGAAAATAATCCAAGACTAACCCCACCACTTCATCTAGAGTCAACCCAACCTCCTTGAAGCCCAGGACATCAGAGTAAACAATGCTATCTAAAGGCACAACCACAACTCCTTTATCGCCGTGGACTAAAGTTATATAGAAACGAAACCTGATATAGCTATTTAACCACCCTAAAGGATTCGACCTAAGGGAGGGGCGGGACAATACTAAGTCCAACTCATCCAGAAGAGAACATCTATCCACTGCGCACCCTACAATAATCATCAAAGTTATCTAAGTCCTCTAGGAACCAAAGGAGCCAGACGAGAACTCCTCGTTTCTCAGCTCCAAATCCATAGAGACGATCACATATATAGCACTCGACAAGGTCACAGACATCGCTATCCATACCTGCACCTGTTCTTGGTAGCCTCAAAGTATTCTACTGCCAGCACCATCAACTGATCAAGGGACAAACCAGACTCCTTGAAGTGCAGGGTTTTAAGATGCTTATAACCAGGAGTATAGACAGTAAACTTAGCGCCGTTATCATCAACTAGAATCATGTCAAAGTAGAACCAGAAGTAGGAGGTTACCCACCTCAGCTGGTCATCCATGTACATAGTTCGACACAGGTCTGCAGCTAGCCCATCTAGGAGAAAACACTTATCCATACATGTTCCTATACAAAAGATAGCCCTTTTCTGAGAAGTCCTCCACAACACCCAGAGCATCAGATACCCATAAGAGACACATGTGGTAGTGTCTAGAGGCATAAAGGAACTTATGAGGATGAACATAAATTAGAAAATGCTCTACCATTTCACATATGTCTCTATCCATAGTCTACTCTATATGGAGGGTAGTTGCTGACCATCAAGCAGCTGGCGTCCTCCAGCATATCATGAGCCCAGCTAAGGGTGATGTAAGTGCGCTTAGGGAAATGGATCTCAGTTATATAGTATTCTATTAATTCACATATGTCTCTATCCATAGTTTACCCTGCCAACGTCATCAAAGTTTTCTAGATCCTCTAAGTATCTTATTACCCAGCAGAGCACAGATGGTCTAATGAAAGGAAACTCCTCAAAGAAGTTGAAAACATAGCATTCTACCAACTCACATATGTCATTATCCACGTTCCACCCTATACTTATCTGACGCTAAAGGCGCTTTTTCTTCCAAGTAATACTGCACCCAAGGAAGAATGCGCTCACTGAATGGCCAGTTGTAGATAAAGTATTCCACTAGCTCGCATATGTCATTACCCATCTTCTGCTCTGTTGAGATCATCAAAGTTTCTCATGTCTTCCAGGTACTCCAGGATCCAGCGGGAAACATCCGGAGGAGAAAAGAGCTCCCCTTCAACCCAGTAGTCTATATAGTACTCTGTTAATTCACAAATGTCATTATCCACAAGTAGCCCGTCTCCTATCTGAGATAAGAGGGATAGTCTCTTCCAAATAGACTTTCACCCAGTAAAGAGTGGGAGTTCCTTTGGAGGATGTGCAGATATAGTATTCCACCAACTCGCAGATATCATTATCCATAGTCTGCCCTGAGCTTATCCATCCTGTTATCTGCATCCTCCATGTAGTCCTGGAGCCATACTAGACAAGGTTCCATGAGGTCATACTTAGAGAGTGTGCATATATAATACTCTACTAGTTCTGGTATATCATTATCCACGTTTGCACCTGTACATATCTGAAGTGGAAGGGGTAATAACCTCCAGGTAATACCACACCAGAGAAAGAATATTCTTCTGGGAATTATAAATAGAAGCTTCTATCAGAAAGCAGATATCGTCACCCACGCTTGCACCTCCACATGTCTGTGATGAAAGGGAGATAGGCTTCTAAGTAATACCATACCCAGGAGAGAACGCTCTTCTTGGAGTCACGGATAGAAAATTCTATTACCTCGCAAATATCCTTACCCATGTTCCACCCTTAGGTCATCCGGCATATACCCGAGGTCCCTGGTGACCTCCAGAACTTTGATCCATCCAGCAACGGTTTTCTCATCTACATCCCAGCTCCAGACTCGGTCTATACAGTTCTCTATAATGTCGCAACTATCCCTAGGAGCGAGAGACTCTTTATCCATAGTCCAACCTGTAGAACTCTGTGGTATCTTCTGTGCTGTCAAGGTAGAGGGATAGCCACCTGAAGAGGTCACTATCTGTTTTCTCAAGGCAATATATATAGAACTCTATAAGCGCACAGATATCACTGTTACCCATACTTCACCTTGTACTTATCTGTGAGGTACTCCCTTCTTTCAAGGAAAGAATATACCCAATAGAGAGTAGAGTATTCCTTGTACCCGAAGAGGTCTATGAAGCACTCCACAAGTCTGCAGATGTCGCTACCCATGAAGACACCTTACCTCAGTTTCCTTGAGGACAAGCTCAGGTAAGGAGTAAACATAAGCTAGGAAACTGGCTGTGGAGCTGGGAGTCATCCCCATCCTGAAGGAATAGCAAATAATAGACTCCGTGCGTTCACACTTGTCCGTGGCAGAAACGTAGTACTTAGCCAAACCTGCACCTCATAATAGGAGATGACAAATGCTTCTCCACAGCCCTTACAATCTTTGGGACGCTAATGCCACCATCTATTATAAAGAAAACATGATACTCGCCCCCTATACAATAAGAAAAACCCCTAGGATCTAGGGGCTCATACTTTACATTCTCTAGCACACAAGCTCTATCCACTGAACAAGGACTGCACGGTCAAAGCCGCTTCCTGGGGATAAGCCTGAACTATAAGATTCATCCAGGCCGCCATGAATGGACTTTTATACACAAGTCTAAATGTCACTGAATGTATAACTCCATCATTGGGGGCTATAACTTTTACGCTCAGAGTTCCATCAGTTAAAAGTTTAACTTCTCCACTTGAGTTAGTGACTGGAGCCTCCAAGGTAAGCACAGATGTCAAAGCTCCTTTAGTGGACCAACGCTTATTAATAGTGGAAGAGCCCACTGTGAGAGAAGCGTTTATATCTATGGGAGCCGTAGTGGCTGGAACCCCATCTATCTCATAGGTCTCAGCCAATGGAATGCTGATAGAACTTCCAGCTACAGGATTGGGATTAAGGTAGGACGCCTTTAAGGTCCACCCCGCCCTCTCCCATGTGGCTGTAACTTGCGCTGAACAGATCATAGGGACCAGCAACAGCGCCAGGACTAGCAATGTTTTCTTCATTCAATTCTCCTCTGACATTGATTACAATGTTCTTAGTGATGACCTCCCTGTAGCTAACATCAAGCCTGAGAACTGAGTTCCATAACAAGTCCATGGATAAAACATCAATTCTCCCATGCGTCAGTCCTGTGTTGTCGGAGATATCTACTCCATAAGGCAGGGTGTATAAGAACATGCTAAAAGAACTGATAGGGATAGAATTGTTATAGCACTCGGTCTCCACCTTGAATTCTATGACATACCCATATGCTGGGATGACACTCAACATTAAAAGAATAACGAGCAAAGTTTTCATGGCGCCTACTTAAGAAGTATACAAGGATCATAATAATGGACATGCCCACAAGGACACATGCTAATATAGGAAAGAAGTTCATCTTATGCACCTACAATATAATAACACAAAGAGAGCAAGGCGGTCAACCACGTCTGCACCTCACTCTAGAGTCTCCAGTATTCACTCCTAAAAGTATAGCGTCTACTATCTGAGGAATAGTGGACTTAGGAGATATTAGTTTCCTCTTTCCCACATGGGAACTTAGATCTAAACTGTGATCTACATACACTTCCAAATGAGACGCATGATCCCTGGATGAACTAGTCATATGGCTGATGACCTCCACCTTCACATAGATAGATATCAGGCTCAGCCAGAAAGAGAAAGTCCTGGAGTAATCGCAGGTTGATCTACTGCCTCTGATAACAAACTCCTCCACTAGTGCTGGCTTATCCATAGTAGCACCTTCTAATAGAACTACTCTCAGAGTCCCTGGCTATCATAGTTACTATTCTTATCAACTCCTCAACGCTCCCTTTCTTAGGAAGATTAGGCTTGTAGGGCCCCTCTATGTAGAGGGAATAAAAGACCCACTTGCCAACCACTAAAGAGTAGTGGGCAAACAAACCAAGACTATCAATAGTAAATCTAAGGGAATCAATCTGAAGCAGTTCCACAAGTTCAGTTCTATCCATATGCGCACCTTGAGAAGGCGCTTCTCTTGGAAGGGGCATATTCAGTGAATTCCATTATACTCCTGGCATATGTGTGCCAGACGCCATAAAGGTCATGAACTGAAAACATAATAGAGTACCAGGTTTCCCTGAAGAACCTTCCTTTAATGAGGTGCTCTCTTATAAGACAAGGATCCATCATCATGACCTCTTCACTTAGACTATCCATACTCACATCTCGAATGAGTGCCACCATCCCTATTAGAACCTTCCATAAATATCTCTGCGACGCTCCTGGCTTCTGAAATCCAGAATCCATAGAGGTGATGAACTGTAAATAGAATAGAGTACCTATCTTCTACAGGATGTTTCCTGCTAGCGATATGCTCTCTTATTGCGCAGGAATCCATTGTCAGGTTCTCCTTGCGCTAATGGTCTCTCTTGACATGCTTAGGTCTCCTCTTATACTTGGAACCTCTTCCCTTCACAGGGTAGATAAGAGTCTTCCTCTTATAGAGTTCAAATATAATCCTTCTGCTCTCCTTGTCCCTCATGACATCAGTCGCATAACCACTATAGATGAGAGAACAACTATGATTATATAAGTAATCACTATAAGGATAGATACCACATTAAAGAAGGTCTTGTTCAGATAAACCCTTGGGTATCCTCTAAGTTCCTGAATAACCATAGACATAACTATAGTTATGATTATAATCCCAAGCAAAACATTCTGACTAATCACTAAACTTTACCCCCTCGCATAGCAGCTTGGAACACGCCAGGTAATAAGTAGTGTCGTCCAGCTCCATGCCTATAAACTTTCTCCCCAGTTTGCTGGCCACTCCCAAAGAGGCTCCGGAACCAGCAGTATTATCCAGCACAAGATCCCCTTCATTGGAATAGGTCTTGATAGCGTACTCGAAAACCTCAGGAGGCTTGGAGAACTTCATCCTCTTGGAACTGCAGTCAACTACAACCTCCAGATAATCCGGATGATAGTCCCCAAACTTGGAAGGCTGAGGATTAAAGGTGACTGGAGGTGTATAAAAGAGAAGGAGATACTCATGCATAGCTAGTTCTCTTTTCTCCCTGTTAAACTGAGTAGTGGGTCTATCTTTAATTATAGGAATAGCCCTCTTAAAAGCAGACCTGCCTATGCAGATAAGATCAGCCATTAGTTCATCATTAGCGGTGAGGGCTATAACGCCATCAAATTTAATTACTCTCTGGTATATAGGCCAGAGTTTCTCCAGAGGAATCCTGACATCTCTCCTGCAGGACTTGAAACACCCATAAGGGAGGTCAGCCAGTATAAGATCCACAGACCTGTCAGGAACCTTGTCTAGAAGTTGGAGACAATCTCCATGGTAAAAATGATTATCCATCTAGTACACCTGTACTAACTTACAGTCCGCCCCAAACTCTGAGGTATTCCCAGAAACTACAATAACATCCTCTATATAACCATAAGTGTAAAGGATAATAGTGTAGTTTCTATTAGGCGCCCCATAAGTTATTAGATTATATAGTCCAGGGGCCATGCTCTGAGCTTCTATGATTCTTTCAGAATAGTTTTCCAGAGTCTCTATATGAGAGAAGTACCTCTCAGTGGGACTCTTGCACAACTCAAAGGACATCATCCCATCATCCATGTACCCAGCGATAGAACAGGAATTCCCCACATCAGCAAAGGATGGACGCACAGCCACAGGATTGGTTTCCCTCACTGGAATAAGAACTCTAGCTCCCCCTTCTATAAGACCCCCATATGCCGGGATGGAAGACACATGTCCTCTTCCCATAGGATCAAAGATAAGGTAGTCCATGGAAGTTCCATTCCATCTCTTGGCATAGGGATAGACAAAGTGTCCTCTATCCTTGCACTTGGCATGGACAGTAAGCCCTCTAGTCAAAGCTTCATTGATAGACATGCTAGTGCATGCCCTCATAGGATAGTTAAGTTCCTCAGTGGCGTAACGAGCAACAGCCTGCAGGTTCACCAGCAGACCACCTTTGCCCATATAGCCATCCTTCTGTTCCTTTAAATAGTTATTCAAGTCTATAGGATCCACAGACATCCCGCTATTAGCTGAGATCTGCATAACACAACACATGAGATAACATCCCAGCTGGCCTATGGTATGGTCCGAATACCTCCCATAGGTTTCAGCTGACCATCTCTTGTCAGTCTGCAATAGCCAGTTCCCAAAGGAAGACTCCGCTCTCATCTGAGCATGAAGTTCCACCCTGTGGGAACATAAAGGACTATAGGCTGGATAACCTGGCATATAAGCCGTTCCACGGCTAAAACCTTTAGGATAGTACACTGAACTGTAACCAACTAGGGGATTGATTCCCCACTTGTTCAGAGGCAACAGGGGATAGACCCTCCCGCTGTCCTTAAGCACAGAAAAGTTAAAGCCCTGATACGGAGAATCGAAATCGTCAAACCTGGCAGTGACAAATATGCCCCCAGGTTTGGATTGTTCTATAACAGGATTCCATTCTCCAAAGGAATAGTCGTAGTCTCCGGGAAGAGTTAGAGCGCAACAGGAGGAAGCGCAGAGCAGAAGAATAAGTATTCTTATAAGCAAGATATATCCTTTCTGATGTCGAAGATTAACTGAGACATCCTGGACTGTCCCACATGGAGAAGCTCGGCTATCTCCTTATGGTTATAACCCTCTAAGAGTTTGTTCACTATGAACTGCTTTCTCAAACCATCCCTACAGGAACTCAGTTTCTCAAGGACAGCCTGTTCCTCCAGATGATAATCATCTTTCACAGCAGCCCCCACAGTTCCATAACAGCCTAGAGAATAACTTGGATTGCGGGGCTGAAGACTGTAAGAACAGGACTTCCTGTAGTCCCTCACGGCTCCTCTGACATGGGTATATACCCATGTAAACAGGCTAGCTCCACTGTCAGGATTATAGGAATTCAACCCTCTCAGTATCCCAAGCCTGCCTTCCTGCATGCAGTCTTCCCAGTTGGAACTAGGAACTCCATAATGGCGCAGCAGCTTTACAACCACGCCCTCAAACTTCGACAAAGCTTGTTCCGCTGTCATGACCTTTCCTCAAATGTTAGAAGAGCTTCCCTGAAAACCTCTGGCATCTCCACTTCCTTAACTGGAACTGTAGCCCAGACGCAGAAGTTGGAAGAGTAGAATAAATAGTCTCTGGTAGGCTCATCAAACTCAAACTCCGTAGTCCTGTAAGGAATATCCCCTAACATCCTGTTAGTCTTAAATTTCTTCTCGCCCTTCTGGAGCGGCATGATATCTATAAAGCGCTTCTCATAAGTCACTTCCAGAATGCTATTAGGAAGAAGAGTCACTATAACATCTTTGACCTTCAAGTCCTTAGATTCTTTGGGGTTTACAAACTTCTCCCCATTCACCCAGATGACATAACCGCACTCGTCTTTTTCAAACTTAATTAAGGAGTCGTTAACAGTGAGGATATAGGAGAACTTGTCAGACATGCTTGTAAGTTTGTCCGCTATCCCTGCCAGTATTATCATTATGACGAGTATCACTATCATGTACTTCAACATCTTTTCCATTAGTATCCTTCCTCTGGCACCCCTTGCACCAGTAAGGGTTTCCTATTCCATACGGTCTTCCTTTGCAGTCCTTGCATATCTTCAAGACTCTAGGTCCTCATCAATATCTTCTACGGTTACAGGAGTGAGACTATAGTGTCCCCACTCACAATCAAAATACAGTTCTCCAGACTCTTCACTAGTAATCTCAGTGGTAAAGCCCATCTCTTCCACCTTACTAATAAAGATTTCCCTAGCCTTCTTAGGGTCCAAGAATACTCTGTACTCTGTGTTATAGTCATCCTCTGAAACTAACAGGTACACTTTCACTGGTTAGTCGCCCCTAGAGAAGCGTAGTCCTCATCTATGACCCCGAACATAGGGAATCTGAGTCTAGCCTTTGACAACCTGCAAAGCCTAAGAGTTATAAGGATATTCTCCTCGGTATCCAAGACATATATCTCAGCAGCTTTCCTGTCTACTCCAAAGATCTGCTCCTGGTCTGTAGCAAGCCTAAAATCATAGTCTATATCATGATTCACAGGATAAAGATCCAGAGTAAATATAACCGCCACTCTGCCCACTGGACCAAAGGATGAATAGTCTACCCTGCACAACCCCAGGTTTGGATTCTCTATGGGAGTAGTACAGGCTGTACTAGCATAAGCTGGGTCCACTGTAACCTCAGCATGTCCATATTTATCTATTAGGTTAGCGAAACTAAACGCTGATATCTTTTCCACAGGCCATACTCCAGACTTGATCAGCCAGTTCAAACATAGGCATAGGTAAAGGCACAAAGCCAGTATCATAGAATCTCCAGCTAAGGAAGGAGGGCCACTTCAGTATCCTGAAGCCATAGATATACTCCTGTCCTTTTACTGGAGAAGGTGTAGTCTTGCACATAAAGAGTCTGATATTACTATCTACCTGGATATTCACGGACTCAGTATGATAGGTCTCCTCAGCCATATTAAAGTCCCAGTCAAACTTGCGGGACTGATACTCAGAGCCAGCCATAGAGGCTAGCAACTCTACGAAGATTCTGATAGAATCTACTTTTGTCAATGCCATCTCCTCATTTCTCATAGTCTCCTTTAGGATACATGTATAACTCAGGGAACTCTCTGAGTTTCTCCCTCATCCTATGATGCCGATCTACCCTGTGTTCATTTATAGCGATAGCTATCGGGAAAATAGAGACTAGGATGGAACAGGGCAACAAGACCACATATCCCCTTCTCTTATTGAACCTGGAAAACACAGTAGAACTATCAGGACTCTTCTCAGGGATATATTCTATCAGAGCATACCCCTTAGACAAGTCTATCTCTATATCCTTACCCTTCACTCCATAAAGGATAAGTCTCCTGCCATCCTGAACAGTGTCCAGACACATATAAATCTTCTTACCATGAATAACCTTGACTGTAGGTTCAGAGTCTGGAGTCTTAGTCACATCATAAAGAGTGTAGATAGCAACCATTCCCAAAGATATGCAAAGAGCTAAAGAAAGGTTAGCCCTGATGTGAAGCGTAAACATATCCCTATCTGTGAGGTAAATAACCAAGTAGGTTATAGACGTCAACATCAAAGGCAGGAAAACTATTGGTATCAGACTCATATATCCCCCAGTACAATTATAACATAAACAACCCTAATCCTTGGGAATTAGCCCCACAGAGCACCAGAACTTATGAGTTGGGACTACCATAAAAGTCTTATGGCACTTATCACATCTCAGGGTCTCCCCAAACATGCTGGCAGCCACATCCATAGGCACGGAGTCTGGCCTGTATACTTCAAGCATGCAGTCCCCAGCCTTAGACTGTTCTTCTATCCTGTACCCACAGCTGGGGCACTCAAACACTACAGTATCAAACATTCCCATGAGTTACTCCTCATAACTTATCTTTGGGGGACGCCACTTGCCCCACCTTCTCTTCTTCCAGCCATTGGATACAAGCCAAGATTTAAGGACTTTAGTGTGCGTGGGTCCCAGGAAATACAAGACTTCTTCCGGGAAATCATAAACCTTCAAGTGGAAGAAGAACTCAGCTCTAAAAACCTCAGGAGTGGGCTGATGAAAACTCTTATCACAGTGAACAAACTTGCGAGTCACAATATTATACATCAACATATCGGTAAAGAGTTTTCTGTCGCTGCCACAGCTGTCATCCCATATGACTTCGTAGCCAATGAGGGGGTAGATCTGATTGTATAGCTCAGGACAACTTTTAAGACTCATGGCTACTCCTCTAAGTCTTCAGACAGGACCCACTCAAAATATCCTGTAGGAAGGTATCCTTTGGACATCATCCAGGAATCCAGTACAGTCTGTACTGGCTCCTCACAAATAAAAGGGTGGTGCATTATATCCCTTAGACAAGGATTCAATCCTAACCTAAATGATTTCCCATATTGGTCTATGGTGCTCTCCACATGCTCTGGACTTGCATTATAGTACAGATAGACCCCAACAAATCTTACCATATCGTTTTGTGGGTGATAGGAGAACGTAGTAAGTTTTCGTTCCCTGGAAGAGCATTCCATAGATAGATCCAAAATAATGTCAGCCCCAGCATACTTAGAGGATAAAGCCTTCTGGGCTTCCTTAGAAAACAAACTATAACACTTAGACTCTTCAACTCTCATAATCACCCCTAGTAGCTAGCCACTTGACAAAACCTTCAAGTTCATCATTCCCCTGGAAATCAAAGACAGCGTCGACAAGTTCTATAGTGGAACTATAAACTCTCAGGCATTTATAAAGGGTCTGCGGCTCAGAAAAGCAATGGTATAGCAACTTAAAGGTGCTAGGAGCCTCAAAACCTAGAATATTTACCACAATAGTCAGACCGCAGACATGCGACTTGTTGACTATTATCTCACAGTCCTTAAAGATATCCTGGACTTGCTCCATGACATAGTCAGGAGCGTTCTCTATGGTCAGGCACATGTTTCCTCCTGAGTATCTGCTTATCACAGTGGGGGCATATCTCAGCTATATCCTCCTCTGGCAGCACCATCACTGGAGCCATACAGGAGGGAGCATATCCTATATGTCCCTCATTAGTGACTGGTTCAGAGAACTGTTCCCATACACAATAGTCCATGTCTACACCTCAAACAGATGTCTTAGCATCCCCAGACAAGAAGACCCTTCAGGGCTCACCTGATCCTTAAGGGAATCATACAGAGTCTCCAGAGACCTGGCGCAGTCGGGGTCCTTGGTAAACTTATAAGAGTTATAGACCAGGGACAATAGCAGTTCAGATTGTTTATCAGTTAATTTTATGTTCATTCTTCATAATTTCCATCTAGGAGTCTAACCCATCCTTCTTTAGTTTGCATGTAACCAGACACGAGCAGCCAGTTCTTAACAACATTCATGTGCACAGAGTCAATTCTGTCAGCATAAGACAGGAGTTCGTCTACGCTATCTTTCACAGAACTATTCACTTGAAGATCATGAGCCACCGCCTCATAAGGAAGGTTTATTCTAAAAGTGCTGCGTCTATGAACAAAGGTTCCAGTGTGAGGAGTACAAACCATAAGGTCAAGGGTTACATTGTTATTATCATACTTTTCCGAGAAATCCCAGACTACATCCATGTCCTTATATATGAAGGCCACATTGCTTCCAAAGATACCCAGCTTAGCTATAGGACTATCTTTTATGTTCATTCCTCATAGTCTCCTTGCAAGCACTTAATCCATTCCTTACCAGTGTACACATAACCATTGGCAGTAAGCCATCCCTTGACATTCTTCTTGTCTGCTGAACTCCTGAGATCAACATAGCGAAGGAGATCCTCTAGGTCCTTCATGACAGAACTATAGGTCCTGAGGGTATAAGCCACTTCCTTGTAAGGAAGATTATAATCAAAAGTATTAAGCCTATGTAAGAAACGCCCTGTGTCAGGATCAAAGACCATGAGGTCAAGGAGCACTTGCCCGCTAAGCTCAAGATTGGAGTTGTCCCAGACTACATTCATATTCTCATAGCACTTAGCTACGTTCCTACCAAAGCTCCCTAGCGTCGCTATAGGACAGTCTTTAATATTCACTCTTCGTAGTTCCCCTGCAAGAGTTTTACCCACCCATTCTTTGTATGCACATGACCAGACGCAACCATCCAGTCCCTAAAAGCATTCTTATATACCTGATCCATTGTGCTAACATAAACTTGGAGATCTCCTATAGTCTTCAGCACAGAACTATAAACCTGTAAATTGCTAACTAGCCTATTGTAGGAAAGGTCTTTGCTAAGAGTGTTGCGTCTGAACAGGGAAACTCCAGTGACAGGGTTATTCACCATAAGATCAATAGCGACATTTCCAGCATCTGTTTCCCTGGAGAAGTCCCACACCACATCCATGTCCTTATAATAATTAGCTACATTAGCTCCAGTAGTACCCAACTTAGCTATAGGGCTATCTTTAATATTCATTCTTCATAGTCTCCCTCTAAAGGTTTAACCCACTTGCTGTTTACTAGCATATATCCATGGTTAGATAGCCAATCATAGAGGGCATTCAGATGATCCTGGGAGAACACATAATTAAGTGTATACTCAGTAATCTCATCCACAAACTCATGGACTCCTGCCACAGTATGCTGAACTTCCCTAAGCTCTTCCTCAATATCATGAGTGTCCCAGTCAAAGGTGGAATACACATGGGTGAATACATCCGTATAGGAACAGTATACTACAAAGTCCAGTTCAGTTATATCTTTGCCGTCATCATAAGAGAAATCCCAGACTACATCCTGACCATCATAGAGGTCTACTATATGTCTACCTAACCTGCCAGTAAACTTGCCTGCGGGAGAGTCATGTATTTCCATAGTCATTCCTCATAGTTATCTTTGGGGTCAAGGAGAGGAACCACACTATCCCCATCATAGAGAAGCCCTCTGCCTTTGAACCACTCCTTTAGCTTGGCTTCATACTTGGGACCCTCAGTTACATAGTCGGAAAAGTGGCGGATGTATTTTATAAGTTCCTCGGGGCTATCAAGTGTATCCTTGTAAGTCTGAAAGATGTCTTTATAAGACTGAATAGAACGGAAGGGATCCAGGAACACAAACCTATACATAAAATTGTCCAGCAGATGATCATAAATAAGAATATCCAGGAGATAACTCCCATCCTTAACGCGGGAGAAGTCCCACACAGCGTCAAAGCCCTTATACATCTGTTCCATGGCTATTCCCAGTCTACCCAGTTCAGCCACAGGACCTTCTTCAACTTTCATTCTTCGTAGTTCCCTTCCAGCGCTACTTCAGTTCCATCTCTATAGTAACCATGGCTAGTCAACCAAGAAGTCACAGCCTTTGAATAACTGAAAGACATGCCAGCCCCATAAGCGGCTAACTCCTCAGTATCCTGTATAGATAGGTTCTCCTCCTCAAGTTCTTCAGCTACATCCCTGTCAGCATCCAAGTTGGTATAGCAGGAACAAAACCTTTTGGGGTTAGGATAGCACACTATAAGATCTACCAGTATGCCATCATTAGTTGAGTGTGAAAAGTCAAAGACTACAGTTGAACCTCTATAGTACTCGGCTACCTGTCTCCCCATGTCCCCAAGAGTAGAAACTACAGAATCTTCTATGTTCACTCTTCATAATCCCCCTCTAGAGGAAGTTCTGTTCCATCCATGGAGTAACCATTAGCCTGGAACCAGGAATCTACAGAGTCAATATATCTGGGAGACATGCCCCTGGACCAGGCAGCCAGTCTATGTCCATCTACAACTTGAGTATCATACTCAAGAGCCACAATGACATCTTTATCATGTCCTATCATTCCATAGAAGGAGGAAAACTTTCTGGTCACAGGAGAGTACAATATAAAGTCTAGCATGACACCTTCTTCATCTTTAGCTGAGTAGTCAAAGACTACCTCCAAACCACTAAAGAATTGGACTACCTTCTTCCCTGTAGTCCCAAGCTTAGAGACCAGAGACTCCTCTACTTTCATTCTTCATACCCACCTTTAATATAGGTATCCCCTAGAAATCTGATATCTGACTTGCCTACCCATAAGAGGAGAGCCGCAATAGAGGTATCTTCATAGTCCGTCTCAGATAGGATTTCTTCCAGAGAAAAATAATAAGTGGAAGCGTTAGCTACTAGAGCTACGGGATCTTCCATATCCATCTGGACTCCAGCGCTCTGATATATGAGAATAAACCTAGAAAGCATTGGGTTATAAGCCAGGACCTCTATCTTAGTCCACTCAGGAAACTCCATCTGGACACATGAGTTCTCATATATCAGGTCATACCCATCCAAAGCCTCAGACAACGGTTCCACAAGTTCGGGGTATACAAGGTTGCCTGAGCTATAGTACTCTGCCCACTCAGCCTTTGTCATTCCTCATAGTTCTCCGAAGGGTCAAAGCTCTTCTTCCATCTCAATCCATCAAAGGTATAGTCATTGTCCTTTAACCAAGTCTTTAGGGCCTGAACATGTTCCTGCCCCCTACGATATCCGCAGTAATTGACTACCTCTGGTATAGAGGTCAACACATCGCTGTGAGCCTTGAGGTCCTGCTCTATATCATGGGGAGACCAGTCCTCTTCTATCTCAGTACACCTGTACTTGAACACCTTATCCTTGGGATCATAGATCATGAGATCTACATACTCCTCATTGGAGAAGTCCCACACTACTTCCATGTCCCTGTATATAGTAGATATAGAAAGTCCATAACTACCTATTCTGGCGATTGGAGAATCCTGTATATTACTCTTCATAATTTCCTTCCAAATGTTTATTTTCAAGCCATGCTGCCATGGACATCACCTTCTGAGGAAACCAACCATTATGCTCAAGACCCTTGACGTATCCAACAGCATCATCTTCGTTTTTCCTAGCGGTCCAGTGGTTAACTATATCATAGCTAAGTTCTCCTCTGGACATAGTGGGATCCAGCTCAGTGTATCTGTAAACAAACCTGCCGTCAGGTAGATAAGCAAAGATATCCAAAGCAAACTTATCTGTTCCGGAGGAATCCTTTAACACAAAGGAGTGATCCCATATGATACTGGCGTCAGAATATATGTTGTGTATGACCTCTCTAATAACAAGAGGGACAGAGGTTAACATAGAATTGCAGTTTATTATGTTCATTCTTCTAAGTCCCTTAACACCCAAACATCATTGGTTTCCCTGCTATACCCCCGGGACATCATCCAACTATCCAGAACCAGCTGACTAGAGTTGCTAAGATGAAAGCGATGATCTCCAGAGAAATCCACAGTAACTCCCAGAGAAAAGGTATCCCAGAAAGTCTCTATAAGCTCATGTATACTAGACCTATAATCGCTGGGAATCCACACCGCCACATTCCTTAAGACGTTCTCTAAGGGATGATAGGATAAAATGTAAACGCAGTTGGCAGACGCCACGAAAGAAAGGACATCTGCGCCAGCATACAATCTTGACAGGGCCGTCTGCACTGCTGTCCTCACCATAGCATAGGCGTCAGAATCTTCTATCTTCATTCTTCCAGGTCCCCCAGCTGCCAGATGTGTCCTGTCTGAAGAGTATAACCCTTTGAGAACATAAAGGAGCTCAAAGGGGCGTCTCCTCCCTCTCTCAAGAATGCAAGAAACCAATGGGGACTTGAGAAGTCGACTGTGAAATCCAAGGGAAAGGTATCCCAGTATTCCCTGATAGCCTCATGGACGCAGCGCTTAGCCTTGTCTGTAAGAATGATTCCGGTATATCTGAGAACATTCTCTTGAGGATGATAGGACAACACAAGAAGGGATGAGGGTTGAGGAATATCGAAAAGGATATCCGCATCAGAGTACGCTTCTAAAAGGGACACCTTGGTGGATTCCTCCGCCTCAGCAAAGGTTCTCGTGTCCTCTATTTTCATTCTTCTATCTCTCCTAGGGACCAAGCAAGTTCCCCGCAAGAATAGTATCCCCTAGATTCCAGCCAGTTTCCTAAGACGCCTCTGTGTCTCTCATTCCTGAGGAATGAGTTCAGATAAACAGCCTTGGTGAAATCCATAACAGGATCCAGAGTATAAGTATGCCAGTATCTCTCGACAAGAGCGCGAGTCTGATGCTGATGATAACCCTCTACCTTGACAGCTACAAATCTTAAGACATCCTCCTGAGGATGATAAGAGAGAAGATAAAGACAACAGGAAGCGACCGTCTCACATAGAATATCAGCGTCCTCATACAGCTGTAAAAGAGCCACCCTTACAGGGTCAGGAGCATCAGCAAATGTTATAGAGTTCTCTATCTTCATTCTTCCAGATCCTCCAGAACCCAAGATCCATTCTCTTTCTTAGAGTATCCTCTAACCGTCATCCACTCCTTCAGGACCTCGCCAGGAGCTCCCGCCAGAAAAGAACACAAGTGAGGAATATCATTAAAGTCCATGGACAACTCCAAGGGAACCACTGAACAATAACTCTTCAAAGCCTCAGAGACGCGGCTAGTAATGCCAGGGATAAAGAATGCCGCATACCTCAAGGCATTATCCTGAGAATGGTACGAAAGAATAGTGATAGTGTCAGAATATGGACCATCACATAAAATATCAGCGTCAGCGTAGAATTCAACCAGGGCTGCCTTGACATAGGTGTCTCCTCTGATATATGTGTGGGTCTCTTCTATCTTCATTCCTCAAAGTCTCCTAGAATCCAAGAATGTCTAGACTCTTCTACATATCCCCTAGATATCATCCAATCTTTCAGGACTTGGCCAGCTTCCCTTCGCAGAAAGGAACAGAAGTGGGAAGACACAGAGAAATCCACGGAAGATTCCAGCGGGTATGTGTCCCAGTAAGTCCTTATAGTTTCAGCCGTCCTCATAGGATCTATAGGGAGAATAACCCCAGCATATCTCAGGACATTCTCCCTAGGATGATAGGATATAATAGTGACGACCTCTGTGGAGGCGCCATCGCATAAGATGTCTGCGTCATCATACACATCTATCAACTCTCCCCTCACTCTATAGTCTCCTCTAGCAAATGTAGAAGTCTCTTCTATTTTCATGCCTCTATAGAATCAAAGTACTCCTTGAGCCTTTTGATTTCCTCCACAGACAGGACAACATCCCACTGCCTGACCCACTCTCCTCTAAGCAGTCTCCATGTGCCAACTATCTTCTCCCAGAAAGACAAGCCACACCTGTATCCTCTGGAAAAAACAGAGATGCTAAGGGTCTGGTAAGGAGGGGTGTTGTCATAGGATAGACTTAGTTTGTGCCCAAAACAGTCACAGTCTACATCCACATCCATGAACCCATCCACCTCCCCAGGAGCGTTGCACACTACATACTCTTTAAAGTCAGCCTCTGCGGCTATCATGTCCTCGCAGGTCCAGTCTGAACTCACTATCCTGCCATTGCCGCACTCTATAACCACCACCTTGGCAGCCTTCTTGGCCAAGTGCATAGGCACATTGCCATAGACTATCTTGCCTTCTAGTTCCTTGGTGGTAGCCAGAGGCAGCACAGGAACTTGATAACCTATCTTAGAACGAATAAACTTTATAATCTCAGGGTTTCTGCTTACTATAATCCTTTCCATATTACCTCCTTGGTCTAACAACTGTCCTCTTATTCTGCTTAGGATCCGACCCTACAACAATACCTATCCCCTCTTTTTCCAAGGACTCTATTATCTTCTCCTTAGTCATAGACTCTTTAGGAGCATCAGACTCTACAAGGATAGCATGATTCTTGCCAGTTTCCAAATAAGTTCTCATTATGAATACTCCTTCTTGACATCCTCATACAAAGTCTTCAAGCCTTCTCTAAGGCACTTAAGATCATACCTATTCTTGACAGCGACAACCGCCTCGTCAGGTTCATCCCCAACCTTAGCCTTAACTATAGGAGTGGAACATATCAGCTCCACAAACTCCCCTAACCTGAGGTCAATGGATAAATAAAGACTCTTGAACACTTCCCTGAGAAGCTTAGGGAAGTCTACAGAGTTATCTTCAGGGTTAAGGCAGGAACTCAGCGCCACATTCTCGGTAAAAGTCTTCCCCTCAGATCTGAGAGTGACCTCTATACAAGAGTTGTCTACCGCCTTAAGGGTCGCAGACCACAGGTTGCCATAACACACAGAACAAAACTGTTTATTTAATCTAAGAGTGAAGGATTCCAAGTTAATCATCTCACTTCTCCTTAAGCAGGGCATTGTTGTTAAGGACCTTAAAGCTAAGCCTACCCCTAAGGGTAGGGCTATAGATATTCTCCAAGGACCTGACCACTATGCCCTCCATGTCATTGTTAGTGCCAGGGTACTTGCCTTTGGCCATGACTAAAAGTTCTTCCAGAGAAAAACCAAAGGATTTTCCTGAAGCCATGAGTCTGACAATATCAAAACCATAATGCTGGGAGAAGTCCACTATAGAGTTGTAGTGGAGGTACTCCCTTGGACCAGTGTCAAAGATATTAAACACCTTGAGGCTGTGGGCCTTAAGTTTGTACTTATTACCCTGCACTCCTGGTCCTATAAACTCTCCCTGAACTACCAGGTGGGGATTCTCTTCCAGAAATCCCTTTATATTCTGTTCCACTCCCACCCTGTAGAAGTCGCTCTCTTCTCTAAGCATAAGGTTCCTGGAGCAGGCGGTGAACTTGCCATCTATCATCAGGTAAGTGGCGCTGGAACCGTCAGCTTTCTCAGTGATATAATAAGGTTTACCCCATAGCTCATCTAGGACTTCCATGACAGACTGAACTCTTATCTCATCTGTCTTAGATACTATGTAAGATGGGAATGGACCAGCAGATCTGCTGGTCAAGTCGCCTACAGTCTCAGGAATCTCATACTTCTTGACCCCCAACAATTCAGTACAGTCTGTACTTTCTGGAACCTCAGGAAGTATATCCATAGGAAGTAAAAGACCCTGAGATAGGACGCCTCTCATCTTCATGGTCCTAATTCTCCAAGACCTGGCTTCCATGAAAGAAGCATGTTCCTTTACCCAAGGAAGCTCCGGGTCCAACACGCTGTCTATTTCAAAGAACACACCCTGAGACCCAGGGGTGAACTCGCCCTTCTTTACTATGACATGCCATCCGCCCACGATAGCTTCTTCTATAAAATCTGCTCCTTCTATAGGGACAATGTCACTCACTTCCCTAATAGAAGCCAGAACTCTTTCCATAATTATTCCTCCCAGTTTCCAGTTTCAAGTTTTCCATCTATGATAGTGTAGTTATGTTTAATGAGCCACATGGCAAGACGTTCAGACAGCGTATCCATCTCCTCAGTAGAAACTCGTTCTGAGAGGTATTCAATCATGTCGTTGATGTTCTCCTCATACTGCATGTTCTTCAGGAGAGATCTCTCAGTCAAAACGCTATAAGAACAGGCTCTGTAACCAAAGCCCTTATCAGGAAAATAAGCTAAGAGTATTAAGAGCTCTTCATTGGAGCCATCCCATATAATATCAGCGCCCTCATACACCTTGGATAAGGTGGGCTTGGACCATCGCTGATACACTGGACAATCTTTAATATTCATTCCTCATAGTTCCCTTGGAGACACAAAGACTCAACCACTGAGGTATAATGCTTAAACCCCAGGCTAGAGTCCAGATTAAAAGCATACTTTAATAAAGCTTCCTTACTATCAAGGACTATATCATGGAGAGTCATATCCTCCAGGATATCAATGACATAGGCTGGACAGGCTATGCACACTCTTTTATGGACATAACGCCCACCCATAAAGAACATGATGTCAACCTCTACAGAGCTAGGATAAGACACATGGGAAAAGTCCCAGATCACATTCTCTGTGCCATATATCTCTGCTATGGTAGAACCCACTGTTCCCAGCTTGGCTATAGCGCAATCTTTGATGTTCATTCTTCCCAGTTCTCCTCAACTCCATAGGCATTATCAGCCATCCACTTGGCAAAGGCGGTTATAAAACCAGCAACATCTCCTGGGAATGCCAGTCCCCTCACATACTTGACCATGGAGTCTGGGGTCTTCTCCCAATGCATGTAGTTCAAGATATAAGATGCGGTAAGGTTGCTGCTTATCTTACAATACCTGAAACCAAAGAGCTGGCTAACTGGAAAGTAAGCCAGGATCTTAAGGTAACCCTTAGTGGAGATATCCCATATGATATCGGCTGACCCATAGACCCTATTCAGGGACTCATGGCTGGCATGTCCATATATTGGAGAGTCTTCTATTTTCATTCTTCCCAGTCTCCTCCTATTATCATGCCCTCGACATAGTTAGTTTTGTCAATCCATTTGACGAAGGCCTTCTGGAAGGAGGCAAAACTCACAGGAGTAAGGGACCTCCTCATGTACTGAATAGCGTCAGCGGGGGTCTTTACAAACTTCATGTTATTTGTGACATAAGACTTAGATATAATGTCCCCTATAAGACAGCACCGGAAACCAAAACCCTTGTCGGGGAAGTAAGCGAAGACTTCCAGGACTTTCCTATCTGAGATGTCCCAAATAATATCAGCTTCCAAGTATACGTCAACGGCAAGCTTGGGGAGAATCTCATATATAATGGAATCCTCTACATTCATTCCTCGTAGTCTCCTTCCGCCAACATATCCCTTACGGCCTTATTTTCAAGCCACTGTGAAAAGGTCTTCTCAAAATCCTCGAAGTGTTCTTCAGAAACATGCTCCATCATATACTCAATGACATCATCAGGGTCTCTGATAAAATCCATGTAACCTGTTATGAAATTTATCTTGGCGTCCTGGTCAACAGAGTTGCACCTGAAGCCATAGCCCCTATCAGGGAAGTAAGCTAGGACATTCCAGATCCCCAAGGTGGAAGCGTCCCAAACGATATCTACATCCTTATATACCTTAAGAGCCAACTCAGGAAAGTATCTGTACACAGGGGATCCTTCTACTCTCATTCTTCGTAGTTCTCCTCAGGAAGTATAGCCTCCCTTCTGGCACACCAGTTTATAAGGGAGTTGGACACTATAGTTATACTTGGCCTATCAAGGCACCATATCAAGTGGAACAACATCTCATCCTTGGTAGGGACGAAGGACATGCGGTCTGTAATCTTGGCATAAAGTTCCACTGAGTCCAAGGACTGACAGGCGAAGGACCTGAAACTAAACCCTTTATCTGGGAAGTAAGCAAGGATTTCAAAGAGTGTCACCCCAGAATTATCCCAGATAATATCCGCCCCTTCATATACAGCGACTAAGATAGTATGGTCAAAGAGATCATATGCTGGGGAGTCCTCTATCCTCATGACCTCAATAACTCCAAGACCTCCTTGGATTTCTCAACCGCCACCTCATGCTTACGAAGTCCGTCTTCTATAAGAAAGGCCACATCTTCTTTGATAGCTGAGATATACCTATCCTTGCCATGCTGGAGGTAGTATCTCTGAACGCTAATGTCAGTAAAGACTCCATGACAATATATCTTAATGACGCCTGAAGAGGCTTGGGTTATAATGCCACACTCTACTGGTATGATGCTTTTGAGTTCCCTGTATACATCACCAGCCCTGCAGCCTATAAGTTCGTCTCTAGTGTGAGCTATTTCCGTGACAATCTTATGTGAACCTTTCATTCTACTAGTATAGTATTCAGAAACAATATCTAGGGCACCGTCAACCACTTCTTCTATAGCTGACCCTTTAAGCTTGTCAGAGACAGTCTCGTCAGGAAAGACTAAGTAGATTCCTTCAGTTCTCAGTTCAAGCTTAAAGTTGTAGGGGGCCACTATCTCGGCCAGTTTCTTAGCAATATCCATGGCTTATTCTCCTTGGTTAATTCTCAAAAATTGGGCTCTAGCCACCAAGAGATCATCCAGCGTCCTCTGATAATAGGTGATGCCTTCTTCTATATGGCTAGTTACCTTCTCCCTGACCACTTCCCCAAGACTACCAGGACTGAGCAGGATCCTGGCCAATTCAGGAGCATTAAATATCTTGATAGAGTTATCCTTGAACAGGATATTCAGAGACCCAAGGGGTTCCTCAAGATTCAGAGTGAAAGCGCAGGGCAGAACTATAGAATCTACGGTAGGCTTAGCTACCCTATAGACTATCTTATTAAGATAGAATACCAACACCCTGAAGTCCTCTTGTGGAATATATCTGCTAGTCTCAGAAATAGTCGCAATTATATCATGCAGGAACCTGAGAATAGTAGTATCCCCATCATCTTCTGGAGCTGCTGGACCAGCCAGTATCTCAACGTTACTAGGAAACCTGATAGAGAGTCCACCAGCCTCTAAGAGTATGGAAACTCCTTCATAGTCTATAAACCCCTGGATATGATCCCTAGCTTCAGCGTTTGTCATATCTCTTTATGCCTATACTCCTCTGGAAGAATCCTGAAAGCTGTCTTTACCATTCTGGGCAAGACCTCTTTGGGAATGCTTCCACTCATAAGGGGAGCCAGGTAAGTGGAATCCCAGTTGTGCCTGAGGACTAAACAGGCTGCCGCCGTAGCGTAAGCCCGCACTTCTGCCTCCCTATCCCAGTAAGCGAAGGGAGCGGGGTCATCCAGCTCCTCATCCATAGCATGAGTCAACTCATGGGCTATCATCATGAATGTATTGGGGAAGCAACCAGTAGCTCTCTGAGCATACAGATGCCCAGGGTCTAAGGTTATCCTGTTATTGGAAGCTATGTAACCTCCAGCGGTGACATCCTGGATGGGTCTCACCCAGAAAATAACATGGCCCCTAGGACCTCTGATGTTAAGTTCATTAAGCCTTTTCTCCAGTTCATTGAGGTGCTTCCTCAAATCCTTGGTGACAGTAAATCCCCTTCCCACCAGGTGCATCGTCTCATCCAGGAAGGGCTCAATGATTCTAGTGATATCCTCAGATGCCTGAGCTAAAAGTTCAAGTTCCATATTAGCTTACCTCATATTTTCTAGAAGCTCATCGCATTTGACGACAGCTTCATTGCACTCTCGCATCACTTCCAGAAGACGAGTGGAGTCCCTACTGATTCGGTCCTCTGAATCTCTGATAATCTTAAGACAGTCCTCCTTTATAAGTGGAAGGACAGTCTTAAGGAGCTTGTCTTTATCTAGCGCGCCCTCTTTATCTAAGAACTCATTGGGGTCCTCAAATCTTTTGAAGTCATCCGCCCCATGAACTCCATGGGATATGCTGATAAAGTCAAAGTAAGGAGCCCTGATATTGTACCCCAGAGGATGAATGCGCTCGCTGAGAGACTCTACCAATTCCTCATTCTGTTCATTTCTCTCAATAATCTTATCCCTGATGTCTTCCATCTCTTCTTCTAGTTGCCTGGTAGTCCTAAGTTCTCTCCTCATAGTTATCTCCTAGCATGACAAATCCCTCAGTACAGACTGTACTATCCAAGTCTTGCAGGTTCCTTGAGCCGACTCCAAGGAGTCTCTAATAAAGGAGTCTATCTCCTTATCATCTGTCATAACCTGACACCTATACTTGTTTACCCCAGCAGTATTATCCCAGAGAACGATCTTAGCTGAGTATCTATGGTAAGAGGCTATATAAGCCCCCTCTACTCTCTCCCACTCAATGCCTATCATTGATACCACCTATCCTGTATAATACCATATCTATGGAAGTACTCCAAGGGTCTAATCCTCTTACCCCTCACATAGAACCCCCACTTATGGTAGGGTCTACCACAAAATATAATAGTCCAAGCCCCTTCCACTGGAATATCCAGGTAGTGCTGGACAGTAGCCTTCATCTTCCTAGGCTTCCAAGCCACTGCTTCAAAGGTTCCATCTGGGGTAACATTTTTATACTTACCCTTTATTATAAGGGAGATGAGGTCACAGGAATGGTCATGAAAGAACCTTCTGTCATCACTCTTAATCCAGTGGTGCAGTCTAATGCTATACCCAAAGAGTATAAGAGTCCACCTTATAAGATAAGGGGCTTCCTGTAGTCCTAACTTCTCAGCCCACCTTATCTGGAAGAGCTTAAAGGGTTTAGTATTGGAACTGCCAGTGCTCATATCCAACCTCTTTCTCTGCCAAGAGCAAGCCAATCCTCTACCATTGAGTTTACATGACCAGCATGTTCTCCTGGTATAGGGTTCTCCCCTGTTATCTTAGTAAGAGCATGGAACCAATGCCCATGGGTGGTCTCCATATCCTTCAGTATAAGAGGCACCACAGGCATACCCATCTTGATTATCTCTTGATAAGCCCAGTGCTCACATATAATAGAGATAGAAGAATGAAGGGCAGTCTCTTTATGCCACAGTTCTGCTAGTTCTACAAATCCCATGAGTCTTTCTTCTTCTTATGGCAGTGGGGTATGATAAGGGACACCACATATATAGTGGAGCTGACAACAAACCCCCAGAATAGATAACTAATATTCACGACGACTCCTCCTCTCAGAGACAATCTTACTAAACATGTTAAACAGGACTACTGGGATGAGATACCCAGTAAGGAAGGACATCTGATTATTAAGTAGAGTCCAGTCTTTAGTATTCCTGATAAAGTCAATAGAGATCCCCAAGTAAAGGACTATTGCGGAACACATACCTAGTCCACACACATCTAATATACCCTTTGACTTAAAGAATGGGATACCAAATACAAATATAAGGGAGAAAAAGACATAACTAGCATGTGCGCACCAAACTGCATCCTCTGGAGTAAAACTAGTATTCATAGTTAACCACCTTAGCGCGACATAAGATTCTTTTTATTATAATAGGAATAAGGGTAATAGAACACCCAAGTAGAAAAGAGAGATGACCCATAAACACAGACCTATCTCCATACTCAAAGTATAGACAGAAGAACGCTACAGCTGGTAGAAATACCCAGCCTGTACTAAAAGCCCCAAGGGAATCATCTTTGGTTACTATTGCAGCAGTTATTAATCCAATAAAAATTAATAGTAAAACATACCCTACATATAGAGCATAGTTATATTCAGTAAATCCCATTGTAAGGTCTCCTTTCCTAATAGTCAAAGGGCTCTCTACTAGATATCTTCTTGGCACACTTAATAGCCTTTTGTGCATCTATCTTAGCCTTCTGTCTTTCCACTTTAGCTTTCTCATCACACTTAAGCTTTAGTCTTTCCTTATACTTTTTTTCTTCAACAGCAATCATATCAATAAAGGGAATCTTCAACTCATCAGGAACTAGTCCTTCTGTAGTAGGAATAAAACTAAAAGGAAACACTAACCTGTAACGAACAGTGGAGCATCCCTCATCATAGATAACATCTATCCACTTAAACCACGATATGCTAAATCTTAGTCCGTAATTTACCCTATCTCCCCAATACCCCTTATAGCAATCCCTATTTTCTATGATAAGTCTGTACTTCCTATCTTGTAGAGTAGGGAACAACTCTCTCAGTAGAGTATCAGAATATACTTCACTCATGTCTCCACCTAGTAGTCAAAAGACTCTACCTTCCTTTTCTTGGCAGGTCTCTCACGTCTCAAACTACTAACAAACTCTTTAGCCTTCTTCTCAGCAAGTCTCTTCTCTGAGTCAGCCAGAGCTTTCTTCTTTTCCACATACTCTAACAACTTGGTATCCATCATAGTTGCAACCTTGTCAACAAAGGGACTAGGAACAACCTCCCACGTACTATTCCAATGAGTAAAGAACCCCTCAAACATATAGGTATACATAATACGAGATGAACCATTATCTTTGCACAACCTTAAAGCTAAGCCCTTACTCACCTGAAACTTCAGTATATAGTTCTCCCCATAGTATGTAGAATAAGGATAGAACTCACCCTTCTTCACATCCATAGTTTTTATTATCTCCGCAAAGAGAGCATCATCCTCAACCTTACTCATGACACCTCACCAAAGAGAACTTCTCCTAATCCCTTCCTTTCTACTTCTACTACATCCTGAATAGAATACTTCTCTACCATAGAATCGTAGAGAGCCTTTAGTTTCCTGCCCATCTTAGTACTCTCATGGTAAGTGCAGCACCCCATATGATAGTCCCCTTGGTCTATAAAGATTCTATACCTATCAACAACTCTAGTGCTAATGGAAGGCAGAGCGCATACAGAGATAGTAACCTTCTCTACAAAGTCGCTCCCATCCCTAGTCACTATAGAGTAGATAGGATAGCTAGCATCCTTATATGACTTGTCTGGAAAACAGGTAGGGTCCTTAGATATGTTTTGTACAATCTTCTCATAGGAACTCTTACTACCCTCTAGCACATATGTATTACCAGTTTTCTCTACTCTATATAGTAGGATCATAGCGTTGGCAAACTTAATGGCTACCTCAAGTTCCCCATCCTCAAGAGATACCTCGTATGGATAGTAGTAGGAACACTGATTATTACTATCCACTATAATTGCTCTATCCATATCCACTCCTAGTATTCTATATCTTCCTTAGGTTTATCTTTCTTAGGTCTGTCTCTGTACCAAGTCACAAAGTTTATAATGAAAAAGAAGAAAGCCACAGCACTTACTACACCTAGAGTAATCAAACCAGTGAGCTTTAGATCATAGATGAACTCCTTCTTCGACTTGGCAGACTCCTTCTTATCCTTAGCTTCCTGAATCTTCTTTGCGTACAACTCAGATCTAGTATGAGGGATATATTCTTTAGTCAAACAGTGATGAGCAGTAGGCATAGGCATCAGGGAAGAACCTTCCCTAGTAGCTCTCAACTCATTATAGCGTTCCATGTTCTCTCTGTATCTCCAGACAAGCTCTATGACAGCATCTCTATTATCTCCATAGTTATCAAAGAACCATCTCTCATTCATAGCATCTATCTCAGTCTGAATACTCTTGTTCTCAGAGATTAACTTATTAGCTTCCTCTAAAACTCCAGCATAACAAGGAGAAAAAGTTAACAGGATAAGAACAAATATCAATAGTTTCATCATTTGTACACCCTAACATCACAGTTATCTATCTCATAGTAGTATGTATATTTCCCATAGTCCAAGGACAGCACCTTATACTTCCAGGATATATCATAGCCCACGTAACCAGAGTATGTGGTTGAAACATCCCCCTTAGGGGTGTGTCTAGTAACTATCATATATCCTGAATCTGAAGAGTAATAGATAAGGAAGATGGTTCCTAGTACAGTCAGTACTAATAGAGCAACAACAATAGTAAGAGCAATTTTCATAGTATCACCTATAGTGGGGAAGACTGTGGGAATCAAACCACACATTACCCGTCGATAGTTTTCTCATTAAACTAAGTCTTCCATATTCAGGGAGCAAGGATTTGAACCCCGGACCTCCTGTATGTTACATAAGACTCTATGGGAACCCCAACCAGTATAGTAGCGATGATCAGTCAACTATTATACCTTCAGTGGAATCTCCCCCATAGCAATCCTTGCAGTCAGGGTTAACCATCTGAACTGCAACAGGCGCTCTACCACTGAGCTACTCCCTGATGTATCACTGCCCTGTTAGTTTAGACAGTATAACCCAAGCTAACTTCCCTGATGGAGAGAACAGCCCTATCCAGGCAGCCCTATCAGCTAAACACATAAGGGTCCCTATAAAAGATATGCCGCCAATAGAAACATAGATAGTAGTGCAGACAGTATAGTAGGTCCACTTGTCCTGGTTAGCATCAGCCTGCCACCTACACTTGATAATAGCTCTGATCATAAAGATAGTCAGAACCAGGAAAACAATCCCAGCCCCTATCTGGACCACGCTGCTATAGAACATAGCCTCTAAGGTGGCCTTCATGGCCGGGGTAGTAATGGTGGCAATCTTCTTGCCTACCATATCCAAGATCTCTTCAATCTCTTTTGGTTTCATGCCACACTCCTATGAAGTTTTCGTGTTACAATAAACTTCTCACAGACCTGTTGCGCCTTAGCAAGGGTATCAACAGGCTTGCCTAAGTTCATACCATGCATGCACCACTCTGGATGGAACTTTCCAGACACTTCCATCACAAAGAAGGTGTGTCCGTTATACTTTCCGCAGTGCTGCATAACCTCAAAGTCTTTGCCTCCTACTCTTATAGAGACAAGACCACTTTCCCAGTTTATCCTCATAATAACTAGCTCTTTTCCTCAGTACAGGATGTACTACCTAAGACTACACAGATAATTATACGCTATCCTATGACCCTTACCTGAGGCCAAAGATATAAGACTCTCCAAGTTATCAATGTTAGCTCCATGCTCTACAAGAGACTTAGCAAAGAAAGAGTCATCCTCCCAACTGAGCCCGCCAATAGATTCAACCATTGGAGTTGCGCCATTAGGAGCAGCCAAGTTAAGGTCTACCTTATCTAGCAGATAAGAAAATGTGGACTTGGCTCTTCTATGGATAGTATAGGTGAACAGAGTAACTCCCGCAAGGTATGGCATAGGATCCATAGGAAACCCATTGTCTATCAGCCACTTCATACACTCCAACTGGTCCTTGCCAGCAGCCACAAACAACGGGGAGAACACCCCTAACTCACCTATATAGAAATCATGCCCTGGTGTAGATCCTGCCTCCATTAGTATACTGCAGCAATCTATACAGCCCTCTCTAGCAGCATAATTGATAGGGATATCAAGATTCTCATTAAGAGTATGCAAAACCTTATCAACATGACCTTTACCAAGAAGTCTTCTTCTCAGGGAATCATGTTCATGATCGCTAAGCAACTCATATATCTTATCCATGTCTACCTCCTCTCCTCCTGCTTGTGGGAGGCTCCCCTGGCAAGTCAGGACGCTCATGAGTTATTGATCTGGCAGGGTCGTCGCCTCTCCTGTAAGAGTCGAGAAGCTCTGCCAGCAACCACAAGAGTATAAGTATAACTAAAAGTATATAATCCATGGGAACTCCAATCGTGGGAGGTAGTTCTCACTCGCTGGCAAGGAACGTTTACAGCCCCCAAGGCTAGCCGGGACTGTCTAGACCTCCCACTGTAATGAGTAAACAAAGGCAAGCTACTCCCCGTTTACTTATTAGTCTCTAAGGAGATAGCTCAGCTGGTCCAAAAGCGTCTTGCACATAGCCAGCTGATTAGATATCTCCTTATGATAATAACTAAATACATTCTTGGAACACCACAACATAATGGAGTCCACAGAAACGCTGAAAGGATCAAAGACTTTGTCCTTTATGATCCTAGACTTGCCCTTGTCAGTCAGGACGATGCAACAGAGCATCTCAGACTCGCCAGTGGCTACGCATATGGACTTAAATCCACTAGGCAACTGACTATCAAGGAGCTTCCTGAAATGAGAAGCTATAAGGTCTGCAGCCAGTTTCTTGGGCAGTTCCAAAGAGTCTAGGTCCTTAGGGCGCTGAATAACCTCAGAAAGGTCTGGAGTTAGATCCAGCAGGTCCTTTATGAGTCTGTAGAAATAAAAGTTCTTCCCAGACTCATAGGAACTAAGATTCACTGGGGCAGATCTCTCCCCAGTAGAGCCAGTCCCCAGCCTGTAGATAGAGACCAGACTATACAAGTCAGGTTCTACAGTCTCCAGACTAAACCCTCCAGTCCTAAGAAGTCTATTTAAGTAGTAAAACAATACCTCATAATTCATGACTTCTCCTATGGGTGTGTATTGGGCGAGGTTCCCTATAAAAGAATCAACGCGGACCTACAGCAATCAGGGGCAGTCCCTTGGTTGTATAACGTGGTTAGCATCCACCCTGAATTTCCCACTAGCCTTGCGCTAGGTTGATCGTCCAGTCGCCCAAAAGTATAAACTTTAACAGCAACACCCATTAGTGATCTAGGCATAAGCCATCACACGTCTTATGGAATCCCTGGATAACGAGTCCTCCTGCCATAGCGGGCAAGGTTCTCTATCTCCACAAGCTTTCCAATCTTATCTTTGCAAGTCTTTATCTCTTCCCGAACATATCCAAGGAGGCCTTCCCTGACTATCTTCTCCAAGTCTTCGTCCTCAAGGAGGATATCGCCTAGAGCGTCAGCGCCTATCTCAAAGATCCGAATCCCATCATAGGAGGCTTCCACAGCTCCAGAACCCCTATAGATGAAGTATATTTCTGGCACAGTCTTGTCCAGTCTCTTAAGGACTGGCTTAACCAACTCCCAGATAATCTTAAATCTTGCTGAGTAAAGAGCGTCAAGGATATCTCCAGCATGATTGATACAGTGAACCTGAGCCAGAGCATCCACCAAAAATCTAAGGGCAGCCTTCTCCTTGGAGTCTGAATCCACTATCTGGGACCGGAACTTCCTGTACTTAGAGTAGCTCCCGCAGATATCCAGAACTACATAGTCATTATCCAGAAACACAGAAGCAAAAGACAGCTCAAACATAGAGCCTATGGCAACAACAGTCTTAGTCTTATCCATGATTACCTCTTATAACAGTCATAGGTTGTAATGCACTCGCTAAGGACCACAGTGTACTTCTCAACCAGTTTCTTAAAACGCTTTTTGACAAAGGACCTGAAGGTTTTCTGAGCTTCCTCATACATATCCTTAGGAGCCTTGCCAGCGATATTGAACTGGCGCTCATAAGTCTTATTCATAAAATGCACAGTGCAATCGAAGATAATCTCTCCATTGGTATGATTAGGATAAGGACTGGGGTAAACCTCTAGACTTACATAGTCATGCATCCCACCAAGTATCCTGTCTCGAAGAGCGTCACACTCAAACTGAATAGCAAGCTCAAGGGGAAACTCTACAGAGTTCAACTGTTCCTCAGTGGGAAACAGGACATTAAACTTTTCCTGTTCCCCAGTATAGATACCACCCTTCTCCACTATGCCATGTAAGATATCCTGGAACATCTTGTAGTATAAGAACTTGCCTTCTAAGTAATACTTAGGATCGGCTGGGTTCAAAGTGAAAAGAGTCTCTTCTCTGGGAGCTCTCCCAAGATTAGCCCAGACCTCAAAGGGGCCATCAAATGTAGCCCCCACTATCCAGTCGAACTCGCTGAGACGACTAAACATATGATCGGCTATAGAACATTCATTCCTAAAGTTAAGCATCCCTGTACTCTTCCATTAGGTCTCCCACTATTCCATTGGTCTTGCACAAATGACTGACCACCCTAGTGAGAATGGTAGAAGCTAAAGCATTGTCATCTTCCAGCAATAGTTCCGTCACTTTCCTGACAGGTATCACACTGGAAGAGATCCCAGACTCTACGAGGATATCAGATTCCTCATTCCTGAAGGTAATCTTAGCTATTCCCTTGAGTCTAGACTTTAGATACTTTAGTTTCATCCCTACCCTTATGCCTAAGGATCTCCTCAACTCATTTAAGAGCACCCCATAAACATAGCCAGGACAGTTCTTTCCCCATTCAATTTTTTCCATGGAATCATGGTAAAACCTGAGCACAGCAGTATCCACTGGGTCTTCCCTATGGAAGGGAACCCCAATAGTGGTGCCCAGTATATCCACATAGACGCCACAAGCCCCAGGTTCAAAGGTTATGCCTGGGTATTCCTGGAATCTCTTAGCCATAATCTTGGCCAGTCTCTTCACTGTCATATTAGCGCCTCTCATTCTTTCTTAGGTAATCCCACAGACAAGTATCACAGGGAGGCTTCTCCTGGGCTGAGCCTGCAGGACGGGTGTGAAGAACACGCACTTCATTAGCCATCTTGCCAAACTTCTTGTGCAAGGCAAGATAACTAGTCGCCTTATCAGAATAGTAATCAGCCAGGAGCTCAAGACCCTTAGCTACAAGGGCATCCTCAGAGTTGTCGTCTTGACCATCCGCCTGAAACTTGTCCAGCAACACTAAGTCATACTCATCAACAAACTTAAAAAGACAAACATCCACTCTGTCCAGAGTAATCCTGCGCTCAAACCTGCACTCCTTAGGCAATCTGGCATTAACCCTATTGACAGAAACAAGGATAGCAAGTCTAGCCTCCAGTTCCTCCATAGGTATCGCAGAGTCAGCTTCTTCTTTATCAGGCCATAGAGATCTAAAGTACTTAATTCCCTCCGGAGATGGCTGATAGTGAAACTGTATAATGGGTTCTAGAAGGTGTCTTAGAAGTGAGAAGAAGCGATATCCATCCTCAGACTCAAACCCCTCTGGGGTAAAGGGTCCCGTTACTCCATACAAGGGAAACTTCCTATTGTACACAGTAAAGGAATCATAATCTGGATCTTCACAACAACACTCTTTTAAACCAAAGCCCCCTGGTTCAAAAAGTCCATCCAAGTATTCAAACAATAACTTGCGGTTCATGTCACCACCTCACATTTCTAGGTCTGGAGGCCAGCCACTTAAGAAGTCTGACTACTCCTCCAACTCCTACACCAACCAGAAAATAATAAACAATTATCTTATAATCCATAGTCTACCTCCAGTTGTTTCTTCTCTTCATAGGAATATGATACCCAAGCAGGAATACCAAAGCCACACAGTTATAGAGAATAACTGTATTCCAGGGGATACCAAGTTCATATCTCAAGTGGAGAGAGACAAGAACTATAGGAGCCAGTATAAGAACCAATACAAAGAGAGTAAAACATTTAAGATTAACATCATTCTCAGCAATAGTCCATAAGCGCACGCACAATTTCTTAAAAGCAAGTATATAAACAACTACAAACATAGAATACCAGATCATGCTACCACTCCCTCCACCTAGGGGTCCTGATAGAGAAGAGACCCTGGACAGTCCAGAATCCCATAAGGAATATGACAGACCGAAGAGTATAATAAATTATCTCTTTGGCAGGAATAAGACATAAATGCAATGTCAGAACCGGTAACGCGGTAAGGAGACAGAAACCAAAGATTGCGCCAGCAATGCCATCAGGATCCTCTTTCTTCATCTCCAGGACTACAGCCTTAACATATAAGATGAGCAACACTAAACCAATAGAATAAAATATCATACCTTCTCCCCCATCTCCAACAGGTCCCAGAGTTCCACCCTCTTCTCACCTACAGTCCTTTTATAAACGAACTCCATGGACTCAAAGAGTTTCTTTAGTAACTTTCCAGACTTAGACCTGACAGGGATAGCCCTGCTGCCTAAGAGGATGTCCTCTTTCTTGATGGCTATCTTATATCTGCCTATGTATTTAGTCGGCTCCTCCCCTTGTATTTCAGGGATGCCACAGATGGAGACAACTGCCTTGTTAGGCAGAGTGACAGAGTATACTGGATAAGGATTAACTAACTTTCCCTTATCCAGTTTATCTCTTAACTTCCAAAGGTCATCTTCACAGAAGACTTTGATTATAGACAGGTATGCATTGCCATACACCTCTACTTTTGACAAGGAAATAAGAGGAGTGACGAAGGAAACTAAAGTGCTTATCTCTTCCTCAGTCATCTCAATCTGACTGGGATAATACTGGGACTCATAGGTGTCCAATCCTACCACTGTAAGGTTATCCATAGTTACTCCTCTCTAAAACGCTACTCTATTATACCATGTCCGGAGGCGAATTGCTCCTGGTGGCGTTGCTTAAGGTAAGCGCCAACTGTTTAACGGAGGCTATAGTGACTAACACCACCTCCCTTAGTTTACATAGGATACTGGGGGAACGCCTGACTGTAAGGCTAGCCATGTATTCCCCCAGACTATACTCGAAACAATCTTTAAAGTAAGGAACGCTAAGGAACGGCCAACCAATCATGACCCTCTCCCGTCAAGGCGCTTCTTCACCAACTGACCACAACATAAACCAGCGGCTTCACACTTGGCCACCTCATCCACCAGGACAGGAACCCCCTCAGATCGAAACAGATTCTGCAGATCATAGAGTCTCTTACTAGTCTCCAAGTTATTATCCTTGGCATTATCAGTGTAGTTAAGGGGAGTGAGCTTGACAACAAACTTATTTTTCTTAACCCCTAGCTTGCTAAGAGTCTTAGGATTCACCTCCACACCTTCCATGACTATGAAGTTGAGGATAACTGTCCTGCCTGTTATCTTATGCTTAGAGACTTCCTTAACCACTTCTTCTATAGTCAGGACATCAGCTCCTCCAAAGAGTTCTCTTCTGGTATCTTCGTTAGTTGAATTGCAACTGACTTGGAAGTGAAAGAGCCCATCATAAACCTTCTCCTTAGAGTACAGGACCCTCTCTATGCAAGGAGCGCTTCTAGGCAAGGTGCTATTGAAACAGGGCAACCAATTAAAACATCTGCGCATGTATGTGGAGATAAATGGAAGGGACTCTATAACATACATGACATTCTCTAAGTTATAGGCAGGCTCGCCCATACGGGCAAACCCTATCTTGACCTTAGAGGACTCTCTCACATGCGGAGTGTAGTCTAGGAGGAGTTCTACCTGTTCTTCTATTTCTCTCCTGGTAAGATTGCCGCCAAACTTCATGGTTCCCACATCGCAGAACTTACAATGATGAGGACAACCCTTCTGAGTAGACACATTGAGCATCCACTTGTCCTTATGGTCTACCAAGTGGTCCCATATAATATGGGGATCATAGGTATCCTTAACTTCCTCATCAACTAGCACATCCTGCATCTCAGTAGCTTCCACTCTACAGCCATCCTTAGTCTTCATAAGGAAGATCCTGCCACTGGGCAGATGCTTTACATCCTCAACAATCATATGTCACCCCACCTTAGACAAACGCTCAACAGACTCGAGAACCCACCTCACAAAGAACATATCTTCTCTGTAGGTCCTCTCAAGTTCCCATAGTTTAGAGTACACGGCATCAAGAGTCTTCTTGGCTGACTCAGCATAGGTCTCGCACATAGGGGAACTCCACTTAAAACCATAGTTGCTGGTAACTTCCAGACATTTATGTGATATATCCAAGTAGTAGGTGTTGCCTATGAAACCAGATAACTTCCTGTGCACATCAAAAGCCAAGCTTACTAAGGACCTTAGAGACTTCTCAGAATCTACGTCCTTACAACGTGGGATAAAATCTTGGGATAGTGAATGCTTAAAATGACCAACCTCATAATACCAATCAGTAGTGTTGTGCAACCTAATAGAGAAACACTTCTTAATTTCACTGAAGAAATTATCCCTAGCCTTTTCAAAGTTACCCAGCCTAGACCAGTCAGTAAAGTAGACACTAGGAAGTCCCACTCTAGGGTATGAGTTAACTGAAAAACTATAGTCCTGGTTAGAATACACTCCACCAGCGTCCTTATGGGGGTTAAGAGTCATAGCTGTATCCCATATAGTAGCTATCCTATCTATCTTAGACTTAGTTAACTTGGACATAATATACCTCCTTGATTGACGGTAGGGCGCTGGATTTCTACCAGCTCTTTATCTCGGCAGGAGTTGGGTTGTTATCTCCTACGGTCTGTGTCACACCACAGCGACCCTACCCTAATCAACAGTCCTATGCACCAGGTAGGACTGAACCCTGAGGATACCACCTGTTACTAGGGGTAGCTCCTCTTTATCAAGTCCTCTAGGTTTCTTCTCCTTGTCTCGGAACCTGCTGATAGAGGATCAGCATATAGCTATGGTTAGCAGTCATAGCCTTAGTCCCGTCAAGTCTATGTAGGAGCGTCTGGGCATAGACACCCGAATCTAGTACAGCTGTACTAAAATTTAGATAAAGCACTTGGACAAAAGACTAAGGGCTTCTATAACATCCAACTTAGGTATCTTCATGTCCTCAATCTCAGCAAGTTTGTCAGTGATAATGCTGTTATATACAATATCTTCAAGGGATAATCTTCTGGGAACAGAATTCACAGCGCTGACATGGAAGGTGATAATAGACGCATCCAGGGAACCATACACTGACAAGTCATCCCCTTCCACTTCCAGTCGGTATCCAAGCTTGGATATCTTTTCTCTCACAGCCTTTATATCCTCAGAGATAGAGGCCATGATCCTGGCGTGCTGGAGTTCTAACTTCTCCCTTCTCAGTTTAACGAGTCTCTCCTGTAAAAGGTTTATCCTCTTTTCAAGGGCTACAAGATCTTTCATAGTTCCTCCAATGGTATGTTATGTCTGAGCAGACTAGCTACCTCAGACATAGAACCCAGTTTATTATAAAGGATGTTAACACACCCTCTTTCAAAGTGATCAGGTCTGTTCTTCCACCCTTGGAAGTGGTTGCCTATAAGGTTATAATTAACTAGGCTAGCTAATGTAGCCCTGAAATCAACACCCCAAGGGATGGGCAACCAGGAAGAATCCTTGGTCATCCAATAAAGAAGGTGAGCATCCTTACTATCAAGTTGCATGCCCACTTGGACCCTACTCTCAGTAGGGCCACACATTCCAGGGTCATCGCTAAGGACAGGAGTATAACTAAGATCTTGCTCTATAGCATACAGAGTCCTGAGATCCCTGACATCAGTAACTACCAGTGGACCCTTCCTTGCTGACACTGTCGCCAGCATCTTCAACTCAGACTTAGAGTGAATAATAGTAGCTCCCTGTTTCCTGCCAGGACATAGCTCCTTCAGGATAATAGATATAAGAGCAGCATGATCATATAGGGGACCACTATCTTTTATTAATTTCTTGAACTCATCCATAACACACCTAGTTTACTGGGCTAGGCTCTCTCTAGCCCACATTGGATCTAACAGAACTCTATGCTATTGAATACACAATACTACATATCATCCTCCTCCACAGGGGGGGGACCCCTTTATTGACAGTCCCCTAAGAAACCCAGAGTTCCACCATAATCGCCTTGCCTTAAGAGAGCAGGACAAGGTAGCCTTGGTATTACCATAAGTAATACCAATGGAGAGTACAGACCGTACTTTCCATTGATATTGTCTACAGACAATATCAAGGCTAAATTTAATAGCTAGCCCTTTACAAGTTCAGCCAGCTCAAGTATCAGTTCACTTTCCTCAGGAACAGACTCCTTCGTAGCACAGTCAGCATCCATGCCATAGTCAGCCAGCCACTCAAGGATATCATAGTCTGGCTTCTTAATATGAATATCAGCAAAAGCCATGAACTCCACTATAGCCTTCAGTCTGGAGTATCTAGTTGGAATACACTCAGCCACATCCACCTTGGAAGTGGGTTCCTTTTGTCCAGACAAAACTTTCTGGACTAGTCTATGGGCCGCCTCTCCAAGAATATCCCCACTGTGTCCTTTGATCCAGTGAATCTGGCTAGCCCTACTGGCTACTAGATTCTTATAGGACTGAGTGACTGGAGTGGCAGTCTTCCACTCCCCAGTGGCCCACTTGACCGCTCCCTGAAGGTCAGTATAAATATCAGCATCCGGATAAGTATTCAGGGCAGTGACTATAGCAAAAAGTTCACAGTCTATGTTATGACTAGCAGCCCTAACAACAACGCCAGAAGCAAACTTCTCATCCTCAGTAACGTAGGCCCAAGCCCCCATGTCTTGAGAGTGGGAGTATCCGCCATCAGTATAAATTTTCACCATTAATCTCCTTATAAATCCTAAGAGCATTATTATAATATTCATGCCTCACATGCTGAGGAAACTTATAAATGAACCCGTAGATATCCTCAGGACAACTAGACAGAACTACCTATGAGTCCCTTGTAGTTCATAATCCATGCCCCTCAATAGTAATGACGTTCTTATCGTAGCCTTCATCCATGACAAGAGTGATCCTGTCTAGGATGAATGGACCCATTCCATTCCACTGGACGTAGGAATCAACATCAGCCATCTTCACCTCATATAATCTATCATATGGATGAACTCTATAAGTAGAGTCTGACAACTCTATAGGGTGTTCCTTAGTCCCAGCCAGACCACGAAAAGGAACAAGTTTACCGCGAACAGTAATACATATAGACACTGTCTCCATAGCTAGTCCTCCTCTATGGATTTTAAGAATTCCACTTGCTCTGGAGTAAACCCAACCGCTTCAGCCAGAAACTGGAGCCTCTGTTCCAACTCCTCAGAGTCTTTATACTTCTCCATAGTCTGGAAGAACAACTCCACATCTCTGTGGTTTGCTCCAGCCATAACAGACACTGGTTTGGATACTCTGTATCCCTCAAGGAAATCTTCCTTGACTTTATTAACAGAATCTGCCAGAGAACCTAATAAATTAACAGCCCCTGGACCTAACTCTTTTACTTTCATAGAACTTGCAGAACCAAGAGCTCTGCCAAATCTTTTTGCTACTGACATACGTCCTCCCGAACCCACAGGTTTAAAAAAGTGGGGTAGTTTCCTACCCCAAATAAGGCGCAGTTTGGGCTACGCCCAGTATAGTATAACGCATCCATGGGAAAAAGGAGTAAACCCATGGATGTGGGGAGTTATTCAAAGGGGTAACCCGCCATGAAGGCGGGTCATTTGCTAGAGTTTGCGCGCCTCAGCTCCCATGGGGATTAACACATCCCTTATGAAAGCGGACACATTCCACAGAATGGCTGGCACTTCCCTCTCAGGCTTGCTACCATCAGCTGTCGCTGGGACAAGCCGCTTCTGAAGATAGTTCTCCGTTCTAAACTCGGTTCCATCTTCAAAGGACTTGAAGGAAGCCTGGTCTCCAAGGGCCCAGTAAAAGCCACCTGGAGTTTTCTTAACGTATAGATCAGACAATTTGATTCCACACGCTAAGTCTACGTTACAGCTGAAGGCCTGTCTGTCAGGCTGAACGCGGAACCAGAAGGTCCCAAGCTCATTCTCCGCCTTAAAGTCAGAGTTCTCGTTGAGCCAAGCTTCTCTTCCACCACCCGCTGGAGGGGCGGTGAACCAATCCAGTTCACCCATTGTCTGGGGAAGATTCTTGACTGGAGCCGACACAACAACTTCAGCTATAGCCTCAGTCACCTGTTCTGCTGAAGTCTCAGCAACATCCGCTGATTCCAGCAACACTTTCTTAGCCATCGTAACACCTCTCTTGCCCCGCTGAAATATAGTATGCTTTGAGATTCGACGGTCAGCGGGACGCTCGTCCAAAGAGAAAAGGTTAGTAGACTGCTGGACGGGAAGGGCAGTCCACTAAGTGTGGTCAAAGAGCGCTAGTAAATAACTGCATTGCCACTGGGCATGGGTGGAAGTTCCTCCCATCCGTTCTCAGTAACCTCATACCTAGTCCTATCACCCTTGCGGGAAAAGCAGACCCTATCTCCCAGTCTACCTACAAGAAAACCTGTGTAGTTTCTGCCGCCAGACCAGGCGCTCCCGTTAGCCAAAGCTACAACAGGATTGCCTTGTTCCGGTTCAACTACTCCGCTGTAAGTAACTGACATAAAGGAGATGATAGGCATGCTGTCATCTTCATACACTTCTATAGTGACAAGATTTCCATCCCTGTCTTTAAGGACGTAACCCTTGATAGTGACAGACTCCCCATGCCCGGAGGGCAACTCAATGCCATCCAGACCATAAGAAGTGTGCTTATAGGATTGCGGTCTGAATACTTTCATTAGTGACACCCCTTTCTCTAATCGGCTGGGGACACCCGGAAAGAATCTTTGTCTGGGTCATACTCCACATAGAATCTGCGATTGATGGGAGTGAAGACTCTCACACAAAAGGGGTTATGGCCCTGAATAGCCACGTAACCCTGAAAACTCAGGGACCTCAAGGTGTCAGGATCGCCAGTGTATTCCACCTTGGCTTCTTCTCCCAGGATAGTGACTTTCCTATCTCTAGGATGAAACATCAAAGCCTCAGCTATCAGTTTCATCTTTTCATATGGATGAATGGGTTCCGTTTCCATGTCAACTCCTTATCTGGAGAGAACTCTCCGAGTGCGCGCAGAGTTCCAAGGAACTCTCCGAGTGTAAAAAAGGGGTAGCTCCTCGATGGAGCTTGCCCCTCTTGGGTGGACCGAGTTTCAGTCTGCGGACTCACCCTGCCGTGGATCCCTCTGTGGGACACCATAGAAAGAGAAAGGAAGTAGACTACTCAGCCTCAGTATACAGTGGAACTGATGTGGAGAACACCTTGGCTAGGTCTCTGGCCTTAGCCGCCGCCTTGGGATCAGTTCTCCTTAACTCCTTAGCGGCATCTATAAAGCCGAAGGATTTCTGGATGACTGTCTCAACGAAGCCATCCCTCTTGCCGCTGTTCTTCAAGTTGTTCTTCCTAGGCTTCTTGCCTAGGTCTCCAACAACTCCACCTACAACCTGGGAATCCTGTCTGTGTCTCCCAACCCGGATGATTCCTGCTGGGAAACACCCTAGGTGAGAACCATCGGGACTTATCATTTCACAGGTGAGAGACTCATCAAAGTATATCCCTGAAGACATAGCTCTCTTGACTAGGGAACTGGGTTGTCTTTCAGGTAGCCAATCTATGAGAGACTTAATGTCATCTCTCAGTATATTAACTTGGGAACTTACCCCATGGATAAAGTCCAGTTCCTCAGAGGAACAGGGGTCATCCACATCAACTGTCTGCAAATGGTCAGCTATGAGTTCCTCAAAAGACTCAAGGGTCTCCTCTAAGAACTGTCTCCTCTCAAGATACTTGGTAGTCGCATGAGCTAGTGGGTTGACACATGTCATTGTCAGACCCTGGCATACCTTATTGGTAACCAGAGTCAGATGAGCTAGCTTCAGAGAACTGTGCTTCTTAGTGCTATTCCCCATGTCAGCCACTATATCAGCTCTGACTATAGTATTGTCATTATATCTGATGAGAGGCATTGACTCGTCCGGGAGTATCTTGCACACTCCCTTAAACAAGTCAGCCTCTGATTGAAGTTTGTCTCCATCCATGAGAGGCTTCTTTGTTATCCCATGGTATTCCTTGTAGAGGACGGAACGACCGCCCTCACTCTCAACTACCAACCTGTCAATGCGGTCAACGAACCTCCGCCTGACTGGCTGGTTCAGAGGATTCCACCTCTGCTTATAGTTATGGAATGGCTGGAAGTTCTTCAGCCATAGGCTATACTTGTGCCATGCTTCAGGACTTTGGTCTCCATGGTTAAGTTCCCACTCCGCCTCAGTGTGAGACTTCAGGAACTGTTCCTTTCTATTAATCATGGCTGGACACTTAGACCCGTGCTTCTCTATCCATATCTCTCTGCAATCTGAATGCAGGTCAGCAGATAGAGACCTGAAATAACCAGGTATCTTCATCCCTGTCTGGGAGCGGACTAACTTTCTTCCAGCTCGACAGTTTATAAGATTATCCAGAGTGTGCGTATGCACTTCGTCATACGCAGTCTGGAGTTTCTTTGCAAAGGACTCAGATACTATGACTGCGTCATCTAACCCCATATCAGGACAGATAACGTTGGCGTTCGCCATGGGAGGAAGACTATAACCCTCCGCCTCTAGGACCTTGACAAGGGGGTCATCCTTGCCTTTGATGGACACCAGATGGGTAAGACCTCTAGCAATGGACCATCTCTTAGGATGATAGTATTTCGCCAGTGGCTGGACATTCAAATACACTGGCATTCCAGTGTCCTTAGCGCACCAATCAGCTACTGTGCCAGGATTACCCGGGGCAGTAGCCATCATCCTAGAAACACCTATGGATTCCAGATACTTCAAGAATATCATGCGATGGGCAGTGACTACGTCCGCCATGTATTTGCCACGCGGAGGTATTGGTAACTTGCTATCTAATAGTTTATAAGCGCACCTCTGGGAGGTAGCCTCGAAGTCTGTCCCCGGCTCCTCCCACTCCGTGGGACACTTATAAAGGTCGTTAAGACCTCTAAGTATCAACCCTCTGAGAAGGGATTCAATCTCAGTCTTCTTACCCTTGGATACTATCTTAGCTATGTATCCCTGCAACTCAGGGGCAGTCACTCTGTGAAGCAGATACTTCTCGACTGACCCAAAGAAGGTAACTGTGGGAGTGAGATCCTCATACTCAATGAGGACGCACTTACGAAAGATGGGTATAGACCCTGAAGGCAGGACGATTCCATCCTTGTCCTTAGGTATCCTAGAATAATATTCTTTTCCCTGGTTCTCAACGCCAAGGAAAACTTCTCCGTTAACTTTCTTAATCCTAAATTCCATGTCAGTCCTCCTTTATTAAACTAGACACGAACTGGTCAACCACGTCAATATCTTCAAGGGGATTAGCTGAGTCAGGAATAGACTCAAGGAGGTCAAACACCATCATAAACTTCTGGGGTAGCTTGGCTCCTCTGCTCAGGTGCATTATCCTGAACGCCTTGTTTCTGGAAGCGACTTCCCTTATGGACTCTCCATTGAGCAGGGTATCCATCTTAGTCATGGTAGCCAGGAACTCTGGTTTATCTACCAGTTGAGCTGCCGCCATATCATAACTGACGCCTCTTCTGCGGTTGAGGTAACCATATATGGGCGCCAGATTACTTTTATTGTTGTGCTTCTTATCCATGACCAGCTCAACAAGATGCGTATAAAATTCTCTCCACTCAGCATGAGTGATATTAGTCTCTTGGGATTCCAGGACAGCGAATCCACAGTAAGCTAGAACAGCCACTGAACCTATCCAGGTCTTCTGTTCTATCTTGTCCCTGACAATAGACATGACATCAGGGGAATCCTCTTCATGGTCCAGCCAGGTCAGCGGAGTCCGCTCCTGGGGAAGGGGGGTCACTTGTTTCTTCATCTCACTAATGGACTGGTGCAACTGAGCTGGGTTGGAGACAACATTGAAGTTATCTGTATCCCCATCGCAGTCACCCTCGATAAGGTCCTGGAAGAGCAACTCTTTGTCCTCATCCCCTAGACTGAAGGAGTTGGGACATACATACAAGCAGAAGGCCTCACCAGGAATCTCTTTAATCTCAACAGCCACCACATCAGTTGTTGGGAATCTGCTGAGAATCATGAGTGAACCCTCTTCTGTATGAGGATTAGTCCTGGAGTTATTGAGTTTATTTAGTACAGCTGTACTAAACCCAACCTGCCAGGGATTAAGAGAAGACAACTTGCCACCCCACTTGGAACTGGTAAACACATCAGAGTCCACCATAGGGACAGCTACTAAGGAACCAGACCTAGGATTTCTAGGACGACCCAGGTCACGGTTAAGAGTTCTAACCATCTCTTCTAACCAGGCTCCCATGAACCTGTAGAGAGCCGGGTAAACCCCTTGACCAGTAACACCTACCAGAGCATTGAGAGAACTCTGAAGGGGCGAGAGAATGTAGTTACCAGAAAATCCCTTAGATAATCTTCTAAGACTCCAAGGGACACACACAGAGGAAAAAGTCCTACCTAACATATCAGTAGGAGAGAAGCTAATAACACAGTCTTGTCCTTGACCGTCAAAGACAGACCCTTTAAGTGATGTGGAAGTAACTTCTTCTGTAGAGACCCCTCCACGAGTCTCTATTTTCTTAACTGGGATATACATGGCAATCCTCCTTTTGTAAACACCATGCACAAGAAACACATAACAGATGAACACATAGGGAGAGGAAGAGTCAGTTCACTCTCACCTCTAGTTAAGCACGAGAGGAGGAAGTTCTCCCCAAAAAACCATAAGGAGAGGGAGAAGCACAAGAAATTAAGAAATCCACTGGGAATTGCCGTGGACCACTCCTACACTCTCAATTCCCTCTCCCTCCACCACCTTATGGCTATAGACTAATAGGGGCGCCGAAGGCGCCTGATAAGTGGTCTATGTCCTCCTCCACAAGTTCTTAAGAAACTCATAAAGGAGGTCCGTTACTTTCCCATGGAGAATTTTGCATCAAGGAACATATCCCTGACACAAGTTCACTAAAGGGACTTCCTTATCCTAGTGATAGTAGCATGGATAGCTGCTAATATGTCAGGGACTTCACAGTTGAGGAGGTCCAGCCACCCATTAGAATAAGAGTTCATGGTGATAAGGCCTGAGACTACCTCAGAGTAGTTCAGGTTTACCAGGTTTTCCCTGATATTCTCCAGAATACCCAGGGCTTTAAGGCAGATTTCCTTGTTATTCATTGTATAACTCCTTTATATAGTAGTTTATTTCAGTTATCAAACAAATAGCCAAACAAATAGGTCTACATGACCATGTAAAAAAGTCATCTTTTGAGGCTAACCCAGAAAAAGGGTATCCCCAAACAAATAAGCAAACAAATACTGGAAGAGCAGCACTTAGTACAGCCTGTACTACTACCTCCAAGAGCACCTGTACTTGCCATCTTTAATAACCACATCACAGACAGAAACTCTCTTGCCAAGGGTCTTCATACACTGAGCCATATGCTCAGAACCTCTGCTGTGATTGAGGATGATGACTACAGCTTCATCAGCGTAGTCACCCATAACCTCATTCCTCTTAAAGCCAGCTGCCCTGCCAAATCTATTCCAATCAGCAGGGAATCTCTTAACAGGGATAGAGTTTTCCTGGGCCCATCTTTCACCAAGAGTATCTATTCCCTTAGCAGTTCCAGAGACTACTTCCTTGATAAGACAACCTTTCCTAATCATATAGGAGACCATGATCTTAGAGAGCAACTCGTACTCAGTGATCTCTCGACTGCCTGCAATTATAAGTTTCATTTCAGCACTCCTCTGGTATACTAGCAAGACTAGTAACCAGCCCTAAACGGTATCCGCCCCTGGGGTAGAACAGATCCACAAATACACTCCAGTCCAATGGAGTTCCCCATATAAGTAAGTAAACTAACAGGGACCAACAGCCCCTCATTGATATAGTCCTCTGAGTCTATACATACACGACTCCTTTAGTAGTGAGAATAAACCCTCCAAGTCCACGGTGTAGCCTGAACCTGAAGAGGGCTCCGACTCGATAAGCCAGAGCCCTAGGTAGAGGAGGGTGATCCTCAGGAACCCCTCCTTTGTTTGCAGGAAGAAGACATTCATGGCATCCTCCTTAGAGGAACTAATACCCTGCCATATATGCAAGGTATTCTTCTACATACTTAGTAGACAACTCATAAGCTGCGGCTTCTACTTCTTTCCTGAAGTGCAACTCATTTATCAGAAAAGGAACATACTGACTAAGAGGTGTTAGGACTGGGTCATAGGGCAATGACCTGTCTAACTCATACCCCATAACTTCTTCAGCCTTACTTAGTAGATGGTGACAGATCTCATGCAGTATTGCCAGTCTTATGAGTATTATTGCTGGCATACCGCTATGTATTGAGGATGCTTGCAGGGTCATTACAGCGTCATACAAGTGGTATGAGTTTGGCACCTGGATATATGGTTTCTCTTCCTTATAAGAGTGATAGTATGCAAAACCATCAAGTTGACAGATGTGTAGTTCATCTTCGAGCCCAAAGAACTTCAGGGCCCTATAGCCCTCTTCCCACATAGGGATGCGTTTGCAGTCCTGTTTAGTCCTCAGGACATTCACCAGTCTCTTTACACATCTAAACATTATTATACTCCTTTATCTGGGGCTGCCAGATGTTGTGGTAATCCCACATCAGAGTCCCCTGTGTGGAAGGGACTCTGTCTGGGGTCACTATAAATCTGTTATATCTATAGTAACTTTAGCTTTGGTCTCAGGCTCAGAGGTCTTAGCTTCTAAGTACCCTTCCCTGGCTTCTTTGGCAGCAGCCTGAGCCGCTTTAGCTGTTATAACAGCAGCCTTTGCTGTTGCCTTAGCTGCGGTGGGTATGTAGTTGTTAACAACTACACTGGTTGCTTTGCCAGCTACTCTGGCTAGTTTGTTCATAAATGACATTGCGTCACTCCTTTTTGGTTTTAGAGACTGTCCTTGTCTTATGTGTGGTCATAGTTTATCAGTAAACTATCTCTAGTCCCACATCCTAGCCCCCTATTTCTAAGGGACTAGGTCTGAGGCTATGTTCTACTACTTTAACTATAGTATATCTGTTGGGTTAGGAAGAAGGTTGCTAACTTCTTCCCCTATAGTCATAAACCACTCTGGTATTCCTAGTGGGTCAAGCACATCGAAGGAGATGTCCCCAATGAACCTGTCCCCTATCATAGCTGAGCGAATAGTAACATATCTTCCAGCTGTCAGGTCAATGCTCTCTAACATTACTACTTCACCTAATGGGGAGGTGTAAGTGAATCCATCCAAGTGATGGTTGTAGACAAGACTAGGGGGAGTCATATCCCCAGACTTTATTTGTTGTATAAGTCTGATGATTTGTTCGCCTGAGATTGTTAGAGCTGAGTGTGCTGCGCCATATGTGATTGCAGCTTCCTTATCAGCTCTGATAATGTTAACCTCTGCTTCTTCGGAGACATATCCTATCTCTAGGGAGATCTTAGTTAGCAGTTTCTCAGCCAGTCTCTTAAGAAGGTTAGAGGGAATCAGTCTTCTAAAGAGCCCAAGATCATAACTGACTGTGACTGTGTAGTGAGCTTTGTTCTTAGCTTCAAAGCTGGACTCTCCCAGCTTTATTTTGACTGTGTCTTCTGAGGTCTTGATTACTCCCTTAGAGTCATTCCAAGAAAATCTGAGGTTTGGTAGTACGCTTGTGAGGTTAAAGTTCTTGCTCTGCATTTTATGTGCTCCTTTTTATAGGTGGAGAGTCTAGCCCTATCAACTCTCCTGAACTAGTAACCTTAGGGCAGGGTATCAACTATCAGGCAGGGTATACCTCATAGGAAAATGAATCCAAACTAGGGTGGCAAATTGCCACCACCCTTGTGTAGTTAGGTTTGATGTCCACAGTCACGACCTGGATATCAGAGTAGTCTGAAGAGAGATGATCTTTTATAAGAGAGACCACCTCTCTATAGTTATTGGCCCTACCTATCAAGACCTGACTTCCATACTCAACTACTTCTAGCATCTAGTTCCTCCCTAGAGACCCCTAATATCTTATAGGGATCTAGAAACTGGTAGACTGATGTCCCAGCTAGCCACTCTGCTCTCTTGATAAGGTCGAGAACCTCATCTTGAGAGAGTGTTCTGTTATGAGTCTCTGCTAAGAGGAACTCATATATCTTTCTAAACTTCTTGTCTACAATCATTGTGTTACTCCTTTTATTTCTTTCTGAGCAGGAGACCTAAAGCTACTGCCCAAAGGACTGCATTGGCAAATACTGCCACTAATAACTGTGTTCCTGACCAGGTAGCTAGTCTATTAGCCACTATCTCAGCTGTGGACTCTATAGCCCACAAGGCTCCTATGATCACAGCTGCTCCTACCACAGCTATGAGCGCTAGCAGCACATTGGCTACTAGACTTTCCAGTTTTCTGTTCATCGTTCTACTCCTTTTAGTTAGTCACTCACAAGGGGTGGGGCAGAATATATTAGGGTGCCCCTAGCCTTGACAGTGTACTAGGACAGCCAATCCAAAATGAAAAAACCTGAAAAAGGAATGGAGCATCCCCTAATCCCTTAGGATTCTACTAATCCTAGGTTCCCCTAGGTCATGGAGACACCACCTCCTCCCTAAGGAACCTCTAGTAGAAGGCTATCCATTGATATTGCCTATGGTAATATCAAGGCTATCCATTGGATTCATAATCCAAGGCTATAATATAAAGTGGAGGTATTCTTCTAGAATACCGACGTACCTGGAGGGAAATAATGACTAAGTTAAGACAACCACTAGAGAAGAAGATAAGTGAACTGAAGTATAACAATACTTTACATGGACGATCTGTTTACAGGAAGACCAGCGTCCCTGGACACAACGTGTTCCTGGGGTACACAGCCCGTAATGGGGATGGACTGGATTTGTATACTAAAGCTGGCTCCCCGGTTTTCGCAATGAGCGCTGGGACTGTGGAAGTGATGGAGCCCTCTGGGAGGAATGGCAGAGTCCTAATAAGGAATACTGAGTACAGGATTATGTATGCCCATGTGCATGTAGTCAGTCCCTCTATCAAGGTTGGGGCTACAGTTAAGGCTGGACAGTGCATAGGGTATGTGGGCAGGTTTCTCAGAGCTCCTCATCTCCATTTAGAGGTGTGGCATAATGGGATGGCTGTGTCAGGGAACACCCCTAAAAAACTTGCTGAGAACATAGAAAACTTGATATAATAAGAGTGGTTTAGCATAAAACCACGATGAGTGTGGTAGTAAGCAATTACTAGCGACAGGAGGAATGGATGTCTATAGAAGGCATTATTGATGAGCTGGATGAACTTGCTCCAGTCCCTGAGGTAGCTGATACACTTCCCAGAGAATCTCTGGAAGAGCTGGTGTCTAGAGGAGTTGTGGCCAGAGAACTTAATGATGGTTCTTCATGGGCCCTGGGGGATATAGCCTACAAGGTGGAAAGAGACCTGGGCAAGGAAGCCGTGGCAGTGTTCGCTTCCCAGATAGGACTCAAGCCTGACACTGTGAGACAGTATAGGTGGATCTCTTCCAGATTCCCTAAGAAAGAGGAACGGATGACCGGGTTGTCCTGGAGCCACTACAGGAATGCGGCTGGCGCGGATAACCCTATGGAATGGATAGAGATGGCTGTGGACGGGGACTGGTCGGCAGAAGAACTCTATGCCAGAATGAAAGAGGAACATGAGGATACCAGACCTAATAGAGTCTGTCCTCTATGTGAAGGTTTAATGCCAGAAGGGGATATAGGCAAGGAGATACCCAAGCTTATCTTTGGAGGACACACCATGGTCTTCTGTTCCCTGAGATGTCTGGCTTCTTATGTGGAGAATGAACTGAACCCTGTGGATACCCTGCTGGAGGCGGTACTGGAATGATTACTCTAGAGGGTCCTGTTTCCTGCAAGGTGGATGAGAAAGAACTTAAAGAGACTATCCAGTCTATAAAAGAACCCTTGGAAGATGATAGGGTATTTTCTATAGAGAAGTATGTGAATCTGCCTATTAAGTTATATAAGGATGGAAAGAGATTCCATTCTGATGGGTGCGCTACAATATATGTGTCTCCAGGATCGGTTTATCTGAATGTATTTTATGGAGAACAGACTGCATACTATGATGTGTCCAAGTGGAGGTAAAATGATAAGAGTTGAAGTAGATGATAATGGAAGAGTCATTGTCAGAGAGAATGACTCTGTGATATGGACCTCAGATTTTTGTGAATGGAAGATAAAGCCAGATGATGGAGAATGCAGAAGTATAGAGGTTAACTGTGGGCATAGTGATAAGTTTAACTTAGACTTCTGGCCCTCAGGTTGGCGAATTCCCAATGTGTGCCCTTTCTGTGGCAGGAGGATAAAGAAGTTGAAGTGGAAAGAGTTTCCCAAAGGACAGTGGGAGGAATGGGAGATCGGCAAGTTTTGAGTGAAGATTTTGACCTGACCCCTGAGGATCTCCCCAGATTTGGGGATACATCCAATGTAGATAGACTGCTAACCCCTAACGAGGGGTTAGCCTATCAAAGAATGTTTGACTTCATGGGAGAAGACATGAATGGAGTAGACGTATTCCATGTGCTGGATGTGGCCCATGAGTACTTAAAGGAACTGGATACCCAGGCTGTGGAGACTCTGGAACTCAGAGCATGCGGCGCTGCGGTGGGAGTAGACACCAGGGATACCCTGGATAAACATGTGGAGAGACTGCACAAGGAAGCGGACAGAATCAGAAGCATTATAGTCAAGATGACCCCGAGATGATACAAATCAGGTTTTTTTGACACTAAACCTACCTCTATAATAAATGAACACCAAAATATAGTTAGGAGGACCCATGGCTAATGCCCTAGGGATAACCTTCGACCTCACCCCTATAGAAAACCTCAAAGATGTATTGCACAATGGAGAACTCTCTGACTGCAGGATGTCCTCAGCCCTCCCTAAGGAATGGACAGCAGAAGCTGTCCGAAGAGTTAACACTATAACAGGAGTCTACACAGATGTTCCCATGGTCTGTCTCGGAAAAGAGAACTGCGAATTTGGGAAATACTGCGAGGCTGCTGACGACCTTGTGGATGAAGAGTTCAAGGGCAGGAAGTGCGGGGTTGAAGTCCTCAACGCCTATAAGATATTAGCTGGATACATAGTGGACCTGCAGATACAACCTACAGAGTTTGCGGATATTCAGTTAGTGGTGGACCTTGTGAGGCTCCATCTTCAGATGAGAAGGTGCGACCTTTACCAAAAGGATCACCCCCTCTATGACGAGACCCCCATAGGAGTTTCCAACAAGACTGGTCAGGCTATCTACGCCAAGAGAGTCAACATGGGCTTTGAGGCGGCGAGAGAGATCAGAAGGGATATATCCCAGAAGTATAAGGAACTCATGGCTTCCAGGAGAGAGAAACTGGAACAGTCAGTAAAACAGTCTAAGGTTGCGGAGAGCTCCGCAAACATCATTGATATAATTAGGAGAAGAAGAAATGAGCAAGGCAAACTTATCGAAGGCCAAACCACCGAGTCAGGCTAGCATCAAAGTCATGACCAAGACCCTGAAACCAGCTGGAACCATGACCCCAGCGGGAACCAAAGGAAAGTAACATGGCAGCTCCATTTTTAGGAGTAAACTGGGAATCAGCTTGGAGAATGGCAAAAGGCTCAGCCAGATCCCGAGGCGGAATGCTATGGGCTGGAAACAAAGGCGCCTGGAAAGCCCTCGGGGCTAGAGCCGGCATAGGAGCTGGAGCAGGAGCTATAGGGTATGGAGCCACTGGCAGAGACTGGAAGCGAGGAGCTGTTGTAGGAGCTGGGGCTGGCACAGGTTACTACCTGCTTGGGGGACGAGGCGGTCTCTCAAACATATACACAGCCGCTAGATTTAACAACCCCACCGCTATATCAGGAGCCGCTAGGAGTTCTAGAAGAGCCAGAGCTGGCCTATGAGCCCTTGGGAGCCAGTAAACAAACTGGCGGCTGGACTAGCTGGCCTCCTTATGAAAGGGACGCTAGCCACAGGGAAAGAGGCTGGACTCATAGCGGCCACAGCCTCGAGGTCTCTTATCGGCATCTCCCCAGGAGTAATAGAAAACGCTGTGGTAAGATCTGCTGGAGTGGCCAGAGGAGCTGTGGAAGTGGCTGGAGAAACTGCCGCTGGAGCTGTGGGTCTCTCCTATAAGATAGGCAGAGGCATACTGGGGAAGAATATCTTTGCCAAGGACCTCTACGGAGAACTAGGCGGGACTCCCTTTCAACTGCACAGGAACCTGCAGAACAAACTTGTGCTTGGAACCCTTGGTGTAGCCGGGGGTCTTGGCGTAGCAGCAGGTTCTATTCAGAAATCCCAAGGATACCAGAAGTATAATGTGGAGATGTCTCCTTCAGGAGTCATGGAAGTCTCTAGACCAGATATGCTGGGAGCTTCCGGTTCTTTGCCGCTAGCCATGAGAAATAACAGATGAGCCTTATAAAAGACACATCCAGAATGCTTGGGGGATCTTGGGGACACATAGCCGGATCAGCACTTGGAGGCGTGGGAGAACTGGCAGCCTTCAGGGAAAGAGTCTCTCAGGGACAAAATCCCATAATAGCTGGGGCTATAGCCGCTGGGTCGTTAGCTGCATGGACCACTATGGGTTTTTTGCCAGCTCTTATAGTCACCAACCCAGGAGCTATCTATAATGCTGGCAAAGCTCTGTATAACTTCTCCCAGAATACCAGAGCATGGCAGAGAGAGTTCAGAACCCCATTCTCACATTCATATCAGCACACAGAAGCCACATCCATGGCTCAGCAGAGAGGACTACAGCAACTTGGAATAGCCAGAGGACTTATAGGAAGCGAAGCTTCTATGATGGCTGCCAGATATGCTAGAAGATGAGCGATTATACACAGGAAGATCTAGAGCTCTTAGAGGAAGTATTCAAAGACCCCAAGGAGTGGATAGAGACTTTTATAAACAATCCCGAGGACACCAACCACGGTCCCATAGTTCTCAACTACGCTCAGAACAGGATAATAGATTCCCTCAAGGCAGGGAACAAAAGAATCCTTATAAGAGTGCACAGGAGAGCCGGGAAGATGGCTCCACTGTATTCTACTGTCTATACTCCAGATGGTCCTGTCACTATGGGATCTCTAAAGATTGGCAGTACAGTCTGTACTCCTGATGGCGAGATAGCTAAAGTAACTGGCATATTCCCTCAGGGAGTAAAAGATATATACAGGATCCATTTGGATGATGGAACCTATGTAGAAGCTGGAGACGAACACCTCTGGGAAGTATTCACTGGTATGGGGTGGAAGGGTGGAAGAGGAAAATCTCGGAAGCAGTATGGGAACAAAGTCCTAACTACTAAAGAGATTATGGAAGACTTAACTTACTCTTATAACAATAGGACTGAGAACAAATATAAACTTAACCCAGTATCTCCTATCCTTCACACACAGAAAGATATACCTATAGATCCATATCTCCTAGGGGTATTGCTAGGTGATGGTCACATGAACACCAGGACCATTACTAGCGACGATGAGGATATTATAAGGACTATAGAACAAAGAACAGGATTAGAAATCTCTAGGAGAGACCCAGAAAACAGGACTACATCCTACTATGTAAAGAACCTCAACTGCCTAAAAGCTTTAAGTCTAGACAATACGATCTCTCATAACAAGTTCATTCCAAAAGAGTATCTCTATAACTCTATAGAGAATAGACTATGGCTACTTAGAGGACTCATGGATACTGATGGAAGCTCTGACAAGAGAAGGAATGGACAAGCTGAGTTTTGCTCTGTTAGCAAACAGTTAGCGGAAGACACAGCTGAGCTTTGTAGGTCTCTAGGATGTAAAGTAAAAATATCTGAATCTGAAGCTGGATATACAAAGAATGGAACAAGAAAAGTAACAGGCGTAAGGTTCAGGCTTAATATTAGAGTCCCAGAAGGACTAGAGATATTCAATCTTGATAGGAAGAAGTGTGGTGGGCTGCCAACCAGGTATCTTAGAAGGACTATAGTAAAGATAGAGAAGGTTGGCTCAACTGAGATGCAGTGCATCATGGTAGACCACCCTAGAGAACTTTACCTTACAGACAACTATACTCCCACTCATAACACCCATGCCTTATCAGCTATAGCCCTGTGGGCAGCAGTCACCAGACCTAACTTCAAGGTCCTAGTCGTCTGCCCTGATAAACCAAAAGCTCTGGAGATCTACCAGAGGGTAAAAGACTTTATTAATGTGAGTCCTGTTTTAGGAGATATGGTGGCTAGACTTAGAGAAGCTCCATATCTCCAGGTCTCTTTCAAGAATGGGTCCATGATTTCAGGATTCACTACAGGGGCTTCCTCCAACAGAAAAGCTACAGCTGTAAGATCTCAGACAGCAGACCTGGTCATCATTGACGAAGCCGCTTACCTGGCTGACGATGAAGAGACCAAGGGAGACTGGCCAGCCATAACCCCTATCATGGAAGGCGACTCCACCAGGAAACCTATATCCATAGTCTCCTCTACTCCTCAGCAGTACAGGGGCACTTACTATAAGTGGGCCACTGAGAACCAGGATACTATTCAGGCAGAACACAGATGGGACAGGATCCACATAGGGGTAGACAAGAACCCAGAGTGGAACGACGAGAAGATACAGTCAGCCAGAGCCCTCTCAGCCAATGAAGCTATGTTCACCCAGGAATACCTGGCTGAGTTCCCGGACGTGGGCGAGGGGGTATTCAGGAACTCCTATATAGACAGAGCTGCACATTCTTATAATTATCTCACTCTCACAGACACAATACCTCCAGCTATATATACCATGGGAGTGGACTGGGACAAATACCAAGCCGGACCCACAATCCTCATACTGAAACTGGAACAGGAACTCAAGAAATACATGGTGGCCTACTGTGAAGAGGTTGACCAGAGCGAGTATGTCCTTATAGATACCATCCAGAAAATAATTAAACTCAATGAACTCTTCAATCCCAGGTTTATCTACATAGACAGGGGATATGGAGAGGTGCAGTGTGAGCTCCTCAGGAAGTATGGGGAAGAAAACCCCTCATCTAATCTTTCTAACAAGATAAAAGGAATAACCTTCTCTGATAGGGTGGAGATCTTTGACCCAGTAGATGGCAAGGTATCCAAACCCATAAAGCCCTTCATGGTTAATACTGTGGTGAGATGGTTTGAAGATAACTCTTTTATATACTCCAAGAACCATGTTACACTCACCAGACAACTGGAGAGTTACAGAGTAGTGGCTACCACAGCCAACTCCATAAAGTACTCCAGCAGAAACGAACACATCATAGACGCCTTATTGCTGGCGGCTCATGCCATGCACACTAATTTTGCGGATCCTTTCAAGGTAGTGGCCACAGAAGACTATGTGGTCAAACCCACTAAGGAGTTCTTCTCAGAGGAACCTGAGAAAGTTCCAGGGATGATAAGGGTAGTAAAGGATGACTACTCACCTATCAGACCTTCATTTGGAAGAAAACTCCCTTCTTACACAGGCTTCACCAGAAAAGGATTCTAAGTTGTTGGTTGGCTGGAGTCCAGTCCTCCCCTCCAGCTAGCCAACTATTAAGGAGACTACAATCTCTAACGTACTAAATTACAACTTCCAGGATGCCGGACCATCCATTACGGACTATAGCGGATACTCAAACACAGGGACAGCCTCTAATACCACTAGAGTAGCTGGCCCTTTGTCTGGTTATGTGTACTCCTTTAATGGAACCACCTCCAACGTCAGCGCAATAAACTCTTCTTCTCTATCAGGATGGACACAGTTCAGTATAGAGACTTGGGCATTCATACCTTTAGCTACCACTGCCAGAATGATGGCTATGAAGGGCACTGGCTCAGGACCTACTAATGATGGCTGGTACTTCTATACTACTCTAGGAGCAGGAAATACTTATGTAGGACTTTGTGTTTTTGATGCGCTACGGTCTGGCAAGTCAAAGTCAGCAGTAGTTACACCCAATTCCTGGTATCACATAGTAAGCACTTTCAATGGAAGTGGTATAGACCTGTATATCAATGGAACTAAACAAGGTTCTACAGCATCATGCACTGGACACTCCCCAGCTAATAGTCAGAATCTATTTATAGGTAGGTCTTCTAACACAGCTGACAATTATTTCAATTCCTATATGGGTTCCTTTAAACTTTATAACACTCCTCTTTCTTCCACAGACATCCTATCCAGTTATCAAGCTACTAGCGGACTATATACTGCTCCTCCCACAATTATAAGTGCAGCATCCTCATCAGTAATAAAAGAAACTACATTAACAATTACCTCTTCAGCTTCAGGTGGAACTCTGCCTTATACTTTCTCCCTTAGTGGAGCTCCTTATGGAGCTAGCATAACCTCGGGTGGCACATTGACTTGGATGCCTTTAGTATCCCAAGCTCCAAGCGCATATTCCTTTAATGTAGTAGTGACAGATGCCGCTAAACTTTCCAGTTATCAGACTACCGAAGTTACTGTATCTCCAAAGAGTTTTGTCGCCAACACAGGAAATCTATCATCAGTAAGGTGGAATACCTTCCCGTGGTATCTGACAGGAGACTCCCCTACCGCCTCGAGTTTATTAGTTACTGGTCTTGATCATAATGGAATATCTAAGCAATTAGTAGAACTAAGAAAAACAGCGGCTGGGTCTACATCCTTTGACTTCAACCAGCAGATAACTGATATCCCTTATGGATCTCAGGTGGAGATGTCCTACTGGATAAAGCCAAACTTCGCTATTGGCGGATCCCGGTCCTTCTATTACATAGTCCCATGGTTAGGTGAACATAGCGGGTCTCATGCATCTCAGTTGATAAATACCCCAACTATAGCAGGCTCTGGGGACTGGCAGCATGTAACCTGGTCTTCTTATTTTAGTTACAATACCACAGACTCAGCTACAGGACTTTCAGGGGGATATATGTCAGTCCCTCTTAGCAATGAGAGACTGAGCGCTGAAGGTTATACGCCTAAACACTACTTCAAGATAAGATTTAACTCCACAACTATCGGATCTGCTCTAATAGATGATGTTCAACTTAGAGTAACAGACCCACAGGGAGGACAGTTGCTACCTGGGGATCCAGCATTCCTAGCTAGTCTGCCATACAATAATAGAATTTATACAGATGAGCCTTCATCTATATTTGTAAGGGCATTTATACAATCTAATACTATACAACCTTCTACGCTAAACTTTGGGATAGCGCTAAGAAATACCTCATCCTCAGCTATTATAACTTCAGCGACCACTTCTATAGTTAATGGACTTAACTATATAGATATAGAACTCAACACAGATGGCATAGTCCCCAGCACATATTTATTAGACACATACATATATAGACTCTCCACTGGCGATATAGTAAGTTCCTATGATGGTTCTGAGAAGAGATATCTAAGGACCCTAGAGTATAAACTCCAGTCCAGAGAGCACTTTTCCATAGATAGACATGGTAGGGTTCTAAAGGATGGGGCTCTATACTTCCCTCTGACCATGTGGATATCTACAGACCATGCTCAATTTCCGGTATCAAGCATAGTTCCTCAGCTGCAGCAACTAAAAGACTCTGGATTTAATGCCGTTCATGACTACTTCTCAAGATATCCAAGCTCCTCAACAGGAGAAGGATTGTCAGGGATACAAAAAAGATTAGATAACTGCGCCACTGTAGGGCTGGATTATCTATTCTGTCTAAATGGGGCTTCTCCCTTATCCATATATCCAGGACCTAGCAATCAATCTACTTTCACAGACTCGTCTTGTGGTGTAAACTGGACTACAGCAGACCAGGTAGCCTCTGGCATGATAAAGACCTTCAAGGACCATCCAGCCCTCATGGGCTACATGATGTATGAAGAGCCAGAGTCTACAGATGAGGTTGCTTTCTGTAAGGATAGATACAACTTCATTAAAGAAAGAGACAAAGACCACTTTGTATTTATAGATCACTGTTACAGGGAGAGAACCTCTGATAGAAATTTCATGGATATGGACGCAGCTGGATTTACAGCATATCCATATTACTATTACTACACTGGCAATATTACTAGCGAATCCTCAGCCTACGTTCCCCACTTTAATAGAAGCTATCTCGAGCACCAAGCAAGAACTAATTGGTTACTAAATAAACCTAATATATCAGTATTAGAGTCTTATGAATCGCCAATGAATCTTAGAGCTAAAGACTACATATTCCAGGCTTACATGGCTCTTATTACAGGAGCCAGAGGTATAGACTGGTTCAGATATAGTAATCTTTCCGACTACCAGAGACTCGCATTGTGCGCTGCGGCAAGCGCTGTATCCAAAGCTACCTCGGCAGCTATAGGTTTAGACTCTACCAGTGTTATAGTATCCTCTGTAAATCCTGATGTAAAAACCTTAGTAAGAGAACTTAATGGAAAAACCTATGTATTAGCCGCCAATGGAAACCAGGATAATATTCTATGGGGTCGCTTTGACGCAGACACTGGGTTATATAATTGTCTTAGGAAACATGATCTTAATGTTGGAGACATAATCCAATTCAATAAAGAACTTAGTGGAGCAGTAAAGGCTTATCTTGCTAGTCCCGCTGTGACTGGGGATGTGAGAAGAGAAGAACCCTATGTTGTAGTGTCAACCCCAACAACTTCAACCTTCACAGTTTCATCCTCTGCTGGTTCAAGTCTATGGCCTAACGTAAAAACCTTTACCGCTGTAGAGAGATTAAGGGTTGGAGGAACAGATACATTATCCTCTGTAACCTTCCAGATACATGGAAAAAATGTAGGATCTGTGAGGGTCCTATATGGTCCAGCCAATGATACTCTTAATAACATAACCTTTTCTGAAAGAATCCTAACAGTAACTAACAGCTCATTTACAGATACCTTTGCAGATTTATCAGCTAAATCCTATGAGTTACTGGACCCCACAAATGAATTATCGCTAAATCCTATAGGGAATAAAAATGTCCTTGAAGGAAACACCTTATCCTTCACTCTTTCAGCTTCTGGGGGTATGTCTCCATACACCTTCTCCATGACAGGAGCTCCTTCTGGGGCTACTCTTTCAGGAACAGGACAGTTCTCATGGGTACCTTCTGAAACTCAAGGACCTAGCACATACACAGTATACTTCAAGGTTGTGGATTCCTCAGGAGTGGGAGAACCTGTAGGGGGAGCGGCTGTCTCAGCTATAGCTTTTGCCACTCTTGGGGTAGGAGCTCCTACAAATATAAGAGCCTCTCTAGACACAGTTATCACAGGAGATGAGTTTACAAGCTGGAAAGTTCCTCCCGCTAATATGGTTTCCTCAGGAACAGTTACGGTCCTTAGTGGCGCAGCGGATAGATTAGTATTTAAAGGGGATACCCATGGAGAGTGGTATGTCCTGACTACCCCTGTAACAAGTTCTAGAGTAGGACAGTACTTTGACACTGTCACCATTCCTATCACAGCTAATACTTGGAACGGTTACACTTTTACCTCCTCAGCTTCAGCCCTAGCCTATTATAGTGGTGGGGGAGGTTCAGATGATGAATCAATAATAATAACTGTAGATGAGGATAACACAGCCCCAGTGTTGTCAGGCATTGGGAACAAGTCAGTTAATGAACTGGAAACCCTCACATTTACAGCTACAGCTATAGATCTAGATCTCCCACCACAGACTCTCACATTTAGTTTATCAGGTCATCCAGCTGGAGCATACATAAATCCTTCCACAGGAGCTTTCTCCTGGACTCCTACAGAATCTCAAGCCCCTAGCACATATTATTTTAATGTCATAGTCACTGACACTTATGGGGCTTCAGACATGGAGAACATAAGTGTCACTGTCAATGAAGTTAACACTGCCCCAGTCATAAACTCGATACCTTCCAAAAGTGTAAATGAAGGAACCTTATTATCTTTTTCTGCAAGCGCTACTGACTCAGATATTCCAGCCCAGACCCTCTCTTTCTATCTATCAGGCAATGTTCCTAGCGGAGCAGGAATAACCACAGCTGGAGACTTTACCTGGACTCCATCAGAGACTCAAGGACCTAGTTCTTATAACTTTAGAGTCATGGTAGTTGATAATGGAACTCCTCCACTTTCAGCCTGGACCCCCTTATCAATAACTGTCGGAGAAGTTAACACAGCCCCTGTATTAAATACTATAGGAAACAAGGGGGTTGTGGAAGGGCAGACTCTCACATTCACAGCTTCAGCAGTAGACTATGATATACCGCCACAGACTATAACATATACTTTAAGTGGGGCTCCTTCTGGAGCTAGCATAGACCCAAGCACTGGAGTATTCACTTGGACTCCTTCTGAAGCGCAGGGTCCGGGGGGTTACAGTTTTGGCGTATATGCCAGCGACGGGTCTCTCTATGATTATGAAATAATAACTGTAGGAGTTACTGAAGCTAATCTTCTTCCCTACATAGGAAATGTCCCTAGCTATGCTGAGATAGATGTTGGAGAATACTACACATTCACGGCCACAGCCTCAGATGCAGACCTGCCACCTCAGACTTTGACTTTTTCTCTCACAGGAGCGCCTGCTGAAGCTACTATAGGATCTGCTAATGGGGTCTTTGAGTGGACTCCAGGAGAAGCGTACTCTGGAGGAACCTATAACTTCTCAGTGCATGTATCTGATGGCACATCCTCAGTATCTTCTGGAACTACTATTTATGTAACCCCAATGTTCATTAATACACCACCTAGATTGGGGACTATAGGCAACAAGTCTGTTGATGAGGGGACTCTATTAAGCTTCACAGCTACAGCCACAGATGAGGATGTTCCAACTCAGACCCTTACGTTCTCTTTAGTGAATAATCCAAGTGGAGCGGTTATAAACCCAACAACTGGAGCATTCACATGGACCCCTACTGAGGAACAGGGTGGTTCAGATTATACATTTACCGTTGTAGTTACAGACTCCTATGGGGCCACTGATTCAGAGTCTATAACTGTCACTGTAAACAAAATTCAGTCTAGTCCTGTCTTAGCCGCCATCGGGGACAAGAGTGTAAATGAGCTATCTCTTCTTACATTCACAGCTTCAGCTATAGACTATGATTTGCCAGTGGACACTCTGACCTTCCTGTTAATAGGAGCTCCCAGCGGAGCAGCTATAGACCCAAGCACTGGAGTGTTTACCTGGACTCCTTCTGAGTCTCAAGCTCCTAGCAGCTATGACATGACCATCACAGTAAATGATGGTGGACTCACAGACTCTGAAACTATAACCGTGACTGTCAGTGAGGTAAATAATCCTCCTATACTGTCTCCCATAGGAAATAGGACAGTCAATGAACTGGAGACCCTAACTCTCACAGCCAGCGCTATAGACCCCAATATCCCAACCAGGAACCTTGTGTTCTCTTTGTTGGGAGAACCAACTGGAGCTAGCATAACCACTGGAGGAGCTTTCTCCTGGACTCCTACAGAATATCAGGGACCTGGGGATTACAGATTTTCAGTAGTGGTTACCAATGATGGGACTCCTCCTCAATCAGACAGCGAATCCATTCTAGTGAGTGTAGCTGAGGTATCCACTTCAGGAGACCTGTGGGTGGCTGATCCTCCATTTGCCAACCCCAAAAGGAAGAAACTTAAGTATCTTAAAGAAGAAACCATAGCTCTTAGCGGAATAGTACAGACTGTACTAAAACCCACAGTGATAGTGAACCAGGCTGAACTGGACAGAAAGGACATGGTGGACAGTCTGATAGCTGAGTACCTGCAGATAACAGAGCTCAGCGACAATATAGCCGCTACCATTTCCGATGCCCCTGTTCCAACAGAGAACATAGACTTATTGGGGAATTCTATAACTACATCAGACTACATGAAATCTTTAGGATCTACTTCCTATGGAGCGGCTATAGCTAAGGAGATCTTTGAAAACTACCATAGCCTAGGGAATCCGGAATGCAATGAAGGAGCTCTGCTCCTAGGAGTGCTGGAAGACGCTAAACATGAAGTCTTAGGAGCTATCAACTATCTGGAGTCAGACTTTGTAATAGAGTTATATGATCCTTCAGCCCCCATAAATCTTAAGGAGAGTTCAGAGTCCATAAACCCTTACGAGTCCGCCGGAGGACAAAATCAGCTTCAGAAAGATTCCTATGAACTAGCCAAGATGTCCAGGGACAATGCCAGTAGACTAAGAAGAGATGTGGAAGAAGCTGTGGGAATAGCCAAGAGAGAACTCTCAAGGTGCGCTGTCAGAAACCTTTTGGTGGGCAGCGGAGCCACAGGCAGATCCTCTATAGAAAAATTAATAAGACAATTAAAGTCTATAAGGGCTGCTCTACTAAGTTATTATATGCTGTCTTCCATGGACTGGAAGAATGCAGCCGCCTATGTTAAAAGCTACATCTCCAACAGAATGATAGACCTAGCTATAGAAGATATCCTGCAGGTCTACTGCAAATCTGTGCAGAGAATAATGGACCCTGTCTATGAATATATGGGAGAACTTAATAATCTTACCCAATGCAACGCTTTTTATGGATTCATTGCTATAATAGATAATGTAAGCTCAGAACTATTTAACAAGTACGAAACCACCCTAACAGACTTCGCTCAGAAAAAGAAAACTAGAACTGAGCTTCTCCTTAATCAGAACAAGAAAACTAAAGCCCTTATCTCCGCCAGGAGATGGATCCCACTAATAGACGCAGCCATCATAGCCCTAGAAGGGTTGGCGGCTGATGGCTACATAGATGAGGATGCGATAAACAGGGTGCTTTCCTATTCCAACGCCGTAGAGCTTCCGCTATCCAAAGTTCCTTTAGACAGGCTCCCTGGGGTGGAGGTAGACCTCTCCTATCAGAGTTCTTCAAGATATTACACTTCCAATGTCCTCACTATGTCACAGCTATTATCAGGAAGTCTAGTGGACCCTGAGGTTAAAGAGAAACTAAATGATATAGCCTCAGCCCAGGAGCATGCCAAGGCTCAGGAGATAAACCAGAAAGTAGCTCAGAATAGAGATATAGTGATACCAGAGTCTAAAGCTGAAGCTGAGAAGACAAGAGCCCTTGGACAGGGAATGCCGCTAGGCAAAGACCTCACACAGAAACTGGAACTCTACAATGCGGGAGTCCTTCCCATATGGGAACTGGATAATGCCCTGCATGAAGATAACGAAACTATATACTGGAAGCCTTAGGACTGGAGGCTACATGAAAAAGATTTACACCCTCTTGCTGGATGCGCTGCGCTCTATCAGATCCAGTAGAAGATGGTCTGCTCAGAGACGCATAGAAGTACAGGCTGTACTGGAAGAATTGATGGAAGACCTCCCTTACATAGCTGATGGAACCCATCACTGGACAGGCTCGGAGCATGACGTATTCCTGAATTACCTGTATCCAGAACTCCCCTTGGCAGTTCTTATTGTTCCCAGAACCTATATAAGAAAATACGCCAAAGAGAAGATATGGAAACTATGCGTGGCTAATGTGTCCTACTCCATAAGGATATGCAAGAAAGTGGATATACCCCTGATAGTCATATACCCTGATGACCCAATAGACAAATATACCCTAGCTAACAGAATAGAAGAAGTCTTAAGATGATACTAACCCAGGAAAAACCTATAAAAACAGGTCTCACCCTAGTAGATGAGGGAAGACGCAAACTTAACGCCGCCACTATACTCCCAGACTTGACAGACCCAACTCTCAAGTTTGATGTCGGCAGTTCTTCCAGGGCTAATCAGACAGGCACAGCATCTCCTTATAAACTCCAGGATATCCAGAATGGATATATGGTGGACTCCTATATACACAGAGGGGTCAATGAGATGCACAACAAGATCTGGAAAGAAGGGTACTTTCTAGAATGCAAGGATCCAAAGGCTCTAGAATATATAAACATGAGACTGGAACTCATGACAGTGGCTACAGGAGAACCCTGGCAAACCACTATAAAGAGATCCACCCATGACTATGTTAAACTGGGCAATGGATTCCTTATAAAACAAAGATACACTAAACCTGTAAAGAACCTGAACATACAGGGAGTAAATAAACAGAAACCTATAGGTGGCTACTACTCTATCAGCCCTCTCCTGATAAAACCTGTGCTGGATGAGACAGGAAACATAACAGCATGGGAACATAGAAGATCAGGGGGAAGTCCCATAATATACAAGCCAGATCAGATTGTGCACCTGCACCACAACAAACAGTCCGGCGGGCAGTGGGGGACCTCAAGAGTTATCTCAGTCTTAGATGATGTAAGAATCTTAAGACAGTGTGAAGAGATGGTAGTCCACCTTATATTCAAATCTCTCAATCCCATAGTTCACCATGAACTGCCAGACACCTTGGGGGTGGGAGGAATAAGACAGCAAGACTTAAGAGACGCAGCCTCAAGGCATGATATATCCCCTGTCAACGGTTATCTGATAACCCCCCCTGGACACAAAATAAGCATTATCGGGGTGGAGTCCAAAGCTCTCAGAGCTGAAGGATACCTTAAGATAATGAAGCAAAGAGTATTTGCTGGGCTAGGACTATCCACTGTGATAGCTGGCGAAGCCTCAACATCTTCCGCCGGAAGCGCCGACTCCTTCTCCTCAGTGATGGAGGACCAGACCAGGTTATTCCAAGAAGAGCTCTCATTCTTTATCTCCTTCTATATACTGAGAGAACTGCTGCTGGAGGGAGGATTCGATCCTCTGGCTAATCCAGACCAGTCAGTGGCCTTCAAGTTCAATGAGTCTAACTCAGACAGAAGAAGAAAAGATGAAGAACACGCTATGCTTCAGTACTCAGGAAACATAATAACTGAGGATGAAGTCAGGAGCGTTCTAAAGAGGCCTACTCTCACTGATCAAGACAGAGCTAAACTTTATATTAACACAGTGCAGATCCCCCTGGCCTTTGCTAGATTCCAAGCAGACCCCTTCAACAATCAAACCCAAAACAAAGTTAAGCCCTCTAACCAGCACACGAAGAACTCTCTGGTGATGGAGGAGTACGACTCCCTAATGCAGGATGTGTTAGAAAATAGGAAACCAACAGTGGATCTAGATTCTATACCTGAAACTGTGAGAGGAGTTTTCAAAGAGGCGATAGAGTTTAGTAAACTAACCGACAGCCCTTCCGCTATCTATGGGAAGTTCGAGTCCATGAGACCCCGGTTAGAGTTACTGTCTGGTAGGTAATTATGACAACAGATGAAAAGCTTACTAAGAACCTGTCTGAATTAAAGGCTTTGACTCTAAACTCAAGAATAGAGGAGCTGAAGAGCACCACTAAAAAACTAGTTTTATTTGAGGATATAGTTAAGAACCTGTCAAGAAGTCGGACCGAGTACGAGGAACTAACAACAATAAAGGGCACAGCATTGGTATTTGGAATACACACAGACCCCAACGCGTCAATAGCGCAGAAGTTTCTATCTTCAGGCACAGAATTAACAGCGCATGCGCACCCAGAAAAACTAGTCATTGGCGTTATGTCAGGAACCCTCACTGTGACTATGGATAATGTCACTTATGAGCTAGCTCAGTATGACACTCTGGTTATTCCTCCATGCTCGTCTCATTCCATGAAGACAGAGGAGGATACTTGGTTATGGATGGTAACTATGCCAGCATCCCCGAGTATACCGTGCGGTGAGCTATGAAGGCGATTGGGCTAACTATGCCCAGCTAGTCATGGCTACCCTGGAGAGACACGACAAGAGTCTGGAGAAGGTGGAAGAATCCATGAGCACCTTAAAGGACTGGTCAGTGCAGTCTATCCATGACACCAAGGTAGAACTAAGGGGCGAGTTTAAACAATGCGCTAAAGATTTAGCTGATATTTCCGGAGACTCCAAACAGGAACTGTTAGCTAAAATAGACTCTTTGACAGTCAAGTTGGAAGACTCTGTCAAAGAAATGTCAGCTATAAAGCTGAAAGTAGCTATCATCTCAGCAGGCCTAGGAGCCCTAGGGGTTGTGCTGGGGGGAGAGCTCTCTCAATTACTAGGAAACATAATGACTAACTTGGTAAAATGAGGAACACAATGGACCTAAGAAAACAAGTTGAGAGTGTCCAGGTGGGCATCCCAGTAAGAAAGATTAAAGAATCTTCTCTTGCTGAGACCCCTGAGGTTATATTCACAGAGATCAGAGCTATCACAGCTAACTGGATAACCAGGAACAACACCTTTTATCCCAAAAAGGAACTGGTAGGCAAGGCGGAAGAAGGAACAGGGGCAATTTCTTTCTACTATCCTTACCCAGTTCCAGTCCTCAAAGATCACGCATCAGCTGGCGGGTTCTTTGGAGGAGAGGTTTCCCCTCCATTTGGAAGAGTGTACAACGCTCAGTTCGTTAATGAGCACCGCTCCGGAGGGGGATGGGTGAAAGCCATAGCCGCTATCACAGACAAAGACGCTATAGAAAAGATACTGACTGGAAGGTGGCTTACTGTCAGCATAGGAAGCAGCGTAGACTCTGTGACATGCAGCATATGCAAAAGGGACCTGGTTAAAGAGGGACTCTGCGACCACTACAAAGGACAGACCTATGATGGGGATCTGTGTCACTGGATACTTGGTGGAATAAGGATGGATGAGATTTCATTTGTCAATGTTCCATCTGATGTAAATGCTGGAGTTGTAAACCCGACTCTGCCTGAAAGCGAAGCTAGAGTTCTATTAGGAGGAAGCAAGGGCGAGTTCCTGTTAGATATGGCTACTGAAAGCAAAATACCAGTTGAAAGCTATAGGGAACAAGTTCTTGGAGTGTCCAAGAGAACCTACCAGAGGATCCTGGAGGGTTGCGAGGTTAGCCTCACGCCTGAAGATCTCAAGTCTTTCAGAGGCAGGATAAGGAAACTCCAATAAGCATGGCGACATGCGAGCGAAAGGATGATAGCATGAATATTGCGTATCTGACAAAGCTAGTGGATCCAGACAACCAGATAGAACTTTTGATGTCTGGCTACGATGTATCTACTAGAGAGGCTATAGTTACAGCCGCTAAAGAGATCAGACAGAGCAATCACACACCAGAGCAGATCTCTGGCATCCTGAGTATACTCATGGCTCATGGAAAGGAATCTCTCACCGAGGAAGACCTCATAGAGTTCCAGGACATAGAGCCGGCTGAGAATACTGAACCATATCCAATACCAATCACCAAGGAAAACTATAAGCTTATATATAGTTTCCTCACAGAAAAAGGCGATTACATTGACAGTATGGGAACCACAGAGCTAAAGAAAGAACTCGATGACCTCCTGATAGTCTCGGAGGAAAGAGAGCAGGAATTGACAGCCCAGATTGAATCTCTGAAAACAGACTTAGAAGAGCAGTCCTCTATCCTTAAAGACTATGAGGATCAGATCTTCATCGAGGCAGTTGTGCCTTACCAAAACCTTCCTATAGATACCTCGGATAGGGCTTGGGATGAAGGTGAAGCCAGAAAAGCTCTAATGGAGTATGCCAAGGATTCAAAGGGAAATGTCAACTGGGCTAAATACCGAAAGGGTTTTGTCTGGTACGACTCTGAAGCTGATGATAAAGCTGGGAGTTACAAGTTCCCAATAGCCACTGTGGAGGATGGAAAACTCACAGCCATAAAAAGAGGAGTTTACGCGGCCGCGGCTTCCATAAATAAAGCTAAGGTCTCAGACTCTGACAAGGCTGGGATACGATCTCACCTAGGCAAGTACTATAAGAAAATGAACGAGACGCCGCCATGGGACAAGGAATCAGAAGAGCCTGACAAGATCAACAAGGAACTGGAGGACTCGAGAGAGTTGACCAGGACTCTTGAAGCTAAGCTGGCTGAACTGATTGCTGAAAAGCATGTCTTACTGGCTAAGGAGGCGGCTAGACTTTCCATAGAGAAAGGACACCCGCTCTCAAAGACTAAGTCATTTGATGATCTAGTAGAGCTATTTACTGGAAGATCTGAAGAGTACCTCAAGATACACATTGAGGATCTCAGTTCCATAGAGGTCTCTCCAGCCACTGAGGATGTGGAGAAGTTAGAAGATCCCACACTCCATCAGGAAACTGGAATGACCGCTCAAACAACTGAGGTAACTAAGGAAGCTCTCCAGGAAGACCTCTATAGCAAAATCACAGATGAAGAAGAAACCACAATAACTCTCATGTTCCCCAGAGGAAAGAAAGCTGAGGAACTTAGAGAGAAACTTGCTAAAATTAAGGGATAAGGAGAAACATAATGATAGGATATCTCCCGACAGGTAGACGATGGCCAACAGATTTGGAAATTTCTGGCACAGACGCGCCTGCTGAAACATTTAAACTGGATCCCTCGCTTCCTGTTCTAGGCCAGGACCCAAAGAATCCTCAGGACCTGGTAGTTATACCTAAGGGTAGACTAGTTGGCGTAGGATCCAAAGACATAACTTCAGGTAGTGGCGCGGGGACTAACGGCGCTATTACAGAGAGCCATGACACAGTGCTAACTCTTGCAGATGGCGTTAATATAGCTCCTCTTGGATTTGCCGGTTACGCTATGCACTCAGCATGGTATCAGGATAGATCAGTTAAGAGTCTTCCTTCTCTATTCAAGAACAAGCTTATAGGTCTTCCTTACATAGCCAGTTCCACTGGGTTCACCAATGGCATCTTTGGCGACTTAACTCAGGGCGACAAGGTGACAGCTTATCCTGGATACCACAACTCTACAACTGTAGATAACAGACATATAGGCAAGGTAGTCAAGTACATAGAGCGCAAGTTCTATAATCAGTGGTTGACGCTTGGAGCTACCATAACCTCTGGAGCTTTGTCTGATGCGGCTTACGCTCATATAACTCCAAGAGCTATTCTTGGCTTTACCGCCGCTGGTGTCCCCACCACAGGAACAGCCGCATGGAAAAACTCGGTTGGATGGGTTGTAACCTTTACCGCTAGCGCAGTAAAGAATGTTATATACAGCTGGGGTCAGGGTCCAGAGATGATTGCTGGAACAGTCCTTGGTCTTGAGCTTATAGACTCTGACTATCCGGGCTGGTTGAAGTGGGTAAGAGACAACTATGGAGCATGGGACCTTCCAAGGATTCAGCTTCCTGGTTTCACCACAGCCACTACAGCTCAGGCCGCTAATCTCGCGTCTATTGGGGACAATGAATTCACTATTGATGTGGGCGGAGTTCAGAGACAGATTGCGGCTTACAAGTCTATAACAGTCTACGTATCCGCTGGGTGCTCTTACTTTGATGGAGACACTGGAGACTGGACTACAACCACTGACGCATGGACTGCTCTGCCAAGGTTTACCAACCTGTATATAGAAGACTACTCCATAGGAAAGAACTATACTATTAACCCTATAGGCAACACCTTAAGGTTGATGGGCGTTAAGGCTTCTGATGGATCTACAACTGTTCCTGACACGGACATAAGAGTTGACTATTACTATGAGGATCTTGGCTCAGGTCAGAGATATGACTCTGGACAGATGCAACTGACTGATGGATATTACTCAAGCTTAGGCGGAGGCACTCCTGCTCACATTGATGTGGCTGGATCTGTCGGCATCCTAAGAGTAATGATAGACTAAACTCAGGGGGCGACCCCTTAGTCAACTAAGATAAGGAGACTTTTTAGAATGGGTAAAAAGTTAATCGGCGATCTTTTCAAAGAACAGGAAAAGAAAGCTACAGAAATAACGCTCCCAGGTGTCGAGTCGCCGCTTGACCATAAGTATATAACAGCTAATGTTGAGTTCATGAAGGCCCTCATGACTACCACTCCGGAGTCCAAGCCTGAGATGAGCATCAACCTCAAAGAAGCTTTGTATGCTCCTGACGCTAGCATCCTCTTTCCCAAGGTAATCTCAGATGTTCTAATGAGACCTATGGAAGATCCAGTGATGGCTGGACAGTTGAGACTGGCTAAAGTGGTAAACATTCCTGATGGAGTAAGGTCCGTAGAATTCCCCACAGTGGGAGCTCTTAGGGCATACGACATAGCGCCTGGTCAGGAATACCAGGAAAACACGCTCGCATTCGCGGAAGCCATGACAGAGGTGAAGGTTGGGAAGTCGGGTCTCAAGTGCCCTATCCCAGAGGAAGTCATAAATGACTCCATGTGGGATATCCTGGCTCTTCATGTGGAAGCCATGGGTTTCGCTATGGCCAGATGGAAAGAAGAGAAGATCTTCAACGCCGTCAAGGACAGAGCGGTTGTGGCCTTTGACAACAGCATAGCTGGAGCTGCTAACCAGACCACAGGCAAAGACACAAACCAGAAGAGCAATGGTTCTCTGGCCTTTATGGACCTGATTGACGCTATGGCTCTTCAGCTGGCCAATGGTTTTATAACCACTGACTTAGTAGTTCACCCACTGGGCTGGACTATCTTTATGAAAGACCCAAGGCTTCAGTATCAGTTGCTGACCAATGGACCTATAGGTCAGTCCTATGCTCCTATGGGACCTGACAATATTCAGGCCAACTTGCCATGGGGCATCACTGTCAACGTTTCTCCATTCATGCCATTCACTCAGAGTCCAACTCTGACAACAGTGACTACGACTGGAGACTCCTCAGCAGCCGCCACGGACATCTATCTTATAGATAGAAACAATGGCATAGTCATCCTGCAGAGAGAAGGAATACAGACCGATGAGTTCAATGATCCCAACAGAGACCTCAGGTATTTGAAGATCAAAGAAGTCTATGGAGTAGACCTGCTCAACGCTGGTAAGGCCGCTGTAGCCATAAAGAATGTGAGAATCACAGAGAACTCCACTCCGCTCTACTCAGTTAGAAGCGTATCGTAACAACTTAGGGGCTAGCAATAGCCCCACCTTTTTTATTTATAGAGGTTATACATGGATCTAAGTTCAGCATTCATACCTACCATATTGACATATTCTCCCACCACCGCATCTACCGGGGTGGGAACTTTGCCAAATATAGACATAACTTTCAGCAGGGATATGGACACTGCTCAGTTTACCGCGAGCGAGACTTTAAACACTTTATTTTCCCTGGTTGAGTTATCCACAGACGCATCCTATGACCTCTCATACTCAAATTATGATTCCGACTCCTTTATACTTACTTTAGTTCCAGCCACAGCTTTAATCCCTGGAGAAACTTACCAGGTTCTGGCTAGACAGACTATACAGTCTTCCACAGGAAGGACTCTTCCCAGGAATTACACCTGGGACTTTACAGTTAATGGTTCCACTCTAGGGATGCCAACTCTGATATTCCCCCAGAATGAAACTATACATTCTGCCATGCCCACTCTGAGTTGGTCTTCAGTGGCAAGCGCATCATCCTATGACTTGGTGATATCCACCACTCCTAGATTTAGTACAGCTGTACTATCCGTGAATGTGCCAACCTCCACTACATACTCTCCCAACTCAAGCGCTTTTACTGTAAACACAGAGTACTTCTGGAGAGTGAGGGCAGCCGCAGCCACAACTACAGGAGCATGGTCCACAGGGATAACTTCATTTTACTATGGAGCTTTCACTCCCACAGCTTATGATTCCAGACTTACCACACCATATGAAGGCTTGTTTGGGGTTATAGCCGTCACGCCTCCAGATGGAACCACAAACCTAGCGGCATGGCCAACTATGCTGGTCTCCTTTTCCAACTCTATAGTGGCATCTTCAGCCACATCCTCTACAGTATACTTATATTATGAACCCTCAGATGGGGACCCAGCTGTCTTGCCAGGATATCTTAATGGTGGAATAACTATAGCCTCCTCCAGCATAGTGTTCACTCCTTCAGGGGATATCTCTGAGAATATGAGATACACCCTTAACATAGTTAGCATTCAAAGCTCGAATGGAACCCAGCTAGACTCTTTATACCAGGTTTACTTTACTGGCAAATACAATCCGCTATATGCTGATGTGCTATCTATAAGGGCTATGTGTGGACTGTTTGTAGCCACTTTCACAGATGACCTGATAAACACGCACATACATCAGGCTTCTATAGACTGCAATAGAACTCAGGACCTAGCTTCCGACACTACACTAACTACTCTCAAAACATCCATATCCAATGTAACCTATGACATGATAAGGTATGTCAGGGCCAAGGCCGCCTTCAGTTTACTTCAGCTCAGATACTTTGAAATGCTGGAAGAAGCTGACACTAGGAAAACCCTTGGGGACTTCACAGTGGATATAGGAGCTGGTTCCATAACAGAACTGGGTAAACTGCTGACCAAATATGGAGCTGAAGTGGAAAGGTTGGAGAATGTTATAAGAGATGACAGGGTGCTGCCAGAAGTGGGAACCAGATCCAGCCAGTGGAACAGAGATGAGAGACTCTCAGACACCTCCTTAGCTGGACTATTCAGGAAGACCTTCTAACATAGAAGAGGTTATCAAGTAGTGTCAAATATACTATATTGGGACTTTCAGCAAGCTCCTCCTATACTAGATGACCTGTCAGGGAATTCCAACACAGGAGCTGTTAGTGGAGCTACCAGGGAACTAGCCCCTGATAATACGCATTACGTATACACATTTAGCGGTTCAGCAGATGGAGTATATGCGGAAGTATCGACATCGTTAACAGGCATGACTTCATATAGTATAGAGATCTGGTTTAATATGACTAACACTGCTGGAGTTTATATAGCTTCCCATGGATCCAGTCCTCTTGGATTTGGGCAACGTGGGTGGTTCTTAAGGCCTTTAGGAGTTTATGTTGAACTCAGAGCATATAGCACTGATGGAAAATATACAACATTGTCTGCTCTAGCGCCAACTGGGGTATGGACATATATGGTAGGAACTATATCACAGGCTTCTTCATCTATAAATCTATATAAAAATGGATCATACGTAACAAGCGCATCTTTTAAAACCTTTAGACCTGAAACAGACTATCGGGCATCCGTAGGAAAGAGCCCTAGATTCTCTTCATACTTTAATGGATCTATTGGATTATTCAAACTTTATAATGATCCGCTTGATGATTCAACTATATTATCAAATTACCAGACAACAAGCGGAATGTATGTAGCTCCATCAGAGCTGCCTGGGACAGTGTTGCCAACTATAATGGCTTTATTCAGAAATTCTATAGGGGTAGTTTAAGATGGCGATAAAAGGGGTGGCTTTAACAGTCCCATTTACTGTATGGGATACATTAACTAATACAGGAAAAACAGGGGATGCACCACAGGTATCAGTTTACCTAGTAGTAAATGGAGCTCTCTCTTCTCTTGCCACATCTACAGTCACAGAGGTATCTTCTTCTAATTGCCCAGGCATATATAAAGTTTCCCTTTCAGCCTCAGAGACAAACTACTCCACAATAACAGTGGCTGGGAAATCCTCTACTTCAGGAGTGGTAGTAATACCAGCCCACATAATAACTGAAGAGGGTCTTGTCCCAGCTATTAACCAGAAGACCTCAGCCCTCACTTTCACTAATGGGGATGTCAAGGCTACCCTGGACAGTGAAGGAGTTAATGTAACTGGTCTAGCCGCTGCTATAATTAGTAGTGGAAGTTTTACCGCTGGGGCTATAAATCAAGCTGTGGCTCCTAACCTTGATACCACAATATCCTCCAGGCTTGCCAGTTCCAATTACTCTGAAAACGGAACAGGAATTGAGATCTATGGGGCTTCAACATCCCCTCCTAACATATTAACTACAACAACTCCATATAATGCAGGCAAAGCTGCTAATCCTTACAGAAGAAAATAAATGGCGACAAGAACAAGCTCACAAACAGGCACATGGTCATCTACTGGCACCTGGGGAGGAAACCCAGTTCCTGCTAATAATGACACTGTTATAATCTCAGGGGGACATATAGTGACTCTAGACACATGCGATATGTCTGGATACGCCAATGGAGTAACCCTGGGAATAAGCGGAATCCTGACAGTGCCAACCACCGCTGGGATTTACTACCTGAAGTGCGCTGGACATATAACAGGAACTGGGTGCCTATCAGCTGGATCTGCCGATACTCCACTTCCATCAGCTAGCACTTTTATAATAGACTTTGGAGGAGGATCCAGGTACATAAACACCGGAGCTTCAGGATTTGTGGACCTTCACGGGACCTCCCCTTCAATATTATACACAACCTTATCCTCTGCGGCAGGCATAGGAGTAGTAACATTGCCGGTGACAGATGACTTAACATCTGCAGGGTGGCTTCAGTACATATATAAGGATATTGGCATATGCAATATCAATAAAGGCAGGGGCATGGAGTGGGTGTCTGTTAGTGGAATCTCTGCCACTAGCATATCAATAACCCCAGCCCTATCTGCCACAAAACTCAAAGGAGCTGTAGTAGCCCTTCTTCCCAGAAATATAATACTGAGAGGCAGCACTACCTACTATCTATATGTGACATCTGGAGGAGTCCTAGAAAGCGTTTGCATAAGTGGTGGGACCTATGCGCTAGAGTCATCAAGGTACCCAGTAATTGATAAAAGTGTATATTGTAAAGGGCTTTCCCTGCTAGAAAATACTAAATTTGCCCAAGTGCTAAACTCCGCTATTATTGGAAGCACTAGAGGAGTGTATGCAGACCAAGCGACAACCATGAGTGGTGGAGTAATTGCTGGATGTCAGGATGCCTTTTACACTACCCTTGGGGACTATGTAGACAACGTATACGTAGCTGGAAACACTAACGCAATTAGTTATGCCACAAACTTTGTAGGTAGAAATCTAAATTTTATAGGACATACTACATGTTGCGTTTACTCCAATGGAGTGGTTCTGCAAGATTGCAACTGGTATAATAATAACTATGCAATGCTGTATGCGCAACTAGATATAATAAACTCCGCTAGTTCTGGAAATAGCAAACTGTTTATAAACTCTTTCTGCAATGTGATAAACCTTAACTATGGCAATGATGATTTCATGGAGCCGCTAGAAAGATATTCAGCGTGCCCAAGATATTATGTTGATTCTTATAGATCAACAGGTTCTACCTCAGGGGTAAGAATGATAGGCACTATAGGAGGAACCACAACCCTTAGCGCATATAATGATACCATAGAAACTACGCACCCCAGCTTAGGGAAGGTAGCCATATGGACTTCCACAGGGGATGGCATAGCATGGGTAGAGGATGATTTGTATATCAATCCATATGAGACAGCTAGTTTTACATTATATGGAAAGCCCTCTTCAAGTAATACAGACCCACCAAGGTTATTTCTTAATAATAATATAGACTTATCATATACTGATCCTACGTATACCCCATTAGTTAGCGCAGCACTAACTAGCGCCCTTGAGTGGCAGAGTTCCACAGTCCAGTACACTAATAATTCTCCTATAGGAAATAGATACAAGATAAGACTAACAGTAAATGACGCGGCAGCCGCCAAGTCATACTTCTGGTACAAAAAACACAGCAAGACAACCTATCAGCCGAGGCTTCCATGATTTATAGAAACTCTTATATAGCAATGCCAGTGAGCCTGGGGACTACAGGACTATCCCCTATAGGTTATGTATCTATTAATGGAAACTCCTTTAACCAGATAACTTCAGGGGTAACTGAAATAAGCAGGGGCTGGTACAAGGTGATCCTCACCAACAGGGAAACCTCTGGAGATATAGTGGGACTGCATGTGGAAGCTCCTGGCGTAGATAGTTTCGCCATGACTGTGATCACGGAAAATGATTATACCTCAGGAAGAGCTGGAAACCTGGATAACTTAAATGCAACTATTGCTTCCAGAGCTCCTTCCACTCTCACAGTGGCGGCAATAACCCAGGATGTGTGGAGCGAGGTTGTAGATGATGTGGTTTATCCTGGAAATCAAGCTGGAGGAATGTTATATATAACAAATAGCAGAGTGGACTCCACAGTAAGCTCAAGAATGTCTAGTTCCTTTGGTTCCACAATACAAACTATTAATTCCAAGACCTCAGCTTTGACCTACACAGGAAATGATGTAAAGGCTACACTAGATGGGGAACAGGTATACACCTCTGGAGGAGCAACCTCAGTAACTAGCGTCAACGTGTCATCCATGAACGCTGGAATTATAAATTCAACTGTAGCCCCCAACTTGGATGTGGCTATTTCTAGTAGATTGGCCTCAGCTAATTACACAGCTCCTGACAATACCTCCATAGCCACTGCGCTTGCCAATACTCAAACTCTAACTGGCAGATTAACTTCAACCAGGTCCACTAACCTGGATAATCTCAATGCCACTATAACTTCCAGAGCCCCCTCGTCTTTAACAGTGGCGGCAATCACCCAAGATATATGGAGCGAAGCTATAGATGACGTAATTTATCCCGGCGGTCAGGCTGGATATATGTTATATACTACAGCTAATAGAGTAGACACTACTATAAGTTCCAGAATGCCAAGCTCTTACGCTCCTACAGTACTATCCATTAACGCTAAGACCTCAGCGCTATCCTCCATAGGAAATAGAGTAGTGGCCACTCTCACAGGAGAGACTATATCAGCCACTTCTACTGGGGACGTAGGATTAACAGCTGGAGCTATCCAGGGAATATGGGATGCACAGACAGCAACCTTATCCACTAACGCGTCTATTGGCAAGAAACTGGTGGATGGGTTAGATGTCAATGTATCAGTAAGACAACCCAATGCGGCTAAGGTGACTATTAAGAAATCATGAGAGTGTTAACAAACTTTGAGGACTTTATAGATAAGTATCCCACATGGATAATTTATATGAGGGGCAATAAGAAATTCAAGTGTCCAGCATGCTGGGATGAGCCAACATCCCAAGGCAACTCCCTATGCCCCACCTGCTATGGCACAGGATACTCAGTGTCCTTTGAGAGATTGCCTTCCAGAATAACAAAACCTAGAGCATTATTTACTCCAGACACAGAAACCACTTATGGAAATATTCCTAACTATGATCTAGTGGTTTATCTGAAGAGCGGAACATATCCTAAGATGGGAGACAAAATATTAGAGGCATCTTGGAATGTGAGAACTGGACTTGTGGGAAGCATAGGACAACCTACAGAAATATTACATGTATACACCATAGACACAGTGATCCCCATGAGGGAAGATGAAATAAGCTATTTCTCAGTAGGCTGTTTTATAGCTGACTCAACCAAATGGTTCCTTGAGGAACAGTTGCTATCCAGGGGGATAAATGCGTAGAGTTCCACTAATGATAATTGGGACAGCCTTTGATGGACCATCTCTTGAGCCCTACAGGTACTCCTCAGCTGGAGACCTGGGTCTTAAGTTTGGATCCATAGGGTGGGAGTGCCACACCCTGGCAGCTTCCACATCTTCTATAACTTTATCTTCCACTCCATGGAATAACATGGTGGATATAACTGAATACTCAGCTGGGGACTATAACAAATATTACCTTCATGGGCTGGTCCTTAGCGGAAACTCCATGACCTTCTGGAAACCTGGAGAATCCAAGACCATCTATGTTAGTTATTTAAGAGAACATCCTTCAGGAAGCGTAGTCAAGGCGGCTTTTGAGGCCCTGGCTGGAATGCCAGATGAACTATATGTGATGAGACTCCCAGGGACCAAGTCAGTCACCAGGATAGGATCAGGAGATAGTTATATAACTATCTCCTCAAGATATGATGGAACCCTGTATAACTCCATGACTATCACAGCTGGCAGCACTGGAATAACTATAGTCCCTCCTCCAGGGATGGGCTACACTAGAAGCTACAGTCTAAACACCCCTAAGGAACTGGCCAAATCTATAAACTATGACGGAGCTAAAAACTGGATTCCAGTAGAAGTGGACTGGATAGGTTCCTCCACAGTAGCGCCAGTCATGAGTTCCATGTCTACAGGATCAGATGGGACTATTACCACAAGCGGACTATCCACAGTCCTGCAGTACGCGGACCTCTATGGAGTGGATGTGGCGCATATAGCTGGAATGACCTATGAAGACGCTAAGGGGTTATTTAACAGCGCTTTCTTTGATGAGTTGGGTTATCCCACAGTTGTTGTGCAGAACCTTTCTATGCCAGCGTCCACTGTGGAAGTCTCAGCCTTTGTCAGTACAGCCTGTACTATAGACACCAGAGAACTGCACGCCACAGCTCAGGAACTTTATTATGAAGTGTTTCCAGGAGTATCCTATTGGGGAACTATGGCTCCCGCTTATGCTGCCGCTTTATCCAAAGATGGCATATCTTCCACAAGGAGTCCAATCAATATAAGGGAATTCTCTCCAAGGTACTCTGCGGAATCCCTATCAGGACTGGCCAGCAAAGGAATAGTGTCCATGGTAAACACTATTTCAGTGGGGCCAGCAGTTTATAAAGGAGTGACAACTCATTCCACATGGACTATAGCAGACCTCAAGGCTTACCAGAGCATCTACAGAGATTTGTATGATGCTCTAGAACCTATCATAGGTTCTATAAACTACTCATATTCACAGGTAAACACCATAGTAGGGGAGGCCATGGCCAACGCTCCCTATATTAAATCTTACAGTTATGGAATTAACATCCTCAGCGATTACATAGTCATAGATATAGACGCTACTGTAATTGGAGAGGTTAATTCAATATCCTTTCAGGTGGGTGTCAAGACATGATAAGACTGCTACATGAATATAGCATACCACACATGCTGGAGTCTCTAGTGGCTCAGACCCCCCTGAAGTCCATTGTCTTCACAGAGGAATACCCCACGCAGGAAGTAAAAGCCCCTACCATCGCATGGAAAATAGCCACCAGGGTTCCAGGAGCTGAAGGCAAGGAGACAAGGAAGCCAAGATACAGAGGAGCTGACATACCCATCACTGGGGCTCCGCAGACCTCTTATTATGGCCAGAGAATGACAGTGATATATCAGTTTGATCTGTTCCATGCCACTAACGCTGAAGTCAATAAACTTCAGCTAGACTTTGAACAGTTCCTAATGGAGGCCAGGCCTTCATTGTGCGAGGCTGGGGTAGAGCACTTTATATTTGAAGAGCAGCTGATGGACTCCCTAGTAAAAGTTCCAGAAAGAACAGTTGCCCGCCACCTCAGATACAGAGCTCAATACACAGAATATATACCAGTTCTAGAGAGTAGGATAAATGACTTGCTCATTAGCGTCAGAGAAGATCTTGATTGGGATATCAAACCAATAATCAGGGGTCCTGACATAGATGACGTAATACCTGTAGACTACAACTTCTCTGGAATAATGGGCATATTCGACACCCCGGACTACACTGTGGCTTCTCCAAGCTACAGGGATGGATTAGACTACGCTGTTGTCATAAACACCACCACAACCACTATCGCCCCAACTATCATGTGGTTAAATGGAGGGAAGCATCCCGCCTATGGCAGCACATACTACATCCTGTTCACCAAGTGGACTAGTTCCATGGACACATCAACAGGTAAACAGACTTCTTATGACAGATCCTAGATCTGATGCTTATGAAGGAGAACTAAATGGCACGAGAAAACATCCCATCAATCTCCGTTCATTACAATGATGGCGGGTTAATGGTCCCTATCATTGAGGGCAACCTTACAGACTCAGTTCTGGTAATAGGCAATGCCCTTGATGGACCCCAGGGAGTCATAACCAGGATCAATCCAAGTAAAGCTGAAAGCGTCTTTGGCCCTGTGACATACAATGATTTGTACACAGCCACAGGAGCTCTATCAGCCAATTACAAGAACAAGTATTCTGGCAACTCGCTAGTTAAGGGTATGAATGAAGTACTCATGGGTGGAGCCACAAACGTCTACTTCCTAAGGGTAGGGGGCAACACAGCCTCTGTAACCTCAGGAAACTTAACATTTAAGGGGCTTTATCCAGGAAAAATATATAACGGGGTGTCTGTTATAGTTTCCTCTGCTACCAGCACTTTGACTATAGTGCAGTCCGGCATAGGGAGAGGCGGAAACCTGTCCTTTAGCTGGGCCAGCGGTAAAACCATAGCTTCCCTTGTGAATGACATAAACAAGGAACCCTTAAACTTTAGCGTAAGGGCTGAAGCTGCAAATACCACTGCGCTTACCTCAGTGATAGCTAGTGGATCTAACTACACCATGACACTGGTAAATGGATCAAATGGGACTCTGGAGGATGGCTCCATAACAAAGGCAGCCTACTACACATCCCTGACAGATACAACCACAGGAGCTTTCGCTCTCTTGGAAGACAGCGACGCTGACATAGTGTACCTCACAGACTTGTACGCAGATGATGACCTCTCCTCTGGTGGAGATGGCACAGTGTCTGTAGTCACCAAGTTTGCGGAGGCGTGCTACAAGGCCGCCAAGAACTCTTACCCCAAGATAGGCGTTATTGGCATGACCCCAGCGCTTAACACTACAAGAGATCAGATAGCCAACATAGTAACTAACTTGACAGCGTCCTCAGCTGGAGCCGCTGACTCCGGAAGAAAAACTTCCAAGTTTGGCTACTTCCTGGCGTCTCCTAACAATGGAGACACTCAGTTTGCTGTGATAGACGCTGAGACAGGAGCTAAAGTAGACGCTGGAAGATTTATACAGGTAGTGGCTGGACCAGACGCTTTAATGACTCAGAACTCTCTAGGGACATATATTGAATCCCCGGCTGGGATCTACGCGGGCTTTATAGCCTCCTTAGAACCACAGAATCCGGCGACCAATAAGATGTTCCCAGGAATTCAAGCTCTGGCATGGGAGTTCACCACTAAACAGGTAAACCTCCTAGCGGGAGCTCAGCCAGCTACTCAGGGAGATCCTCCTTCCTGGGGTTATGGCGGAGCCTATACAGCGCTCAGAGTCAATAATGCTGGCAACATAGTTGTCAACATGGACAACACAGCCGCCAAGAGATCTAGCGACTATGCCAAGCTGCAGATTCTCAGGATAGTGAACTCAGTAGTGGAGGGAATTAGAAGGATTTGCAACCCCTATATTGGAACAGCGAACACCTTTGGAATCCGAATAGCCATGAGGACAGCTATCAAGAACTACCTTGACAGAGTAGCGGCTGAAGGAGCCATAGTGGGACAGGAGGGCGTGGGCTATCAGTTCGCGGTAACCTCCGATGGAGTGGATCAGATCCTTGGAAGAATAAGGATTGACCTTACTCTGAGACCCGCTATCCAGATCACTAAGATTGATGTGACTATCAATCTTTCGCCGCCGACAGGAGACTAAGGAAGGAGAACGTAAATGGCTAGTATAAAAGATCAGATTGCTGATGGAACAAAGTATGACGGAAAAGCGTTCTCTGGGTGTGATATGCAGGCTATCATTGGCAACAAGGTTATTGGAAACCTGCAGGCTGTCACAGTCTCTATCACAAGAGAAACTCTTCCTATATACGTTATGGGAAATGCGAGTCTTGCCACTATAGTGAAAGGCAAGAGGGGAATATCGGGAACCCTTGTATTCTCCAACTTTGACAGGCACTCCCTGCTCTTAGACACTTTCTTAGATGAAAGAGGAACTGCGGGCAAGGGGACTTTGTATGGAAAGAGCATCCAGGATGTTCTTAACCTCACAGCAAAGACAAACAATGGAGCTACTAACAACCCATTCTCAGAACTTATTGGGGGAGTTGTGGCTTCAAATCCAGCTGGGGATCTCAATGTGGCTGGAGTTATACGAAGTGGAACCAACCTGCAGAGCAGGATACAAGAAGAGATAAGACAGGTATGGGACGCTGTAATACAGCAGAGAAAACTAAAGTATGTGGACCAGATACCTCCATTTGATCTGGTTATAACCATGGTTAATGACACAGGCAACGCAGCCTGGTGCACTATCCAGGGCATAACCCTAATCAATGAGGGCTATGGTTTCACTATGGATGACCTAACCGCTGAAAGCGCTTACACCTATATTGCCAGAGAAGTTACTCCTCTAGTCCCTGTGGGGGCTGAGTTTAAGTTCTCTAACTAACTTAATGGGGGTGCAACCCACCCCCAAGGTTTCTTATGGTAAAAAAATACTATGATGAAAAGGGTCAACACTTTGGCTCCTATAACTACTATGATCAGGGAAATGGTTTTTCTGCCGCTGATATGACAGCCCTTATTCCTCCTGGCACAATTCCCGGGGTAACCAAGACTATACCTTTGGGGACTATAGCTATGATTTCCATATCTCAGCACAGAGACAAGTTCCCTGTAGCCTCCCTTGGTTCTATAGGGCCTAAGGGATATACCGCTGGACACCGCACGATTGGCGGGACCCTGGCCTTCAACACTATAGACAGAAGCGCCTTCTCCATGCTGACTAGAGACTCGGTAGATAGCTGGGTAAGGTCAGCTTTATCCAGTGGATCACATCTAAGTCCTGACTATTCAGCTGCCGATGAGCTGCCTCCATTCAATATAATAATAACAGCTGTCAATGAAACTGGAGAAGCCAGCTACTCAGTCATAGAAGGCATCACCATACTGGATGAAGGAACTTCCTATAATCTAGAGACTATAATATTAATGGAGAGCTACTCATTCATGGCTCTAAGGAGAATACCATTCCAGCCTGTGACCCCTCCAAGGAAAGAGGATGGAAGCTTAATAAACAATGGGATTAAAATATAACAGACCAAACAACTGGGCGGATCTTTACAGCAGCGAGTCTGGACTGGGAAACCCCAATAGAGATCTTCCAAGGTGGATAGTGACTGGAGAGTTTGACTCCACATACTATTCGGGACTGGACGTGTCTGTTTACTTCAACAACATCTACATAGATGAAGCCGTAGCCCTGCAGTACCAGGAACTTGAACAGGTTAAACCTGTATTCTCCTATGCAGACTATACACCCAGAAGATTCTCCCATGGCTCCAGGATGATACAAGGCACATTCACCATAAACTTTAAGGACTCAGGTTACATAACCAAGATACTCCAGAGACTGGCTAATGAAGAGGGAACTGATAAAGATATAAAGACTCTTAGCAAGAAGATGGCCACCAAGAACCTTACTCTTCAGCAGGCCGCTCTTGGAGGAGACTTCACCTTAGAGGATATAGTCAATGTAGCTAATCAAAATGACCCCAACGCTTACAGAGATTACATGGATTCCTTTGACGAGACATACTGGGGAGTCAACAACAACGCCACTAGCAGAACCACAGATAGAATAATGAAGAGACCCAGGTATGCTACCACTAAAGAAGGGTTTGACATCCTGGTGAAGTTTGGACAACCAGAAGAAGTAAGGAACAATCAGTATCCTTCTTATGATAAATGGGGAACTCTGGAAATCATAAGGGGATGCGACATAGGAAGTTACGCCAAAGCCATAGATGACTCAGGGAGAAACATCCTTGAGGTTTACTCATTTGTGGGTAGGAGCATTTCATAAGGAGGACTAGTGAAAACTAATCAGCACCCGCTTCTGATAGACTTCGAGCTATCAGATGAAGCGATCTCAGAACTAAAAACCAAGTTTGGCAAGATATACCTTGTGCCTGTGGGAGACTTTGAATTCGTGGTCAGGACTCTTTCTAAAGGAGAATGGGAGACAGTAATGTCCACTGTTCAGAGCAACCCCAACATGACCATAGACGATGTCAATGAAAAGATAGTGACCTATGGGCTCATATGTCCCCAGCCAGACGCTCAGAAAGGCGGATGGACTGGACTTCCAGCGGGACTAGTGCCAACACTGTCCTCATGGATCCAGGCTAAGTCGGGATTTATAGTCCCTGAGCTGGATATACCTCAGCCTAGAGCGTCTACTATAGGAGATGTGATTATACCTGTGAGACCCAGCACTGAGGATATAGATAAACTCAAGGCTGGCACTCCCTTCCCTATAAAGGAAGTCATCTTTGAAGAGGAGTCTTTTGTGATAAGGCCTATCACAAGACAGGAGTGGAAGGTGGCAGCTAAAAGAGCCACAGACTCTGGAGACGACATGGAAAGAGACGAGGAAGTATGCAATCGCTGCGTGCTCTGGCCCAAGAAAATAGACTGGAATGCTAAACCAGCAGGCTACTGTCCCACCCTTTCCAACATGATCCTCACAGCCTCAGGTTATAACTCCACCGCCAAAGTTCAGGAACTCTAGGATGCATGGACATCTCTATTCTAGGGGAGACCTACACTTACAGATCTCTCACAAGGAAAGAATACAAGGAGATCCTGGCTGAGAACTTAGATGATCCTGTGGGTTTTGAGGATGAGATAGCCAAGCTATGCACCCTTAAAATCCCAGATGACTTCCCAGGATGGGAAGACTGTTATGCTGGCATACCATCTACTCTAGCTGAAGCTATACTGGACGCGAGCGGTATGCTCAATGAAGACTCTGTAAGGAAACTGATAAAGGCGGTTGAGGACTGGGCTTCCACAGATGAAGCCAGAATAGACTGCTTGATATGCTTTTGTTTCCCCACCATGACTCCAGATATCCTGGAGAGCATGGAATCTCTAACCTGGTACAAGTACGCCGCTATGGCAAAGATGATAATGGGCGGAATCCATGGAGTTGACCCATCTGTATTCTTAGAAGGAACTCCGCCAGCTCAAGTATTGCCGCAGCAGCAACCTCCAGGAATGCATGGCAACGCCTATGGGGTTAACAGACAACCCTCAAGGCTTGAGTCAGAAGGGAATTTCACTTTTATAAAATAGCTCTCCCATAGAGGAGGGCTTTTTTTTATTATGGACAACTACGAAGACAGAAAAGGAACTAGAAGGTTCTTAATAGGGGCTGCTAGCATAGGGGCGATATCCGCCGCTGTGGTTAACAGGAAGAAGCTTGGCGGCTACATCATAAATGGCGTAGAACGCTTTGTGTCTAAGTTCGCCACCGGTTCCGAGAAGCTAGGAAACCTCTCCATAACCAACTTATCCAATGAGATAAGAGCGGCTATGTCAGAGACTCTGCCTCTGAGGCTGAGACAGCAGGTGGCTGAAGAGAGGTTCAGAGCCACAGGAGTGTTCTCCAGAGAACAGGTGGACCTGCTCCTGGGATACAATAGGGGAGTGGCTCCTTCTTCAAGAATAAACCAGTGGCTGCATGGAGGAACCCTTAGAAGTTCCGTCATTCAGGAAGACGCTTACAGGGATTTCGTGGCCTCAGTTGGAGGAAACATACCGGAGATCCAGAAGAATCTGGAAAGAGCTTTTGACCAAAGCAATCTGACAACCCTGTTCAATAAAGATTTTCCTCTGTCAGATAATCTTAGAGCCCAGTTGCAGAGAGCCAGAGAAGTCCATGCGGAAGCGTTTATAGACGCTCTGCAAAGAAGAGTCGTCACCAAGGCCAAAGCTAGCAACATGGCTGCTGGGAGAGGCCCCACTTACATGGACGCTCTCATGGAGCAGCTGGGAGCTAGAAGAGTCACTGTCAATGACGTGCTCTCCAATAGAGACAGGTTCTCAGCAGATGTGGTGAGGCAGGCTCAGGAATCCTCAGCGAGATTAAGAGCCTCCCTGAGTTTATCAGGGCACAGAGAAGGTCTTCAGGATATAATAAACTCCACTGCTGTAGGGCAGATCTGGATGGATGAAAAAGGAACTGTCAGAGACCTGAGAGGTTTCAAGGAAACTCTAGGAAGAGCTATAGACTGGGTAGACCAGAACATGCAGATCCCAGTGCTCCCATACCTGGAAGGTTTCTCCCCAACTCAGTTCTTTGGCTGGCTAAAAGGAGGAACTGGGAGAACCTTTGATATTATCCACCAGAACGCTGTGGCTAGACAGCCTCTCACTAGGCACCTGGCGGCTCAGGGGCAGGACCTGACTATAGCTGGCAACACTCTTATAGGTTCCAGGTTCTCAGAACTGGGCAACGCTTCTATAGGAGAACTGGGCAAAGGCTACACTTCTTTAACTGCGGATAGCGGATTTGTGGAAGACATCTACAAGAACCTCACAGACTATCTTGACACCCCTAAGACCGGAGGAGTCAGAGGAGCGCTGGGATTTGGACATGGTGGGACTAGAGGAACTCTGCAACTCAATCAAAGAGAGCAGTCATGGTTTGGGAAAGTAAAATCCATATTCGCCAAGATGAATCCAGGTTCCACTTACCCAGCCGCTGCGTTAAACGATATATACAACAACCCAGACTTTGATCCTGTAAGAAATATAGAATCCATAAGGTCTGTGGTAAACTTCCTGAAAAAGGAAGGCAATATATCTCAGAATGTCCTGGAAGGAATCCTAGATGATGTGACGGCCAATGGGGGCTATCTCCCTATAGATCTCAGGGTAGCTGCCAATAACCTGGATTCCAACAGCCATCTACTGCATTATCTATTAAATGTAGACAGAAAAGCTATAAGGTCAGATGAGTTCAGATACTTCCTTGAGGAGTTTGACAGGGACCCAGCCAGAACCCTGGGGAAGAAGACTGCTAGAAACTCGGTGAATCCTCTAGTGGATATGTTCCTTGGGAAAGAAGAACCTCTCACTGGCTATGACACTGCCAGGAAATTTATAAAAGAAGAGGTTCTGAGAAATATAAACCTAGGTGGTCCTGGTCAGCTGGGAAGAGGAATCGAAGATATCATAGTAAACTTGGATGTGCCTATCAATGAATCGAGAGACGCCTTAGCTGTCAGATATGGTTATCTATTGGGAGATCAGCTGACAGGAATATCAGGAGCTAGAGGAGCGTATCAAGGACTGGTAGGTTCGCAACATATCTCAGAAGACATAAGATTAACTGCTGAAGCAATGGTAGATGCCAAGCTCGGGTATTGGGATACTTGGAATCCTGAGATAAGCAATGGTCCTCAGAGACTTTTTATAAAAGAGCACCAGTCAATACTAGAGTCTATAAACAGAGCCTGGCAAAACGGAGGAAACTTCTTTGATGTCCTGAGCAATATCACAGGCTCTACAGCTATAAAACAGTATACCACTGCCCTATGGAGGGGAGTGGATGATCCTGAGGATATGACCAGGTCAGCTCTCACCTGGTACTTCTTCAACTCAAGACTCAATAAACCTCTGGAAGCTTTCGGATTAGGACTCGGACCTGAGGCCATGGGTTCTGGAGGCAAGATCCTCAGGGGTCTGATAATGCAGAGAATAGTACCGGCTGTACTAGGAATAGAAGCCTGGAACTATGTGAACTGGGAATCAGAGAACCTCTTTGGAACCTCCCCTAATGAACTAAAGGCCAATGTAAGAGCCAACGCCAAGATAGCCTTCTCACACCTCAATGACTGGGAGAGATACAATGAACTCCACCCAGGCATGGATAATTATCTTGCAGGCACCACTCCAGAGGATACCAAAAAACAGTTAGAATCAGGATATGTCCCGGTAAGGAGAGGAAGGCTGTGGCTATTTGGCTCAAGATCGCCTATCTATGGGGACAAGATAAAATACTACATGCCAGATCCATATCAGCTGGCCTACTCCAACTGGCAGGACGCTGAGAATGCTGACATGAGGTCAGACGCTTACTGGGCTCACTCTCTGCTGCCTACCCCCCGGCACCCCTTAGCTCCAGTGATGAGATTCCTAGACCCTATGTGGTGGGAACAGCGCCACTCCATGGGGGACAACCCAGACAGACCTTATGTAGTGTCCGGCCCAATAGCCACTCGAGAAACCCTATGGGGACCACTAGTCAACTCTACTATAGGCAGGATCTTCAAACCTGAAAGAGTTCTATACCCAGAATATCTCCCGGAGAACATGGGCAAGACCCAGGCCAAGGAAGGGATAAGAGCTATAAACATGTCCCTCAAGGGAGGGGGAACTGGCGGTGGAGGAGATCCTTACACAGTAGTAGCCGCAGGTTCTATAGCCACAGTAAATCCAGCTGGAGGGATAGCCGCTGAACAGATAGGGGAAATAGATACAGATACCTCTCACTTAGGAACCAGAGATAAAGGAAACAATATAAAGGGACTGGCTAAGTGGGAGATAGAGAGGATCAACAGGAACCTCAAGGCTACAGGGGCTGGGCTAACTCCTTCAAGGATGCAGAGACTAGCTGAACAGACAGGTGGGTTCACAGAAGAAGACCTGGAGGATATGAGGACCATCTCGGATATGGAGATGGCTGGATATTTAGCCAGGGAATACACTGGTCTCTATGGCTGGGCAACCTCAATTCCATTTGGTCAGAGAACTGGTCCTGTAATAGCGGACACAGGAGAAGCCTACTCCTATGAGCAGCGCTTTTGGAATGCTAACCTAGGAGGTCTTGGGGGAGAACTCTCAGAAATAGGCCGAAGGTTTATGCCCCACAAACTTAGGAATGTGGAGCGCTACAATCCAGTCCCCAACTCCATGCAATACTCCTTTATGCCAGGGTCAGACTACTTCCTTAACTTCCAGGAAGGAGATCCTTATACAAAGGTAGAGAATGGACTTGTCAGACTTCCAGGAGAAGCCTATGAGAGAGTCCATAGAAATAGACTCATGCAGACCAGGGCCTCTTCCCTTGGCAGGACTAAAGAACAACTCATCCTGGAAATGCTGGGATATGATGAGGGTTCTTCAGCCTACTCTGAAAGAGTCATGGAAGAAGGCACAGCTTCCCATAAAGCTATCCAGAGGAAGTGGAATAACATGGGAATCCTCAAGGGTAAGGAACTGGAGATCTTTGATCCAGCCCTTGGGATTACAGGGCACATGGATGCTATACTGAACATGGGGCAGGGAGACGTGGTGGCTGAGATAAAGACCATGTCTGCCAAGAGGTTTGCTTTAGGGCAGCCTTTCCAGGAGCACATGGAACAGTTAAACTTCTATCTCTATGAGTCAGGAATACACAAAGGAATGCTAGCCTATGTGAACAGGGACGATCCTAATCAGGTGAGGCTCATAAATGTGGACTTCTCCAAGAGTCTGCTCAACCAGACCATAGCTAAAGTGGAAGCGGCCAGAGAAGACATAAGGGGAATGGTGGAAAGGGGAGAGGTGTCTAGAGCCACTCTGTATGATCCAGTTACCAGGTTTGAGATCTTGGCCGATACCAGTCCCTGGTCCATGGAATACCTGGCCCTCAAGGATCAGATGGCTAACAATGATCAGCTCACAGAGAATGAGAATGAGAGAGTGCAGGCGGCAAAGCACAGGGCTACTCTTCAGAAAAGAAGATATAACTTCTACCCCTACAGATTCAAGTACGCTGATGTAGAAACCCACAGATACATAGTAAAAGATATCATAGACGCCAACACCATATCAGTGTATGGAGATGAGCATCCTCTAAGATTAGCTGGGATAAGGAACTCTATAGAGAGAATCACTGACGCTTATGGTGCCCCTGAAGGAAACATGACGCCAGCTGAGTATTTATTCAGCCAGTTTGGAGTGCACAAGGGCAGTGTGATAAAAGTTCTTGTGAATGCAGACCCGCAGAACAGATACTCAGATGATGTCCTGGGAACTCAGCATGCTGTCATCATAAAGAATGGAAAGAATATAAACAGAGAACTCCTGGAAAGTGGAGTGGGAACTGAGAAGAATGAGTGGACTGCGGCTGGAGTATGGGCCAGGTTCTCAGCTATTGAAATAAGCAAGGGAGCCAAGTGGGAATCCATGGCTCACATGCGGTCTATCCTAAACACAAAGTTTCTTGACGTCAAGTCCCCTTATGAGGAATATGAGAGACAGACTTATGGATCCAGAAGCGCAAGGTGGGAGGCTCCTTATTCATCGTTTATAAATCCTTCTATCACATCCTTCATGGGTAGAGGCATTTTAGGAGCAGCGGCTGGAGCTGGATTATTTTCCAGTTTCTTCTTCTCCCAGAGAAATCTTAGATGGAAAGCCGCTGGCTGGGGAGCCCTGGCTGGAGCAGGACTATCCCTCATAAGACAGGGAGTCCTGGATAACACTGATGATATGTGGGTGCCAAAGAGAACCCAGAAGAGAAGAGACATAGAAGAGTACTTTGATATACTGAAGTACATGAAGTACAGAGCCTTATATGCAAGGACTGCTGAACTCGCCAAGGAAAAAGAAGGGGTGGATGTAGACAGACTCTACAGCAGATACAATAACCTTGGGAAGTGGAGAAAAGAAAAGCTCACTAAGCTCAGACAGCAAAGGCAGCAACTACTCAGGAAGGGCAAGAAAGGAACTCCTGAAGAGCTGCGCATAAGACAAGAAATACAGAATCTGGCTGAGAGAAAGCAGACTTTGGCCTTAGGTCCACTAACCAATCAGGCTATGCTGTACAGAGATAAATATGCGGCTACTATGTACGGGGCTATGCCTGGAGGTCCTCTCCTAAATGTGATGGCGGCATTCCCCAAGTATGAAAGAGAGTTCATACAGGGCTTTCTAACACAGTCTACTCCTGAGGAGAGGGAGAAAGCCTTTAAGCTCATGCCTGACTATCAGAAGAGACTGATAGGACCTTACATGGGCATTGACCCTAAGAGACTTCCACAGAGAAAGTTGCTGAGAGAGTACTTCAAAACCCATACCCTGCCAGATAAGGACTGGAAGGGATGGAGCCCGGGACTGAACTTGGATGACATCAAGGCTAAGGCTATAGTGGAAGAAGGAATGGACCCAATGGACTTTGGTATCTATCCTTCTCAGATATATGAAGCCAAACAGAACACCCAGAACATAGACACTCCCACAGTATACGGCAGTTCCAGCGATATAAGTGATAGGATAAACAAGATACTTTCTGGCAGGGGCCTTAAGAATCTGAGAATTGTGATAGCCACAAATGAAGACGCTAACCTTAACAATGATGAACTTAATGTGGACTTAGCCATCAAGCAGAAAAGGGAGCAGGATTTGCTTGACGCACTACGAAGTTATTGATACACTTATAATAATAAATCCACACGGAGGACATAAGATGACAAGAAGCCTTGAAGAGGCAATCCTTTCAGGCAAACCTTACGATGTGATAGCAGAGGAATTAGGACTAACGCACTTAGGAGTGCACACTTTCGCCACAGAGATGAAGGAGCTGCCCGATACACCTATAGGGTTCCTCACCAAGCCAAGAACAGTGGTAGAGTTAGAGAAAAAGTTCGGCCCCAAGTATCAGTCAGTGCTCGATAAGGAGTACAAAGGAAGCCACATAGCCAAGGTATCCAAGGATGTAACCACATATCAGTTGGTGCCTACAAGCGTCAAGTCCACAGAGTTTGTAACCCACAGACCATTAGCGGAACAAGGAGGCCTTCAGAGATCCCTGTTTGTAGATCTTCCTGAGAGTTGTTTTGTGGATGACACCTATTATTTCCTGCCTCTTTATGATGTGCACTATGGACATAGAGGACACAAGTATGATGAGTTCCTGCAGCACATAGACTTTATAAAGAACACCCCAAATGTGTCTACCTTCATTGGAGGAGATATCATGGAGAACGCTATGGAGGATGGGAGGGGGATGTGTTACGACACTATAAAACCCCCAGATGTGCAGGTGGATGACCTCCTTGAACTCCTCGCTCCCATCTCCCACAAGATACTATTCACTCTCCCAGGAAACCATGAAAACCGCACCAGAAAAGGCTCTGGACAGAATATAAACAAACTGATAGCCAGAGAACTCAAGATAGAATCCTTTGATGGATCAGTTAGATTTATGGTTTCCGCTGGGGCACACTCCTGGGAATTCATGGCTAGACATGGGCTAAGGTGCCCTTCCACTCCTACTGGCATTCAGAGGGCCGCCATGACAAAGGTAGGAAATCCTGGGTTTATACACTTCAACATCTCAGGTCATGTTCACTGTCCCAACATATACAGGGAACCCTTCACTATAATGAACTCTCAGAAGAAGTGCGAGGAACAGTGGATATGCTACAACATAATTGCCGGGTCCTTTATGGACTGGTTAGACACCTATGCCTATAGAATGGATTACTCCCCGGCGCTGCCAGGGAACGTGATTATGGGAATAAATCTAGATGGCAGTTACTGCGCCAACTACACTTCTGAACTGACGGGAAGGAGGTTATAATGCCAGGGATACTAACTTACAAGATATCTGACAACACATTCAAGCTTGTGGACTTTGACAAAAACGAAGCTCTCACAGCTATAACCAGAGTCTCTGAAGAACTCAGGGAAAGAGAAATAGAGAAGAACAACTGTCTGGTGTTTGTTAGACCTGAGGGGAGACTTCTATTCCCCAACCTATACACTATAGAAGAGTTTGACTGCGAATACCAAATAACCCTGAAAGAACACATTTCTATTGGGTCTACTCTATGGGTCTGGGTTCCCTCAAGCAGGAGAAGGAAATGATCACTTACATCTTTGAAGGGGACAATACAGACTTTATGGCGGCATGTAAGGCCATGGAACTGTATAAGGACTTCTATGATGAAACTCAGATACTAGTCACAAACAATGAACACCAGAGGAACTACGGGAGCAAGGCCTGGTTTGTGGATAAAAGTACAGCTGTACTGCCAGCCAACACAGACTACAAGTATGCCATAAGACTTGAAGCTGATGTAAACAAAACCAAGGAAATGGAGTTTTTGACCAGGCGAAGAACAAAAGAGGAAATAGACAAGAGGGTAAAAGAAATAGCCAAGGCCAATGGAATCCTGGAAGAGCAGGTGCAAAAACCTGACTTCTACCCCAGACTGGATCCCAATGCTCCCCCAGAATGGAACCTAGTCAAAGGTTACTGCGAGATCATAACCTTTGCCACAGAACTTCCCATAGACACCATGCCAGAAGACTATCTAATAGACACTATAACTGTAAACAAAAGCTATGTCAGGGAGAAACTCTATGAGAACTACAAGAAGGAATCCAGCCAGAAGTTTATAGTTCTAGCTGGAGCTGAGAGGCTGAAAAGCATGGGAGTGACCAGAGATAATCTCCCTCCTATGTATAGTATTGTAGAAGACAGCGAAGATATCCTATTTTCTGTTGGAGCTGTGCAGCATCCTAACTGCATAGGATCTATAGGATTCACTTCTCCAGCCATATACTCTGCAGCCTCAGAAAAGAAACTGACCATAGAGGTATTTGAGGACATGGAAAACCTTCACTGGAGATACTGTGGACACAGGAGATCTACACTTATCCCAGCAAGCCATCCACAGTTTGTGGAAGCTCTAAGCCAGACTACAAGATACAGACTATCAAAAGACTTGGGGGTTACATGGTAAATATCATAGTCACAAAGATTGATTCGGATGTAGCTGACAGCATTATCAAGGAGATACTGGATGCTGAAGAAGACATCACTGTCTGGATATCCTGTTCAGGAGGAGAAGTCCCCGCAGCTATGGGAATAGCCACTGCTCTTAAGATGAGAAACGCAGACACTGTGGGACTAGGATATGTGGCTTCAAGCGCCACAATGATATTCGCGGCTGGAAAGAACAGGTTGGTAAGCAAGTACGCCACCTTCCTGTTTCATAATATCACAGAACAGTGCTCTTCCTGGAGGAGTTACAAGGAACTGCAGATAGCGGCTGAGGGATTGAAGATTGACGACTCAGTGCTGGAAAGATTTATCACAGGCAACACAGACATACCAGTAGAGAAGTATAAGGAACTGGTGGAGAGTGGAAGATACATAGGTTCAGAGGAGATGGTAGCCTCAGGGCTAGCCACAGGATACATTGACTAGGTGTCATAAACCCTATAGCTATTGCTAAGGATTTAAGCTAGAGTAGACAATCAAGGAGTCGTAAACCCTATAGTTAAAGCTAAGGGCTTGGGACCTAGAGCTTAACGAGCTGCGAGTTCCAAGGGTAACATGTTGACTAGACTGGCCTTAGAGGCAATGTAAGGGATGTAGTAACATCGAAAGGTTACACTGCACATAGAGGGTGTTTCGCTAGCCTTCTTTCAATGAGTTTCCCGACAGTCGAAGCGATTTTAACAAGGGGTGTAAACCCAAACTAAGGAGACACTTTGGTTCCTGTATTAGACTCAAACAAACAACCATTGATGCCATGCTCTGAGAAGAGGGCTAGGAAACTAATGGAAAAGAAGGAAGCTAAAGCCTACTGGCACAAAGGCATCTTCTGCATAATACTACAGAAGGAGCCATCATCAAGAGCTACAAGAGATGTAGTCATAGGGATTGATCCTGGCAGCAAAAGAACAGGAGTTACTGTGGCTACTGAAACAAAGGTAGTTTTAAACATTCAGTTGAACACACCATGGTGGGTCAAGGATGCAGTAAAACTACGAAGTATTCTAAGAAGAAGTAGAAGAAGAAGAAAAACTCCTTATAGGAAGTGTAGATACAATAGGACTATAGGATGTATTCCACCTTCCACTAAAGCTCGCTGGCAGGCACACACTAGAGTAATTGATGCTATATCAAAGATAGTGCCTATAACAGATATAGTAGTAGAAGATTTATGTGCAGAAAGTAAGAAAGGACAACGCAGGTGGAATGTCATGTTCAGTCCTTTAGAAGTTGGCAAGCAGTGGTTTGGGTCCGAGGTAGAAAAGAGAGGACTCAGATCATGGAAACACAGAGGCTTTGAGACTCATGAACAGAGAAACTACAGAGGATTCAAGAAGACCAGTAATAAATTAAAAGACACATGGGAAGCGCACTGTGTTGATAGCCACTGTCTCTGTGAACTTGTCTTAGGGGATATTATACCATTCAAGGGGTTCTATAAGTTTGATTTCATGCAGTGGCATAGAAGACAACTACATGTTGCTAATCCAAAAGAAGGGAAAAGGAAGACTTATGGTTCTACAGTTAGTTTAGGAATACCTAGAGGAATGCTGATCCTTCATCCAAAGTATGGAAAGTGTCTTGTTGGAGGTTCTTCTAATAGAAGAGTTTCCTTACATAGTATCAGAGAAGGAAAAAGACTAAGTCAAGACATTAGAAAAGAAGATTGTAAATTATTAGCTAAGCAAATCTGGAAGGGAGGTTTTCTTTCTTCTACTCTAAGGAGATAAGTTCTTAATAATGATATCAAATAGCACTACTAGAAAATCTGGGTTGACTAGGTACGAGGTAACGACAGGAGAGGGCTCCAGAATAACTATAATGTATAGTAAGCTGGGGTACATAAAGGAAGGAGCCCTCACAGATGATCCCACAGGTTTTGAGGTTGGAGATGTCTATATAAAAGGAACCAGCAAAGATGAACCCCTAGAGTTCATAGGGATGGGTTTCGTCCCTGAAGTGGGAGGAAAGATAGGAGTTCATGTAAAGAGAGGAAAGGAGAGAGATGCTATAAGTTATGAACTTATAGTGGAAGTAGATGGGCCGCACGAAGAAAATAAAGTATAGGAAAACCTTCATTGACAGGGTGATGAAAAACATAGCCACAAAGTATAACAAGGAACTGCTGACCAAGGAGATGTTTGACTTCTCCTTCAGGTTATACGATAAACCAAGGGAGTACCAGAAAAAATTCAACAGGAGATTTTGGGAGATAAAGTATCTAGATGACGACACTAGGAGAGAAATACAAGAGAGCAAAAAGATTAGACCCTCTGAGTGAAGGGTTCTATGTGAGGGTAGGCGCTGACACCTGGAAGAAACATGCCTATGATCTGACAAGGAAGAAAGATTCCAGGATTGGAGCCGTGAGTTCCATAGGAGGTTTCCTATTTGAGGAGTTCCTCAACTACATGGGAACAGACTATGAAAGGATAAGCCCTTTCTGGGAGACCCCGGAGTACACAGTGAATAACAAGAACATCTATGTGAAGACTAGGAGACTCACCCCTAGGATTCTTAAGAATAAGAAGAAGCTCTATGATGATTCTCTTAACCTGGAGACCTTTACAGTCATGATCTCAGATTATGATCTGGAAAATTCTCATGATATCTACATATGCTGTGGCTATAACCCTAAGAACAGGGACGGCTATGTCCTTGGATGGACTACAGCTCAGACTATAGAAGATATACCAGTGGATGAAAAACTGAAATACCCAGCCAAGTGTATACCCCTTAAAGATCTACACCCGCTATCGTTATTCTAATGGACTACAGACACTACAAGGTCGGAGACCGAGTACGCGACAACCAAACCTTAAGAGAAGGCAGGATAACCTCGATTGATCCTATCAGCGAGGGCTTTATCGCTGTCACGGTTTACTATGCCGCCTACTCCACCTACAAAAGATATCCTATAGACGCCAACTCCATAAGACCTGTCCTGGAGAATATTTCCAAAGCAATAAGAGAAACCATACCTAACAGGATAGCTGGAAGTTACACCGCCAACGCCCAAGCGGCTATGGCGGCCAGGAATATCCCAGGGACTCCAGCCACCCATGTGAAGACAGGGACTATCAAGAGTTCTATAGACGCTGTCAGGAAGAAAGTGGAGAATGAACCCAGGCTAGAGACTAAACATGATATCCTGGCGGTGTTAAACGCTCTGGAAGCGGACAGCATGGAAACCTCCAGAGTCATGGGCATCAACCTCAGGAATGTGGACAAGGCTAGACTCAGAGCTTATATCCTCCAGAAACTACCAGATAGAAGCAACGCCACTGTTAGGAATGTGGTTAATGACTTGGCCGCTATCCTGGATGAGAGCAGAAGAACAACCCTTGGATTATCCACCAACGCTCCAATAGATGGAGCTAGAGACCTCAAACATTATGTGAGCGAGTCTGATGCGGCAGAAGAAAGACTTAGGACTCTGCTCAATAAGAAAAAGAATATCCAGACTCTTATAGAGTCCAAGTCCTGGCAGGCTCAGAACCTGATGGATGTGTGGAAACTTGTAAACCCAAGTTCAGATTTCTCAGGACTCTTCACTGGACAGAGGCTGGAAAATATCATAGGGGCTGCGCAAGCCGCGCATGCTGGCAACGCTACCCCAGAGCAGGCCAGGATATGGAGGGAGTTTGCCACCCTCTTTGATAGACCCAAAGTAGCATATTCAGATGATGTAATAAGAGCTATCTCTAATCTAGCTGGAGCTTTAAAGGCTGGGGATAGACAGGCTATCAACTTATACGCTGAGAGACTCTCCAGGAAACTCATGAGGAAAGGAGGTCTCATACCTCAACTAAATAATGAATTGGCTAAGTTGAGGTTGACTGGGGCTAACATAGAGAACGCCATCTCTATGATGGCTGAAGAGTTCCCCAACAGATTCGAGTACAACCAGGTAGTCAACACTTATGCTGGGACCTTTGATAGAGACTTCTATGCCACAGACCCAGGGAATGCCAGTCTGTTTGGATCTAGCGTAAGAAACAAAGCTCGTCAATCAACCATTCCTCAGAGAACAACAAAAGGTTACAGCATAGTGGCGGGAGAATGGAGTTCCTACGCCAATGAAAAAGGAGCCCTGATAGGCTCATCCAAATCTCCCAAGTTTGTCACTGCATCCAGAGCCCATGGGATAGATTCAACCCTAGAGTACCTATCCAGCGTGATGGGAGACATATCCAACACAGTAGCGGATATAATCCCAGCACAGTATCCTGAGAATCTAACCAAGGGCATAGTAAACCCAACTCTGCAATGGCTGAAGGTGGACCAGTATGAAAGAGAATTTAGAGAAACAAGACCTTATGAAGTTTTCAGAGGACCATGGGATGATATAGAAAATGAATGGAGTGAAAGAAGACTACAGGGAGACACCATAAGGGATATCTACACCAGACCCTCATGGGAAGAGGCGCACTCCACAGCCTCTAAGAAAGCGGCTCTTATAGAAGAGGCCATGGCTTACTCAGCTGGCACAACCAAGTATGCCACAGTAGGAAAAGTCCCATACAGAATTACTAGGAAAGCCCTTGAGGGAGGGGAAACCAAACTATATGGAGTCCCCACTAACAATGTCGAGGTCCTTCTTAGCAAGTTTGATGTGGGTATAGTCCTACCCCAGGGAATGGATGAAGATGTCCTAGATAACCTTATAGGACAGATAGACTTATATAAGGTAAAACAGGGAATAGCCCCAGCATCAGAAGAAGCTGTTCCTGGGTTGATAGGACTCGCTGGACAAACTTCCAAGCTGGAAAGATGGCAGTTTAGACAGCTGGGTATAGCGGGAAGAATCCTTGGCCAGGGAGTGACTGAAAATAACCTAGAGAGAGCCCCGCTGATAACGGCCCTTAAAGAAGCTGGCTTTGACCTCACCAATAGAAACATAAACGCGGAAGCTGGGGATATACTATTAGCCTTAGATGAGAGACTCAAAAAGTATGAGAACATAGGCAGAGGTTTCAACCCCAGGGATGTAGTGCGGATAGAGCTGGAGAGAATAGCCAAAGGGAAGTGGAGAATAAGTCCAGCTGACCAGGAATACAAAGAAGCCTCCGAGCTATTTGAAGTCTCTGCCTTAGAAGACCTGAGAGTCAGATCCAGCGAAGCGATTAACCCAGCTAAAAGAATAATCCTAGATATAGAAGGAAAGAAAGTGCTTCCGATCCAGGGACTGAGCAATATCCTTGGAGAGTCATGGGGAACTGAAGGCAGATTCAGAGCCATGATGGAAGCTCTAGGTCCCATACTTGGAGAGGATAACCTAGGTTTAGAGGTTGTCTTAGGAAGACTTGTCAGTGGCAACGCAAAGAAGAAACTCCAGGAAGCTAGTCTCCTATTACAGAGAATACAGGAAACAGAACTCAAGATAGACGCGGCTATGAGGGAAGCGGCAAACCTAACAGGTCAGGCTCTTTCCACCCATATGTCAAAGGTAGACAAACTCTTTGCTCAGAGAAGTTCTCTAGAAGAAGCCATCAACGCTGTAAGAAATAGCATAAACCTCAATCTGAATAAGACTATAGGATTAGAGGGAACGGGTACCCTGACAGAACAAGGGCTACTCTATAATGGAAACCTTTACTACAAGAACCCAGAAGAAATAGAGTTAGGACTTAAGGACCTATACACTATATCCTCCACTCCTCCTCCAGGATCTCTTGATATCTCAAGGACCACTGAAGCTAAGTTTGTTAAGCTAGCTAACGGAGCAGTAATACCTCTTTCTGACATGGATATGCTGGAAAGGTTAAAGTATTTTAAGTCAGAGTATGGAACCTATATAGATATAGAGACCAACCCTGAGAATCAGATAACAAACATTGGCGGGGTTGGTTACAGTCATGACAGAGGAGCTCTCAATGTAGGAGAAGCCCCTAACTGGAAGAATGAGTTTGGAAAGAAGGTTCCTGGCTATACTCCTAACTTTGTAACCACCGAGAAGGAAAGCATAGAACAGCTGACCTCATGGCTGGGAAGAGAAAACCCTTATGTAGTCGGGCACAACATTCAGTTTGACTTTAACGCTCTCATATCCAGAGCCCAGGAACTGGGATTTCCCCCAGAAGTATTAGCCAGCTTAGAAAAGAAAAGACTCAAGAGTATAGACACTATGCTGCTGGCTAAGGTCTATGAGGACTTGACAGGCAACCTTATACCTGGAGGTTATAGCCTAGAGAACCTAGCCAAGTACCTTGGTGTTAGAGCTGGAACCTGGAAAGAAGAACACATAGGCGTCTATGATGCAGCCACTACAAGAGATATAGCTGCAGAGTTAATGAATAGAATAGGAGCTCTGCAGTCTAGGATTTCTGGTCAGGAAGTAACTGATCCCTTCACTGGCAAGTATCTATTTGGTTTAGAAGGGACTTCCACTAAAGGCAGACTTTTCCAGATACATGGTTATGACTTCTCGGACTCCAGTACAGCTGTACTAAGAGAACTGGATGACCGAGGCAATGCTCTTGACAAGTATGTGAGAGTGACAGACTCTACTTATAATCTGGTAAACAGATTACAGGGACAGTTCCATACCTTTGAGACCCTGGAAGAAGGCACTAAGGCTAGGATAGAATATGCTCAGGACTTAGCGGGCAGAAGAATCAGAAGAGCCAGAGAGTCCACAGCCGCAGGAATTGATGAAGCCTACAGGCTGGAGAACCTGGATGAGATATATCTGAGACAGCAAAGGGGAGAGGATGTAACCAAGTATGTTGGTCTCTTGGATGATGAGAGACTCCAGAAACAGATGGGTTATGTCCGAGAAGCCTGGCTGGATGAGTACAATGATTTTCATAGAGGATTCTATGAGAGACTCAACTCCCTCAACTTCACTAAGGAACAGGAAAAGGAAATCCTTTCCAACTACTGGTCCAGAGTAGATGAGCTGGCTCCCTATGAGAGACTCAACAGAAGGATAGATACTTGGAATAGGAAACTCTCCTTTAACATAGACGCCCTAGGGGCAAACGCTGAAAGCATAAACATAAGTTCAGCTGAAGCTTTTGACGCTGATGTCCAGAGAATCTCCAGAAGACTGATAGGCAATATGTCTGACACAGAAAAAGCAGTCCTGGGACTAAGCAAGGAGATGCCTCCTGATGATTTAGCTAGAGTCAGCGCTACTCTATGGAATGAAACAATAGCTCCAGCCCTGGCTACTCAGAGAACTCCTCTAGCCCAGAAGATAGGAGACCCTGAACTACTAGAAGCTATACAAGGAGGGGCGACTTCTCTCAGAGAGTATGCTCTAAAAATAGGCTCAACTCCAGAACACCTGCTAGATATAGAAAGGTACAACCTGCTAACTCAGGGAGAGTTCTCCAACTACCTGCAGAATAGAAGGAATAACCTGGCTGCTCAATCAGCTCAGATAGAGAGCATAGGAAATGAGGTTCTGGAAAACTCCTTAAGACCTCCATTGACAGTGCCCTACAGCAACTGGATAGCTAAGGAATTTAAAGGCAAGCCCTTATCTGAAGTTCCCTTAGACAGAGTAGGCAGACAGATATTTGCTACTCCAGATCTGGACGATGTCACCAGAAGAAACATAATGGACTACCTTGGATGGAACAACGTCCCTGAAGAAGCCATGGACTTAGAGGGCAGAATTATTGGTTCTTTATCCCCAGGAGAACTTGATAAGGTGGCCTCTGATTGGAGGAACCCCATTGAACTCAGGAACCTGGTGAGATCCTATATCAATAGAGACATGGGCATAGATCCTTTAGCCATAGAAAGAGTCACGCAACCAAGCTTTACAAAGTTCAGCGGAGGGATGTATAATATAGTTAGCCAGGCAGAAGAGACAGCCCCAAGAGTAGTGGAATGGATGTCGGATCATAAACTGCCAGTAGCCATCATGGCGGCTGGGGCAGCCTTTGCAGCTATGAGAAAACCAAACTTGGAGAATGTGGAAGAAAAAGAAATGCCAATATCAGTGAAGCACAACGACATCTCTACCAAAATATCCCCCAAGTATAAGAGTATAAGAATAAGCGTTGACGGCACCACTGAACAGCACATCTCCCATAATGATTTAGTGGAATCCATACAGACAGCTCTAGGGGCTGGTTCAAACGCTCCTATCCCAGCTCAACCCACAGTAAACACTCAGGACAACAGGACTGTATTTGATAAGAACTACATAGACGACATGGCGACAAAACTAGCGGGAGGATAATTTGGCAAATAAGAGGGTAGAGGAAAGTCTATTTGAGGTTTCCTTGGTAGAGAACACTAGGAGAAGACTGACACAACTGCCAGAGAAGATAAGAGATGGAGAATTCTATGAGTATATAGACTCCCAAGAGAAACTAGATTCCATAATACTAGACGAAGAGATAGCCTTAGACATAGAGACCTCAGGGCTTGACCCCCACACAGAGACCATATTCCTTATAGCCATTAAAGAAAGGGGCAAGAAGGTCAAGGTGGTGGACCCAAGGAACCTGGAGGTCTCTAATTTCATTAACCAGATAGCCTCTAGAAAGTGCATCATACACAATGCCAGTTTTGAGTTCCCATGGTTTTATGTAAAGTATGGGGTGTCCCTCAATGTTTCTTATGACACATTGGTAATGGCTCAGATGCTAAGAGCTGGGAGGATAGCTGAAAGCGCAAGCTTGGACAACTGTCTTGAAAGAGAACTAGGAATAGTATTGGATAAGACCTGCCAGAAACTCTTTGCCACCCTCTCCAAGAAGAGTCCTCTTACTAATGGACAGATAGAGTATTCAGCTAGAGATGTAGAGCACCTCATAGATTTGAAAGATAAACTGGTCAAAAAACTAAAAGAAGAGAAGATGCTCCACCTCTGGTATAACATGGAAAGGCACCTTATCCCTATCATAGGAATAAACAAAGCCCTAGGGATACCAGTAGATATGGAATATGCCAGGGAACTGGAAATCTCCATGAGAGAAGAACTCATGGAGATAGAAAGAAAGATACTGGATCACATAGGAGACCCTAAACTAAACATAAGTTCCACCGCTCAGATGAAGTATGTCCTGGAAAAGATGGGCTTTGAACTGGAAAGCACCGAGAAAGAAGAGCTTGAGAAGTACAAGGGAGATCCATTAATAGATCTGCTCATGGAGCACAGGAGAGTCTCTAAGGAAATAGACTATCCCATACAGTGGGGTAGAACTCTGGTAAATCCAGTGACCCACAATGTGCACCCAAGTTTCCATCAGACCCAGACAAGCACTGGGAGGTTCGCAAGTAGTGAACCCAATGCCCAAAATTTGCCGAGGTCCAACGCATATAGAGTAATGATTAAACCCCAGCCTGGATACAAAGTGGTAATAGCTGACATGTCTCAGATAGAGGTGCGCATCATAGCCAATGAAGCCAATGACCAGACTATGATTGACGTCTTCAACAGAGGATATATAGCTAACGCTAAACTCAAAGAGTTCCTGAAGAAGAATGGCCTGGAAAAACTCCCAGACTCAGAGGAGTTCATGAAGGCTCATCCAGAACTCACAGCTATATTAGATGAAGTATACAACACAGACTTCCACAGAGCTACAGCTTCCCTTCTATACAAGATACCTCCCAAGGAAGTAACCAAGGAACAGAGGGCCACATCCAAGGCCACCACCTTTGGCATTCCCTATGGAGTAGGACCTGGTTCCATGGCTAAACAGAATGGCATAGAACTCCAGGAAGCTATAGAGATCATGAACAAGTACTTCAGCACCTACTCTAGACTCAGAAGATATCTCAATAGACAAAAGAAGATGGCTCTGGGAGTAGGATACACTTTATCTGTAGCTGGAAGAAAAAGATATTATCCTCCAGCTCTTAGAGACGCTACCACAGCTGAAGGACTAAAGGAATGGGAGAAAAGGGTGGCTTCCATAGAAAGAGCCGCCATGAATCATGGAGCCCAGAGTTCCAACGCGGACATCATGAAGGTAGCCACTATCCTAGCAGACAGGGAACTCCAGAAGATATCCGACTTCCCCAATGAGTGCAGGATTATAATGTGGGTGCACGATGAGATAGTGGCCATAGGACCTGAGCCCAAGATAAAGGCTGTGGCTGACATTGTCGAGAGCATGATGATCAAGGCTGGAAAGGAGTTCCTTCCTAGAGTTCCTATAGAAATAGGAGTGGAAATAGCAGACACCTGGAAAAAGTAACCTCTAAGGATATCCTTAATCTAAGGCTATAATATATAGTGATAAGTCTCTCTTTTCTAGAGGGACTTTTTTTGCGCCATGTATAATCCCCAAGACTCATATTATTCACATATAGTATCCAAGGGTGGACAGATAAACTCGTATCACCAGAACTTGGAATCCCAAGTAGGTCAGCACTTTAAAGAAAAGTGGAGACTGCCATATAAGCATCAGTCTACCACAGATGTGCTGAAGACCCTAGCCACTGAAAGAGTAGACACCACCACAGAAGCTATCCTGCACCCCACAGAGTACATGGTCCCATTCTCAGGACTAGCTATCTTTGGGGGATACATGGGGATAGACGCTATCAAGACTTATATGAGAACTGAGGGAGCCCTCATGGATAAGATAGGGGCCATATATAAGTCTGGGGTCAGCGCTTCTATCATGGGCAGATACTATGCGGCCTTTGGTTCAGGAGTAGTCTCCTTAGCTATAGGCAAGAACTATGAGGAAAAGATAGGTGGGTTAGCCTTTGCTATAACAGACCCAATAGCCGATTACTTGGGCGGAAGGGCTGGGATATACCTTGGAACTAACAAAACTACTAAGGGAACTGTATCTAAAGTCCTGGATACAATGGCTGGGTGGCTGGAGAAACCTAAACTCTCCAAGTATCCCTTAGCTGTAGAGAAAGCCAGGGAATGGAGAGGCATGGCCCATGACATAGTGGGAGATGCCATAGACTCAGCCTTGAAAGATAAACTAAAGATGAGCGGCAGGATGGCCATAGGACCATTGCTATCCATTCCCTTGTGGTTTGGGATGAGCGTAGGTCTAAAAGCTATAGGACGAGCCTTTGATAATGTGACCAGCAATATCCAGTATAAAAAGAAACAGGAGAGCATGAGCGTAAGCGAGGAGACTAAAGAGGATCCCATGGCTACTCCCAACATGAATATAAATATAAACTACGCTGATGTCCCTATGGACAAAGCGAGGATAGATGAGATGTTTGTAAATGACCTTACAAAGGGGTACGCATTTTGAAGAAAGCCTTAGGACTGGTAACTAAAAGAAATGGGCCTGCGGCTCAGGAGATAACCTTGATAGGGGACGGATCTGTCTGCAGATTCACGCCCACAGATATTCCTCCTGTAGTGTCAGAAGACCTGGTAGTGGTAACCCTGACAGATGATGGAAACCATGGACTTATAAAGAATAAGAGTCTGGCTAACCTGCCTCCCACTACAGACTCCCACACTAGAAACCTGACTGTCAAGGCTTGCAATGTTCAGAGAGCTACTGAGAATCTCCTAAAGGAAATACCAGAAACTGATAAGAAAAAGATAAATCTATCTATCACAACCAATCAGCTCGGGAACAGGATGATAGAGTACTCCTACCAGAATGAGACTGAAAGGTTTAATGCAAAGAGCGAAAGAGACCAAGCCATAGAATCTTCCCTCAGGCTGTTCCCCCCTGATCCTGTAGTCAAGAAGACTCCATTTAAAGCCAGCACCTTGTACGCGTCCTACTTAGATACCACAGATAGAATAGATAAGACAAACAAAGCTCTAAATGAGTCAGTCGCTGGGAGCATAAACAGAGGGCAGACTGCTAGTAACCTTTCCTTCCAGGAGAATCTGGACTCTAAACACTCTAATGGCATAGACAAGAACGTAGAGAATATCCAACAGTTGTTGGACAAAGCCGCAGATCCTAAGGTAGAAGAACCCCATACTATAAACAAGATATTAAACGATGTCACTGAAATTGGGGAAACTGACTGGTCTGAGATCTTTGAGTCAGAACCTGAGTACCTGGCTCCTCCCATACCATTCAGGGAAACAGAAGATGAAGTCAGCATGAGAGAAAGTCTAGGCTACACCAGGATTGGATACGCTGTTCTGGATGTTCCCCCAGAGGATATAGTCTTTGGCAATAAGTCTCAGGTAGAGATGATGCCCCTGCTCAGAGCGGCGGGATCTATCGCCAAGGGATTTGGGCACACAGAGCAAAGCATAACCATGAGGTTTATTATGCCAGATGGCCCATCTATAAATAATTCTCTCCTTCCACTGATAAGGATGGTAGAACACACTCCTTTCCTGCCAATAGAAAATGATTTGCTAAACAACACCTACGATATAGACGCAATAGCTATCTATGGTCTTCAGGTAGCCACAGTTCCCAACTATCCTAACATGCTGGAAGTGACCCTGCAGGCTGAGAAGTTTGACTGGCAGCAGTATATACAGGGTTGTCCCAGCTTTGACTCTTCCTTCTGTTATCCGTTGTTCATGAAGTGGTGTGACTCCAAGACCAATACTTTGGGATTGGAACCCAGCCTGGAAACAAGAAAGACTCAGTTTACAGGAGACCTAAGGTTCTATATTCCCACAGAAGAGTATCTGCAGGCCATGACTACAGTGGAAGAACTCTATAGGCCTATAGACATTATAAAGAAGAGGATAGCCGACGCCCAGACAATAGCTTCCATGTATGACTATCTCAATGGCAAGTCCACTGGCTATAGCGCGTTAAACCTCCCAGTCACAGAGGGTGACAGCGCTGGCGGAATCTTTGATGGTTCACTACTAGAACTTCCAGAAGAAACCTATATGGAAGAGAAGACTGTAGTTGTGGGTCCAGGGACTCTGGCAGATCCAGCTGAAAGATCCAGAGAAGTTACTGTCACCACTAAGTCTGTCAAGGAAAAGGGAGTCATAGTGAAAGTGACATCTCCTCACTGGCTGCAGCTGCTGCACACCCAGGGAGCCATAAAGAATGTGTACAGTGGCACTAGCAGAAACCTAAACGATGTATACTATAGTTCTGAGACTGGACTAAGATATAAGAAAGACAAACATGGCAAGCTAGAGATCACCAACGCTAAACTCACAGACTCAGAACTAGAAACTTTATGGAAAGACCTGGATGCTGTAGCAGTTCCTATGGGTCAATCAGTGTTGGGGAGGACTGGAGCCTCCACTACAACAGCAGACCAGAACACTCTATTCAGATTATCCCATGCTGTTTACTGGGTAGAAGTAGACCTTAAAGAGGTAAACGACAATAAAGGAGCTTTCAATATCCTGAAAAAAGGCGTGGAGACCTACGCTAAAAAGGGAGAGGGAGAAGACAAACTAAAGGAAGCCACTAATAGATACCAGACCAAACTAAAAGAAATGGAAGACATAAAGTATGAGTCTATAGAAATAGAAGGTCTTATACCAGAACAGATAAACGCTGGGATGGCTCCTAAGATAGTAAAGCATGAGACTCAGGGAAATGAAGTAGGGGCTATGCAGTGCATGGGGACTGGGGACGTTGTGTTCACAATATCAGGTTCCCTGGAATCTGACGAAGCGGCCAAGAAACTAAAACAGATGATGGAGAAACTAACTTACCTGGTTAGGACCTACCAGGGCAAGGGCATTGGAACAGATACTGGTTATCCAGGTTACCTGAGAATATCCAATGAGCTAGCGGCTATACTAGGAATAGACTCCCTACTGCCTATAAACTGCTCCATACAGACTCAGCCAGGATTTCCAGGAGAACACAAATTTGAACTGGCTTTTGTGAAGTTTGAAAATGAGAACAACTCCAGGGAAAACCTCAAGCCCATGGATGACCCAAACTGGTATGGCAATACCATGGAAGGTTTGCAGAGAACCACAGATGACCCATCCAATCATGCCATCAGAGCTGAACAACTGCACTCCAAACTGAGAACCTTGGAACTTTATCCAGATATGAAACTCCCCACATACAAGGAACTCTTTGTCTGGATGCAAACCATGATGGAACAGGGCTATGACGAAAGGTGGACCGCTCAGGAGATAAGAGAGTATCTGCTCCCAAGCATCACTGATAAGGAAGGGAGGCTAACTTACAACGCCGCTAACGCCTATGTGGACCCAGACTTCTACTGTTCTCCATGGGTATCCTTTGGAAAGAAACTAATAGATGAACTCTCTTGGGATGATGCTGGCAAGAAGAACAAAACTAAGATAACCTCTAATCTCATAGACGCTACCAAAGCCAAAGCCACCCTGGATTTCAATGGGAAATGGAAACCTGATGAGAAGTGCCAAGCTCAGATAGGATACTACGAAGAAGAGTATAAGAAAATAAAAGCCGATATGGAGAGCTCCACAAGCAATGTCAGCAAAGACATAGAGACAGCAGCCAATAGCATAGGACTGCAGGCCAAAGACCTCAATGAAGTGATCAAACAAAGGGGAGTGCCTGAGGGTCCGGCTAAAGTAATGCTATCCATAGAAGGCGGAGCCTCTACCGTAGTCAATGGAACTCATAACAATAATATAGGCCTAGGGCAGCTAGGCAACAGCGCTCTATCCACTGCCCTAAAGTACAGCGGCAAGTACAACTTTGTGGAAAGCGGAAGTGGAGGAACCTACACTAAGGGAAGTTCCAGACTCTCCTACTCCACTAAAAGCGGTTATTCCTCCAAGAGCGAAGTGGACCCCAACGATCCTAGACTGGACCCCTTGATGGCAGCAGATCTGTCATTAGCTTACCTGACTATGAAAAGAGACATGGTCTGGGAAGCTGCTGGCAGAAGAATACCCAAAGACAGTGATGAGTGCTGGATAATGGCCATGGCAGCCTACAACTGCGGGGACACCAGAGTCAAAAGAATAATAACTGATAATCTTTCCAACACAGCCACAGAACAAAGTTTGCTGGAAGCTGTGAGGTCCCAGGTTCCCAACGAAACTAAAAACTACATAGACAAAGCCAAGGGACTGTTAAAGACCAAAGAGACAAAAGAAGAAACCTTAATCCCGGTAAACTATGGGAGATCTCCTTTTGGATTTAAGGAAGGCCATGTGGATGTCACAACCTCTGTCCCTCAGATGGCTCTGGCTAAAAGACAGGAAGAAAAACTGAGAAAGACTCCTAAACCTGAGATGCCGGGAGCCAAGATGTTCCCCATAGACGAGATGTTCCTAAGAGAAGATGGGCTGGATATGCTCTATGACATGAGGAACTACTCCAATGTAGGGAGACTGGTGAGAGCATTCCCCACCTACTGTCTGCTCCTGGTGGATGAGGGGAGATGGCTGAGGTTCTGGAGACTCTATGATAAGTTTTATGGGATGAATGCCGTGCAGTCCATAGAGATACACAAGACCAGGAAAGGTCCTATAGACACAGCTGTCATAGGCTTCTCTAATATATTTGGCAGACTCTCAGGTCTTCCAGTAGAGAACCCAATGGTTCCAGGGATAAACTACAAGTGGGGTCTCGACTATATAATAGAAGGAATCATACAAGGACTCTTCCCATCCCCATCTGATTACCTGGAACAGTGGAGCATGCATGCCAACAGACTCCTGCTGAGGCCAGGAGCCCGAGTCCATATCAGAATTGGCTATGGCAGCAATAGTAATAGACTCCCTGTAGTCTTCAATGGCACTATCACAGAACAGCCGGCTCAGGAAGAAAACCTGACTGTGGTGGCTTTATCTGATGGTAGAGAACTGACCAACGTCATGTCGGAAGGTTCCTATAAGAGTCACTCTATCCTGGGATGTGCTATGGAACCCAGAGAAATAATAAACAAAGTTATGTCCCCCATAGGACTAGTGGAACTGGTGACTAAGGGTGGGTATAGACATGATAACCCCTATGGCATCTCCCACTTCGGCTCAGTCAGCTACGCCACCATGGATAAGCACACTCAGGAAATAGGAGTCAACATCTACAGGGCTGATCCTCAAGGCATGGAAAGTGATGTGGCTAACGCAGAGTCTAGTCTCTGGACAAGATTGGATGTGCTGGGACTATGCAGAGGATTCTCCACTGAATCCCTGATAGGGATAAAGATGGATGAGGCTACACCTTGGAAGGTTATAGACACCTGCGCCAAGGTAACCATGGACTATGTGGCGGCAGTGCATCCCTTTGAATTGAGAAGCACCTTGTTCTATGGCAGGCCTTATTGGCCAGTATACTATGAGTATAGAGCTGATATACTTGCCGCATCTAGAAAAGCCATGACCTCAGAAATGAAAGGTCTAGTAAAGAATCCTGAAGATATAGACATAAGCAAGTTCCCTGAAAAGTTAATGTACTGGAAACCCTTCTCCCAGTTCCATATAATCTCCTCAGAGCATAACCTAATAGCTAACAAGATAAGAACTAACGCTGAGGTATACACTGGATGCATGGCTGGGGGAACCTCCAACTCCTGGTTTACCACAGACAACCACCAGTACTGGACTGAACCCTGGTTCCTGGATACAGATATATTCCCAGAGTACCAGAGGATGATGTACATAAAGAGTGGATTATATTCCACTCAAACGCAAGATGTTATAGAAGGAATAGAACAGTGGGATATAGCCAGATTCATAGGCTGGACTACTAGGAAACCAGACAACAACTATGCTGTGGGTTCTCTGAAAACAGCTCTTAAGGATATGTATGATGGGCACCTGGTAATAATGGGAGACCCCTCCATAAAACCTTATGATAGGATTTATCTTTCAGATACCCATATAGACATGCATGGAACTATAGAGGTCAAGGAAGTGACCCACCACCTCTCTTCAGAGTTTGGGTTAGTCTCCACAGTGTCCCCAGATATTATGGCTTCAGCCACAGATGCTCAGGACCAGCTAGGCATAGCTTGGTATGGACAGCTGGGGAGAAAGATAGCTGGAGGAATGGCTCTGAGAGGACTGGTGACTTCTTACGCTGTTCAACTAAACCAAGAAGCGTTGGGGAAGGCCTTACTTACTCTCCTTATAAAGATAGACGCCAAGGGTTCCCAGGAGCTAAAAACTTTGGGACTATCTGTCAAGGACGCTATCTACAAAGCCACTATGGGAAATCTGAAAGAAATTTATAAAGGATCCAAGTCCTATGAGTCCATGGAAAAACTGTTATTCAAGATACAGGCCAAAGGCTCCAAGGCTGTGGATGTGGTGGATGAATGGTTCACTAAGCTAATAGCGGATGGCAAGATTGGGGAAGTGCTTAAGACATATGTGTCCAACGAAAAGAACCTGTCCAGCCTCAGCGAGTTCCTAAGCAAACATGAGTCTATAGCTGATGTATGGGACTTTGTGGCTAACTTCTGGGATAGACTGGAGACTTCCTTAGAGAATACCAGGATAGGAAGACTAGTAGCTAAACATGGCAAAGAAATAGAAACCCTAGCCACCCAGAAGAATGAGATATCAAAACTTAAGAGCGTGGCTGAGAACATAAAAAAAGACATAGACACACTGGATAAGGAACGGATTGCTAAGAAGAAAAAGATCACAACCCTGAAGACCCAGAAGAAAATAGATGAGACTAAGAAAGAGGCCAAGAGTTTATACAACAAGGCCAGATATCGGCAAAAGAAGCTAGATGATGTAACCAAGACTATACAAGAACAGGAAGAAGCCTTAGCGGCCAATGAGTCCACCGCAGCCAAGTTATATAGACTGCAGCAGACAGGCAGGGATGTGGAACCAGCAAGGAAAGCTTACACTGAAGCCAATGAGGCTTATCTCAAAGCCTCCAAGAAGGTAGAGACTTTAAGAGCCAAGACTCTGCCTAAGGAATCTAAATTCCAGACAATGGATGTTATAGATGTGGCTAGAAAACAGACTGCCACAGAGGCGGCGGAAGCCACAGTTAGAGCCTCTAAAACCTACAAAGATATGATGACAGCCCAAGAAGTTCTTGAAGGAGCTTCCACAAAACTTAAGGAAGTGGAAGAAGTTTACGCTATGTCTGCCCAAGCCATAAGAGGCGGAACTATCAAGTGGCTAGGCAATATCAGAAGAGGTTCTATAACCAAGATGCTGACCAAGGCTGGCATATGGTTTGCTGTGGCTAACTCTATAGCTGACTGGATTGGCAGATATCTTATAAGAAGACAGTGCATTATCCTGTTTCCTCTTTCTTTCAAGGGAAGAAAACTGGTGGCTGGCATAGATGGACACATGGGTTGCGTAGTTGGGGATCACCAAGGATACTGGGACAGTATAATATCTCAGTTCAGTCTTAATCAGGGAATGATGGAAGGCTGGAGCAGAGCTCAGGAAAGCTATGGACTGGGAGGCATCTTCACTAAGGATTTCCTGAAAGGGGCAGTGGCCTTTACTTTATTTGGAGTGGGAGTTGACGTCCCAGAGTATGAGTTCGACATAAACTATGAAGAGGCCAGCGGACTCCCTGGAGGGGAGGTTGCCGCAGCTAAGATGCTTGGGCCCCAGAGACCAGCGGCTCCCCGATTAGGAACATATACCTCTGGAAAGAAAGAAGTGGGAATGTTCACCACAACTTTGGACAAAAGACTTGATGGGAGAAACTGGGTTGAAGGGGACTGTGGGGACTATGTCACCCAACTCCTCAAAGTCATGGGAGCCAAAGACAAGAGTGGAAAACTCATTGATGTGGGAGACAGCAGGATAACAGCCGCCTCCGACAGATGCTACAAGAAATGGTATCCCAGCGCAAATGAACTGGAACCTGGGGATATTATAGCCCTGGATTACAGAACTTCCAAACAGCACTTCGCTATGGTGTGCAGAAACTCAGAGGGAGACCTATATCTTAACGAGTGCCTTAATGGCAACGTCCAGATATCCAGAACCCTGCAGAGCCAGGCCAGCAGGATATCCTGGTATGCTCGCCCTAACTACTAGGCTATAATATATAACGAGGATAAGATGTCTAAGTTTTCAGATATAATTGATCAGAGAACAAGAGAAGCGCTGGACGCTTTTCCCACTGGAGCCCATGGGATAATAGTGGATGTGCCACTATCCCCCGAGGGCATGGTGGATGTGCTGATCAACTCCAGAACTGTGGCTGGACAGAGAAAGATAAGAGTTCCATGGCCCACAGATGGGACATCCGGAAAGATTAGAAATCCCAGAATAGGAATGGGAGTTTCCATATCCTTCATAGATGGAGATATAGGCAAGGCAGTTATAACAGGAGTGTTTGATCTACATCCAGAAATTACTAAAGAAGCTCTGAGGAATGTCAACAGACCCACAGCCACTGACAAGAGGATAGTTGTCCCATGACAAAGGACTTAGAGACTTTAACCAGAGAAAAACAGTATGCGTCTGAAGAACAGATAAGCTTTGTCAACCAGAAATCAGGAGTAAGGCTGGACCTCAGGGACGATGGGTGTGCTGTGTTGCAGGCCGGGGACTGCGCTATTATACTGGATTCTGCCAATAACCAGATAACTTTTGATTCCAATATCCAGTACTCCAACTCCTCAAAGAATGTAACCACCACTAATCTAAATAACATAACTATCAATGATTATAAACTCAACCCAGCCTGGCTGAAGATCTACACTCCATTAGTACAGGCTGTACTGGAAATAGCCAAGACTTATAACACCACAGACCCTGCCACCAGAATGGACATAGGGACTGTGTTTAAGACTTTGTCAGATAAACTTGTAAATGAGCCACTATACAAACCTCTGCCTCCAAAAGAGATAAGAGAGGTAAAGGCTCTAGGGGAGATTCTAAAGAATTTATGAAAGACATTCACTTGAACGAATATGGGGACCTGGAAGTGGGACCGGATGGGGATCTCTTTGTAGTTAGAGACGACGATGTTATTGTGGATAACATACTCTTTAGACTGAGAACCTACAAGGGAGACTGGATTCTGGAACCTAACTGCGGAACTCCTCTTGAAGATGTCATAGGACTCCCCAATATAGAATCCACAGGTAAGTACGTGGAGTCTGTGGCTATAGCCGCTCTAACTCATGATGGATTCCTGACAGAAGACCAGATAGATGTCAGGTGCTCTCCTTTGAATTCCACAACCCTTATCCTCGTAACGCAGTATCACGGAACCAAGAACTATTCAATATACGGAACCATAGATTTATCAAACGGAAACTACAGCATAACTAGATAACTTGGAGGACAATATGAACTCTCTTGCAGGCCTAAACATATTAGGCTTTGTAGCTGACGACTCAGCTTGCGGATACCTCAGAGTGCGCTGCCCTATAGAATACGCAGCTAAACTTGGAGCCAACGCTAGATGGTGTAAACAAGTTAACCAGCAGGAACTTATGGCTGCTGACTATATACTAGCCCAAAGGCAGTATAATGAAGACATACTATGGATGCTGGAAATGGCCAGGGATTCAGGCAAGACAGTAATCTATGAGGTGGACGACTACCTTCATGGGGTGCATGAGGATTCCCCTGCATATAGAGTGTACAAACAGGGAACTAAGGAACTCTCTAACGCTGAGAAGGCCATAGCTAACGCCAGCGGACTGACAGTCACAACCAATGAACTTGCGGCTTTCTACCTGAAGCTAAATAGAAATACGTACGTACTCCCTAACGCGATTGACTGGGAGATGAGGAACTGGAGCAAGAGGGTGGAGAACAGAGACCCAGCCCTCACTGTAGGTTGGTCAGGAGGCAACTGTTACGACAACCTGACAGAGGTGCTGACTGAAGAGGGATTCAAACTCTTCAGGGATCTAACCATGCAGGACAAGATAGCCACCCTGGATCCGCTGACCCATGAGCTGGAGTACGCCTATCCTTCAGAGATAGTGATCAGGAAATACAAGGGCCCACTCCATGAAATAGACAACAAATATGTAAGCTGCGGAGTGACACCCAACCACTGGATGTATATAAGACTGGATGGGCAGGAAACCTATTCGGAGATGCAGGCTGAGGTGGCGTGGGGAGAAATCTTCTACGTCAAAAAGAACGCCAAGTGGACTGGGACCTCTAAGGTAGATGAGCAATTATTAAACAGAGTAGCCAGCTGGCTCTCGGGAATAAAGAAAGTGATAGACTACTGGGATCTTAGAGAGGTCCTGACCTATAGCTCTGAAGAACTCTTGAGACTAGTGGGCATCTTTATAAAACACAAGGATGAACTGCTCCTTAGCAAGGGGCTTGAAGATTTTGTAATAGAACTGTGTCTAAAGGCTGGAGTCTCAGCTGACGCCCTTGGGGACTCAATAAGAGTAAATAAGAAATCAGAGGCCCTAGTAGAAAAGGACCACCAGAGTATCTCAGATTATAAGGGCAACATCTACTGTGTGACAGTGCCTAACCACACTCTCTATGTCAGGAGAAATGGCAAGAGCTTCTGGTGCATGAACACTCACCAGAAGGACATCCCCTACATATGGCCTATAGCTAAGATGGTGTTGAACAAGTACCCCCATGTCAAGTTCGCTTTGCAGACCTCTCCTGACATGGCGTCTATGTTCATGGCTAACAAAGAAATGAGGGACTTTGGAGACAGAATTATCATACTGCCCCCAGCTCCCTTGGATAGATACCCTGAGATGTTAACGCACTTTGATATTGGAGTGGCTCCGTTAGCATTTTCGTCATTTAATGTCTCGAAGTGTCTAGACAAAAACACTAGAGTATCTACAGACAATGGGATGATAAGTCTCCATGAAGCTAATGTGGGAGACATGATATGGAACAAAGATCACTGGACTGACATAGAAGCCATAGAGAGACAACCAAAGCAGATAGGTTATAGGATAACTACAGACTATGGGTTTAGTGTATTAGCAACTAAAGAACATAGGTTCCCAACTCCTAAAGGAGATGTTACTGTAGAAAACTTAGCAGTAGGTGATACCCTACTACTCTCTCGCATGAGGTTTAATTCAGAATATCAAGAGTTTGGTTGGCCTTTGTTATTAACTAGACACTCTAAGAACTCCCTAGACAACTATTCTATGTCTGGGATTAGCTGTCCCATAGTAAAGATAGACGAAAACTGGGGGAGATTAATGGGATACATAGCTGGGGATGGATCCATAAATGGTGGACACACAATAATAACATGTGACTCCAAGGACGAGGATGTTATTGAAGATGTGACAATCACAGCTTCTCATTTAGGACTAGCTATGATCAAGAAAGATAAATACACCTTTGATAAACAACTAGTCAACTGCAAGGAGTTGATAGTCTCGTCAAGAAATCTAGTAGATATACTTGAGCACTTAGGATTAGCTAAAGCCAAGGGATGGGGAAGAAAAAGAAATGTATGTGTCCCAGATATTATCTTCAAGTCTCCGAAGTCTGTAGTGGCTAATTTCTTAGCGGCGTACTTTGAGAGTGATGGAACAGCAACTAAAAATGGAAGCATCCAAATAGTAAGCAAGTACAAGAAGATGATGGAAGATGTGCAGCTTCTCCTCTTAGGGTTTGGGATAACAGCAAAGTTGTCAAAAAGAGTTGTAGGCACTGGAACCTATAAGGGAAATATATACTGGAACTTGCTACTCCCAAGAGAGGAAAGAGAGATTTTCTGTAGAGACATAGGATTCATAGGAAGAAGGAAGAGGACTACTGCAGAGAGTAGTCTACAGAAAAAATGGTCCAACCACTCTAAACCTATAAGTTTTGCCAAAGAAATAGTGTCTATAGAACCAGAAGAGATAGAACCTATAGATATACAGACAAGCGATGGTTACTTTACAGCCAATGGTTTTGTGACCCATAACTCTTCTCTTAAATTCGAGGAGCACCTTGCCTGGGGTATACCCATAGTGGGAGCGAGGATAGCCCCCTATCAGAGATTTGTAAATGAAGGTCCTGGAGCCTTTACAGCTGACACCCCATATGAATGGGAACAGCATCTCTCCAGGTTAATAGAGGATGAGAAGTTCAGAAAAGAAACTGGAGAAGCTGGTAGAGAAAGAATCCTAGACAACAACTCCTACTCTACCCAGATACACAAGTGGGTGGAGACCTGGGAAGATATAAGACTGCAGGCTATGAAAGGAAACACAGGGTCTGGCGTTGATGTGGATATGAAGATAGGAAGAAACGACCTCTGCCCATGTGGAAGCAAGAAGAAATATAAGAAGTGCTGTTACCCTGCCTGGGGTAAATAAGGAGAGAACATGCAACCAATCCCAACATACCAAGAACTAGTAGAGGAGGCTGAAAACACTGTAAGGAATATCTGTGGGATAACCAACTTCACAGAATCCTCAGTGGCTGGATCTTTAATAAAGGTTTTCTGCTCATATCTCACAGACCTCTATGGATATGCTCAGTCAATATATGATCAGAGCAACTTATCCACAGCCACTGGAGAGAACCTGGATAAGATAGGGGAATTCTTTGGAGTGAAGAGACTTCCAGCCAAGGCTGCTACCAGCATTGGGATGGGAAGCTCGGTGCAGTTCAGGAACAACAGCGCGTCTCCAGTGACTATCCCAGCTCTCACCAGGATATGGTCTCCAGCAGATCCTTCAATATCCTATGCCACCAACACGTCTCTGACATTGGCGGCTGGGGCTGATGGGTATGTGGATGTCACAGCTCTTGGAACAGGATTCTGGTACAATGTTGGGTCTGGAACTCTCACAAGACATGACCTGGGAAATGCCAATGTCACAGTCACCAATGTTCTCCCTATAATAAATGGAGCCGCTGTAGAAAGCGATGACAACTATAGATATAGAATAGCCAACGCTTTTACTGTGATGCAGGGGGCCACTTCAGAAGCTATAAGGATAAGACTCCTGGAACTGCCAGGAATAAAAGAAGCTTACCTGTATCCTATGGCTAGAGGCACCGGGACTATAGATGTCATAATAACTTCTGTAGAAACTACAGTCTCTCAGACCCTATTAAATGAAGCTCAGGATATACTGGATAAAGCTGTCGCCTTTGGAATATCGGCTATAGCCAAAGCTCCTACAGAGATACCTATAGACCTGGTAGTCAAGTTAAGTCTGGACCCAGCAGCTACAGCATCCAACATAAGAATACTGGTGACAGCGGCGGCTAAGACCTATGTAGATAACCTGCAGGTGGGGGACTCTACAGGAAGAGGGGCCCTCATATTCTATGAGTTAGTCTCCAGGATAATGGACGCCAGCGAATACATAAGGAATGCCCAACTCACTATAAATGTAAATGGGCAACCTTCTTTAAACACCGATCAGATAGCAAACATAGGAGAAAAGTTTTACCTTAGATCCATAGAAGTTATCTAATGCAGTTTAATTACACTTCCACCCTTCAACCAACATCCCTTATATACAAGTGGTTTGAGTCTTCTATTCCTTACTCCCAAGCTGCCCTAGAGGTAATAGATAGAGTAGGAGACACTATAGCTCCAAATCACTTGGCCCTTGGCGCACCCAGGCTGGCATGGGCTGTAGAAAGACCTGCCACAGAAGATCTGCGGGTGAGAATAAAGACTCCAGTTGATGCTGACTTCTATGAGGTCAGAAGAGCTCGGAGTCTTTTTGACTTTATCAATACAAAGGATAGAGTCTATATGCTGGATGCTGGGCTACTATTGAGGAACCTGACTACTAAGACAACTACAGCTTCTTCAGCTAATGGAACCTATGAGATAAAGACTATCACTGGGGGAAATGACCTGGCTCAGGATGAACCTGTATGGTATAGCGATGAAACTAACTGGAATAAAATACCTGGTGGTTCCTGTCTGATAGACGAGGCCAACTCCACGATCTCTGTAGGGTGTACTGGGAACCTGACTGTGCAGTATTCTTCCACAGAAAGAGTATCCACCCTTTACTCCTATTGTCTTTATATAAATGACGATCCTCCTCTGTGTCCTTATTCCTATGACCTGTGGAATGTGATAGATGAACTAGCTCTCATGGTAAACCTAGAGAGAATGCCTAGAGAGAACAACACTGATCTGACTACCAGGATCAAATCCACTTACCTATTACCCCCAACTGCCACCTTCGATGGCGTAGCTATAGCTCTAGCCAGACAACTAGGATTAGTAGGTTCCTTTACTTGGAATGGGATTGATGTGGTAAACCTTACCAACTCTGGAATCACATCTGCTATAATAAAAGATCTGCCTCAGATAGGATATGAAAGAGAAACCTTAGTTCCATCTGAGAACAAGTTATCCTATCATGGAACTAGAAGACTATGGAATCAGTGGGTAGTCTATGTAAACCATCAACTCATATCTCCAGGGGAAGTCAACTACCCATCCTTAACTAGTGGAGTATTAGTATTCCCATCAAATATGGAGACCAACAATATAAGAAGTGTGGATGTGGAGTACTCCTACACTAACTATGTAATCACAGCCTCAGGGTCCAGCATGCTGCTCTCAGCCACATCCAACCTCACCTCCGGAGACTATACTGTAGTCTACTACAAAAGTATATCTAACTTCTCCCTGTTGCCAGAGGAGAACAATGTATACTGCTATGAACACTATATGAGTTCTCTTGGAGTAATAGAAGAAGTAAAGGCTTCAGTGCCTATACTAATAGGAAATGCTGTATGGTCTGAAACTTCTCACTGGTTTGACACCAATGAAGTCGAACCTTTAATATCCAATATTCCAGTGGTGTTTCAATGAACATAACAGACCTATACACTCAGCTTAGAGATATCAACCTCCTCTTTGTATACCAAAGTGATGGAGTATATATTGACTGGACTGGTTGGTCTGAGTCCCTGACTATAACTGTATCAGCAATATACCTATATAGAAAACTATCCTCAGACTCCAGTTATACGCTGATAACTAGCGGAACTGGGACCATGGAAGGCTACAAGGACTACGTATCTACCACCACATCCTATGATTACAAGATAGTGGGAGAAGTCTCCAGCGGATGGAAGGACACAGTCACAGGAAACACCTGCGCAGTTATAGGAAACTGGGAGACCACGCAACACCTAGTTCCTTTCATGGAATACTATGCCAACTCCTATCCAGCATGGACTTTAGCCCCAGCCAAACTTGGAAGAGAGAGACTGCTGATAAGACCAGAGGATGAATACAGGATACTTCAGAAATTATCGCCTTATAAAAATAGAGAACCGGATGACGCTAACAGCGGGAAGGTAATGTCGCTCAATGATATATGACAATGTCATTAGCAGAATAAGGACTGGATACACAGAGAATCAATGGACATCTGGAACAAGCGGCTACGCCTGGGTTGCTGGTTCAGCTATAACAGTAAACTCAAAAAGCAAATACTATAATGTAAACCTGCCTTCTTCAGTGATGACAGTCTCAGCTGTCTCCACAACTTCCGGGCACATCCTGGACTGGACAAGTTCCCAACAAAGAGTGGGGCTAAGCTACGCCCCAGCTGGAGACCCAACGCATATCTTATTATCTTTCCTTACCTATGAGACTATAGCTGTCACTGGAATAACAACTTCAGGTTCTTCCACTATCCTATGGATAGATGAACCTGGGGTTATAATTATACCCACTCCATATCTCACTGGAGATGTAACCACTGGATCTATAGGCACAACCTCTATACTGGTTCCTTCAGGAGGTTGGGTTTATGTGCCCCCCTCTGGAGACATAGGAAGCATAGTCACTCCCACAGTCAGTTCCTCAGGGTCTAGCGGGAACCCATTTCCTCCTAGTGGGGGAACTTACATAGAAGGACCGCTATGGGGATATAGAGGGGAACTATTTAGAAATACCCCAGAGACTGAATACCCTGTAGTAGCAGACTGGATGGGCCTATTGACTCCAGAGAAGGCTATAATGTGGTACAAAGATACTACAGATGGTGGCGTAAAAGATTCTACGGGGGAACCTCTAAGGCGATATGGAAACACCATAGACTTTGAAGCTACTATAGATACGCATAGCAGTAGATGGGTCTACACACAGGATATAGTCCCTGCTGGGGGCAATGGCTACATATCTTACTTTGGGACAGGTGGATCAACCTCAGCTTTTTATGATGAATATTTGGGAGCAGGGATGACTGTTCCAGCTATACTAACTAGTTCTATAATACACTACCTATCCCCGCCAGCTATCCCAGCAAATAAATGGAGAGTCATATACTATCATAACTTTAGCACTCCCTACACAGGAGAGGGCTTTGAAGATTATGACTATAAGTATGGTCACTGGAAGGGTTACTCTTTTGATACCTCAGGAGCCGCATGGACATTCTACACCAATGTGTTGACTGGATTCACCACAGGAGCCACCTCTGGGAGTATAGAGGGTCCACACACAGACTATGATTATGTAGACATTATACCTATAGACACTCCAGGTTCCACTGGAATGCCAGCCACCTCCGGGTACATAAAAACTGGGTATGAGGTGATAAAATTCAAGGAGGAACTCTTTGGATTCACAGGAGGAGGAAACCTCAGTCTGCAGATAGATCCCCTAATAAGAAGGTGGTTGAGGTCCACCATGTATCAGCCTAGGGAATCCTATGAACTCATAGATAGGATAAGCAAGAACTCCTACCCCAGCACCTTTGACATTTCTACAGAAAGCTATATATACTTTGCCAACATAGCTGTGAGCGATCAGGATATGGGGGATGTAACTGTGGCTACTGGAGCTTTGTCTGTCATAGCCAAGAGAGCCTACAGTCTATGGGATTTCTTTAATGAGAAGCTGCCCACATGGATCCCAGCTAGAATACTAGAAGGGGAGATGGAAGGAGATGTTGTTCCTCAGAAGATAATGTATTTAAGGAACCTGGAGTCTTCAAGTGTTGCAGTTTCTGCAACAGATGGGTACTATACTATAAGCATTCACCCCTCAGCTTTGATGGAGGACGCCCCTATATGGAAGAGGCAGACAGCCTTCCAGGGCATCTTCTTCCCAGAGTTCGCCTCATGGGTAAAAGAGCCTCCTGAGACTATAATAACTAGTGGAACCTACGTTAAATTTAAGACAGACTACGCTGTGACAACCACAGCCATATATAAATCCAAGACTTTATACAACCTATTCTCCACTTCTGGGACTGTATACTACAAGCTGGACGCCCAACCTCTAAGGTATGACGAACTCTACAACCATCTTGACTCCATGGGATCTCCCTTTGGCATCAAGAGAATAGACAAGGAATCCAACAAAGACCTGAGAGATAGGATACTGTCTTCTACTCAGCTTCCCAAGGGGATGACTAGCGAAGCTATGCCTTTTACTGTGGGACTGGACCTTGGACTCACCAGTCTCATAACCTGGAATGGGTTATCCACAGTAAACTTGATAACTAGCGGACACACAGGAATAGTGAAAGTCTATGTCAGCGATGTGCCAGAAAAAGCCTACTATGAGGAAACCCTCACCTATTCAGGATCCGGAGGAGTATACTATTCCCAGAAGAAGAACTGGTCTGAGTACAGCCTGTACTACAATGGGGAACTAGCTACCACAACAGCGTACCCAAACCTGACAGCTCTATCAGGAACAATAAACTTCAACTCCAATATAGTCAGTGGAACTATCATAGCCAAGTACTCAGTGATCAACTACACTTTGTCAAGCATTGGGAACTATATAGCGGCTATAATTCCAACAGAGATTCCATCAGGGACCTACTACATAGGGATCTCTTCAGTAAAGACCAGCAGACCCTTGAATCTGGCTACATTCCTGGAATATAGCACAGCGGAAGTGGAAGATATAAGATACTCAGTAGAGGAAAGCATGCCTATCACATTAGGGACAGCCTCATGGGGCAACCCCACAAAGTGGTTTGAGACTGGGGAAGTGGAACCCAACATAACTAACATATCGGCGGTATTTCAGTGAGCACATTTTTTGAGTCAGGAAGCTCAGGACAAACTATAACTTCGCCTCTGTCAACTATGCTTGAGATAGGAGTTGGGGATAACCTTGACCTCAAGGTGTCAATAAAAAAGAGTGCTGACAGCAGATGGTATCCCATGATCCACAAGGGATGGTACTACCTAGGGACTGAAGAAAGATACTTATTCTCCAAGAAATATCAGAACATAATAAATCTGGCGCCATCTTCTGTAACCACAAGTTCCATAATATGTTCCACCTTAGACACCTCGGCAATATCTCAATATGGGCCAGTCTTTATGACCAAGGGAACCACAAGCTATAAGAGGGTTGTGGGTTCCATAGCAGTTATGACCAGTGGATCTTGGACTTGCGTTGGGAACAACAAGTGGAAAATAACTGTGCCAGGCAATGTAGAGCATGTGATCTCCACTCTGCACACCTCCTTAAAAGAAGTTCCATCCTCCAGTCTGGTAAAGGAATCTGATTATTTTTATTTCAACCCAAGATCCAGAGAACTGACAGTATCCTCAGAGACAGACCCATGCTCTACAGTATTTTATACCTACTCCTATGAGCCTACAGGTTCTGAAGTAGTCCTGCTGCAGGAAGAACTGTTAGTAGACGCCAATTCCAGAATAAGGCTCAGGCATGAAAACATAGCTACCTATTATGGAGCTAGACCAGTAGTAAAAAGAGTAGGGACATGGGGTTTATCCTCAATGACCATATACTCCTCTTCTGTGTCTGGAAATGTCATTCAACTCCCAATCGCAGTTCCAGCCAAGGAAGTAGTGGGGGTATTATATAGAGTCAACAACTCCTTTGGGTTAACCAAGAACCATATCCATGCCTATTCTACCACGTCAGGAAACACAACTCTTGACTTTGAGGGCGAAAAGGATGATTATCAGGATATCTCAGAAGTCCTAACTACAGACCTGTCATACCTGCAATTAAATCCCATGTATTCTGGGATAGTCCCAGGATTTATTTATCTGGCTCCAGCTATAGACCCATACAAGGAAGCCGCCAGGATATATGCCAGATCAGCCCCATCAAGAGTGGCTATACTATCAGGAACAGGATGTCCTGTAAGGATAAGAGCCAGGGCTGTAGACAAAAATAACAATCCTGTGGCTGGAGTGTGTCTAAACTACGCCATCTCAGGTCCAGGATTAGTACAGACTGTACTGCCATCTACTCAGATAACAAACTTCCTGGGAGAAGTCACTTACACATGGAAACCTTCAGCGGCTGGAACCATGACTATGACTATATCCTCTAGCGGGCTGGCTGTAACGGATGTAGTTTCCGCAGTATGCGTGGGAGCGTCCAATATAAACTACACCTCAGGGTCTTTCATACCAAAACTTTTCCTGGCCAAGGACACAAGCGAGACTTCCATAAATAGACTCAAGGCGTGCATAACCAGAAATGATGGAGTAATCCTAACTAATGCGGGAGTGACAATAAAATTCATTTCCAAGAATGGTATAACAAACCCAACTGAGGTGAGGACCAATGAGGAAGGCATAGCCACAGTGGATATAGTAGGCCCAGACATAATATATGCTTCTTTATATGACGGTTTCTCCAGCACAGTTATATTCTCCAATGAGGTCACCATATGACATACAACCTTCAATACGGGTCTACTGTGCCTTCCACTGGAATATCTTTGGCTTACTTCGCTCCTCCTGTGCTGAAACCTGACGAGAACTGTCTGATGACCAACGCTGTGGGGGCTATCCCAGCAAACAAAGCTGGAGAAGAATATCAGCCAGTGCTGTACTCTCCCAGTTTATCTGGAGCTTACGAAACAGAACCTTATATATCTCAAAGCAAGAACCTGAAAGAATATAGAACCCTGACATCCCCAATGGATGCGCTAGATCCCATAGAAGATGAAACAGGGGCCTGGCATGTAGTGATAAGGGATGGAATCTTTAAGGTGCATACCAAGTACACAAGCACTATATATGCGTCCGCGGACTCGGGAAAATGCTGGGTGGATAAGGTGGCAGCTGAAGAGGGCTGGGCTGTGGGAACTGATATTGGACTCATATACTCAATACCAGAAAGTGTGACCCTTCCTTACCTGACTGGAAGTGTAGCCTCAATATTTAATGAGTATGGATCCTTAACAGAGTATGGACTTAGGGGATTGCCTATAACCAATGAACAGCCTCAAGTCCTGGACAGCTTCAGGATAAAAACCTACAAGAATAAATTATACCAGATAGACTCTATAAAGATAAATGATAAAGAACTCCTAAACTCTCCTATAGACTCCATAGAAAATAGTTCTCCAGACGCTGTCAAAGGAGTGGACTATGAAAATGGAATAGTGGAGTTCACCACAAGCATAGATCCAGCGGATGTCATAGAGATCTCCTATAGGTATAGTCAGAAAGACTATATCTTCAGAGGCTACTATGATGAGACGCTGGGAAGATACTGCGATCTAAACCTCAATCCCTCCTACGGACATACCTATGACAATGGGAGGGACACAGTGGAGTTGCTAAGTTCAGTGGTTTATATATTCCTATTGCCATCCGCAGTCTACCTCTATGACTCGATAGCCTCAGGAGTTATAAAAATAAGGACTGGATTAAAGTGGACCAACCAGTTTGTAAGGTGGGAGTCTGGTCCAGCCATTACCTTGGAGGCTACCTACGCCAGCGGAATAGGAACTGGAACTATAGATGATAGAGAGCTAGCTTTGTCCATCTATGGCAAGGCCAGATATGATAAGAACAAGTTTATGCAGACCTTTACGGCAGACAGCCCAACGGTCTTTAAAGAAGATGGAACTCTGGGTTCCAATGTGCACGCTGGAGGAGTGGGAAGTCTGGTAAAGTGGCCTCTAGCTTTAGTGCTAGCCAAATTATATGTGAGTCCCAACGGCACAGTGGAGACTGTCAAGATGATAGACACTAGGAGAAGAGGAGGAGGAGTGGCGGAGGATGCCCAGCTCAGAAAGATAAGACTGACAGGAGATCAACTCCAAGCTATGAAGGGATACTTCGATCTTTCCACATGGGATGGGGAGCCAGCCATGCTTAATGGAGTCATAGTAGTGGAACTGCCCAAAGGACTCCTGGATGCCACCGTGGGATTGAAAGAGTTCACTGAAGAAGAAATACAGGAAATAGTGGACTCTCATGTAGCCGCTGGTGTGAAAGCCATTGTGAGGTACATATGATTTCAAGATTTCCTAACAATGTAGATATCCTACAGCTGGCGGGAGAAGCTTATTCTTCAACCATAGTGGACGCAAACAGCGTAAACATAATGATAGAAGCTATCTATGAACTGCAGACCAAGACTATCTCCGGAATAAAGACAGACTACCATGCCACTATGAGTTCCACAGTTCCAGACCAAAGAGAGTTCTCCTTAAACAGGAGCGAATACAAAACAGATAAATTTCCAATAACAGACAATCCTATGAAAGGGTTGATGGGTTCAAACTCAGCGGCTTCCACAGACCTCACCTACTACAATTCAGCTGTAGATATAGAGCTGCCAGTTAATGTGTGCTGGAAACATTCCAACACAGGAACAGCCTATGAGACAGTTCTAGAAACCCATCTGGATAATGACGACACAGCTGTATTCCTATTTGGATTGGCCGAACATGTGGATGTGTACAACTGGCCTCACAACTGGAAAACTTTTGTGCATGGGCACCCGGTGTGGCTGTCTTATGGGATGGATCCCAGCGCTGGCAGGATAACAGGTTCTATGAGAGCGAGATTCGTTGTTCCGGACACTACTATAAGACTTCATGCCAAAGTCCTAATAGTGACTAACGCCAAGGTAAAAACATAATGTCAGTATCCAATCTTATAGCAAACTATTCTTTTGAAGCTGGATGGTCATCCGCTATACCTGAAGTTGCATGGTCAATATCCACCACTGGATCCACTGGGTTAACAGCTCAGGGACAGTTAGTTAACACAAGACCCTACAATGGAGACAAGTGCATGGAGCTGAGAGCGATGCACCTCCCTCAGTACTGGACTATAACAGCTTCTGCCATGGACTTCAGATACTATTCCTTACACCAGGTAAAGACAGCTTCTCAGACAGTGATGTTGACAGGAGAAGTTCTTGCGCCTACAAGGACCTTTGACTTGAAGTTCCAGTACAGAATGAGCTACCCTGACAATGAATTTGACTACACCAAGTGTCACATGAGAATAGATATAGTTGGGTACACTACAGTCCTCACGGTCACATCCTCAACAGTGACATCAGTTATACCCAGCTGGAGTTGGTCAGACTACCTTCAGGAGTTCTCCTACAATTCTTACAAGAACTGGACTCAGTATATAAACACTGTCTCAGCGATACCCAGCTCAGTAAAGTGCATCAGACTATCAATAGCAAATGCAGTCGCAAGTTCTTATACAGCCCCAACAATATCAGCCAGAGAAAAGACAAGACTATACTTGGATGACCTGCTGCTTATAAGGAGTGGATAGTGGCTATATTAAATGGGACCCATGATCCCCTAAAGACAACAGAATATGAGAACAGCAAATATCCATTCAGGAACTATTTTGGCAATGACCCCAATGCCTACAACTCCGATCCAGTGGACGCCTCTGTATGGAGCGACATATCCAAGGCGATAGCCGACACCCAGACAGTTATGTCTTCCTCTGGATTGCGCTCTGGGGGCTCCTGTATGGTCAACTCCTTCAGGGGATTGGGATTTACTGGAGAATGGAAGAAGATCTCAGCTGGATACAAAATATCATCTGTGACTAACATAACAGACACGGCTCTAGCCACAGTAGTCATAGACCATGGGAAAGACGAGTGTGTAGACTTTGACAACATGCTGGTCTGGGTGGAGACAAATGTGCCTTTCACTAATACGGGAACCACAACTTCCTTAATAGCTTATAATGAAAACGCGACCATAGTTCCAAGATTCATAGGTTTCACATGGAATGACTTTACAAGCACAGGGGTTATCATAGGAATAAGAGCCATGCTCCACCAGAATGTGGGAGTCTGCGGAATAGGCACAGCTCTATTATCAGGAACATACAAGGTGACAGTATTAGCTAACATAAATCCAGGGAGGTCCTACTAGTGAACACCGGCGGAATATCTACAGGAGCAAGATCAGGATTTCCTTACACAGCCTCCACATCTTCTCAGTTTAACAATGGGGAAACCATACCATCTTCAGCCATGAACAGGATGCTGGATGATGTATTCATGATGGAAACCCACATGATAGACTCTCCTATAGGGATAGGGGTCAAAAAGATGGCGGCAGAAACTGTGTTAGTGCAATCAGTTTCAGCTAGCGCAACCTACACTATAAGTTTTAACTCATCCACTCCAGACACTTCATCTTTGTGCACCTTTATTCCCAGCGGGACTTTCACTAAGAATGGTTCCGCTAAACTATTAGTTCAGGCCAGGCCATGCATGGACAAATCTGTGGCTGGAACAGACTTTACAGGCTATGTTATCATAAACAATCAGACTATGAGGAACACCCTCACAGTGGAAGACTCCACCAACAGGAGACGTTCCTATGACACCAACTCATTTAATCTCTTCTCAGCATGCATGTCAGCAACTCCTTTAAGGGTAGGAATAACTGACGACAATAAAAGACTTTATCTCACAAGAGTACTCGATGGTTTAGCTGTACAGTACCCCCAATGGGCAGACAATAAAGTGGATCTGGACTGGGCTCCTCTAGGAAATGGACCCATAGGCATATCTATGGGAAGTGGACTAGGAGTGGCAGGCTATCCAGCCACAGGAAGTTTTGTATATGTGGACACTGCTACAGGACATGACTTGGAATGCATGGTGAGACTTCATAATAGAAGCGTAACGCCAGGATATCCCTTCTATCTGGAGATGCCAACTATCAGTCTGTCTTCAACTGTGTCTGTGAGGATGCACCTGAGAATAATGGGAGCTTACGAGGCCACTCCTTTGACTATAGCTATGTTTGAAACCCATGCGGTGGGAGATACTTCTGGAGCGGCTGGTTATCTGCAGTCTTCCACAGCGGCCACCTGGTGCGATGTGGGATTTGGACAGGTGAGAGTGGTGGACTTCCCAGTAACTCCACAGGCCAAGACCTGTTCAGCTATAGGAATACACACTCCCAGCGGAAACTCCCTGGAGACTTGGAATGTGGGAATAGAAAGGATAGAATTCCTGGAAAATACTGAGACTAGCTCCTTTGTGGCAGACAGACCTCATCCCTTGTATACCTTTAAGTGGTGGTGGTCAGCTGACAACCAGATATCTTTCAGGATCATCCCTGGGATGAACCAGCAACTGAATATGATAGCCAACTCTAAGGGAGACATGGGAGACTTTATAATCTCACTGATGGCGGTAGGATGAAAGAGTACATAGATAATTATAATTCAATAATAGGCGAGACCCAGAAGGGCATACTCAATGGGTTTATCAGCAACTCCAAGAGTTTAAGCCTCAATGAAGGGGACCTGACCAGTCTTCTTTCCAGGATAGGCTCCAAGATATACTCTATCCCCAAAGACTACAAGGACCCTAATGAGTACAATAAAGCTATCACTGCGGCTATAACAGACTTGACAGCCTTATACAAGGAACTAGATAATATAGCCAGGGCTATAGAATCTGTCAATGCTATAAACAACGCGGAGATCTCTAAGCTGGAGCAATCCCTAGACCACATGGAAAGGACTGTAAAGAACAAGCTGGAGTCCAACAGGAGCGGGTACAACTACACAGATATAGTAACTGAAACCTTCTCCCATGACACTTGCGACGACTCCATGCTGCCTAAAGGCTACCCAAAACTATGGAACGATCAGGACACTCTCTCTTTAAGAAGACCCATTGCTGGAGACATATCCAGAACCATATCCGTTGGTGGAAGAAAACTATGCAGTATAAAAGCAGAACAGATGCTTGGCATATCTACCGAAACCAGACATGGTGTAGAAGAACTAGTCGATGGCAACTATAACACCTACTGGAAAGAGACCATATTATCAGACTCCCCTATAGGAGCCAATGTGGAAACCCTTGGATGGCTGCCCCCCAACTATAAAGGGGGAGCCTGTGTAAAGCTAAGGATAGACTTTGACTACATAACCCCAATAAATGAACTTTCCTTCAAACCATTGTCCCCCTATCCCATGAAACTCCTGGCCATAGAATGGACCACAAACACTCTCAACCCTAAAACCACAGGTTCCATGATCCCTATTAATGGAAACTTTGCGGACGGTTTAACTGGGTGGACCAAAACCCAATCCTCAGCCTCAGGGTATGTGGCTACCACAGCTGGAATGGATGGGTCCCAGGCCCTCAGGATAGACGGTTACGCCACAACTGGATGTGTAGACATAAGAAGAAATATATACTTTGTGAGGAACGGGGTTATGACAAACCTCACAAAGGATATGTCCCATCTGCTATCCTTTAGCGCTCTCATAAAACAGACAGACCCAGACACCATAGTGACTCTAAGCCTAGGAGCCGGACTTCCAGCTGGAGGGGAAGTACAGCTGTACTCGGGAGATATCTCCAACACCAACAAATACTCCAAGGACTGGGAGTTTGTGGATAGATTCTTTAGGATACTCAGCGACACTGACTACTCATATCTATGGTTGAATATAAAAACCTATGGAACTTGCTCCACAACCTACATAGACAATATACAGCTGTCCAATGACTACTATGAACAGATGCTTGTGGATGAGGATATATCAGGAGACAAGGTCATAAGTCTCAATCAAAGCAAGGGCAAGAACATAACAGCCAAGACCTTATGGCTCACCATATCTCAACCGCACTACATGTTAAAGACTTACAATATCCCTGAAAGTTTTCTTAAGGATGAGGAACTATGGAACCTGATACTCGACCGCTCAGAGACAGCGGCTTACAGCTATTCCCAGGAGAGAACTGTCATTAAAAAACAGAAGTCCAGAACTCTGCCAGAGGATTCTGAATTCAATATCCTTATAAACAGGCTTGGAGGAAAGGTAAAAGAACTTATACTGGGCCTCTATGAAATAGCCAACCCCTCAGACAAAATGGTTCAGTTCACAAAGTATGAATATCAGATGGGAGGGTATGAACTGGACCTCAGGTATAGAGAGTACCTCAAAGAAGGCTACTGGATATCTAAGCCAGTGACAGTAAATGGGGAAATCAGAGAACTTAAATTGTTGCCCAACTCAAATATAAGTGAGTCCCAGGACTTAAAGTTCTTTATATCCATGAACGATCAAGATATACTGGCCAGTGCCAATATCATGGAACTGACATCCCCAGATTATAACATGAGACTTTACGCCGCTGGAGAGACAGGGCATGATGACTGGACAGCCATCCACCCCAAGCCTGTGACAGATAGATTTGAAGGTAGCGATAGGTATCACAAAGTAAAACTAAGCCACTACCCTTATGTCAACAGGGAGAAGATAGCCTCCATCCAAAAGACTTTGGACGACAACGATTACTTAAATCTCTTTGACTATGATCCTAACTTAACCACAATAATATATACTCAGGAGCCTATAGGAACTAGTGGAGCCTGGTCCCCTACAGGAACATATGTCTTTGGGGATAAGGTCACTTATCTAAATAACATTTATTCCTGCACAAGATACCACACCTGCACTCCAGCCACCAGCTCAACTTATGGACCATGGGTAATAGCCACTTCCTACTGGCAGAAGGTGGAAGGAATACTAAAGACTATCAACGGATACAAGCCTCTGGACGTAGTCCTGAAGGTGGGAGGAAAATATATCCTCCCAGATATCCTGGGACAGTCCAGCAATCAGTTGACTAAGCTGATATCCAACGAGACTCTGTCTCTGGAAACAGATGGAGCTATAATAAAAGACACCTCAGAGTCTTCAACCGTAGAAAAGTCAGGAGGATCTTCCATTTCCAGGAAACTATATGAGGAAAAGAAACTCTCCTCAGACTCCTACGTCACCAAGTATCCTGTGGAGTGGGACGATATCTCCAGAAAAGGACACAGACTGGCTTTGTACTGGCATAGAGTGAGCGCTGGGACTGATACGTCTGAAGATATACTGATAAGTCCAGCCAACTATGATATAGTGCAATCAGGGGGACATTCTCCCTCAGACACCTCCGATTCCAGGAGCAGATACTATGGGAAGACCACCATTATAATGAAAGATGCTGGTTTCTCCCAGATAATAAAAACTACAGACGACGATGAAGAAGAGATGTATGACCTGATAGCCTACTATAGAACAAAGGTTTCAGCCGCTGGTTATATAGCTGGAGAAGAGTACATGCTTGAGACCTTCCAAGTGAGCGGGTTGACTCCCCTTCTCTCACAGTCTTATCCAGTTACCAGGAATATGACAGACTATGTGAACAGGACTGCTCCCACACTTAAAGCTTCCAACATGGACCCAAGGGCTGGAGAAAGCTACTATCCTGTATATGAATACTTTGTTAATGAGGCTGGGGAAGTCGTGTTCGCCGATGACCTGTTCAGATTTGGGGACACCAAGGCGGATATCACCATAAGGTATGAGACCCTGGATATAAATCCCAGGATCATAGTGAAGATGAGTTCCAATCTCAGAGACCAGGTGATAGCCGGAACCCCAATCCTGTATGACTACACACTCCTAATAAATGCGAGAAAACAATGAGCCTAACCACTGACAGAGCCAAGACAACATTATCTGACATAGTGACCAGATTCAACATGGGAGAGCTGACTATAGAAAACCAGCTCTTAGGGTACATAGCCAGCCAGTGCGCTGATTTCTGTGACAACCTAGGCAAGCCCACCTTGGAGGCGGAGAACATGATCAAAGGTTCTCTCCTTAGGATAGACTATCTCAGGAAACCCATGGAGAAACTAGATTATGATTTGGGAGTGGGATACTCTGAAGTGGACGATTTAAGAGTGTCAGTCAAAGGACTTATAAACCTGTGCGCTATAGAAAGAAAAGGACTCCAGAACCTGGCTGACAACGTAAATTCCAAGGTGGACAGACTGCAACTCTGGGTATCCGACTCGGATCCCACCTATCAGTGGGTAGGGGATTCCTTCACTACAGACAACCTGATAGACTCTTCCAACACCAACGCTCACATAGAAGTTTCCAAAGGATATGCCCAGCTGGCAAGCGTTTCCTCAGAGGCTTTAGGTTCTCACATAGTAAACATAAGCATAGACAAACACTTCACTTCAGATGAGGTTCCGGAAGGACTGCCAGGAAATAACTTTGAGGTACTAAACAGGGACTTTGAGAAGGATGAAAAGTTTGAGTCTACCTCAGAAGAAATCAACTCCCCTATCATACCAAACTATGCGAAGAGCGCTTATAAGGACTCTTCAGATATAAGAAACATAAATGACGGGGATGCCACCACATGGTTTGAATGGGAGAAGTACATAGTTCCCGTAGTTCAGAAAGTGGTAAGCAGGAGTGGATATGTGGCCAATGACTCTGGAAGAGAGAAAGCCATACTGACTTTGAATCCAGGGGACAAGGATAAAAGCACTGAGACTACAGCCAAGAACTATGGATCGGGAGAAGGATCCACTATAGCTAGACCAGAATACACTATAACAAGAGACTACGGCTGGAAATCTTCCATAATGTATCCGGACAATACAACTCCCATAGGACCCTACAGATGCGTGCACACTTGCTTAGGGGATCCCAAGAACCAGAAACTGACATTGACATTTACTATAGAGCTAGACACAGATATAGACGTGACCTGGATGGAACTGCTACCTTATCTGCCCAATGGTCTTCCTTTTACCCTGGACTCTGTAAAGGTGAGGGGTTCAGAATCCACCTCATGGAAGGAACTAATAAAGACCCCAATAATACTTAACAAAGATCTCAACATGCCCTCAGGGGACATACCTGTAAAAACTTCCAATGGCATAGCGGTCATCCCATGCAACGAGACTGCAAAGTTTATAAAGGTGTCCATGACTCAGGACAAGAGCTACGACACAAAAATAGCCCACAAGTTTTACAGGAAGGAAACACAGGTAAATGAAAGCGCCTCCCTTACCAACTGGGAAGCGGACACATCCATAAACTATGAAAGAGTATCAGACGCTGAAGTGGCTAAACTAACTTCCACAGACAAGTCCGGAGGAGAGTCAGCCATGGCTGTGGCTGGGGCTGTGATAGGAGCCATAACTGGAGGCTTTATCGGAGGATTCATGGGTCTGAGCACAGGATCTTCCATTGGTAAAGCCGTCTTTGGAGAGACCACAAAGACTGTGCTTGGAGTAAGAGAACTTTATGATATCTTCAGAGCCTACAGGTTTGCCATGGGCGTAAGAGACTTTTCTATGTACAGAAAAACTTACACGCAAACTTCCATAATACAGTCAGCGCCCCTGTACTTTGGAAAGGAAGTTAAAGCTGTTTCCTTAATAGTGGGGGAACTGATACCAGATGGATGGGGAGTAGGGAAGTGGATCAAGTATGAAGTTTCCACTAATGCTAGCGACTGGAAAGAAATAATTCCTCAGATAAATGATCTGGAGAAGTCTGTGGTGGAGATAGAGTCCAGCTCTGTGATATACTTCAGGGCTACCCTGTCCAGACCCTCAGACAAAAACACCCAGTCTCCAACTCTGACATACTACGCCATAAAAGGATTGCCCAATGATTGATTCCAGGCAGAAATTAAAAGTTACAAATGAGGCCATCAGGGAACTGCTTAGAAGCGGAAAGTTTCCAACCACAGATATGATCCTCGCCAAGACCAAGGAGAAGATGACAGGGGAATGGGGCGTTCCCACAGCCACTCTCAGACCAGCTATATACAGAGCCAAGATAGGAGGAGAAGACTCCAAAGACATACAGAGGACCTTTGAGGAGATAAAGGACGACCTAAGCCTTTTGTTCTCCTCAATAATAGACGCTTCAGACTCTATGCTATCCACATATAATTTATTCTCTTCCAGAGCCACAGCCGTCAAGAAAAGACTGCATGCCCTGGAGCAGTCCATAGACAGAAACCTGGACGCCATAAGATATGGAAGCAGATATGCAATCTATGACACTTTCAATGACTCCATGAAAGTGGATCAGCTATTATCCACAGTAAATATAGACAATGAGGAAGGGGCGGCAACCCTTCCCATGACAAAACAAAGCACTTACGCCTATGACATGAGCAAGGCCAGGGTAATATCTGAAAAAGGAACAGCCATCTCCAGCATCAGGTATATATTAAATGATGACAACAATGTATGGATAGTCACCTCTGACTATGAGGTTGCTCTGGGACTTGAAGAGATAAACCCAGTCAAGACTGTCAAACTCCAGCCTATAGACGCTATATATATAGACATAGCCACTCCATTAACTATAAGTGTAGAATGGACTAATGATGGCTATAACTACTATCAACTGATAGGGGAATCCCTGACCACATCCAAAACCTTTTCCTTTCCCAGAGTGGAGGCGTCTCAGATAAGAGTGAGAATCTCCGGAGGAGAAGTAGGGCTGAAAAGACTTAAACTCTTAAAGACCAGCTTCGCTCACTTTGGAAGCCTGTACACAGTTCCTCTCACAGTGACATCTCCAAACCCAGACGACAATACATCCATAATAAGCGCGTCTCTAAGAATGGAAACAGAACTACCCATAGGAACAAGTATAAAAGGATATATAGCCAGGGGAGACGAGGATAACTGGATAGCTCTCTCAGACTCTGAGACCATGCTCAAGTCCCCTAATATAAACAAGACCTACATAAGCAATGTGGCCTTGGATGAAAGATCCACCAGTGGGGCCGCTCTGTGTTTCTACAAGTTCACTGGCATACCCAATGGCTACATAAATGGCACTGAGATACTGACTAAAGGGGAAGGCCAGATATTTGTGGAGCACTTCAGCTATGACTGGAGTTATCATGATGGTTCTGATCACATACCAATCCCCTCAGACTACTCCAGACCAGGAGTCTATTCAGCATACATGACTCCTATATACTATGGAATGACTGATCTGATATCCAAGAGCGGGGACACAACCCTACATGATGAAGCTACGCCCATATTCATGCAGGACTCGGAAAAAACTGATGGGGCTGTAGAAATAAAAGATTGGCTGAACATAGGGATAAGGGATTCTTCAGGGAATAAAATCCTAGCAGACAAAGGAAACTACAGGTTCACCACATATATATTCGCTCCTGAGGAAGTGACCTTCTACAGGGAAAAGTTCCTTGTATACGGGCAGGGCTCTGTGGAGAAACAGGTGGTGGCTCCCTTCTCAGTCTATGTCAATGACATGAATGTCATATCCTCCAAGTACATGGCCACCAAAAGATCAGAGATGATAGGAACTGAAGGCTTCGAGTATAGGGCCAGCATAAGACTTAAGAAGGGCTGGAACAAATATCAGATTTATCTTTATAGCCCAGGAACTTCAGGGAACTCAGACCTGACAGCCGAAGGACTGCAGGGAGGAGTATACCCATACTCCATAGGTTTTTATTCCAGCTTTAATCCACTAGGACTAGACCAGGGAGTATACAAGACCAGGTGCGTAGAAGGAACCCAGAGAAAAGTGTCTGAGTTTGAACTGAGACAGATGGTCCCTATTAAGGATAACAACACCTGGGCTATCTCTAAGACTTTATCTGGAGGCCCAGCCGTGCTCTTAAACTATGATCCCACCAGCATAACAACCTCTTCCAATTTTGATGGGGTAAACAATGGAGCTAAACAGCTTCTAGTTCTTGAGTGTCAAAGTTATACAGACATACCATTAAACACAGTGAGACTGAGATTTGACTTTTCCAAGGAGGAGAATGTGAACGCCACTCCCAAACTACATTCCTATGAGCTGCTATTATCATGATACATACGCCACTAGTAAACTTTAGATATAGAGGACCAAGGGAATCCATAAAGCTGACCTCTCAGACAGGAGGGGCTCTAGCTGATGTGTCCAGAATATACTACAGCCTGACCACTTCAGAGAACTCTTTAAGCGTGACTCCCTTTGAGGACTTCAATACAGACTATACCCCTATACTCCAGAAAGCCAGAGTAGTTCAAGAATTCATGAGGAGGCTTAAATATGGCTCTTAAGTCATCGGAAAACCTATTAGAGACGCCCAATAATCCACTGATAAAATATGGAGGTCTATCAGATTCCAGTATTTTAAACACCATGAATGTGAATCTGAGAACTGACCTGCTGATGCTGTATGACTATGCGGACACTATAGACAGCTGGGTGACCAAGTCCAATGCTATGTATGTCATGCAGGCCTCGACTCTAGCCTCCAAGATAGCAGCTCTATCTGGAAGCATAACTCAACTCTTAGCTACAGTGGCTCAGTCCTCCAAGTCCACAGTCATATCTATGTATGACACTGAGTGCAGAGTAACTCCTTTGGGAGGTTCTACCACTTCAGCCACTGTAGACACTAAGTATGGACAGGCTACCTTGGCTGTAAACAACACTACTCCAAAGATAACAGTGGAAGACGCCAATGGAGACATATGGATACCTGAGACTGTGAAAGTTGGTTACTGTTACAAAACAGCTGGGACTACTCCTCCCCAGGACTATGAGTACACAATTCCCACAGAGCACCCTTATGCCCTGGACGGAAAGAACGAAACTGCATGGGTAGAAAAAGCTGAGACTGTATCGGATGTATGGGTCAAGATAACCTTGCCAGTGGAAGTATATACCAATGACTACATAAACTCTATAGTAGTTCATCCCTTCCCAGCCATGACTCAGAACTTAAAGGGTATATACTATAGACCTTACGGTTCCACCTGGATAGCCTGCGACCTAAGTTATCAGCCAGGATACTCTTCTTCCAAAGTCTTAAACTATGGGAACACTAGAGTCATCTTCGCTCCCAGCAAAGCTTCTGATATACTCATTCATCTGGAACTGATAGACATATCCAACCTATACTGGGGCTTCTCTAACATAGAAGCCAACTACATGGAGTTTGCCACAGCCTCTAAGTTGACTATAAACCTCACTCCCATAGTGGGAGCTGGCACAATCTCTTCTCCCACCTACACCCTCAGGGGAAAGGACGAGTCCGCCCTGGCTTACATATCCAAAACAATATCTGATAATACTGTAGAGTACAATCTCACTCAGTCTATAGCTGGGGCTTCCCCAGTAATAACTTCCATAGAAGGGAGCTGGTCATGAAGAACCTGATTCTACTGCTAGTACCGCTGTACTACATCATCTATGACAAGATAAACTTGCAGTATGTGGACGCATACTACATAATGAGAATACTCTATGGCTAGGAGGTGGTAACATGGCCAAGAAAAGAAAGAAATGTGGAGGAGGCTGTTAATGGCTGATAAGGGCATCAAGAGAACTGCGAGAGCCCTCAAGAAATCCCCTAAGGAGCGCAAGGCTGACAAGCGAAAAAAACTTGAAAACAAGCAGACTTAGTGGTATAATAAGAGTGGAGGACTAAAGTGGACGAACCTAAGAGAAACCCAGAAATTTACCAGCTCACCTCCACTATGGGGGCAAACAAATCACAGGGAAAGATAATAGCTTTCTCTGACATGATGATCTATAGTCACAAGGAAGGACTAGACCTTGATGAGTATGGAGCTATAGACAAAGGCAAGGTAGTTATAACCTTGCAGGACTTCAACCAGGAAGACAAGAGCAAGAACAAGAGAGCTCAGTACTTCGTGGACACAGATGAGTTTCTGGCTCTATGCTACAGAGTGCTGCATGGGCAGTATACTCTAAGCAAACAGGACAAGGAAACCCTGGAATCTGAAGGTTCCCTGCTCCTCATGGATAAATGGGGAGGAGGAGTAAACAAGAATGACAAATACCATGCAGAGTATGTCTCCAGGAGACTGAGGATTACTCTCATAACCAAGGGCAAGGATGGCTCTCCCGCTGGTCCTATGATAGGGATAGCCATTGATGTGTTCCCAGGAAAGAAGACTTCTATAGGAGCCTTCATAAAGGATGGAGAGATACTTGAGAGTCTCTCTAATATCAAACCTCTAAAGGATATGTACACAGCCTTTGCGGCTGCTCAAGCTTATATCCTTAAAAAGTAAACGCGATGAAATACATCTTAATAATAATGATCCTTCTACTAGGAGTTCCAGCCATAGCCTCAGAAACTATGGAGGGGACTCCGTTTTCCTTCGTCAATGGGGTATCCATAGGGCTGGATGGACTTAACGCTATCAACAAGTTTGACCTTGGGTTCGGAATGCTGGAAGGCTCCGTGTCTTCCAAGGCTATGGAAAAAGGAAAGTACACAAAGGAGTTATCCCAAACATTAAAGACTCAGATGGGAATGCTGGGAATAGAACTTGGATATGCCACTAAGAAGTCTACTGAGACTTCTAAGAACACCAGCATAGGTCTATCCCTTGGAGGACTATCATATCTATCCACTAACACAAATGGCAAGAAAGAAAGTCTACTATCAGCTAACATAAAGCCCTCCAAGACTCTGGCTATAGAAGCTTCAGTGAATAGAGACAAGGATAACAAGAGTTCCCTGAGTTATGCGCCAGCTAAACTGAAAGTCTCTAGCGAAAAGACCAAGGATGTAAGGAAAACCGATATATCCTTAGGGAACATATCCTACTCCTCAATGAGGGACAAGGATAAGTACAACACCACCTTGGCTATGGCTCCCTCAAAGAATCTCATGATAACTAGATCCGAGACAGAAACCAACAGGAAGACTCTTGTAAACTACTCTCCTAAGGGTCTGGATATAGACTACTTATCAGATACAACAGATACTCTTCAGAAGACAGATATCAAAGTAGTCACTGATCCCAAAGCTAAGTATGGGGCGGAACTAAATATAAACCAACTGAGCGGGGATAAGAATCTGGATTCCAAGTCCCTTAGAATCAGGGCTCCCTTCAGCGACAGGTTCTCCTTAGTGGGGTATTACAAAGACTCCACTAAAGACAATAAGGTAGACGACAACTACAATGTGGGGATAGCCTATAAGGTCACCAAGTCTCTGAACATGACTATGTCCATAGATGACAAGCCTGACCAGGAAGAGAAGAAGCTAACCATAGATGGCATGGTGGCTAAGGAACTGGCTGGGATAAAGGACATTACTATCAGTTCCTCCATAAATACTCAGGTTACCAATGATAAAGAAACTAAACTGGATAACGCCATAAAGCTGCAGGCTTCCCTGCTCAATGGGACAGCCACCCTGTCCAATGCTGAGAAGCTGGATACTAAGAGTGGCATCTACAGATACTCCAGAGCCATACAATATGAGTCCAACCCAACCAGCAAGATAAGATTCGGGCATATATCCAAGAGACTAATAAATCCTGATGGAAGCCTGGGGGTCAGAGAAGAGAACAACATAGACATAAAGACCATGGGACTGACTCTGGGAATGAGAATGTATAATGGCAGGGAGGAAGATGGAGAGATAATCCCAGCCTATGGAGACTCCTTTAAGATTTTGAGAACTCTATCCACAAGAGCTATAATATATAGTGAGTATAATGAGGATTCCATAGAAGGAATAAATAGATCCCTGGGGTTCAGACTGGACTACGGGAAAACCTTCTATGAGATAAACTATGGGAGAGACAGCGAGTACGGAGACTTCTTCAAGGTGAATATAAACCACAGACTTGGAGAGTACATGCTCAAACTCTCAGGGGAAAAGAAAGGCTACTCTGAGAGAGCCAGGATAAAACCTGAGGAGGGAGAGACCCTTCTTAAACTGGACATTGGATTAGCTCTATAGACTAGGAGGACAACATGGCTACTGAGGAATTTGGACTCACAATAGTACTAGTATTAATGGTAATAGCTCTGATAGCATGCTTTGTAGGACAGCAAGAGCAGGAAACAACTAGCGCACCCACTCGTGTTTCTATAGAAGAGACTCCTGAGTGGTTAAAGACTTATGACCAACCAAAGGAAGTAGATACCCAAGGAGACCATAGAAGTCACATTGGTATAAGAATACCAATATGCGATGGAAATCCTAATGAAAACCAAACTGGCGCAGGAAGTTTAAGCACTGCAGGATATGGAATAAATCTAGGTGGAGGATTAGTATATGTCCCATAAGACCTACTCGCCTCCACCAAAGCCTCCACCACCTAGAACAGTAAAAGAAGATGGAGCTGGTATGGCATGGATGCTAGGACTAATAGCAATCTCTATACTAGGGTTTACTCTACTCCAGTTAATAGTGGCTATATTAAAACTATGAGGGAGTAATTATCATGACAAACACAGCTGAGGATGATATACTTCTTGAAGAGTTAGCACAGTATGTAGAAGAAGTGGCTATAGAATTAAAGAGCACACCTTGTACAATTTCATATAATAAAGAAACTCAAGACATTGAAATAGAAATGTCTCGTGACCATGATATGCTCATAGGAACATATCAATACATAGAGTCTGGAATATTAGATAAACTTGCTGTTAGAAAAGCTATATATGAAGAGGTACTTAACTTCCTTGAAGAAGAAACTAGCATCTACCCAGAGGAACTAGAGAAATACTCAGATATAATGAATACCGCTAGGAAACTATTGGACTAGATGAGAAAAGGAATACTCCTAGCTGGTGGGCTTGGAACCAGACTGAGACCCATCACCGCAGTTCTCAGCAAACAATTAATTCCCGTATACAATAAGCCCACTATCTACTACCCGCTCTCGACTTTGATGATGGCTGGGATAAGGGACTTCCTTATCATCTCCACTCCTGAATACGAAGAGAGCTTCAGGCATCTCTTGGGAGACGGCTCCCAGTGGGGCATATCCATAGACTATGAGATACAGATGGAACCTAAGGGAATAGCCCAGGCTCTTATAATAGCTGAAAACTACCTTGATGGTTCTCCCTGCGCTCTCATGCTGGGAGACAACATTCTCTTTGGAGGGAACCTGAGAAGACTGCTTAAAGAAGCCAACAACTCAGACTCCACCACTTTATTTGTGACCCCAATAGATCATCCTGAATTATATGGCATCCTATCAGATGGCAAGATAGTGGAGAAACCCTCAGAACCCAAGAGCAACCTAGCTATCATAGGACTGTACTTCTACGATGAGAACGCTTCTGAGATAGCCAAGTCTCTAGAGCCTTCTCCCAGAGGAGAGCTGGAAATAACAGACCTTAATAATAAGTACCTTGAGGAGTCGGCCACCATAAAGACTCTGGGAAGAGGAATAGCCTGGTTTGACACAGGCAACTTTGATGATCTGCTGGAAGCCTCAGAGTATGTGAGGACCATAGAGAAAAGACAAGGACTATTAGTGTCCGCTCCAGAAGAAGTAGCCTGGAGGGAAGGATACATAACCACCGCTCAGTTTAAAGAACTCATAAAAAATATCAAATCTCAGTATGGGGAGGCTCTGAGAAGAACAGGAGATCCTGTATGGACCCAGAAGTCATCTGCGAAGACTGTGGATGGGAAGGTTTAGTGTCAGAGACCTTTGAGAACGACCCAGACAATGACTCTTGTCCTGTCTGCGGAAACGAAACCCTAACTTACATAGTGGAGGACTAACTAAACATTACGGAGGTAACATTGAAAGTATTTGCAATCTTGCTGGCGTTGCTGTTAGCCACAACTGTCAGCGCAGACAACGTAGTTCTTGGGATATTCACTCCCAAGGGAGTGACTACTCAAGAAGCGGTAGTGAACACAGTAGCTACCAAGGAACTAGCATCAGACACATGGACTACAACCCTATCCAGGGTGGAAGCCTCAGTGTCCTTTGACGCTCTTAATCAGAAGACTCTCTATCAGAGATATGGACTCAGCGTTGGAAAGTATATAAACCTTGGGGATCCTGCTCTAGGACTGAGAGTGGGCGGAGGTCTCGGCATCTACACAGTCAAGGATGGAGTCAATAAATTCACAGAGCCAGGCGCTTTCCTTGAAGGTCAGATAAGAGTAACCTCTGACCAGTATTTGCAAGTGTACTACACGGATATAAGAAACTCAACAACTGGAGATGGCTGGGGTTTTGGACTGGTCACCACCTTTTAAGGAGAAGAAATGGAATACATAGAATGGGCAAGGATTAACTGGGAAACTATAGCCTTTGTGGCTAGTCTTCTAGCCGCTCTAGTGGGAAGATTCTGGCCTTCTCTTGACTGGGAATCATGGACCTGGTTAAGGAAACTAGGAGGCAAAGATGCAGTCAGAAATCTTCTCTTACTGGCCGCGGAATTAGGAGACAAAAGCCCAGAGGAAAAGAGAGCCTGGGTTGTGAAAGAACTGCAGACCCTTTCAATGGAAAAACTGGAAGTCAAACTCCCAACCTCTGTAGCCAACAGACTTGTGGAGTACTTCTTTAAACAGTTAAAACTCTAGAAACCATAGGGAAACAGGGCGTCATTTTTGTGGCGCCCTTTTTTTGGCTGTGATATAATTATACTATGAGCACGTTTGATATAAGCGTAAGAAGATTTATGGAAACGGCAGGCGCTGGAAGAGCTATAAAAGAAGGGATACTAAACCCTGAAACCAAGAACATGAGGCCAGGATACAAAGAATCTAAGTTCTACAAGGAGGCTCTAGATGAACTTAAGAAACTGGATTCTGGGAGACGATCCACTTTTATAGACAGGTGCATGTGCGCCATGAGACACAGAGACCAGGATGGATTAGCCATCAACCCTGGCACTGGAAAGCACTACCAGAGTGTTAATGAGCTAGTGAATGGAGACGACGCCACCTTAAAGTTGCAGGACAACCTTGTAAAGAGAGCGGTGTTCTCCCATAGAAAACTGTTGAGGATTGAAATACCAGAAGACCTCACCAAAGATATGATCTACGAACCAATCCCCAAGTTCACCATGAAAGACCTCATAGACTACTACACCAAAAGCTTAGGAAAAGAATTCCCTGTAAACCCAGGGTCGGTCATAGGGCAGTTCAACCACTTGCTAAAGTCTGTCAGCCTGGACGCTATACTGTATGCTATAGACCTGAGCGCTGGCGAAAGAGTAACATCCCCATTCAATTTAGAAAATAAACTGGAAGAAGCGCAAGACATAATACAGGGGGGCTCCAATAGATGGGTGTGATTAGGAATCAAAGACTCTTAGCTCAGGATGTATTCCTGGAACAGATGGAAACGAAGGAGCAATATATAACAACAGGGTGGTCTTATCTGGACAAGGCCATAGGAGGACTAAAGTACGGGGTATTCATGATCCCAGGACAAGCCAATAGGGGAAAGAGCACCTTTATGATCTGTGTGGCCATGAAGATCATAGAGAACACCAAAGACAGTTTCGTTTTAGACTTCTCCTTAGATGATGACAGGGAGACCAGATACACCAACATGCTGGCTAACGCCACTCACATTCCCATAAATGACTTAAAGCTGGGAAAGAACTTATCAGAGGAAGAACTAAAGAAGAGATACTTGGGGGAACAGTACCTGGGAGAAAAGATATTTCCTCACATGGAGATCAAGGATGGAGGAGACTGTGACAAACGAGGAAAGAGCATGGCATACCTGGATGTTATAGAGAACACCATCAGAGAAATAAAGGAAGAGGAACCTGATAAGAAACTTATAGTCTGCATAGACGGGTTTCACAATATCCTGGTGGATGGAAGGATGGAAAGAAATGACAAGGACATCTTAATATCCTCCACTCTTAAAAGGATAACTGAGCAGCTGGGAGTGACTATATTCATATCCACTCACACCACTAAAGGATTCAAATACAGAGGACTGGAGATAGAGGCTATAAAAGGATCTGGGCAGTCTATATTTGACGCCAAGATCATAGGTTCTATCTACTCAGACTACAAGTCTAACTACACTGCGGCCAAGATATGGTGGCCTAAGGATGGGGAAATGATGCCAGTGCTAGAGCTGGCCATAGTGAAATCTAAGGTCTCCTCATTCTCAGGCACAGTATTCTTCTACCACACTCCAGACATTTGTAAACTAGAGGAGGCTACCCCAACCTGGCAAGACCACTGGAATAAAATAATATACCAGGGGGTGGCGCCAGTTGAGAGCCCGAGATAAGTTTAACAGACTATGGACTGTAGAAGAGTTCAGGGGAAGCTACGCTATAGTGCTCTATGAAAATGGCATAGGGGCTAATGTGACTCAGGATGTGTGTGGAATAAGAAATGCCCCCACCAAGTACAGGTGTACTAAAAAAGGTTCTAAAGAAGCTCTCGAGGAAATCTTCGGGGGCTTCCTCTCAGCTCAGACTGGATGGGTAATTGAATGAGAAAGATACTAGTTACTGGAGGAGCTGGATTCATAGGTTCCAACTATGTCAGGTGGGCAGTCAAGCGCCACCCTGACTGGCAGATAACAGTGATAGACTCCCTGACATATGCTGGGAAGCTGGAGAACTTGGAAGGTCTTCGTGAGAAAGTAACTTTCTTTCCAGGGAATATAGCTGAACCTACAGATGTGAGAGAAGCCATGCAAGGATGCGACACAGTGGTAAACTTCGCGGCGGAAAGTCATGTGGATAGAGCCCTGGGAAACTGCAAGCCTTTTATCAGAAGCAACATAGAAGGAGTAGTCACTCTCCTAGATGAAGCCAAGAGAATAGGGGTAAAGAGGTTCCTCCAGGTTTCAACTGACGAAGTGTATTCAGAACTTCTGGACTCGACATATCATTCCATAGAGACCAGCAACTATGGCCCCAGGAATCCATACTCAGCCAGTAAGGCTGCGGCAGAACACTTTGTGATGAGTTACCACAACAGCTATGGGATGGACACTGTGATAACCAGAGGCTCCAACACCTATGGCCCTTATCAGTATCCAGAGAAAGCCATCCCAGTATTCACTATAAAAGCTCTAAGAGATGAGCCTATTCCTTTATATGGAAATGGGAAAGCTGTAAGGGACTATATGCATGTGGAAGACCATGTCTCTGGCATAGACCTAGTCTTAGAGAAGGGAACTCCTGGAGGCATATACAATCTCGGAGCCAGAGAACAGATAACTGGGATAGACCTGGTTAGGAATATACTCAGGATACTGAGAAAACCAGAGCTTTTAATCTCATACGTGACAGACAGACCAGGCCATGACTATAGGTATAGCATGGATCCTTCCAAGACTGAGAAGCTAGGATGGACAAGGAAGTGGAACTTCCAGGATGGACTGATAGAGACTGTAAATTGGTATAGAGACCATAGAGAGAGATGGATTTACCTGAACTAACGCCTGTGCTATACTGTTCATAGACCATGCAGTCTCTCTGTAATCGAGCTAGGTATTAACCTAGCTCTTTTTTTTGTTCTCCTACACACTAGCAGAGAAAAAGTTGTCTACTATTCTATAATATAAGTGGAGGACAACCATATGGATATTATTTATAATAGGTTGGCCTTCGCCAGCCTATTTTTTGTGGGTGATAAATGAACAAGGGCGTAATTTTTGGACTAGAAAATGTCATCGTTAACACCGATGACTTATATGACTCCGCTATCTGCAAGACTCTGACTAAGAGGGGTCATCCAGAACTCATAGAGATATATACCCGAGAAGACCTTGGGCAGTTTAGTCTGCAGTACAGACTAGATGTTCTATGTAACATAGCTGAACTGGATAAGGACAGGACCTACAGGCTGATAGAGGAGTGTATCCTCTCAGAGATAGACAAGATAGAAGTGGATCCCAGGAAAACTACCCTGCTTAGCGCCTTAGCCCTGTACGCCAGGAAGATAGGGGTATGTTCAGAGATCAGCGCCCACATAGTGGAGATGATCATAGACAGGATGGACTTGGGACTATACATAAATACAATAACTGGCAGGGACCAGGCAACCCCTAGAACAGAACTATATACAAAGACAGCCACGCTCCTTGGGATAAAACCTGAGGAGTGTATTGTCATAGAAGGCACCAACTTCGGGGAACTAGCAGCTAGGAAGTTTAACCCCGAGAAACTTATAAGGGTGAGTTCGGCCAGCGAGGTTGGCAAAAACCTCCTAAGAGGTATTGTTGAGTGAGCTATCCAGGGACTATATTCATAGACATAGACGGCACCATCATAGAACACACAGGAGACATGGAGACCCAGATCCATGGGACTCAAATTCTCCATGACTGCGCTTACCAGACTGTATGGCCCAAGTTATTGCCTGGAGTGAAGGAGTTCCTGGCTAAGTACGCGGAGGACTGTTACACAATCATAGTGACCACTGGGAGAAAAGAATCAGCCAGAGCTGACACTGAAAGAATGCTGAAACACTATGGGATAGAATATGACCTGCTCATCATGGGTCTTGGAAGAGGTCCTAGAATAGTGGTAAATGATAAGAAGCCTAAGGGCGTTGAGCCCATGGCTACAGGGGTATCCCCAGAAAGGAATAGAGGTCTATGCGAGTACTTATAACAGGAGGGGCTGGCTATATAGGATCAGTCCTTACAAAGACCCTGCTGCCAAAACATGAGGTGACTGTGCTGGACATCCAGAGATATGGCAGAGAGAACCTCCTCCACCTATGTGACCAGGAGAACCTGACTTTTATAAAAGGGGACGTCCTAAACCATGACACTTTGGATCTCCTATTAGATGAGGCAGATGCAATTATACCTCTGGCCGCATACGTTGGAGCGGAGATATGCGACGCCAATTATGATGACGCCACCAGAGTCAATAAAGAAACTATAGAATATATTGCCAGTAGAAAGAAGCCTGAGCAGAAACTTATATATCCTAACACCAACAGCGGATATGGGACTCAGACAGGAGAGTTCTACTGCACAGAAGAAACTCCCTTAGAGCCTATAACCCACTATGGAAGAACAAAGGCTGCTGGAGAAAAAGCTGTAATGACCACAGACTCTATAACCTTGAGGTTAGCCACAGTCTTTGGATGTTCGCCCAGAATGAGACTAGACCTATTAGTTAATGACTTTGTGAGAAGAGCCTACTTCAATAGAGGAGTGGACATATTCGAGCCTCACTTCATGAGAAACTATGTCCATATACAGGATGTGGCAGACTGCTTTGCATACTGCTTAGACAACTACGACTCTATGAAGGGAGAAGTCTATAACCTGGGAAACGACTCTATCAACATGTCCAAACTGGATATGGCCCTGAAAGTCAAGGAGCGCATCCCATCCTTCAGGATAACCACAGATGACACAAGGGAAGACCCAGACAAGAGAAACTATATTGTGTCCTCGAAGAAACTGTGGGGCAAGGGATTTATGGCTAGCAGAGGACTAGACCTTGGTATAACTCAACTAATGAAAGCTTACTCCATGCTTGGAGATAAGGACTGCAACTACCTCTAGGAGAAAAGATGAAACCAGTAACGCTGTTAGCGGGAGGATTTGGAACCCGTCTCAAAAGTGAAATAGATGAACTCCCAAAGTTTCTAGCCCCTATAAATGGAATACCCTTTGGACTATATCTCTTAGAGAGCTATAGTAACTATGGGGCTAAAGACATAATACTCTCAGTAGGTTACCAGGCTCAGCTTATAAAAGACATGGTGGGAGTTTCCTACAGAGGAATAAACATAGAATACTCTGAGGAAGACGAGCCCTTAGGAACTGGGGGGGCTCTCATGAAAGCGGTAGACAAGTTTGGTCTCACAGATGTAGTGGTTGGAAATGGCGACACTTATTTCTTTGGAGACCTCAAGGGAATGGAAGACTACCATGACAACTCCTCAGTCAAAGCCACTATGCTTTTATGCGATCCTCCTAGCACAACCGCTTCCCTAGTGAGCGTAAACAACAGAGGCTTTGTGAGATGGGGTGGAGGCAACAAAGCTTATGCTGGAATAGCCATGCTTAAGGAAGTTAACAAAACCAAGAGACCTGAGAAAAAGAAGTACTCTATGGAGGAGGTCCTCCAGGAATATAAGAATATCCTGGGATACAGATCTATACATGGATTCCTGGATATAGGCACCCCAGAGTCCTTTAGACTGGCGGCTAAGGAGATAAAATGGGTGAAGTTATAGATAAACTCTTAATGATATGCCCTTCCAGAGGCAGGCCAGATAAACTGGCTAGGATGTTGAAAACCTGGAGGGAGACAACCTTCGGATACTCAGACATTATAGTAGTCCTGGACAGCGATGACGAAAGCCCATACCCAGTGGAAAAAGATGTGACCTATATAGTGGAGGAAAGAAGAAATACCCCTAGAACTATAAATGAACATGTGATGTCGAGGATAGATAACTATGTGGGCATGGCCTTTACCGCAGACGATATAAGATACAGAACCAAAGGCTGGGATAAGACTATAGTAGAGACTATAAAGAAAGCTAATAGTTGGGCTTTTGTCTATGGCAACGATGGTTACCATGACAATACCCTGGGAACTCACCCAGCTATGGGAGCCAAGCTAGTAAAGGCTTTAGGTTGGGTACATAGAGAAGAGTTTCACCATCTCTTTCAGGATCTCATATTGAGGGATGTGATGGGCAGGGTGGGGAATGTGTCCTACTATCTTCCAGATGTGATCATAGAACATATGCACCCCACCGCCGGAAAAGGAGTTTTGGACTCCACATATGCTGCCTACTGGAATAAAGAAGCCTATGAACATGACTCCAGCTTATATCATGGGTTGTCTGAATCTCAGATAGATGAATGGGCTAATAAGATAAAAAGAGCTATGCATGAGAATTCTTAACATCATAACCAAGAGAACCAACTGGTCTTACCTGGGAAAGGCTCTATCCTACTGCGTGCAGTTTGGATTAGATGAGGGACTCCAATCTTATGGGGAAGTGGACACAGTCTTCACTTCCATGGGATTAGGGACCTGTCCAGAACAATGGATGGAGCTAATAAAGAAACACTATAACAATAGATACGACCAGATATGGGTTGAACTTATACACACAAGGGCCAACCAGGACTTCCTGAAATTCTTGGAACCGCTGGCTCCTGTAAGGGTAGCCACTCTCATAGAATGTATAGCTACGCCCCAGTGTCATCAAATAGAATACAAGGAACTGGATGAGAGACTAAAGCGCTTTACCCATATAATTCCATGCGATGAGACAGACGCGCAGTATTGTGAGAACTTGGGAGTCAAATCAAGATGGATTCCTACACATTTGTCAGTCCCCAAAAGATGGGTAGCTAAAGAAATAAGAGTTCCTGAGAATGACTCCATAGCCTTCTTTGGGAAACTCTATGATGATAGAGCTCAACTTATACAAAGATATGGAATAAAACTAGCTGAACCTCCAGAGAACAACAGCAACCTCCCAAGAAAGTACTCAGCTATAACAGCTCAGATGGTGGCTGAGATGAACAACGGAGATGTGTTCGAGAAGTTTGTCCCCAGACTGAGGGCTGTGAGGGAAGAACTATTTAAGACCTACCTGGATGGGATGAGAAAATATAGAGGAGTGATAAGTCTCACAGGAACCGGCCTGACCTATGCCTCCAGAGTAGCGGAAGCTATAGGAGCCGGAGTTCCTATAATAGCCAGGAATATTCCCAACAGGCCTATGAACAACGCCCTCTTTAAGAACATAGTAATTCCCTATGACGCAAACGATGAAATAGAGAACCTAGTAAACATAGATCTGAACCCTTACGCTCAGAAAGGACTGGATTCCATGTCAGTCCATACCACGGAATATACTCTTGGAGAAGCTATGAGGTGGATAAATGGTAATTAGCAGAACTCCTTTCAGGATAAGTTTCTTTGGAGGAGGTACGGACTACCCTGTATGGTACAAAGAACATGGCGGGGCTGTCATAGCCATGGCTATAGACAAATACTGTTATATCACATGCAGAGAACTCCCAAGATTCTTCGACTACAACATAAGAGCTGTATATTCCAATATAGAACTCTGTTCACATGTGGATGAACTGGATCACCCATCTATAAGAGAAACCCTTAAGCATCTGGACAAAACTAACAATATAGAGATACACCACGATGGGGATATTCCAGCCAGATCGGGAATAGGTTCATCCTCTTCCTTTACAGTAGGACTAGTAAATGCTGTGAGAGCCTCTCAGGGACTTTACACTTCCAAGAAAGAACTGGCTGAGATAGCTATTCACATAGAACAGAACCTTATAGGAGAATGTGTAGGTTCTCAGGATCAGATACTGGCGGCTTATGGAGGATTCAACTATGTGGAGTTTAAAGACAAGGACTTCAGCGTAACCCCCATTATAGGAAACGCTGAAAAGATAACTAGGAATATCCTGTTAGTCTTTACTGGCATGTCCAGAGTGGCCAACGATGTCACCAAGTGTTATGACTTCAAGAAAGCTGAAAGGGAACTAACCGAGATGCAGGTCCTGACAAGAGAAGGACTCATGGCTGTAAGAGATGGAGACTGGAACAGGTTTGGTTTACTGATAGATGAAGGCTGGAAACTTAAGAAGGCCTTTTCTGATAAGATAACCACTCCTCTCATAGATGATATGTATGACAAGGCCAAGAAAGCCGGGGCTGTTTCAGCAAAGCTTATAGGAGCTGGATCTGGAGGATTCCTGATGATCTATGCTGAGCCAGAAAAACATCCTGGCATACTGGAAGCCTTGGGCAACCCCATACATGTGCCTTTCTCAGTTGACTCTATGGGGTCAAGCATAATATACTATAACAGAGGCAACCAATGAACAACTTCACTTACTATGATCCAGAACTACCCCTAGGAGTGAGAGCCTATCAAATGAAAGAAGAGTTTGAGGCTTTAGTGCAGATGTACTCAGACCTTAGGCCAACCAGAGTCCTGGAGATAGGGACCAATGAGGGAGGGACTCTTAGACAGTGGGCTAAACACGCTGTTACAGGAGCCAAGATAGTAGCCTGCGATCTGTTTGTGGAAAATAACCTGAGATTCAAAGAAGGATACCAGAAAATAGTGGAGCCTTTTGATGTAGAGTTCCACTTTATACAGGGCAACTCCCACTCCCAAGAAACATATAATCAGATAACATCTATAGCTTCAAAGTATGACTTCATCTTCCTAGATGGAGACCACACCTATGCTGGGATAAGAAAAGACTTTGAGATGTACAGTCCTTTGGTTAGAAGCGGAGGGCTTATAGCCTTGCACGATATACTCCCACACCCACAGTTTGGAGCGTTCTGTGAAGTGGATGTGTACTGGAGACAGCTAAAGAAAAAGTACAGATGTACTGAACTACTGAGTGAAGAAAACCAGAAACACTGTGGCATAGGAGTTGTGCATGTATAAGGTAATCCTAGCTGGCGGGAAATATACCAACCCCACTAATGACTCGCATGTCATAAGCGCAGTATACTTTGAGCTTTACATGTCCATGGTAGAAAGTTCCATAGTGGAACCAGTGGACGCAGTGTGGTATGATGAGCCAATCCCAGCTGGATACAAGTCTCATGATGAGTATCTATACAAGGCCTGCGAAAAATACAGACCTGACATGGTCATGTACTCCTTCACCCCTGGATGGCTGAACCCATCCAGTGACGTCATACTAATGATAAGAAAGAGACTTCGCATACCAGTTGCTGTGGCTCAGTGGGACACTAACACAAGGGATGGAGACCATTGGAACAGAATAATAGCTAAACCTTGTGATATAGATATAGCTATGGATTCCCCTTACCTCCACTATGACTACATGTTTTACACAGTATCCCCAGCCACTTCTCATCTGTTCTATGATGACAACAGGAAACGAGATATAGATGTGAGTTTCCTAGGCGACAAAGACAGACTGGTGAGAGGAACCACCCCAAGGAAGAACATGATAGAAGCCCTGGAAGCCGAGGGCATAGAGATATTCACAGCTGGAGATCATGATAGGATAAAGTTATCCAATGAGGAGTATGCCAATCTCTTCAGGAGATCTAAGATAACTCTCAACTTCCCTATGTTAGAAGATGACTGGCCTGATTCCTACCAGAGAAAAGGCAGGATACTGGAAGCCACCAGGTGCGGGGCTCTTGTGGCTGAAGAAAAACATCCTCCTATAGATTACTACTTCACTCCAGGAAGAGACTATATAGAACTAATAAAGGAAGACCCCAAAGAATCAGTAAGGATACTAAAGTATTACTTAGAACATGAAGATGAAAGAAAAGCTATAGCTGAAAGAGGAAAACTAGAATGCCAGACAACTCACTCTCCAAACGCTTTCTGGCACTCTGTGCTCAGGAGACTGAACATTGCTTAAGTGTATATACATAGGAGGAAGATACTGCGATGGCAACCCTAAACTAGGGGGAGGCCCAGATTACTGGGTTCTCCACAACACCATGCGGGAGTGCAGCTTCATAGATATGGTAGACGTTATATTCTATGACATGCCATTAAAGGCTGGGTACACAGACATAAACGACCAGATACTAGACAGCTGCAGGGAAAACAAACCAGACTTTATATTCTACATGTATACTTACCCCTCATGGGGACTCAACCCTGAAGTTCTCAAACTTATAAGATATAGATTTCATATCCCAGTTATAGGATGCGTAGGAGACACAAACAGCGAGTTCCTGAAAGGGTTGAGCAAACTGGTGTCATCCTACTGTTCTCTAGCCTTCTGCCTTGATGGCTCAGATTACAGCAAGGAATACTTGCATGTGCCTACTCTATATAGCGCATGTTCCAAGACCTACTATGACGATGGAAGAGAGAGGGACATAGATGTCTCCTTCATTGGGAACATAAGCAAATTCAGAGGGGAATTCCTGAATGGAATCTCAAAAGAAATCCCTGTATTCACTAGCTCTGGACTTAGAAAAACCTTCCTGAGCCAGGATGAATACGCCGATATACTCAGGAGATCCAAGATAACCATAAGCTTCCCAAGAGATATACCAGATTCCTTTCAGAGAAAAGGAAGACCTCTGGAAGCCATGAAGTGTGGAGCTATACTGGCTGAAGAGTTCAATCCAGTTCCTCACTACTACAAAGCTCATGAGGAATACATAGTCTTGAACATACATGATCCTAAAGAATCAGCCTCTATTATAAAGAATCATCTGGAACACCCCCAACTCCTAGATAAGATAAGAAAAACCAATAAGGAAATGGTGGAAACTGTATATACCTCAGATAACTTCTGGAAAGAGATAACTCAGAAAGCTGGGCTCTATGTATAAAGGAATCTACGCTGGGAACAAATACGCTGGCGGGATGCCAGAGATGGGCATAGGAGTGGAGTACTACTTCATACACCAGCCTCTGACCCAGAGTTCTATAGTGGATAAACAGGAAGCTGTTTTTTATGACTGCCCTGTAAAAAGTCCTTATAGAACTCATGACGAATGGTTATATAATGAGTGCCTCAAATCCCCAGACTTTGTAGTTTACTTCTTCTGCCCAAGGGGGCCTGACCCTTCAATGCTTAAGATTATAAGGAAGAGGCTGAAGGTGCCGGTGATAGGAGTTCTTGGAGACACCAATGGAGAACACTCCTACAGAATAAACCAGGCGATGGCTGACTGGTGTGACCTCGTGGTGGCCATGGACGCTCCTTATAAACAGGATCCAAACACCAAAACCTTCGTGTTCCCAGTATGCTCTGAGACTTACTATGATGATGGAAGAGTAAGAGATATAGACATTAGCTTCCTTGGAAGGAACAGAGAAGAAAGAACAGTCTTTATAGAAGCCCTAAAAAAGGAAGGACTAGATATATTCACAGCTGGAGAGGAGACGCATCAGATAAAGCAACCAGAGTATGCGGATCTTATGAGGAGATCTAAGATAACCCTTAACTTCCCTTTAGTCTCTGAAAGTCTTCCAGACTCTTATCAGAGGAAGGGAAGGACAGTTGAGGCAGCCAGGTGTGGAACGGCCATAGCTGAAGAAAAGAACCCACTCTCTAATCTGTACTTTATTCCAGACAAAGAATATATAGTCCTTGATAGAAAGGATCCTAAGAAGTCAGCTGACATCTTGAGATACTACTTAGAACATGACAAGGAGAGACAGGAAATAGCAAACAGGGGAAAGGAGAAGGCCACAAACCTTCACTCTGCGGATAACTTCTGGAGAGACGTTTTAAAGGAGGTGGAAATCAGTGGTTAGAGTGGGATATGTGGGAGAAAAGAACTGCGAAATATATGGACCTGGCACTCCTTACTATACTCTATACAAGACCCTAGAACAAACCAAGTATGCCACAAGATCAGGGGAAGTCTTCTATGATATGCCATCCTCCAACCATGACAGCAAGGTTCTGGAGCTGGCGGGCAAATCAGATGTCCTGGTATACTCAAGCATACACCCTACAAGGCATAGACCAGCAGAGTCCACTCTTCAACTAGTAAGGTACAGATACAAAGTGCCTGTGGTCGGAACGCTCTGGGATTCCAATCTGCCTGAGGATTCTCCAGCAAACAATTTCACCATGAAAGTAAGCGACATGGTCATACCAATGGGTCCCAACAAAGAACATCCAGGCATGACTTTGATACCGGAAGCCTATGACATAGAAACCTACTTCAATGACCACAGGGAAAGAGATATAGACATAAGTTATCTGGGTTCTCTAGTACCCAGAAGACTGGACTTCATACGTTCTCTGCAGAACGAAGGACTAGATATATTTGTATCTGGAGATCAGAGGAAGTCCGGGCTATCACAACTAGAGTTTACAGACCTCCTCAGGAGATCCAAGATAACTATAAACTTTCCTTTAAGGAATGAGGATATACTGGATTCCCAAGCAAGGAAAGGAAGACCTATAGAAGCGGCTCTCTGTGGAACTGTAGTGGCTGAAGAAAAAACTAATCTTCCAGAGTCTGTGTATTATCTTAGACCAGATGAAGAGTACATAGTATTAGACAAGTCAGACATTAAAAAGTCAGCAGATATAATAAGAGAACATCTAAGAGATCAGGATAAACTCAAAAGAATGTCTGACACAGCATATGAAAGAGTAAAAGAAGACTGTTCTCCAGACACTTTCTGGAGAGAAGTGTTAAGGAGATTAGGAAAACTTGATGAGTAGGTGTTTCTTTCCATGGAAGACAGTTATTTTATCTACTGAAAAGAAGGGTGGACCTTGCTGCGGAGCCGATATGTACTATGGGTTCTACCCTCAGACAGAAAAACAGATAATGACTATCTTTAACAACAGCATGTACAAGTACATAAGGAGTTCAGGGTGTCCCGGGTGCGACAAGTTCAGATACAAAGAAGACTATGATATCTTTGGGACAGGGGACGAGATGAAGTTATATAACTCTCACTCCTCCAAAGAAGCCATAGACCACTTTGAGAAGGTCAAGAAAGCCTATAGGGATGGAGTCATCACTGTAGACTACCCACCGCCAGAACTATACTTGTCCCACTGCACCACCTGCAACTTCAAGTGCAAGATGTGTGGGGACTTCGCCAAACCAAGACCCCCTCTGAATGTCGAGAGAGTAAAGAACCTTATAAAAGAGATAGGCTGGAAGAGACTGGACAGGTTTGGGACCTCCGGAGGAGAAACTCTGTTTGCAGATGATGGAAAACAACTCCTGAACTGGCTGTGCGAAACTGGCATGGAGGGGACCTGCTTCTACCTTACCACCAATGGCAGTCTCCTGAACTACTACATAGACAAACTCAGCAACCTAGAAAACATCTTCATGACAATGAGCGTGGATGGAGCTGGAGAAGTCTATGAACATATAAGGAGCTTCCCATGGGAAAGAATAAAAGCCAACATGGAAGCTATATCAGCTGAGGCAGCAAAGCATGAACACTGGAGGATAAATATAAACTCTATAATAATGAGGTCTACCCTTCCCACAATAAATGAACTGATAAGAGTAGCCACTGACCTCAATATAAGCATATGGTTCTCCTACCTAGGAGGACATGGTTCACTAGCTCCAGAAGAAAACCTTTTAGAATATCCGGTGTCGGACAGAGAAGTGCAATACATGAAAGATGGGATAGAGTTAGCAGATTCCTTAGGGGCTATAAAAGCCAGGGATTCTCTGACCTTCCTGCTAGAGGATATGTCCAAGAAATGGAAACTATGAGGACCTGTCTTATAACTGGAATACAGGGAGCTGGAGGAAGTTATCTTGCTGACTATATACTGGATGAGCACCCAGAAGTGGACGTTCATGGAATAGCCAGGTGGAGATCCAGGTCCTTTGTCAACCCCAAGTACAAGTCCCATGAGTGTGACCTGCTAGATCTGTCCTCTATAATAAGAGTCATAGAACTAGTCAAACCGGACGTCATCTTTCACCTGGCAGCGCATGCCAATGTCAGAGCTTCCTTTGACATCCCGTTAGCCGTCATGGAAAACAACATAATGGGCACAGCTAACCTGTTGGAAGCAGTGAGACTGACAACTCCCAAAGTTATATTCCATATGTGTTCCACCTCTGAAGTGTATGGACAGATAACTAAGGAGGAGTGCCCTATAAAAGAGGATGGGAGACTGGCTCCAGCGAGTCCCTACGCTATATCAAAACTAACCCAGGATCTGCTGTCCGGAGTATACTATCAGGCCTATAACATTCCAGTAATAAGAACTAGGATGTTCACCTACATAAACCCTAGGAGATCAGATCTGTTCGCCACCAACTTCGCTATGCAGATAGCCAAGGTGGAAGCTGGACTTCTTGACAAGGTAAGACATGGGAACCTAGATTCTGTAAGATCCATACTGGATGTAAGGGACGCTGTAGCTTCCTACTGGCATGCGGCCAAATATTGTGAACCAGGGGAAGTGTATAACATAGGAGGAGACACAGGCATAAGGGTAGGGGATGTGCTGGAGAAGCTGACATCCATGTCTCCAAAGAAAATAGAGCTCTGTGAGGACCCTGCTCTGCTAAGGCCTATAGACATAAGTTATCAGATACCAGATTCAACCAAGTTTAGAAACAAGACCGGCTGGACTCAAAGATACAACATTGATGAGTCTCTGCAATGGCTTCTTGAGGAGTGTAGAAAAATAATATGATTTTATTTATAAATCCACATCCGCACTATGGAGTTCTTGGAGACCTGGCGGCTAAGGAACCGCCCATATGGGCTCTAATGCTGGCTTCCCAAGCTAAGGATGCGGGAATACCTGTAGAGATATTGGACGCGCATGCGCTGGGGCTATCCCCAGAAGACTGCGCTGAAAAAATACAAACTATTAAACCTAAACTGGTCGCCATAGTAGTCTATGGGCAGAACCCGTCAGCTTCGACACAGCTGATGCCCTATGTCATAGAGTTATGCAAACTCCTAAAGGATATCAAAGTCCTGTTAGTGGGAGGACATGTGGCAGTTTTGCCAGAACTTTCCCTGAAACAGACAGGAGCTGACTATGTATGCGATAGTGAAGGATTCAGTAGCATAGTACAGCTGTACTGCTCTAAGGATCTGAATGAAGTTCCCAACCTTGTATACATGAAAGATGGAAAGGTTATAGAAACAAGCAATGTCCCCCTAGTTAAGGATCTGGACAAGACTGTGCCAGAAATATACTGGGACCTTGCGGATATATCCAACTCTAGACCCCATAACTGGCTGGGGCTAGACCCCCAGTGGAAAGACAAACCATATGTGTCTATCTACACATCCCTGGGGTGTCCATATGACTGCGCCTTCTGCTGCATACAGGCTCCTTTCAGGAAATCAGAGGCCTTTGAGTTAACAAAAAGCTATAGGACCTGGTCCCCTGAGTGGGCTATAAAACAGCTAGACAATCTGGTGGATAAGTATGGACCAGTGAACCTTAAGATATCCGATGAACTCTTTGTTTTCCACAGAGAACATGTGGAAAAGATATGCGACTACCTGATAGACAGAGACTACAAGCTCAACATATGGGCTTATGCCAGACTTAACTATGTGCCTCAGGATCTACTTATAAAGATGAAGAGAGCTGGGATAAACTGGTTAGCTGTGGGAATAGAATCTGCCAACAATAGAGTCAGGGGAGATGCTGATAAGCGACTAAACAAGACTTCTATGTTAGAAGGCATAAAGAAAATAAAGGACGCTGGCATATACCTACAGGGAAATTATATGTTTGGACTCCCAGAAGATGACATGGAGACTATGAAGGAGACTCTGGAGTTTGCCAAGGAGATAAACGCCGAGTGGTCTGTCTTCAATATAACCATGCCCTTCCCTGGATCCAAACTATATGAGAACTACAAGACCAACACTGACTGGGAAAGCTACAACTACTATGGGGAAAAAGCTAAACCCCTGGACACTAAACATATAACGGGTAGAAAGGTTATGGAGTTTAGAGACAAAGCTTTTATTGACTACTACTCCAATAAGAATTATCAGGATATGATAGTACAGAAGTTTGGAGATGGAGCGCTAGCCACAGTTAAAGAAATGTTAAGTATAGACTTCAAGAGGTGACTATGACAGACGAAATGGTAGATCCAATCCTGGCTATGCCAGAAGAAGAAAGACT